>Ga0265293_10000008_pt1 | contig 488377 bp, 468 predicted proteins | sample Munlanlewell138R_FD_192505 | JGI IMG/M metagenome (GOLD analysis project Ga0265293, IMG submission 192505) | Leachate microbial communities from a municipal landfill in Southern Ontario, Canada - Leachate well 138R | ecosystem: Engineered > Solid waste > Landfill > Unclassified | place... | reverse complement strand
GAGCCTCTTGTGGGGTACGAGTACGTTTACGATACGTCTCTTTTAGCAAAGGAAGCAGGTTTAAAAACTGTCATCGTCACAAACGGATACTTTAACCATGAGCCCTTTGAAGAGATTATGAAAATCACAGATGCGATAAATATAGATATTAAAGGCTTTACGGAAGAGTTCTATAAAAAAGTTGGAGGGGATTTACAGACAGTCCTTAACAATGTGAAGATTGCCTCAAAGTATTGTCATGTGGAAATAACCAACTTAATAATTCCCGGTGAAAATGATTCTGAAGAAGAGATGGAGCAACTAAGCCGTTTCTTAAAAGAAATAAACCCTGAGATACCGTTACATATATCAAGGTTTTTTCCTAATTATAAAATGTTGGATAAAAACCCTACGGAAAGGGATGTGATAGACAGGCTTTCTGAAAGGGCTTCAAAGAATTTAAAGTATGTTTACAAAGGCAACTACTGATAGAAGAGATGCTTTAAGCTTCACTTCTGCCGCAAAGTATTTCTCCTTTTTCATTGACACCTATAACCTTTTCACCTTTAGCCCTTAATTCTTTAATATGTAACAATGTGTTTTTGTCGTACTTCTCTCCGGGGCAGACTAAAGGAATCCCGGGAGGGTAAGGTATTATGCTTTGAGCACAGACAAAACCTTCTGCATCCATGACAGGCAACTTCACCTTCTCAAGGGGTATATCGTAAATCGGTTTTCTTTCTGAGGATGCGAAGCTTATATTATCTGCCTTAACCTTTATATCCTCTTTAATATTTCTATCCTTTGAAATATCATAAATTGCATCAAGGAGAAGTCCGTAATCTTTCCTTTTATTTCCAACGCCGCTCATAAGAACTATAAAGTCCCCTGTATTTAATTCAGGATAAATGTTCCTGTCAATTAACAGATTTTCAAAGTGGCTCCCCGTTAAATATGGTTTTGTCATGAAAAGATCCAGCTTCGTTGAATCCATTAAAGGGAATCTGTCTATGAAGCCTAAGCCTTCTATGGAGACAGCCTCCCTGTAAAAATAATCAAGGTCAGAGGCCCAGGAGGTCATTAAAGCTTTTCCGTGTTCCGCAAGAATCTTTCTGTTGATGTCCAAGGATGCTAAAAGCAGGTAAGATGGGCTGGTGCTTTCAATCATCTGAAGCTTATCCTCTAAAGTAGAAAGATCTACTCTGTCACTCATCACATTCAATATGGCGCTTTGAGTAAAGGAGCCCAAGGTTTTGTGGGTGCTGTTTATAACCATATCGGCACCGGAATCCTCTGCTGCTTCCGGAAACCCTTCTATACCAAATTTGGAAAACATCTTAAGATGGGCTCCATGTGCCTGGTCTACAATAAGGATTTTATTGTGCTTATGGACCACCTCTGAAATTCCCTTAATATCTGAACATATACCGTAATAGTTTGGGCTGGGTAAAATTACAGCATCAGCATCGGGGTTTTCTATGAGCAGCTTAGATATTTCCACCTTTGTGATGCTGCCCGATATCCCATAAGGCGAAAGTATTTCAGGATAAGCATATACAGGTCTGATGTTTCCCAATGTAAGGCTGTTGAATATGGATTTATGGGAATTTCTCGCCAGTATAAGTTTTTTGGAAGGCGCCACAGAAGATAGAATTGCAGCTATAATTCCGCCGCTGGAGCCGTTTATTAAGAGATAACTTTTTTTGGCATCATATAAATTACTGTAGCCTTCTGCTATCTCCTTCAAAATACCTTCCGCCTGAAACAAGTTATCAGCTCCTTTTATCTCTGTTATATCCAGGTTCATGATATAATCAAGAAAATCATCATAGCCTAAATCCCTGTAAAAGGCTTCACCCTTATGACCGGGCATATGAAAGGAAACAGTATTTTTTCTGCTGTGGGAAAGCAGGAAATTGTGAAGAGTTTCATTGCTCATAGATTCACCTCATCTTAATAATAAAAAATTGTTGATATATGTCTTTTATAAATTATAATGATATAATGAAGCATTGTGGGAGGACATTTAATATTGACTCAATTTGTAAAATATTTTCCTGACGTTTTTTTGGCGTTAATCGTAATATGGGCAATTATTAACGGGCACACCAAGGGTTTTGTTAGAACCCTAATTCATGCAATTTCATGGGTGCTTTCTGTTTTTGTAGGAATAATTTTCTCCCCCCTTGTTCAGACATGGCTTATGGAAAACACTCCCATGTATGACAAGATCAAGGAAGCCCTTGCTTTAAAATTCCAAAATTCTCTGCCTTTGGCAAACTCCACATTTTCTGCTATGCCTAAAGTTTTGTCAGAAGGTATCCACAATGTAACAGGAACCATAACAGAAGCCCTGGCCACAAGAGGAGCAGATATAATATTTTCAGTTCTGTCCTTCGTATTTATAGTCATCCTGGTAAAGCTTGCCCTCTTTATCATTGCAGAGATCTTTTCAGGAAAGAGCAGAAGCACCTTCACAGGCTTTGTAGACGGCTTTTTAGGAATAGTTTTAGGTGCGGTAGGAGGAATGTTTATAGTCCTTTTACTCCTGGCGTTTTTAGTTCCCCTCATCACTCTTTCCAATGAAGGGTTTTCTCAAGTGATGATAAACATAATCAATGAGTCCTATGTAACTAAATACCTTTACTACAATAATCCTTTAGTTTACATTTTCCAGATCATGATGACCAAACTGTTTTAAGCTCTTACTTCATCTATCCCAAGATTTGCCAACTCATCGGCTCTCCTGTTCATTTTCGTAATATATATGAAATCCTCGTAGGAAAAATCTTCGCCATTATACTCTTTAAAGGTATTAAACAGAGATAAAAGAGTCTCGTTCCTTCCTTCTAAATTCACATGGCCCTTAACCCTGTAAAATGAAATATCATGGGAATCAAGGTAAACTATAAGCTTTTCCCATAAATCCCTGTTTCCCACAGGTTTTTTTGCCTTTGTTTTCCAGCCGTTCTTCTGCCAGTCCACATACCATTTCTTTCTAAAGCATTCCATCAGATAAGAAGAATCAGAAAAGACTCTGATCCTCTGACCTTCCTTTTTAATGGCTTCAAAAGCAATCAACAGCGCTTTCATCTCCATCCTGTTGTTGGTGGTGTTTTTCTCCCCGCCATACAGCTCCTTTTTAATGTGACCATATTCAAGGATTGCACCGTAACCGCCTATATTATTCTCTTCCTGGTTATTTGAGCAGGCACCATCTGTGTAAATGTTTAAGTTTCTCATAAATTCATTGTACAGTCAGGGACAAAAGAGTGCAACATGTATGAGGTTTCAACCTTAAAGGCAATTTAACCTGGCTGTAACAATAATGTAACAATATTATGGTATAGTAGCTATGTATGATAGGAGAGAAGTCACCATGATTTATCAAATGAGGACAAAAAGAAGACATAAATTCTTTTCGGGGCTTTTAATAATTGCCCTGCTCTTTGTGATGCTTCATACATTTTCTCCCTTAACCGCTTATGGAACAACTGACCCTGATGTGACCATAGTCAACCCTCTTGACGGAAGCACTCTTTATTCAAACAGCCTTTTAATCTCCGTAAAGCTTACAGCACCTGAAACCATTAGAATAAATGTATATAAGCAGATGAGACAAGGTGATAACGAAACACCTGTTGCTGTTACATTTACTGAATGGGATAAGTATGCAGCGGAGCTTAAAGAGATAGAAGCAGGCTCCGAAACGGTGACAGGCCCATCCATTAAGGTTCTTAACGGTTATGTGACAGATACCTTCTTCTTTACATCTACCGGCAACCTTGCGTTTTTCACTAAAAAGATAGATAATTTAACTGTAGGAATATATAAAGTAAAGATTGAGACCATAGGTCAAAATGACCAGATTGTCTATACCAAGGAGCACATTCTCTTCGTAAAAGAAAAAACTGAACAGCCTGTTCAGGCTTCAGTATTTGAGAATTCTCAAAAAGGCACAGTAAGCTTTCTACAGAACCTCTTACGATCAATTTTCAAGAAGTAGGAGATCTGTATAGCCGAAAAAGAGGTTCGCCATGCCAGATAACGGCAAAAGCAGAAATGTAAAAGAAACCATAAAAAGCGTGGCTCTTGTAGTATTGTTCCTGTTAACAATACTACTTTTATATGTTTACTGGAAGGATATAAACCCCAAGAGCTTTAATTTTGATAACTTAAAAAATCAGGAAAACCAGAAGGCTGTAATCCTCATAGAAGACATCCTTTATCCTGATGCCTTTGAAATTTCCTATGGAGATGAAAGCTACGGCACAGCCTTTCATAATACGAAGGAACTTTGGTATGAGGAAGAAGGAAAGGCTGATTTCGTAACAGCCCTAAAGGGTTTTCTAAATACCAAGGACCTTTTTACTGAGGAGATAACAAAGGAGCAGTATGAGAAGGTTATGGAGCAGGAATCCATAAAAGCAGTTTTTGATTTAGACTTACCTGTATCCTTCATACTAAAAACTTATGATATAAATATACCTAAAACTTTGTCCCAACAGGATATGGTTTCTGAAATAGGCTACAGCTTCGCAAGTATGGAAAGTTTGTTCTTAAAAAACACAGAGCAAAATAAATACATAAGAATAGTAAGAGCCCAGGAAAACATAGATGATTACGGATTTTCAGATGTTTATTTAAATGCTGACCTTTATGCTGAAAGCGCCTATCCTCTGTCAGCTCTTCTTGGGGAGGAAGGCTACAACACTCTTGTACCGTTACCCCTTCGACTTACTCATAATCTTTTCACCTATACCAATGAAAGAAACCAAGGTGGAGAGGAGTTTGAAAGAGCTTTGGCGAAAACCTTCTTCGGAGATATTTTTGACTTTACAAGGATCATTAAAGAAGCCCAAGGAACCGTAACCTACATGTATGGATATGGCCAAAGAGTGCTGGTCAGCGAAAGCAAAGGCGCCTTTTACTATACAAACCAGGAAGCTAAGGAAAGCATTTCCGACTATTATGACAGTCTTGATAAAGCGCTCCTTTTCATATCAAAGCATATGGGCACAGAGGATGCACAAGGAGTAACAAGGGATTTAAAGCTTTGCGATGTGAAATTACAAAAAAATGATCTGGGACAAAGAGGCATTACATACACCTTCTGCCTTATAGGCAAAGAGCCTGTAAAGTACAAGACGGGAGAAGCCCTGTCAGTTACAGTAAAGGGAGATAAGATTTCGGATTATAAAAGGGACTTCTATTTAACATATAAAGAGCAAAGTGAAATTCTATCCTTAGGTGATTACACCGCAGTTAATGTTCTTGCCAAGAATTATGAGGATATGCTCCATAAGCTAAAGGAGGAAGGTTTCTTTGAAGAAGGGGAAAAACTATCTTTTAACGGCCTTCTTGATCTGCTTACAAGAATAACCATAGGAGATGTGCGCTTCGATAAAAACAATGAAGGCATAGGTAAAATAGAAACATGCTTCATCTTTTCCTTCTCAAAGGAGGGGGAAAGAATAGATATGTACTACAGCATTAAGGATGCTCTTTTCATGGGCTACAGCATAAGATAGAGGAACAAGAAATTGGATTGGGCTAAAGCAAAAACCATATTGATAATTGCTTTGATTCTCACTAACATCTTCCTTTTCATAATCTATAAAGGAGATGATAGCGGCAGTGATTCCTATGGCTTTGATGAAGAAACCTTGATTCAGGTACTTCAAGAAAGAGGCGTATTTCTGGACATGAAAATGCCTTTAAAACAAAAGGATATGGAAGTCCTCACCGTTAAGGTTATAAACATAGATGATAGTGTGGTAAAGGCAGTTCTGGAAAGCGATATTGACGGAACCTTGTTTACAGTCAATGAAGAAAAGGGAGAGAAGGATTACTTAAAGAAGGCAGAAAATCTACTGACTGCCTTAGGACTTTTAAACGCTCAAGTATCCTACGATACCTTAAGGGCTAAAGATAATATGGTGATCCTTTCCTTTAACAACTTTTATGAGGCAGTCCCTCTAAAGGAAAATGAAATCACCATAACCTTCAAGGAAGGCGTAATCTTTGATGTAAACATATCCATGGTTGAGGTGGTGGACCACAGCAAAAGAAAGGTTAAGATAATAGAGCCTGCTGTAGCATTATTATCCTTAGCAACAACCCTTTCTGAAAATGAGACAAAAACCATTAAAGAGATGAAGATAGTCTATTACATGGAAGAAAAAGATATCGATGACTCGGAAACCTTGATCGATACCGTATATCCATTCTGGGAACTGTTAACAGAGGATAATGAAACAATTTATATAAATGCCGCACAATTTTAATAAAAGGGTGAAGTGATGGGATTAAAGTTCTGCTCCTTTTCCAGCGGTTCATCAGGAAACTGCTATATGGTAAAAACAGAAACCACAACTCTTTTAGTAGATGTGGGAATTTCTGCTAAAAGGATTATGGAGGCTATGGAAAATACTGAAACTGAAAAAGAAAACTTGAAAGCTATACTTTTAACTCATGAGCACATAGACCATGTGCGAGGTTTAAGAGTGCTGCTGAAGAGAATTTCCAACCTTCCTGTATTTGCCAACAACAATACATGGGAGGCCATAGGGGAAGTGGAGCATTTAAAGGAAAAAAGAATCTTTCAAACGGGAGAAAAGTTTATTGTAGGAGATATTGAAATAAAGGCATTTCATACGTATCACGATGCGGCGGAGCCTGTAGGCTACTCTTTTTTATGCGGTGGGAGAAAGCTTTCAATAGTAACAGACACAGGAAAAATCAGCGAGAACATTTTGGAAGAGATAAATGATGCAGACACCATAGTTATTGAAGCAAACCATGAGGAAGAGCTGCTCTTAATAGGAAGGTACCCCTACTACCTTAAAAGAAGAATCCTAAGTGACCACGGTCATCTTTCAAACAAGGCGGCCATAGAAGTTTTAAAAGGGCTGGTGAAAAAGGGAAACAAGGATAAGCAAATTCTCTTTGCCCACTTAAGCAAGGAAAACAACTTCCCTGAGATGGTCATAGAAAATGTAAGGGAAGCGTTTCCTGACAGAGAAGGCTTCACCATAGATATATTAAGAAGAGATACTGTAAGCTGTATTTATTTAGTGTAGAATAGTGCTATGAAAGAATTCTCCTTTTATAAAAACATAATAAAGAGACCTCTGGACTTTCTGCTGGCCCTTGTGGCCTTCATTATATTCTCTCCATTCCTGCTCATAACAGCAGTGATGGTACGAGTGAAGCTGGGAAGCCCTGTTCTTTTTAAACAGGAAAGGCCGGGCCTGAACGAAAGGATTTTTACCCTGTATAAATTCAGAACCATGAAGGACCTAAGGGACGAAAAGGGAGAATTGCTAAAGGATAAGGACAGGCTTACACCCTTCGGAAAAGCTTTAAGAGCATCATCCTTAGATGAGCTTCCTGAACTTATGAACATCATTAAAGGGGATATGAGCATAGTGGGCCCAAGACCATTGCTTACAGTATACCTGCCACTATATAATGAAGAACAGAAAAAACGCCACCTTGTAAGACCGGGACTTACAGGTCTGGCACAAGTAATGGGAAGAAACGCTTTAACCTGGAATGAGAAGTTTGCCCTTGATATAGAGTACGTAAACCACATAACCTTTTTAAAGGATGTAAAGATAATAGGAAAAACTGTAAAGCAGGTATTTTTAAAAGACGGCATAAACATGAGCGAAGAAGAACCTATGGAAGAGTTTAAAGGAAGCAGAAGTGTTTGAGAGGTTAATACATGGATTTTAAAAAACTGATAATCATCGGCGCAGGAGGCCATGGAAGAGTGGTACAGGATGTGGCTCTGTCTATGGGGAAATGGGATGAAATTCTGTTTCTTGATGAAGGGGTTAAAGAGAACGGTTTTGATATGAAAACTATAGGAAAACCGGAGGACGCTTTCTCATATATAAAAGAAGCAGATGTTTTCGTAGCCATAGGAGATAACAACAAAAGAAAAAAGATGGTATTGGATCTTTTGAAAAAGGGAGCATCTGTTCCCGCCCTGATTCATAAGAGTGCGGTGCTGGGCAAGGATGTTACGGCAGAACCGGGTTCTGTGATAATGGCCGGTGTGGCGGTTAACTGTAACTCCGTCATAGGAAAAGGCGCCATCATAAATACGGGAGTAACCCTGGACCATGATAATATTATTGGAGACTTCTCTCACATATCACCGGGCGCTACTTTGGCAGGTACCGTTAAAATAGGAGAAGGAAGCTGGATAGGAACGGGAAGCTCCCTAATAAATAATATTGAGATTACAGAAGGCTGCATTATAGGAGCAGGAAGTGTAGTGATAAGAGATATAAAGGAACCGGGCACCTATGTGGGAGTTCCCGCAAAAAAGATAAAGTAAAGGCTATGAATATCACCATACTGTGTGCGGGCAGCTTAAAAGAGAAATACTTAAAGGATGCTGAAAAGGAATACCTTAAGAGGCTTTCAAGGTATGCTAAAGTTACAGTTACTGAAACGAAAGAATATGATGACATAGAAAAGGAAGGAGAAGAGCTTTTAAAGAAGATTAAAGAGGATTCCTTCGCTATAGCTCTGGCAATCTGTGGAGATGCGATGTCCTCAAAGGAGCTTGCCCTATACCTTGAGGGTTTAGGCATTAAGGGTGAAAGCAATATAACCTTTGTTATAGGAGGCTCAGATGGGTTATCTAATAAAGTCCTTGAAAAAGCAGACAGCATCTTAAGCTTTTCAAAGCTAACCTTTCCTCATCAGTTAATGAGAATATTTCTTCTTGAACAAATATATAGAAGCTTTAAGATTATTAAAAATGAGCCGTATCATAAATAGGCGATTTAAAACTACTAAAAATCAGCTAATCATGATAGGCGCTTTAAAACTATTAAAACCAGCTAATCATAAATAGGAGATAGTAAATGGAACATAAGGATTTTAAAAGGAAGTGGTATCACTTCTGCCCACCGTGATTGTTAATCTACGGTTCAGTAGGGGTGATATACGGGTTATATCGATTATTTAAGTTTTTGTTTTTAGCATAAAATGAACAAAAGAGTTTACAAAGTGCAGCTGGCACTTCTAAGAGAAATTGATAAGTATTCTGAGTTGCTTTCCGAAAGGGAAGCTTCTTCAGATTGGGAAAAACTTCATCTTTCATCAGTTTCAAGAATTGGAACTTTGCTGGCTTTAAAAAGAGGTATAGATAAAGACCTGGCTGCCATTTCCTGCACTTGTCATGATTACGGCAGGATTATTACCGGTAAAGAAGAGAACCATGCAGAAAATGGATACCCAAAGGTTAAGGACTTTCTTGAAAAGCTGGATGTTCTTTCTTCGGAGGAGCTTGAAACAGTTGCCATAGCTGTAAAGAATCACAGTAAGAAAGGCGAAGTGGGAAGTCCCTTGGAAGAGCTTGTAAAGGATGCAGATATTATAGATCTCTATCTATACGAGATTCCTCTAAAGAGAGAAGACCAGATTAAAAGATTGGAAAACCTTTTAGAAGAAGGCGTTCTTACAAATATCCTATGACTTTCACGTTTTAAATTTCATTTCAAAATGAATACATATGAAAAACTCTATTAACAAAACATGAATTATTGAATGATTGCCAAATAGGTGATATACTCTCATTTGTATTAAAAAATATCTTAAACGGAGGAATCTCTTACAGTGTTTGAACTTTCAAGAAAAATAAGAGAACTGTCAATCCCTCTCATAGCAGGTGTAGTAATTGCCGTTTTATGGGCAAATGTTTCTCAGCACACCTACGATGCCTTTGTATATACACCAATAATAGGAGATAAGATTACATTTCACTGGTTTGTGAATGATATTTTCATGGTGTTCTTTTTTGCCATTGCAGGCGTTGAAATAGTAAACAGTCTGTCCCCGGGAGGAGCACTTAATCCTGTTAAGAAGGCCATAACACCTTTAATGGCAACATTTGGTGGAGTCTTAGGGCCCATAGGCATGTTCTTTATACTTAACCTCATTATTGGAGAGCCTATATTTGTAAAAGGATGGGGAATCTGCACAGCTACTGATATTGCTTTAGCCTGGCTTGTGGCCAGAATTGTATTTGGTAAAAACCATCCGGCAGTAAAGTTCCTGTTGCTTTTAGCAGTTGTAGATGATGGCATTGGCTTAGCAATTATTGCTATATTTTATCCTGATCCATATTATCCGGTACAGCCAATATTTTTACTCTTAGTAGCTTTGGCCATGGGCATAGCCTTTATTATGAATAAAAAAGGTGTTCATAAATATGCACCTTACATCATATTGCCTGGGATAATAAGCTGGATTGGAATGTATATGTCTCATCTTCATCCTGCCTTATCATTAATATTTGTTATCCCGTTTTTGCCAAAGACTGGGAAAATAGTTCACGACTACAGCGCCCACAGCTTATCTGATGCAGTAGGCGTTAGCACATTAGCAAAATTTGAGCACCACTTTGCGCCAATTGTAGACTTTGGTCTCTTCATGTTTGGTTTAGCAAACGCCGGAGTATCCTTTGCAGGTGTAAATAACCTTACATGGATTATTTTCATATCACTAGTTGTTGGAAAGACCGTTGGAGTCAGCCTCTTTACTTATGTGGCAACACTTCTCACATTCAAATTACCTGATGGAATGACTGCAAGAGACGTTATTACTGCAGGTGTAATTAGTGGCATGGGACTCACAGTTGCGCTCTTTGTTGCAGATGTAGCATTTACTGATTTAGCCCTTAAAGGCTCAGCTAAAATGGGAGCTCTGTTTACTGCAGTAGTAGCTATTTTTGGAATCATCGTAGGAAAGGCCTTGAAGGTTGAAAAAGTAAAGGGTGATGAGTAAAAACATCAAGAATAGTTATTGACAAAAAAAACATGTAATGGTAAAGTCTTTTTGTATACCGAATGACTTAAAGACCGTCGAACTCGCATTTTTTTGTAAGTTTAGTTCTTTAAAGCTTATGAAAGAATGCGAGTTTTTTAGGAAGGAAAGAGCATGAGGGTACATAATTATTTAGGAGGTACCAATATGAGTACAGGTTCTGTAAAATGGTTTAACGCAGAAAAAGGATTTGGCTTCATCTCAAACGATGAAGGTGGCGAAGATGTTTTTGTACATTTCTCCGCAATCAACTCTGATGGATTCAAAACTCTGTCTGAAGGACAGAAAGTTTCCTTTGATGTTGAGCAGGATCCAAGAAATAGCGAAAAGCTTAGAGCTGTAAACGTAAATGCTCTTTAAGATTCCTTAAAGAAATACGAAAACCAAAAACGAACAAACTTACGGCAGAGGGCAAAAACCTTCTGCCGTTTGCTATATATTAATAACTGCAAAGAAATTTGCACCCATCGCCATTAGTTGATATACTATATTTATGAATAACAATGTTTTTAAAGCCATGCTCTATGCATTAACCAAGGAACTGGACCTGGGGGTCCACATAATTCTTGCTGACCATAAATCAGTTCTCTATAATCAATCCATGGCAAAGCTTGAAGGACAGTCTGAAAAAGATGTGCTTTTAAAGGATTTCAGAGCTGTCTTTTCTTCCATTAAAGAGGAAGATTCCACCTTGCTTAGAGCCATTTATAACGGTGAACCTACATATAACAGGGAGCAAAGATACTTAAACAGATACGGTAAATGGATTCACACAGTAAACACCACTATCCCTTTCTATGATTTGGAAGGAAAAATCTTGGGGGCTATTGAGATAGCAAAGGACATAACTCAAATAAAGGAGATGTCAGACAAGCTCCTTTCCAATAACAGCAACAACCATGAAGCTTTAGATACTATTAAAACCTACACCTTTGATGACCTGAAAGGTGAAAGCCCTGAGTTTTTAAAGGTAATTGAATATGCAAAAAGAGCAGCTCATACAGATGCTTCTGTATTTCTATATGGGGAAACAGGCACAGGTAAAGAGCTTGTAGCCCAAAGCATTCACAGCGAAAGTAAAAGAAGAAGTAAACCCTTCCTGGCCCAAAACTGTGCAGCTTTACCTGAAAGCCTTCTTGAAGGGATTCTCTTTGGAACTGCTAAAGGCGGCTTCACAGGAGCCCTTGACAGAGAAGGCCTTTTTGAACAGGCAAAGGGCGGCACCCTTTTGCTGGATGAAATAAGCGCCATGCCTTATGCACTTCAGGGGAAGCTCTTAAGAGTTCTTCAAGAGGAGTACATCAGAAGGGTGGGAGGAATTAAAGATATACCTGTGGATGTAAGGATCATAGCCACCGTAAATGAAGAGGCAGATAAACTCATAAGAGAGAACAGGCTGCGAAAGGATCTTTATTACAGACTTAATGTGGTCAATCTAAGGTTACCGCCTTTAAGGGGGAGGCAGGATGATATCCTCCTTCTTACAAATTACTTCATAGAAAGATATAATAATAAGAACGAGGCCGGAATTGAAGGGGTTTCGGAGGAGGCTTTAGAAAAGCTCTATAACTACTCTTTTCCGGGAAATGTGAGAGAGCTAAAAAATCTCCTGATGAATGCCGCTACCTTGATGGGAGATTACAGCATTATTGAAGAGGACCACATAAGGGTTAAGGAAGAGGAGATAAGGGATGAAGATGAAAACCTTTCAGCTCTTAAGGGCTCTTTGGATAAGTACATAGAAGAAAAGGAGAAGAGCCTCATAGCCTTAGCATTAAAGGACCAGGGAGGAAATATCTCTCAAGCATCACGGCTTTTAGGCATAAAGAGACAGACACTTCAGCACAAAATAAGGAAGTATCAGCTAAAAGGAGATATATAGTTTATGCGGCTTAGAAAAGAAGGAAATGAGTTCTTAGAGGAAGAGGTGCTGCTCATAGCTAAAGTATCCGATGGATTGGCTCACCCTTTAAGAGTAAGGCTCCTAAGACATATAATGAACGAAAACATAAAGAGGACTCCTGTATGTAACGGAGATCTGGTTAATGCCTTTAACTATTCCCAGTCCACAATTTCTCAACATATGAAGGTTCTGGAAAAAAGCGGGCTGGTTCAGGTACAAAAGAAGAACAGATTCTCTTACTACTATGTGAACATAGGTCTTCTCTCAAAGTATCTGGAACAGACCAAGAGATTGAAATAAAATACTTGAAGTGCAAAATAATTTGCATATATATGCAATAACTTTTGCACTTAATATGAAAACCTGCCTGCCTTCAATTATGAAAGGTGGGCTTTTTCATTGGAATCACTTGCTTAAAAGCATTTCTTCCTAGGGGATTTCCTTGGCACATTCCTTGCAACTATAGATTGTATTAACAGCATTACAGAAAGAGATCGTCTAAAAACATAACCAATCTATTTTAATGCAGTATCCGATTATTATCTTGGATAATTTATAAAGGAGAGATGAGCTATGGAAAATGTAAAAGTTATCATTTGGGGTTTAGGAGCTATGGGAAGTGGTATGGCCGACATGCTCTTAAAGAAAAAGGGAGTTGATATCGTAGGAGTTGCAGGACGTGGTGCAAAGCTGGGGAAATCCATGTACGACTACATTGAGACCAAAAGAGGCGACAGGGAAGACATAATCATTAAAATGCCTGAAGAGATAATTAAAAAAGGCGCAGCCGATGTAGTGCTCTGCTGCACAGACTCCTTCACAAAGAATGCCTTTGACAGATTGAAGTTCTGCCTTGAGCAAGGTGTAAATGTTATTTCCTCAGCAGAGGAGATGGCATTCCCCATGGCACAGTCACCTGAAGAAGCTAAAGAGCTTGATAGAATTGCGAAAAAGAACAATGTATCCATATTGGGAACGGGTATTAACCCCGGCCTTATAATGGACCTTCTTGTAGTTTGCTGGACAGGCTGCTGCGAAGACATCGAAAGCATTACAGCAAGAAGAGTAAACAGTTTATCACCCTTTGGCCCTGCAGTAATGACTGAGCAGGGAATAGGAATAACCAAAGAGGAGTTTGAAGAAGGCGTAAAGACAGGCCATCTTTCAGGTCACGTAGGGTTTCAGGAATCAATCCATATGATTGCAGATGCTATTGGCTGGAAGGTTGATAAAGTTGAAACCTCCATGAACCCAATTATGACCGATGTGGACAGAAAATCCCTTCACGGCTTTGCCAAAGCAGGAAATGTAGCAGGCTGTTCCATGAAGGGCTATGGCTATGTAGACGGTAAAATGAAAATCGAAATGGACCATCCACAGCAGATTGAGCCTGAACAGGTGGGAGTTAAAACCGGTGACTATGTAATCATCAAGGGCAACCCCAATGTAAACATGGTTAACAGTCCTGAGATTCCGGGAGGTATCGGAACTATTGCAATGTGCGTAAACATGATACCTCATATCATAAACGCAAGGCCCGGGCTTCATACCATGATAGACCTTCCTGTGCCAAGAGCCATTATGGGAGATATGAGAGATAAAATCTGTGAAGAAGCGAAGATAGTTAAATAGGAGAAGAAAAATGATTGAGAAAAATTCCTGGGTGAGAATCCGCAAAGTGATTTTAACACCGGAAGAAAGAGCTCCCCAAGTACCTGATGACACAAAAAAGGTTCCTCTTGAGATGTGGACAAAGGGCTTTCTTCTGGAAGATGCCAAAATCGGTGATGAGGTTACAGTTGAAACTGTAACAGGAAGAAGAGAGACGGGAAAGCTTATTGAAGTAAATCCTGCCTACAACCATTCCTTTGGAAACTTCATCCCTGAGCTTTTGCAAATAGACAAACAAGTGAGACAGCTGTTAGAGGGAGGTGAATAAAGTGGCAGAGAAGAAAAACGATTATGCCTCCGTCATGGGCAGAAAAGCAGAGATAATGCTTAAGTCTGTTGGAATAGATTACAGCAAATTTGAATCAGGCTCCATCGCCTTCGACTATGAAAAGATGATGAGGGAAACAGGCTACTCTTTAACTGAAATGCAGGAAATTCAGTATTCAGTAAATGTGGGAAACACTCCCATATTGGAGCTTAAGAATTTAACGGCTTTAGCAAGAAAGGTAGCACCTAAAGGAAAGGGCGCAAGAATATTTATAAAGGACGAAGCCTGCAATCCGTCAGGAAGCTTTAAGGCAAGGCGTGCCGCAAACTCCGTTTACCATGCTAAGAGGTTGGGCTTTAAGGGAGTCTTAACCGCAACTTCAGGGAACTATGGAGCAGCGGTGGCATCTCAAGCCGCAATCCACGGTCTTAAATGTATAGTAGTTCAGGAATGCTATGATAGTCACGGTGTAGGCCAGCCTGAAATAGTAGAAAAAGCGAGAAAATGCGAAGCCCTTGGCGCTGAAGTAGTTCAGCTTTCCGTAGGACCGGAGCTTTTCTATAAGTTCCTTTTACTCTTAGAAGAAACTGGTTACTTCAACGCATCCCTTTACACACCCTTTGGAATTGCAGGAGTAGAAACTTTAGGCTATGAAATCTCCATGCAGTTCAGAGAAAAGTACGGGAAGGACCCTGATGTGGTGGTATGCACAAATGCAGGAGGCGGAAACCTAACAGGAACCAAGAGAGGCTTAATCAAGGCAGGCGCAAAGTGTCAGGTAATAGGCGCATCAGTAGACTTGTCAGGCCTACACATGGCATCAGACAATGCCTTTAATAAAAAGAGCTTTACAACAGGCCATACAGGATTCGGCATGCCCTTCTCAAGCTGGCCTGACAGATCGGACGTTCCAAGGTCAGCTGCCAGACCCTTAAGGTATATGGACAGATACGTTACCATTCCTCAAGGTTGTGTGTTCTACATGACAGAATGTTTGGCTACTTTAGAAGGCCTTGAAAAGGGACCTGCAGGAAACACTGCTTTAGCAGCAGCATTTTCCCTTGCTCAGGAGCTTCCTGAAGATCATATGATAGTAGTTCAGGAAACAGAATATACGGGTGCAGGTAAGCACATTCAACCCCAGCTTTCCTTTGCCAAGGATAACGGTATAAAAATCTTCTTCGGAGATCCAAGTGAAGAGGTGCCGGGAGAAAACATAATACTTCCAAATAACCCTGCCCTGATTAAAACCAAGGAAGTTGACCTTGACCATATGAGAAGATCTTTAATCAAGCAGGCTCTTGAAGTCTATAACGTGAAAGAGCCTACAGATTTAGATGTAAGGTTCCTGGCAGAGGAAACAAACAGAGATGAAGCTTTTGTCAGAGAAGTGATAAAGGAGCTGGTTTAAATGAAAAGAGAAGATGATTTTGAAGTGAGAAGAATGCATATAGCGAACCTCACAGATGAAGAGCTTTATGCCAGGTTCTGGGAAACCACAAAAAAGGTTATAGATCCCTTGTTGGAGCTTGGTAAAAACAACACCACACCTTCCATTGAAAGAGCAGTGCTTTTAAGAATGGGAATCTCATCCTTGGATACTAAAAACATAGTACAGGGCTGTATAGATAAAGGCCTTATGGGAAAAGGTGCAGGTCATGTGGTGTACAAGTTTTCTAAGGCAAAGAACATCTCCATAAAAGAAGCAGGAGACCTTCTTGCCAAAGGCGAAGGCTGGGATGAAGCAGCCTCCCTCTTTAAGGGTTAGGGGGTGAAAAGATATGAAAGAACTTAAACATAACGAAAAGCTTGATATAGAAAATATCTTAAAGGACCTTGATAAGTATGAGCCAAGGAGAAAGGGCTGGACATGGAGAGAGCATGTGCCAAGGCAACAGATGGGCCCCTTCATTTATCTTGATTCATCAAAGCCTTTAAAGAACGGCGTACCACTGCCTCCTGCCAAGTACTTTGAGAACATTGACCCTCAGAGCATGCCTGTTATCACCACAGAAATTGCATCAGGCAGATTTGAGGATGACATCAGGAGAATGAGAATGGCAGCATGGCACGGAGCTGACCATATTATGGTTATAAGGACAGCAGGCCAGTCTCATATGGATGGCCTTATGGAAGGAACGCCTCAAGGAATAGGAGGAGTTCCAATTACAAGAAAGCAAGTTAGAGCCCAAAGAAAAGCCCTTGATTTAATAGAAGATGAAGTAGGAAGACCAATTAACTACCACTCCTATGTTTCAGGTGTTGCAGGCCCTGATATTGCAGTAATGTTTGCAGAAGAAGGAATTAACGGCGCTCACCAGGACCCGCAGTATAATGTGCTTTATAGAAACGTTAACTGTGTCCGTTCCTTTGTGGATGCTTGTGAATCAAAGAAAGTATTGGCTTATGCAGAAATCGCCCAGATTGACGGCGCTCACAATGCAAATGCCACAGCAAGAGAAGCCTGGAAGGTCATGCCTGAGCTTATAGTTCAGCATGCTATTAACTCCCTCTTCTCAGAGCTTATAGGCATAAAGCCCGGTAACATCTGTCTTTCCACAGTACCTCCCACTGCAACTCCCGCACCTTGCGTATTTATGGACTTACCTTATGCAGTTGCATTAAGAGACCTTATGGATAAGTACAAGATGAGAGCCCAGATGAACACTAAGTACATTGACTCCTCTGCAAGGGAAGCTACGGTTACTCATGTGTTGAACATGCTTATCAGCAAGCTTACAAGCGCAGATATACAGTCAACCATAACGCCTGATGAAGGAAGGAATGTTCCTTGGCACATCTATAACATTGAAGCCTGCGATACTGCAAAGCAGACTCTCATAGGTCTTGACGGCCTTATGGAAATGATAGAGCTTAAAAAAGACGGCCCCTTAAAGGAAAACACAAGAGAGATTAAGGAAAGGGCTCTCCTTTTCATGGAAGAGATCTTAGAGGTAGGTGGCTACTTCAACGCTGTTCAGGAAGGCTTCTTTGTAGACTCCGCCATGTATCCTGCAAGAAACGGAGATGGTATTGCAAGAAAGATCGAAGGAGGCGTAGGCGTAGGCCATATTTATCAGAGAGATGAAGATTACATGGCACCTGTTACTGCTCACTTTGGCTATAACAATGTTACTCAATATGGAGGGGACCCTGAAAATCCTTCAGCCTTAATCGGAGGCTGCACCTTTGAAGACAGAAGCAAAATCGTCTACATAGATGAGCTTGACCCTGAAGACAATGTAAATGTAAGAATGGCAGAGACCAAGGATTACAGAGACAACCATCTTCTAAAGCCTGAAATGGAATGGCTTGCCGACGGCACCATAATGATTAATATGTTCCTTCCTGTAAATAAACGAGTGGCAGAAGTTGCCGCAGTTGAGATTGCAGCTAAAATGGGACTTCTGGAGCCTGAAGTAATTAACCGTGAGGTTATGCAGGAAGCTGAAGGTACAAGAATTGAGCTTAAGGGTAAAGTCCCCTTTGATGTGGACCTCTCAAAGCTAATAATACCTGTAGAAAAGGAAGTGCTTTCAGATGACGAGATAAGAGATGATGTAAAGGACTTCCCCTTAAAGATAGTGGCAGGCACAGTAGGTGAAGATGAACACTCAGTAGGCTTAAGAGAGATAATAGATATTAAGCACGGAGGTATTGAGAAGTTTGGCATCACTGTAGAATACTTAGGAACCTCTGTACCTGTAGAAAAGTTAGTTGATGCAGCTGTTGAACTAAAAGCAGAAGTAATCTTAGCATCAACCATAATCTCTCATGATAACATCCACTACAAGAATATGAAGAGGATAAACGATTTAGCCGTGGAAAAAGGTATTCGTGATAAGGTCATAATCTGTGCAGGCGGAACTCAGGTAATCCCTGAAGAAGCTTTAAAGACAGGAATTGACCAAGGCTTTGGAAGAGGCTCAAGCGGTAGCGATGTGGCATCCTTCATCGTCGAAGAGAGAAAGAGAAGAAGGGCAAAATAGTAAATGAAGGTAGACGTTCTAGTAGCTGAAATAGGCTCCACCACCACAGTGGTAAACGCTTTTCATAATGTAGAATCAGGTGATCCTGTTTTTTATGGCCAAGGTCAAGCTCCCACATCAGTTTTAGAAGGAGATGTGAGAGTAGGTCTTAACAGTGCCATTGAAGATCTAAAGAAGCAGAAGGGTTTAACAGAACTTACCTATAAAGAAATGCTTGCCACATCTTCTGCTGCAGGCGGACTTAAGATGACTGTTCACGGTCTTGTGTTTGACATGACTGCAAGAGCAGCAAAAGAAGCAGCGCTAGGAGCAGGAGCCATCATTCACTATGTGACTGCAGGAAAGCTTAGAGAGACTGACTTAAAAAAGATAGAGGACATTAAACCAAACCTTATACTTCTTGCAGGAGGTGTGGATTACGGGGAAAGAGAAACGGCTCTGTATAATGCTGAACAGCTTTCAAAGATCCCCTATAAAGCCCCCGTAATTTATGCCGGAAACATTGAGAACGTAGAAGAGATAAAGCTTATCTTTAATGACAGAAAGCTTTACATCGTGGACAATGTATATCCTAAAATCGACGAGCTTAAAGTGGAGCCTGCAAGGAAGGTTATTCAGGAAGCCTTTGAAGAGCATATCATTCATGCCCCCGGCATGGAGCATATAAGGGACCTTGTAACAGGCCACATTGTTCCTACGCCGGGAGCTGTAATGGAATGTACCAAACTTCTTTATGAGAAACTTGGAAATGTAATAACTCTGGATGTGGGAGGAGCGACAACGGATCTTCATTCAGTTACGGAAGACTCAGAAGAGATATCAAAGATCTTAATAAGCCCTGAACCGAAGGCAAAGAGAACAGTGGAAGGAGACCTGGGAGTTTATGTAAACCGTTTAAAGGTAATTGAATCCATAGGAGAAGAAAACATTAGAGAAGAGTTTGAAAAAGAAGGATTTGATTTTGATGAAGCCCTAAGAAACTACATTCCCATCCCTGACACGAAAGAGGAAATAGCTTTAGCAGAGCGGCTCACCCTTGAGGCAGTTTTAAGGGCAACTGAGCGTCACGGCGGAAGAATAAGATATGTTTACGGACCTTCAGGCAGAACCACACTTGCAGAAGGAAAGGATCTGACTCAGGTTAAGTACATAGTAGGTACAGGAGGTGCTTTAGTTCATCTTCCAAAAAGCAGGAGGATTATGGAAAGCATAACCTCTTTAAATGAAACGGGACTGCTCCTTACACCTTCCAAAAATGCACAGATCCTTATAGACAATGACTACATCATGGCATCCTTAGGAGTGCTTTCTTTAAGGTATAAAGAAGCGGCAAGTAAATTATTGGAGAAAAGCTTAAATATTAAGTTCTAATAAATTACAATTTCTTTACATTTTTCTAAAACCGGCACAATCATAAACATAAGGTGTATACTATATAAAAGTGTGCCACTTACGAAAGGGTAAAATCATGAAAGCAGCAAAAAAACTTGATGAGGTTATGCCAAAGACCGGCAAAGGCTCAAGTGCAAAAGCACTGGGACTTTTTTCAGTGCTGCTGGCAATTCCTACGGTTATCTACATGCTTTTAGTCAGCAGGAAGGAAAAAGAAAAGGAAGCCGGATATTAAACATAGCCAAACAGGCTCAAGGGTAAAACCTTGGGCCTTTTAATAGTCGCATATTGGCGAAAAACTCAAGAAGGCACAGGTCTCTTTTAACAGTAGAATGTTATTAAGGAAGTTTAGTAGTTTAATGGTGAGGGATAAAACAATGAAAAACACCTTAATAAAAACTGTTATATTGGCCGGCCTTTTCTTGATCCTCATATTACCTCTTTCAGGATGCAAAGAAAGTGACCTTGTAAAGGAAAAAGATCAGACAGTTGAAGAAACAGAAGAAACTTTTTTGGAAAAAGAAGAGCATATTCTAGGTGACAGTGATCTTGAAATAAATATAGCAGAGAAAGAGGAGAACAAAACTCAAAAGGATAAGGAAGCTGACCGTGACTCTGGAAACAATGAAGACGGAAAGAAAGAACCGACCATAAAAGCAGATCTTGAAAAAGATAATGAAGTTCCGGAAGACGCAGAAACGACACCTGAGAAGAATATTTCAAAAGAGGATGAGCTTGTGACAGAAGGCACAACCTTTCAGGAGATTTTAGTGGGCAAGGAAGGTAACATTGAAGATATTTTAAGAGACTTTGATAAGGCGAGAGTCTATAAGGACATACAAAAGTATTATAGAGTAATCCCAAAAACAGATATTCTAATGACGGTGGAGCATAATCTTGTAGGTACTGAGATCTTAAGAATAATTACCTCTGACCTAAAAATATTCATACTCATAAAGGGCAGTTCCTTTATAAGGATGAGACAGGCAACAGAAGAGCTCTATATAATTTCCGGTGCGGCAAACGGATCGCCTTTACCGGACTTTGATTACATAGGCTACTTTCATCCCTTAGATGAAACAATCATCATAGCACCTAATCCATTTAGATAGGTAAGTTGCTATGAAGTCTATAAGAAGTGTAAAGGCACTTTCCCTATTCTCTAAAACCTTGGGATTTGCTGTTTTATTCATCACAACTATCCTATTATTTTTCTCTCTCTTTACCTCTGTCTCCTATGGAGCTACAGAACTAATAACGTGTCAAAGGCTTGATACGGGAGTAACCTTTCTTTGGAAAAACAGCCAAGGTCAATGGCAGTACAACTTAGCACCTAACAGTGAGCTAACTGTAGCAACCGGTGTTAATATTGGAACTGATAAAAGTAATGTTACTGTAGCTCCCTATAAGGATACTGCATCTATGGGAGAGCCCGGGTACTTTGATTTTTTCGGACAAAACAATTATTTTAACAAGACTCCCATGGCCTGGGATAAATCTACTTATGATTCAAACTACTATTTTTATAGTGCCAATATCTTTTCAGTAACAGGTGAAAGCTCCTATAACCCTGAAACAGGAAATATGACTGTTTATACATCTATGGCTCTTTCTCCTATACATGGAAACTTCTTTAACATAAAAGAACAGATGATGTTGGGAGAAGAAGGTAAAAATATCATCCTCTCTCTTTTAGGAACACCTTCTGCTGAAATATTACAGCTTATGAACCTTTTAGATCCAAGAAAAGAAACTTACGACGAAAGAGTTGAAGGCTACTTGCTATTTCATCCCATAGTGATTACCTATATAGAAGAACGGGATGCTGAAGAGATTATAACAACAGCACCTTCTATATATGTAGAGCCAATCCTCAATTTGCCCCCTTACACCTATGAAGGTCATCCTGTTACATGTGAAGATGAATCCTTGTTTACGGTAGACGGAAACTCCGTTAACAGAATAGAAATCTACAACAGCAACCTGGCTGACAACTCCTTTAAGGTCCTAAACCCAAACAGCTCCTCTGTAAGAAGGCTTTCCAATGTAAAGGCATCTCTTACATTTTCCAAAAGGGGCGACTACCATGTGCAGCTGAAAATAATGCCAAAAGGGTCAGAAGCTGTAAGCACCACGGAATCCATAACCGTTCATAAAACCCCATATATACAAGCGGGTATCTCAGGCATTAAAAAGCAGTACAGAAAGCAAATATTAAATATCAAGGTCGCCACCCACCCCGGATACCCGGTAGTTGAATATTCCATCAGAATCAGAGATGAAGTTACAGGTGAAGAGATCTATTTAACAGAAAGCTCATCATCACCTCAGCAAGAGTTCTTAAAGTACAATCCTATAGAAGTAACGGCAACAGAACTCTTCACAACCTTTAATCTTGACTACACAAGCTTACTCCCCATATTTCCTTTAAACGTGGAAGTAACAGATGAGAATATAGAAAGCTTAAGTCATAACTTTTCCTGCGATATATTTATACGCGACAAGAAGGGCGACCTAGATATATTCCATGAGACATTCACAGTAATACCCGACGCTCCTCCCCTGCCGGAAATAACTATGGAAGAAACATTTTTAAGGGATGAAGGAACAAATTTCGCAAGGATTACTGCAGAAGACAGCTCTTCATCAAAGGATGCTGACATCCTCATAAGAGAATGGCACGTAGACGGAAAACCTGCCTCTGAAATAACAGGCTATGAAAGTCTTGCATTCGGTAGTGACGGTAAAATAGGATTTCTTAAAGAAGGAGTAGGGCCCTTCAAAGTAGCACTGAAGGTTAAGGACAGCTGGATAGAGGGAACATTTTTACAAGAACATGTAGTAGGTATAAAACCAAAGGAAGCTTTAACACAAAGGACTTGCCTTGTAGACAATGTGGCACCTATAGTATCTCTTTTCTTAGAAAAAACAGACAATGTTCATCTTAACTTTTTAATAGATGCAGAAAAAGAGGCAGAAATCACCAGCCGAAAAACTGAATGGACAGAAAGCCTCCTTAAAGAAAACATAAAAGCCGATATAGAGGTCACAAGACTTTTAGGGGGAACAAGAGAAGAGCTGGCGACATTTTCCAATATATTCAAAACCCTTCTTCCTTATGGAGTAGAGGCAAACGGAACCATGAACGAAGGTAATCTTTCCTTTTCAGACAACGAAAGAATCTATGTAAAGGCTTTTACATGGCCCGGCCATGAAGCAGGGTTTTACCCTGAGGAACCTGTAACACTTCTTTGCTTTGAACCCTATGAAGGAACTCTCCTGTGGCAAGTGAATGTAGATGATTTTAAACAAGGTGTGTTCACAGATGATAAGGACAGCAACTACCTTTATCTGGTGGAAGGAAATAGAACCCTTGTTATTGATAAATATACAGGTAACAGGCAAGGCATAATTCCTCAAAGTATAGGTACAGATTTTAGATATAACTTTATGACAGAAAGGGGCCTTTTCACCTTAAAAGGTGAAACCCTTCACTTTATACCCCTCTCAACAGGAATGACTGCCTATAAAATAGATAATGTACAGACACCTTCAAAAGTTAAAGGTGACCTTCATTATTTCGTCAGGGGAGAAAAAGCCATATCAAGAGGTATTGTAAACATCCACACTTTAAAGACAGAGTTCCATAGAATCAAAGGGGAAGAGGAGCTTTCAGGGTTTAATTCAAAGGATTACAGGTGTCTTGGAATTGACAGTACAGGGACTATGGTTCTATGGAAAGTAAAGGGCCCTACCCAAGACACCTTTGAAGGCTTAAGGATTGTAGACATAGATAATCAAATTAAAAATGAAATACCTTTGAGCCTTGTAAACTCAAACTGCTCATATAGGCATCAGACCATGGCCCTTGATGAAGAGGGAAGATGTAATGCAGTTTTTACTGCAGAAACATATCAAAAAAACAGTACGATCTATTACTACATGCGGGCCATAAATATTCACACGGGACAGACTGCAGTAAGAGAAGTTTCAAAAGTAGGACAAGCTCCTGTGGACACTCTCAATGCTGTTTTTGAATCTCAAAATAAAGTATATATGGTCTACACAGGAACAGATGTATATATAAAAAACTATGGCACATTTTTTATGAGTGCATGGATCTTCACCTATAATAAAGCTGCCACCCTTTTAGGCAGTGCCGGAGGAGTAGGCGGTATGGATGTTGGTGAAGAAGAAGGAGTTTTAAGGGAACGGCTGGCAGTCTATATAGACGGTTGTAACAATCCTCAGAATTCATATCTTAGGGTAAAGGCTTTCGGTATTCCCCAATCTGATGAGCAGGAATATGTAAGAGCTTACAGAGAAAATGTGGGAGAGGATACTCTTGTTAAAACCTCCTCTCAACTAAATTTACAGGAAGTAAGAGATTTCTTAAAGAGAGAGGACACAGCATTAAAGATTACTTCTTTAGAGGAAGTAAAGCTTACTCTAAATACAAAGCTTCTTCCTGAAAGGACCTATTACTATGAATACGATGTGGCAAAGCAAGGGGAACATTTAAGGGAAGAAGAGAACGGTTACAGAATTAGCCCTTCATTCCATGTGCTTAATGACAGTGAAGCTTTCTTAAACGAAACCTGGTATGTAAAGGAAACATATGAGGAAGACTTTAACGATACCACCATAAACCAATTCTTTAACAGCAGTCTCCTTTTACAGGATGGAATGGGCGGTGTCTTTAAAGGAAGCGGCGGTTCTTCAAACATATGGCGAAGCTATTCAGCTCCCATAACCTTTACAGTCCCTGAGGGAATGAAAGCCAATGTTTCCTTTGACTTTAGAATTCGTCAAGGAGCATTCGCCTGGAAAACCGGAATACTAATAAACGGCAATCGCTTTCTTAACAATCAGTGGACACCTTACGGCGACACTATCTATGAGGGCCACTACAACCACTGTGAACTATTGGAGGAGGGCTTAAACACCATAACCTGTTATGTTCTCTATTACGGCCAGGGCAGCGTTTCCCACACGGCTGCAATCGACAATCTTAAAGTTGAGCTTCTTGAAAGGACGGAAAAAGAATTAAGGGAACATACTTTGAAAGAAAAGCTCTATAAAAGAGGAGATATTACATGGGAGAGAGTTACGGGGTTTTTCGAAACACCGGGGAAAACAGAAAAGTATTCTTCAATGAAAACCACCTTCGAAGAAATTACCCTCACACCTATAGTAAGCGGGACGAAATCAACATATACTCTTACAATACCTGAAGATTATAGAGCAGTTTCCTTCTGTTATCCAAAAGGCGGTGTTCCTTCCCAATACTCAGGTAGTTATGACGGACCAACTTTTATACTTTCAGGTAAAACTTACAGAATGGCACCCAGCAGAAATTATGGAAACAATTACGTTATATCAAGCGGTCAGAAGATGTACTTAGGGCTTCTTAAAGGGACCACAACTCATGTAGCTGATGTGGGATACAGAAGAACCGGTTCCATACCCTATTTTGAAGCTACTTACATCAAAGACACACCTCTTTTAGATACAGGAAACTATTTTCTCTCAAATGAAGAAGAAAGAATTTACTTCCCCCAAGGCCTCTATAACGGAGATACTTCTCTTACCCTTACATTGCCTAAAGGAGACCACCTTATACAAAACATTAAGCTCTATTACATGGAGGAAGGCAAAAAAGTATATGTGGAGGACTTTCATATTAAAACACTTCATGATATGGCTCCCTTTGAAACAGAGGGAAATCCTGCTATGTCCATAGTTACTCTTACAGGGGATAAAGTAATTGAAAAGCAAGAACCTGTGCCTGTATATAAAAAAGGAGAATATGTCCACTATAATATCTTCTACTCTGATTATGAAAATGATAAAAGCAAAGCTTCCTATTACTTCTACAGCCACACACCTTTAAATGACGGTCTTCACCCTGACCATGAAGTATGGCTTACAGAACCCATTCACTATTTTTATCATGACGGTAAATACGATCTGACCCATTACCAAATAGATAATACTAAAAATCCAAACTACGATAAGGAGAGTAACAGAATAACTCTTACCTTTTTCATTGAAGGAGAACAAGAGGGTCCCATCATAACCTTTATAAACACAGAGCCACAAAAGGTAGAACACCTAAAACCCTATACCATAAACATAGGAATAGATGATAAAGAAAAAGACCCCTTGTGGCTTAACATGGAGCTTTACCATCAAGGAGTCTTAATATTTTCAGAAAACAGAGGGCCTATTTATCCTAAAGGAGATACTTATGATATCCAAACTTATATTAACCTGCCTCTTCCTAAAGAAGGCTATTACCAAGTCTTTGGAACTGTGAAGGATGCTTCAAAAGCAAGCTTCAAAAAGTATTCCTTTCAGGTAGATAATATCATTCCTAAAATCAGGATACATAGATTATACTAGCAATCTTATATAGTGTTTCTTTTAAAAGTAACAGTGTATGCTTTGTCCCTGTGATCCGTTAATGTTGCAGTTATGGTTACGGCAACAGAAGTGGTGGTGTCACTTAACGTAAATTCAGCCGTACCATCACCATAATCTGTTACACCTATTCCCGCAAAGTTTACAGTTGCACTGTCTTTACCTACAGCTGTTAGATTTACAACTCCCGCATCGCTTGTAAGAGTAACTGTGCTTGCTGAGAGAGATACGGTGCTTGAACCTCCCGTATAGTCATAGGAAAGGCTTTCAAGTGCCGCATAAGGTAAAAGTGTGGTAATCGCTCCCGACTTCGTTTTATTGGAGTATGAACCGTTACCTTCAACTACGCCGTAAACATAGTAGACTGTGCCGTTTGAAAGGCCTGACAGAGTAAAGCTCTTTACAGTACCTGTAATATCGCCTGAGATTTTAGGACAAGTGTTGCCATCAGGATCCTTTCCGTTCTTAATCATTACTTCCGTAAGATCAGTAAGATCAATACTGCCTGTAGTTGCAATAAAGTAAGCCTTCCCGTTAACAGTTGATGAAGCGTTAACTGTAATCGTTTTTTCGCCTATGTCGGAGGAATCACCCCAGGTCATGGTTAACACAGGAGAAGCTGTTCCTGCTGTGAAAGAAGCTGAAGCTGCCTTTGCGTAAGTGCCGGAAGCATTTTTAAACTTGCTTCCCACAAGGGAGATAGTATACGTGGCACCGTCTACCCAACCGCTTGCGGGAGGCGCTATTGTGATGACCTTCTTAGAGGAGGCTATTACAGGTGCCGTATTATAGTTTGTGGAATCTCCTTCTTTAGTAACAGTTATATTTGCAATCACATATGCTTCATCCAAGGCCTTGCCATCGCTCTTTAACATAGCATCAGAGAAGGTAACCGTAAGAGAAGTTGCTACAGGGTGATTGATTTTCCCGTTAACTGGGCTGAAGGCCACCTTTGGAGTTGTGTCAATTACAGTAAAGGCTGAACTCTTTGCAGTAATATTTTCCTTTGTAGATGTTACTCTGAACACCTTTGTATCAAAACTGAGATAGTACTTTTCCCCTGAGCTTAAGGTGCTTGTAGGCTTAATGGTGATTACTTTTTTAGCAGAATCAATAGTTGCTGTAAAGGGAACACTGGTGCCTGATGCGGAGCCTTCCCTCAAATCAATATTATCCTTTAAGTAAGCTGCCGTTATAGCCCCTCCGCCGTACTGCTCTATAGCATTACTGAAGGTGATGGTAGGCTGAACATTGCCGGCCACATCAGTTTTGTTGTTAACAGGTGAGAAGGTTATGGAAGCTTGTCCCTCAACATAGGTGGGAGCTTTAACACCTGTTGCCAAAGTCCAACTCTTAGGTTTCGTTTCGTAAGTAACTCCGGTTACATTAACCTCCATCTTAGTGATAGCACCTTCTCCGGAAAAAGAGGATACTGCATTAACAACAGCATTCTTAATAGTAGATTTGCTGTCTGATGTTATAGAAGCATTCTTATACCCAACCGTTAAATCGCTTACAGTTGCACTTTCAAGATTAACCTTTGCATCTGTACCTGTAATGTTCACCTTAGGAAATGAGCCTGTAAAGGTTGCTTCAGCACTTTTAGCTACATCAACTGAAAGGAAACCTTCGCCGAAGGTACCGCCTGCAAGGGACTTGGTTTCTAGGATTGAGGCTTTAGCCAAAGTAGTTTTTACTACAATACTTTCACCTTGAAGGACAACTCTTACAGGAGAATCAGCCTTATTCACATTGATTTCAGCGGCTCTAACATTCTTTAAAAGTACGCTGCTATCTGCACCGCCTTGAACATGAAGAGTTCCAAGAAAGACACAGTTTGAAAAGGATACATCATCTTCACCCAAATCTTTAGCTATTGTTACATTGTTAGTGTAGATCTTATCCTTTAGGTCATCTTCCTTCTTTATAGTAACAACTGATGTTACTACATCTTCTTTATCAAGAATGTCGCAAATAATCTTTGCAGTTTGAGCTCTTGTCAGACTGTCCATAGGATGAAGCTTTCCATCATCATATGCCCCCATGTAACCTTTACCTGCAATCTTTGCAAAGGAGCCGTAAGCCCAGTCGGCTATTTGAGCCTTATCTGAATATGCATTTAGATTGGCAGAGAAGTTATATGCAGGAACTATTCTTGCAAGCATTACAGATGCTTCCTGACGGGAGATGGATTTGTTTGGTAAAAATGTACCGTCATCGTAGCCTGCCACATATGCTGCAGCCACCGCCTTTCTTACATCGTTATAGTACCACTCCGAATATGGTACATCCTTAAAGGAGCCTGCTGACATGTTGTTATTCTTAAAAGCAGCATTTACCATCTTCGCAAATTCCGCCCTTGATACAGCTCTGTCAGGTATAAATGTGCCGTCAGGATACCCGTTAATAAAGCCGTAGTTGATTCCCTTCACAATATATGAATATGCCCAGTGGCCTGCTATATCAGATGGCGCACCGTGGGCTTCATCTACATCGAAAGCAAAGGAAGGGATAATAAGGGATATAGTCAGCATGATAATTACAAGCAGACTAAGGGATGAGGATTTTAAGACACTTTTCATTTTTCTAATCCTTTCATTATTTCATCACACACAAGAGATATTTCATCAAAAGTGATATTCGTAGAGCAAGGAATATTTAAAACATTCGCTTCATAATCCAAAGCTTTTTCTATCATGTATGAAGTGAAACCTTCATAAGGCTTCTGCTTATGACACAGCCTCCAGACAGGGCGGCACTGGATACCACTACCAAGTAAATGCTTCATAAGCTCATCTCTTGATACACCACACTCTTCCTTGTCCACATAAAGTGAATAGAACCAGTAGTTAGCCCTTATATCATTTCTAAAAGGTAGCAAGTATAAACCATCTATACCTTTAAGCAATTCTTCATACCTTCTAAAGTTAGACGCTTTAATCTTAATAAAAGTTTCAAGATCTTTTAATTGACTTACTCCAAGAGCAGCCTGTATATTTAACATCCTGTAATTAAACCCTGCCTCGTTATGTACGAAGTAAACAGGGTCATCCTTTGCTGTGATAGACAAGTATCTGATTTTCTCTAACAGACCCTTGTCTTTAGCTACAGCCATACCGCCTCCACCTGTAGTAATTATCTTATTGGCATTAAAGCTGTATACACCTATATCCCCTACAGTACCTCCGTAACGCCCCTTGTATTTACCTTCAAGATAGTATGAGCCTAAGCACTCTGTTGCATCCTCTATAACATTAAGACCATACTTATCAGCAAGGTCCATTAACTTTTCCATATCACAGAGATTCCCAAAGATATGTACAGGCATAATCGCCTTTATATGAACACCTGTTACTTTATGTATCATGGCCGAAGAGCATTCTTCTTTTAAGAACCTTTCAAGTTTTTCCATATCCATACAGAAGGTATCATCACAATCCATAAAGAAAGGAACTGCTCCCACATAGGACAAAGGATTTACAGTAGCTATAAAAGTAAGGGTAGGAACTATAACTCCATCACCTTCCCCTATTCTGAGAACCTTTAAAGCAAGATGAAGCCCTGATGTACCGCTCTGTAATGAAACTGCAGAAGGTACATTTACATAGGAAGCAAAGTCTTTCTCAAACTGCTCTATGAATCTGCCCCCTGTGCTTACCCATCCTGTTTCCACACACTCTTTAAGATTGGAGACTATATCTTCTCCAAGGTTAGGTACACTTAAAGGAATCTCTCTATTTCCCACATTTACACCTCGATTTTCAAAAGCCATTACAAAACGGTCTAATCCTTTTTTTACTAATATTTCTATTGTTGATTATATCACACAGATACTATGTTTTGTGTTGGCAAAAATATCATCTTTTTGCCTTTTAAGCTTCGTTTACATCTAAAATGGAACCCATAGGTTTGTCAAACATATGTTATACCATTTCTGTAGTATCGTTGAGTATTGGAATATTTAGGAGTATTATAAAAGAAAAAGGAGGAAGTATAGTAATGGAGCTTACCAAAAAAGACAGGCTTATACTTTATAACCAATATGAGATCCTAAAATTGCTCAACTCCAATGATGAGCATACGGTTAAGCAATATGAGGTCACTCAAGAAATATTAGCCAACGGGTATAAAAACAATTATAACGATTTGATAGAATGGATGGCGGATGATATTACGGAAAAGGTATCTAAATTTGTTTTGGATGTTTTGCAATTGTATCGAACCCTCGATACTTCGTACAATGCTTTGCCAGAAAGGGAAAAAGAACAAATCAATGTCAAAGACATAAGATATGCGGGTTTTGATGGGAATGAGGAATGCGACTACTATGCATATGCCAATTTTATACTTAAAATAAAGGGGTGGTATGAAGAGATTTACAATAATGGAAAGTATATTGAAAATTCTCACTACAATGTAGTTCCAAGATACACGAAAATGTTGGAGACTTGGGAGCATATACATGAGAGTGGATATCCAGATTTATCCCTTGAGCAAATTAAAGAAATAATTGCACGATAGAATACGGTAGAATATGATTTATGAGAACCATCCTTACAGGGATACTTTTGTTGTGCCTTTAAATAAGGATACAAGAATTACGATATGGGTGCCTATAAGTATATCTATAAAGGCAAAAAATGGCGTCATACATAGTTAGCGGTATGTGGAATTTAAATCTGGGGATGGAAATGGTAGAAAGTCTGTGCCGTGGCAGCTGGCCAACTCGCCGATGGGGATAATGTAAAGGTAGTCCACTGGCAGGGGGTTCAAAGCGATTTCATTAAGCAGGTTGGTTTGAAACGGCAGTATGATGGGGAGCGAATCAAGAAGATGGCGAGCGGATTGGTAGGGCAACAATTGATAATCCCACAAGTGGTATAGTAAATGTAGCATACTATAACTTTTGCAGTTAATACGATGTCTCCAAAGTAAGCAACCTAATTAATTATAATTAGATTATCTGCTTGGAGATATTTTTTATGGTGTTTGAAAAAATGATGGTTAATCAATGACAATAAGCTTCCTTAAGGCTTTATGAAAAACAGCCTGAAGAACATATCATGCAATTATTTGAAATAATCGCTATTATGAAGGAGGCCTAATGTTAGATAATTTAAAGATGGGGTGGAACAATGTTCAAGTGGGCAAGTTCACTTACATTATAGAATGGTATTGATTGGTTGGCGATTGAGAGACTATAGAGAGGATTGAACGCAATAGTTGAACTTCAAAGTGGCGGCAAAACGCCAACGAGGCATAAAATCCAATGTTTTGCATAAATATAAAAACCCTGCAGCTATTTCTGTCAACGTTCATAGGGGTATTTTGTGAACCTATAGCCTTTATGTAGTGGCGGGTAGCGTATGCTACCCGCCCTAACGCTGTTTAAGCGGTCTTTTGCCCGCTTTCCGCTTGCTCAGGCAGTTCTTCGATCTCATGCTCGTGAATCTCTGCCGACTCTACGCTGTCCATAACGTCCACGCTGCGGTAGATGATACGGATGCTCTGCTCGGCATTGTAGTCGCCTGAGAGTATTTGGAACTGCTCGCTTGTGACTCTGCCCAGCATGTTGTCCTCATAGAGCCGCTTAAAAAGCGCCGTCAATTCCGTGTTTCTGCACCGCATAGTATCGAGCTCTTTCTGCACGGTGTTGATTTCCCGCCAAAGTTCTATGCCGTTCTTTTAGTTGATGCGCTCGGCGAACAGCCGCTCCTTTTGCCATGCGAAGTGCGTTACCCTGCGCAAATCGCCAAGTACTATTTTGACTAAATCCTGCTTCCGTAGATAATGGGCGGAGCAGACACCCTTGTTGCGCTTGTTATACGTGTAGCACTTGAAATTGTTGTGCGCCGCCTTCACCGTGTGTGCACTGTGAAGCACCATCATCTTTTTGTAGCTGGCGTAGTACACCAGCCCAGGGAACATATTCGGCTCTTACATCTGCTTTAGCGTCCGCTTTTTGCGCTGTCTTACATCCTGCACTATGTCCCATTGCTACTGCGTAATCAATGGCTCATGGATGTTTTCGACCAGTATCTGCTCCGATTCGGGGTGGCGGACGAGCTTCTTGTATTTGTAGAACATCGTAGTTGAGAAGCCCCGCCATGTGTTTGAGATAGGTTTAGCTGTTGAGGCGTCGGCAAAGATAAAAATATGAGGCGTTTCCTCTGACCGAGCCTCAATTTCGTCGCCTACGGCGGTTTTCACCGGCTCGGCGGGTAAAGGCTCCACTCTGGCGCTCCGTAGCCAAAGGGCGGCACATAATGCGACACAGGGGGTAATGGCTATTCCAGCGATTATTTGTTTTTTATTTGACCATCCTCTTTCAGCCAAACAAGATACCACAAGGCTTTGGAGATAGCTACTGAATTGTACAAAATAAAGTGCAAAATACGCATGATGCTATTTACATTACGCATGAAGACTAGTACAATTTTCTATATATGAGGTAGCAAGTTGTGGAGGGAGCAGCCAATGCCTATTTACAGCAATCTGTCCACGCTGATGGGAAGTCGGCGTTACTCGATACAGGATGTTCACGAAAAAACTGGACTTTCACGAAATACTATTTCGAATCTTTATAACGATAAAGCAACGAGAATAGACTTTGAAACCATAGATAAGCTGTGCGTTTTGTTCGGATGCGGAGTTGAAGAACTTCTGCATAAAGAACAAATAGTTCGCCGTTGACCTTCGGAGAAAGGGTGGTACAAAATGCGTCAATGCTCTTTAGCTTTCGTTGATAGTGGAAAAACGGATTTGTCATCTGCTCCGTGGACAATGCACGAATTTTTTGTGGGAAGCGGTTTGGTCGCTTACGGGCTTAAGGATATTTTCTCGCCGGTCTGGGCGAATGATATTAGTGGAAAAAAAGCTGACGTATACGAGGCGAATTTTCGCTCAGAGCATTTTTTGTTAGACGATATTAAAAATGTTAGGGGAACAGATTTGCCATACGCTCATTTATCATGGGCGAGTTTTCCTTGTCAGGACTTATCACTTGCAGGTTCTATAGGTGGGATAGATGCCTGCCGGAGCGGGTTGGTATGGGAGTGGTTCAGAATTCTTGACGAAATGCCAGAGAAGCCGCGTATTTTGGTGGTTGAGAATGTGGTCGGACTCCTGTCAACCAACGGCGGTAATAACTACAGAAAATTACATACCGCCCTCACCGATAGAGGCTATGACTGCGGCACTATCGTACTTAATGCATCACTATTCTTACCGCAATCAAGACCGAGTGTTTTTATTATTGCCGTTCAACGGGGACTGCATATTCCAGAAGAGCGGAATTACTGGATGGCGTCGTAATTATCGCGTTAAGTGACATCCAGGCTTTGTTTTTCTGAATAAAAAATTAGCGATATTTGTCGACGGTTGTTTCTGGTATGGACATGACTGCCGAAACACTCGTCCAAGAATAATAAAAAGTATTGGCAGAAAAAGCGAAAGCGAAATGTTCAGCATGACGGAGGAATAAACGTATTATTTATTTTTCGCAGTTGATCAATTTTGCGTATATGGAAGTGCGAGCTTAAGAAGAAAAACGAGCCGATGTTGGTTGAAAAACTGCTTGCTGTTCTTAAAAAATCTAACCAGTACGCTTTACTTAGGGGGATCGAAATGGAGATAAAAACGGTCGATTTATTTTGCGGCGTCGGCGGCCTTACATACGGTTTACAGAAGGCTGGCATACCTGTCGTTGCTGGCATTGATATAGATAAATCATGTGAATACGCGTATAAGCAAAACAATAAGTGCGAGTTTATAGGTAAAAGCGTTGATGAGGTTACCGGTAAGGAAATTAAGGCGTATTTCAAAGGTGCCGACGTTAAGATTCTTGTCGGTTGCGCTCCATGCCAGCCTTTTTCAAGTCATATCAAGGACAAGAAGAACAGGAATAAACATAAAGATTGGAAATTGCTATACGAATTCACAAGATTGGTCAAGGAGACGCGACCTCATATCGTTTCAATGGAAAATGTGCCGGAGTTAGAAAAGGAAAAAGTATTTGATGACTTTGTTGCCACATTGAAAGCAGAAGGATATTTTGTTTCATATACAGTCGTAAACGTAGCTGATTATGGCGTGCCGCAACGGCGTAAACGCTTGATATTATTAGCTTCAAGGATGAAGAAAATTGCTTTGATTGATGCAACCCACCAGCAGTATGTTACCGTACGGGAGGCTATTGGCAGCTTACCGCCAATAGCCGCTGGGAAGAAAAATGAAAAGGATGCGCTTCATATTGCCTGCACGCTTTCAGAATTAAACTTGAAACGCATCCAACACTCAACACCGGGCGGAACTTGGAGAGATTGGCCAGAGGAACTTGTTTGTGAGTGCCATAAAAAAGAGAAAGGTAGTTCGTATGCTTCCGTGTATGGCCGCATGAAATGGGACGATATTTCACCGACAATTACGACACAATATGTTGGATACGGGACGGGTAGATTTGGACATCCGAATCAAGACCGTGCGTTAACGATACGGGAAGGTGCCATTTTGCAGTCATTTCCTCCAACTTATGAGTTTGTACGTGAGGGAGACGAAATTTATTTGCGAAATATAGCCCGCCATGTGGGAAATGCGGTACCTCCCCGCCTCGGCGAAATAATCGGCTTGAGTATACAGCAACACATTAAAAAGAGAAAGTATGTGAAGAGAAATATACTGAAAACCTCAGGGGGGGCGGAAAAATGAGCTATACATTCAACATTTCTTTAAGTATCCTTAATCATCTTGGGCGAAATCTTTATCGTAATTTCATTACTGTAATAGGCGAAGCCATATCCAATTCATGGGATGCGGATGCAGAGAATGTATGGATTGAAATAGATAAAGACTCTCGAACAATGTACATAGTTGACGATGGTATTGGAATGAGCGATACGGACTTTCAAGATAAGTTTTTGAAAATTGGTTACTCAAAACGCAATACTACTTCTATTTCAACAAAGGGCAGGCCTTTTATAGGACGAAAAGGAATTGGTAAACTTGCTCTGCTTTCTTGTGCTAAAAAAGTTCATATAGCGACAAAAGCTTCCGGTCAAAGCGTTATAGGCGGTTTGATTGATAATTCAGGGCTTGACCAAGCGATAAGTGATGATATTAGTGCGAACAATTATCCGCTTGAAAATTTTGCGTCTACGGTAGGAGAAAAGCTTGCTCACCTTGATTCGGGAGCGGCAATATTTTTCGATGAGTTAAACGATGGTGTAATAAACACCACAGATTATTTGAAAAAGGCTATAGCCCTTTATTTTCGCTTTTCTTTGCTTGATAGCTCTTTCAATATTTTTCTAAATGGAGAACAGGTTACATTGGATTCTCTGAACGATTTATCGTCTGCCACGCAATATGTTTGGCAGATAAATGATATTAATGACCCTTATTTAAGTTCAAAATTATCGGCAGCAAACGCAAACATCAAAAATTATAAAAAGACTTCGTCTACTATGAATTTGAAGGGATTTATCGCTACCACTCAAAAACCGTCAAATCTCAAAATACGTGGAACAAACGAAAAGGTTTCGCTTGATTTGTTTGTTAATGGGCGACTAAGAGAAAGGGACATTCTTAAGCATATACCTACTGCACGAATTGTAGAAAGCTATACTTATGGGCAAATACATTTTGACGAATTGGATTATGATACTGATGCATTTACGAGTAGCCGTGAGGGTGTTATTACTGATGACCCTAAATTCAAGGATTTTATTGCTGAAATAGAAAGCATATTCAGAACTATAATTGATGAATGGGACAAGTTAAGGGTTGACAATGGTCATGACGGAGATCCTGACAATCTAAATATTTCACCTAAGAAACGAAAGGCCAGGGAATTGTTTTCGGCAACTGTTGATGAAATCGTTCCACAGGAGATAGTAAAGGCTGATGCCGAGGGGCTCATTTCGCAATGGGTTAAATTGCTCGGTGAAGAATCACAATTTAACATTCCCTCTTATACGGAATGCTTTATTGCCGAAAATTTGCTTCGAAAATATATACAACAACACTCTGTCGCACTAACAAAAGAGGCAAGCGAGGCAATTGAAAAGTGGCGCGGAAGAGAAACTACTTCAAAGGAAGCAGCTAATATCAGTTTTGAAATTCGCCAGAATAATAATGATTTACAATATTTGGATATGGATAGCCTTTCCAATCTTGTGGATAAGCCGGATCAACGAACAAAAGAAGCAGGTATCGCCCGAAGCGCAAGGGTCTACAAGCCAGTCAGAGATGCGGTCGGTCATACGGCTTTATTGACTACCCTTGCAAAACAGCAGCTGAATATTGAGTTTAACAACATACAAGCTCGGCTACAAAAATTGCTTGATAACAGAACGGAAGAAAACGACGATAGATAAAAGTGTAGATGTCGATGAGCAAATGGCGTCTGAAATCACAGTTGGGAAGACAAAATAATGGTGATAGAAGGGGGGGCATTTTATGAGACATAGAATAGACCCTCGCGTCCGCGATATAGCAAGTTAATAATGCCAACTTTTGTCGCACTGAAAGAACTTGGCGGTTCAGGTAACAACGACGAGATTCTCCATCGGGTTATCGCTAACCTCAATCTCCCAGACGAGGTTGTGGATATACCGCATATCGGCGCATCTAACATAAGTGAGCTTCAGTATCAGCTCGCTTGGTCAAGGACTTATTTGAAGCTATATGGTGCTATTGAAAACAGCGTCCGTTCCGTATGGTCTATTCACCCGAATTTTGTCGGTATCAACAAGCTGGGCGAAAAGAACGTATTAAAGATTGTCGCTCAAATGAAAGTAGATAAGCATAAAAAGCAAGCTGAAACCGGTAACGAAAAGCCCGGAGACGACGCGCCCCCTAACAACGACGTAGAATACCCCTTTGGAGGCGGATGATTCACTGAGGTGACAATACATTTAGAAGCAATTACTTAAAAAATCAGACATCTACTCATATAACTGTGAATAGATGTCTGATTTTATTGTTGCCCCGTACCGTTACCCGTCGGTTCTATTACTGTCCCTATGAATGATAACCCTTCTGTTACAAGGTTTCCTTTGGCCCTCTCGAGATGATTCGAACTTCAGACGCACGGTTTAGGAAACTGACGCTCTATTTTTCGGGTTGGAAGTCTCCGCTCCGGACACTCATGGACTATTTAGAGGATGGTGTAACACATGTATTGTAATCCTACACTTCATTTATACCTAAAATGGAACCTTCGTTGAAACATGTCGTCTAATGCTATATAATTATTAGGATATAAAAATGAAGTGATAATATGAATAGAAGAAATAAAGCATCATAAAATTTAACATCATAAGGTGAAAGGGAAAAGAAATGAAGAGAACAAAGAAAATTGGCGCAGCAGTAACTGTATTATTGATTTTTGCCATGTCAGTTACTACTGTATTTGCGGATATAGATTATTCCCAATGGGATAGCGGTGTTAAAGGCTATCCAAAGGATGTTGCAGGTACTGCCCTCTTTGCCCAAGCTCAAGACTTTTTTGATAATAAGGTAATAACAGGTGATACAGATGGGCTTTTCCATCCTGAGAGAACCTTAAAGCGTTCTGAGTTTGCAGCCATCCTTGCAAGAGCTACAGCCAACAAGGGACAGATCACCACAAGTGGGGAGAAAAACTACTTCAATGACTTAAAGGGCTATGGCTGGGCAAAGGCATATATCAACTTCTGTAGCGAGAAAGGCCTTATGGAAGGAACGGGCGGAAATAAATTCAACCCTGGAGGAGTCATAACTTATCAGGAAGCTATGACAGCTATAATAAGGAGCAAGGGCATCTCAGAAACTGTTATGAGCTCCTATGGAACATGGCCAAACAATTATATAAAGTATGCTTCTATGTACAATATGAATGGAACAGTTAAAGTTACAAACCGGGCAGCTCCAATTACAAAGGGTGAAGTGGTTCAGTTCATGTACAAGAACATGCCTAAATAAAAAGAGAAACAGAACTAAAATGACACTAAATTATATTCTTTAGAAAGGGGATTATTATAAATGAAGAAACATATTTTTAAAACATTAGTATTTGCTTTAATACTTACACTCATCTTTACTACATCAGGATTTGCTCTAACCTTTGATGATGTAGAAGGAGAACCATATGAAGAAGCAGTAGACATGCTTACAGAAATAGGAGCTATTACAGGAGACACAGATGGCCTTTATCATCCAATGGACAATCTCACAAGAGCTCAAGCTTGTGCCATAATAATAAGAACTATAAACCCATCTGATGCTGAGCTTTACGGCACAGCAACTCAGAAGGTACCTGACAGCGGTTTTACCGATATGGCAGGGTACACCTGGGCAGCACCCTACATTAACTATGCAGTAGCTCACGATATTACAAATGGCGTAGGCCAGGGTAAGTTTGCTCCGGGTGCTACGGTGAAAACCACAGAACTTATTACTTTCACTTTAAGAGCAATGGGACATACAGATAAAACCTTACAAGGTGTATGGCCTGATAACTATATGGCAAAAGCTAAAGCATTGAACCTACTTAAAGGGCTTCAGGCAGACCTTCCTTTATATGCAACAAAGTGGATGACTGCTCAAGCTGTATTTAATGGGCTTGATGATATTTTGAAAGCCCATGAAGATAGTGGCAAAGACAGCGTAGTAACCAAGGGACTGACATATGTAGCAGGAAGCTTTAATGCTGATATAACTACTTTTGACGGAAAACCTCTGTCATCAAAGGTTAAGGTATTTACATATGGTAGTAAATCACAGTATAAGTCTTCCATGGCACTTCCTTCATCAGAGGGTGAATACCAGCTTTCAACAGTCTATAAGTATAAGAATGTGGCAACACCTGCTTTTTATCTTATGGATGGTGGTAAGATCACACAGCTCATACTGCCTTCAGATGTAGGCTTTACAGGGACTGTTTACGGAGTTGTAAATGACATCGTTCAAGTTAAGAACGTTAAAGGAGATACAGTATATGCTCTGAAGACTCTTGCAGCAGGAAGGGAGATCACTTGGCTCTGTGAAGCAGGGTATAACCCTACTACAGATGTGACAACCAGAACAGCAGGGGACGTATTTAAGATGGTTTCAAAGAATGGGACCATAAAGTCCGGAATTCAGATTGCTACAAGTGATCCCGCTGATACATTTACAGAATATACAACAGTGATGACACCTGTATTCTCAAGAGATGGTGTTGTTGTAAGACTTACAAGCGCTTCAGGAGCACTTTATGAACTGAAAGAAGGTGTTGTTGTTTATATCTTTGACGGTAAAGACAAGTACGAAGCAGGTAAATCATCTGATATAAAGAAGGGTAAGGATGTAAGACTCTTCCATGTAAGCGATGAAAAGATGCAAATAGTTGAAATTGCAATAGTTTCAGATTGATTTCTCAAATATTACTTTTATATTACAAATGCCCATGGCAGTTGATAAGCACTTGAAAACGGGGCTATAATTCAAACTGATAGAGTATGTTTATATCATTATGAACATACTTTGTCACTTATAAGATAGTCATTAAGAAAAGAATACCTTTTCCTGATGATACAAATTATTTCTTAAGGAGGATTAAAAATGAGAAAAGTACTATCTTTCGTGCTGGTACTTGCGCTGGTACTTGGTAGCTTCTCCTTTGCTTTTGGACTTACAGACATTGACAATAGCCCAAACAAAGTAGCTATCGAAGTTAACAACGACCTCGGCATTATTACAGGCTATACCGATGGAACATTCCAAGGTGAAAAAGCTGTAAACAGAGCTGAGTTCGCTGCTATGATTACCAGAGCTTTGGGGATTCCTGAGAGTGCATTGGCAGGATACTCACAGACCAGCTTCAAGGACGTTTCAGGCTATGGCTGGGCAGTAAAATACCTGGCATTCTGCGAGTCCAAAGGAATTATGTTAGGTGATGGAAAAGGCAATGTTATGCCAGGAAGAACCATCTCCGTAAACGAAGCAGTTACAATGGCTCTTAGAGCAGTAGGTTATGTTGACAACTCAGCAGTATTAGTTGGAGCATGGCCATCAAACTATGTAACTCTCGGCAAGCAGGTTGGACTTTACGCTGACCTTGCAGAAGCAGTTACCATTGACAGAGAGAATGCTGCTCAGGTTATTTACAATGCATTGACAGTGGGACTTGTTGCTGTAAATGCTGATGGCACCACTACTGCATTGAACAAAACTCTTATGACAGCATATCTTGGCGCTACAGAAATGCCTAAAGCGATACTTGGCGACGGCAACTATGGTGTTGACAATTCCGTTATGAATGTTTACAAGAACATCGGTGCTTACGGTACTGCTTATGAGAATTCTGACAACGAACTTATTGCCTTCAAGATTGATTCAACTGCATTGACAGGTAAGGTTGATGGCGAGAAGTTCGTAGTAGGAGACACAAAGTATGAGCTTAAGAATATTACCGGTAATGCTGTTGTATTCGAAAATGCAGCTACAAGTACTGGTAGCTTAGACTTCACAACTGGAACTGTAGCTGATAAAGCTAATCTTATTACAGGAGTAGCCGTTGCTTCATCAGACGATGGAGAAACAGTTACATTACACGCTGATGTATCAGGTAAATACATCTATGAGGTTTATTCAGTCGTGGCATGGAAAGCAGACTTTGCAGAACTTGCTGATTCTGACGTTCAGGAAGACATTGATGATGGCGTTCTCTTAGGTCAGGATTTTGCTCTGGATAGCAAAGACAACATCAAGGATAACGGCTTCGTTCTTAAGGGTGTAGCTTCACTTGCAGACATCGATGAGGACAATGTAGTTGCTGTTTATCTTCAAGGAACTGAAATCAGAATGGTTACAGTTGGAACAAAGACTGTAGAAGGAACTGTTACAGAAGTTGGTGATGGTTTTGCGTATGTTGACAAGACAAAGTACAGCGAATCAGATTTGCTGGCCGGTGTGACATATGCTCCAGCTATTGATGACGAAGGCACTTTCTTCTTAGATTATGAAGGAAATATCTTTGACGCTGATGTTGAAGGAACAACTGATACTTTCGGCGTGTTGCTTGACGTTAAGCTGGGCGGAACATGGTCAGCCGACAGAATGGCTCAGGTATTCACCGAAGATGAAGAAACTGAGACTTTCGGCGTCGTTAAGAAGGTATTTGATGTAATAAGCAAAGGAGGAGTAGCAACTCCCGCCCTTATGAGCTATGCTCTCAATGACAAGAGCGAGTTGAAGGCTGTAGAAGAAGGAATTTTTGGCGTATCATTCACAGCAGTTACAAATAAGGTAGCAGTTGCGTCAAAGGGTGGTGTTGCGACTACCTATGCTGTTGCTTCCGATGTTAAGGTATTCTCTTTTGACGGCACAGACTATGAGCTCGTTGCCATGGCTGATGTTGCAAAAGGCGTAGATTTAACTGCAGCAGCCGTTAATACACAGTACATACTGGACGGTGGCAAAATAGTTGCTCTGTTAGTTGATGCTGATGCTCTTGATGCCGGAACCGGTGACGATTTCTACGGAGTTGTTAACCAGGTTACTGAGATGAAGGACAGTGTTCTTAAGCTTGTTGGTTTTGTTGACGGAAAAGCAATAGACCTTACAACAGTGAAAGATTTCGGTAAGACTGTTACTAATGTTAACACAGACAGAGTTGCTGCCTTGTTTATCTTCTCACCTGATGCTTCAGGAAAGGTAGATACATACACCACAGTAGCCGCTCTTGTCTCAGTTGGTGTAACAGCTACTAATCTAGTTACTGCAGTAAGCAAAGACGGCACTGTTATAACACTGACTGCCGAGAAATTCGAAGCATCTGAAGATGCAGTAGTGTACAAGTACAATACAGCAACAAAGAAGTATACTGTTGCAAAACTTTCTGATATCAAGAAGGATGCAGAGATTATCGCTGCATACGACACAGATTTCGGGACTGCTGATGCAGACTCAATCGCTGATGTAATTATCTTCAAGTAAGATAAAAGAAGCGACTTAGGAAATAAAACCATGATGTTTTTCCGGGCAGATATTCTGCCCGGTTTTTGTTTACAGGGCTCCCCCGACAGCCTTTATCTGTGGACAAATTAAGGGTTTTAGCATAGAATATTAAATGTTGAGAAGGGTACATTAAATGGGAACTTTTAATGTTAATCAACCCTCTAATTGTGATTTATCTTGAATGAATTTTGTGTCTTTTATGAAAGGATATTTATATATGAAAAAGCTCGTTTCAGTTCTGGCTGCTGTATCTTTAATAGTATCTCAAAGCATTGTCTCCTTTGGGGCGGACCTTGGGGATATTAAGGGGGTTGAAGGAGAGAAGGCAATTATCTTCCTGTCGGAAAAAGGTATCGTTACAGGCAGTGAAGATGAGTTATACCATCCTGAAAAAAACCTTACTAGAGCAGAAGCATGTGCCATTATTATAAGGGCTGTTAATCCCAAAGATTTGAATTTTTATGGGAGTGAAACTGTTACAGAAAGCTTGTTTGATGACCTATCGGGCTACACTTGGTCATCTTCATATATCAACTATGCAGTTCTTCATGGCATCACCAAAGGCACAGGATGGAAAAGTTTCTCACCGGGAAGAAATGTAACATCTGCAGAACTTATAACCTTTGTTCTTAGAGCGGCAGGACATACTGATGACGACTTTCAGGAACCATGGCCTGAAAATTACTTACAGCAAGCGGTGAAATTGGGTATTTTAACGGGGGAAGATATTTCAGATCTACCTGTTTATGCCTCCAAGGGATTTGCGGCAGAGGTAGTATATAGGGCATTTTCTTTTATAGAAAATATTGAACTAGCAAGAGTAGAGAATCCTTTTAATACAGTAGAAGCAGAAGATCCGGGGGTTTCCTCTCTAATATTTACAGGAAATGAGATTGAAATATCTTTAAGCAATCTTATGGATATTGCCATGACCTCAGGGACTGCTATTAAAAAGGCTGAAAACAACTTAAGGGCAAACAAGGGGAAAACTAAAGGCTATTATGAAAGTCAAGGAAACCTAGACAACCTAATGAACCAGATTAAAGATGCCAAAACAGCTCTTTCTACTGCAGTTGGTGCAGAGAAAATAGCCCTTGAAGCGTTTCTTTGGAGCGCAGATTCCCCTTCGAAGACACAGATGAAAATGGTAGAGGAAGCTACTAACTTTGCAGAATCTCAGACTGACAAAAACTACGAAGCAGAGGTTAACTTAATTAGAAGAGCTGTGATACAGGATTATTTCCAACTTGCAGGCCAAAAAGAGGGCGTAAGGATAAGTAAAGATAATATGGAAATACAGAAACAGCTTTATGATGTTGCAAAGAAGAAATACGCATTAGGCGTGGCATCAAAGCTTGATGTCTTGAAAGCTGAAACAGGATTTGCACAAGCAAAAAGCGATTATGAGAAAGCAGAAACAGGCTACATTGTGGCATGTATGAACTTCAATATTTCTTATGGTTTCCCTCTTATGCAATCGGTAATCCTTACTGATTCATTGGAAGAGGCAAAGAAAAGTGATGTAACTTTGTCAGAAGCTATAAAAAGGGCTTTGGAAAATAGGAATGAGATTGCATTTGCCGAGTTCTATAAGACATCTGCTACATTAAATTTTACACAAGTGAAAAGTAGAATAGGTAAAGGTGCTTCTTCATATATTGCTGCTGAAAGCAATGTTTTTTCTGCAGAAAATGATGCAAAGCTGGCTCCATTGCAAGTAGAGATGGATATAAGGGCAAAGTACCTTGATATGCTGCAAAAGAAAGGCGCATTGGAAGCATCCGCTTTGGCAAAGAATAACGGAACGGAGGCTTACAGACTAGCTAAGTTACAGTATGATGCAGGAATCATTTCCATAACAGAAGTACAACTAGCACAGATTGCATCATATACTGCACAGCTTGCATATGTAGAAAGCCTTCTTGCATATAATTTAAGTATTTTGGATTATGAACAAGCGATGACATCAGGCACTTTCAGTGCGCCGTTATAGTGATTATCGGGAGATAGGAAATGGGAAAAGATAGCAAGAAAGACAGAAAACCAAGAACCTCTGCAAAGGAGGAAAAGGACCCTAGGGTTATTCTAAAAATGAGTTCTGCGCCTGATCTTACAGAAGGAATGCATTGGTTTCAGTTGTTGCCCATAATGGCTTTTGGAGCCATTGTAATTATGCTGATGAGAATGGTGCCTTATGAAAGACCTATGCAAGGCTATTTTTGGTATTCAGGTGACAACAGTTTAACAGATTTTTTCAGCTACCTGAAAATGGAGGCAATTCTTATAATCGCAGGGCTTTCACTTCTTATACTTCTTTACAGAGTATTCACACAAACATTACAAATAAAGAAAACGGCTGTATATATACCGATGCTTGTCTACATTCTTATGGTCGGAATATCCTATATATTCAGTGATAATAAGGTGGTAGCATATCTTGGATGGAATGACAGGTTTGAGGGAACTGTTGTTCTTTTAGCCTATATGGTAATGCTGTTTTACATAATCAATACTATAAATAATGAAAAATCAGTTAAGCTGGTGCTTTATGCCATAGGAGGCTCTACTTTCATTTTAAGCCTTTTAGGGATAAGCCAAGCTGTTGATAAAGACTTCTTTAGAACGGTTATAGGGCAGAAGTTGGTCACGCCTGATGTAATGACACAATCGGGTCAGACTATGTGGCAGCTGATTGACGAGATGGCAAAAGTAGGAGATACGGCGCTTAAATTTACATTTATAAATAAGCAAATTTACCAGACCGTATATAACATAAACTATGTTTCATTTTATCTAACCTTGCTGGTGCCATTATTCGGTCTTCTATTTATTCGTTCAGTAATGAAGAAAAAGGATGAGCCTCTCTGGAAGAAGATTATTTTAGGGGCAATGTTTGGCCTATTGCTGTTTAATCTTATTGGCTCACAATCATCAGGCGGAATATTAGGCATAGGGGTAGCTGTAATTCTTGCAATAGCATTAGTTAACAAGAAACTTCTCACATGGTGGAAGCCCTTAGTTGTTCTGCTATTGATAGCCGCTTTGATAGGCGGTTTAACTTACGAAAGATGGTCACAAGAGATTGGTGGTGCTTTACATGGAACTATAGGTGAAGGTGCAAAAGCGACTATTAAATCTTCAGATAGATCATATATAGATTATATGATAACTGATCCTGATAATAATACAATTGAGGTGAGTATTGAAGGAAATTCTTTCGTAATGCAAACTTATCCGGGAGACCCCTTAGCGCTAAAAATAACTGACGAAGAAGGGAAAAACATAGGCGTTAAGGAGACGGATGTATCGCCCGTGTACCAGTTTGATGACGAAAGATTTTTAATGTGCATGATACAACCTTATTCCCATGAAGGTGTAAATTATTTTGTTCTAACCATAGATGAAAAAGACTGGGCTTTTGCTGTTACAAATGATGGAACCTATTATCGCAATGAATTAGGGAAATTGGTAAGCCTTAGAAAGGTTGATGCCTCATTGTTTAAAGACCATCTGAGTTTTGGGTCGGGACGTGGTTATATCTGGTCAAGGACATTTCCTATGATGAAAGATACAGCACTGATTGGTTACGGAGCTGACACATATTGCATTCATTTTCCTCATGAAGATTATGCAGGAAAGTATAATGCAGGCTGGGGAATAAATACTATAGTGGATAAGCCACACAATATGTATATGGGAATGTGGGTAGGTACAGGCGGTCTTTCAGTTATAGCCTTCCTTGCTTTGCTTGTTATGTATTTTATTCACTCCCTGAAATTATATTTTAGATTCAAAGAAGAATCGTGGATATCTTATGCAGGGCTGGGCATGTTCTTGGGAGTTTTTGGATTTGCTGTAGCAGGTTTAGTAGATGACTCCACAGTTTCGGTAATGCCATTGTTCTATACGGTACTTGGAATGGGGATTGCTGTGAACATGATGATTGAGGGTAAATGCGAGGATAAGTCATAACATGGCAAACAATGTAAAAGGTGACAAAAAAAGGATTGTTATTATTGGCCAGTATATTGATGAGGGAATTGAGTCTGGTAATAGCCGTTTTGAATATTTGGCAAAAATGCTTTCTAATACATTTGAAATATATTTATTAACATCAAGTTTTTATCATTTTGGAAAACGCCAAAAAGGATCTATGCCTAACATAGAAGGTTATCATTTAGATTTTATTTATGAGCCTGGATACCGTAGGAATGTGGGTATTGGGAGGATCTTAAGTCACAAGGTATTTGGTAGAAATCTTTTTAAAAAGATAAAATCATTAGAAAAGATTGATTTAATATATTGTGCCATACCATCCATAGATGCAGCTTGGAAAGCAATGAAATATGCGAGAAGAAATGATGTTCCTTTTATTTTAGATATTCAGGACTTATGGCCGGAAGCTTTCCAAATGATAATTCATAATAAGGCGTTTTCTCAGATATTGTTTGCACCAATGAAAAGGAAAGTTAATTATTTATACGAACAATCTAATCATATTGTTTCAGTTTCTGAAACATATCTAAATAGGGCAAATGAACAAAGGACTTCAAAGGGCGGTACTATAGCATATTTAGGAACTGACAAAAAAACATTTGATAAGTTTATGGCAGAAAACCCTCCCAATAAACCCTTTGGGGAGTTTTGGCTCACATATGTTGGTACTCTGGGACACAGCTATGATATCAAGTTAATAATAGAAGCTATGTCTTTTTTGAAAGAAAAGAAATATGAAAATATTGTGTTTCATGTCATTGGTGATGGGCCTCTCAAACAGCAATTCGTGGATTATGCAAAGGGGACGGGGATTAAAGTTGTTTTTCATGGAAAATTGTCTTATCCTAAAGCAGTTGGTTATTTAGGTGTCTCTGATATAGCGGTGAACCCTATTGTGCCAAAATCTCCTGCTAGCATAATAAACAAACATGGAGATTATGCCATGGCTGGATTGCCGGTCGTTTCTACCCAGTTATCAAAAGAATACATAGACTTATTGAAAACCTATAGAGCGGGAATAACTTGTTATGGTAGGGATCCAAAGCTCGTTGCGGAGGCTATAGAAGGATACTATAACAACAAAAACCTGCTGGAGGAGCATGGAAGAAATAGCAGGCTTATGGGAGAAGAGCTATTTGACCGAGAAAGAACATATACCGGTATTATGAAAGCAATCGAGGATATAGTAGGGGATTAGGGAAGGGTAATTTTCCTGAACTAAATTCAACCGCTAAAATGACGACCTAAAATATTATCGCAAAGTGAGGTAAGGTGTGGTTAGAAGTATTGAGGATGTTGAAAGGGAACATTTGCTGGGGATTGTATCATATAGCATGGTTACTCCAAATACATATCATGCAAAAACAATATCAGGTGAAGAGCTTCTCATAAAGATCAAGCGAAGACCAACCATAAACAATTTATTCAAAGATTTTGGGATAGCGGGTTTCTACTATTATCTAAGCACTCCATTAAAACGTGAGGCGATAATTAATGATGAGTTAACGAAAAGTGAGTTTCTCAATTTCGATTTTCCCCGCATGCTACATACCGACTATTGTTCATACATTGTCTTTGAGTATATAAAAAACTGTAATTGTAATTTATTAGATATTGCCGTTGAAAAAGTAGTAAAGTCATTAATTGAATTTCAAAGCATAAGCATAAACAAAAAGACGAAATTATATAAAACTGCTTCAAGTGTCTTGCGCTCTATCTCAGTAAGCACCGTAAAAGGCATTGTTGTTATTGGACCCAAGAAGTTAGGTGTTGTTACAACCATCTCTGCAATTAGAGAAGTGGCGAAAATGTTAAAATTGCAAAAGAAACTTAAACAGGGATGGCTGCTTCACAAGGATTTTGAGAGGAATGCAAACTATCTGGTAACAGATGATAGAAAAATATACTTCATTGATTTTGAAATGACGGCTATTGAAAAAAGATGGATAATGACTGATATTGTTGATTTGGCTTGGGATGTAGAAAACATGAGTATCGATCATGATTTAATTACAGAGTACCTAAAGGAAATAGATGAAATATATGATAAAAGTATAGAGCTCCTAACACAAGCAAGGTTAATCTTATTGAGAAAAGCGGTGTATTTTATTCGAGGCACTAAATACAGCCAAGAGATGAATAAGCAAATAATAAATTTTATTAAGGATGTGTTGTTAGATGCGAGGAGCTTTGAGTTATGGTATTATTCAGGTCTTGAGAAAAATTAGCAATATAGAATTCCAAGTATTATAAGAGTTTACACACATGGAGGAAGAATGAACCTACTTATAGAATGGACTAACAGTCTGGATGATCAGGCTTTTAAAGAATTAATAGTTGGGCTGAATGTGAAGAAATGCTTTTACTTCGCTGATGAATCGGACAAAATGCCTGAAAATAATTTATGTGAATACATTAAACTACCTACATATAAGGATTCCATTTATGAAGGGCTACAGTATTGTAGGAAAAATCTGGATATTTGCAAGCCTTTGGATATTAATGTAGTTAATACTTTAAAACCCTATGAAATGGTGGCCTTCGAAGTAATAAATAGATGGCGTAGAGCTATTATAAAGGATGATAGTTACATATCCATAAAGAATGCCTATTTTGACTATATCAGGTTTTGGTATAGTTTCGTTATTGATAATGAAATAGACTGCCTGATACAAAGGTGCACTCCGCATCAACCCACTTCATATATTTGTTATGCTGTCTGCAAGGCTTTAAATATTAAAGTGGTTACCAGGACGCATACGGTTGACATAATGGAGGGAATGCGCTTCGATATACTTTCTGCTGAGATAGGCTCACCCGGAATAAGGTTTAATGAACAATATACCGAGAAATTAGAGCAATATCAGAAATCTGACCTGTCTGATATCATACTACCAAGGTATTTAAGTAAATATTATGAATACTACGGTGGGCAAGAAAATGATAGTTTGAGTAATGCGATGGCCAGCCTTGTAGATAGTACGAACATGATGAGCAGGGCTTCTTTATATTTTGGACGGGCGAAGAAATACTTAAGGAATAAACACATTTCATCTTTGGCTAAAAAAGGCAAACATATTATTGCTGCTTCGTTTAGAGACAAGAAGTTGAAAAGCTTTATTGAACGAATTGAAACCATTCCAGACGCTAAAGATAAATATGTATTATATGCTCTGCATTATCAACCTGAAGCTAGTACGGTACCTGGGGCTGGGTTGTACGCAAATCAATTGCTTGTTATTGAGATGTTGGCTAAAAGTTTGCCACCTGGGTATTGGCTTTATGTAAAAGAGCATCCAGTTTATTGGGATCTAAGCGATATTCGTGAAAGCATGTGGGAGTGGCGCGACCAAGACTTTTACAAAAGAATAGAAAACATCGGAAATGTTAAAATTATCAAACATAACATCGATAACAAGAAATTGATTAAAGAGAGCGTGGCAGTAGCCACAGGAGTAGGAACAATTGGCCTAGAGGCATTGTCAGAGGGCAAGAATGTCCTAGTTTTTGGTGGTGCATATTACAAAGATGCAGTAGGAGTATGCCCTGTAAAAACAAAAGAAGATTGCTTAAACGCTATAACTGATATAATACAAGGGAATGCTCTAAAACCCGATGAAAAAACGATAAAAATATATTTTAAAACCTTGGAGAAATATATTTTTGTCACAGGAGTCGGAGATAGAAAAATCACTTTTGAGACAGAAGAATTAACTGGGGTTAAGGACCCGCTTCATGATCAGGTCGAAAAAATAATTAGCTTCATTGAAGAAATGGATCAGCCTAAAGAAATTACAAGCTAGCGGTATATTGTCATCAAAAAGGGGAGTAACCACATAACACCTAAAGGAGTATTGTAACTTATGCATAATTTAGTAAATCTCACGATTACAAAATGGAAGGATATTGATATTGAAGAAGTTTTGACCGAACTAGAAAATGCGAGGATTCATATATTTGAGAAGAATATAAAAATCGAGCGTATTGGCGATGTGCCTGTAGTTGGAGAACAAGCAGTATATTGCCATCGTAGCAAATTTAGCACTGGAAAGAAAACAGACAGTGACATTATGGTATATGAGAAATTGGAGAACATAGCCGCAATTGCGAATGATGTGTGTTTTTTGTCTAAAAGTGCGTTAAAAACACTGTTTGTGAAATATCCATACCAAGCCAAATATGTGTTTTGTGAAATGAATGCTTCTCCTTATTGGACAATGGCATTGCCTGGTTTGATTAGGAGATTCAGAATAAATCCTTATATTAAGTATAAAGGTATTGCTAAAACTTACTCAGAAGGGAAGAACTTTGGCGAAAGGTATTGGTTGATATTAAAAAATGAGAGCCCGGCACATCCCACTATTTTTTCTTTAAATGAACAGATTGGAATTACAGGGCTAATAAACTTTTTAAACAGTAGTGGTGTTGATTACGTAATACTAAGGCATTTTGAGCAATTTCCTAAGCTCCACAGAGTGGGTGGGGATGTGGATGTCTTGGTTCAAGATGCAGATTGGGTTAAGGTTCAAACATTTTTGAGCAATAATCCGGGAGAAATGGAAATTGATTTATATGGAGTTACAACTTTGACTATGCCAACAAGAACACCATATTATATTCCGCATTTAGCGAGACAAATACTTGCGAATAAGGTGATAGGGCCTATAAATGCCTTTGTACCTTCAAAAAGAGACTATTTGAATAGTTATGTTTATCACTGTTTATACCATAAAGGCTTATTAGCGGGGATACCTTCAAAGTTAGCGAAGTTGCCGCCAACATCCAAACCAGAAAACGATTATTTTGGGAATATTAAGAGATTAATGGCAGAAAATGGAGAGAATGTTGAGCTTGTATTAGAGAGTCTTGATCAATATATGAAAGAACAAGGCTGGAGGCCACATCTTGACACATTAGCCCTATTGTCAATAACAAATGAGTGGTTGGGAGAGATTCTGTCAGCACATAAAGGAGTTGAAGAAATTGGGTTAAACGTATGTGTTATAAAGAAGGGTTTGTCCGATAAAACAAATATCGAGGCGGTAAGAGAGGAGCTTTATAAAAGAGGAGTAGTAATATTAAAGGAGGAAGTATTAGACGAAACTAATATTGAAACGGTAAAAAATCACCTAAGGGGCGGAAATTGGAACAAGGAACTTGGAGATGACTACTCCCCTAGTGTTGTTATGGTAATATTGGATGTTGATCCTGCAGTAATAATGCGGAACAATAAAGAAGCCCATGTTAATAGAATAAGACATATAAAAAGCAAATTGCGGAAGAGATTCGATGCATCTGCCGGTAGTTATATCCATATCACTGATGACACATCTCAAGCGCTTGAATATTTAAACGTACTTTATCCCGACGAAGTAGAGAATATAATTAATCTTGCCGATAAAACAATAAAAGAGATTAGTTTGACTGATAAATCGTGGAAGAGAAAATTAACCTTGGTACAAAGTAAGCTCTTTTTCAAGAGGGAAAAGTTCATTGTGCTTTTAAAACAACGTATATTAAGTGTGCTGAATAAGTAATATTATATGGTCGCTTATATAGTTTTTACTCACTATATATGGAGATATCACCTATTATAAAGTTGGTGCATTTAGAGGACAGTTCAGTGGATTTCAATTATAAATGTAGTTAAGCATTATTACGACGAAAATGATGGAATAGAAAAAGGATAATACAAGGAAACATCTTATAGAAAGGTATACTTTATGAAAACATTAAAGAATTCTTTAAATAGGGGAGAAAAAACCTTAGGCACTTGGTTGACAATACCTAGTTGCGAGATCGCTGAGGTTTTATGTAATGCTGGGTTTTCATGGGTCGTAGTTGATATGGAACATTCATCAATTACAGCACACCAAGCAAAAGGCCTAATTGCAACAATCGAACTTTCAGGATGTACACCACTTGTAAGAGTTAGCGAGAATAACCCTGACTTGATTAAACACGCTATGGACAGCGGAGCAAAAGGAGTAATAGTACCAATGGTGAAGACCAAAGGGGAGGCAGAAAAAGTTGTAAGAGCGGTTAAGTACCCTCCTGTTGGCGAGAGAGGTGTAGGGCTTGCGCGTGCTCAGAAGTATGGATTCGGATTTGAACAGTATGAAAAGTGGAATCGGGAAGAAAGCATAGTTATTGTTCAAATTGAGCATATAGATGCTATTAAAAATCTTGAAGAAATTTTGTCAGTTCCTGACATAGATGCCTCATTCATTGGGCCATACGATTTGTCGGGATCTCTTGGCTTCCCAGGTAATTTTGAGATTGAGGAGTTTAAAAAAGCAATTGGGAAATATGAGCAAGTAAGCAAAATGATGAATAAAGCCATGGGTTATCACGTTGTTAAACCTGATCTTAAAAAAGTTAATGAAATCGTTGATAAAGGGTATACTTTTGTTGCAATCGGCTTAGATACAATATTTTTGGGAGAAAAGTGCAGAGAAATATTAGGAGGAATTAAGTGAAAGACATTGATAGAATACGCCCTAAAACAATTTACGAGAGAGTAATCAGGCAAAGGGAATTGGATGGTATTGATTTTTTTGAAAAATATAATACTTCTTTTGTGAAGGTAAAGTGCTCTGCTTGTGGTAGTGAGGGTGATCCCATGTTTAACAAATGGGGCTATGTACACAATAGTTGTGGTGTTTGCAATACTCTTTTCGTGTCCCCTAGGCCAGATAATTATCTTCTTGATAAATTTTATAACGAGTATGAAGCTCCTCAGCTATGGACAGAGTTATTGCTTTCCGCAGACGAAGAAAGAAAAAAAATTCAATATATGCCACGTATTGAATATATATTTTCATTGCTGAAGAATAGGAATTTTAAAAAAGCCTTAGATGTGGGTGCCGGTTCGGGTGCTTTTACCAAATGTTTAGAGGATACAAAGCGTTTTGAAACTGTAATTGCATTAGACATTTCAAAAGAATGTGTAGATTCATGCAAGAAGCAAGGGATTGAAGCATATTGTACATCCATAGAAGATTATCAGGGAGATAAATTCGATATTATTTTTGCAAATGATATAGTCGAACATTTGTTTCAACCTAAAGAATTTATTAAAAGCTGCTTGAAAAACCTTAATAAGGAAGGGGTACTTTGTATCGCAACCCCTAATGGCCAAGGGTTTGATTATAAAATATTAAAAGAACTCACGGGAAATATTACGCCACCAGAGCATTTGAACTATTTTAATCCATATTCGATAAAAATTTTAATGGAAGAAGCGGGCTTCAAACATATAATTGTCGAAACTCCAGGGATCTTAGATGCAGACATAATAATTAAGAAGCGTAATGAAGGTTATAATCTTAAGGAGAAAAATGAGTATTTAGATTATTTATTATCGCTTGATGAGAAAACGGTCCAATCTTTTCAAGAATTTTTAAAAAATAATTTGTTAAGCAGTCACATGATTGCAATAGCGGAGAAATAGAGTCCATGTACCAAAAAGAAATATTTAGGAGGATAAAATGAACATAGTAGCTGTAATTCCGGCAAGAATGGCTTCCACAAGGTTTCCTGGTAAACCTTTAAAAGAAATATGTGGCATTCCAATGATAGGACATGTGTTTTTGAGGAGCAAGATGTGTAAAATTTTGAAGGAAGTATATGTCGCTACCTGTGATAAAGAGATTGTTGACTATATAGAATCAATTGGCGGTAAGGCAATTATGACCTCCGATAAGCATGAGAGAGCAAGTGACCGCGTAGCTGAAGCGATGCTGGAGATAGAGAGAAGAACTGATGAAAGAATAGATATTCTGGTTATGGTTCAGGGCGATGAGCCTATGGTTTACCCGGAGATGATTGAGGCAGCAGTTGAACCTTTAATAGAAAATAAAGATGTGCAGGTTTCGAACTTAATGGCGAATATTAAAACTAGAGAAGAACATGATGATCCGAACGAGATAAAAGTTGTTGTTGATAAAAACCATTTTGCACTTTACTTCTCCAGAGAGCCTATTCCATCTTGGAAAAAGGCGGTCGGGAAGGTAAACATGCTTAAACAAGTATGTATCATACCTTTTAAACGTGACTTTCTTCTTAAATTTAATGAATTAGCTCAAACCGAATTAGAGATTGCGGAATCCATAGATATGTTAAGGGTGTTAGAGAATGGTTTTTCCGTGAAAATGGTTTATACGAGCTTTGAAACATACAGCGTTGACACTGACAATGATTTAATCAATGTTGAAAAAAAGATGAAAAAAGACAGACTGTTCACACAGTATAAATAGGATTTAGGGAGGGAATAATTGGAAGAAAAAGATATAAGGGATAGAAAAATATTTGATAAATACCTACAAATCCTTGAAGAAGATACAAAAAAAATTTTCGATGACAAGAAATTTGTAGAAGTTCCTTGTCCGGCTTGTGGTAGTCTCTAAATAGAAGATTCATTTTTCAAAATGGGATTTAGGTATATAGTATTGGTGATGTTGATTTAATAATAAGTGTGGAGAAAGATGATATGGAGATAATAGTATTTGGGGGTAGCGGTTTCGTAGGAAGCCATACTGTTGAGCAACTAATGCTGTCAGGTCACAATGTAACTGTATTTGATTTGACGCCTCCTAAAAAACACTCGGAAGGATTAAAATATATAAAAGGCGATATTTTGAATTATGAAGAAGTTAAGGAGGCTGTAAAGGGTACTGAGGTCGTATATAATTTTGCAGGTCTGGCTGATTTAAATGAGGGTTTAAGCCGTCCTTTGGACACAGTGCAGTTAAATATCCTTGGGAATTTAAATATTATGCAGGCATGTGTTGAAACTGGTGTTAAAAGATTTATCTATGCAAGTTCAATCTATGTGTATAGCCAAAAGGGAGGTTTTTATCGTTGCAGCAAGCAATCTTCGGAGATCTATCTTGAAGAATACAATAGGGTATATGGACTTCAGTACACAATACTAAGATACGGGACATTATATGGGCCGGGAGCCGATAGGAGCAATTCTATTTACAGATATTTGGAACAGGCGTTGACACAAAAGGCGATACATTGTAAAAACCCGAGCGAAATGAGAGAATATATCCATGTTAGGGATGCTGCGAAGCTAAGTGTTGCCGCTCTTGGAGACAAATATGTGAATGAACGCATAATACTATCTGGCAATTATTATATGAAAGTCGGGGAAATGTTGGAGATTATTCGAGAAATCTTAAATGGGGAGATTGAAATAATTTACGATGAAATGGTCGATAAATCAGATCATTATAATTATACACCATATTCTTTCTCACCTAAAATTGGTCAAAAGCTCACGCCGGAAACATATACAGATATTGGACAGGGTTTAATAGAATGTTTAGAAGAAATTAGCAAAGGACATTCTTTATGATTAAAGTGCTGATTTTTGACTTTGATGGTATTATTTTGGAGTCCTCCCAAATTAAAACCGAGGCATATAGAACATTATTTAGGAATGAAGAATCCTTGGTCTTCGAAAGAATAATGAACTACCATCTCTTAAACATGGGATTTTCAAGGCAAAGAATATTTAGATATTACTACGAGGAGATAAAAGGAATGAAGGTGACCGATGACACAATAGAAGAAATGTCGCAGGCATTTAATGAGATTGTATTATCGAAGGTTCTAGAGGCTCCTTATGTCCCAGGGATATTAGATTTCCTGCATACTGTTCAACATGAATATAATTTGTATATAGCAACGGGGACCCCAGAGAGTGATATTAAACAAATTGTAAAAAAACGCAACCTCGAAACATTTTTCAAAGGCGTATACGGTTCACCTTTAGAAAAGGAGCATATTATCGAGAAGATTCTTTTAGAAGAAAGTATTACACAAAAAGAAGCACTGCTATTTGGTGATGCGGAATCAGATCGATTAGGAGCAGAAAATACAAACATCAATTTTATCGGACGAATGGGACCAGGACCTTTTCATATGAAATGGACAAAATATGTAATAAAAGATTTTTCTGATACGGAGGATATATGCGAAATAATCAATACCTTAGGGGGAAATGCATGAAAGTTTTAGTGGCAATAAACCCATTTCTTACAAATGTTGATTGTTATAAAGGATATGAGTTTGTCATTAATCCTTGGGGTGGGGATCCCACGTCTGAACTAATAGCAAACGAGTTGTCTAAAGAACCTTATGATGCGTTACTAGTTGGGACAAAACGAATAGGGAGAGAAATCGCTGAAGAATGCCCAACTCTTAAAATAATATCAAGGGTGGGAGCAGGGTACGATAATATTGATGTTGAATTTTTTAGAAGTAGAAATATCATTACGACAAATACACCATATGCTCCAACGAAATCTACTGCGGAACACGCAGTTACTTTATTGTTGGCTGGCAATAGAAACTTGGTTGAATATAACAATAACCTTAAAAATAAAATTTGGACAAGAACCATTAGAAAAAGCTTGGGCGAGTCAGCAGTTGGAATAGTAGGGACAGGAAATATTGGCCGTCAAACAGCTCGTTTACTGAAAGGATTTGGATGTAAGATTTATCTTTACGATCGTTTACAGGACCATGATTTTGCAAAAGAAGTTAATGGAACCTTTATTACTAAAGAGGAGATAGTTAGTAAATGTGATATTATCTCTTTGCATTTACCAACAACTGAGGAGACGGCTTCATGGATTTCAGCTAAGGAGCTAAGTGTTATTGGCGAGAAACCGTGTATTATTGTTAATAATGCAAGAGGAAATCTGGTTGATGAAAACAGCCTGATAGGGCACTTAAGAAAGCATGAAAACACCATATATTGTGCAGATGTATTTAAAGAAGAGCCATATTACGGCGAATTATGTGAATTAAAAAATACTATTTTGACTCCACATATTAGCACTTCAACCTTTAGTGCAAGAATCGAAGCTGAGAGGCAGGCAATTGAAAATGCTATAGCTGTATTAGAAGGGAAACCATGCAAATATGTCTTGTGATAATTATATTGTCTTATCGTATCCAATAACAGCCACAACACCACAGTATGGGCAAGAAAGGTCTGACATTACTATTGAGCCCCGTAAGCAAATACAGAATGGTGACTCAAGCAACACATTTAGGGTGTGCATGGAAAATCATATTGGTACACATATAGACTTCCCCAAACATTTTCACAGTAATGGGAAATCTGTTTTGGACTATGAGTGGGAGGAACTTATCTTCAGGGAACCGTATTTATGCGATGTTAACCTTGAAAGCGGTCAGTTGCTACAGGCAGATATGATAGAGAAAGAAATACCGGATAAAACGGATATTTTGCTTATCCGAAGTGGATGGAGTAAAAAACGTATCGATACAGTCTACACTACAGGAAATCCCGGAATAAGTTTAGAGTTTGCACACCATATTAGGAACAATTACCCGAGTATCAGGGCTATAGGGTTTGACTTTGTATCGGCAACTTCTTTTCTTAATCGGGAAATTGGAAGGGACGTTCATAGGATATTATTAAATGATGGAAACCCTATTCTAATTATTGAAGACATGAATCTCGACTTATTTAAGGAAGAGAATCGACATAATTATATTGTGGCAGTGTTTCCATATTGGAAACTGGAAATCGACAGTTCTCCATGTATGGTACTTGCTGTAAGAAATCATAGTAAATAGGAGTTTTATAATGAATGAAAACGTGTTTATGGTAACTAGCTTTTTAAAAGAATTTGTCAATGTTGGAGCAAAAAGGATCATTGCCTTGAATGACTATGATTATTCGCGTTTAATTGAGAACTTGAATATTAGCAATAAAGTAGAGCTTATTAGTTCACCTATAAATAACAAAGAAGAGATGGAAAAGATTATAGAAGATGAACAAAAATTTTATGAACATATTTTAATAGAAATAGGAGAAGTTTTAAATACAGAGAATGGAGTATCTTATAGCACTAACGAGTGGGAGATATTACTAGGAGATTGGTTAACTAACTATATAAGTAATATGCATATGAGATACTTGGAAATAAAACAAGCTTTGGAACAATATGGAGGTGCAAAGGCATATGTATTGGATGAGAGTTGCTATCGGAGATATAAAGATACACTAGATTATATTTCAGACAAAGAAGATGCACTATTTATATTGCAGCAATACTCCGTCATTATCAGGGCACTTAATATAGATTACGAACCAATAATTTACATTAACGATAGGAACAAAAAAGAAATTAGAAGAAAGTGGCACCAACTAAAGAAGTTTTCGTTTCGCTCAAGTGTATGGACGAGATATATTAGAAAAAAAATCTTAACAAAAAGGGTTAGTGTTGCAAATTGCAACGGATACAAAAAGGCTGTAATGGTGAATATACGTTTTGGTAAAGATAATATCAAAAAAATGATTAAGATTGCAAAAGGTAGCATTGGCAATATTACCATTAACAGAAAGTGTAGCATATCAGCGCCATATAACTATGAAAGAAGGAATAAAATCTTGTTGAATTCGGGCGCAACGGAGTTTGAAAGAATAATGCGAAATAGCATAATGTCTGATTTACCCATTTGCTTTTTGGAAGGGTTTGGGGAAATACTTGAAGAGTTAAAAACATATAAAAATATTAATACAGAAGTTATTTTTTCTCAAGCAGCCATCGGTGTATACCAAGACTTTGCTCTTTGGGTAATTAGTCAACGACGCAAGGGCTCGTTGCTTATAGGGATGCAACATGCCGCTAATTCAAATGTTTATTCAAGGTTTGACTGGGTGGAGGAGAGGTTGTCTGATTGCTTTATAACATGGGGATGGGGAGATACAAAAGATAATAGGTTGATTCTTCCTGTTATAAATTTTCATAATAAAGAAATCCAGAACACCCCACGGCAGAATAGGATATTGTTACCACAATCCCATACTCGAGTGTATTTTGACAGTATGTACTATGGGTTTTATTACAAAAATGAAATCGATAATTTGAATACTTTTCTAAGCCATCTTAATCAGGAACATTGCGAGAGGGTCGTTTACAGAGAATATCCCAGAGATCGTAAAGTTGGTACATTGAAAGAACTGAATTCTATGTTCCCAATGATAAAGGGGGATAGTTTGGATTGTGGGTTTATGGATAGTGCCCTTAAATCAAAACTTGTCGTGGTAAATTACTTGGGGAATACTTATATGGAATCGATATTTACAAATACACCCACCATAATCATGAATGACCCCACTTATAATATCTTAAAAGAGCCTTTTGCACAAGATTACGAGAAAATGAAGGAAATGGGCATCTTATATAATGATGCTGTAAAGGCAGCTGGCTTTATAAATGAAAATTATGGGAATATCGAAGAGTGGTGGAACGAAGAGCATAGGCAAGAATTTGTTAAAGAGCTCTGCAATAAATATATGTATACTTCGGAAAATGCAATTCCTATCACGGTGGAGTTTCTAATAAATGCGAAAGAAACTATAAAGAAAAAACCAGGCTGATTATAGAGTGCAAATTCAAATTAACACTTTACACCAAACGGGGTCATGGAATAAAAAACAGTATATTTGAAATATTATCTAGTATTTCCTTATAATCCCCACTTGTTCTGTATAGATAATCAGCGATTATTTCCATGAATATGAAATCTTGTTCGCTATCTATGTCAAGTACAGCTGTATCCATCATCTTTATAATATCGCATTTTCCATCAAAAAGACCCTGAGAGCTATTAAGAAATCTAGGAGAGAAGGCATACATAGATGCATTCATATCAAATATTTCAGGTGCCTTCTGACGCGCATTAAAACTTGATTTAATTACCCGCTCGTATCCCTTGTCTGTTTTCATTACCATATTAAAATATGGATTTCTGCGGGAATCTGTTACTGAAAAAATCACATCAGCATCCGAGACTATTCTTTGTGAAACCAAATCTTCGAGATTACTCAATGTCCTAAGAGGCGAGGTGATGTCAAGGTCTATTACCATGTCATAGTTTTTGGATAGCCTGTCCTTCATGGTGAAATAGCTGTTTCTTATAACATCGATTTTCGGTGTGTCATCTCCACTAAGCTCAGGAGCTCTTTCAATTATGTTAACGGGAATAAGGGATCTTTTTTCGAATAAAGTAATCAGTTCTTTACTATCAGTATTTAATACGATATCACATAAAAACTGTTTAGTATTTTTCATAAACAAGTCTATTGCCGATAAGGTGTAAAAGGGCAAGGGATAATTCAAGAAACTTTTAAGGTTCTTGTTTTTAAGCCCTTTTGAGCCGGCTCTTCCACAAATAGTAAATAAAATATTCATCCTACCTTCTCACCTTTCGCAACTTTAAGGGTATTAAATGCTGATTGGATATCATTTTCATTTTCCTTTTTTCCTTCTATCATGTCAAAGAAGGCGTGTATCTCCTTAGCTTGATAAGAATCCCTATCTTCGTGGAGACTCAAGACTTTATTATCTTTCAAAAATCTTACTTCACCTCTAATTATATCTGCCACTATAGTGTCTTCTGATGTTAGCAAGTGCAATTCTCTGATTGGCTTTCTGCCCAGATAATCTAAGTGAACCTCCATAAGCATGTTATTGTATTCAGCAATATAGACAGACAAATCATCACTATCTATTTCCAATTGAGAGAATTTACCGCGTAAATTTAAAACTTGTTTAGGCAGGCCAAAGAGATATATCAGATAATCCCATTCGTGTATGAGGTCCAAGGTTACACCCCCGCCTTTACTACCCTGTGAGCTATATACTTTTCGATAGTCTTGCTCCGGCCTCCAATCAGGCAAGTAACTTGAACAAATTGCCCTGGCACTGTAAACCTTTGATAAGTCCAATTCGTTTTTAATATACTGAATAGTGTTTGTGTAACGCAATGGGCAAGCCACATAATAAATAGAATCCTCTTTAAACGGAAGCACCGATATATCTACTGATGTTTTGTCGGAAAGTGGTTTTTCAATGAATAGATGTTTTGTTTTATTGATGTATTTTAATATTGAATCAAAATGCGCGTGGGTGGGATTCGTAATGAATATAACATCATAATCATCTGGGACCTCTTCAGTGTCAATATATATACGAGATATTTGATCTATTAGTGGTTGCTCAATAATAGTTTTGTTCTCATGCCTTATTACATCAATAGAAAAATTCTCTTCCCTTTCACTAAGGACCTTGGAAATATTGGTAAAATGCCTTTTCCCTATGGAGCCAAAACCTATTATTGCGATTTTATATGTGTTTGACATATTTAAGCCTCTATTTCCCCTATCAAAGCAAGTGTTTCTTTGTCTTTCTCAAAATCATATAAAGGTTTCCTTTTGCCAATAATGGCATCAAAGAAGTGTTCAATTTCATTTAAGTATGCATCCTCAACTATAGATCTTTGATATTGCTGTAGCTGCTCTGCTTTTTCATATGTAATGATAGCCTCTTCTTTATTGTTAGTAGTATTAAATACTTTAAGTCCATCAAAGGAGCCGTCCCAGGACAAATACAGATCTTCCCCAAAAATCTCTAGATTCCTTACGGCTTTTCTGGAAATGATGTCCACAGCCAATAGTCCCTTGTGTCCAGATTTATGCTCAAGCAGGACCATGTAATTATCATTATAATCGATGTTAAGACCGCTTACTTTACTTTTCCTTACAGTGAAAGCTTTAATATCCCCAAAGGTCTGTATTATCCAGGGCAGTTCAATAGCAAAAAGCTCTCTGCAACCATTTGTCCGGCTATTCGCAACAAAGTAATCCGTGTAATTCTCCCAAGGATGCCAGTCGGGTAAATATTGCCCAACATGGTAGGTATAATTGAGATTTTTCGGTTGGTTATTGACATATTCCTGGATTTTTTGAATCTCTCGCCGATACAAAAATGTTGAGGATAAAAAAAGAACCTTCTCCCTGGTCTTGGCTAACAGAAGATTTTCATCGTACCCATCAGGAACGAGGTTTAACTCAGAAAATACATGTAAATTATTATTCAAACAAGTATTAGTTATTTTGGAATGAGATAATGGCGGGGTGCAGATAAATGCACAGTCAATGCCACCAGCTTTAAGGACTTCTTCCAATCCGCCAGATGTTTCAATGTCATACTCTTTTTCAACAGATGTTCTGCGGTCAGTTTGTTCATCAACGCCTATTAATTTATAATTACCATAGTTTTTCCTTAGTAAACGGATTCTTCTCTTCCCCATTGAACCAAGACCCACTACAACTATATTCATATTGTTCTCCTGATTATTTATATTGAAAAATCAATGTTATAGAATTCCTTTTTTATGTTGATATCGTGCATAATATAATCTTTTAATGCTGTTAAAATGAGGCTCGATGTATTATCTTTTTCGTAAGGATTCTCAACGGAAGAAAGAGCTTTTTGAAATTCTCTGCTTTTAGCTTTTTTAATTGCTTCAATTATAGATGTATATGTTGGTTCACAATTGATAACACTTTCTGCCTGAATCCTACCTTTTTGTCGGTCTCCGATGTTTATAGTTGGGATCTTGAAGCTGGGAGCTTCAACAATGCCACTTGATGAATTGCCAATTACCATACAACTATATTTCATAGCGGATAAGTATTTTTTCGTTCCTAAAGAAGCAACTGCAATGCAGTTATTATGGTCCTTTGCGAATGCATCAATCATTTTATTAATGATTCTTCCATAAGTGTCAGAGTTGGCTTTCGTAATAATATAATTCATATTTTTCTGGTTAGAGATTGCCTTAAGCAACTGCGAAACTTGCTCCATAGAAGTATTTTTTTCAAGAGTTACCGGATGAAAGGTGACAACTGCATAAGGCTCGTCGGCAGGCAAATGCAATTCTTTAAGTATTTCATCCTTCTCGAAACACTTAATATTTTTAATGTTTTCAATACCCAAGGACCCCACATTGAAAACTCTGTCAGGGTTCTCACCCAGTTGAATAACCCGCTTCCTATATATCTCAGTACTTGTAAAATGTAGATAGCTCATTTTAGTAATAGAATGTCGTATTGATTCATCAATCTGCCCCTCTGTGGTCTCCCCACCATATAAATGTACAATCGGAATCATTTGGTTCATTGCAGCACAACAGACTGCCAGCGTTTCGTATCGGTCGCCTAAAACTAATAACATATCAGGCTGCAAACGTGCAAAATAATCTGCAAATCCTGTCATTGCCAGGCCCATGGTTTTTGAAATGCCGGAAGGTGTATCTGAGCTCATAAGAATTTCAATTTTTTCATCTATAAGAATTCCATCGTTTTCTATTTCTTTATATGTCAACCCGAATTCAGGAGATAAATGCATCCCTGTAACTGCTACTCGAACATCAAAATCAGTTATTGCCATAAGCTTGACAATAACGGGCTTCAATAGACCGTATTCTGCTCGTGTTGCTGTCAAAACACATATCCTTTTTTTCTTGCTCATAGCACTATCAACTCATCTTCCTTATAATCTTTATTAGCTTTTTGTCCGATTATCTCAAACCATCTCATAGGACTGATCCCATTCCCTGGTCGCTTAATTGCTAAATTATCTTCCGAAAGCAAGTCCCCCTTTTTTATGTCGCACTTTGCAACTATGCTCTTCCTTACAATTGCTATGTTCTTGATTTCTGAGCCAGCAGGGTGTTTTATTCCATCGCCTAAAGCCAATTCAACTTTTCTAATAGATGCAATCATTTTTTCAAGTTCATCCGGTTCGAGGCTGGCTTTGTGGTCGGGACCCTCCATTGTCTTATCAAGAGTGAAATGCTTTTCGATAACGGCAGCGCCTAAGGCAACAGCTGCAACAGGAATCTCCCAGCCCTCAGTATGATCGGAATAACCAACCTTAACATTAAATGTATTTTTAATAGTCAACATGGCATTTAAGTTTACATCACAGAAAGGTGCAGGATATTCTGTTGTGCAGTGAAGCACGGTGAGATCAGTTACGCCGTTTTCGATTAGAACGGTAATAGCTTTCCCGACTTCTTCCAAATTGCTCATACCGGTAGAAAGGATAACAGGTTTATGCAACTGTGCAGCCTTTATAAGTAACGGTAGATTTGTGATTTCACCGGAAGGGATTTTGATACGTGACACATTCAAGTTGTTTACAAATTCTAAACTATCAAGGTCAAAAGCTGTAGACATGAATTCGATTCCTTTGTAATCACAGTATTTCTTAAGTTCTTTGAACTCTTCAAAGGAAAGCTCCAGTTTCTTTACCATCTCCAATTGCGTTCCGTTTTCTCCTGTCTGCACCTTTTGATAATCAGCTTTTGCAGCATTGCTTGAAACAACATTCTCGGCAATAAAAGTCTGAAACTTCACGCAGTCAGCCTTAGCTTCTTTCGCCGCATCAACTAATTTTTTAGCTAATGGTAAACTTCCGTTATGGTTTACCCCAGCTTCTGCAATTACAAATGTTTTTTCCATAATCTCTATCACTAGATTTACCTATATTCTCTCGGATAACCTTTTCTGCATTTCTTCCATTCCCTCTAATTGACCAATATCTATCCATGAATCTTCGCTTATTGGGAACACGCCTATCCTCTTACCTTCGATTCTTGCTCGTTCTATTATATCGGGAAAATCAATTTCCTGATCTTTTTCTATGGCATCAAAAATATCAGGCTCAACTATATACATACCTGTGTTTGTGAAAAAGGTGAATTCGGGTTTTTCCTGCATTTTATTTATTTCACCCTGCCCATTAATTTCGATTACACCATAAGGTATAGTGAATTTTTTTAGAGAGCAAACCATCGTTACATAGTTTTTTTCAGATTTATGGAAGCTATAGATTTTCTCAATATCTTCATCTATAAAGATATCGCAGTTGGATAAAACGAAAGTTGAATTAATCTTTCCTTTAAGTAGGCTTAATCCACCGCCGGTACCCAAAGGCTTATTCTCATCTATAAATGCGATATCATAATCTTTTTCTATTTCATTGAAATATGCCTTGATCATATTCTTTTTATGATTCACAATCATAAAAAATTTCTTGCACCCAAAATTATTGAACCTGTTGATAATATGCTCGGTTATTGGGATTTCTCCAACGGGTATTAAAGGCTTAGGGAGGATCTTAGTATAGGGATACAATCTTGTCCCAAGGCCTCCTGCCATAATTACTACTGGAATATCAAAATTTTTGCGAACAACTATATTGTCCTCATAAGCAAACACTATAGATACTATTTCATTAGCATTATTTATTATTGGCAAGGCTTCTATAGAATGTTTTCGTATATATTCTTGAGCATGTGAACTATCTTTCAGTGAGAGGGGGTTAAAGTTTGCAACGTCTTTAACCTTGGCATCTAAATTGCCTTTTTTAAGAATCCATCTTCTTATATCGCCGTCCGTAACAGCTGCAAGAAGCTTTTTCCCTTTAGTAACAAACAAAACCTTTTTAGCAGTTTTGTTTAAAATGGTCATAGCCTCTATTATTGAGGTTTCTTCAGTGACAAGATATTCCGAGATGTCCATATATTTCTCCTCGTAGTTTGATATTTGCTGTTTCATTTCCAAAACCTACTGGTTAATTTTAATATTTCCTCTTCGCTTTTTTGCTTAATAGTAAGATTCGGAGATCTTCCAAACACGATTGAATTTTCGGGTATTTCCTCATTTACAATAAGCGTACCTGATGATAATACAACATTACTACCGACAAGGCTGTTCCCTAAAATAGTAGTGTTGGAATACATAATCAGATTTTCTCCCAATACCGGATATTTTCCATTACTTCCTCCGACCGTGCATCCTTGATAAAAGAAAAATTTGTTTGAATATGTTGCCCGACCCATTACGCTGCCTATAGGATGCTCCGCACAGAAGATATCGGGCAGAGATATTTCATAATACCAATCAACGCAGTTCATTACCTTGTTTAGATAATATATTTTTGTTGAGAGATCATGGTTTCCCTTTTCACGGAAAATAGTATTCGCCAGATAATATAGATATATTGAGTACTGTACAGAATGAAACGGGCTAAATACAAAATCATTATCTTTGGAATAATATTTATTCCCGCAATTAATAAAACACCTCTCCACTCTCTTCATGACAGTGTCCTGGAAGCTTTCGATGTTTGCATTAGTTGCAAATATGTTTTTTAGTTGCACAGCTACTAATTCGGTTACTTGTTGTTTGTCAGCGAACATAATTATACCCCATTAAATATCTCGGTAATTCAATCATTTATTTTAAAGGGATCCATTTCCCGTTTTGCTTTTTTAACAGTGTTTTATTTGCGTGCTTGTCAATTATTTGCTCAAATTCTTTGATATCCATTTCGAAATAGTCGCAATAGTCCGGAATGTATTTATCTATAGATTCTCCATCATACTTGGCGATTAGTTTAACGGCTTCTTTTCTTGATATTCGTCCTCCCCTAATATCAATACAGGCATCCTGTGTACATCTGCCAAACCCAAATTTTAGATACATCATATAAGCATGTAAATCATATAATGGGGTGTCAAGTTGGCCGTAGTTTGTGTATGTGCCAATACTCCGTGTTCGCCTTGGCTTCATGTTGTAATTATCACGAGCGAACACAAAATTATTATATGGATCCCAATTCTCAAAATATGACCAGTGTCCTATGTTTACAGGATGCTTTTGGAGGATCTCCTGAGTAGGGAAAGTCCACATGACAAGTTCGTTGGCGGGGAAGTATTTAGAATATTGTGCGGGATCATTACCATATGTGTACAATTCCGTAGCATCATCTATTGTATAAAAAGGTTTATATCTTAATCTGTTCGAACCTCCATATTCTGATTCTCCTTCTTCGCCAAACATAATAAGAGGAACATTCATGCTGGTGGCAATTTGAAGCATTGCCGTATTTAAGCAAGATGTCCATCCTAATAAAGGTCGGCCTTGCTCAATAAACCCTATTCGGTTAATTGTTTTCATAATTAGAGGATTGGGGGTAATTTTTATGTTGTCATATCCTTTATTGAGAAAACTCTTCATATTCTCTTGAATAAGGTCGGTTTCCAATGGTGGCGTAATTGTAACAGTCAACACATTTAGGTTATGTGTGTGCTTCATTTTGTGAGCAACATATGTCGAATCTTTGCCTCCGCTGGCGGGCACAAGACAATCGAACTTGTTTTTGCCACGAATAGTGTTACAGAGTTCTATCAATTCGGCCTCCCGCTTATCCCAGTCGATGCTGATATTTTTTTCTTCGCTCCATTGGCAAGCTGAGCATATACCATTCTCGTCGAAAGTTAATCTAGGCCGTGTATCCGGCATTGCGCATTTTGTGCAATACTTCATTTTAGTAATCCCCCCAATTAAATATTATATATGTCAGTTTTATACTTTTCTAAATTTGCCTTAATAAATTTTATGGTTTCTGACAATCCGTCTTCAAATGTGTATTTTGGTTCCCAACCAGTCAATTGTTTAATTTTTTTATTGGAACCCAGTAATCTGTTGACTTCGCTTTTTTCAGGCCGGAGTCTTTCTTCGCTGCATGATATGCTTGCATCTTTATTAATTTGTTTTATTAGTTCCTGTGCAAGTTCGCCAATTGTTATTTCCCGTTGTGAAGCAATATTTATTTCTTCGCCTATAGTTGCTTCTGATTTCGATATTTCAAGGAACGCCTTAACGGTATCCTTAACATAAGTAAAGTCCCTAGAAGGAGCTAATGACCCAAGTTCTATCTTGTCCTTGCCAGAGAGCAGCTGCATTATAATGGTGGGAATCACAGCTCTTGCTGATTGTCGGGGGCCGTATGTATTGAAAGGTCTGACAATTGTTATGGGCATATCGAAGCTTCTATAGAAAGACTCGGCAAGCCTGTCTGCACCAATTTTCGTTGCGGAATATGGAGATTGGCCCTGATAAGGATGTTTTTCATCTATTGGTACATACTGTGCAGTTCCGTACACCTCTGATGTTGATGTTATTAACACTCTATCAACCTCAAAATCCCTTGCTGCTTGAAGTACATTCAATGTTCCTTTGATGTTAGTGTCTACGTAAGAGTCAGGGGAATGATAGCTGTAAGGAATTGCAATTAAAGCGGCAAGATGAAATATTTCATTAACATCCTTTATCGCTTCTCGCACTCCATTAGGGTCCCTTACATCCCCTGAAAATATTTCTATCTCACTGAGAACATCTTTCGGGAATGTATCAAGCCACCCCCAACTGTTAAAGGAATTGTACATAACGAATGCTTTAACAGCATGCCCATTTTTCAGCAGTTCTTCAACGAGATGGCTGCCGATAAATCCATCTGAACCTGTAACTAAAATTTTATTTTTACTCACAATTTTCCTCACATATTTCTGAATGTTAAATCATTTCATTATATCATTAAAAACAATAGTTTTCTTCATTTTCACCATACAAAAAAATGAATACAATGGGCTACCATTATTAGAGTATAACATGGGTTATTACTCTTGTGATTTGGTGAAAAAGTGGAAAAGCATATAGAGTATTGAGCTTATTGTGCAAGCCTTTGTAAAGGAGGATATTTGATAATAGAATATTGCACATTAACAATGTATTTCAGATATAATGGTAAATATAAGAAAATAGATAGGTTATTAGTATTATGTTATGAAACGATTTTGAAAGAGGGAGATTGTTATGCTATGGAAAGGTTTACCCCTTGTATGTTTTGGGGGGGTGGAATATCAAAAGAAATTTATATGCTGGTCGAAGATATTAATAGGGCTGGTAATCAACAGGTGTTTGATTTCATCGGGTTTATCGGCTCAAAGAAGAGTGATGTTTCTACAGAAATAATTAACGGGAAAAAGGTAGTTTCCTATGATGATGATATTTTAAAATTTGCAGCAGGATATCCAATTATCGGAATGATAATACCAATAGGGAACCCGAAGATTAAAGCGGAAATTTTTGATAGAGTTCAAAGTATCCCAAATGTAGTTTTTCCAAACATTATTCATCCGACCACTTCCTTTGATAAGGGAAGTATAAAAATGGGGGTAGGAAATATTATTACTGCTGGAGCAAAACTAACATGTAATATAAATATTGGGGATTTCAATTTAATAAATCTTAACAGTACTATAGGCCATGATGTAGTTCTTGGAAACTTTAATGTAGTAAATCCGTTGGTTGCGATATCAGGCAATGTAGAAGTAAAGGATTTTTGTTTAATAGGAACAGGTGCTAAGATATTGCAGGGGCTGAGTATTGGGAACCACTCAATAGTAGGAGCTGGCGCTGTCGTTGTGAAGGATGTAGAGGCAGGTACTACTGTTGTCGGAGTCCCAGCAAAACCGAAGAAGGCAATGTTGGATGAACTATAGAAAATAAAATGATCTAACTTATCATGATTATTAAATGAGCAAGAAATCAATTTAAAAATTTGATTGCTTTCTAATTCTTATATCAAAGGAGAGGGAATGTAATGCCTCTACATTAGAGAGAACTTGTATTTGCGACAGCATTGTTCGCAACCCTTAAAGTTATTTTATAGGATTTAGGCTAATGAGCCTTGCTAGAATTGGCTTCAAAATTAAAGTGGAGTAGGAGGCGTTGTAAAGGTGTATCCATGGGTCGAATCTGAAAATTCAGAAATACTGAAGCTTGATAAAGATAATTTCATACAACAAATTACAGAGCACGGATATTTTGCTGAGCCTTTTCCTGATTGTTTTTCCTCGAAGAAACTTGCAGAACATTTAGATGATTTATTTTCGAGCGACCGTTGTATTGAGGAACAATTGAAAGAAGGTAATAATATAACATCACCAACAACACTTTCTATAAGGAAGAATGATGTGCATAGACGTGTATTATCGCTACCCAATCCGAAAACCTTTTTGTGTTTGGCAATAATAATGCAAGAAAACTGGGATGAAATTCAAAAATATGCAGAGAGCGAAAATTCATTGTCACCTATTACGTACTTACACAAGTACAAAAATAATAGTGATAAAATTATGTTAAACAGTGAAAATGTAAGAGACAGCATTTCATCTAAAAGCAGTTTTGTGGAAGGAATAAGGAATTGTATACAGGTATCCCTGGGGTATAAGTATAGATTAAAAGTTGATATTGCAAATTGTTATAATACTATATACACTCACTCAATTTCTTGGGCTATGTGTGGCAAAGAGAAGGCAAAAAGATATCTGAAATTGAAAAAACCAAAAGATATTAAGAAGAAATATGAGCTTGCAGACAAATTAGATAAATACATTAGGCGTCAAAAAGATAACGAGTCAAATGGAATTATTGTAGGACCATTTACTTCACGAATATATTCGGAAATCATTTTGGCCGCTATTGACCGCATACTAGCGAAAGAATATGTATTTAGACGCTATGTTGATGACTATAAGTTTTATTTTCGAACGGAAGCAAGTGCAAAGGAAAGTATACCTCAAATAGAGAAAGTGCTTAAGGAATATGGGCTTCATCTTAACCAGTCCAAGACTGAAATAAGTTGTTTTCCATTTGAAATCATATCTGATATGCAACTCACATATCAAAAAGCGTTAACTGATAAAGGTGTTTTTGGCGTATTAAATGCTGCTTCTCTACTGTACTCAAACGGTGAAAAGGGGGCATATAAATACGCCCTTAAATTTATAAAAGATCAAGAACCATCTCCAGATGATCTTAATGTAATTATGTCATCGCTAATCAATATTCTTTTAGTTGAACCAGGGTACGGCAAGTATGTTATAAAATATTTTAAAAACTTTATTTATAAATGGGACAGAGAAAATATTGCAAAATTAATTAATGAAGAATTAAGGGTTGCGATTGAAGATGAATTGGAACAAGAAGCATTGATATTCCTTGATATTATAAAGAAATTAAAATTGTCGTTAGATGCTCAAAATATTATTAATATTCTAAAATGTTCAAATGATTTTGCTATCGTGATGGCCCTTGATTTTTGGAAAAATCGCGAGGAGGGTGAAATTACAAATATTGATAAAGCTGATGAGATCAATAAGGGAATTGAGAAGCTATCTCGCGAACTAAAAGAGGAAAAGTTCTCTGGCGCTAGGTGGCTCCTGCTTTATGAGACACTAATACATGAGTTAATGCCTTCAGAGTTTACATCACCCCCATTAGACGATGATTTTTTCAAGAAGCTATATGAGCACAAAGTTACATTCTATCAATCAAGTAGTGATAAGTTATAATAAAAATCACAAATAATAAAGAGCCAGTGTGTCAGCAGATATGCTAAAGTTATGATATAATAATCTTGATTAATCAACTGGGGAAAAACATTATGAATTTTAAGAAGATAATTGTAACTTTATTAATAATTGCTTTGGTAATAAGCCAAAGCTTGTTTGCTTTTGCTGATACTGTTCTTGTCCCATCAAAAGTTTTGGCTTATCATAAGCCCAATGTAACTCTGTTATTTAATGATGAAGAGATGGGGTTTACTGATGTTAACGGTGTCTTTGTTTACCCCATTATTTATGGTGGCACTACATATATCCCTGTACGTGGAGTTTCGGAACTTATGGGGGAAAGGGTTGAGTGGGAAGCAAAGAATCAAATCGTCTTTATTGGTAAAACTATCAGCCAACCTTTTAAAGGGAGCATAAGTGATCCAGTTATTAAGGAGCCTGCACCTTCATCTGCAAGACCGGGGGAATCTGTCATAAATGTGTATCTGAAACCTGATGTTAAAATAATGTACGACTTTGACATGCAGGAGTTTAAGGATGTTAATGGTAAAACTGTATACCCCATTATATATAACGGGACTACATATTTACCCATAAGAGCTATTGCGGGACTTATGAATGCAGATATAACATGGGACAGCAATACACAAACTGTATCAGTAAGTAAGGAAATAAAACCTGAAAAGAATATTTCTGAAAATGTAACCCTTATAACAGATTTATTCAATCAAGCAGTAGACTTATATAACCACTCTACTAATAAAATATCTCTGTTACAGTCAACTGCAGATAAAAAGGTTCTTGGTGATCTTGCGACAAGTTTGAGCTCTGACTATACTCTTGCTAAGGCAAATACTTCTCTTGGGAGGGAGATGGCTAAAAAGGCTTTTAATGATAAAGAAAAAGATGCATATACAAAACTAATGGACTTCTTAGAACTTGCAGAATATTATACTTTAGTTTTAGAGAATATTTCATATATGGCATCTAACGGACAGGATTACAGTATGTATGCAGATACTTTCTTAACCTTTGCCCTTGAGTCTTCGAAGAAAATGGATGCGGCAAGAGAAGCCATTCAGGCGTTATAATTTGGTTAGCATCTGAATATAGAATCCCATGGAGACATGGGATTTTGTGATATAATGGGTAATGTTAAAAAGCCTTAATGGATAGTAGTTTCAGTAATATGTGTGTGTTGTAAGAAGGAGATTGTAGCAAGTGCCGGAAGAGAGTAAAGTGAAGTTCAATATAGTTCAAACTGCATTCTGGATGGCCGTATTAACTCTGGGGTCAAAATTGTTCGGCTTCGTGAGAGAGATGACTATGGCATCCTTTTTTGGTACCAGCTATATTGTGGATGCGTATGTTATGGCTAATGCAATCCCGGGCATGCTTTTTGCAGCATTTTTTGCCGCGATTGCAACAGCATATATGCCAATGTTATCTGAGAGAATTGAGTTAAGAGGTGAAGACCTAGGTAAAAGCTTCACATCGCAAATACTAAAAGTACTTTTGGTCTTTTCTGTAATAGTGTCTTTACTTGGGATACTATTATCTAATGAGTTAGTATCAATATTTGCACCAGGTTTTTCAGGTGAAACAGCAAGCCTTGCAGGATTTTTCTTGAAGATATCTTTTTTATATTTAATATTTACTTCAATATCTAGAATCTTTGACAATTATATTCAGTATAAAGGGACTTTTATTCCTCAAATAATTATTGGATATCTTCAGAATCTGATTGTAATAAGCGTAATAATAATCAGTGCATTTACTACCCATTACCTCCTCGCTTTTGGTTTACTTATAGCATATTTTCTTCGTATGATTCTCTATGGATCGTTGGCGAAAGGGAGAGGCTACAGGTATCTTAAAAGCTCCGATAAACTGAAGGAAACCGTCAAGCAGATTGCCATTCTTGGTATTCCTGTTTTTATAGGCTCTGGGATGCAACAGATAAATCTATTCGTAGATAGGATGTTGGCATCGGGATTGAGAGAAGGCAGTATTGCTGCTTTAAACTACGGGGCTATACTTAACGCTCTCATAATGTCACTTAGCATCTCCGTCTTGACTACTCTTATTTATCCCAGACTTAACAAGGCCAGTGCCAGAAATGAAATAGATCATTTTATAAGCATTATGAATAGAGGTCTTGTTCTTGTAGTTATGGTAGCATTACCTTTTTCTCTTGGGGCAATGGTTTATAGTGGCGAAGTGGTGCAGATAGTTTTTGAAAGAGGCGCCTTTGATGTGAATGCTACATCGCTTACGGCAACTGCGTATCTATTTTATTCAGTTGGGCTGCTCTTTATGGCAGTGAATGATCTAATGCTTAGAGGTTACTATGCCCTTCACGATATGAAGACTCCTATGATTTATGCTGGGATTGGTGTAGTTGTAAATATTACCTTGAATCTGCTGCTTATTAAAAGTATGGCTCATGGCGGGCTTGCCCTTGCAACAAGCATAGCTGCACTTGTGAACTGTGTTTTACTTCTTTATGGGTTTAGGAAGAAGATACCTGAAGGTAAGCTTATAACCTCATACAGCAAGTACGGGAAAATTGGGGTTTCATCTGTAGTGTCCGTCGGCTTATCTAAAGGTTTTTATGAGCTTCTTGTAAGGAGTTTGTGGATGCCCAGGATGGTTTATTTAGGTGTTGCTGTACTATTGGCAGTAGGTGCTTATTGGGTCTTTTTGCGGGTATTTAAGGTAGAGGAAATAGATTTGATTAAGAATCTCTTTAAGAAGGGCCACGGTAGCGAATAAGTGGTTAGGTTAGGAAAGGATACAGATAATAGATGAGCACGCTTTTTTGGATCAGTCTTTTTGCATTAGGCGCCATGGTTGTAAATGGTATTGGCATTTATTCTATTTACAAGAATAGGGATTTTGCTGAAAAGAATAAGACATACTTCATCTGTTTTGCTGCAGGTGTTCTTATTGCTGCCCCTTTGATTCACACACTTCCCCATGCCTTTGAAAAGAATTCTAACGCAGGAGCTTTTGCTCTTGTTGGGTTTCTTTTTATGTTCTTTAGTAACAAGATAATTAAGCTTAAAACTAATGAGAAAGAATTGGCTTTTGGTATTACGGCTATTGAAGGAATTGGAATTCACTCTTTTATTGATGGCATTATTTATACTGTTACCTTTAGCGCATCTACAATGACTGGAGTGTTAGCAGGAATTGGTCTTGTAGCCCATGAGTTTGCGGAAGGTGTTATTGTATTTTCCGTGCTCTTAAAGTCGGGGCTTTCTGCTAAAAAGGCTGCATTCTATGGTTTTCTTGTGGCAGGTCTTACTACGCCCTTAGGCGCTTTCATTGTGTATCCTTTGATTCATAAGCTTGCTCAAAGCTATTTGGGCCTTGCATTAGGGTTTGTGGCAGGGGTGCTTATATATATTTCAGCTTCTCATTTGTTACCTGAAGCAAGGGAGCATGAGAAACACCACTCCCATGCTGCCTTCCTTTTGGGAGTGCTTCTTGCAATAGCTTTAGCCTTTGTTGAGTAGGGGACAGGGCTTAGGCACTTTGTTCTGATAAAGTGAAAAAATAATTGTGAGATTATACAAATTAGATATTGACAAAGTTGAATTATTATTGTAAATTAACAATAAATAATCAAAAAGGGGTTTTTGATACAATGCTTTCTTCTAGGAGAAAGCATAATGAAAAAAATGGCATCTTGTGGAAGATGCCTTTTTTGTGTTCACCTCGGAAATTATTGGCAACTCACATATACTCATCATCTTTCATACGTAATATCTCTATGTTATAATATTTTATAAGCTTAAATCCATTTTAGGTGAAACGAATTATGTATATTGAGGAAATCTGATGCAATTTTATTCCCCTTTACGCTATCCCGGGGGAAAGCGTAAATTAGCTAACTTCATCAAAGATGCCATCGTCCAAAATGGTATACTTGGGGGCACTTACATTGAGCCTTTCGCAGGGGGTGCTAGTGTGGCTCTTCATTTATTGTTCAATAATTATGTCGAAAAAGTTATTATAAATGATATTGATAGATCTATATATTCATTTTGGTACTGTGTTTTAAACGATACGAAAGAGCTTTGTGACAGAATTAATGACATTGATATTACTGTCGAAGAATGGGAGAAGCAAAGGATTATCCAATTAAATAAGGAAAATGCAGCTCTTATTGATTTAGCCTTTTCAACATTTTTTTTAAATAGAACGAATAGGTCTGGAATTATTAAGGGCGGTATCATAGGAGGTAAAGAACAATCAGGTAATTGGAAAATAGATGCAAGGTTTAATAAAGCAAACTTAATCCAAAGAATCGAAAAAATAGCAACATCTAAAGATAAAATTTCTGTTCACTGTTTAGATTCCATGGACCTAATTAATAGTCTTTCATTGGAAATAGATGAACGCACTTTAATATATTTTGATCCACCATATTACAACCAGGGTTCCACTTTATATGTAAACCATTTTACCCATGAGGACCATGTAAAGTTATCAGATTATATAAAAAAGTTAGAATGTAAATGGATTTTAACCTATGACGAGACACCTGAAATCCTTGGCATGTATGATGGTTTGGAAATGAAGGTATTAACTTTAAGTTATACTGCTTCTAATAAAACTAGGGGACGAGAAATGTTAGCTTTTAGCGAGAAGTTCATTATTCCAAAAGGAAGTTATTCTGCAATCACCATTGAGTAACATTATTTGCAAGGAGACATTGCTTAATGATTAAATCTTTATATGTGTCGAAGTTTAGGGCCATGGAAGATATGCTTTTCCCTATAGGGCAGAAGGTCACTGTTATAGCTGGTCAAAACGCAACTTGAAATCTACTATATTAGGTATGCTGGGCCAACCTTTTGGAATCAAGAATGAAAAGAGCATTTTTAATAAACCCTTCTCTACTAAAGTTTCTGATATATTTAAATTCTCTAAAGTTAATGATATACCAGGTAAACATGAATACAGAATCAATTTTTGTGATGAGAACCCTTTCGGAAAGCCTTCCGAAAACGTGAAGTCATTTAAACGATCAGAAAAAGACGCTTCCCATATTCGATTTGTAACTGGGAAAACAAGAGGAAAAGGTGAAGGTAATTTAGATTATCCAGTAATATATTTAGGGCTTAAGCGAACGTATCCCTTGGGCGAGTTGGGTGAAATTAACGAGGTTAAGCATTCACTGGGTGAAGAGGAAGAGGCACTATATAACGAATGGTATAAAAAAATATTTTTCCCCCAGGAAGAGATAGCACCAGTTCAGCTTACATCAGGCTCTCAAAAGGATACTTTAGCTGTGAATTCTAAGGAATATGATTATTATGCAAATTCTGCGGGGCAAGATAATTTGGGGCAGATCTTAGGATCAATACTATCTTTTATGAGGTTAAAGAAGAAACTTGGACCTCGCTATTACGGAGGTTTAATCCTTATAGATGAGTTAGATGCCACGCTATTCCCTGCAGCTCAAACTAACCTTATAGACCTTTTTTATTACCTTGCGGGAAAACTTAACTTACAGTTTATTTTCACTACACATTCTTTAGATGCACTCAGCCACATTATTGATAAAAGAAAACACAATAAGGGAGATACCGAAGTTTTGTATTTTACTAATGTATACGGGAAATTAGACCTTATAGTAAATCCTGAAATGGAACGTATTAGAGCTGATTTAAACATGGAAACAATCCCTAGTAAAAGAATAGAAAAGATAAATGTGTATTGTGAGGATAAAGAGGCATCTTGGTTTATTAAGCGATTATTAGGCCCAAGTAAAAGTAAATTGGTTGCAATTAATGATTCAACTTTTGGGGGCGAAGAACTTAAATCTCTTGCAAGAAAGAATATCCCTGAGTTCAAAAATAGTATATTAGTCCTTGATGGAGATGTATCAAGAGCTAATGCAACACCAAATATTTTATTTTTGCCGGGGGATATTAGTCCCGAAAGACTTTTTTGTGAATTTCTAAGAAGTTTGCCTCCAAGTGACAGCTTTTGGTCAAATGACAGGGGATACACTAAACAAGTATTTGAAAAAAATCTTTCAGATATAACAAATGGAAGATATGAAGATAGAGAGAAAATGAAAATATGGTTTAATAATGAAAAAGCCTGCTGGGGCCGTGGCGCCGGTAAGCTTTTCAAGAGTTGGGAAGAATCTAACCAGAGTCTAGTCGAATCCTTTAACCAAGATTTTAAGACTGTTTTTAATAGTATAGCAAAGCGAAAATCAATCCCAATGCTTTGAGTATTTCACTAGCCTTACTGCACTACCTTCAAGGTATACTCAGGTGCAACACCTTCTACTATTGGCTTTAAGAAAGCCTTTACCTGTTGTACTGCTCTTAAGTCAGCGTAGGCCAAGCGATTGCTCTTAGATAGTTCCTCTTTCATCTTCTCTGCAATCTGTAAGTTAATAACGTTCTGTTGTTCTTGGGTAAGCTTAATATCACCGAAAGCCAACAGGGCTTTCTGGGTGTCGTAGAACTCTGTTCTTTCAAAGTCAGGCTCTGCAAACAGGAGCTTAGCATGGGGGATTACTATTTCTACAGTTTTTAGGTCGTGGTCAAAGAAGATGGTATCCTCTGTCACAAGGGATAAATCTACGCTGAAGCCTCCCTTGCCGTGGCTCACTATTCTCTTGGACTTTTCAAAGAGCGGGATGTTGGCAAGCGCTTTTGTGATTTCAAGCTCCACAGACACTTCCTGCTCCAGTATGATAAGCTCTGTCTTATCTTCAGTTTCTCCTAATACTGCTTGTATTACTTCAGTTTCAGTGTATCCCATGACTTCATCAGGCTTCATATCTGAAAATGATGTAGGCCATTTGCCTATTCCTAAGAAGTCTTTCACCTGGGGAATCAACAAGGCAGATGCAATGAGTACCACTGCGATGATGATCAGGATAAGCATGGCTATGGGAGGCAGGGATATCTTAAAATTCCCAATCTCTATCACAATATTCTTTTTCTTCATAATTACAGTTCTCCGTATTACTATAACCTTGAATCAGTCTGTTTTCAGGGATCAGACAGCTTTACCTAAGGTCGCATCATGCCACCCGCTACGAACATGCTGTTTACAGTTCCGACAAATCGTAAGGTGTCTCCTGATAGACATAGTAGTTGAGCCAGTTTGAAAAGAGTAGGCTGGCATGGCTTCTCCATCTAAAGAGTATTTCCTTTTTGGGGTCATCATTTAGAAAGTAATTTTTTGGCACTTCTATTTCAAGACCTTTGTTTACATCCCTCATGTATTCGTTATAGAGGGTGTCTTTGTCATATTCCTGGTGGCCTAGGATGAATATTTGTCTGCCGTTGTCTGTCGCCAGCATATGAAGGCCGGCATCTTCTGATTCAGCTAATATTCTAAGCTCAGGAACTTTTTCCACATCTTCTTTTCTGATGGTGGTATGTCTTGAGTGAGGTGCGTAGAAGCACTCATCGAAGCCTCTCATGAGAGGGTTTAAAGGTCTTGTTACCTTGTGTTCAAATACCCCAAAGACTTTCTTTGAAACGGGGTACTTCTTTATATCGTAGTAATAGTTTAATGCAGCTTGTCCTCCCCAGCAGATAAACATGGAGCTGTAGACATTGGTTTTAGCATATTCAAATAGCTCTGTTAGTTCATGCCAATAGTCCACTTCTTCAAATTTTAGGTTCTCTACAGGAGCACCTGTAAGGATCATGCCGTCATATCGTTTGTTTACGATTTCATCAAAGGTTTTATAGAAGGTGGAAAGATGTTCTTCGGAAGTGTTCTTTGAGTCGTGAGCATCCATTCTTAAAAGGGTAAGCTCCACCTGAAGAGGTGAGTTAGCAAGTACTCTTGCTAATTGAGTTTCCGTTTGAATCTTTGTAGGCATTAAGTTTACTATTACTATTTTTAAAGGTCTGATGTCTTGAGTTTCAGCCCTTTTTTCGTGCATGATAAAGATGTTTTCATCTTTTAGTGTACCTGCTGCCGGCAGGTCATTTGGTATTATAATTGGCATTTTTATTTATCCTTCCTAGAGGGAGGAAAGCGCCTTGTCGAAATCCTCTATTATATCCTCTATATCTTCAATACCGACAGATACTCTGATAAGCTCAGGGCTTATGCCGGCTTTAACTTGTTCTTCTTCTGTCATCTGTCTGTGGGTGGTGCTTGCAGGATGTAAGACTGATGTCTTTATATCTCCCACATGAACTACGAGACTTGAAAGATTGAGGTTTCTTAAAAGGATTTCTCCCTTCTCTCTTCCTCCATGTACTCCGAAGCTAAGGACGCCACCAGCGCCCTTAGGCATGTACATAGAAGCCAAGTTATAGGAAGGATCTGTTTTTAATCCTGGGTAAATTACCCAGTCTACTTTATTATGATTATTTAAAAACTCAGCAAGCTTTAAAGCGTTTTCTGTATGACGCTCCATTCTTAAGTGAAGAGTTTTTAGACCTTGATGTGTTAAGAATGCATTCATGGGGCTCATGGCGCCTCCTAAGTCTCTTAACATAGTTGCTCTAAGTTTAGTTGAGAAAGCAGTATCGCCAAACTTCTCATAGAAGTTTAAACCGTGGTAGCTTTCATCAGGTGTTGTAAGGCTTAGGAACTTATGGCTCTTACCCCAGTCAAAGTTACCTGCTTCTATTACTATTCCACCTACACTTGTGCCGTGACCGTCTGAAAACTTAGTAGTTGAGTGAAGGACTATATCTGCACCGTGAAGTATGGGCTTTGTAAGATAAGGAGTTGCTAAGGTGTTGTCAATGATAAGTGGTACTCCTAGCTTGTTAGCCGCTTCCTTAAATTCTTTAAAGTTTAAAACCTTAAGGGCAGGATTTGCCAAGGTTTCCGCAAAGATAGCTTTCGTATTAGGAGTTGCCATCTTTACAATATCTTCAGCCTTTGATGTTGTGTCTATAAAGGAAAAGTCTATACCTAGTTTCTTTAAGGTAACTGCAAAGAGATTATAGGTGCCTCCGTATACTTGTGAGGATGAAATTATATGGTCACCTTTTTCCGCTAAAGTTAAAATAGTCATAAGGGTGGCTGCTTGACCAGAAGAAGCTGCAACTGCCGCTGTTCCTCCCTCTAAGGCTGCCATATGCTTTTCTAGTGTTGAAACAGTAGGGTTACCAAGTCTTGAGTACATGTAATCCCCTGACTCTAAATCAAAGAGTTTAGCAACATCTTCCGCTTCATAATATCTGTATGTGGTGTTCTGAACGATGGGCATCACTTGAGGTGCCCCCTTCTCTGCCTTGTATCCTGCTTGGACACAGAGCGTATCAAATTTATAATTACTGTCCATTGATGCCCTCCTTTCATTAATTATATGAATAATAGATATACTATATAGAAGAAATAGAGTAATTGCAACATAAGAGGAGGCTAAATAGAAAATACCTCCTTAGCTTAAGTAAAGAGGTATCTTCTTTGTAATTAGGAAATGTTGATGGTAATTGTTTTATGCCCTGAAGGTTACATTATTAAACATGGTGTTTGCGGCAGTATCGGTGGTTATGGTATAATTTAAGGGCTAAAAAGGAGAAAATTATGTTTCAGCAGGCCATTGAAATAGCCGGAAATTATACAAGACCTATATTTACAATTTTAAGAAGGTACGGTCATAAGGAGATAATCCCGGGATCTGCCACTATTTTCTTTGTTAATGAGGATGCGTGGGCAGTTACCACAAAGGCTGTGGCTAAAATTTTCCTTGATGCAAGTAACATTGACAAAAAATATGCTGAGTTTTCAGAGAAGAGAAAGACAGTTTCTCAAGAAGAGGTTGAGAGTCTGGCATCTTCTTGCGGGTACGGCAAGGATTCTGTGGCACAGCTAAAGGTAAACTTTGTAGGCTGTGTTGATGTTATTAAAGGCGTTCAGTGTAAGCTTCATACCACCCTGGATTTAGCCCTCATTCACTTTGAAGGCTATGAGAGAACAGGATACAGCAGGCCTTGTGTTTTTGCAGGCTCAGGAAGTGATGCAAAGCCCGGGAAGATGTTGTGTAGGCTGGGCTTTCCTTTCCCTGAATTTAAGAATTACTTCTATGATGAAGAAAAGGATGATATCAGGTGGAACAAGGAAGGAAGAGCAAACACTCCGAGGTTTCCGCTGTCAGGTATGATAACGAGGCTTGTGGGAGGGCCCGGTGGCATTGTGGGAATAGAGCTTGAGAATTCGGGAGTTAAAGGCCAGGAAGGCGGCCCTGTTTTTGATGAAAGAGGCGTTGTGTACGGTGTCTATTCAGGAGCAAGCGCCCTTGGGTTTGGCATGTGCATTCATGTGGATAGAATAAAGGAATTTTTAAGAAAAGAAAATGTAAGCTACAGGACAGACAAGGCTGAGACAGAGAAAGAGATTAAAGAAGAGGAAAGCCTGCTTTTAGCAGATATGGAAGATACCTTAGATACCAAGCTGAATTAGAGAGGGGAAGGCATGCAGAAGCTTATTAGAATAGGACTTTTAGTTGTTCTTGATGCAGTAATTATAAATGCTTCATATATAATGGCATACCTTTTACGTTTTGAGTTTGAAGTGGACAGCGCCCAGTTTACCTTGTGGTTCTCTCAATATGCAAACAATATTCTCCCAATAACTGCAATCATTATTATTTCCTTTGTTTTCCTAGGTATATATACAAGCATGTGGAGATATGCAGGGACTCAAGAGCTTATGCGAGTTGTTATGGCCTGTCTCTTAGGTCAGCTTCTCGTTTTGGCTTATGTTTCGCTGGCTCAACAAATGGTTCCAAGAAGCATATATATAATTGCAGGCCTTCTTATGATGGTAATGGTGGGAGGCTCCAGAATCCTTTATAGAATCCTTAGAAGCCTTAGAACGCCGGGGGCATTTAAAAGTATGGCATCTTCCTTTGCAAGGCCCTCCTTTGTGCCTGCCGGTATTAAAAAGGTTATGATTATAGGGGCAGGAGATGCAGGAGCTTCTATTATTCGTGAGATGAAGCTTCATCCTGAGTACGGGAAAAAGGCAGTAGCTGTAATAGATGACAACCCTGCTAAAACAGGGAGCAGGATTAACGGAGTCAAGGTTTTTGGAAACACTGAACAGATAAGGCTCTTAGCAAGAAGATATCAAATAGATGAAATCATAGTAGCAATACCTTCTGCTTCAAGAAAGACTATTCAAAAGATTGTAAATGAATGCAACAAGACTAAAGCAAAGATTAAGATATTACCTGCTTTAATTGATTTAATAAATGAAAATGTAAGCATCTCAAAGCTTAGAGATGTAGATATTGAAGACCTGCTGGGGAGAGATCCTGTTAAGGTTAACCTAAGGGAGATTGCAGGATACCTGGAGAATCAGATAGTTCTTGTAACAGGAGGTGGGGGCTCCATAGGAAGTGAACTTTGCCGCCAGATAGCATCCTTTAAACCAAGGAAGCTTATTGCTTTAGATATTTATGAGAATTCCCTTTATGAGTTTGAGAATGAAATAAAGAGGAGTTTCCCATACCTTGAGTTTGAGTCTGTGGTGGCATCTGTGAGAGATAAAGAAAGGCTTCGCCAGATATTTGAAAAGTACAGGCCTCATGTTGTGTTTCATGCAGCAGCTCACAAGCACGTACCCTTGATGGAGGAAAGCCCCGGGGAAGCTCTTGTAAACAACATTTTAGGAAGTAAAAATGTAATGGATTTATCTGATGAATATCTGGTAACCCGCTTTGTTATGATTTCAACGGACAAGGCTGTGAAACCTACCAATGTAATGGGAGCTACCAAGAGGCTGTCTGAAATGATATTACAGGAAAAGAGTAAAGAGGATACGAAGACTACTTTTTCTGCAGTCAGGTTTGGAAATGTATTAGGCTCAAACGGCTCTGTAATTCCCATATTCAGAAAGCAGATAGAGTTAGGAGGCCCTGTTACCGTCACTCACCCTGAGGTAACAAGGTACTTTATGACCATACCTGAGGCTGTACAGCTTGTTATACAGACAGGGGCCATGGCGAAAGGCGGAGAAATATTCATTTTAGATATGGGCGAAGCTGTTAAGATTATGGATTTAGCTGAGAATGTAATAAGGCTTTCCGGCTATGTGCCGGGAGTCGATATAGATATTGAGATAACAGGCTTACGACCGGGAGAGAAATTGTATGAAGAGCTTCTTCTTCAGGAGGAAGGAATCCTTGAAACATCTCATGAGAAAATATTTGTGGCAAATCCTTTGGAAGGGACAGAAAGATTAAGGGAGTTTCTCAAAAAAGACGATGACTTTGAAGCTGAGGTCAAAAAAGTTGCAAAAGAAAAAGAGGAAGATATCAGAACATGGCTAAAGGGAATGGTGCCCTTTTACAATCCAAATGGTAATGGGGAGACTCTTGATGGATATTAAGGTTGATTGTTCAAAAGCATTTGTAGACACCTCTCTGCTTAAAGAAAAGGCTGAAGAGTGTATGGAGATATTGTGGAAGGGAGAATATCCTTATACAGGATGGGTCTCCTACCCGCTAGGGATAACTGACAAGGAATCAGAGCTTTCTCTTTTGGTTGAGAGAATAAAAAGTGTGGCTTCCGTCATTCAGAACAAGTGCAGACTCTTTATAGTCATAGGGATAGGGGGCTCCTATCTTGGGGCAAGAGCCGCTTATGAGGCGTTAGGTAAAAGGGAAGGCTATCCTGAGCTTTTATTTGCGGGAAACAACTTAAGTACAACTTATCATAAGGAGATACTTTCACAGCTTCATGAAAAGGATACCTGCATCTGTGTTATTTCAAAGTCAGGGACTACAACAGAATCAAGCATTGCATTCTCCATATTGAAAGAAGCCCTTATTGAGAAGTATGGAGAGAATGAAGCATATAAAAGGATATTTGCGGTAACTGATGAAGATGAAGGAATACTGTTGGGAGAATGTAAGTTAAAAGGTTACACAAGGTTTTCCATACCCAAGGATATAGGGGGAAGATACTCTGTATTAACTCCTGTAGGCCTTCTGCCTCTTGCAGTTTCCGGCTTTCATATAGAAGAGCTTCTTTTAGGGGCCTATGAGTGCGCTATAAGTCCTTTGTGGGATTCAAATCTGACGGATTATGCTATCACAAGGAAGCTTCTTTGGGATAAAGGAAAGAAGATAGAGATCTTTGAAAGCTATGAGCCTTCTTTTATGTGTTTTTCAGAATGGCTGAAACAGCTTTTTGGAGAGAGTGAAGGAAAGGAAGGGAAGGGCCTTTTTCCTGCTTCCTTAAGCTTTACGGCAGACCTTCACAGCATGGGACAATACTTGCAGGAAGGAAATCAGATCTTCTTTGAAACGATAATGGACTTAAAAAGTGCTAAGGATGATATATGGGTTAATGAAGAAGGAAGTCCTTTTCATGGGAAGACCATGAATGAGGTGAACAGAGCTGCAGTATCGGGAGTCATGAACGCTCACGAAAAGGTAGGTGTCCCTCAGGTAAAAATAGATATTCCTTTTATGGAGGAGAGGATTTTGGGTCAACTTTTTTACTTCTTCATGATGACCTGCGGGATTTCAGGCCTTATGCTTTCTGTGAACCCCTTTGACCAGCCGGGAGTTGAAGCATATAAAGAAGAGATGAGAAAGAATCTTAAAGGTTAACCTTTTACTTGAAGGTGAAATTGATATATACTTGTTAGTGGAAAATTAGGAAGGAATTATAAATAAATATAAGTGGATAAAGGAGGAACTGTTTTATGAAGAAAATCGGAGTATTAGGCACAGGCACTATGGGGGCAGGTATCATCCAGGTGTTGGCTCAAAGCGGCTATGAGGTAGTATTAAGAGCCAGAAGACAGACCTCAGTTGACGGTGGCATTGCAACTGTTGAAAAGAACTTGTCAAAGCTTGTGGCTAAAGAAAAAATAACTGAGGAAGATAAGAATGCCTGTATGAGCAGGATTAAAGGAAGCACAGATATTTCCGTTGTGAAGGATGTGGACCTTATTATAGAGGCTGCGACTGAAGATATGGAGCAGAAAAAAGCTTTATTTAAGGAGCTTGACGAGCTGTGTGGCAAGGATGTAATTTTAGCAACAAACACATCGGCTCTTTCAATCACCGAAATTGCAGCAGCGACTACAAGGCCTGACAAGGTTATAGGGATGCACTTCTTTAACCCTGTACCAATGATGAAGCTTGTGGAGATAGTAAAAGGCTTAGGCACATCAGAAGAAACAAAGAAGACAGTTCTGGCTTTAACGGAAGCTTTAGGTAAAACACCTGTGGAGGTTTCTGAAGCTCCGGGATTCGTTGTTAACAGAGTATTAATTCCTATGATTAACGAAGCCATCGGGATTTTGGCAGACGGCGTTGCAGATGCTGAAGGAATTGATCAGGCTATGATGCTTGGCGCAAACCACCCAATGGGCCCCTTAGCCTTGGGGGATTTGGTAGGCCTTGATGTATGTTTAGCCATTATGGAAACATTATACCAAGAGTTTGGCGATACAAAGTACAGACCTCATCCACTTCTTAAAAAGATGGTAAGAGGAAACAAGCTGGGAAGAAAAACAGGAATAGGATTTTTTGATTACTCAAAATAGTAGAGGGTATTAATAAAAAAGCAATTTATTGTAGCATTAAATCAAAGGAGGAAAAAAGATGAAAAGTGATCCAAAAGTAATTGAAATTTTGAACTCGCTTCTTGCAGATGAACTGACTGCTATTAATCAGTATATCGTTCACGCTGAAATGACTGAGGACTGGGGTTATTCCAAGCTTCATGAGCATTTTGAGAAGAGAGCAATCGATGAGATGAAGCATGCAGAAAAGCTTATTGGCAGAATCCTATATCTTGAAGGGACTCCAATCGTAACCAAGTTAGGCCCTATTCATATAGGCAATGAAGTTCCGGAGCAGCTTGAGAACGACAGACTGGCAGAAGTAGATGCAATAAAAGCATATAACGTTGCTATTAAGAAGATGGGCGAATTTAACGATTATGCCACAAGAAAGGTATTGCAGGAAATCCTTAAGGAAGAGGATGACCACATGGATGAAATCGAAGAGTTGTTAGACCAAATCGATCAGATGACTCCTCCAATCTTTCTTACTACAAAAGTTTAAAGATTAAAAAAAGAAGACACCGTTTTCAGACGGTGTCTTTTTCTTTTCAGTTAGTTTGAATGGGTACTATTGTGCTACGGCAAGTATTGGAATTATTTTGTTACTACTGTAAATTGTCCTTCTGCAATGAGTTTATCAAAAGCGAAGGTTTTAACGGTGTATTTCCCCGCCTGATATTTTTTAGTTGCGAATTCGCTGTAATAAATACCTGATGATATTTCGGTGCTGGTGCTACCCTTTAAGATGTATAGATCACGATTATATTTAACCCATTCACCATTTCCTAAATAATAAATATGGGTAATAGGTATTATCATATCTCTAGGAGCTATACCATGATTAATTACTGCTTCTGCTGCAATCATGCCCAATAATGGAGTCTTTAAAAAACTGACGGCATATACCCTGTCTTCATAGGGGATCCAATCAGGACCGGTCCCGGAATAGAATTTAATGCTCTGCATGGTAGATTTCTCAATAAAGGCTTTTTCCTCCGAGGTGTCTAAGTATAATTCAAATGATTTAACATTTAGTATTATGTCGTTTGCTTTAATCTCAATCTTATACTGATTAACATTGGGATTGTCCTTTACAAGATTTTTAATTGAAACGGTGGCTGTTGCCTCTGTGCTGGTATTATTTGCCTCAAGCTTAATATATTTTGTTTCATTCTCAATTACCTTTTTCTCAATGACAGGGGAGATTAAAAACTGTAAGGGAACAGTTTTATCATTTGAAATAAGGTCGTGTTTAACTGTGAATTTAATTTTTATATCTGTGTCAATATTTCGTGCAAATTCATAAGTATTAACATCTCCCGTGTCAGCGATACTGTAGAGTGACATCTTACTTACGGTTAAGGTTCCTTTATAGGAAGAGTCAATGCCCAAAGCATTGTACAATAACTGTGCGGCATTCCCTCTATCCATGGTACCACTTCTGTCTGAAATATTATTTGTTAATCCATGATATGTCGCAACCTCTAAGTAATTGGCTGGCCATTTAAGTGATGGATTTAATTCCGGTTCCAGTCCAAGAACCCTAACAACCATTGTTGCTGCTTCTACATAGGTTATGGTCTTACCAGGCATGGCATTTCCTTTACCATCTCCTAAAATAATACCGTTTTCTGAACAGTAACCCATATAAGGGATAGACCATCCATAACCTGTCATATCTTTAAATTTGGTTTTGTTATAGCTTACCAAGCTAGACTCAGGAATTCCAAGATATCTTGTTACCATAGCTGCAAATTCAGCTCTCGTAACACTTCTTTCGGGTTGAAACGTTCCATCAGGGTATCCACTGACAATTCTCATAGAAGAAAGAGTTTCAACGGCAGTTTGATGGGAGGTATTATCCACATCTGGATATGATGCCCCATGTGTTAAACTCACTCCACTGATTAGTACGAATAAAAGCAAAAACAGTACCGTAAAAAAATGGAATTTCTTACTTTTCATTTCGTTAATTTCCTTTCCTAGGTATCTTTAATATAATCCCAAACTGTTACCAAGTCAAAGCATAAGGAGGGTTGTTTAAAAGGGGGAGAACTGCTTTTATGGAATATAATGAAATGGGAATTCAGGTACAATACAACCGTAGAGTAAATAATAAGTATACAAGAGGGGCTGTCTTGAAGAAAGGGTATGTTAATGCTATGATTTAAGAATAGAGATTGTTATATAAAAAGGGAGAATAAAAGTGATAAAACATAAGAAATTGCTCGAGTGGGTGAAGGAGATGGAGGAGCTGTGTACTCCTGACAGGGTATATTGGTGCAACGGTTCTTCTGAAGAATATAAGGAGATAATGGCTCATGCAGTGGAAGCAGGTAGTGCAACCTTGTTAAATGAGGAGAAGCTTCCTAACTGTCATGCCTTTAGATCTGACCCCTCTGATGTGGCGAGAGTTGAAGACAGAACGTACATATCTTCTATTAAGGAAGAGGATGCAGGCCCTACTAATAATTGGATAGACCCTAAAGTGCTGAAACCCCTTATGACAGACCTTTATAGAGGCTGCATGAAGGGGAGAACCATGTATGTTATTCCCTATTCAATGGGGCCTTTAGGTTCACCTATTGCAAAGATAGGTGTGGAGCTTACAGACAGTCCTTACGTAGTTTGTAATATGAGAATAATGACCAGAATGGGAGATAAGGTTTTAGACCTTTTGGGAGAAGATGGTGAATTCGTACCTTGCCTTCATTCAGTAGGTGCGCCTTTAGAAGAAGGTGAGAAGGATGTGGAGTGGCCTTGTGCTCCTATGGAAAAGAAGTATATAAGTCACTTTCCTGAAGAAAGGACTATATGGTCCTTTGGTTCAGGGTATGGTGGGAATGCGCTGTTGGGTAAAAAGTGTTTTGCCTTAAGAATAGCTTCTGTTATGGCAAGAGATGAAGGGTGGCTTGCAGAGCATATGCTTATTCTCAAGCTTACAAGCCCTGAGGGTGAGGTTAAATATATTACGGGAGCATTTCCTTCAGCTTGCGGAAAGACTAACCTGGCCATGCTTGTTCCCACAATTCCGGGGTGGAAGGTGGAAACAGTAGGGGATGATATAGCATGGATGAAGTTTGGAGATGATGGTAGGATCTATGCTATTAACCCTGAAGCGGGGTTCTTTGGAGTGGCTCCCGGCACCTCCATGGAATCAAACCCCAATGCCATGATGAGCATTCAGGAGAACACCATATTTACTAATGTGGCTTTAACTGATGACAGGGATGTGTGGTGGGAAGGTATAGGAAAAGAAGCACCTAGTCATTTAACAGACTGGAAGGGGAATGACTGGACAAAGGATTCCAAGACTCCTGCTGCCAACCCGAATGCAAGATTTACCGCACCTGCAGGCCAGTGTCCTTCAATAGCTCCTGAATGGGAGGATCCTATGGGTGTGCCGATTTCCGCCATCTTAATAGGTGGAAGAAGGCCTACTACAATACCTTTAGTAACTGAGAGCTTTGATTTTACTCATGGGATATTTTTAGGTTCCATTATGGGTTCTGAAATAACGGCAGCCACCATATCCGACAAAATCGGACAGGTTAGAAGAGATCCTTTCGCAATGTTGCCCTTTATCGGATACCATGTTTGCGACTATCTTCATCACTGGTTCTTAATAGGGCAAAAGACTACTGAGGATAAGCTGCCTAAGATATTCTATGTGAACTGGTTTAGAAAGAGTGATGATGGGAGATGGCTGTGGCCCGGCTTTGGAGAAAACAGCAGAGTGCTTAAATGGATTTTTGAAAGGGTATCAGGAAAAGGCAAGGCTGTTGAAACCCCTATAGGGTATCTTCCTACATTGGATGGCATTGATACAGATGGTCTTAAGGTAAGTGAAGAGGATATGAAGGAGATTCTCACTGTTGACAAAGAAAGCTTCAGAGAAGAGGTTAAATCCATAGAAGAGCATTATGATAGTTATGGGAAGTGTCTACCAGTTGAGTTACGGGTGGAGCTTGAAAAACTAAAGAAAAGATTGGGTTAAAAAGTATTGCCTGAGATATTACTTCTCAGGCAATTTTCCTGCTATGACATAGTTTATGAAGGAGATTACTAAAGCTCCTAAGAAAACATAAATGTATCCGTCTTGGCCGTTTATATACCAGATATAGCCTGCAAATAGGGGCAGGAACATGGATATGATGTGGTCAAGGCTTTGACCGGTTGCCAGAGTTCTTGCTACGTGAGAAAGATCTGTTGAAAGCTTTCTCACATAAGTTGCTCTTGCCATGGAGGCTGACTCCATCAACTTGTCCATGATGTAGCATATGTAGACGCTTAAAAGGGCAATGTGAGGTGGTAAAAGCCTCTTTGAGAAAGCAAAGCCTAAACAGGCAATGAACATAACCATGGCTTCAAACCTTAGGGCAGTTCTTTCTCCATGACGGTCAATAAGCCTTCCGAACCAGGGCTTAAAGAAAACGTTTAAGATACAGACTATGAAGAAGAGTCCGGTAATTGTAGTTACAGGCCTTCCGAAGGTGTCTATTAAAAGCCAAGGGACGAAGGTTATGGTTATTTGTTTTCTGGCACCATTTACTGTGGCCAAGAGATAGTAGAGTCTGAATTCTTTTCTTATTATAAATCTTGTTTTCGCAACAGTCTTTCCTCTGGTTCCGCCATTATCTAAAAGTAGAAAGAGGACTCCTGCCAATATCATGGAAAAGCCGCCGACTGCAAAGATCAGTTTATAGGAGACGTGGAAAATTGCATACAGAAGATATATTGCACCTGCTGATGCAATTATTGAAAGGCTTCCTATGCTTTGAACCTGGCCCAGCCGTTCGCCGAAGTTGCCGCCTTTGGCAAAGGTCATGGCTATGGTGTTTGTTAAGGGTAAGTATACGTGATTTCCTGTGGAATAGATTACAAGGGTTAAGAGCACAAGGGAGAAGTGGTTGGGCACCATGCCAAAGAGGAGGAGTCCCACACCTCCTATAAGGTTTGCCACTGCTGCCATTTTAATATCTCCTAAAGAGTTCATCATGCCTATTAAGACTACGCTTAAAAGGCCGGGAAGCTCTCTTGGTGTTTCCAGCATGGCTCTTTGCATAACGGTGAAGTGAAAGTCATCATAGAGCCTGTTGTTTAAGGATGAGGCTTCTACAGCCATTACAGTGCCTATGAGGATACTGATTACCAGGAAAATGAAAAAGTCTTTTTGTATGCTTCTTCCGAAGATTTTTATTTCGCTATCAAAGTTAATCACGAAAACAAGTATACCACCTCTTATGTACAATTGTGCCTTATTTTTGTATAATTCAAGCCATGGACATGAAAATTATTGAGAAAGTTAAAGGTTACAGAAAAAAGTACATTATAGGGGCAGGGGCTTTAACTCTTCGCCTATTATTTATACTGCTTTTTATTTTAGTGGTTGTGATGTTCTCCACTTCAGATATTAAACCTTTGCCTAATCAGGAAAATGTGGATACAAGGTTTTATGTGAGGGATATTAATATTAACGGACAAAAGCTTTATAACACTCATCTTTCCCATCCCTTTTTTCTTTATATGGAATCTACTTATTTGCCGGTTACTAAAGGTGTAGGTGAGATTATGGGATTCCTGTACCTTTATCATGAAGATGGAGATGGGATTCTTATTTCTAAAATTGAACCTGAAAGGGAGGGGCTTTCAGAAGACATATTGAAGAATGAAGGAGATAATCCCAAGGTTCATGTACGCTATGACATGAAGGTCTATGTGACTAGCGACATTAAAAAGAAGGATGATGTCTATTATATTTTAGGTGAGCCTGCCACAAGGAAGGCTGACTTTGATAAGGATGAAGCCTCTAAGCTTGATATGTTGGGGTTTCCTGTGTTAGAGGATGAAGAGGGGGTTTTGTATCTTCCTGTTAAGGTTTTTATGGAGTCTGATATTTTTAAATGGGATGTTATAAGTGAGAGGAATTTGGGGCTTCTCATAAGTACGGTAGAGGATGTTTTAGCTTCTTCATTTATAGATGAAGAGGAGATGAAGTTTAATGAAGGCTTATCAGCTTATATAAGGTATAGGAATCCTGATATAGGTCTTAATAAATCTCAAGAGTATACCTTCTACTTTAAGAATGCTGCCATGGAGAATAATATTCCTGTGGAAAGGCTAATGGCTATCTCCCAATGCGAATCTAGATTCAGAAATGATATAGAAAGCAGAGCAGGAGCTTTAGGGATGATGCAGATACTTGTAAAGACGGGAGAAGGCTACGGCCTTTCAAGAGAGGATTTATTGAACCCTCAGAAGAACATAAGCTTTGGAGCTAAGTATTACGCTCAGCTGATGGATGGGTATAAGGGTGATGAAATAAGGGCATTAAGCGCTTATCAGATGGGTATACCTAAAGAAAATCAAGGAGGTTACACGCCTTCTTACGCAAATACAATTTTATGGGCTGAAAAAACCCTAAATACTTTTCTTGTAAATAATGGATATATTTAGTGGACTGCCAGACTTTCTTTAAAGAGAGGCAGGATTACGTAATTATTTTCTTCTAAGGTTTCTATAATAGTAGGAAGTGCACCTAAGGATGCTGAGTTAAAGTCATGCATCAAAAGAACTGAAAAATCCTTTGTTAAGGCTCTTGGCATTACGTAGTTATAGGCCTGCTCCAACGTGAGCCCTCTTATTTCCGCATCTCTTGTAAGGCTGTTCCAGTCCACATAGTTGTAGTTGTTTTCATGAAGGAGGTTTATACATTTATCCTTCATCTTACCGGAAGATGAGCTTCCTCCCGGGAATCTAAAGACCGTCATTTCATAATTAAAGTTTTCTTTAATAAAGGCATCCAGCTTTAGAACATCCTTAATAAAGCTTTCAGGTGAATAGTAAAGGCCCTTTCTTATAAGGTGGCTGTAGGTGTGGTTTCCTAAAGTATGGCCATCCTTTATTATGGCTTCATATACGGGAAGGTAATCTGTTTTCCCTAGTACGAAGAAGGTGGCAAGGGTGTTATGCTCCTTTAAAACCCTTAAGTATTCGTAGGTGAGGTTAAAGGGGCCGTCATCGAAGGTTAAGTAGGCGGCTTTATAGGGGCTTATGCCTTCTTTGATTTGGCTCTCAATAGTCATAGCATTTTCAAAGTATCGTTCTTTTTCCTTTTGAGGATCAGATGCTATGGAGCGTAGCTCAAGAAGGTCATTTTCTAAAGCTTCCTTTTCTATGAATAATCCGCTTATATCATTTCGTAAGCAGAAGGCTTCATCTGACAGAGGTGAAATGCCTGCATAGGAAACAAGAGCCATGAAGAAAATGGTTATGGCTAAAACTACTATGAGAAGAGGTATGAATTTACTGAATTGCTTTATATGTTCACTCATTCTCATTCTCCTCCACTATATAGTTTTCAAGTCCATCTGCCTTTTCCCTCCAGAATTCTGCCTCTTCACCGTAAACATCTATATTGCTTTTAAGCTTGTCTTTTTCCTTTGAAAGAGAATCTATAGCTTCCTCCAGGTTGCTTTTTTCAACAGCAAGAGAAGAGAGCACATCTCTTTGTTTTTCTTCCTTTGACAGGGAAGGCAGATAAAAAGCTATGGCTATAATTAAAAGAAAACAGGAAATATAGATCCCGGGATGAGATGATATATTTTCTGCAATTTTGGATATTGCTTTTTTAAAGATTGAGTTTGCCTTCCTGAAAAACAACGGCTTTGCCTCCCGTTTCAATAGTTATAGCATCTTCATTTTTAATTCTGGTCTTTATTAAAGACGGTCTGTTCATGGCCTCGCCTTGAAGGAAGAGGCAGGAGCTGTTTTTCTCTATAAGGCCTTGGTCATACAAGTAGTATGTTAAAGCACCGCTTGCTGTCCCTGTGGCTGCTTCTTCGGGGATTCCATAAAGAGGGGCAAAGTTTCTGGTGTGGCAGGTGACTTCTCCTTCTCCTTGGGAAAAGGCGTGAACGCCCACTACATCAAGATCTTTTGAAAAACGGGACAGCTTATGGTAATCGGGCGTGATCTCATTAACATCCTTAACAGGCAGGATAATATCAGCCAACCCTGTAGATACGATTTTAGGTTTTAGAGGAAGGTCGGGATTTTTTATTCCCATGATTTTGTAGAGGTCATTCTCCAAAGACTTTGAAAAGACAAAATCCCTTATTTCAGGTTTTCCCATAGTCATCCATATGAAGCTGTCTTCTATGGTTATGGGAAGAAGGCCTGAAAGAGTATCTATAAGGAAGGTGGTGTTGTTTAAAGAAGGGTGTTTCTTTAAAAGGATATGGGAGGCGGCAATGGTGGCATGACCGCAAAGAGGTACTTCATCGGTGGGGGTGAAGTATCTTAAAGTGAAGTGTTCCTCTTTTTTTATGAAGACAGTTTCTGAGCATCGTAATTCTGCCGCAATTTTTATGCATACGTTAGTTTCAGGAAAGGCTTCCTCATGGGAAAGAAGCACTACGCCTGCAGGATTACCTCCAAAAACCTTGTCTGTAAATGCATGAACAATATAGATTTCCATGGCTATATTATGGCACGAAGAGGAGGGGAATACCATAAGAAAGGGTGATAAAAGTGGAAGATTTATCTAAAACGGTGAAAAAATAATAATAAAAAAATGTGAATATTTTATCAAAACCCCTTGCCACATTGTTAAAAAAATGTTAATTTGTAGATGTACTGAGGCCCGAAGGTTTTACTGAGGGGGAAGGCAACAAAGATTATCTTTGATTTTTCGTGCCTTCCTTGAAACAGGGAGGTTTTTTTATGGAAGACAGAGTGGCATTGATAGGCATAATACTGGAGAGCGAAGATTCTATCGATAAGGTGAACAGCCTGCTTTCAGAATACAGGAAGCACATTATCGGCAGGATGGGGATTCCTTATGATAAAAAGGAGCTCAATATAATCAGTGTGGTGTTGGATGCGCCACAGGATGCAATAAGTGCCTTATCCGGTAAACTTGGTGCCTTGAAGGGCGTCAGCACCAAAACAATTTACAGAACCATAGAAAGAAGGGATTATTAATGAAGAACGTAAAGATGAGAAGCTTAGGGATTTTGCTCGTGATGATGCTGGTGCTGTCAATGTTTGCAGGCTGCGCCCCGGAAAGTCCTGAAAATGTTATAACTACACCTATTAAGATTGCAGCATTGAACGGTCCTACAGGCATGGGCATGGTCAATCTTATGGAGATGACAGACAAATACGAGATTACTACGTACCAGGCTCCTGATGAGATTGCAGGTAAAGTCATAACGGGGGAGGTGGACATGGCTTGTCTTCCTTCCAATATGGCAGCAGTTCTGTACAACAAAACTGAAGGACAGATAGTATCTATAACAGTGGAGACCTTGGGAGTCTTGTATATTCTGGAAAATGGAACAGATGAAATAAAGGATGTTTCTGATTTAGCGGGTAAAACTGTTTACGGAAGCGGAAAGGGAGGATCTCCTGAGTACATCCTGGATAAAATATTGGAAGAAAACGGTGTTACCGGTGTGAAGATTGAGTGGCTTTCAAATCACGCTGATGTGGCTTCAACCTTTATGGCAAAGGAAGGAAGCGTTGCATTATTACCTGAGCCCTTCGTTACAGTAGTAACTTCAAAGAATGAAAATGCAAAAGTTGCACTTGATATAAATAATCTATGGCAGGAGGCAACCGGACTTGATCTTCCCATGGGAGTTCTTGTGTGCCAGAAATCTTTTGTGGAAGAAAGAGGTGCAGACCTTGAAACCTTTTTAAAGGACTATGAAGACAGCGTTAATTTTGTAAATGATAATCCTAAAGAGGCAGGGGAAAAGATTGCTGAATGGGGCTTTATTCAGGACCCTGTGGTAGCAGAAAAATCCATTCCCGGCTCCAATATCGTGTTCTACAGGGATGGGGAGGATTCAGAGCAAATGCTGAAAGCATTTTTTGCCGTACTTCATGAAATGAATCCTTTATCAGTAGGCGGAAAGCTTCCTGATGACGGTTTGTATTTTAAATAATTCTCAAGAAACAAGGATAGGAATCCCTACTAAAAACATGTTATGAAGAAGATTAAAGACGATACGTTCATAAGCATAAAAAAAGCAGGGGTTGTGCTGTTCTGGCTCATCCTTTGGCAGATAGGGGCATGGATTGTTAACCTGCCCCTGATTCTGCCTGACCCTTACGATGTAATAGTAAAACTCTTTGAGCTTATAGGGACTAAAGAATTCTACAAGGATGCAGCTTACACTATTTACAGGTGCATCATGGGGATGATTATCTCCTTTGTGTTGGGCGGTGGCTTTGCCCTTCTTTCAAAGAGATATTCGTTTATGAGGAGCCTTTTGAGCCCTGCTGTAAATTTCCTTAAATCCACCTCTGTCATGGCCATAATCATTTATGCCCTTTTGCTTTTGACGGCTAATCAGGTGCCTGTTTTTGTCTGTTTCATGATGTGCTTTCCCATTGTGTATATAAACATTTTGTCAGGCCTTGACAATGTTAAAAAAGAGTATCTGGAGATGGCTCAGGTTTATGAAATAGAGAGAAGAGATATAATGAGATTTATTTTTCTTCCTTCCATAGCACCGGAGATTAAAGCATCCTTAGTAATAATAGCAGGCCTAAGCTGGAAATCTGTGGTGGCTGCAGAAGTCCTTTCCGTTCCTACCCATTCTATGGGCTACAATCTTCTAAATGCAAAAGTATATTTTGAAACTGATGAGCTTTTTTCCTGGATTATTGCCATAGTGCTGTTTTCTTATTTCTTTGAAAAATTGGTGGTTCGTCTTATCTCCTTTCTTGATGAAAAGTCATATGGTGGAACAAAGGTATTTAAAAAGGAAGTATTCAAGAATGTGGAAACAGATAAAAAGGATTGTGCCTACACTTTTTTCAAAGGATATCAGGAAGATGTGGCCTTGTCAGATGTCTATAAAAGCTTTGACGGCCAAAAAGTGCTGGAAGACTTTTCCCTTGTAGTCCATAAAGACCAGGTGACGGCTTTGATGGGACCTTCAGGTAAGGGCAAAACTACAATTTTGAGACTCATAGCAGGTCTTGAAAAACCGGACATGGGAGAGGTTAAGCGCCCTTATGAAAAGGTTTCCTATCTGTTTCAGGAGGACAGGCTTCTGCCATGGTTGAATATTTATGATAACATTGCTTTAGTGCTTAAGAATACCATGGACTTTGAAGAAGCCAACATGAGAATCAGGAAGATTATTAAGGACATGGGCCTTGAACCTGATATGAACAAATTGCCTTCACAGCTTTCAGGAGGCATGAGACGAAGGGTGGCCATGGCAAGAGCATTTCTTTATCCTGCTGAAATTCTGTTGCTGGATGAACCCTTTAAAGGTTTGGATGAGGAGCTTAGAGAAAAAATAATCAGCTGTTGCTTTACGGACTACATAAAAAACAGAGGAGTTCTTCTCGTAACTCACAGGCCGGGAGAAGCAAAAGATCTTGCTGCAAGGAGCATAATAATATAAGTATCTCTGATTTGCACAGGCAATTTTAAGGTGGTATAATCCTATTGCCTGTTTTGTTATATAAAAGGATCTTTTAAGGAAGGATTATCTTAAAATGAGACCCAGGAAAAAAGAAAGGCTTCTCGGAACGGTAGTAAGAGGTTTAAGAGGGCCCATCATAAGACAAGGAGATGACCTTGTTAGAATCGCCGTGGATACGCTTTTAAAGGCCTGCGATTCAGAGGATATTAAAATTGAAAACAGAGACATTTTATGTATAACAGAAGCTGTTCTTGCAAGAGCCCAAGGAAACTATGCCACCATTCACCAGATAGGCAAGGATGTTAAAACAAAGCTTGGGGGAGATATTATAGGTGTTGTGTTTCCCATATTTTCCAGAAACAGGTTTGGTGTATGCTTAAGAGGAATTGCAAGGGGTGCCAAAAAGGTGGTAATGCTTTTGAATTATCCTTCCGATGAGGTGGGAAACCATCTTGTAGATCTTGATACACTTGATCTTAAGGGCATAAATCCTTGTTCCGATGTGTTGACGAAGGATGAGTTCACAAAGCTCTTTGGAAAGGGTAAGCACGCCTTTACAGGAGTAGATTACGTATCCTATTACGAGAGAATAGTAAAAGAAGAGGGTGCGGAATGTGAAATAGTCTTTTCCAATAACCCTAAGACTATATTGGAATATACAAGCAATGTTTTAGTCTGTGACATTCATTCGAGAAACAGGACAAAAAGGTTGCTTATGGAAGATGACTCAAGTTTGGTTGTGGGCCTTGATGAGATTCTTTCGCAATCAGTGGATGAATCAGGGTTTAACAGAGAGTATGGACTTTTAGGCTCAAATAAAGCAACTGAGGAATCTGTGAAGCTCTTTCCAAGGGATTCAAATATTTTTGTTGAGCAGGTTCAGGAAGAGCTGTTAAAGAAGACGGGCAAGCTTGTGGAGGTTATGGTTTATGGAGACGGAGCCTTTAGAGACCCTGTGGAAAAGATCTGGGAGCTTGCCGACCCTGTTGTGTCTCCGGGATTTACAAAGGGGTTAATAGGAACGCCTTCTGAGGTGAAGCTTAAGTATTTAGCCGACAATGATTTTAAAAATCTGTCAGGGAAGGAACTAAAAAAAGCAATCTCAGAATACATTATGAACAAGGAAGAGAAAAAAGATGAAGGGATTTCTCTTGGGACTACGCCTAGAAACATGACAGATTTAATCGGTTCTCTATGTGACCTTACATCAGGCTCAGGAGATAAGGGTACGCCCTTTGTGTTTATACAAGGATACTTTGATAATTACACTCAGTAGGATTTTGAAAACTTGTATGTGATTATGAAAAATATGATTAAAAGAATATAGGAGAAGGGCGAAAACATTACACTTTTCATTTCAGGATAAAGACCGGGAAGGGAACCTGTAACAAGCCCCAATACGATAAAGTAAAAGGCCTTATGATAATTGATCAATAGGGCCTTTATTGTATTTATTCCCAGAAAACCTCCTAAGAGAACGCCCATTAAGAGGGGGAGAAGTAGAGCTATGTCAAGAGAGCTTACAGCTTCCATGGCAGTGTCATAAACTCCTAAAATAAGAAGAATAAGGGAACCGCTGATTCCGGGCAGAATCATGGCTATCATGGCTAAGGTGGAGGCTATGAAAAGCCAAAGATAAAGGGTGGACCCCTGTTCAAAGGCCATTAAAACAGCGGTGTTTTTTGAAGCAAGGACAGGCAGTAAGGATATGGAGGTCATAAAGATTAAAGAACATAGGAAGAGAAGGTAATGAGTAGTTTTCTTTTCTCCATCCTTTGATCTTTTATAGATTACCGGTATGCTTCCTAAAATAATGCCGAAGAAACAGAAGGACAACAGTCCGCTTTGCTCCTTAAAAAGAAATACCATGATATTGCTCATACCATAAAGACCAAGAAGGATTCCTGAAAAAAGCAAAGAAAGAAAGGCGGGGTCCTCCTTAATTTTCTTCGGAGAAAGGGAAAGGAGGACTCTGTCATAAATATTTAAAATCACTGCCATGGTACCCCCTGATACTCCGGGGATGGCATTTGCTATGCCGATAATAAAACCGTATAGGAGATACTTAATATTTTTCATAACAATATTTTAACATAAACGGTACAACCTTGCGAAAAAGTTATTACCAAGTTGATATCTTATACTTATTCAAAATAAAAACGTTACTTTATATTGCGGTGATATATTATAGAAGGTAGAATATGGATACGTAGGAATATTAAAAAAATTTTGTAAATTATTTATCTGGTAAAAGGAGGTCTTAAAAAAATGGCGGCAAATTATAAGGACAAAGCGCTGAAGGAAGCTAAGAGAATTGTTTCCTATATTGAGAAGGATGCTTTAACTACTGCCGAGAAGGACAGAATAGTAAAAGATTCTATCAATAACTTTAACAAGCACGTAAATCCGGGATGGCTTGAGTACAGAAAATCAGTATCAACAGATGCTGCTTTCGTAGAATGGACAGACTCAGAAGAGCATTTTGAGGATCTGCATGGTCATCAATTTATTGACTGCCTGGGAGGCTTTGGTATTTACACTTGTGGACACAGAAACCCGGAAATCTTAAAAACTGTAAAAGCTCAGCTGGACAGATATGCACTTCACTCACAAGAGCTGGTAGACCCGCTTAGAGGTTATCTTGCTAGTTTAGTTGCAATGATAACTCCTGGAGATTTGCAGTATTGCTTCTTTACAAACGGAGGAGCAGAAGCTGTTGAAATGTCTTTAAAACTGGCAAGACTGGCAACAGGCGGCAGATGGTATATTTCATCTGTTGGTGCATTCCACGGTAAATCCATGGGCGCAATCTCCATGGGTGGTAAAGGTGCATACAGAGAAGACTATCTTCCTATGATCCAGCAGGTTCAGCACGTTGAATACGGTGATGCTAAAGCTCTTGAAACAGCAATTAAGAACCTCCATATAGTAGGAGAAAAGGTAGCGGGAGTTATCCTTGAGGCTGTTCAGGGTGAAGCAGGAGTAATCCTTCCACCAAAGGGATATTTCAAGGAAGTTAGAAAGATTTGTGACAAGTACGGAGTTGCTCTCATAGTAGACGAAATTCAGACCGGTATGGGAAGAACAGGCTACATGTGGAGATGCGAATACGAGGAAATCGTTCCTGATATTATGACCTTCGGCAAGGCCTTCGGCGGTGGAGTAATGCCTATTACAGGAATTATTGCAAGGCCAAAAATGTGGGTTCAAAAGCTTATTGATAACCCGTGGATTCTTGGTTCCCCAACATTTGGCGGAAACCCACTCGCTTGTGCTGCAGCTATTTCCACCATCAGATATATGCTTGAAAATGACATTCCAAAGGAATGCCAGAAGAAGGGCGACTATATCATGAAGAAGCTCAGAGATCTTAAGAAAAAGTATCCTACAGTTCTTAAGGACTTCAGAGGTGCAGGCCTTCTTATAGCCATGGAATTCCCAGAAGCAGAAGTTGGCTATGAAGTAACAAAGGGCTTATTCAAGAGAAAGGTAATGGTAGCAGGTACATTGGTTAATGCCAAGACTGTAAGAATCGAACCACCTGCCGTATTAACATATGACACCATTGATTATGTAATGAAATCCCTTGACGAAGCTTTGGCTGAAGTTAAGAAAAAGTTCAAACTGTAAAAGTTTATAAAGCGAGGTGAGCTCTCAGGAGCTCACCTTTTTTAATGGATATATGTTTTTAAAAAGTATGATATACTTGAGAACAGCGAAGGAAGGATGTGATTAAATGAAGATCTCCAAGCTTTTTGACAAAGGGAAAATCGTGTATTCCTTTGAGGTATTTCCACCTAAAAGAGATAATCCCATAGAAGGGATTTATAAGACTCTGGATGAGTTAAGAGATTTAAGGCCTGATTTCATCAGCGTAACTTATGGGGCAGGAGGAGTTTTGGCCGGTTCAAATACGGCAAAAATTGCGTCATATATTAAGAACACGTTGGGTATTGAGTCACTGGCTCATCTTTCTTGTGTGAACTCTGACAGAGATAATGTAAGGGAGGCTTTAAAGGAGTTTGAAGATAAGGGTATTGAAAATATACTGGCTTTAAGAGGAGACATTATTCCTGATGTGGAAAGAAAGAAGGACTTTTTTTATGCCGGAGATTTAATAACCTTCATTAAAGAGGAAGGTGGTGACTTCGGAATATCGGCAGCCTGCTATCCTGAAGGCCATCCCGAGGCACCTTCCATGGAGGAGGACCTATTTCACCTAAGAGAAAAGGTTGAGAAGGGTGCCACCCACCTTGTAAGTCAGCTGTTCTTTGAGAACCATATGTTTTTTGAGTTTAAGGAAAAGGCGAGGGCTTTAGGAGTGACAGTTCCCATTGAAGCAGGTATTATGCCTGTCACCAATAAAAAGATGATTGAAAGAATGGTTTCAATTGCAGGAGCCAGTTTACCTGCAAAGCTTACGAAGCTTTTACATAAGTATGAATTTGATGATGAAGCATTGAGGGAAGCGGGAATAGCTTACGCAATTGATCAGATGGTAGATTTAATAGAAAGAGGCGCAGAAGGAATTCATCTTTACACCATGAATAATCCTTATGTGGCAAGAAAGATTACAGAAGGCATAAAGGGTCTGCTTTAACAGGGAGAAAGCTATGGACAAGTTTCGGGAATTATTAAAGAAGGATATTATTTTGCTTGATGGTGCCATGGGCACCATGATTAAGGTTTTGGGACAGGACATGAATAAAATACATGTGATGGAAAGCCCTGAGCTGATTTACAAAATTCATAAAATGTATGTGGATGAAGGTGCAGATATTATTTACTGTGCTTCTTTTAATCTAAACGGTTATAAATTAAAAGACAGCGGCTATACTGTTAATGAGGCTGTGAAGAGTGCTGTAAGGATTGCAAAAGATGCAGTTTCCGGCACAGATACGCTTGTGGCGCTGGGCCTTGGCCCAATAGGGAGAATGATTGAGCCGGCAGGTGACATGACCTTTGATGAGGCTTATGATTACTTTAAAGAGATGATCTTAGCCGGAAAAGATGGTTCTGATCTGGTAGTCATAGAAACCTTGTCAGATTTATATGAAGCAAAGGCGGCAATCTTAGCTGTTAAGGAAAATTGCGACCTTCCTGTTATATGCACCATGACATTTGAAAAGGACAAGAGGACATTTACAGGTATGAACATCCCTTCCATGGTAGCAACTCTTGAAGGGCTTTCCGTTGATTGCCTCGGTGTTAACTGTTCCTTAGGCCCTTTTGAAATGATTGATGTTGTCATGGAACTTTGTGAGCTTGCATCCGTCCCAGTTGTAGTAAAACCAAATGCAGGGATGCCTGATCCTGAAACGGGAGAGTACCTTTTGTCACCTTCTGATTTCTGTAAGGCTATGAAGAAAATGATTCCCTACGGTGTAAGGATTATAGGGGGGTGCTGCGGCACTACTCCTGCTTTTATAAAGCTTCTTAAGGAAGAAATAGTAGATGTCATGAGTCCTTTTCGTGAGTTTAAGAAAAGGTTTGTGGCTTTATCCACAGGATTTAGCGCTTTCACCTTTGATGAGCCCAAGGTTGTAGGAGAGAGAATAAATCCTACAGGGAAGAGAGACTTTAAGGAAGCATTACTAAATAATGATATGGACTTTATATTAAAGGAAGGTATCAGACAGAATGAAGCAGGAGCCCATATTCTTGATGTGAACCTGGGACTGCCCTTAATAGATGAAGAGGAGATGATGGTAAAAGCCATAAAGGAGCTTCAAAAGGTGGCCAATCTTCCCCTTCAAATAGATTCGTCAGATCCTATGGTAATTGAAGCAGGTTTAAGAGCATATAACGGAAGAGCCATAGTGAACTCAGTAACAGGAAAAGAGGAATCCTTAAATAAAATACTGCCTTTAGTTAAGAAGTATGGAGCAATGGTGGTGGGACTTACCCTTGATGAGAAGGGTATTCCAAAAACTCATGAAGAAAGATTTAATATAGCTGTAAAGATAATGGAAAGAGCTAAAAGCTATGGCATACCTAAAGAAGATATATTTATAGATTGCCTTACTTTAACAGTTTCATCTGAGCAGGATAAGGTTCAAGAAACCTTAACTGCCATGAGAAGAGTAAAGGATGAGCTGGGGATGAAGACTATTTTAGGTGTATCAAATATTTCTTTTGGGCTACCAAATAGAGACTTAATAAACAGAACCTTTTTAGTAATGGCTTTAGAAAATGGTTTGGATTTAGCAATTATAAATCCTCTTGATGAAGAGATGATGGGAGCCTATAGAGCTTTTAAGGTTTTAAAGGCAATAGATGAAAACAGCCTTTCCTATATAGAAAACTACTCAAAGGAGCCTGTTTTTGAGAAAAAGGAAGTACATACGGATTTTAAAGAGGGCTTGATGGATGCAATAAAGAAAGGTCTTGTGAAGGAAGCGGAGGAGATAGCCTTTACACTTCTTAAGGATGTTGAGCCTATGGACGTTGTAAGGACTATGATAGTGCCTGCTTTAGATATAGTGGGAGATGGTTTTGAGTCAGGAGATATATTTCTTCCTCAGCTTTTGCTTTCTGCTCAAGCCGCTCAAGGTGCTTTTTCTGAAATCAAAAAGAAGATGGAAGAAAATAGAGAGGATAGAAAGCAAAAGGGGACTATTTTATTAGCTACAGTAAAAGGAGATATTCACGACATTGGTAAAAATATCGTAAGAGTACTTTTAGAAAACTATGATTTTAAAGTAATAGATTTAGGAAAAGATGTGGATAAGGATATAATTATTGAAAGAGTTAAAGAGGAAAAGGCGGAGCTTTTAGGGTTGTCTGCTTTAATGACAGTATCCTTAAAGGCCATGGAGGAAACTATAAACCTAATTCATAAAGAAGTGCCCTCCTGCAAGGTCATGGTAGGAGGAGCCGTTTTGACAGAAGAATATGCAAAAAAGATAGGGGCAGACTACTTTGGTGAAGATGCCAAGAGGGCTGTAGATATTGCAAATATTCATTTCAATGTGTTATAATCTATTGTCATAATTCTATTTGGTTCAGAAAGCAGATTGTATGGTTAATCAAAAAGACAAAGAACAGGATCCTGTTAAATCCCGAAAGAATAAAGATAGAAAAAAGCAGAAGGTAAGAAAAGAGATGAGTTTTTTAAAGACTTTCCTCTTATTTCTTGTAGCCTTCACCCTTATAATCACCTTAGGCATGAGCCTTCTTTCCGGAGTTGGAGATATCCAGCTTTTTGGCGATGATAATCCAAAACTTTCACTGGAATTAAACACTCTTATTGATCCTGATAATCCATTTTACGATGCTTTTACAGAAGCAAACAGAGTAAATGTGCTGTTGCTTGGTACCAATCAAAATATGGCAGATACTATAATGCTTGTAAGCTTTGATATGGACCTTAAGCATGTAGATGTTGTAAGCGTGCCAAGAGATACTTACTTTTATAGAAAAGGCTATTATGACCCCGGCTCTCATAAGATTAACTCAGTAATGCTCACAGACGGTCCTGTGGGAATGGCTAAAGCGGTAAGCGCCACTTTAATGGATATTCCTATTAACTACTATGCGGTTATTAAATATGATGGTGTTAAGGCTGTAGTTGATGCCATGGGCGGTGTTCCTATGGACGTAAAGCAGGATATGAATTATAAGGACCCTTATGATAAGCCTGTTCCTTTAGTAATAGACATTAAAAAAGGAGAGCAGGTTCTTGATGGGGACCATGCTGTTCAGTTCTTAAGATACAGAAAAGGCTATAGAGAAGGTGACTTAGGAAGAGTAAAGGCTCAACAGGAGTTTATTAAGGCTGCCTTTAAGCAGGCTCTCAAAAAAGACTTTTTGAAGGTAGCTAAAAAAGGAATTGAGGTTGTGGATTCAGACCTTGATATAAAGACTGTAGTTGCTTTAGCCACGAAAGCTTTGGGTATGGAAAGTGATGATATGACTACTTATATGATGCCTAACACTCCATATGACAGAGCCCCTTGGTACGTTATTGCAGACGGCCCCGGAATTGAAGAAATGATTACAGAAATGTATTCCTTACAGCCAGAAGTAGAAGAGACTACTGACGGCGCCATAGAGCAGTAATTCTATATATCTCAACTTTGATAATTTATTTTAATCTTATGTAGATTGTATGGGCTTAAATAGAGAGGAGCGACCTTTGGCCCGAGGTGTTTTGTTATGCCAAGACCAAAAAAGACGGTGGAAATTCCTTTAGAAGAAACAACTGAATATCCATTAGTGGAAGATGAGGATGAAAAGAAGGAAAAGGAAAAAGAACCAAAGGAAGAGGAAGTTAAAAAGCTGGAGAAGGTTTTAAAGGATGAAGGAGTGGATCTTTCTGATGAGCCTGAAGCTGAAGTTACAGAAAAGGAAGGGGAAAGGCCTGAGACGGAAGGAATCTTAGACATTGCAGAAGCAGGTTTTGGGTTTTTAAGGTTCTCAAACTTCTTAACCTCATCTGAAGATATTTACGTATTTCCTTCTCAAATAAGGAAGTTTCGTTTAAAGACAGGGGACAAGGTCAGAGGGATTACTAGAAAGCCTAATCAAGGTGAAAGGTTTGGAGCCTTGCTTTATGTTTTAGCTGTAAACGGTGAAGATCCTCAAGTTGCTTCTAAAAGAAGAGACTTTGATACTTTGACACCTGTGTTTCCTTACGAAAGGCTTTCTTTAGAAGACAGCAAAAGCGATGTTTCCTTAAGACTTATTGATTTAGTAGCTCCCATTGGAAAAGGCCAAAGAGGATTAATTGTAGCTCCGCCAAAAGCAGGTAAAACTGTTTTATTAAAGAAGATTGCCAACAGCATTGAAAAGAATTATAAGGATGTGGAAATCATAGTTCTTCTGGTAGATGAAAGACCGGAAGAGGTTACTGACATGAAAAGGTCTTTAACCAGAAGTGAGGTTATTTATTCAACCTTTGATGAGCTACCTCAGCACCATGTAAAGGTAGCTGAAATGGTTCTTGCAAGAGCCCAAAGGTTAGCTGAGCATAAAAAAGATGTGGTCATACTTCTTGATTCCATAACAAGGCTTGCAAGAGCATATAACTTAGTGGTGCCTGCTTCCGGTAGAACCTTAAGCGGAGGTATTGACCCCAGCGCTCTTCATAAGCCCAAGAAGTTTTTTGGAGCAGCAAGGAAGCTTGAGGAGGGTGGCTCTATTACTATTCTTGCAACTGCATTAGTTGAGACAGGTTCAAGAATGGATGATGTTATTTTCGAGGAGTTTAAGGGTACAGGTAACATGGAGCTTCACTTAGACAGGAAGCTTTCTGAAAGAAGAATTTTCCCTGCTATGGATTTAAATAAATCGGGCACCAGAAGGGAAGATTTACTTATGACTCAAGATGAGCTGGAAGCTGTCTGGGCCATGAGAAAGGCTTTATCAAATAGAGATACTCAAGATGTAACAGAAAGCATTATTGATACTCTTGTTACTACTAAGAATAATAAGGCTTTCATTGAGGTAATTAAAAAGTCGTTACTGTAAAGGAAAATAATGGATTATAAAAAGATATTTGTAAAAGGCTCTTGTCCCACTAAAATTGGCGGCCAAGCAGTTATGGAAGGCATCATGATGAAGGGGGAGAAGAAACGGGCTACCGTTATAAGGCTCCCTGACAAGAGACTATATATGAAGACACAGAGAGTGTCCGAGAAAAAAAGCGCTATTAACATGCCCTTTATAAGAGGGGTTGTTGTTTTCGTGGATGCTTTAGTTGATGGGATGAAAACTCTTATGTATTCAGCTGACATCCTTGAAGCTTACGATGACATGGAAAACAGCCCTTATAAAAAGAGCAAGTTTGATCTGTGGCTTGAGAAAAAGTTGGGAAAGAAACAGGCCTATAACTTGATGATTACAACATCTTTAATAGTGGCAGTTATAGTGACGGTGGCTGTGTTTATAATATTTCCTACCTGGGTTTTAGATCTCCTTGCATTGGTTACACAAAATGCAGTTTTATTGAACGTGGTTGAAGGACTTTTAAGAATTCTCCTGTTTGTACTATATGTTGTAGCGATTTCCAGAATGAAGGAGATTCACAGAGTGTTTCAATATCATGGGGCAGAGCATAAAACTATTCACTGCTTTGAACAGGGATTGCCTTTAACACCTGAGAACTGCAAAAACTTTTACACCCTTCACCCAAGGTGCGGAACCAGCTTCCTTGTGTTCGTAATGGTGATTGCACTGGTGCTGTTTTCACTTTTAGGGTGGCCCAATCTGTTTATACGTATCTTATCAAGATTGTTGTTATTGCCTGTAATAGCAGGCTTAAGCTATGAGCTTCTGAAGTGGACGGGAAGGTCTGATAATTTCCTGGTAAAAATACTTTCCATGCCGGGACTTTACTTACAGAAGCTTACAACAAAGGAGCCTGACTACGATCAGCTGGAAGTGGCCATAGCTGCCATGAACGGTGTATTGGATGATGAAAGCCCTCTATTTGAGGGGGTACTTGAAAGTACAGGGGAGGTATTATCATGAAAATATCAGAGCTGCTGCGCCACGGTGAAAGTGTCCTTTCAAAGGCAGGAAAAGAAAGCGCAAAACAGGATGCTGTAGTGTTGCTTTCCTTTCTTATGAATGTGAACAGGGCAAAGCTTTTCTTAAAGCACAATGATGAAGCGCCGGAAATCTTGATTCAAAAATATGAGAAACTTATAAAGGAGAGAGCTTCAGGAACTCCAATTCAAAGGATAACGGGGATGACTGAATTTATGGGCCTCCCCTTTAAGATGTCTCCTGAGGTGCTTATACCAAGAAGCGAAACGGAGCTTTTGGTAGAGGAGGCTTTAAAGCTTCTAAAAAGCGGAGATAAGGTGCTGGAGCTTTGTACAGGTTCTGGTTGCATAGCTTTATCTTTGTTTAAGCTTCATGAAAATGTAACCATTACGGCAACAGATATAAGCGAAAAAGCAGTCTATCTGGCTAAAGAAAATGCCAGGGATTTAAGGATTCCTTTGGGAAAAGAAAAAGGGAAGATCAATTTCCTTATAGGAAATCTCTTTGAGCCCGTTAAAGGAACTTATGATTTAGTGGTGGTTAACCCCCCTTATGTGAAATCGGGAGACATTAAGGACCTGATGGAGGAAGTGAAGGACCACGATCCCCGTTTAGCCCTTGACGGCGGCGAGGACGGACTTTTCTTTTACAGAAAGGTCTTGAAGGAAGCTCATGATTATATGAATGAAGGTGCTCATCTCATTATGGAAATTGGAGAAGAGCAGGCTAAGGATATAATAAGTATTGCAGGGGATGCCTACGAGCTTATAGAACTTAAACAGGACTACAGCCACAAGGACAGAATCTTAATATTTATGAAAAAATAGGATAATTTAGAAAAAGGATACCTCCAAAGCAGCCGGCCTTATTTGACCGTCTGCCCGGGAGGTATTTTTAATGGTTTAAAGCTTTGGAAGTTTGTCGAACTCTTTTTTAAGCTCTTCATCCTTAGGGATGTAGTCTGTCATACGGCCTTCCTTGAAGGCATTGTAGGCTGTCATATCAAAGTATCCTGTTCCTGTAAGACCGAAGAGTATTACTTTTTCCTCCCCTGTCTCTTTACAGATTAAAGCTTCATCTATGGCCTGCTTAATAGCGTGGGCAGATTCAGGGGCAGGCAGAATAGTTTCGGTTTTGGCGAATAAAACTGCCGCTTCAAAGACCTTGGTCTGCTCTACCGACACCGCATCAAGAAGTCCATCATCATAAAGCTTTGAGATTATAGGACTCATACCGTGATATCGTAACCCGCCTGCATGGTCGGGGGAAGGCATGAAGCTGCTTCCAAGAGTGTACATTTTAGCCAAAGGTGTAACTTTACCTGTATCACAGAAATCGTAAGCATAAACTCCTCTTGTAAGAGAAGGACAGGATGATGGTTCCACCGCTATGATTCTGGGGTCATTATTTCCTAAAATCTTATCCTGCATAAAGGGGGCAATGAGGCCTCCCAGGTTTGAGCCACCTCCCGCACAGCCTATTATGATATCAGGGTATTCATCTATCATGCTCATGGCAGCTTTGCTTTCAAGACCTATAACAGACTGGTGAAGAAGCACCTGGTTTAATACGGAGCCAAGGACATACCTTGTCTCAATACCCCCCACCGCCTTTTCTACAGCTTCTGATATGGCGCAGCCCAGGCTGCCTCCTGTACCCGGGTTTTCTGAAAGGATTTTTTGCCCCACCTTTGTTGTCATGGAAGGGCTTGGGATAACTTCTGCGTCGAAGGTTTCCATTACAAACTTTCTGAAGGGTTTTTGCTCATAGGAAACTTTCACCATGTAAACTGTTAAGGGCAGATTAAAGAAAGCGGATGATTCTGCTAAAGCAGTTCCCCATTGGCCTGCACCTGTTTCTGTGGTTAACCCTTTTAAGCCTTGGTCTTTTGCGTAATAGACTTGAGCTGCCGCTGAATTAAGCTTATGGCTTCCTGATGTATTGTTTCCTTCATATTTGAAATAGATCCTTGCCGGAGTGCCTAAGGCCTTTTCAAGGTTGTAGGCCCTTACAAGAGGTGAAGGTCTGTACATCTTGTAAAAGTCCCTTACTTCTTTTGGTATCTCAAAATACCTTGTATCATTGTCAAGCTCCTGCTCCGCCAGCTTTTCGCAAAACACATTTGAGAGTTCACTAACGGTTACAGGTTTTTTTGTTCCGGGGTTAAGAAGGGGAGCCGGTTTTTCCTTCATATCAGCTCTTAAGTTATACCATGTTGTTGGAATCTGATCCTCTGTTAAGTAGATTCTTGTAGGAATGTTGTTCTTTTTCATTTTCTTTTCTCCTTTTCTTGTTGTGGCCTTTGAAAAGGGGTATTGCAAGGGTTTTCCAAAAAAAAAGTCCTTGAAATTAATCAAGGACAGAATAATCTGCGGTACCACCTTGCTTGACGATATAAATCGCCCACTCAAGTAGAGTGCAATCACACCCCCAGCACGTAACGCCTGCTTAACGTCTAGGCTACTAAAAAAATACTTTCTGTTCGCTTCGCCCTCGGAGGCCCATTTACTGAGGCTTGTCGTTTACTCGGCTTTCACCATTCCGAACTCGCTTTGAAACCGTTTTCTCAGTTTTATTCCCTCGTCATAGGTTTATTATTTACTTAAGACGAAAATATCACAGGTAAAAGTCTTTGTCAATATGTTTTTTGTGAAAATATATATAAATATTAAGAAATATTAAGTAATTATTGTATAATATGCCAAAATACATAAGAATTCCAGTAATTTAAAGGGAATTTAAAAAATACTTGCATAAAATATTGTTATTGTGGTATATTTATTAAGCTTGCAAATCTAAAGGAAGGAGGCAATCAACATGAAGGAAGGAATCCATCCTGAATATAAGGAATGTAAAGTTACTTGCGCATGTGGTAATTCTTTTGTGACCAGGTCTACAAAAGAGGAGCTGAAGCTTGATGTATGCTCAGCCTGCCATCCGTTCTTTACAGGGCAGCAGAAATTCATTAACAGAGGCGGCCGTGTTGAGAAGTTTAAGAACAAGTACAACATGGATTAAACATTCAAACTAAACCGGAAAATTATTTTCCGGTTTTTTCATGAACACAAAGAAATATATACTGTGATATAATTACTCTTTAAGGAGAGATTAAATAATATGTTTGAAAAACTCGAATTTACATTACAAAGATACGATGAGCTTTCAGGGCTTGTATCAAACCCTGAGGTAATAGCAGATCAGCCTGTATGGCGTAAATATATGAAGGAAATGGGAGATCTGGAGGACCTGGTAACAGCTTATAAAGAGTACAAAAAAGTTAGGGAAGAACTGGAAGATGCAAAGAGCATGCTGTCTGAAGCAGACAGCGAGCTTAAGGACTTGATTAAAGATGAAATCCCAAGGCTTGAAGAGCTGATCCTTTCATTTGAAGAAAAGCTTAAGGTTTTAATGCTGCCAAAGGATGAGAACGATGATAAAAACGTTTTCCTTGAAATAAGGGCGGGAACAGGCGGTGAAGAGGCAGCCCTCTTCGGCTCCGACCTTTTGCGTATGTATATGAGATATGCAGAAAGAAGAGGCTGGAAAACTGAGATGATGGATATAGCAGATACAGGCTTAGGCGGTATTAAGGAGGCTGTCATTCTCATAAAAGGTAAAGGTGCATACTCCAGACTTAAGTATGAAAGCGGAGCTCACAGAGTTCAAAGAGTGCCTGAAACAGAATCATCAGGAAGAGTCCATACATCGGCTGCCACAGTTGCTGTATTACCGGAAGTTGATGATGTGGAAATTGAAATAGATCCAAACGATGTGAGAGTAGATGTGTACCGCTCCTCAGGCCATGGCGGTCAGTCAGTAAATACGACTGACTCTGCAGTTCGTTTAACCCATGTTCCCACAGGTCTTGTGGTAACCTGTCAGGATGAAAAATCCCAAATAAAGAACAAGGATAAGGCCTTCAGAGTTCTAAAGGCAAGGCTTTATGATTTAAAGATGCAGGAACAGCAGGACGAGCTTTCAAAGGAAAGAAAGAACCAGGTGGGAACAGGAGACAGATCTGAAAGAATAAGAACATACAACTTCCCTCAAGGAAGAGTGTCGGACCATAGAACGGGAGTAACCCTCTATAAACTTGAATACTTTTTAGACGGGGATTTAGATGAAATAATCGATGGACTTATTGCAAAGGATCAAGCTGACAGGATGCAGGATTTTTAAAAAATGAAAACGCAGATACTGATGCCCACAGTTGAAAACATAAAGAAAGCTTCAGAGGTTATTAAAAAAGGCGGCCTTGTGGCCTTTCCCACGGAGACAGTTTACGGCCTCGGAGCAAACGGCTTAAATGAAGCAGCAGTTAAAAAGATATATGAAACAAAGGGAAGGCCTTCTGATAATCCTATGATTCTCCATATAGCAGAATATGAAGATTTAAGGAAGCTTGTAAAGGAAGTAAACTCTGTTTCAGAGCTTCTTTCAGAAACCTTCTGGCCGGGGCCCCTAACCCTTGTTCTTAAGAAAAAGGATAAAGTTCCTTCCATGGCTACAGGCGGCCTTGACACAGTGGCAGTAAGAATGCCCGCTCACCCTGTGGCTCTTGCTCTCATAAAGGAATCGGGGACTCCAATTGCAGCGCCCAGTGCAAATTTATCGGGAAGACCGTCTCCCACAAGGGCAAAGGATGTGCTGAATGACCTTAACAACAGGGTGGAGATAATCCTGGAAGGGGGCGACTGTGAAGTGGGAATAGAGTCTACAGTTGTAGACTTAACGAAGGATGGGGAAATCCTTATTCTTAGGCCGGGCCTTGTTACAAAGGGGGAAATAGAGGAAGCTTTAAATACTTGCGGCTATGAGAACATTACTGTGGGATATGCAAATGAGGAGGACGCTCTTTCTCCAAAATCACCGGGGATGAAGTACACCCACTACTCCCCAAAAGCAGAGATGATAATTCTAAAGGGCAGTAAAGAAAAGGTTTTAGCTGAAATTGAAAGGATAAAAAAAGAAGGTTACCTGGGACTTGGATCAGGCAATAAGACCGGTGTAATATATTTTAAAGACCTTGATGCTAAACAGGCTGTTAAACAGTTTTTTGCCAAGCTTAGAGATCTGGATGAAGAAGGCGTGGAGCTTATTATCTCAGTGGCGCCTGATAAGACTGATGAAGTGGCATATGCTCTTATGAACAGAATGCTTAAAGCATCAGGATATAAGGTTATAAAGGTATGAAAATGGAGGGTGAAATGAAAATAGCTATAGGATCTGACCATGGCGGCTTTGAGCTTAAACAGCATCTTGTTCCTTTCCTTGAAAGAAGAGGGTACGATGTAATGGATTTAGGCACAAACACAGATGAGTCCGTAGATTACCCTATTTACGGTAAGATGGTAGGTGAAGCTGTAAGAGACAAGAAAGCAGATTTAGGCATAGTTATTTGCGGCACCGGAATCGGTGTGTCAATTGCAGCCAATAAAGTTCACGGCGTAAGGTGTGCTCTTTGCACCTCAGAATTTATGGCAAGAATGTCAAGGTGTCATAACGATGCGAATGTGCTGGCTTTGGGGGGCAGAACCACCACGCCTCTTATGGCAGAGGTCATTATTGATGAATGGCTTAAGCAGGTTTGTGAAGGCGGAAGACATCAGAGGCGTATTGATATGTTAAATGAGATGTAAAGAGGTTAATAGAAATTATATGATTAGGGAGGACTGCCATGAGCAAGGTTTACGTATTTGATCATCCTTTAATCCAGCACAAAACCGGGATGATGAGGAAAGTGGAGACTAACGTTAAAGATTTCAGGGAACTGGTAAAAGAAGTAGCGATGCTGATGACCTATGAGGCCACAAGAGATCTGCCTTTAGTAGATGTGGATATCACAACGCCTATATGCGGTACTACAGTTAAGATGCTTCACGGAGAAGATATTGCAATTGTCCCTGTTCTAAGAGCAGGTTTAGGTATGGTAGACGGTATGCTTCAGATGGTGCCAAACGCTAAAGTAGGCCATATTGGAGTTTATAGAGATCCTGTCACCCATAAGCCTATTGACTACTATTGCAAGTTGCCTTGCGACATCGATAAAAGACAGGTTTTCGTAGTTGACCCAATGCTGGCAACGGGAGGCTCCGCAGCTGCTGCCATCGACTTCATTAAAGAAAGGGGCGGCAAGAAGATAATCTATATGTGCATTATCGCAGCACCTGAAGGAATAGAAGTCCTGCAGAATGCTCACCCCGATGTAGATATTTTTATAGCCGCAAAAGATAGGGAGCTTAATGAACACGCCTACATAGTTCCGGGCTTAGGCGACGCAGGAGACAGGCTCTTTGGCACAAAGTAAAAAGACAGGAGAAGGAAATGAGTTTAATACCTGATAATGTGAGCAAGTTTGATAATGTATTTGACGTTCTTAAAGAGCGGGGCTTTATTGAGCAGACCACTCATGATGAAGAAATAAGAGAAATGCTGGGGAAGGAAAAAATCCTTTTCTATATAGGCTTTGACCCAACAGCAGACAGCCTTCACGTAGGCCATTTTATACAGATAATCATTATGATGTATATGCAAAAGTACGGCCATAATCCCATCGTCTTAATAGGCGGAGGCACAACTCTTGTGGGAGATCCATCGGGCAGAACCGATATGAGACAGATGATGGATAAGGATACTATTTTGAAAAACGGAGAGCTTTTCAAAAATCACTTTAACAAGTTCCTTGATTTTGATGAAGGCTTTTCCTATACAGGGACTGACAGTCCTGTTATGGAAGGAAAGGCTACAAAGAAACCGGATCCTGAAAAAGCAATATATGTGAATAACTACACTTGGCTTTCAGACCTTAACTATGTGGAGTTTATCAGAGAGATAGGAAAGCACTTTTCTGTAAACAATATGTTAAGAGCAGAATGCTTCAAGCAGAGACTTGAAAAGGGCCTTTCATTTTTAGAGTTTAACTACATGCTGATGCAAAGCTATGACTTCATGGTCATGGCAAGAGATATAGATTGCAAAATGCAGTGCGGCGGAAATGATCAATGGTCCAACATTATCTCCGGAGTTGACTTGACAAGAAGACACACAGGTAAACAGGTTTACGGCATGACATTCTCTTTACTTACAACAAGTGAAGGAGTGAAGATGGGCAAAACCCAAAAAGGCGCTTTATGGCTTGATCCCAACAGAACCACACCCTATGAGTTTTATCAGTACTGGAGGAATGTGGATGATGCCGATGTTAACAAGTGCCTGAGAATGCTTACATTTTTACCTATGGAGGAAGTCAATGCTTTAAGCGCTTTGAAGGATGAAGAGATCAACAGGGCTAAGGAAATGTTGGCCTTTGAAGTAACCAAGCTTGTTCATGGAGAAAAAGAAGCTACAAAGGCACAGGAAGGTGCAAGAGCTGCGTTTAAAGGAGAGGGGGACCTTTCTAATATCCCAAAGGTAACCATGAATAAGGCCTCCTTTACAGAAGGAATGGGCATAGTCACTTTAATAAAAGAAGCAGGTCTTGTGCAAAGCAATTCGGAAGGCTTCAGAACCATAGAGCAGGGCGGACTTATGATGAACGGAGAGAAGGTGGAAAACAGTAAATTAACAGTAACACTTTCAGATTTTAAAGATAACAGACTGATGCTTCAGAAGGGCAAGAAAACCTTTAAAATAGTGGAGTTAAATAGTAATTGACATTAATAATGTAATACTATATTCTATATTGGTGTCTTGAAAAGAAGACATAAGAAACAGACTTTAGGGTACAGGCTGGACCTAGCCGGCCGCGGCCCGAAACATTTAGGATTGCCGAAAAGAATTGCGATTCCAGTAGGCAGAAAGGATTAGGAAGCTATGAGAAGCTATGTAGCAAAGCCTTCTGACATAGAAAAGACATGGTATGTCATCGACGCAGAAGGTCAGACTCTTGGCAGATTGGCAACAGAAGCAGCCACATTGCTAAGAGGCAAGCACAAACCTACTTTTACTCCTCACATTGATACAGGTGATTATGTAATCATCATCAATGCAGAAAAGGTAGAGGTAACAGGCAAGAAGAGAAAGGACAAGATCTACAGGCACTACACGGGATTCCCCGGAGGCGTAAGAGAGGTATCCTTTGAAAGACTTCTTGAAAAGAAACCGGAAGAAATTGTAAGGCATGCTGTCAAAGGTATGATGCCAAACGGCAGACTGGGACGCCAAATGTACAAGAAGCTGAAGGTATTCAAGGGCCCTGAACATCCACATCAGGCACAGAAGCCTGTTAAGTGGGACCTTATGGGAAGGGAGGAATAGAAGATGGCAAAAGTTCAATATCCCGCAACGGGCAGAAGAAAGAGCTCTGTTGCCAGAGTCAGATTAATCCCTGGAAAAGGCGAAATCACCGTTAACAAAAGGCCTCTTGAAGATTACTTCGGAATGGAAATCGTAAGAAGAGAAGTAAGAAGACCTTTTGAGGTGGCAGGATGTGAAGGCAAGTTTGATGTAATAGCTACAGTAAACGGCGGTGGCTTTACAGGCCAAGCAGGAGCCTTAAGACACGGAATATCAAGAGCACTTTGCTTAGTTGACGAAGAAGCTTACAGACACCTTCTAAAGGATGCAGGATTCCTAACAAGAAATCCAAAGTCCAAGGAAAGAAAGAAGTATGGCTTAAAGAAAGCAAGAAAAGCAAGCCAGTTCTCAAAGAGATAGTATCATTTAGATACCAAACACCAAGCCATTTGGCTTGGTGTATTTTTTCATTTGGGTTATAATAACGATAAGAGGATTAATCTAATTGGGAATAAATGTTGGGGGGCAGAATGGAATGGCAGTAATTACAATTGATGAAATCAGAGAAATTACGACTCCGATACTTGCAAGTTATCCTGTTGAAAAGGCTGTTTTATTTGGCTCTTATGCAAAGAATAATGCATCTAAGAATAGCGATATAGATATGTATATTGATACAAACGGAGAGTTAAAGGGCCTTAATTTTGTTGGTTTGCTTGAGGTTCTTGTAAATGCTTTGGGTGTGGATGTGGATTTATTCGATAAATCCCATATAGAACCGGGGGCGGCAATCATCCGCGAAATTGAACGTGAGGGTGTGGTAGTCTATGAAAAATCGTAAAATTATTGCAAAAATAATTAATTATATAGATAACATTCTAAAATATACTGCCCATGTTGATTATAATGAATTTAAGAATAACACAATGTGCATTATTTAAAAGATAATGAATTGGCACTAGGCTTTAACGGCAAGAGGAGGGGTAAATTTATGCCTTTGGCTATAGTTACAGGTGGAAAAGGGTTTGTAGGTTTCAACATATGCAAAATACTTATCGCTAATAATTGGTAAGTATCAGCAATAATAAGATTGACATCCGATGCAACGCGGCTTACTGAACTCGGAGAAATAGATGTTTTCAAATATGATGGAGATCTGGATAGCATTATTAAGTATTTTAGTGTAGTGAAAGAGGATATTGTATTTCATGTTGCTTCACAGGTAGTAGTTGAACACTCTGTGGAACAAATTGATAACTTGGTAGAAAGCAATATAAAATTTGGACTCCATGTACTTGAAGTAATGTGTGAACTTTTAGAAATTAGAGAGAATCATTAAACCGATAGTGATATAAAATCATTGTCGGTTTTTTATTGTGTAAAGAGTGATCCAAGAGAGAGTATAATAACAATGGTTGGCATTTTATAAAAGTTTTGTTGCAATATCTTTTTGTGAAATAGAGTTTAAAAGGAATAAAATTTAATGTGTTTTAAATTATCTTGCAAATATAACCTATAGGTTATATAATTTCGCTTAAAGGAGACACTTGATTGTGGGGCACAGAATTATTATTACGAATATTGCTTATTCTTCTGACTTCAAGTTGTCGACAGATTATTTAAAGGTTCACCATAAGTTTAATAAGGAACTGGAAGGCATAATCGAAAATAGTGGATATAAAGATATCTTCTTGAATAAATACCGAAAAGGTTTAGGGTTTTTAGATAGATTGAAAACCCTATGTCTTGAGAAAAAGGACTTGTTTGAAAAATTGAGTGGTGAAGAAAATATATATTGCATGAGGCTAAAAGGTCAAAAGAATATCAGAATTTTGTTTTCGTTTGTAACAATTGATAAATGTGATAAAGCGATTTTATTACATGTTTTTGATGAAAAGAATAAATCTGACTATACAAAAGCTATAAAGATTGCAAAAAGTAGGGTAGATGAGATAATAAAGGCTCATTACGTAAAAGGGAGGAATTGATATGTTAGAAAATAATATTTTAAATAATCCGTGGGATATTTTTGATAATGTTAATGATGATGTAAGGCGTGAACTTGAATTAACCGATATGCTAGTTGATATTGCATGCAGGATTATTACCTATAGGCTAGATAATAACATCACTCAAAAACAGTTGGGCGAGAAATTAAACATTACACAAGCCATGGTTTCAAAGTTGGAAAGTGGAGAGTACAATCCTTCAATAGGCTATCTATTTAAAATTGCTGATAAATTAGGATGGAAATTTCAGTTGATAATTGAAAATAATCTCACAGATAAATTGATTCAGTATAATATGGAGGGATCACAAATGGCCAGTGCTGTAGATTGTGATACCAGTGGAAGGATAGGGTGCGCCGCATAATGGATACAAAAAAAATATTAGCCAACTTTCAATTTCTAAATAATAAAGTAATTGATTACGGTATGCAAAACAATTTAATTGATACAAAGAAAAAACCAATAAGAGTGGGCTTTGATATGGACTATGAAGTTGTAAGGTGTGATGAGACGAAAGAGGGATATTTTGGTGCCATCGATTTTGTCTTGGATATAAAAGGCGATGTTGAAGACTTAGAGGTTTTTAAAATACACTTGAAAATGCGCGGGAACTTCATTGGCTCCAAAGAAAGTCATGAGATAGACAAATTTCAGGAAATGTTAGAAGTTAATGGAACAGCGACCTTGTCACAAATTTGTAGAGCGTTCCTTACATCTGTTTCTTCTTTGTCTGGAATCCCCACAATAGTTTTGCCCATGGTCAATATCTACGAGATGAAGAAATATAAACAGGAGGGTGAATTAGCTAAATAGTTTCGAAGATGTTATGGCATCTTATATTGTAATAAAGGTGAAATGTGCAAGAGATAAATTAGGCACCAGGCTTTTAACAGTCTGGTGTTTTTTTATGAAATCAGAGCGAAAGTTCCTTTTTATCACTTTATTGTGTTAGTGGGGGGAAAATGATAAAATGATTTTTGGTAAAACGTTTTATCAGGTGGAAGTTGAGATAGGGCTATTATGGAGTATGTAGTTCATTATGAAGTGGCGGGGGCGATCCTGTCCTTTATTATAGGGGCTCACTTTTTTGGCAATATGAGGCTTAAAAATGCGCAGAATGCAGTTTTTGGAATCCTGATAGTCTTTATTTTCATGTCCAGCTTTTTTGATGTGGTCAGTGCCGAACTGATTGTACGCTCATCCATAGTGCCTGTAACCATTAATCAGTCCATGAGTCAGGTTTATTACTTTTTCCAACTGTCTCTCCCCCCTTTACTGTTCCTGTTCGTATTGGGATTTACAAGGAAGCTCATACCGCAAAACAGAAAAATCATTATACTTTTTCTAAGCCCTTTTATTCTTCTGTTTATCATGTGGTTTTTAAATCCGATAAATGGATATATCTTCTATTTTGATACATCCCTTGTATATCAACGCGGTCACTATCTTATCTTCGCCTACATTATATCTGCATATTTTCTGCTCATAACTGTAATAACAGTTCTAGTTCTGCGAAAAGAAATAGGGCTTTTGAACGTGGGTTATTTATTCATGTTCATCGCTTTTGTTGTACTTTCAATAGTGATCAATTATGTATTTCCAAGATATTTACTGGCAGGGTTTGCTTCTTCATTGGCCCTTCTTATAGCCTACATCAATTTAAGAAATCCTGTGGAGGCAAAGGACGATTTAACGGAAACCTTTAACAGAAAAACCCTTCAATATGTGCTTGAAGAAAACAGCTTAATCAAGGGCACCAAATACTTCGCAATTGCTTCAGTTGATAACTTTGATGCCATGGGTAATATTATGGGCACAAAAGGAACAAATGAGTTTCTCACAGGCTTTGTAAGTTATTTGAAAAAGCACTCTGAGGGCAGGCAGGTTTTCAGATATACAGCCAATATGTTTGTCATACTGTTTAATAATAGAAAAAGTATGATGGAGTGTGTGGGAGAGATGAAGGATGAGCCATTCATCGGCAAAGACAGAAGGATTTCAGATCTCATTAAAATATCACTTTTCTATTCAGATAATATATCCTTAAGTGAAAAGGAAGATACCTTGTCTCTGATTGTTGATGGCATGGTGGCATCACATAAAGAGAACACTCAAAGGAGAATTGTTCCGATTGGGCCTAAAGATATGAAAAGCCTTTATGAGAGGCATAATATTGAGGTGGCTCTAAAAAGAAGCCTGGAAAGTGAAGGCTTAAAGGTATATCTTCAGCCCATGTACTGCTTTGAGAACGATATGTATCTAGTCTGTGAGGCTCTTGTGAGAATAGAGGACGAAGAGATTGGAAGTCTAAGGCTTTCTGAAATGATTCCCATTGCAGAGAAAAATGGTATGATTGTGGAGATTGGGCGGAAGGTTTTAGAGAGGGTTTGCAGGATAATAAAAGAAGAGAATATGGAAGAAACAGGATTAAAAAGAATCATGGTTAATCTTTCCATGCTTGAGGCTATACAGCCGGATTTACCTTCTTTTGTTAAAGACTGTTTAAAGTCTTATGACATCCCCGCTGATTTAATAGGATTTGAAATAACTGAAACATATTGTTCCCTCGGGGGTGAAAGGCTGAGGATGAATATGGAGGAGCTTTCCGCTTCAGGTCACAAGTTTGCTTTGGATGATTTTGGAACAGGCTATGCCAATCTTGATGCCGTGCTTATGCTACCTTTTTCCATTGCCAAGCTTGACAGCTCCATGGTGTCCGAAAGAAAAAGGAACGACAGGATGGCTGTAGTTCTGGAGGAGCATGTAAACATGTTTAAAAGAATGGGCCTTAAGATAGTGGCGGAAGGTATTGAGACTGAGGAAGATTTCAAGGCGGTAAAATTTATGTCTGTGGATCTGATGCAAGGGTACTATTTTTCAAAACCCATGCTGGCAAAAAAGGCCTTTGCTTTTATAAAAGAGTATAATAAGGGCAAGGACAGCTCAAATGTTTCATGTTAATATAACCTGGGGAGGAAATTGGAAGTGGCAGGAAAGTGGGCTAAAGGTAAAGAAAAGGAAGAGGTTTTTGAAAGGCTTGACGAATATTTCCCCTTTGTAAAGGCATTTACGGAAGAGGAAATGGCGGAGCTTAAAGAGAACTTAAGCATAAGAAAGTATAAAAGAGGAGAGCAAATACACCAGGGTGAAGAAGGCTGCACCGGTGTTATGGCAATCTGTAAGGGCAGAACAAGGACTTACATCTTTTCTTCCAAGGGAAAGGAAATAACGCTTTTTAGGTTGTTACCTCAAGATACATGCATACTGTCTGCATCCTGTATGATGAACAATATTGTTTTTGATATTCAAGTGGCGGCAGAAGAGGACAGTCTGCTTGTAGTAATTACGCCTGAATACTTTGAAGAGTTGGCAAGGAGACATCCTTCCGTAGAAAAATTCAGAAATGATATTATTTCAATGAGGTTTTCTGAAGTTATGTGGCTGGTGGAGCAAATACTGTTTAGAAGAATGGATCAAAGGATTGCCGCCTTTTTAATTGAAATGGCCATAATAACAGAAAGCGATGTGTTAACCCTTTCCCATCAGGAAATAGCGGATAATCTGGGAACGGCAAGAGAAGTAGTGTCCAGAATCTTGAAGTACCTGGAGAACGATGAGCTGGTGGAGATCTCAAGAAAAGAGATTAAAATACTAAATCTACCCGGTCTTGAAGAAATGGTAGAGAATTAAAGACTTTAACAAATCAGTTCTTTGTATTCTGAAAGGAATGGAGTTAAGAGGGAGAATATCTTTTCTACTCCTCCTTTTTCATTTGAGGCAATATTCAAAGGAAGGACAGGGTCGTGAAGAGATTTTCTTAAAAGGAACCATCCGTCTCCCTCCCCTTTTCCAAAGCTTACTCTTACTCCCTCATAATTAGGTCTGACTATGGTGATTAAGGGATTGTTAAGGCCTTCAATATAGTCTACGAGCTGAGTGAGAACTTTATCGCCGACGGATTTAAAAGCTTTAGACTCAATATCTATTCGTACCTCTTTTTCTTCCAAAGGTTCCTTTAAAGCCTCTATGAGAGATGCTATGGTTTTTCCTTCTCTTTTTAAGGCGGCAGCTTTAATGACTATGAGGGTGGCAAGATATGCACCGTCATCCAGAAAGTAATTATCTTTAAAGGCGCTGTGGCCTGATGTTTCAATGGCGAGGAAGCTGTCTATTCCTTCATTGTTTAATCTTATGGCTTCATCTATTACATTTTTATATCCTCTTTTAAACCTGTGATGATTAAGGCCCAGGTAGTCTTGAATAAAGGAAGTCAGTTCGTTGCTGGTGATGCTGTCTGTTACTATGGTTGTGTTATGGCTTTTTTCAAAAGCAAACAATGAAGCAAGTGCCACCATTCTGTTTCTTGATATTTCAATTCCTGAACTGTCTATGGCGCCTACTCTGTCTACATCCGTATCAAAGATAAGCCCCAGGTCGGTTCCTTCTTTAATAACTGCCCTTTTAACATCCATAAGAGCTTTTTGGTCTTCCGGGTTTGCAGGGTGGTTGGGGAAGGTGCCGTCGGGATTTAAATAAATGGAGCTTGATATATCAGCCCCAAGAGGTTTAAGCACGTTCAAGGCATAAAATCCTGCCGCCCCGTTTCCTGCATCTACAGTAATTTTTAAACCGTGAAGAGGCTTGTCTCCTAAACCTATTTCCCCGATAATCATGTTTCTTAAATGTCTTTCATAAAGCTCCATCAAGTTAAAGAAAGGTATTTCACTTTTTTCAGGTAAAGGTTTGTCATGAAGAAGAGAAGCTTCTTCCAGAAGTTCTTTAATGTCCTTTTTCCCCAAACCGCCTTTATGTGTAAAGAACTTCATGCCGTTTCTCTCCATGGGAAGGTGAGAAGCAGTTATCATAATGCTTCCTGATGCCATGACTTCGGGAAATACGGTGCTCATAAACATAGAAGGTGTTGAAGAAAGTCCTGTATCAAAGGCTTTTGCCCCTTCCTCCCTGATGGCAAGGACTACTGCTTCCAAAAGCTCTTCTCCTGAGATTCTTGAGTCCCTTCCCACATAGATAGTAAGGTCTTTTACGGGAAGTTTTAAGCTCTTGCTCAGGAAGGCTGTGAAAGCTCTTGCTATGGAGCTTACCTCTCTTATACTTAAGTTTTGAGGTCTATCGTAGCCTGATAATGCCACTCCCCTTATGTCTGAACCGTTTTGCAATTCCAGGTACTTTGCCATGGCAGCTTCATTGCTCATTTTATCCTCCAATGGTATACTAATACCACCATTGTACACCATTTTTAATGATAAGTCATAAGGCGGAGAAAGGATGTTAATTATGAAGAGAGAGGAAGCTTTGGAGCTTTTGAAAAAATATAATAAGGAGGATTTCCATATTCTCCATGGCAAAACCCTGGAATGCGTTATGGGATATTTTGCAGACCTGTTGGGGTATGGTGAAGAAAAAGACTTTTGGCAGACAGCAGGACTTTTACATGATTTGGACTATGAGATGTGGCCTGAGGACCATTGCAAAAAGACGGAAGAGCTGTTAAGGGAAGAAGGTGCTGATGAAAGATTAATAAGAGCTATTATAAGCCACGGTTACGGTATATGTACAGATGTTATGCCGGAGCATGAGATGGAAAAGGTGCTCTATGCAGCTGATGAACTGACAGGTTTAATAGGAGCCGCAGCTCTTATGAGACCTTCAAAAAGCGTTTCCGATATGGAATATTCCTCTGTGAAAAAGAAGTTTAAGGATAAGAGCTTTGCAGCAGCCATAGACAGGGAAACAATTAAAGAGGGTGTTGAAATGCTGGGCTGGGAGCTTGAGAAGCTTATAACCCTAACCCTTGAAGCTATGAAGGCCTGTGAAGGAAAGCTATAGTATTTTATAAGTTTTTATGTTACTGAATCAGCTCTCTGTATCAAAGTGCAGAGGGCTTTTATTTTTATTCGTAACAATGATTGACAAGAGTGTTCAAGGGGTATAACATATCGAGTTAGTTAAGACTAACTAATTTATTTTGGAGAATACTTATGACACTGGATGAACTTGAAATAGGTAAGCGTGCAGTTATTCAAAGTGTAGGCGGCGAAGGTGCAATCCGCCGTCGTCTGCTGGATTTGGGGCTGACACCATACACTCCCGTAATGGTGAGAAGAGTGGCTCCTTTAGGGGACCCTATAGAATTATATGTACGTGGTTACGAGCTGACTTTGAGAAAATCTGAAGCAAAAGAAATCGAAGTCATGTCCTTTGAATGCAGCGGATGCGGGAAGTGCTATTTCGGCATGAAAAACAGATGCCCAGGGACGGAGCTGGCAAACAAGGTGGAAGCTGAACACAGAACCCACAGACGAAGAAAGGGTGAAGTATGCGGCCAAGGGACATGCAGAAGAGATGGTTCCGGAAGAGGAGCGTGCCGTGTCAAAGAGTAGGAAAGCAAAGGATATAAATGTGATGCTGGTGGGAAACCCCAATGTGGGGCTTACCACCTTATTTAATCAGATAACAGGAGGCATAGCTCATAAAAGTGAAATAGGAGCTAAAGAGGGCTATGCAAAGAAACATGAGCACATAAACATTGTGGAGCTGCCGGGCCAGTATTCCCTTTCCTCCTATTCTGCAGATGATCTTTCAAACAGAGAAATCCTTTTATCAGATTTTCCTGATGTAATCATAAATGTGGTTGATACTACAAGTATAGAAAGAAGTCTCTACCTTACTTTACAGCTGATGGAGCTTGAGATCCCCATGGTGCTGGCATTAAATATGATGGATGAGGTGGAGAATAACGAGATAGACATAGACATCATTAAACTTTCAGAAAAGCTGGATATGCCTGTGCTTCCTGTCTCTGCAAGCAAGAACAGAGGAGTTCACGATTTACTTCACTATGCCATTCAGGTGGAAAGGGATAAAAGGGTTCCAAAGAAGCTGGACTTCTGTTCAGGCCATGTTCATAATGCAATCCATGCCGTGCTTCACCTTGTGGAGCATCATGCCTGTGCCGTTGGGATTCCCGAAAGATTTGCTGCCACCAGACTTGTTGAAGGAGACAAAAAGATTGAAGAGGCACTTAAGCTAAGCGAGGCTGATCTTGAAATAGTGGACCATATTGTAGAGGATATGGAATACCACATGAATACAGACAGAGAGTCTGCCGTTGCAGACATGAGATATGACTTCATAGAGGATTTAACCTACGATGTTATCACAAGACCTGAATGGTCTACTGTGGAGCAGGAGCGAAGCTATAAAATAGATAAGATTCTCACCAATAAATACCTAGCCATTCCCATCTTTGTAGGTGTGATGGGCTTGGTGTTTTTATTTACCTTTAATTTAATCGGAGAAAGGCTGTCCCAACTTTTAGGAGTCGGTATCGACTATTTAATAGATTTGGGGGATGCTGCTTTAGCGGGAGGAAATGCAAGCCCCGTCTTAAGAGCTCTTCTGATAGACGGAGTGGCAAACGGTGTGGGAGCAGTGCTTTCATTCCTGCCTCTTATTGCGGTGCTGTTTTTCTTCCTGTCAATCCTTGAAGATTCGGGGTACATGTCAAGGGTGGCTTTCGTAATGGACAAGCTGTTAAGAAAGATGGGACTGTCAGGCCAAAGCATAGTGCCCATGCTTATAGGCTTTGGGTGCTCTGTGCCTGCAATAATGGCTACAAGGTCTTTACCCAGTAAAAGAGACAGAAGCCTTACCATAGCCTTGATTCCCTTTATGTCCTGCAGTGCGAAGCTCCCTATATATGCCATGTTTACGGCAGCTTTTTTCACATCCTACAAGGCTCTCGTTTTAGTAGGTGTATATTTTACAGGCATAATAGTGGCTGTGATCTGTGCTTTGATTTTTAACAGAACTATATATAAGGGGCCGCCTGTACCTTTTGTAATGGTGCTTCCTTCCTACAGAATGCCTGCTACAAGAAGTGTGCTTTTAAGGATGTGGGAAAATGTAAAGGGCTTTATTAAGAAAGCCTTTACCATCATCTTCGTGGCAACTGTAATTATATGGTTTCTCCAGAGCTTTGATTTTGGATTAAACCTTGTGGAAAGCAGTGAAACCAGCATATTGGCTTCAATAGGCAGGGTGGCAGCTCCTGTATTTGCACCCTTAGGCTTTGGTGACTGGAGGGCAGCTACCGCTTTAATAACGGGACTTTCTGCGAAAGAGGCAGTAATAAGCACTATGGCAGTTCTTGCTGCAGCAGGTCCGGGTATGTCAATGTCGGCCATGCTTTCTGAGATATTCACACCCCTTACTGCTTATGGCTTTCTTGTATTTACTCTGCTTTACATGCCTTGTGTGGCAACCTTGGCTGCTGTTAAAAGGGAACTTGGAGGCTGGGGCTATGCTTTACTGGTAGTGCTGTTTCAAACAACGGTGGCATGGATTGTCTCTTTCATGATTTTCCGAGTGGGAAGTTTGTTCTTTTAGTCCTTCTCTCTGATTTACAGAGGAGAGAGAAAAGAGTATAATAACTGTGAACTTTGCCAAAGTATTATGAAATAGAAAGGCGGGGCGAATATGTACATAAAGGATAAGGATTCGATTTGGGTTGCGAAAAGCGATAAACCCATTTTCTTGAGCATGAATACAGTAAACAGGCACGGCCTGATTGCAGGAGCAACAGGAACAGGGAAAACTGTAACGTCTAAAATTCTGGCAGAAGACTTTAGCGATATGGGTATCCCTGTATTCATGTCGGACATCAAAGGAGATGTCTCAGGCCTTGGATTAAAGGGAGAGGTAACAGATAAAATACAGGAACGGATTGATAAGCTTGGCGTAGAGGATTTTACTACAGCCTCTTATCCTGTCCGCTTTTTTGATGTTTTTGGCAGGAAAGGAATACCTGTAAGAGCTTCAGTGTCAGAGATGGGGCCTGATCTTTTTGGAAGGCTTCTTGATTTAAATGAGGTTCAATCAGGTGTTTTGAACATAGTGTTTCGGGTGGCAGACGATAAGGGGATGCTGCTTTTGGATTTAAAGGATTTAAGGGCCATGGTGCAGCATGTGGGAGATAATGCTGCCGAATACTCAAGAAGGTATGGAAGCGTATCATCTCAATCCATAGGTGCCATTCAGAGAGGCCTTTTAAGAATGGAAGACCAAGGTGGAGACTTGTTCTTCGGAGAGCCTGCCCTTGATGTGATGGACTGGTTTGAAAAGGATGAGCTGGGAAGAGGCTATATTAATATTTTGCATTCTGTGGAGCTTTTCCAGTCACCCTTTCTTTATTCCACATTTATGTTGTGGATGTTATCAGAGATATATGAGGTGCTTCCTGAAGTGGGAGATACGGACAAACCTAAGATGGTATTCTTCTTCGATGAGGCTCATCTTCTGTTTACAGATGCACCCAAAGTTCTTTTACAGAAGATTGAACAGGTGGTGAAGCTGATAAGATCAAAGGGAGTGGGGATTTACTTCATTACACAGCTTCCAAATGATATACCTAAAGAAGTGCTTTCTCAGCTTGGAAACAAAGTGCAGCATGCTTTAAGAGCATATACACCAAATGAATTAAAGGCCCTGAAGCTGGCATCTGAAGCCTTTAGGGCAAATCCTGAGTTTGATACCTATGAAGCTCTTACAGAACTTGGAACAGGAGAAGCCCTTATATCCTTCTTAGATGAAAAGGGCATTCCTGAAATGGTGGAAAGAGCAATGGTACTGCCTCCAAAGAGTCTCATAGGTTCCATGGATGATCAGACCAGAGTTTATATAATTCAAAAGGAACCCTTGAATCAGAAGTACAAGGAGACCGTTGACAGGGAAAGCGCCTATGAAATACTTGAGCAGGCATATGCCAAGGAAGTAAAAGCAGAAGAGGAACCGCCTGTTACGACGGAAGAAAAAGCACCTTCCGAAGCTCCCATGACAAGAGCCGAGATGGAAGCTGAGATTGAAAAGAGGGCAAGAGAAATTGCAAAAGAAATGACCAAGGAAGCAGCGCCTCAAAGAGCACCTGCTCCTAAAACCTATTCCTCTAAATCTACAACGGAAAGAACTATTGATTCTGCAATGACCACCATAGGAAGAGAAGTAAGCAGACAACTTGTGAGAGGAATTTTAGGCGGCTTAAAAAAATAGAGTTAAAATTTGAGGAGAAAAAAATGAGTGAGAACTGTGATAACAACTGCAAGGGTTGTTCGGAAAACTGTAGTGAACGAAAAGAAGAATTCAGCTTAAGAGAAGAGCTGAACGAGCACAGCAAGGTTAAGAAGGTTATAGGTGTCATAAGCGGAAAAGGCGGCGTAGGAAAATCCATGGCAACCTCCATGGTATCTGTCCTAATGAACAGAAGAGGTCACAAGGTGGCAATCCTTGATGCCGATGTTACAGGACCTTCAATACCTAAAGTTTTTGGCATTAAGGAAAAAGCAGAGCAAGGCGATCTTGGAATAATGCCTGTGGAGACTGCGGCAGGTATAAAGGTTATGTCCATTAACCTGGTTTTGGAAAATGAAACGGATCCTGTTATATGGAGAGGCCCCTTAATCGGCGGAGCCATTAAGCAATTCTGGACCGATGTGTACTGGGGTGATGTGGACTATATGTTTATAGATATGCCTCCAGGAACAGGGGATGTGGCATTAACCGTATTTCAGTCACTGCCTGTTGACGGCATTATCGTAATAACATCACCACAGGAGCTTGTAAGCATGATTGTATCAAAGGCTGTAAGAATGGCAGAGCTTATGCATGTGCCTGTGTTGGGCCTTGTGGAAAACATGTCCTACTTTAAAGCTCCGGATACGGGAGCTGTTTACAAGGTCTTTGGCGAGAGCCATATAGATGATATAGCAAAGGACCATAATCTTAAAGTTCTTTCAAAATTGAGCATTGACCCTGAAATCGCCAGAATGAGCGACAGGGGCCAGATGGAGCTTTACGATGATGAGGAACCTTTTAAGGACTTAATTGAGGCAATAGAAGCTGTTTAGATTTGACACAAAAAAAGTATTTGGAGGTAGAAAGATGGAATGCGAAAAGCTAATAATCCTTTGGACCAGCGGTGATAAGGATACAGCACTTAACATGGTATTGATGTACACATTAAAGGCCAATTCCAACAAGTGGTGGAAGGAGTGTCGTTTAATTACCTGGGGACCATCAAACAAGCTGGTGGCAGAAGACTCGGAAGTGAGGATTATGCTGAAGCAGATAATGGATACAGGCGTTAAGGTGGAAGCCTGCAAGCGCTGCGCAGAAGGCTTAGGAGTTGAAGAAAAACTTACTGATTTTGGTATCGATGTGAAAATGATGGGAGAGCCCTTTACAGAATATTTGAAAGACCCATCTTATCGCATAATCACTATATAATTTTAAAGGAGCAAAAGCTATGATAATAGGAATTCCGAAAGAAATTATGGAGGGGGAAAAGAGAGTATCTGTGATCCCCGAAACGGTGGAGAAGCTGGTTAAGGAAGGGAACAAGGTTTTAGTGGAAAAGGGCGCAGGAGAAGGCTCCCACTATCTTGACTCTCAATACTTGCAGAGCGGCGCTGAGATTATTTCCGATGTGAAGGATCTTTATGAAAGATCTGAGCTTATCCTTAAGGTCAAAGAGCCTCAGTTTATTAAAGAGAGAAACCTTCATGAGGTGGATTTAATGCATGAGGGCCAGTATTTAATAACTTTCCTTCATCCTGCCGCACCTGTCAACCACGAAATGATTAAAAATCTTGCAAAGAAGGGCATAATCGGTCTTACTTTGGATGGTATTCCAAGAATATCAAGAGCACAAGCAATGGATGCTCTTACTTCTATGAGTACCTGTGCAGGGTACAAGGGTATCTTGCTTGCAGCAAATGAGCTTTCTAAATTTGCGCCTCAGATATTCTGCGCAGTAGGCATGATTCCTCCTATCAACACACTGATAGTTGGAGTAGGTGTGGGCGGCCTTCAGGCATTGGCTACTGCCAAGAGGCTTGGTGCAGTAGTTCATGCAGCAGATATAAGGCCTGATGCTTCAGAGCAGGCAAAAAGTCTTGGTGCAAAGGTTATAGACACAAGAGTACCAAAGGAGCTTGCAGTAGGTGAAGGCGGTTACGCTCAAGCTCTTCCCGAAGATGTTCTAAAGAATGAAAGGGAAGCGCTGAGAGAAGTTATAGGCGGAATGGATATAGTATTTCTTGGGGCACTTGTTCCGGGAAGAAAAGCTCCAAAGCTTGTGACTGAAGATATGGTTTCCCTTATGGCACCGGGCTCAGTTATTGTGGATATCTCCATTGACCAAGGGGGAAACTGTGAAATCACAGAACCCGGCAAGATAGCTGTAAAACATGGTGTAACAATTATAGGCATTAAAAATATCCCCGGCATGCTGGCAACCAGCGCCACTTGGATGTTTGCCCACAATGTATATCATCTTCTTTCCTATCTGATTAAGGACGGGAAAATGGTTATTGACAGAACAGACGATATCACAGGCTCAATCCTTACGACCATAGATAATGAAGTGGTTCATCAGGGAGCAAAAGAAGCCATGGGCATTTAATCATAAAGGGGAGGTAAATAGATGCAATCACTTTTACTTGTTTTGTTGTTTATTGTCTGTGCCTTAATTGGCTATAAGGTGATAACCAGCGTACCAAGCCTACTTCATACGCCTCTTATGACAGCTATGAATGCTTTGGCAGGAATAGCTCTTATAGGCGCCCTCACAGCAACTGCTTTGTCAGTATATTTAGGTAATCAAATATTAGGCTATATTGCTATTTTCCTAGCCACCGTAAACATTTTCGGTGGCTTTGCCCTTTCCCACAGAATGCTTAAGATGTTTAAGCAGAAGGAAGGAGGTACAAAAGAATGAGCGATATTTTATACTATGTGCTGTGCGGTCTTCTTGCCCTAGGAGTTCTTATAGGGCTTTCCATGCTGAGCAAAGTGAAGACTGCCGTAAGGGGAAACACCATAAGCGTTCTCTGCACTTTGGGAGCAATTGTAATAACCTTAATTAAATACGATATCATTACGAAGGCAGGACTTATCATATCTGTACTTTTAGGAATTATTGCCGGCTTGGTCTGGGCTTTCAAAGTTAAGATAATCAGTATGCCACAAGTGGTAGCACTGCTAAACGGCTTTGGAGGAGGAGCTGCAGCCCTTGTAGGTGTGGTTACCCTTCTTGATAAAGCACCTCTTGACACTTTTTCCTTGGTAACGGCAGGTCTTGCAGTGATGGTGGGAACTTTAACCCTTACAGGAAGCTTGGTGGCAGCAGGAAAACTCCACAAAATTCTTCCTCAAAAGCCTGTCATATGGAAGGGCCATCAGGCCATTACCACCACAGCTTTAATTTTAAGCGTTGTTTCAGTGATTTTAATAGCTACAGACAGTCTGCCAATTTCGTTGGCTGTATTAGCAGCCCTTCTGGTAAGCGGCTTTTTTGGTGTCGCCTTTACTATTAGAGTAGGCGGCGCAGATATGCCTATTACCATATCGCTTCTTGTTTCACTGTCAGGAGTGGCAGATGGAATCGCAGGCATGGCTATATCCAACATCCTTTTGGTTTCCCTTGGAGGAATTGTGGGAGCATCAGGGCTTCTTCTTACTAGAGTTATGTGTAAAGCCATGAACAGAAGTCTCAATGATATATTGATGGGGAAAACTTCTGTATCAGGGAAAGCTTCTGTAAAGGCAGAGCCTGAAGCATTGCCCATGGATGAGCCGGCTTTTGAAATGAAAGAGGCTACAGATGAAGGTAAAAAAGAGATCCTGATGAATGCAAAGAAAGTCATCATAATTCCGGGCTACGGAATGGCATTGGCTCAAGCCCAAGAAAAAGTAAGAATCCTAGCTGATAAACTTGAAGAAAACGGAGCAACTGTAGACTATGCAATTCACCCTGTAGCAGGCAGAATGCCGGGCCACATGAATGTTCTTTTAGCAGAAGTGGATGTGTCCTATGAGAAGCTTAGAAGCATGGAGGATGTAAATGAGGAGTTTTCTGAAGCAGATTTAGCAATTGTAATAGGCGCAAACGATGTTATAAATCCTGCCGCAAACACTGCCGAAGGAACACCAATATATGGCATGCCTGTATTAAATGTAGCTAAAGCAAAGAACATCATAATCTTAAATTACGATGATAAACCAGGATACGCAGGTGTAGACAACCCACTATATAGAAACCCTGATGTAATACTGCTCTTTGGAAATGCAGAGGAAACAGTACAAAGCCTTATAGACTTAATGAACTAATATATAAAACAGCGTGGAGAAGTCCACGCTGTTTTTTGTTGGGCTCATATTATATTGTTAAAGTAGATATAGGGACAACATTGATGCCATCAGGTCTTTGGTATGCGAAACCGTTGCCGGTAATGACTGTAAGAGTAACAGGGGATTTTACATGCTCAGTGTTAATCTTTTTGGAGAGTGATTTCAAGTTAGATGTGGCTTCTTCTACTCCGCCAACACCTAATTTAACCTCAAATGCACCCCAAGTTCCGTCGGCATATTCAACAATAGCATCCACTTTTACATTTATCATATAGTTCCATCCGCTAATTTGTAAGCATTCTATCCGCTAAAATAAAAACCACTTAAAGAGTTTTCACGCAATTCTTCCAAAGTACCTGCCAATTGTGAAAAAGCAATTATGTCTTGAGCATCTTCTAAAATATGCTCTAAGATAGAGTTAATTCTCTCGTTCATATATTATCCTTACATATTGAAGAACATTATTTTTGAATCGCTCTTTGGCTTCATGTTCAAGAGCATTAAAAGTTATTAAGTCCACAGATTTATTAAAAGCTTCTTCTAAATCAACTTGCAAACTAAAAAAATGGATAATTTGATATCCATTTTTGGTTTATATATGGTGGACCTAAGGGGATTAAAGCTTATACAATAGCTTGCCAGTTACGTCGCCTGTATAATATTCTCTCTATATCAACAACCTTTTTCTTTTCATTTATTGAGAAAAAGATGATGTAATTTTTTACTATTAGTTTTCGGTAACCCATTGCTGATAAACGTTTATCTGATACCTTTGGAATCCTTTGTGGAAGCTTTGAAAGACCTGCCATTGCTTGCTCAAAAGTTTCCAGCATTTTAAATGCAGTGATAGGTGCCTCAAATTGCGATGAAATATGATTTAGAATATCTCTAAGATCATTTTCGGCAGGCTCTGATATATCTATTCTGTATGTTATGAGCTCGTCATTACTCATTGTTAATTTCTCTCAAGAGATCCTTCACAACATCATTCATAGGAAGCTTCCTATCTTCTTTCACAGCAGTTCTTCCTTCATCTAAAAGGCGATAAAGCTCCAACTTGCCATTGAGCATTTCATAAGTATCTATGCTCATAACAGCTAAGTCGCCCTGCCCATTCTTTGTGATAAAAACAGGCTCCTTGCTTTCGTTGCAAAATTTGGATATTTCGTTGTAATTGTTTCGTAAATCTGTGCTGGATTTAATTTTCGGCATGTTGAACCTCCTTCATTAATTCTACAGATATAATACACTTATTTCTTTAGAATATCAACCAACAAAAATAGAGCCTTGATTTATAATCAAAGCTCTTAATGGTGGTGGACCTAAGGGGGATCGAACCCCTGACCTCTTGACTGCCAGTCAAGCGCGCTCCCAGCTGCGCCATAGGCCCAAAACACTATTTGATATTACAATAAACCTTCTTTGTTTTCAAGTCTGTTATTCCCACAGGAACATATTCTTGTTTAAGCTATCTTCGTTATATAAAAATACTACTACATCAGGCTTATATTTTTTTGCATAATCTGAAAGCTTTCCTTTATATAGTCTTGGGTCGATGGCTCTTACTTCTCTTGCGGAAAGTGACATGAAAGAGTAAACGGGAACACCGAAGGAGTCTTTTATGATAAGGACTTTCCCTCCTTCGTTTTTATTGTTTATGAAAACCAGTTCTTCATTATCTCCGTGATATGCTGCATATCTGTTTGATGTTAAGGATTTGTCTTCCAAATAGCTTTTTACTAAAACGGATTCTGAAAAAGGCCCTCTTTTTTCTGTTGTGATTCCATAGTCTGTTTCATAGACCACTATGTCTGTTTCATAGGAAGGAAGTATTAAGGTAAAGGAGTCTGTGCCTGCGTATACTTTTCCTGTTCTTCTGCCTAAAGAGCCTATAAAGGATTTATCTTTTGTTTCAAAGGCGAAGTTGTCTTTTGAAAGAAGAGACAAGTTGAGAGGAACGTTGTATTGATTTTTCACAGTATCAGCGATGATATTTGTAGCATACAAAGAGCTTTCTATGGTCCAGTGGTGATCTGTGTTATAGAAGAGGGAGCTTATGGGAGCGCCTTCTTCTTTTAAGGTTTTAAAATAGGGCCTTAGATCTAAGATAGATACATTGTTTTCTTCAAGGGCTTTAAGAAAGGTGTTTGTATTTTCAGTTGAGTAATTAAATTCAAGAGGGGTTATGTCTTTATCATCCATAAGCTTAAAAGGAGCTTGAACGTAAAGGAAAGGGATATTTTCTTTTTCCAAGGATTTCTTTAAGGCAACTATCTTTTCAGCTAAAGGCTTTGTATCTCTTTCATTAACAAGATAAGTTATTTGACCTTCCTTTGTTTTATAAAGGTAGCTGTAATTAGGATCAGGAAGCGTCTTCTTTCCCATGGCTATAAGGGATGCGCCATATACTTCAATAAACTTATCATGAAAAGGAGTTTGTTCCACTATGAGAGTTTCAAATATATCAATAGCTTCTGTGACTCTTTCAAGTACAGGTGTTCCTTTGGGTACTGTGTTTCTGTAGTCTGTAACAAAGTCTTTTAAAAATCCGGATGCTAAAAGAAGGCACATCATAGAGCCTATTATTATAGTAAATATTATTGCTGTAAGCTTTTTGCCTTTCATCTTGCGTCCTCTTTAAAAGTTAAAGTATATGAAGGGGTTGTGAGCACCCTTCACAAGATATGAAATAGCTACTAAAAATATGAGGACCATAACGGTGGTATATATCGGCCATGGAATTTGGAGTTCCTTTTCTTTAAATAATATTCGATGCGATTTTTCTTTAAATGATATTTGTTGTACTTTTTCTTTTAGAGGTACTGAGAAGATTCCGGCAAGTAAAAATATGAAAAAGTACTCTTTGATCCATGCAAAGGTTCTGGCATCTGATAGTGGGCCTGAGCCCAGCATAAGCTTTATGTAATCAAATGCTTCATTTATGGTCAAGGCTCTGAAGAGCACCCAGCCAAAGAGAGTTATTAGGATAAGGTATATGTGCTTTGAGAAGGACAGAAGGCTTTTTGAAAGGGAGGTGTCAGAAAGACTTTTGAAGTATTCCTTCTTTTCAAAGTTAAAGGCTTTTTCTATTGTTATGAACAAGCACCACATCAGGCCCCAGCAAACAAAGGTCCAGTTAGCTCCGTGCCAGAAGCCCGTTAAGAGCCAGACAATGAGAAGATTTAGAGCTGTTCTGTTTTTGGATGTTCTGCTTCCTCCTAAAGGTATGTAGACATAATCCCTGAACCAGGTGCCTAAGGATATGTGCCACCTTCTCCAAAACTCAGAAGCTGACTTTGATATATAGGGGTAGTTAAAGTTTTCAGGGAACTTAAAGCCGAACATCCTTCCTAAGCCTATGGCCATATCGGAGTAGCCTGAAAAATCAAAGAAGATTTGAAAGCCGTAGGCTATGGCTCCAAGCCAGGCTAAAGCTGTGGTGCCTTGGCCTTCTGCAACTATTTTAAAACAGTGGTCAGCTACTACTGCCATGTTGTTTGCTATGAGGATTTTCTTAAAGAAGCCTAAAAGGAAACGGCTTACTCCTTCTGAGAAAAGCTGGAAGGATTCTTTTCTTCCTTGGATCTGCAAGGCTATGGTTTCATACCTTATAATTGGGCCTGCAATAAGCTGAGGGAAGAAGGAGATATAGAGGCCTACATTTAAAAGGTTTGTCTGTGCTTCAGCTTTATCTCTATAAATGTCCATTACATAGGAAATAGCTTGGAATGTGAAGAAGCTTATACCTATGGGAAGAAGTATTGTGCCTGTTGAAAGGGATGTATTGAAAAGCAGGTTAATATTCTTAACTGTAAACATCAGGTATTTAAATATGAAAAGTATTCCTAAATTTGTAAGGAGCATTAAAACAATGACCCATCTTCTCTTGTGATGGGCTACAAGAAGGCCAAAGATGAAGTTAAATATTATGGAGCCTATCATTACAAAGACGAACCAAGGCTCACCGAAGGCATAAAAGAATAGGCTTGCAATAAAAAGGAAGTAGTTTTGAAGTCTTCTGCTTCTTTTTAAGGGAATGTAATAGATTAAAAGGACTGATGGAAGAAAAAGTATTAAAAATGTAAGGGAGGAAAAGAGCATATTTTCTTAAGCAATCCTTTCTTGCGATTTATGATATTTGATTATACCATTTTGAAGAAGCACTTTGCATTAATAGAAGTCTGTTTGCAGAAAGGCATTGCATTAATAGAAGTTTGTTTGAAAAAAGCATTGTATTTATAGAAGTCTGTTTCTCTTTGAAGGGTAAGGTGGTTTGCATTTAAGCGGCTAAAAGCATAAAATGAATGGTACGGCTTATAATTAACAGATGAGGAAACAGAAAATGAAGTATAAAGTTGTAAAAAAGCATAATAACAGCGATATGTGCGTGGTTTGCGGCCTTGTTAACCCCTTTAGCGTTAAAGTCAGGTTTTATGAGTCTGAAACGGGGGAGATAATCGGAATATTTAAAGGGGCGGAACACCACCAGGGCTTTCCCGGCAGAATGCACGGCGGAATAATAAGTACAGTTCTTGATGAGGTTTTGGGGAGGTCTTTAAATGTTAAGCATCCTGAGGAATGGTCGGTTACGGTGGAGCTTAATGTGAGATTTAAAAAACCCATACCTTTGGATACTGAACTTAAGGCTGTCAGCAGATTGGAAAAGGAAAACAGAAAGCTTTTTGAGGCCACAGGGGAAATATATCTGCCTGACGGTACAATTGGGGCAAGTGCATGGGGTAAATTCTTCAGGGGAACTCCTGTGGAGCTTAAAGGGATGGAAGGTGAGCTTACAGGCTGGAGAAGGGTAAACGATCCTCTTGATCCTGTGGAGATTGAAATTTAGATTGAAATTTAGATAATAATTATTCTTGACATTGAAGGTGTCCTATTATATTATAATCAAGCGCCTTAGGGATATAAGGCATATTTTGATGTGGAACTTTTAAGCCGTTAAGGAGGACAAATCGATGGCAGTAGGTGCAAGGACAAGAGTTATCTTGGCATGTCAGGAATGTAAGCAGAGGAACTATACAACAATGAAGAACAAGCAAAATACACCTGACAGAATCGAAATGATGAAGTACTGCAAATTCTGCAAAGCGCATACTCTTCACAAGGAAAGTAAATAGGGCCGTAAGGAGAATATAAATGGCAAAGGAAAACAGACTTGACGTCAATCTTCAGACCAAGAAAAAGAAACCTGTCCGTCCCAAAAAGGAAAGAACCAGCATTAAGGAATACCTAAAAGGTGTCAGAACCGAGATTAAAAAGGTAGTATGGCCCACAAGGAAAGAGCTGGGGGCTTTTACTATTGTAGTAATCTTAACATGCGGATTTTTCGCATTGGCTTTCTGGGGTGTGGATACAGGCGTTTTAGCTATGCTTAAGGGTATTCTTGGAATAACCATGTAAAGGAAGAAAATGGCAAAAGAAGAAATCAAAGACATATCCTTTGATATACCTGAAGAGCAAAGCGGTGTCCGTGCCATAAGGGAACCCCTATGGTATGTGGTGCATACTTACTCAGGTCATGAAAACAAGGTTAAGGCAAATATTGAGAAGCTTGTTGAAAACAGAGGTATGCAGGACCTTGTTCTTGAGGTTGTAGTACCTAAAGAAGATGTTATAGAGATTAATCAAGGCCAGAGGAAGATTAAGACAAGAAAAATGTTCCCCGGCTATGTTTTAGTTAAAATGATCGTTACTAATGAATCCTGGTATCTTGTAAGAAACACTCAAGGCGTTACAGGGTTTGTAGGTCACGGTTCCGAGCCTGTTCCTCTCACTGTGGATGAAGTGAGAAGGATGGGGATTGAAAAGATAACCATTGACATGGATATTAAGATTGGAGATTCCATCAAGGTTATTACAGGTCCTTTTGAAGGCTTTATAGGAAATGTATCAAGCTTTGATGATGAGAAACAGACCATGAGAGTGATGATCAATATGTTTGGAAGAGATACTCAAGTTGAGCTGGAATATGCTCAAGTAGATAAATTATAGAGGAAAATCCCCTGCCGGGCAGGAGAAAGGAGAAAGACAGAGGTTATGGCAAAAAAGATAACAGGTTATATTAAACTGCAGATTCCTGCAGGAGCAGCTACCCCTGCACCACCTGTTGGACCGGCTCTTGGTCAGAAGAGTGTTAACATTATGGACTTTTGCAAGCAGTTCAATGCAAGAACACAGGACCAGCAAGGGATGATTATCCCCGTAGTGATCACAGTATTTGCAGACAGTTCATTTACCTTCATTACGAAGACACCTCCTGCAGCAGTTCTTATTAAAAAAGCAGCAGGGCTGGACAAGGCATCGGGAGAGCCAAACAAAAACAAAATCGGCACTGTTACTCTTGATCAGGTGACTGAGATAGCAAAGACCAAGATGGCGGATTTAAACGCAGCAAGCATTGAATCGGCAGTGGAGATGGTAAAGGGTACTGCAAGAAGTATGGGAGTTATTGTGAAAGAATAATAGGTGGGAGACAAGGTTCTTTAAAAGGACCGGTCGCATGAACCACAAGGAGGTAAGAAATGCCTAAAAGAGGTAAAAGGTATCAGGAGGCCCAAAAGACCTTCGATAAAAATCACCTTTACGATGTAGAGGAAGCCATGAGTACAGTAGTAAACATGGGAAAAGCAAAGTTTGATGAGACTGTAGAAGTTCATATCAGGCTTGGCGTAGACGGAAGACATGCAGACCAGCAGGTAAGAGGAGCCATGGTGCTTCCCCACGGAACAGGAAAGACCAACAGAGTTCTGGTTTTCGCAAAAGGTCCTAAAGCACAGGAGGCAGAAGCAGCAGGAGCTGATTTTGTAGGTGCAGAGGAACTGGCTGAAAAGATTCAGAAGGAAAACTGGTTCGACTTTGATGTAGTGGTGGCAACTCCTGATATGATGGGTGTTGTTGGTAAGCTAGGTAAAGTTTTGGGGCCAAAGGGCATGATGCCAAACCCTAAATCAGGAACAGTTACAATGGACATTGGAAAGGCTTTAGAGGAAATTAAAGCAGGTAAAGTGGAGTACAGACTTGATAAGACTAATATTATCCATACGCCTATCGGAAAGGTTTCCTTCGGAGCAGAAAAGTTGGCAGATAACTTTAAAGCTCTCCTTGAGGCTGTAATTAAGGCAAAGCCTGCGGCAGCAAAAGGTCAGTATTTAAAATCTGTTACACTTGCAACAACCATGAGTCCCGGGGTTAAGGTAAATCCGCAGAAGATTTAGCCTTTTAACCAAATTACAATTGAAAATCAACCTAAGACAGCGGGAGCGCAAGCTTAATAACCCGCCGAGGTACAATATAAAGTGTTGTCCTCGTTTGTCTTTTTAAAAGAAAACGAGGTTTTTTATAGGGTACCGAAACTATTATTCTTGCCAAAAGGTTTTGGCAAAGAAAGGAGATAAATATGTCAGATGCAATAAAAGCTCAAAAGCAACTGGTGATAGATGAGATTAAAGAGAAATTCAGCAAAGCGAAGTCTGCTGTAATCGTTGATTATCTTGGCATTACAGTTGAAGAAGCAAATACCATGAGAAAAAAGCTGAGAGAGGCAAATGTGGACTACTCAATATACAAGAACACCATGGTTAAGAGAGCCATTGAGGGAAGCGACTTTGCACCTCTTGTAGATGACTTAAAGGGACCAAGCGCATTTGCATTCAGCTATGATGACCCTACAAGCTCAGCAAGAGTTATAAACGAATCTATTAAAGAGTTTAAAAAGATGGCTTTCAAGGCCGGTATTGTGGAAGGTGTATATTATGACCATGAAGGCATGACAGAGATAGCAGCCATTCCTTCAAGAGAAGTGCTCATAGCCAAGTTTATGGGAAGCATTCAGTCCCCTGTATCAAAGTTTGTTCGCACATTGCAAGCAATAAGCGATGCTAAAACAGAGTAATTTAGAGATAGTATTATAAATATTTAAGGAGAATAAAATGAATAAGGATCAAATAATCGAAGCCATAAAAGGCATGACAGTATTGGAGCTTAACGAGCTTGTAAAGGCTTGTGAGGAAGAGTTCGGCGTATCAGCAGCAGCTCCCGTTGCAGTAGCAGCTAATGGAAACGGTGGAGCAGCAGAAGAAGAAAAGACTGAATTCACAGTTACATTGATAGCGGCAGGAGCAGAGAAAATCAAGGTTATCAAGGTTGTAAGAGAGCTTACAGGTCTTGGTCTTAAGGAAGCCAAGGATTTAGTTGACGGCGCTCCCCAGAATGTAAAAGAAAATATCGAGAAATCTGAAGCCGATGCAATAAAGGCACAGCTTGAAGAAGCAGGAGCACAAGTAGAGCTGAAATAATTTACCGGAAAATAAGGGGGTTTCGGTTCCGGGTGTTTTAACAGGAGCCGAAAGAGTTTTTTGGTAAAGGAGAAAGCTTTGAAAAAAGTGCTGATTAGTGGTTGCTTGTACGGCGACCTTGTGAGGTACGATGGAAAGCCTGTTGATTTTAAGGAGCCTCTCTTTCTTAAGTGGAAGGAGGAGGGTAGGCTTATACCTTTTTGCCCTGAAGTTTTCGGCGGTCTTGAAGTTCCTCGCTCTGATTGTCAGAGAAGAGGGGACAAGGTCTTTAACAGACTTGGAGAAGACGTAACAGAAGAGTTCATAAAAGGGTCAAGGGAAGCTGTAAGAATCGCAAAGGAGAATGATATAGCCTTTGCAATAATGAAAGAAAGAAGTCCCACCTGTGGATCTTCCATCATTTATGACGGCACCTTTTCAGGGAACAGAATCCCGGGAGAAGGAGTAGCGGTGGAGATGCTCAGGAAACAGGGCTTTTTAGTGTTTAATGAAGACAGTCTTTCAGAGGCCAATGAAGTTCTCAAGGCTCTGGAGACTGAAGAGATTATGGCAAATAATGTAAAATTGCAAGAAAAATCTATTGACTAAGAGGATTGCTTGTAATAAAATATTATATTGCCATGAAATGCCGTTTTTCATATATTTAAGGAGTGAGTAAAATGCCGAAACCCGTTAAATTTGGACGAAAAACCCGTATGAGTTATTCTAAAATTAACGAAGTTACGGAGATGCCCAACCTCATACAAATACAGACTGAATCCTATAATTGGTTCATAGAAGAAGGATTGAAGGAAGTTTTTGAGGATGTTTCTCCAATTGAAGATTATGCAGGAAATTTAGCCTTGGAATTTGTCAGCCATTCTCTAAGCGACCCTCCTAAATGGGAGGAAGAGGAATGTAAGGACAGAGACGGTACTTATGCTGTTCCCTTGAAGGTTAAGGTAAGACTTATTAACAAGGAAACAGGAGAGGTTAAGGAACAGGAAGTCTTTATGGGAGACTTCCCCCTTATGACCGACAAAGGCACATTTATATATAACGGGGCAGAAAGAGTTGTGGTAACACAGCTTGTGAGAAGCCCCGGACCTTATTATGACATGTCTATTGACAAGTCCAACAAGAAGCTTTACTCCACCACTGTTATTCCTAACAGGGGAGCATGGCTTGAGTATGAAACTGATTCCAATGAAGTGATATCAGTTCGTATTGACAGGACCAGAAAACAGCCTGCCACTACCCTGTTAAGAGCAATAGGTGTTGGGACCAACGAAGAGATTATCGAACTTTTCGGTGATGATCCAAGATTGCTAAAAACTCTTGAAAAGGACACTACAAGAAGTCAGGAAGAAGGTCTGAAGGAAATTTACAGAAAACAGAGACCGGGAGAGCCCCCTACACTGGAAAGTGCCAAGGGCTTATTGGAGTCCATGTTTTTTGACCCCAAAAGATATGACTTAGCGAAAGTAGGAAGATATAAGTACAATAAGAAACTGGGTCTTTCAAACAGGATTTTTGGATGTAAGGCAGCAGAAGATGTTTATGATCCTGTGACAGGTGAGGTTTTAACTTCAAATGGCGACTATATAACAAGAGAGTTGAGCTTTGCCATTGAAAATGCAGGAGTGGAAGCTGTCTGGGTTAGGGGAAAGTTCGACGAAGAACAGAAAACTAAGGTTATAGGGAATAACTTTGTAGAGCTTAAAAAATTCGTCAAGCTTGGGACAGAGGAAGGCAAATATCCTCAAAAGGTGTTTTTCCCTGTGCTTAAGGAAATCCTGGAAAACACGAAGAAGAAGGATTTACTAGAAGAGATTCTAAGGAATAAAAACAGATTGTCGCCTAAGCATATAACAAAGGAAGATATATTGGCTTCCTTCTCCTACGTTCTCAATTTAAATTACGGCGTGGGGAATGTGGATGATATTGATCATCTTGGAAACAGAAGGCTTCGTACAGTGGGCGAGCTGTTACAGAACCAGTTTAGAATAGGCCTTTCAAGGATGGAGCGTGTAGTAAAGGAAAGAATGACTATTCAGGATATTGAAGTCATAACTCCTCAGGCTCTTATGAACATAAGACCTGTTACTGCAGCCATTAAGGAGTTTTTCGGGTCCTCCCAGCTTTCTCAGTTTATGGACCAGACCAATCCTCTTGCTGAGCTGACACATAAAAGAAGGCTTTCTGCTTTGGGACCGGGTGGTTTAACGAGAGAGAGAGCAGGCTTTGATGTTCGTGACGTTCACTACTCCCATTATGGCAGAATGTGCCCCATTGAGACTCCTGAAGGTCCAAATATTGGGCTTATCGGTTCTCTTACAACGTATGGAAGAGTAAACGAATATGGATTTATTGAAACTCCCTACAGACTTGTAGAAAAGGGAGAAGGCAGAGTAACCAATAAAATTGAGTATCTGACAGCAGATGAAGAGGAAATGCTTGTGATTGCACAAGCCAATGAGCCTCTTGATTCAAGAGGATATTTTATAAACTTAAAAGTAGCATCTCAAGGTGCAGGCGGTGAAATCGACCTTGTTCCAAGAGAGCATATAGACTATATGGACGTTTCTCCAAAGCAGGTAGTGTCTGTGGCTACAGCCATGATACCTTTCCTTGAAAATGATGATGCCAACAGAGCTCTTATGGGCTCCAACATGCAGCGTCAGGCGGTGCCTTTGATGGTTACAGAAGCGCCTATCGTTGCAACAGGTATAGAGCATAAGGCAGCCTGCGACTCGGGAGTTGTGGTTCTTGCCAGAAACACGGGCCGCGTCAAGTATGTGGATGCCGAGAGAATTGTAATTAACAGAGAAGACGGCGAAGGTGTTGACACATACAATCTCCTAAAGTTTAAGAGGAGCAATCAGGGCACCTGCATTAATCAGCAGCCTATCGTATACCAAGGGGAAAAGGTGGAAAGCGGAGAAGTCATAGCTGACGGTCCTTCCACAGACAACGGTGAAATCGCTTTAGGTAAAAACCTCCTTGTAGGCTTTATGACCTGGGAGGGCTATAACTATGAAGATGCCATCATATTGAATGAGCGTCTTATTATGGATGATGATTTAACCTCCATTCATATTGAAGAGTATGAAGTGGAAGCAAGAGATACAAAGCTGGGCCCTGAAGAAATATCAAGGGATATTCCGGGAGTTTCTCCTGAGTCCTTAAAGGATCTTGATGAAGAGGGAATCGTGAGAATAGGAGCTGAAGTAACTTCTTTGGATATTCTTGTGGGAAAGACTACACCTAAAGGTGAGACTGAGCCTACTGCCGAGGAAAAGCTTTTAAGGGCAATCTTCGGAGAAAAATCAAGAGAGGTAAGAGACACCTCCTTAAAGGTTCCTCACGGAGAGACAGGAATAGTTGTAGAGGTGAGAGTTTTTTCAAAGGAAAACGGAGATGAACTGTCGCCGGGAGTAAACAAGATTGTAAGAGTTTACGTGGCAACGAAGAGAAAGGTTTCCGTAGGGGACAAGATGGCAGGACGCCATGGCAACAAGGGTGTTATATCAAGGATACTGCCTGAAGAGGATATGCCTTTTATGGATGACGGTGTACCTCTTGAAGTAATGCTGAATCCTCTGGGTGTGCCTTCCCGTATGAACGTAGGCCAGGTTCTTGAGGTCCACTTAGGTCTTGTATCAAAGAAGAGAGACTGGTATATATCAACTCCCGTATTTGATGGCGCCAGCGAAATGGATATTTTGGAGCTGATGAAAGAATCGGGATTCCCAGAAACGGGAAAGGTTCGCTTAAGGGACGGAAGAACAGGAGAGGCTTTCGACAACCCTGTAACTGTAGGATATATGTACATGATGAAGCTTCATCATCTTGTAGATGATAAGATTCATGCAAGAAGTACAGGACCTTATTCCCTTGTTACTCAGCAGCCTCTTGGAGGTAAAGCTCAGTTTGGCGGACAGCGTTTCGGAGAGATGGAGGTGTGGGCCCTTGAGGCTTACGGAGCAGCCTACACTTTGCAGGAAATATTGACTGTGAAATCCGATGATATATCAGGAAGACTTAAGACTTATGAAGCTATTGTAAGAGGCGACAACATTCCTGAATCAGGCATTCCTGAATCCTTCAAGGTACTTATTAAGGAAATGCAGTCACTGGGCCTTGATGTAAGAGTGCTTTCTGATGAAGAGGAAGAAATAGAGATCAAGGAAAGTTCAGAGCTGGAGAATTTCCCGGAATTTAAAGGAGACCCCAAGGAGATTCAGTCTCTTGAGGATAAACCTTTAGAGGATGAGGACCTGGAAGATTTAATAGAAGAGGAATAGCTTATATAAAAGTTGAAATAGAAAGGGGGAGAGACTCCTTGATAGATAAAAATAACGGCGCTAAAGAATTAAACAATTTTGAATCTTTACAGATAGGACTTGCTTCCACAGAAAAGATTTTGAGCTGGTCTCACGGTGAGGTGACGAAGCCTGAAACCATTAACTACAGAACTACAAAGCCTGAAAAGGACGGACTGTTCTGTGAAAAGATCTTTGGACCCAGCAAAGACTGGGAATGTCACTGTGGTAAATATAAGAAGATAAGGTACAAGGGCATTGTCTGTGACCGCTGCGGTGTAGAGGTCACAAAGGCCAAGGTGAGAAGAGAGAGAATGGGCCACATTAAACTGGCGACTCCCGTTTCTCATATCTGGTACTTTAAGGGGATTCCTTCAAGGATGGGATTGATTCTTGATATGTCTCCAAGAAATCTGGAAAAAGTTCTTTACTTTGCTTCCTACGTTGTTACAGACCCCGGCAATTCGCCTTTTGAGTACAAGGAAGTAATATCAGAGCAGCAGTATAGAGATGCCAGAAACGAGCCTGATATAACCTTCAAAGCCAGTATGGGAGCAGCAGCCATAAAGGAGCTTTTGGAAAACATCGACCTGGAAGAACTTTCAAAGGACATGAGGGAGAAGCTTAAGGGTGCTACAGGCCAGAAGAAGCTTAGAATAGTAAGAAGGCTTGAGGTTGTAGAGGCCTTAAGGCTTTCCAAGAACAGGCCTGAATGGATGATTCTTGAGGTTATTCCTGTTATTCCGCCGGATTTAAGGCCTATGGTACAGCTTGACGGCGGAAGGTATGCATCTTCTGACCTAAATGATCTATATAGAAGAGTAATCCACAGAAACAACAGGCTTAACAAGCTTCTTGAGATAAATGCACCTGACATCATTGTAAGAAATGAAAAGAGAATGCTTCAGGAAGCAGTTGATGCTTTAATAGATAACGGCAGAAGAGGAAGACCTGTTACAGGTCCCGGCTCCAGACCTTTAAAATCCCTTTCAGATATGCTGAAAGGAAAGCAGGGCCGTTTCAGGCAGAACCTTTTAGGAAAGAGGGTTGACTACTCGGGAAGAAGCGTAATCGTAGTAGGACCTGAGCTTAAGTTCTATCAGTGCGGTCTGCCAAAGAAGATGGCACTTGAATTGTTTAAGCCTTTCATTATGAAGAAGTTGGTTGAGTATGAAATGGCTCATAACATTAAGAACGCCAAAAGGCTTATAGATAAAGTGAAGGAAGAAGTTTGGGACGTGCTGGACGAGGTCATTAAGGAGCACCCTGTGCTTCTGAACAGAGCGCCTACTCTTCACAGACTTGGAATTCAGGCCTTTGAGCCGGTACTTGTGGAAGGTAAAGCTATTCAGCTTCATCCTTTAGTGTGTACTGCCTATAACGCTGACTTTGACGGAGACCAGATGGCTGTTCACCTGCCTTTGTCAGCAGAAGCCCAAGCAGAAGCAAGATTTTTGATGTTATCTGTAAATAATATTTTAGCTCCTAAGGATGGTTCACCTATTACCACACCTACTCAGGATATGATTTTAGGCACCTACTATCTCACTCATCCCGGAACTGATGAGAGAGATACTCCTGCAGAAAAGGGAGACGGAAAAGTATTTTCTGACTACGATGAAATGATCATGGCCTATGAGAACAAGGTTGTAGGTCTTCATGCCAAGGTTAAGGTGAGGCGTTTTCTGGATGACAAAGACAAGAGAGGAAAGATTGTAGAGTCTACTGTGGGAAGATTTATCTTTAACACAGAGATTCCTCAAGACCTGGGCTTTGTGGATAGGAAAAAGGATCCATATGGTTTGGAGATAGATTTTCTCTGTAAGAAAAAGGAATTGGGCCAGATCATTGATAACTGTTACAGGATTCATGGAAATACAGGAACTGCAATTATGCTGGACCATATTAAGGATATGGGATTCCATTATTCCACCATGGGTGCAATCACCATCAGCATTTCAGATATGAAAATTCCTGAAAATAAGTTTGAGATAATCGCAGAATCTGAAAAGAAAATTCAAAAGTATGAAGATGCTTACGAAAAGGGTTTAATAAGCGACAGGGAAAGGTACCAGAAGGTTATAGAGATTTGGAACAAGACTACAGACGATGTGGCAGATTCTCTTATGGAGTCTCTTGGTACTCTCAACAATTTATATATTATGGCTCACTCAGGTGCCAGAGGTTCCAAGAACCAGATTCGCCAAATCGGCGGAATGAGAGGACTTATGGCAAATGCTGTAGGTAAGACCATAGAGATTCCAATCAAGGCCAACTTTAGGGAAGGCTTATCTGTCCTTGAATACTTCATATCCACAAACGGCGCAAGAAAGGGACTGGCCGACACTGCTTTAAGAACGGCTGACTCAGGTTATCTTACCAGAAGACTGGTTGATGTATCTCACAACGTAATCGTTAAGGAAACTGATTGCGGAACAGATTCAGGTATACAGGTAAGAGCATTTACAGACGGCAAGGAAATCATCGAGCCTCTGAGAATGAGAATAGTTGGAAGAACCTCTCTTCTTGATATAGTGGACCCTGAAATAGGTGAAGTGATAGTTGAGCAGAATCAGGAGATTACCGAGGAAGCTGCTGAAAGAATTGAAGCTCTGGGTATTGATTCTGTAGCTATCAGGTCTGTTATGACCTGCCATTCACAAAAGGGCATATGCGCCAAATGTTACGGCAGGAACCTGGCAACGGGAGAGCCTGTCAATATAGGAGAGGCTGTGGGAATCACGGCAGCTCAATCAATCGGAGAACCCGGAACTCAGCTGACCATGAGAACCTTCCATACAGGAGGAGTTGCGGGAGCTGACATAACTCAAGGTCTTCCAAGAGTTGAAGAACTTTTCGAAGCCAGAAAGCCTAAGGGCTTAGCCGAAATCTGCAGAGCCGACGGCACGGTTTCCAAGGTGTCAGTAACTTCCGACAACAGGACTGAAGTATTGGTGAAGGGGCAGGAGGGAGAAGAAACTTACTATGTGCCTTATGGAGCAAGACTTTCTGTTATGGTGGGAGACTACGTTGCGGCAGGAGAAAACATTTCAAGAGGTCCTTTAAATCCTCACGATATCCTGGCTCTCAAAGGAGAGGAAGGAGTATATCAATACTTGTTAAAGGAAGTTCAAAGAGTGTATAAACAGCAGGGTGTTGATATTAACGATAAGCATATAGAAGTTATAGTAAGCCAGATGCTTTCCAAGTCCAAGATTGAAAATGCCGGAGATACCAATCTTTTGCCGGGAGCATTATACAGCACCCAGGAAATTGAAGAGTCAAATGAGAAAGCTATTAAGAATAAGCAGGAGCCGGCTGAAGCAAAGAAAGTGCTTTTAGGCATTACAAAGGCGTCCTTGGCTACAAACTCATTCTTATCTGCGGCATCTTTCCAGGAGACCACAAGAGTGCTGACAGATGCTGCCATAAAGGGGAAGATTGACAGACTTCAGGGCTTAAAGGAAAATGTAATAATAGGAAAGCTTATTCCTGCAGGTACGGGAATGAAGCGATACAGAAATATAGATCTTGATTACGGCGTCAACAAAGAGATGATGGACGAATATGAAAAGATGCTGAAGATGGAAATGGAAGAAGAGGATTATGCGGAAATCGGCAACATGGAGGGAGTACAGGAGTACAACCCGGACAAGATGGTGGAAGAGATAATCCAGTAAAAGTGTTTTAAGGCAGCATGCTTTAAATAAATATGACCCTCAGAATATGAGGAGAGGAAAGGAGAAGAATATGCCGACAATCAATCAATTGATACGAGAAGGAAGAACTGTATTTGAAAAGAAGGAAAAAGCACCGGCTCTTGGAAAAGGGATGAACTCCATCAGAAGAATAGCTACTGATATTAATTCACCTCAAAAGAGAGGAGTTTGTACCTCTGTAAAGACAGTAACACCCAAGAAGCCAAATTCAGCTTTGAGAAAAGTTGCAAGAGTGCGTCTTACAAACGGAATTGAAGTAACAGCCTATATTCCGGGAATCGGACATAACCTGCAGGAGCACAGCGTTGTGCTAATAAGGGGCGGTCGTGTTAAGGACCTTCCCGGTGTGAGATATCACATCGTAAGAGGAACTCTTGATACATCAGGTGTGGCTTCAAGATCTCAGGCCCGTTCCAAGTATGGAGCCAAGAGACCTAAGGTTAAGGCCAAATAGTAATTTAAGTTTTTTCGGGAAAGACAAAGTATAAGTCTGTGCCCCTTAATATACAGGGCACATACCAGACTCCATTATAAAGATGGGTGTGGAGTACCGAAGACTCCGGAAAGCTAAATATTTTGCACTGGCTTTTCGCGTTGTAAGGAGGGAAGAAAAAGTGCCAAGAAAAGGAAATATACCAAAAAGAGAAGTACTTCCTGATCCTGTTTACGGCAGTGTTGTTGTGGCTAAGCTGATTAACAACATTATGCTGGATGGCAAAAAGGGAACTGCTCAGCAGATTGTCTACGATGCATTTGACAAGATTAAGAATCAGACAGGAACAGATCCCCTGGAAGTATTTGAAAAGGCAATGAATAACATTATGCCTGTGGTAGAGGTTAAAGCCAGACGTGTAGGCGGTGCCAACTACCAGGTTCCGGTGGAAGTGAGACCGGAAAGAAGACAGACTTTGGGATTAAGATGGCTTACAAAGTATGTTAATGCCAGAGGAGAAAAAACCATGCCTGAGAAGCTGGCAAAAGAGCTGATGGATGCAGCTAACGGATTGGGAGCCACTGTGAAGAAAAAGGAAGATACTCATAAGATGGCCGAAGCAAACCGTGCTTTTGCCCACTACAGATGGTAAAGGACATAAGTAATATATAGAAAGGAGGAATGAAATATGCCAAGACAGTTCTCACTTGAAATGACAAGAAATATAGGTATCATGGCTCACATCGATGCGGGCAAAACAACAACAACCGAAAGAATTCTTTTCTATACAGGAAGAACCCATAAGATGGGAGAAACTCATGATGGCGCTGCCACCATGGACTGGATGCAGCAGGAGCAGGAACGTGGTATAACCATTACCTCCGCTGCAACTACTGCCCAGTGGCAGAATCATAGAATAAACATTATCGACACCCCGGGCCACGTAGACTTTACAGTTGAAGTTGAAAGGTCCTTAAGAGTGCTTGATGGTGCCGTTACTGTGCTTTGCGCAAAAGGCGGCGTTGAGCCACAGTCTGAGACTGTGTGGAGACAGGCTGAAAAGTATAAGGTTCCAAGAATCATTTTCGTAAATAAAATGGATATCATGGGAGCAGACTTTCACAGGGTAGTTAAGATGGTAAAGGACAGGCTAAAGGCTCCTATAGTACCATGTCAGCTTCCCGTAGGCTCAGAGGAAAAATTTAACGGAATTATAGATCTTCTTGAGATGAAGTGCACAACTTATCTTGATGATGAATGCAAGGAGATCAAGGTAGGCGACATCCCTGATAATATGTTGGATGCTGCAAAAAAAGCAAGGGAAGCTCTTGTGGAGGCAGCAGCGGAGGCTACAGAGGAATTGACTCTAAGGTTCTTAAATGAGGAGGAAATATCTGTTATGGAGCTGAAGGCTGCCATCAGGAAGATGACCATTGAAGGAAAGATGGTTCCTGCATTTTGCGGTTCCGCATACAGAAACAAGGGGATTCAGTTGCTTTTAGATGCAGTCTGTGACTATTTGCCTTCACCTCTTGACATACCTTCAATAGAAGGAGAGGTGCCAAAGCTGGGAACCATGGAAGAAAGGCATGCTGATGATAAAGAACCTTTTTCAGCTTTAGCCTTTAAGATAATGACAGACCCCTTTGTGGGAAAGCTGGCTTTTTTCAGAGTTTACTCAGGAACCTTAAGTGCAGGCTCCTATGTGTACAACTCTACTAAAAACAGAAAAGAGAGAATGGGGAGAATTCTTCTCATGCATGCCAACCACAGGGAAGATGTGGACACAGTGTATTCAGGAGATATTGCGGCAGCTGTAGGTCTTAAGGAAACTACTACAGGAGATACCCTTTGTGATGAAAGGAAACAGATCATATTGGAATCCATGGTGTTTCCCGACCCTGTTATTGAAATAGCCATTGAGCCTAAAACAAAAGCAGGGCAGGACAAGATGGGCACAGCCCTTTCTAAGCTGTCAGAGGAAGACCCTACATTCAAGAATTACACCAATGAGGAAACAGGCCAGACTATTATTGCGGGAATGGGAGAGCTGCACCTTGAAATTATCGTGGACAGACTTCTTCGTGAGTTCAAGGTGGAAGCCAATGTAGGTAAACCTCAGGTGTCCTACAAAGAAACTATTACAAAGCAAAGTGACGTGGATTACAAGTATGCCAAGCAGTCAGGAGGCCACGGTCAGTACGGCCATGTGAAGATTAAGCTTTACCCAAGAGAAGCAGGAAGTGGTTTTGAGTTTAAGAGCTCAATAGTGGGAGGCGCAATTCCAAAGGAATATATTCCGAAAATCGAAGACGGTATCAGAGAGGCTATGGCAAACGGACCCTTAGCAGGATACCAGATGATGGATGTGGGAGTTGAGCTTTACGACGGTTCCTACCATGAAGTGGACTCTTCAGAGATGGCCTTTAAAATAGCAGCCTCAATGGCATTCAGAGAAGCTGCAAGAAAAGCAGAACCTGTACTTTTAGAGCCTGTATTCAAAATAGAGGTGACAGTGCCCGATGAGTATATGGGGGATGTGATAGGAGATATAAGCGCAAGAAGAGGCAGAATTGAAGGATCGGATATGGCCCTTGGCGCAGTCGTTATAAGAGGTTTTGTACCTCTGAGCGAAATGTTCGGATATGCAACGGACTTAAGATCCAAGACACAAGGAAGGGGCGTTTATGTGATGCAGTTTGATCACTTTGAGAAGATGCCTCAGAACCTGATTGAGAAGTTAAATAGATGTTAATAGTATTAGGAGGAAAAGTAAGATGGCTAAGCAAAAATTTGAAAGGACAAAGCCGCATATAAACATAGGAACCATAGGTCACGTAGACCACGGTAAGACCACATTGACAGCGGCAATAACCAAGACACTGTATGATAGATACGGCCTTGGAGCAAAAGTGGACTTTGATCAGATAGACAAAGCCCCTGAAGAAAAGGAAAGAGGAATCACCATAGCAACATCCCACGTAGAGTATGAGACACCAAATAGGCACTATGCTCACGTAGACTGCCCGGGACACGCTGACTATGTAAAGAACATGATAACAGGAGCAGCTCAGATGGACGGAGCAATTCTGGTGGTGGCAGCAACAGACGGCCCCATGCCCCAGACAAGAGAGCACATCGTATTATCAAGACAGGTAGGAGTACCTTATATCGTAGTATTCTTAAATAAATGCGACATGGTGGATGACGATGAGCTTCTTGACTTAGTAGAGATGGAAGTAAGGGAGCTTCTTGACCAGTACGAATTCCCAGGAGACGATACCCCCATAATCAGAGGATCAGCTTTGATGGCATTAGAAGATACAGCCGGCCCATGGGGAGACAAGATAATAGAACTCTTTGAGCAGATAGACACATATATTCCGGAACCTGTAAGAGATAACGATAAGCCCTTCAGCATGCCTGTAGAGGATGTTTTCTCCATTACAGGAAGAGGAACGGTAGCAACGGGAAGAGTGGAAAGAGGCGTTCTTACTGTGGGAGACGAAGTAGAAATCGTAGGCCTTACAGAGGAGAAGAGAAAGGTAGTAGTAACAGGAGTTGAGATGTTCAGAAAGCTTTTAGACAGAGCTGAAACCGGAGATAACATCGGAGCACTGTTAAGAGGAGTACAGAGAACTGAAATCGAAAGAGGCCAGGTTCTGGCAGCACCGGGCTCCATTAAACCACATACAAAGTTTAAGGGAGAAGTATATGTGCTTAAGAAGGAAGAGGGCGGAAGACATACACCATTCTTTAACGGCTACAGACCACAGTTCTTCTTTAGAACAACAGACGTAACAGGAGACCTTTCATTACCTGAAGGTGTTGAAATGTGTATGCCAGGAGATAACATCACAATGACAATTGAACTTATTACACCTATCGCAATCGAAGAAGGCTTAAGATTCGCTATAAGAGAAGGCGGAAGAACTGTAGGTTCGGGAGTAGTAGTTGAGATTATCGAGTAGTTGCTGAGATTATCAAGTAAATGAAAAAATAAAAACCGGGGTCATTTAACAGGCCCCGGCTTTTTATATGGATCTACTTTTTCAAAAGGTCCCTTATTTCTCTTAAGAGAAGTGTATCTTCAGCCGGCTCTTTAGGCGCTTCTGCTTCTTCTTCCTTCTTTTTGTGGAAGTTGTTTATGAGCTTGATAATTACAAATACAGAGAAGGCTATAAGCAAAAAGTCCACAATGGCCTGGATAAAATTGCCGTAGTAAACGGCGGCTTCGGGGATATCTCCTTGAGCTTCAGTTATTACTATTTTCAAAGAAGTGAAATCGATCCCGCCAAAGATTAAGCCTATAAGGGGCATGATTATATCGTTTACAAGAGAGTTCACAATAGCTGTAAAGGCGAAGCCCATTATTATGCCCACAGCCATATCCATTACATTGCCCCGTCTGATGAATTCCTTGAATTCGTTAATGAAACCCTTTGTCTTCTTCATTTACTTACCTCCTTTTATTTATCATTATTATATACTATTTCATGAGCGGGAGGTAACCTTTAAAGTTACAAATCTTCACCGTATTTGATATAATGATGGCTGGAGGATATGGAATTTATGAGCAGTCTTGACAACCTAAACGATCAACAAAAAGACGGGGCTCTTTGTACTGAAGGGCCTTTATTGATATTGGCAGGGGCAGGTTCTGGGAAGACCAGCACCATAACCCATAGGATAGCGTATTTAATCAGGGAAAGAGGAGTGGCGCCCTATAGGATATTGGCTGTAACCTTTACCAACAAAGCTGCGAAAGAAATGCGGGACAGACTGGAAAGAATGGTGGGAGACGCTTCCTCCATGTGGATATTAACATTTCACTCGGCTTGTATGAGAATATTAAGGATGGAGCACATCTATACAGGATATTCTTCAAGCTTTACTGTCTATGATCCTCAGGATCAAAAGGCTGTGGTAAAGAGAATCCTAAAGGAAAAGAATATAGATGAAAAGGCGATATCACCTGCATATATACTGTCTGTTATAAGCTCCTGTAAAGGAGTTGATAAGTCATACGAGGAATGGCGGGATGAAAACATGGATCTGCCTCATAATGAGAAGGTTTATGAGGTGGCAAAGGAGTATGACAGAGTATTGAAAAACAATAATTCCATGGATTTCGATGACCTTCTTTTAAATACAGTAAGGTTGTTTAAAGAGCATAAGGAAGTATTGAAGAAGTATCAAGACAGGTTTTCCTATGTGACCGTAGACGAATACCAGGATACAAACTTCATTCAGTATATGATTGTGAAAATGCTTTCCGAAAGCCATAGAAATATTTGTGTGGTGGGAGATGATGACCAGAGCATCTATCAGTGGAGAGGAGCTGACATCAGAAATATCCTGGACTTTGAAAAGGATTTTAAAAATGCCAAGGTTGTGAAGCTGGAAGAGAATTATAGGTCCACGGGCAACATATTAAAGGGTGCAAACAGTGTAATCAGAAACAACTTTGACAGAAAAGAAAAAAGCCTGTGGACAAAAAAGGAAGAAGGGGAAAAGATAAAGTATTTTCGCCTTGATGATGATAGGGAGGAGGCTCATTACACGGCTTCTGAAATTTCAAGGCTTGTGGGAACTAAAGGCTACGGCTATAAATCCTTCGCCGTTTTATATAGAAATAATGCCCAGTCCAGAAGACTTGAGGAAGCCATGGTGAGAAGAGGGATTCCCTATAGAATTTTTGGAAGCATAAGGTACTATGAAAGAAAAGAGATAAAGGATATCCTGTCCTATATGAGGCTTGTGGCGAATCCTAATGAAGGTGAAAGCTTGCTAAGAATTTTAAACGTGCCAAAAAGAGGAATAGGTGAGAAAACTCTTGAAAAAATTCAAGGCTATGCAAGTGCAAAGAATATTTCTCTCTTTGAAAGCCTTCATGAAGAAGAGGTGCTTTCAAGCCTTTCTGATAAACAGGGAAAGGAAATAAGGAGTTTTATTGCTGCCATAGACAGCATATCAGAGGAAAAGGATTACGTTCCAATCCTTAAGGTATATGAGAGGCTTCTTAAGGAAACAGGGTATCTTGATGCATTGCTCTTAGAAAAAACTGTGGAGGCAGAAGCAAGAATCGATAACCTGATGGAATTTAAATCAGTTATTATAGAAACAGAGAAGGAAAACCAAAACATTAACCTCACCGAGTTTTTAGAAACCATGGTACTTGTTAAGGAAGAAATTCTTACACAGGATGAGGATGATTATGTAAGCCTTATGACTCTTCACAGCTCAAAGGGTTTAGAGTTTCCCGTAGTATTTATTACAGGCATGGAAAACGGGCTTTTCCCAAGCAGAAGAAAGCTTTACGATTCTTCCGAGATGGAGGAGGAAAGAAGGCTGTGTTATGTGGGAATGACAAGGGCCAAGGAAAAGCTCTATCTTCTAAGCGCCAATGTGAGAATGTTATATGGTAATATGGATTATTCCGAGGAATCGGTGTTTATAGATGAGATTGATAAATCAGTTCTTGAAGGGGATTACAGAAGAGAAAGTAAAAAGGCTGTAAGGGATGGTTACAGCGGGACTCAATATAACCCCTTCGAGCCTGTAAAGAAAGAGATGAAGAGCTATGAACAGGAATTTGCTTCAGGTGATTTTGTATCCCATAAAAAGTTTGGGGAAGGCAGAGTTATTGAAGTGACGCCTCCTACCATAACGGTAATATTTCAAAGCGAAGGTGTTAAAAAGCTGGCGCTTGGTATTGCCCCTTTGGAAAGGTTGAAAAAAGAGGGATAAAGTATGGATAGGATGAAGGAGCTTGTGTCTATCTTAAATGAGGCGGCTTTAAGTTATTACAGGGATTCTAAAGAAATCATGTCTAACTTTGAGTACGACAAGCTTTATGATGAACTTAAAAGTCTGGAAGAGGACATGGGGATTACTTTATCTAACAGCCCAACTGTAAGAGTAGGCTCTGAAATGTTAAGTGCACTTCCAAAAGAAGCTCATAAAATTCCCCTGCTTTCTCTTAATAAAACTAAAAAACCGGAGGAGCTTTTAAGCTTTCTTTCAGATAAGGAAGGGCTTCTTTCTGTTAAACTTGACGGCCTCACGGTTGCGTTGACTTATGATAAGGGGGAGCTCTTAAAGGCAGTTACAAGAGGAAATGGGGAAACAGGTGAAGTAATAACTGAAAATGCCAAAGCCTTTATGAACCTGCCCTTAAGGATTCCTTTTAAGAAGGAACTGCTTTTAAGAGGTGAGGCTGTAATTTCCTACAGCGACTTTGAATCCATAAATGAAAAAATCGGGGATATAGATGCTAAATACAAGAATCCTAGGAATTTGGCCAGCGGCAGCGTGAGGCAATTGAACCCTCAAATCACAAGGGATAGAATGGTAAACTTCTACGGCTTTAGCCTGGCATCGGCAGAGGGCAGAAGTTTTTCGAAAAGATCGGAACAGCTTCTGTTTTTAAAGGACCAGGGCTTTTCTTTGGCAGAATTTAAAATAGTAAACAAGGATTCATTAGAGGAGGAGCTGGCATACTTCCATCACATGGTGACAGAAAGCGATCTGCCTTCTGACGGCCTCGTGTTAGGCTTTGAGGATTTGGAATATGGAAGGAGCCTTGGGGCCACATCTAAATTCCCGAAAGATGCCATTGCATTTAAATGGGAGGATGAAGTTGCAACTACACATTTAAAGGAAATAATCTGGAATGCTTCAAGGACAGGCCTTATAAATCCCATAGCTTCCTTTGAACCTGTGGAGCTTGAGGGGACCACTGTAAAAAGAGCTTCCGTTCATAATGTAAGCATATTAAGAGAGCTGGGACTTTCTAAGGGAGACGAAATAACTGTATATAAGGCCAATATGATTATCCCCCAGGTGCTTGATAACCTGACCAGAGGCGGTCATGTTGAAATACCTGAAAGCTGTCCTTCCTGCAGCCATAAGGCAGTGTTGAAAAAAGACAAGGATGTGGAGGTGCTCATTTGCATTAATCCCCACTGCCCTGCGAAAGAGATAAAATCCTATGAGCTTTTAACGTCAAGAGCAGGTTTGAATATTGAAGGACTTTCAGAGGCCACATTGATTAAGCTTATTGGGGAAGGTCTTATTCATAAGCCAAAGGATATTTTTACCCTGGCTAAGGATTCTGTTAAGAAGGATAAGTTTCTTGACATGGAAGGCTTCGGGGAGAAGTCCTGGAATAACCTTGTAGAAAATATTGAAAAAAGCAGAAACACCACTGCTTCCAGGCTTTTATACAGCCTTGGAATTTCAGGGATTGGCAGTGCCAACGCAAAGGTTATTGCAAATAAATTCGGTTCTGATTTTGCAAGACTTATGAAGCTTACAGAAGAGGAGCTGAAGGAGGCAGAAGGCATAGGCGATATTTTAGCGGAAGGGTACGTGGAATTTTTTAAGGATGAAGGAAACAGAAATAAAGTTGAAGGTCTTTTAGAAGAGCTTATTATAGAGAGGAAGGAAGCAGAGGGCCATGAGGTGCTTAAGGGTATAAGCTTAGCAGTGACAGGAAATCTTTCCTTTGGCTCTAGGGATGAATTTAAGGAATATGTGGAAGGCTTGGGAGGAAAAGTCGTTTCCGCTGTTTCCAAAAATACAGATTACCTTGTAAACAATGATTCATCTTCTCTATCTTCAAAAAATGTTAAAGCAAGAGAGCTGGGTGTAAAAGTAATTACAGAGGAAGACTTTTTAAATATTGTAAATGAGATGACAAAGGAGTGAAGAGATGCTTGATATCGGAAAGCTTCCCAGTGAGCTGCTGGAAAGATTAGTGTTTGACAACATTGGGTTTAAAAGAGAGGAAGTTCTCATAAGACCCGGAATAGGTGAAGACTGTGCAGTGGTAGACTTCGGATCCTATGATTGTGTTTTAACGGCAGATCCAATAACTGCGGCAGTAAAGGATATAGGGAGCTTGTCAGTTCACATATCATGTAACGATGTGGCTGCAAAGGGTGTTGAGCCCCTTGGCATTATGCTGGTCATATTGATGCCCAAGGGTTCCACTGAAGAGGACATAAAGGAAATAATGGCCCAGGCAGGAAATGCGGCACAGGAATTGAATGTGGAAATCATAGGAGGGCATACCGAGGTAACTACTGCAGTTACAAAGCCTGTGATAGTGTCAACTGCCCTTGGCAGAGCTTTAAAGGGAAAAGTTCAGAATCCTGCTCAGATGGAAAAAGGAGATTTACTTTATATCACCAAGTATGCAGGGCTTGAGGGAACGGGAATTATAGCAAAGGACAGGGAAAAGGAGCTTTCAGGCATCTTGAACAAGGAAGAACTGACTGAAGCTAAATCTCTTCTGGATCTTGTAAGCGTCGTGAGGGAAGGTGTAATCCTGGGAAAACTTGGTACTCACGGCATGCACGATGTGACTGAAGGAGGAATTCTTGGGGCTATATGGGAGATGTGCCAGATAGCGGGAAAGGGTGCTTTAATAAAGGCTGATGCGATACCTGTTAAGGAGGTTACAAAAAAAATCTGTGATATTTTTGATATAGATTACTTAAGACTTATATCCTCAGGTTCCATGATGGTGGTGCTTTCTCCTGATGTAAAGGAGGAGGCAGAAACTGCGATGAAGGAGGCCTCCATTATTTTTACAAAAATCGGAACTGTTACGGAAAAGGGAATGGGTATTAAGCTGGATGTTGACGGAAAGATTAAGGAGGTGGAACCTCCCGGAGCTGATGAGATATATAAAGCTGTATAAATAAAAAAAAGGCAGTCAGAACGACTGCCTTTAATCTTTATCTGACAGTAAGCACAGAGCAATGAGCATTGTGCAAAACTTTCTGTGAAACTGAGCCTAGGAGCAACCTGCCAAATGTGCTTAAGCCACGGCTTCCCATTACTATTAAGTCGGCGTCAATTTCTTGAGCATATTTGATAATCTCCTCTGCAGGGTCTCCTTCCAGCATTTCCTTGGATGCGCAATTACCGTTTAAGGAACACACCTTTTCTGCTGCTGCTTCCAAAATATCGGCTGCGGCTTCCTTGCTTGCTTTTCTCAGACTCTCCACCATATCGCTGGGAATATAAGGATTTTTAGATGGAGTTGTATGGACCGGCAGTGCCACTGTAACTACGTGCATTTCCACATTCTTGGTAATTCCAAACTCGATAGCTTTTTCAATAGCACGAAGAGAGGACTCAGAGCCATCCACAGGTAATAATACTTTCAACATGATTAAACCTCCTATTATGATAAATATAGTGAAGTAGATCCGTATCGCTTCAAATTATGTTATTTCTGTTATACCCACAAGTCAATGATTTTCAACAGTTTTTTAATTATTAGTGAAAAATCATTAAAAATCTGATATTTATTGTTGACAAACAACAATTCTTTAGTTATATTTAGTCGAAGAAAGTATATAAAGTTGCGTTGAAGGGAATAAACTGTTTAGAAATTCATCTAAAGAGAAGGGTGCCAAGTGGTGAAAGCACCTGATGAAGGAAACATGTGTCTCACCCCGGAGCAGAACCAAAGGAGAGGACATTCCCCTTTAAAAAGGGCGATGTCAACAAGAGTGGTACCGCGGAAGCTTAATCAGCCTTCGTCTCTTGATTTTATGAAAAAATAGGAGATGAAGGTTTTTTTATTTAAAAGGAGCAAGGTATGAGAAATTACAGAAAGTACAAAACAGGTTATTATATGCCTCCCGTCTGTGAAATGGAATGGGTAAAGAAAGAGAGAATTCAGGAGGCTCCAAAGTGGTGCAGCGTAGATTTACGTGATGGAAATCAGGCCCTAATAGTTCCCATGAGCCTTACAGAAAAGCTGGAATACTTTAAGTTTCTTGTAGACATAGGCTTTAAGGAAATTGAGGTGGGGTTTCCTGCGTCCTCGGAAACTGAGCATGATTTTGTAAGAGCTCTTATAGAGAATGATTTAATCCCTGATGATGTAAGAATTCAGGTGCTTACTCAATCAAGAGACCATATAATTAAAGAAACCTTTAAGTCTTTAAAGGGTGCAAAGAAAGCCATAGTCCATCTTTACAATTCCACATCCCATGCTCAAAGAGAGCAGGTCTTTAAAATGGGGAAAGAGGAGATAAGGGATATTGCAGTAAAGGGTGCCAAGCTTTTTAACAAGTATCAGAAGGAAATGGCAGACACAGATTTTCAATTTCAGTATTCACCCGAAAGCTTTACGGGAACTGAAATGGAGTTTGCTCTTGAAATATGCAACGCTGTAATCGATATATGGAAGCCTTATCAAAAGAATAAAATAATTATTAATCTGCCTGCCACAGTTTCCATGTCCATGCCTCATGTATATGCCTCACAAATAGAATACATGTGTAAGAATCTTAACCATAGAGAGGACCTCATAATCTCACTTCATCCTCATAATGACAGAGGAACTGCAGTTGCAGATTCCGAGCTTGGAATTCTTGCAGGTGCAGACAGAATAGAGGGCACATTGTTTGGTAACGGGGAGCGTACAGGGAATGTGGATATTGTAACCTTGGCCATGAACATGTTTTCCCACGGTGTGGATCCAAAGCTGGACTTTTCAAATATGCCGGAAATTGTAAGGATGAGCGAGAAGTATACCAACATCCCTGTGCATCCAAGGCAGCCCTACGGCGGGAAGCTGGTATTTGCCGCATTCTCAGGTTCACATCAGGATGCTATCTCAAAAGGTATGAAGTGGAGAAGGGATAAGAAGGTAAGAAGGTGGACAGTTCCATATCTTCCCATCGATCCAAAGGATGTGGGCAGAGAGTATGAGGCAGATGTTATTAGGATTAACTCACAAAGCGGTAAGGGCGGGGTTGCATATATCCTGGAGGAAAACTACGGGTTTATAATCCCTGAAAGGATGAGACAGGAGGTAGGTTATTTAATTAAAGACCTGTCTGATAAAAAGCATAAGGAGCTGACGCCCTCTGAGGTTGAAAAGGCTTTCAGAAAGGAATACGTGAATATAGTAAGGCCCATAACTATTAATGAAGCCACCTTTAAAAAGAATAAGGGGGAAAAGAAAAGTACGGCCATGAGTGTTTCACTGGATGCCAATATCAAAGGCAAGGATTACCATTTGGAAGCTTCGGGAAATGGAAGACTGGATGCTGTAGCCAATGCTCTTAAAAGCAGCCCTTATCCGTTTAACTATAACTTCGTCACATATTTGGAACATGCCATGGAACAGGATTCGGATTCAAGAGCTGCTTCTTATGTGGCAATATCGGATGAAACAGGAAGAGTGTCTTGGGGTGTGGGAATTCATGAGGACATAGTGACAGCTTCCATCAATGCTTTAGTTACTGCTCTTAACAGAATGGATAATAACAATCATTTCATTTAGACAGAAGGGATTACCGACTATGAATATGACTATGACTCAGAAAATATTGGCAAAAAGCGGGAACTTGCCATATGTGAAACCGGGGCAGCTTATTATGGCGGAGCTGGATATGGTTTTGGCAAATGACATTACGGCGCCTGTAGCAATAGATGAATTTGAAAGCCACGGCTTTACAGATATTTATAATAAGGAGAAGGTGGCCCTTATAATGGATCACTTTACTCCCAATAAGGATATTAAGGCGGCACAGCAGTGTAAGAAATGCAGAGTTTTTGCCAAAAGGATGGATATTACAAACTTTTACGATGTGGGGGATATGGGAATAGAGCATGCCCTTCTTCCCGAGAGAGGTTTGGTGAAGCCTTCGGAGGTTATAATCGGCGCAGATTCTCACACCTGCACATATGGAGCTTTAGGAGCTTTCTCTACCGGAGTGGGAAGCACAGATATGGCAGCCGGCATGGCTACAGGGAAAGCCTGGTTTAAGGTGCCGGAAGCTATAAAGGTGGAGCTAACAGGAAGCTTGAACAAAGGTGTAGTCGGAAAAGACGTAATACTTACCTTAATAGGCATGATTGGAGTGGACGGAGCCCTTTACAAGTCACTGGAGTTTCAGGGGGAAGGTATTAAGAGCCTAACTATGGATGACAGACTTACCATATGCAATATGGCCATAGAGGCCGGGGCAAAAAATGGAATATTCCCTGTAGATGAAGTTACAGTAGCTTACCTCAATGACAAGGTGAAGGAACCTTATGAAGTTATGGAAGCAGATTCTGATGCTGTGTATTCCGATACTGTAAAAATAGATTTAGGTGATATAGTTCCTGTGGTGGCACTGCCACATCTGCCATCGAACACAAAACCTGTTAAGGATGCTAAAGGTATTAAAATAGATCAAGTTGTAATAGGCTCCTGCACCAACGGAAGGCTCAGCGATATGGAACAGGCTGCCTCTGTTTTAAAGGGCAGAAAGGTACATCCTGATGTAAGGTGTATTGTCATACCTGCAACCCAGAAGGTCTTTAAGGAGTGTATAGAAAAGGGCTACATGAATATTTTTCTGGATGCGGGCTGTGTGGTTTCCACTCCCACCTGCGGTCCATGTTTAGGTGGACATATGGGAGTTTTGGCCCATGGTGAAAGATGTGTTGCCACCACCAACAGAAACTTTGTGGGAAGGATGGGTCATCATACATCAGAAATATATTTATCAGGCCCCTTGGCAGCGGCATCCTCCGCGGTCCTGGGAGAAATCGGATTCATAGATGAAAGGAGCAAGGATAATGATTAAGGGAAGGGCCCATGTGTTTCCTGACAACGTGGATACAGATGTAATAATTCCTGCAAGATACTTAAACACTCAGGATAAAAAGGAGCTTGCCTCCCATGTAATGGAGGATATAGACAAAGACTTTGTGAACAAGGTTAAAAAGGGAGATGTAATTTCTGCGGGTTGGAACTTCGGCTGCGGCTCTTCAAGAGAGCATGCGCCTATTGCCATTAAGGAAGCAGGCGTTTCAGCAGTCATAGCTAAAACCTTTGCAAGAATCTTTTACAGGAATGCCATAAATATAGGACTTGCCATAATAGAGTCTGAGGAAGCAGCCTCTGATATTGAAGAGGGGGATGAAATAGAAATAAACTTTGATTCAGGTGAAATTGTGAATGTGACCAAGGACAAGGTTTATAGAGGGGAACCTTTCCCAGAGTTTATAAAAGCCATTATTGAAAAGGGCGGACTCTTAAATTACTTGAAAGAAGGCGGCAGTGATGGAATTTAAAATAGCGGTAATTAAAGGAGACGGTGTGGGACCTGAGGTTATGGATGAGACCTTGAAGGTGATGGATAAAATTGCATCAAAACATTCCCACAAATTCCATAAAGAATTTTATATAGCGGGAGGAGTTGCCATAGATGAGAAAGGCACCTCATTGCCTTCGGAAACATTAAAGGGAGCAAAGGAAAGTGACGGCGTTCTTTTAGGTGCAGTAGGCGGCCCTAAATGGGATAATTTAAAAGGTGAGGAAAGACCGGAAAAGGCTCTTTTAACCTTAAGAAAGGAACTGGGACTTTATTCAAATCTGAGGCCCTGTATCCTTTTTCCTCAGTTAAAGGGCGCATGCCCTTTAAAGAAGGAACTGGTGGAAGAGGGTGTTGATCTTTTAGTCATAAGGGAGCTTACAGGGGGCATATACTTTGGAAAGAAGGGGACCAGAACAAGCGGAATGGGAATCTCCGCCTTTGATATAGAGGAGTATTCAGAGGAAGAGGTAAGAAGGATTGCCCGGACTGCTTTTAAAATGGCAGGGGTGAGAAAGAAAAAAGTAGTAAGCGTAGATAAGGCCAATGTGCTGGAAAGCTCCAGACTGTGGCGAAGAGTAGTAAATGAGGTTCACGAAAACTATAAGGATGTGGAGCTCTCCCATATGTATGTGGACAATATGGCTATGCAGCTCATTAGGGACCCGAGGCAGTTTGATGTAATCCTTACCAATAACATGTTTGGCGATATTCTTTCCGATGAAGCAAGCCAGATAACAGGATCCATAGGCATGTTGCCTTCAGCAAGCCTGGGGGAGAAAAACTTTGGAATGTATGAGCCTGTTCACGGTTCTGCACCTGATATAGCAGGAAAAGATATTGTAAATCCTTTTGCCTGTATCTTAAGTTTTGCAATGATGCTCAAGTATTCCTTCAACCTTCAAAAGGAAGCCTCTGAGGTGGAAAAAGCAGTGGGGAAGGTGCTTTCCGACGGCTACAGGACCAAGGATATATTTGAAGAAGGAAGAGAGCTTATAGGTACTAAAAGAGCAGGTGACCTTGTTTTGGGTGCCCTTGACTAGCAGATGACTTCAACTTATAATTAACTTGCCATGCCTTTAGACAGCACTGTCTAAGGGAGTTTGGGCCCTGCGCAATAAGACTCTGTGAACCTTGTCAGGTCCTGACGGAAGCAGCAATAAGCGGAAGTTCTTATGTGATGCAGTTAAAGCCTGCTCAGAAATTGGGCAGTGCTGTCTAAGGGCATGGGATTCGTTAAACTATAAAGCTTAACAGGGAGATGCCATGTATCAGGCCCTTTACAGAACCTTAAGACCTCAGGTTTTCTCAGACCTTCTAGGTCAGGACCATATAGTAAAAATACTGACAAACCAACTAAGGACAGGAGAGGTGAGCCATGCTTACCTTTTTTGTGGTACGAGAGGAACGGGGAAAACAACAACAGCCAGACTTCTAGCAAAAGGTGTGAACTGTCTTTCTGAACATAAGCCCTGTGGTGTCTGTGAGAATTGCAAAAGCATTGCGGCAGGCACCTTTATGGATGTAATAGAGATGGATGCTGCAAGCAACAGGGGAATTGACAATATAAGGGAGCTTCGAGAGAGCGTTAAGTATCCCCCCGCCAATGGAAAGAAAAAGGTTTATATCATCGATGAAGTTCATATGCTTTCAACGGAAGCCTTTAATGCAGTTTTGAAAACCTTAGAGGAGCCTCCGGAAAACGTAATGTTTATCCTTGCTACCACTGAGCCGCAGAAGCTTCCTGCTACTGTGCTTTCAAGATGTATGCGCCTTGACTTTAAAAGAGTGGCAAATCAGGTGTTGGAGGATTACTTCAGGGAGATTTGTAAAAACAAAGGTGTGAAAATAGAAGAAGGAGCAATCACACTTATTTCTTCAAATGCAGACGGCTCTGTGAGAGACGGGATTTCTATTCTCGACCAGCTGCTTTCCACGGGAACTGAACATATAACAAGGGAACAGACCTTGTCTTTTTTAGGTGCTTCCAGTAAAGAGGCGCTGTCTGAGCTTGTGGGTCATATTATTGATGGAGAGAATACGGAGTTAATATTTTATGTAGACAAGCTTTTGAAGGAGGGAAAGGATGTACGTCAGCTTACCCGCGACTTGATTGAATATTATAGAGGACTTTTGCTTTCAAGATACCTGGATAATCCGGAGGATTTATTGAACCTGTCTTCCGAAAATGGAGAAATACTTAAGGAACAAAGTAAAAGGATGGCTTTAGCCGATATTAGAAGAGGTATTATGGAGCTGTCTCAAGTATCCCTTGACGGAAGATATTCCACTCAACCAAGAATTCTGTTGGAGGTTGGGTTAATGAAGCTGGCAGACAAGGGCGATGATGAAATAAGGGTTATTCAAAATACCGTAAAAGATAAAAAACCTGAAAATACTGCAGTAGGGAAAGATGATAAAAGAGAGGACCTGACAAATGAGGAACAGGAGATTGAGGTAAAGGCCGGGGATGATAATCTGTGGGGCAAGGTTTTTACCAAACTGGAAAAAGAAAAAGTCAGCTTCAAAGCTTTTAGAGGCTGTTCCAGAATAAAGGAAATGGACGATAACTACGTTGTGATTGAAGCTGACAATGAGCCGTGCATGAAAAAAATAGAAGACAATATACAGGAGGTAGCCTCTTTTCTGTCTTTCGAAACGGGAAAGACAAGAGAGGTGTCAGTAGTTCAAGCCCGGGATAGGATGGAAGAGGTGGATGACACATCCAAGACTCTAAAGTCTATAGGCAAGCTTATGGGAGATATACCTCTTGAAATAGAAGATTAAGGAGATATGAAATGGGCAAAGGAATGAAAGCAGGGAAAAAATCCAAACCTGAAGGTCAGGGAAAAGGCATGCAGCAGCAGCTGGCACAAGTTCAGATGATGCAGCAGCAGATGGCTTCCGTACAGGATGAGATAGATAAAATGGAAGCCAGTGCATCTTCCGGGGGAGGAGCTATAACAGCTACGGTCAACGGTAAAAGAGAGATTGTATCCATAAAGATAGAGAAGGATGTGGTGGATCCTGAAGATGTGGAAATGCTCCAGGATTTAATAATGACTGCCGTAAACGAAGCCTTGAGGCAGATGGAGGAAATTGCTGAAAACGAGATGAGCAAAGTGACTGGAGGACTGGGAATACCAGGTTTATAGAGTATGTCTTATTATGCAAAACCGCTGGCCAGACTTATAAAGGAACTATCCAGGCTTCCGGGCATAGGTAACAAAAGCGCTCAGAGGCTCGCTTTTTATATTCTGTCCCTTGATAAAAGGGAGGTAACGGATCTTGCTTCAGCCATATTGGAAGCCAAGGAAAACTTAAAGTACTGTGGTATCTGCGGCAACCTTACAGACCAGGATCCTTGTATCCTTTGTGAGGATAAAGGAAGAGACGAAAAGATTATCTGTGTGGTGGAGAGCCCCAAGGATGTGGTGGCTATTGAAAAGACAAGAGAGTATAAAGGAGGCTATCATGTGCTCCACGGAGCCATATCGCCTATGGACGGAATAGGGCCTGAGGATATAAATATTAAAGCTTTAATCCTAAGGCTTCAAAACAGCAATGTGGAGGAAGTGATTTTGGCCACCAACCCCAACATTGAAGGAGAAGCTACGGCCATGTATATTGCAAAGCTCATTAAGCCAAGCGGGATTAAGGTCACAAGAATTGCTCACGGTATTCCTGTAGGCGGAGATCTTGATTACTCTGATGAAGTAACTTTGGTAAAGGCTTTGGAAGGCAGAAGACTGCTATAAAAAAGATAGAAAATAATAATATTGCTATAAAAGGGGAATGGGTTTGCTGTCATTCCCTATTATTATTCAAAAAAGTTGTTTTGACCAAACCTAAGGGTTATACTGAAGTATAATTGATTTTTAGATTAAACAAAACTTAATGCGAGGAGGAAAAAGACATGTCTGAACCGAACAGATCGGTGAAGGTCAACACCGAACATCTGGAGATAAAGCAACACGACTTGAAGGTATCTACAGTTGTGTTTATGATTTTCTGTCTCTGTGCTGCTGGCGCTTACGGAATCGAAGAAATGATTCCTGAATCTGGCCCCGGCCTGACTCTGGTTATGCTTATCGTTCTTCCTTTCGTTTGGAGTACACCCCTTGGACTTGTGGCTTCTGAGCTAGGCTCTGCAAGACCTCAAGAGGGTGGCTACTACAAATGGGTTCAGGAAGCTTTAGGCGAATATTGGGGATTCCAAGCTGGATGGTGGAGAACGATTTCCATTTACATCGACAACACCTTGTACGTTATTTTAGCCGGAGGCTATTTGGCGGGCTCAATGGATTTGAGCCCAGTGTATGAGATGGCTTTCAAAGTCGGAATGATTCTAATTTTTACTTATATTAACATTAGAGGTGTAAGAGACGTTGGTATTGTAAGTACTATCCTGTCAATTCTTGTTATTATTGCATTTGGTATGGTTGCTGTTGTAGGCTTCCTGAACTGGACACAAAACCCATTCGTTCCGTTTACAGCAGATGGAGAGATTATGGGTACGGCAGGAATTGAATTCGGAGACTGGGTATACTATATCGGTATGGGTATTGCTATCGGTATGTGGATGTATGCAGGTTATGAGTCCATGTCCACAGTAGCAGGTGAAGTAACTAACCCACAAGTTATTCCGAAGGCTACTATGATTACAGTTCCTTTAATTATGTGCGTATATATTTTCCCAACTATGGGAGGTTTAGCTTCCATGGGCATGTGGGAAGAATGGGGAACTGAAGTAGGCAACGTAGGCTACGGCTCAGTGGCAGAAATGTATTTAGGCCCTGCCTTTGGTGTCTTCTTTGTAGTAGTTGCCATCCTGGCCCAATGCTCTATATATAATACGTATATAGCATCAGGCTCAAGAGGCTTCTTCGTGCTTGCAGAGGATAACCTGGCACCACCTATTTTAGTAAAGGTTGACAAGAAGCACGGCGTACCTTATGTGGCAGTACTGTCTGTAGGTATTGTAAATATTATTCTTTGTCAATATGCATTTACAACTGTAATCGTTGTAGACGTATTCCTTCTGATTTCAGCTTATGCAATGATATTTATTTCGGCTTTAATCTTAAGAAAGAGGATTCCTGATGAAGAAAGAAAGTTTAAGATTCCGGGAGGCTATCCATTCCTAGTGGTGGTCTGCGTTGTACCTATTACAATCGCATTCATTGCTTTCTTCATAAACGGAACTGACTTCTTTATCGGTGGTATGCTTGGTATTATTTCAGGCCCAATCCTTTATGTTATATGGAAGAGGATGTATGGCGGTCTTTATAAGAAAGACCCTGTAAACTATCCTCTTAATCCAAAAACAAAGCTGGGCGTTGGAGATACTAGAAGAATGTCACTTAACTTTGCTTTCATAGCTTTTATGGGACTTATTTCAAGACCTTGGCTTCTTTGGTTTGAAGGAGACTGGGGCCCTGAGTATTATCTAGAAGAGCATGGATCAGGTTTCTTGTCAGACTTTTATGGCATGGTCAATGCAATAACAATTACAGCAATAATATTTGCAGTAATTGCTTTAGTCCTCTTCCTGTTAAGCAAAAAGGTTGAGCCACCAAAGGTAAAAAAAGCATAAGAAAATCTACTGAGATTTAAGGGACAGGAAACTGTCCCTTTTTTGTTTGTTTTAAAGGTTAAGTATACATTCTGCTCATGTTGACACATAAGGTGCTTTGCTTTAAAGTTAGATATACCTTTTAAGGTATTCGGGAGGGATAAAAATGAGTAAAAAGAATATGAAAACCATGGATGGAAATACGGCGGCAGCCCATGTGGCCTATGCATTTACAGATGTAGCTGCAATTTACCCTATTACACCTTCTTCCAATATGGCAGAGCAGGTAGATGAGTGGGCTGCATACGGGAGAAAAAATATATTCGGGCAAACCGTGAGGGTGGCAGAAATGCAGAGTGAAGCAGGAGCGGCAGGAGCAGTTCACGGCTCTCTTGCACAAGGTGCTTTGACCACAACATTTACTGCATCCCAAGGGCTTTTGTTGATGATTCCCAATATGTACAAGATTTCAGGGGAGCTGTTGCCGGGAGTATTTCACGTTGCCGCAAGAGCAATTGCAAGTCATGCTCTTTCAATTTTTGGAGACCACAGCGATATAGCTGCCGCCAATAAAGCAGGCTTTGCCATATTGGCAGCCTCTTCAGTTCAGGAGGTAATGGATTTAGCCGCTGTGGCCCACCTTAGCGCCATTAAATCGAGAGTTCCTTTTATACACTTCTTTGACGGTTTCAGGACATCCCATGAAATTCAAAAAATCGATGTGCTTGATTACAATGACCTTTCAAAGCTTTTGGATTGGGACAGCGTGAAAGCCTTTAGAGACAGGTGTTTGAATCCTGATAATCCTGTGGTGAGAGGCACTGCGCAGAACCCTGATATATTTTTCCAGGCAAAGGAAGCGGCAGGAAAGTATTATGAAGCAGTTCCCGGAATTGTAATTGAATATATGGAGAAAATCGGAAAACTTACAGGAAGGCATTACAGCCCCTTTGATTATGTGGGACATAAGGCGGCAGAACACATTATAGTGGCCATGGGATCATCCTGCGAAACTATAGAGGAAACAGTAGATCTGATGGTGAAGGAAGGCAGGAAGGTGGGGCTTGTTAAAGTAAGACTTTACAGACCTTTTGTAAAGGAGCTGTTCTTAAAGGCACTGCCAAAGACTGTGAAAAGAATTGCTGTTCTTGACAGAGTCAAGGACCCGGGCGCTTTAGGTGAACCTCTTTATCAGGATGTGAAGACAGCCCTTTATGACAGCAAAACAAGACCTGAAGTATATGGTGGCAGATACGGTCTTGGTTCAAAAGACTTTGCTCCCGGCATGGTAAGTGCAGTATTTGAAAATCTTGATAAAAAGAATCCGAAGAACGGATTCACAGTTGGTATCGAAGACGATGTTTATAAAACATCACTGCCATATAAAGAAGGAGTTTCAAGAGAACCGGAAGGTACTGTAAGATGTAAGTTCTGGGGTATTGGCTCTGATGGTACAGTAGGTGCAAATCAGACTGCTATTAAGATAATCGGCGACAAGACTAATATGTATGCTCAAGGATACTTTGCATACGACTCTAAAAAATCAGGCGGCGTTACCATTTCTCACTTAAGATTTGGAAAGTCTCCTATTAAGTCAACTTACTTTATAAGGGAGGCTGACTTTGTGGCATGTCATGCTCAAGCCTACTTAACACAATATGATATGTTAAGGGATTTAAAAGAGGGAGGAACCTTCCTTTTAAACTGCTCCTGGGATAAAAAAGAACTTCAGGACAGGCTTCCTGATTACGTTAAAAAAGAACTGGCAGACAAGAGCATTAAGTTCTACATAATAGATGCCTATAAAGATGCTGAAAAGCTGGGCCTTGGTAATCGTATCAATATGATAATGCAGGCAGCATTCTTTAACTTAACCAAGGTTATTCCTTTAAACAAGGCTGTTAAATACTTGAAGGAAGGAATAGATGAGGCCTACGGTAAAAAAGGTCAGAAGGTTTTGGATATGAATTACAAGGCAGTGGATTTAGGCATTAAGGGCGTAGTTGAAATACCTGTACCTTCAGAGTGGAAAAAGATTAAAGTTAAGAAGGAGGAAAGCTGTTATCCTGAGTTTATTCAGAACGTACTTGTTCCCATGAACCGCCAGGAAGGAGACAGCCTGCCTGTAAGCACCTTTGTGGGAAGAGAAGACGGAACCTTCCCTATGGGTACAAGCAAGTATGAAAAAAGAGGAGTTGCAATGCATATTCCTCAATGGATTCCGGAAAACTGCATACAGTGCGGTCAGTGTTCCTTCGTCTGTCCTCATGCTGCAATCAGAGTCTTCGTTTTGGATGAAGAGGAGGCAAAGAGAGCACCTTCAGAATTTGTAACCATACCTTCTTCTGAAAAAGCTTTCAAAGGTCAAGGATATCGTATTCAGGTGTCGCCTCTTGACTGCATGGGTTGCGGAAACTGTGCCGATATATGTTTGGCAAAGGATAAAGCCTTGGTGATGAAACCTTTTGAGGAAGTAGTCAAGGAAGCCGCAAACTGGGAGTTTTCAGAAACTGTATCCTATAAAGCAGATAAGGTGAACAAAAATACTATTAAGGGAAGCCAATTTGCGTTTCCGTATATGGAATTTTCAGGAGCCTGTGCAGGCTGCGGGGAAACTCCATATATCAAACTCATAACACAGCTTTATGGAGACAGAATGATTATAGCAAATGCTACGGGCTGTTCCTCAATCTGGGGAGCTTCAGCACCTTCAATGCCTTATTGTACAGATAAGGATGGAAGAGGGCCGGCCTGGGCAAATTCGCTCTTTGAAGATAATGCAGAATACGGCTACGGTATGGTACTTGCTTCAAAGCAGATCAGAGAAGGTCTTGTGCTTTCCATGAATGAGCTGCTTGATTTAAAACCTCCCAAGAGTGTTAAGGAAGCTGTATCCTTGTGGATTGAAGGAAAGGACAAGGGGGAAGGGACGCGAGAAAGAGGAGAGGCTTTAAGAAAAGCTTTAACAGACTTTAAGCCTGAAGATAAAAAGGTTAAAAAGCTTAAGGAAGAGATTCTTCAAAAGGAAGAGTACTTTGTAAAACCTTCCGTATGGGCAGTAGGGGGAGACGGCTGGGCTTATGATATAGGCTATGGAGGCTTGGACCATGTTCTTGCATCAGGTGAAAATATTAATGTACTTGTATTTGATACAGAGGTTTATTCAAATACGGGAGGTCAGGCAAGCAAGGCTACTCCTGAAGCAGCCGTTGCAAAATTTGCAGCATCGGGCATGAGCATTAAGAAAAAGGATCTTGGAAGGCTTGCCATGACTTATGGTTATGTATATGTGGCACAGGTCGGGATGGGTGCAGACAAGAACCAGCTTTTGAAGGCTGTAACGGAAGCTGAAAGCTATGATGGACCTTCTTTGATAATCGCATATTCACCTTGCATAAATCACGGGATCATAGAAGGAATGAACAAGTCTCAGGAAAGCATTAAAAAAGCTGTAGATTCAGGGTATTGGCATCTATATAGATATAATCCTATGAAGGAAGCTTTAGGGGAAAATCCATTCACCCTTGATTCTAAAGAACCTAAAATGCCGTTCAGAGAGTTTTTGCTGACTCAGAACAGATATGCTTCCTTATTGAAGGAATTCCCTGAAGAAGGTGAAAAGCTCTTTGAGGCTTCTGAAAAAAGCGCACGGGAAAGATATTTAACTTATAAGAGAATGGCTGAGGAAGGCCCCCTGTTCCCCAAGGAAAAGGAAGAGGAACCTGAAGTCCCTAAGGTAGAAGAGTAAAAAATCGGCCCCCTTACAAGGGGGCTTTTAGATTGCATACATCTATCCATTCCATGGACTTGCTATATTTGAAAAGTTCATCCGGCGTCATTTTAATGGCGCTGTTACCCGTTCCCGCAGCAGGATATAGAACATCAAATCTTTTCATGGATATATCTGAATATATCTTCACTTCTTCATTATCTATATTAAAAGCGCATACTCCTCCCACAGGATGACCTGTATAGTGGAGGACTAAATCAGGGGGCAGCATTTTTGCTTTAAATCCGAACAGCTGTTTAAACTTTGAGTTGCTTATTTTAGTATCCCCTGCCGTCTGAATCAGTATGCAACCTTCATCTGCCTGGAAGGACATGGTTTTGCATATTCTGGCAGGCTCAGTGCCTAAAGCTGCCGCTGCCAGCTCCACTGTTTCTGTCCCTACATCAAATTCAATAATCTCTCCTGAGAATCCCATGTTTTCAAGGTAGTCTCTTACTTTTGATACGCCCATTATTTTTTGCCTCTCTTTCCAAAGAGATATTATATACAGGAGGGGAGGATCTATCAAGAGTTAGTAGAATAATACAAAAAAATATCCTATCATTTGTAGTAAATCACAATTTCTCTTCTTGACATAGGGTGGCTTATCAAGTATAGTAAATTAGTGATTTTTTCACAGCAATCATATCTTTATATTAAGAGAATAACGATTAAAGGAGGTTATTCCCATGGACAGTAAAAAAGGACAATGGGGAAGTAATTTCGGGTTCCTGATGGCGGCTGTAGGATCTGCAGTAGGCCTTGGAAATATCTGGGGATTTCCCTACAAAATGGGTATCAGCGGAGGCTTTGCTTTCCTGCTGATTTATCTGGTGCTAGCGGTGCTTGTGGGCTTCGTTATCATGCTAGGCGAGTTAGTTATTGGACGTAAGACAGGAAAAGGTGTTCTTGCTGCTTACCAAGACTTAAGCGCAAATTATGCGTGGATTGGTTGGATGGGTACTATATGTCCTTTCCTGATCATGTCATTCTACACAGTACTTGGCGGATATGCCATCAAGTACATGGTAGCCAATCTTGGAGACTTTTTCCACGCAAGCTGGGGTGTTGCCGGAATGGACAGCGGTGCATTTTTCGGAAATTTCTTGGTTCAGCCTGTACAGGGCATCATCTACACTTTCATATTCCTGCTTATTACCTATCTTATTGTTAGAGGAGGCGTTCAGAAGGGTATTGAGGCATTCTCCGTAATAGCTATGCCTGCACTTTTTGTACTGTTATTAATTGCTATCCTTCGTTCCTTAACATTACCGGGAGCAATGGAAGGGTTGGCATTTATGTTCAAACCAAACTTTGAGGTATTTAACGGAACAGGCTGGATTACAGTACTAGGTCGTGCAGGAGGACAGATGTTCTTCTCATTATCACTTGGTATGGGATGTATGATTACTTATGGATCATACCTTCAAAAGAAAGAGAACATTGAAAAGAATGCTATTATGATTCCTTTCCTTGACACTCTTGTAGCTGTTATGGCTGGAATGGCTGTAATGCCTGCAGTATTTGCATTCGGTATGGAACCAGGCGGTGGCCCAGGACTTCTCTTCGTTACATTACAGGGAGTATTTGCTGCTATGGGAGGAATCGGTCCAATCTTTGGATTCCTGTTCTATCTCTTCATAGTATTAGCTGCTATATCATCTGCTATTTCACTTCTTGAAGTTGCAACTGCTACATTTATTGACAAAGCAATTGCAAAAGGGAAAGAGCCAAACAGACATATGGCAACATTATGGTGTTCTGTAGGTATCTTCGCATTAGCAATAATCGTTGCAGCAGATGGACTTGGCTCAAACGGACTTCCAATGCCTTTAGGATTCATCTGGCTTGATTTCTTTGACCTCTTCTCTGAAGGTATCATGATGCCTCTTGGAGCTTTAGCTATGTCCTTAATAATTGGATGGAAGCTGGGGCCTGATTGGATGGAGGATGAAATTACCGCAAGCGGTCACAAATGGTCCGGAAAGACTTTTGCTATGGTTTGCTTCAGATACATAGCACCCCTTGGAATGGTGTTCATCCTTATTGGACAGCTAAACGGCTTCTTCGGATGGGGACTCTTCTAGGAATTATAAGGCTATACTTAAGGGACGCGCTTTTCAGAGCGTGTCCTTTTTTTAAAAGACTGTGATATAATGTTTGGGTAAAATATATGGACCTTAAACCACAGGAGACAAGTTTATGAAAAGTAAGAAGAAATTCATCATACCTTTAGGGATACTGGCCATAGCTTTAGTTTTGGCAATAGTATTGAAGATGACAGGGGTTCTGTCGGGAATTCCTCAAGGAGTGCCTGTTACTTTAGGCACTGTGGAAGTGACAGATGTAAAAGAAACCATTGTGGTAAAAGGCACCGTTACAGGGGAGACGAGAGCTGAATTGGCAGGAGCTATAGGATATCAGGTGAAGGAGCTTTTAGTAAGAGAGGGAGATATGGTCAAAAAGGATCAGGTCCTTGCAAAGCTTGTATCGGGAGTCCAACCTCAGCAGGGCTCTGCCAGCTTGACAGAAAGCGCCAGGCTTGAGTATATGGCTGCTCAAACTCTTTACAAGGAAGGTGCCATCAGCAGGGCAGATTACTTGAGAGCAAAGGGTGCTTATGAAAACGCTCTTTTGATGTCAGGCAACATTACATTAAAGAGCCCCTTTGAAGGAACTGTAACAAGAGTGTCTCAGGATGAAGGGACATATATATCAGGGACAAACCCTTTAATAGTTGTGGAGGATTTATCTTCCTTAAAGATGGAAGTTAAGATAAATGAGTACAGCATATCCAAGGTTAAGGTGGGTCAAAGGGTAATAATCACCTCGGAGGTTTTAGGTGACAGAAAGCTTTCCGGTGTGGTGGAAAGCATATCATTATCGGGAGAACAGAAGGATATGACTTCACAGGAGAGGGTTGTGCCTGTAATGGTATTAATAAACAAGGAAGACTCAGGGCTTCTTTCGGGAGTAACTGCAAAGGCTGAATTGTTACTTGCAGAAGCCAACAATGTGGTATCGGTTCCTATAGACAGCGTTATGGAAGATCCTGTAACTAAAGAAGCCTTTGTTTTCGTTTTTAAAGATGGAATCGTAAGCAAAACACCTGTAACCTTAGGCGTGGAAGGAGATTTTAGTATTGAGGTTAAAGGGACAAAGCTTGTTTTAGGCGACCAGGTTGTCCTCAATGCTCCTGATACTCTAGAGGATCAGGGTCAAGCCTTTGATCTTAACAAGCTAAGAAAAGAGAAGTAATGACAGAAGCTATAAGAATAGAAGAGTTAACAAAAATTTACGGCATGGGAGTTCAGCAGGTGCTGGCTCTTGATAAGGTTTCTCTCACAGTTAACAGAGGGGAATTTGTTGCCATTATAGGAGCTTCAGGGTCCGGGAAATCTACTTTCATGAATGTGGTAGGCTGTCTTGACAGAGCCACTTCGGGAGAATACTTTCTTGAAGGAATAAATATAAAGGATAAGACTGATGATGAGCTTTCACATATAAGGAATAGATATGTGGGCTTCGTTTTTCAGTCTTTTAATCTTGTTTCCAGAACATCGGCTTTCAGAAACATTGAGCTTCCCATGATCTATTCGAAAATCCCAAAGGCAGAAAGAGAAGAAAGAACAAGAAAGATTCTTATAGAGGTAGGCCTTTCAGACAGAGGCCACCATATGCCTAACGAGCTTTCAGGAGGGCAGAAACAGAGAGTGGCTATTGCAAGGGCTATGGCAAATGATCCTTCCCTGCTTTTGGCAGATGAGCCTACAGGAAATCTGGACTCAAAGACCTCCTTAGAAATAATGGATATCTTTACAAGGCTGAACAAAGAAAAGGGTGCCACAATCCTTTTAGTAACCCATGAAAGAAGCATAGCAGAATGTGCTGACAGAATAATTACATTCCACGACGGCAAAATAGCCGGGGATGAGAGGACTAAAGGTAAAGGAGGGAACTCCTAATGCTGCTTTTTGAAAATATAAAGCTTGCTATTACAGCAATTAAAGCAAATTCCTTAAGGTCCTTTCTAACCATGCTGGGCATAATAATAGGAATCAGCTCCGTGATTTCAATCTCCTCCATAGGAGCTTCTGCAAAGGGGGTTGTTAGCGATGAATTTGAAAGCATCGGTGAAGCATACATGTTTATAATGGTGAACTATTCTGAGATGATGGAAGTTTACATGGATTACAGTGTAGGCTTTTCCGACCTATTTACAGTAGATGATGTGGAAGCTTTAAAAAAGAGATTTCCTGAAGATGTGAAATATGCAGTTCCCTATACCTTTAACCAAGGAAGATCAAGGATTGGAAGAAATGAAATCGACATATCTTTGATAGGGATAGATCAAGGATACGATCAATTTAATAAAACTATTGAGATAGTATACGGCTCTATGATTTCAGAACAGGATGTAAGAGGAAAAAAGGATAGGATTGTTATAGACACAAAATGTGCCCTTAAGCTCTACGGCCGTGAAAATGTAGTAGGTGAGATTATGCCCTTAAACATGAGTGGCGGAGAAAGAGATTTCATAATAACAGGTGTCTATTATATGAAAGATACTTTAGCCAGTAAAATGTCTGCTGCCATGGGCATGAGCACCTATACAGGCTATGCCCCCTATACTTCACTTTTGACAGGAGATGGATATTCTTCATATATAGAGGTTTACGGGAACCCAAATAAAGATGTTAAGCAGCAGGGTGATGATATCTCAAGGTATATGGAGAGAGTAAAGGATAAGACTCCCGGTTTTTATATGACGGAGACTGCTGAAGGACAACAGAAGGCTGTGAACCAGGTCCTTGGGGTTCTGTCTATAGCCATAGGCACCATTGCTGCCATATCCTTAGTAGTGGGAGGTATCGGCATAATGAATATTATGCTGGTGTCAGTTACTGAAAGAACAAGAGAGATAGGTATAAGAAAGGCTCTTGGTGCAAGAACCAAGGACATCCTTACGCAGTTTCTCATAGAAGCAGTTATCCTTTCCATAATGGGAGGCATAATTGGAACTGTGCTGGGCATTGTTATAGCAACTGTTGGAATGAAAATAGCCGGCGTTTCAGTAGTTATCCAACCTTTAGTAGTTTTGATGGCAGTAGTATTCTCAGGAGCAGTAGGATTGTTCTTTGGAATTTTCCCCGCAAGAAGGGCTGCAAAGCTTGATCCTATTGAGGCTCTAAGATACGAATAAAAAATCCGGCTTTCGCCGGTTTTTTATTTTCTCTTGTTTATGGGCACATAACTTCTTAAGGGCTGTATGCTGTCGTAAGCAGGACGCATTAGCTTACCGCCTCCTGTAATCTCTTCAAGTCTGTGAGCACACCAGCCTGCCACTCTGGCAGTAGCAAACAATGGTGTTGCTATATCTATAGGAATATTTAAAGCGCTGTAGACAAAACCTGAATACAGGTCCACATTGGCAGGCATGTTAACATCTTTGCCTGTCTTTTCGGAATACAGCTTTGGGGCGATTTTTTCTATGTATTCATACAATGCGAATTCGTTTTCCAAACCCTTTGATTCAGCTAACTTTTTTGCCATGGTTTTCAAGATGATAGCCCTGGGATCCGATATTGTATAGATAGCATGACCAAGGCCGTAAATAAGGCCTGTGCCATCGTTGGCTTTGCATTCAAGTATTGCGCGTAAATACTGTTCTATTTCAGCTTTGTCAGTAATGTCCTTAACGTTTTCCTTAAGGTCATTTATCATGTTAATAACGGAAATATTTGCACCGCCGTGTCTTGGCCCCTTCAATGAGCCTACTGCCGCTGAAATTGCAGAATACGTATCTGTGGCAGCGGAGGTTACTATGTGTGTGGTAAGGGTGGAGTTGTTTCCTCCGCCATGCTCTGCATGAAGAACTAAGGATAAATCAAGAAGCTTTGCTTCCATCTTCGTATATTCACCGTCTGCCCTTAACATCCTTAAAATATTTTCTGCTGTGCTTAATTCGGGTATAGGGTGATGAAGGTGTAAGCTTTCCTGATGATAATAATTTCTCTTTGCCTGATAGCCATAGGAGATAAGGGTAGGAAAGGAGCCGATTAAAGCAACTGACTGCCTTAGAACATTATTTACAGATATGTCGTCAGGATTATCATCATAGGAATAAAGAGCAAGTATACTTCTTGCAAGCTTGTTCATTATATTGTTTGAAGGCGCAGTGAGGATCATGTCCCTTGCAAAATTTGCAGGGAGTTCCCTGTGCATCCCCAGTATTTTTTTGAAAGTATCCAATTCTTCGGCTGTAGGGAGTTCTCCCAGCAAAAGAAGATAAGTAGCCTCTTCAAAACCGAAGCGATCTTCTTTTATACAGCTGGTCACAAGATCTTTAACACTATAACCTCTATAATACAACTCCCCCGGGACTGGAATCTTGTTCCCGTCAGAATCCATTTTATATCCGATTACATCCCCGATTCTGGTTAATCCCACCACAACACCGGTGCCGTTTGCATTTCTCAAGCCTCTTTTTACATCGTGTTTAATGTATAATTCTTCGGGAATTTTTCCCGATTCTTTTAAATCCTGTGCAGCATTGTTTAAAAAAGCTTCTTCACTGTTTGTGGGAGCCTGTTTGGGGTTCTTCTCCGCAATGAAATGAGCAGTACCGATTATTCTTTCTTTTAAAGTACCCATAGGCAAGCCTCCTTAATTGTCGTAATTTTATTAACAATTCAATCTACTTTCAGCAGATGTGGCATTATATCATAGAAAAAGTGCTTTAACAATATAAACCGATGATGTATACAATATGGACTCGGGTATAGAAAAGGTAAAAATTCTTTGGTATACTAATAAGGTTAATGAGGGAGTTTGGAATGGCAGAAAGATTTACAATTAAATCTGATTTCAAAATGATGGGAGACCAGTCCTCTGCTGTAAATATTCTGGCGGATAATATTCTTAAAGGTAAAAAGCATCAGACCCTTATGGGGGTAACAGGCTCGGGGAAAACATTTACCATGGCCAATGTAATAGAAAAGGTGCAAAAACCAACTCTGGTAATTTCCCATAATAAAACCTTGGCCGCCCAGCTTCACGGAGAGTTTAAAGAGTTTTTCCCGGACAATGCTGTGGAATACTTTGTAAGCTATTATGATTATTATCAGCCTGAGGCTTACGTTCCTTCAACAGATACATATATTGAGAAGGATTCAGATATAAACGATGAAATAGAAAAATTGAGACACTCGGCTACCGCTTCTCTTGCTGAAAGAAAAGATGTTATAGTGGTGGCTTCTGTTTCCTGTATCTTCGGTGTTGGGAACCCTGTGGACTATGAAAGCCAGTGTCTGTCCATAAGGCCCGGCATTCAAAAAAGCCGCCAGGAAATTTTAAGGAAGCTGGTGGATATTCAATATACTAGAAATGAAATGGGCTTCGAAAGAGGAACCTTTAGAGCAAGGGGAGATGTAATCGATATCTTCCCCCAAGGGGCAGACAGCGCTGTGAGAGTGGAGCTTTTCGGTGATGAAATAGAAAGCATAAGAGAGCTGAATTTCGTTACAGGGGAGGTTATGGCAAAAAGAGATCATATTGCAATATTCCCTGCCTCCCATTATGTAACCACTAAAGAAAATATGGAGAGAGCACTTGTGGGAATAGAGGAGGAGCTGGAGGAACGAATCCTCTGGTTCAGAAAAGAGAACAAGCTGCTGGAAGCTCAAAGAATAGAACAGAGAACCAGATACGACCTTGAGATGCTAAGAGAGATAGGGATGTGCAAGGGCATTGAAAATTATGCCAGGTACATGAGCAATCTGAAGCCCGGGGAAAAACCATACACCTTGATAGACTATTTCCCTGATGACTTTTTAATAATTCTTGATGAGTCCCATGTTATGCTGCCACAGCTTAGAGGTATGTATAAGGGCAATCTTTCAAGGAAAACTTCTTTGGTGGAATATGGTTTCAGACTTCCTTCAGCCCTTGATAACAGACCTTTAAGGTTTGAAGAATTTGAAGGCATGGTTAACCAAATCTTGTATGTAAGCGCTACACCTGCATCTTACGAAAGGGAACAGTCAGAAGGCATTACAGCAGAGCAGCTCATAAGGCCTACGGGGTTGCCGGACCCGCCTGTAACCGTTAAAAAAACTGAAGGTCAAATAGATGATCTGATGGAGGAGATTAACAAGGTAACGGAAAGAGGAGAAAGAGTTTTTGTAACTACTCTCACTAAAAAAATGGCAGAAAGCTTAGCCTCGTATTTACATAATATGGGTATAAAGGTTAAGTATCTCCATTCGGAAATAGATACCCTTGAAAGACTTGAGATAATAAGGGATTTAAGATTAGGAGAGTTTGATGTGCTTGTGGGGATAAACCTTTTAAGGGAAGGTCTTGATATTCCCGAAGTATCTTTAGTGGCAATTCTTGATGCAGATAAGGAAGGCTTCTTAAGAACGGAAACCTCCTTAATACAGACTATCGGCAGAGCTGCAAGGAACTTGAACGGCAGAGTCATAATGTATGCAGACACCATAAGCGATGCTATGAAAAGTGCCATGTCTGAAACGGACAGGAGAAGGAAGATTCAGGAGGAGTACAACAGGGAACACAACATTACACCTAAGACCATAGAAAAGGCCATTAGAGATGTAATTGAAATAACCCATAAGGAAGATGAGGCTTTAAGCTTCTATAAGGAAAGAAGGCCCAAGGAGCTTACGAAGAAGGAGCTTACAGTATATGTGAAGCAGCTGGAGAAGGAAATGAGGGAGGCTGCATCAAACCTGCAGTTTGAAAAGGCTGCAATGCTAAGGGATTTAATATTTGAATATAAGGTGGGCAGGTAAGGAGAACCATGTCTAAGGATATAGTAATAAAAGGCGCCAACGAACATAATTTAAGCAATTTGGATGTAACCATACCAAGGGACAAGCTTGTGGTAATTACAGGGCTTTCAGGCTCAGGGAAGTCCTCTTTGGCTTTCGATACAATTTATGCAGAAGGCCAAAGAAGGTATATGGAAAGTCTGTCCTCTTACGCAAGACAGTTTTTAGGGCAGATGGAAAAACCTGATGTGGAATCTATTGAAGGTTTATCGCCTACAATTGCCATAGATCAAAAGACTACCAGCAGGAACCCAAGATCTACCGTGGGCACAGTTACGGAAATTCATGATTATTTAAGACTGTTATATGCAAGGACAGGTATTCCCCATTGTCCTGTTTGCGGGCGCGAAATATCAAGTCAAACTGTTGACCAGATTGTAGATCATATTATGGAATATGAGGAAGGAACTAAAATTCTTGTGCTGGCTCCTGTTATCAGACATAGAAAAGGATCCTTTGAAAAGGTGCTGGACAGAATTAAAAGAGAAGGCTTCACAAGGGTAAGAGTGGATTCGGAAATCAAGAATTTAGATGATGATGAGATATCCTTAGAGAAGAACTATAAGCATACTATAGAAATAGTTGTAGACAGAATCACCCTTAAGGAAGGTGTGGAAAGCAGACTGGCTGAAGGTGTGGAGCTGGCTCTTCTTCATGGAGAGGGCCTTGTAAATATAATTGTAAACGATAAGGAGGAAAGGCTTTTTTCTTCAAAGCTTGCATGCCCCGACCACGGTGTAGCTCTGGAGGAGTTGGAGCCGAGAATGTTTTCCTTCAATACGCCTTTTGGAGCATGTCCTCACTGTGACGGTTTAGGATTTACACAGAACATTGACCCTGACCTCATTATTCCTGATCAGGATAAGACCATAGTGGCAGGAGCCTTATCAAATATCTTTGCATCCATGGAATATTCAGGAATCTACAGGCAGATGATTGCAGCATTGGCAAAAGAACACAATGTGGATATTACCAAGGTGCCCTATAAGGATTTACCGGAAAAATTTAAGGATGAACTGCTTTACGGTACAGGGGACAGACACATAAAGTACTACTACGAAAGCAGAAGTACAGATATGAAGTCATACAGGGACCATCCCTTTGAAGGTATCCTTCACAATCTGGAGAGAAGGTACAGGGAGACTAATTCAGGCTATATGAAGGAGAAGATGGAAAGCTATATGAGCGTTTCTATCTGTCCTGTGTGCTTTGGTAAAAGATTAAAGCCTGAGGTTTTGGCAGTTACTGTGGGAGATAAAAATATTTCCGAGATTTCAGATATGGCAGTAAAGCACCTGCTTATATTCATGGAGAACCTGAAGCAGAAACCGCAGCATGAGATAATAGCCCACCAGATTAAAAAGGAGATTAAAGCTAGGCTTACATTTTTATCGGATGTGGGCTTGGACTATTTGACGCTTTCAAGAGCGGCAGGATCTCTTTCAGGAGGAGAATCTCAAAGGATAAGGCTGGCCACTCAAATAGGCTCGGGCCTTGTGGGCGTTCTTTACATTCTTGATGAGCCAAGCATTGGACTTCATCAAAAGGACAACGCCAGACTTCTTGGAACCTTAAGACACTTAACGGATATTGGAAACACCCTTCTTGTGGTGGAACACGATGAAGAAACCATGTACCATGCAGATCATATTATTGACATAGGGCCGGGTGCGGGAATTCACGGCGGGAAGCTGGTGGTTCAAGGGACTGTTGAGGACATTAAGAACTGTGAAAAGTCAATTACAGGTAAATATTTACGAGGAGATAAAGTAATACCTGTTCCTGAAAAAAGAAGGGAAGGTAACGGCAGCTATATCGAAGTCATAGGGGCAGCTGAAAATAATCTTAAGGATATCGATGTTAAGTTTCCTTTGGGAAAATTTATTTGTGTTACAGGAGTGTCAGGCTCAGGAAAGAGCAGCCTTGTTAATCAGGTGCTCTATAAGCAGGCTGCATCCACCTTGTACCATTCAAAGGATAGGCCGGGAAAACATAAAGAGGTCTTAGGTCTTGAAAACATCGATAAGGTTATAGATATAGACCAGTCTCCCATAGGAAGAACTCCAAGGTCAAACCCCGCAACTTATACGGGCGTCTTTACCAATATCAGGGATTTGTTTTCTGAACTTAATGAAGCTAAGGTAAGAGGCTTTGGAAAGGGCCGTTTCAGTTTTAACGTTAAGGGAGGCAGATGTGAAGCTTGTTCAGGAGATGGGATTATAAAGATTGAGATGCACTTTCTGCCTGATATTTACGTGCCTTGCGAAGTGTGTCATGGAAAAAGGTATAATCGTGAAACCCTAGAGGTTAAATTTAAGGGGAAGAATATTTACGATGTTTTAGATATGACTGTTAATCAGGCTCTTGATTTCTTTGAAAACCAACCTGCTATTAACAGGAAGCTGACTACCCTTAAGCAGGTGGGATTAGGCTATATAAAGCTGGGACAGCCTTCCACCCAGCTTTCAGGCGGCGAGGCTCAGAGGATTAAGCTGGCAGAACAGCTTAGTAAAAGAAGTACAGGGAAAACACTTTACATTCTTGATGAGCCTACGACGGGCCTGCACTTTGATGATGTGGCGAAGCTTTTGAAGGTGCTTGATAAACTTTGCGATTCAGGAAACACTGTAATAGTAATTGAGCACAATCTAGATGTTATAAAAAGGGCGGACCATATAATTGATATAGGCCCTGACGGTGGAGATATGGGAGGTACTGTAGTGGCAACAGGAACTCCTGAAGAGCTGATTAAAAAGAAGAAGGTTTCCTATACTGGAGAATGGCTTTCCAAGGTGATTAGGAATGCGTAAAAGAGCATATATTTTAATGACGGCTATTGTATTTATGTGGGGCTACGAATATGTGGCGGCAAAGCATGCTCTTGAATCTTTAGAACCTATTGTTTTAGTATTTCTAAAATATTTGATAGCTCTTTTATGTCTCATACTTTTCAAGTTGAAAATTGACGGCACTTCATTTATCATAAAAAAAGATGTGCCTTACTATATAATATGCGCTATTTTTGGAGAGATAGTCTATTTCTGGGCTGAATACACAGCTATGGATTATATCCCCATAGCCCTTATTACTATCATTTTAGCCTTTGTGCCTGTGGCTTCAGTTATTACAGAGAAACTTATATATAAAGTGAGGGCAAATGCCAAAATTTACATGGGAATATTTTTCTGTATCATAGGTATAAGCTTTGTAGTAGGTGCAGATTTTTCCGTTCTCTTTTCGGGAAGGATTATAGGTTACCTTTTAAGCTTAGTTGCTGTCTTAAGCTGGAACGCCTACAACTTTGTTACGAGAAAGTTAACAGGTAACTATACTGAGCTGACGCTTACTGTGAACCAACTTATAATGACAGTAATTATTTCAGCGCCTTTTGCTATAGCAAAAAGGCCACCTTTAACTGCCTTTACACCACAAGTTGTGGGTGGCATAATGTATCTAGGAATCATAAGTGCTGCTTTAGGGTTTCTTATGTATATCTTCGCTCTAAAAATTTTAGGGCCCACACCTACTGCTCTGTTTTCCAACTTTTTACCTATTACGGCAGCCCTTTTTGGGTGGGTTAGTTTACATGAAGTTATTTTACCCTTACAGATTTTAGGAGGCATACTGGTGATTATAGCCGGTTCCTTTGTAATAAGGGAGAAAGGCCGCTTGGAGGATCAAAGATTATGCAAAAAATAAACTATACTATGCTTACAGACTTTTATGAGCTTACTATGGCTAATGGTTACTTTGAGAATGGAATGGCTGAGGATATAGCATATTTTGATATGTTTTTTAGGCAGATTCCAGATAGAGGCGGCTTTGCCATAATGGCTGGTGTTGAGCAGCTTATGGAATATATGGAAAATCTTCGCTTTACAGAAGAAGATATTACTTTTTTAAGAGGCAAAGGAATTTTCAGTGAAGAGTTTCTAGAATACTTAAGAAACTTTAAGTTCCAATGCGATGTATGGTGTGTGCCTGAAGGTACGCCTATTTTCCCTGAAGAGCCAATCGTGACAGTAAGGGGCCCTGTAATTCAGGCTCAGTTTGTGGAAACTATGGTACTGCTTTTAATAAACCACCAAAGCCTTATAGCCACAAAAGCTAACAGAATAGTAAGAGCAGCTAAAGGTAGAGGAGTAATGGAGTTTGGAACAAGAAGGGCTCACGGAACGGCAGCTGCAGTTTACGGTTCAAGAGCTGCCTATATAGGAGGCTGTGTAGGGACAGCATGTACAGTTTCAGACAGAGACTTTGGAATAGAAGCCCTTGGCACCATGGCTCACAGTTGGGTTCAGATGTACGATTCGGAATATGAAGCCTTTAAAAAGTATGCGGAGTCCTATCCAGAAAACTGCACACTTCTTGTGGATACATATAATGTTTTAAAATCTGGGATTCCAAATGCCATTAAAGTTTTTAAGGAAACAAGGCCCAAGAAAATGGGCATAAGAATAGACTCAGGAGATATCTCCTATCTTACTAAAAGAAGCAGAGAGCTTTTAGATGAGGCAGGGTTAAAGGAATGCAAGATAGTAGTATCAAACTCTTTAGATGAATACATCATTAACGGTGTAATAGCCCAAGGCGCAGAGATCGATATTTTCGGAGTTGGTGAAAGATTGATTACTGCAAAATCAGACCCTGTCTTTGGTGGAGTCTATAAGCTGTCTGCCCTTGAAAGAAATGGCGAAATGATTCCAAAAATGAAGGTTTCTGAAAATGTGGACAAGATTACAAACCCCGGCTTTAAGACGCTATACAGGCTTTTCAGCAAAAAGACCAATAGGTGTCTGGCAGACTTAATAGTTCTTGATGAGGAAAAAGCACCGGACGGAACTCCCTTTGAAATATTTGACCCTAAGGCCCCATGGAAAAGGCAACTCTTAACAGACTACTATGCTAAAAACTTAAGGGTGAAAGTCTTTGAAGGAGGAAAGAGAGTTTACGATTCTCCTTCTGTAGATGAAATCAGAGATTACTGTAAAGAGCAGGTGGCAGCCCTATGGGATGAAATGCTTCGTCTTGAAAGACCACAGCTTTATTATGTGGACCTTTCTCAGAAGCTTTATGACTTGAAGCAAAACCTTCTTGCAAGCTTTATTGAAGGGCAGGGCTGATATTGACCAGGAAGCAAATAGCAGTTCTTTACATGGCAATGGCCACAAGCTTTGCCACAACCTTTATGGGAAGCTCCCTTAATCTTTCTGTCCCCTCCATAGGAAAAGAAATGATGGTTCCTGCCAGTCAGCTGGGCTTTGTGGTTACAGGCTATATTCTTGTAATGGCTGCTTTTGCTGTACCCTTTGGAAGGATGGGCGATCAGACGGGAAGGAAAAAGCTTCTGGTGGCAGGTCTGATGCTTTTTGCAATAACCTCACTTTTCTCCGCATTTTCCGATGACTTTCCTCATTTAATTCTTTTAAGGGCAATCCAGGGAATAAGTGCAGCAATGATTTTCAGCTCCAACATGCCCATACTTTTAAGCAACTTTCCTTTTTCTATGAGAGGAAGAGTTCTGGGTTTAAGTACTGCGGCCACCTATGCAGGCCTTTCCTTAGGTCCCGTATTAGGCGGTATTATGAACCACTATCTGGGCTGGAGATCGATTTTTATCGCCACCTTCATCTTCACACTTCCCGCCCTTATTGTGGCCATGTCCGCTTTGCCTAAGGACGATGTGGAAAACTTCAGAGAAAACAAAAACCTGTTTGATATACCGGGGAATGTGCTTTATGTAATGACCATACTCTCATTGATTTACGGGTTTACAGTGGTTAAAGATAATTCCTTCGCAGGTTTCCTTATTCTGCTGGGGGTCCTCTCCTTCTTTGCTTTTGTAACCACAGAGAAGAAAGCAGATAACCCTCTTATTAAAGTTACTCTCTTTACTCAAAACAGAACCTTCGCTTTTTCAAATATAGCAGCAATGCTGAACTATGGCGCTACCTTTGCCATAGGCTATCTTTTATCCATTTATCTTCAAGTGATTATGGGATACTCCTCCCAGGCAGCAGGGCTCATAATGATTGCGCAGCCTATAATAATGATGGTCCTTTCACCCATATCAGGAAGAATGTCCGATAAGGTATCTGCCTGCAGGCTGGCCTCTATAGGTATGGCTTTTTGTGCTCTGGGTCTTGTATTTTTTGTCTTCATCGATGAAAATACTCATTTAGCCTTTATCATCGCTGGGCTTGTGGTTACAGGAATAGGCTTCGGATTCTTCTCTTCACCAAATACCAATGCTGTAATGTCCAGCGTAGGAGCAGAAGAGCACGGTGTTGCATCCTCTGTCCTCACCACCATGAGATCTGTAGGTCATGCTTCAGGGATGGCTATGGTAACTGTGATAATGGCCACATATATGGGAAAACAGGCTCTGACGGAAGTCCCTCAAAGCCTGCTGGTTTTCGTTATACAGAGAATATTTCTTATCTGTATCATCGTATGTGTATTGGGTATCTTTTTCTCCTTAGGCAGAATCAAAGATAAAAGCAATCCAAAGTGCTGAGGCTTACCTTTTTCCCGATGCATTAAGAACATTTCTAATCTTATGGGAAACCATGGCCTGAATGGCATCCCTTGCAGGGCCCAGATATTTTCTTGGGTCGAAGTCTTCAGGATGATCAGTTAAATGTTTTCTGATTTCCGCAGTCATGGCAAGGCGTAAATCTGTATCTATATTTACTTTGCACACGCCGTGCTTTACAGCTTCTCTTATCATTTCTTCAGGCACACCCTTTGCTCCCGGAATATCTCCACCGTACCTGTTACACAGTGAAACAAACTCGGGAAGAACTGTGGATGCCCCATGAAGGACTAATGGTGTATCAGGGATCAGCTTGTTAATAATCTTTAGCCTTTCAAAATCCAAATATGGATCTCCTTTAAATTTATAGGCTCCATGGCTTGTGCCAATGGCTATGGCAAGAGAATCTACTGCTGTTAATTTAACAAATTCTGCAGCCTCATCAGGGTCCGTAAAGGACGCTGATCTTTTATCTACACTAACATTGTCTTCAATTCCTGCTAATCGGCCCAGTTCCGCTTCAACTGAAACACCGTGGGCATGAGCATATTCTACAACCTCTTTAGTCAAAGCAACGTTTTCTTTAAAAGGGTACTTGCTTCCGTCAACCATAACTGAGGTAAACCCGTCATCTACACATTTTTTGCAGATTTCAAAATCTTCACCGTGGTCAAGGTGAAGTACAATATCGAGTCCTGTGTCCAGGATTGCCGCTTCCACCAGCTTCACAAGATAAGCAGGTCTTGCATATTTTCTGGCACCTGCAGAAACTTGCAGGATTAAGGGCGCGTTTTCCTCCTTTGCCGCATCTACAATTCCTTGAATAATCTCCATGTTGTTAACATTGAAAGCACCTACTGCGTAATCCTCCTTTAAAGCCTTTTGAAACATTTTATCCGGTGTTACAAGAGCCATGACAAACCTCCTTTGGTTAAATTTGTGTAATAAAAAAAAGTCTCTATAAAAGAGACTAAAGTCCCGGTTTAATGATTATATCTATTACCTCTGAGGGCGAGGCAGTGGAAGGAATTATAAAGTTCCCCGTTTTTACTTGAGTTGACAGGCCCATATCCTCAATTAAGCTTACAAAATCAGAAACCGTGGGGAAAAGTCCCACCGATACCATGTATCCTCCTATGGTTTGTAAAGAGTCCCCGGGGTTGATATAAACGGCATACATGACAGCATCATCGGGAGGTTCCTGATCTTCTCCGGGATTAACCTCCACTTTATCGGGGTCCCCGTACAGAAGACCTTGTTCCTGAGCATTGGCTATAAGTATTTTGGGATAGTCCGACAAGGCTTCCACTCTGTTCCATATAAGAAGTCCCGCAAGGACTAAAATCACAAGAACTATGACCAGATCATTTTTATTATAGATAATATCTTTCAGTTTGTTCATTTTCTTCCTCCACAAATTAAATATATCACAACTGAAATTCAGATTCAATGTAACTTGATTGTAATAGTAATGTGATTTGTTAAAAAAGGTGGTGTGATATATAATATCAAGGTATGGAAACTATCATTATAAATAAAAATGAAGAAAACCAGAGATTGGATCGCTTTCTGAAGAAGTATTTAAGAAATGCCCCCCTGTCTCATGTTTATAAAATCATAAGAAAAGATGTGAAGGTAAACGGGAAGAGAGTCAAGGAAGACTATGTTTTGATGGCTTTGGACCGGGTGGACCTTTACATAAAGGAGGAGGACCTTGCTCAAGTAAAGAGCAGGAAGGACATAAGGGAAACTAAAACAGGCGTTTCTATAGCCTATGAAGATGAAAACATCCTAATAGCAATCAAACCTAAAGGGCTTTTGACTCACGGAACGGCTTTGGAAAAGAAAGAGACTTTGGCAAACAGCGTAATTAACTACCTGATTCAAAAGGAAGAGTATGTGCCAAGAATTGAGAAAACCTTTTCGCCCGCACCTGCAAACAGGCTTGATAGAAACACAACAGGCCTTGTAATGTTTGGGAAAAACGCAGAGGCTTTAAGAGAATTAAACCGCCTGCTAAAGGAGCGAGGTAAAATCAGAAGAATTTACCTTACCGTAGTTAAGGGGGAGATGAAAGAGGAGAGAACCCTCACAGGCTATTTATCGAAAGATGAGAGAAGAAATGTCGTTTCAGTCTCTAAAAGGGATGGAGCAAATAGAGAAGAAGCCATTTTAAAGGTAACGCCTTTAGCATGTAACAAAGGCTTTTCCCTTGTGGAGGCTGAGCTTGTTTCAGGCAGGACACACCAGATCAGAGCTCAGCTTTCCAAAGAAGGCTTCCCTGTGATAGGAGATATTAAGTACGGAGACCTAAAGGTAAACAGAGATATGAAAAACACTTTTAGCCTTCAGGACCAGCTTCTTCACAGCAGAAGGCTGGAGTTCCAAGGAATAGAAGGAAGTCTTTCATATTTAAACGGCAACGCTGTTTTAGCGCCGTTGCCTATGGAATTTCAGGAAATTAAAGAGAAACTTTTTAAGGATAAGGTATGAAGAAGCAGACAGCAAACTACAAAGACAGATACAGGCCCTATTTAATAGCCATGGCTTTAGCTTTTGTACTCACCATGATTGTGGCACCTGAGATGATGGAAGGGAAAGGGATGGAACCTTCTGTAAAGGACAAAAGCGTGGTGGTGATGACTAAGCAGTCCTACTCTGAAAAGAGAGGCCACCCGGAATTAAATGACGTGGTAGTGGTTGAAAAGTTCGCCACAAAAGCCTTCAGAGATGACCTTGGAGCAAAAAACGATAATATCATTGCAAGGGTTAAGGGACTTCCCGGAGATACTATTAAGGATGAGAAACTTTTGGGCGATTATCCGGGACCTGTAAAATTAGAAGGAGGTCAGGTGTGGCTTCTTTTAGATAACATCCCCAAAACAACCACAGAACAGGAGTTTCATGAACTATACTTAGACTCAAGAGTTTTAGGACCAATAGAACTTAAGGACATCAGAGGAAAGGCCATATTTATAGCCTGGCCACTTTCAGAAATCGGAGGAATCAAATAGATGAAAGGCTTTATTAAAGACTTTGTGATAGCGTTAATACTGGCAATACTAATAATTCAGTTCATAAAGCCTACTATAATCAAAGAAAGCTCCATGCTCCCCACACTTCAGGAAAATAATTATGTCCTTCTTTCAAAGCAGGCATATACCTTTTTCGGAGATTTGGAGTATGGAGATATAATAGTGTTCCACACGAACTTGGAAACAGCTAACGGAGCAAAAAAGGATTTAGTTAAGAGAGTTCAAGGGCTTCCGGGAGATGTGATCACCGTGAAGGACGGTATATTTATTAGAAACGGTGAGGTCATAATAGAGGACTATCTTATGGAAAGCTATACTACAGGTTACGTAGAAGACTATGAGGTGCCGGAAGGCATGATCTTCGTTATGGGAGATAACAGAAGAGTAAGCCTTGATTCAAGAAATGAAGAGGTGGGGCCTGTACCTATTAAGAACATTGCAGGTAAAGTAGTCTTTAGGGTATACCCCTTCAATGAGTTTGGGAGAATGGATAAGAAGTAATGGGGAAGTTCAAAACCATTGCCACTAATAAAAAGGCAAGGCATGAATACTTCATAGAGGATACCTACGAAGCAGGGATTGTGCTTACGGGAACGGAGATTAAATCCATAAGGCTTGGTAAGGTGAATATAAAGGAAAGCTTTGCCAAAATTGAACAAGGAGAAGTTATACTTTACGGTATGCACATAAGCCCTTATGAGCAGGGAAACAGATACAATGTGGATCCAACAAGGGAGAGAAAGCTTCTTTTAAACAGACAGGAAATAAGAAAGCTTATAGGCTTAACCAAGGAGAAGGGCTTAACGTTGGTACCTCTCTCACTTTATATAAATGAAGACGGCAGAGCAAAAATTCAACTGGGAGTGGCAAGAGGTAAAAAGCTTTACGATAAAAGAGAAGATATTGCAAAGAGGGATGCAGACCGGAAGATGGAACAGGCTCATAAGAAATGGAACAAACAAGGTAATTAGTGTAAAAATTAGGATTTTGGGGTATAATACATATGTTCTAACCCGAACAACTTATGGGGGTGTACAGGTTTCGACGGGGGTGTGGAACAAAGATAAGCGAGTCGCAGTTTGCTCAGTCTGCGTTAAAAAGGGCACGTTAAATATAAACGCTAAAAATACAAACTCTTACGCATTAGCTGCTTAAGCTATAGCCGATAATAATCGGCCGCGTCGTCACCTTGGGTTTCCCTGTAGGCTCAGGACCTGGCGTCATTTATACAGGACAACTTCAAGGGAGTGCCCGGTACCTTGAAGGAACAACGGGATGGGAGGGTCTTTAGCCTGCCGAATCGGCGATTGAACCTCTGAGAAAACAAAGGATCGGCTGCACTCGGAGAAATTCTTTCGGAAATGCTTTCGGACGTGGGTTCGATTCCCACCACCTTCACCAAATTTAAAACCATATTTTCATGTGGAAGGTACATGAAAATGTGGTTTTTTGTATGGTGATTATTAGTGCAAGAAAAAGATAAAGTAGTGGAATTTGACCACTTTGGAATATAAACAGGCGTCTCGACTTTTTAAAATAAAGAAAGTTTTTTCCGAAATGAGAAAAAACTATATGAAAAGAAGAAGTTTTTTCTCTGTAGAGAAAAAACTTTACTTTTGTTACATGATTGTTATATAATATCATCAGAGAGGCGGAAGGTAATGATTGAGCGTAAAGAGTATTTAGACCAGCTTATAGAAAGCAGAGAGAAGAACATAATAAAAGTAGTAACAGGGGTGCGACGATGTGGAAAATCGACGCTGCTTCAGCTTTATATTAATTTTTTAAAGGAAGAAGGCGTTACTGACGATCAAATCATATCAGTCAATCTTGAGGACCTGGAGTATGAAGATCTATTAGATTATAAGGTTTTGCATAAATACATTTCTGAACATCTTGTAAAGGATAAGTATACCTATGTGTTTATTGATGAAATTCAAAACTGTAAGGGTTTTGAAAAAGCTGTAGACAGTCTTTACATAAAGCCTAAGGTTGACTTATATATAACCGGCTCGAATGCTTACATGCTTTCAGGGGAGCTTGCAACTTTACTATCAGGAAGGTATATAACAGTTGAAATGCTTCCATTATCTTTTAAAGAATATTGTATTTTTCAAGAAGGAAATGACAAGAGCTTGGGAGAAAACTTTAATGATTATTTGCGTTTTGGATCCTTTCCCTATATAGCGCAGTTTGAACAAAAAGAAGGTTTAATTACTCAAGCAATTACCGGAATATATACTTCTATTCTTTTGAAGGACGTGGCTAAAAGGGAAGGTATAACCGATGTTGCTTTATTGGAAAATATAGTTAGATTCGTAGCCGTTAATATTGGCAGCCCCATATCAACTAAAAGAATAAGTGACTATATTAATTCCGCAGGAAGACGGATTTCAGTAAACACAGTAGATAGTTATTTAAGAGCTCTTACAGACAGCTATATTTTTTATAAAGCAGAAAGATACGATGTTAAGGGTAAACAATTATTAAAAACATTGGGCAAGTACTATATTGTAGATACAGGTTTGCGTAATATGCTTTTATCAAGTGCTGAATCAGATATTGGGCATTTGATTGAAAATATAGTATATCTGGAATTACTGCGTAGAGGGTTTAGAGTTAACATTGGAAAGATGCAGGAAAGTGAGATTGATTTTGTGGCTTCTGATATAAATGGTAGCATATATTATCAGGTAGCAGCTTCAGTTATAGATAAAGATACTTTAGAGCGAGAATTAGCGCCTTTAAAAAAGATATCCAACAATCATCCTAAAATTCTTTTAACGTTAGATGAAGTAGGGGCGGATCAAAATCATGAAGGAATCAAGCAGATTAATTTACTTAAATGGTTAATGGAGAAATAATATTATGAGAAAACTTAATCCTGAACATATAGAGGCTGCGATTTCCCTTATTAATCAAGGGCCTTACCTTAAGCTATTGTCTATGGAAGTTAAGGAACTGGGCTTATGGTAATAGAGGGGTCTCAGTCTATGAACTATGCGGTGGAGGCTTTAGGTTTCTCAAAGTTGCCGCCAAAATTTTTACAGGAGTAGATTATGAAAAAGGTTAAAATACTTGTTTTGCTATTAGCTTTGATTTTGGTTTTTTCCATAACAGGCTGTAACAATGGAGCTGTGGAAAATGAAAGCCTAATTCCTTCTGATATGAAAGTAGAGGCTGGTGATGAAGTTATGGAAATAGCTTTGGAAAAGGTGGAGGCTTCTGTTTCATTTTACTCAAGCCCTTGGTCTATGATTGATGATAATGGAAACCCTACAAAGATTAAGATTTTAGACAGTGAAATCACTAATCTTCAATTTGTTTATAGGGCTGATGTCTACGATAAAATGGTGGGCCAAAGAGTCATTAATGGACTAAAGTCTGCTTACGAGGATTACTATATATTTTCCTACAGGCTTTTACCTGACCAGGAAGAGCTTCAAGAGAATCCTAATCTTTCCTTTGACCTTGACTCTGAAGGGTGGATCTCCTTTGAAAAAATTACTCCCTACACTTCCGACATAATCCCCGGAGACTTATTTTTAATAGTCAGATATATGGATGATGAAATATGGTCTTCAGACCTTGTAAGGACAGCTGATTTCTCAGAAGCTTTCGTAAAACAGAAGATAGAGGCGCGGTATACCCTTTATGACAGAGCTTCTTTAGAAAGCCTTAATGTTCCTATTTTAGAGTACTCCTTTGTTTTCCCGGGGGAGAGACCTGTTACAGTTACTCTGTCAGGAAAGGTTCCTGTGATGCCTGAATATTTAACGGTCGACAGAGAAGATGACATGTTAACAGGGTACATGGCTGATTATATGACGGAAATCCTTTATGAAAATAATGGGCTATTCTTAATGAGAACATTGAATTACGGCATGCCTGATGATAAAAATTCTCTCTCTTTAGTAAACTATCTCTTTACAGATATGGCTGATGGCCCTAAGACTTTTAGAGGTATAGGAGTAGGCTCAACTGAAGAAGAGCTTTTATCTCTTTATAAAGATGACCTTTACTACTTAGATAAAGAAGAGGCAATGCTTAATAACCCTACAAATCATGATGTGGACTATGGATATTTTTACTATCCTGAAGATGGAACTAGTAGGGATATAACATTTTATATAAGGGATAAAAAGCTTGTGTTTATTGAGATGATTTCAGCTTATGAAAGAAGATATTCTTAAATTTTTAGAAAGTGATATAAAAAACAGATTAAAGTGATTTAGAAGTTACAAGTATGTGAAGTGGCAGATTCTTTGGAATTAAAAGACAGAATTTCAATTGGAATTCTGCCTTTTTTAGTTTTAAAAATCTCTAAAGGTGGGAATAAATTAAGGGTAGTGTTTATATATGTAATTGAGGTGATTTTTAATGAATATAGAAAAGTATACGAAGAACAGCATTAAGGCTTTGGAGGAGGCTATAAGCAAGGGTACGGAGTACGGTAATCCTGTAATAGATTCAGACCATCTTTTAAGGGGTCTTCTTGCTGATAAGGAAGGCCTTATTTATTCCATCATTAAAAGGATGGGTAAGGATGTGGAAGCCTTTGTGAGGGAAACTGAAGAAGCTATAGAAAGAAAGCCTAAGGTTCAAGGAGGCTCAAAGCCATCTTTATCCGCAAGCCTTGATAGGGTGGTGAATGCTGCTGAGAAGGAAGCTGAAAGGATGGGAGACAGCTTTGTAAGTGTTGAGCATCTTATGATGAGCATAATAGATAATTCTGAGAAGGAAACTAAGGAAAGATTAAGAAAGCACGGTATAACAAAGGAGGAATTCCTTCAGGTATTAAAGGATATAAGGGGGAAGAAAAAAGTGATGACAGATAATCCGGAAGCCACTTATGAGGCTTTAGAGAAATACGGTCAGGATTTGGTGACACTTGCAAAGGAGAACAAGCTTGACCCTGTAATAGGAAGAGAAGAGGAGATTCGCCATACCATTAGGATTTTATCAAGGAAGACAAAGAACAATCCTGTGATGATTGGGGAGCCCGGTGTAGGTAAAACTGCAGTTGTTGAAGGAATAGCCCAAAGGATAGTAAGAGGTGATGTGCCTGAAAACCTTCAGGATAAAAAACTTTATTCTCTTGATATGGGAGCGCTTCTTGCAGGTGCTAAGTATAGAGGTGAGTTTGAGGAAAGACTGAAGGCAGTCCTTGATGAGGTTAAAGAATCAGAAGGGGAAATCATCCTCTTTATAGATGAAATCCATAACATCGTGGGAGCAGGAAAAGCAGAAGGGTCCATGGATGCAGGTAATATGCTTAAACCTCTTCTTGCAAGAGGTGAGCTAAGGTGTATTGGGGCTACTACACTTGATGAGTACAGAAAGTATATTGAAAAGGATTCGGCTTTAGAAAGAAGGTTCCAGCCTGTTATGGTGGATGAGCCTACTGTGGAGGAGACTATTTCAATCCTTCGAGGCTTAAAGGAAAGGTATGAAATATATCACGGTGTCAGTATAAATGATGCCAGCCTTATTCAGGCTGCAGTTTTATCTCATAGATATATTACAGACAGGTTTTTACCTGATAAAGCAATTGACCTTGTGGATGAAGCTTGTGCTCTTATTAAGACAGAGCTTATGTCTTTACCTACTGAGCTGGATGAAGTTAACAGGGATATTATGAGAATGGAAATTGAAGAAGCGGCTCTGTCCAAGGAAAAGGATGAGGGCAGTATTTTGCGTTTAGAGAATCTTAAGAAAGAAATCAGTGAAGCTAAGGAGAAGCTTGATACTATGATGGCAACCTGGGAAAGGGAGAAACAGGCTATCTCAAAGGTGAGCAGCTTAAAGGAAAAACTGGAGGACCTTCACTATCAGCAGGAGGCTGCAGAGAGAAGCTATGACCTTGAAAAGGCGGCTCAATTAAAGTATGGAGAAATACCATCATTGGAAAAGGAACTGGCTGAAGCTATTAAGGAAAGTGAAGAAAAGGGTGACGGTACTTTCTTAAGAGAAAGCGTCACACCTGAAGAAATAGCAAAGATTGTTTCAAGATGGACAGGGATTCCTGTATCAAGAATGATGGAAGGGGAAAGGGAGAAGCTCTTAAGGCTTGACCAAATTCTTCATGAAAGGCTTATAGGACAAGAAGATGCAGTTAAAAAAGTTTCTGATGCTATTTTAAGGTCTAGAGCTGGAATCAAGGACCCTAATAGACCTATTGGATCATTCCTCTTCTTAGGGCCTACTGGAGTTGGTAAGACTGAGCTTGCAAAGGCTTTAGCTGAAGCTCTATTTGATTCAGAGGACAATATGGTGAGAATCGATATGTCTGAGTATATGGAGAAGCATTCTGTGGCAAGGATGATAGGAGCGCCTCCAGGTTATGTAGGTTATGAAGAGGGAGGCCAGCTGACTGAAGCTGTAAGAAGAAAGCCTTACACAGTAGTTCTGTTTGACGAAATTGAAAAAGCCCATCTTGAGGTGTTCAATGTGCTTTTACAGATTCTTGACGATGGAAGAATAACGGACTCCCAAGGTAGGACTGTGGACTTTAAGAATACGGTTATAATCATGACATCAAACCTTGGAGCTCCTATCCTTTTAGAAGGTATTAATGAAAAGGGTGAACTTAAACAGGAGGCTGTGGACCAAGTTATGAGAGAGCTAAGAGCCACCTTTAGGCCTGAGTTTCTAAACAGACTTGATGAGACGGTTCTCTTTAAGCCTCTATCTAAAGATCAGCTTACAAGCATTCTCGATCTTATGCTTCATAGCATTGAGATGAGACTTTCTGATAAAGAGATTACCATGACTTTAAGTGATGAAGCTAAAGACTTTCTCATAAGTGAGGGCTACGACCCTGTCTTTGGGGCAAGGCCTTTAAGAAGATATTTGCAAAGAGATTTGGAAACTCTTCTTGCCAGGGCTATAATATCGGGAGATGTTAAGGAAAAGGATAACCTTAGGATTGGCATAAAAAATGGCGCTCTCTTTATAGAAAGGTAAGGTTTTATGAAGATAACGATTGTTAAGAACGGACCATATATAGTATCCGGAAGCGTACCTTTAAAGGAAAAGATTATTACACCTGTAGGGAAACATTATGTTTACAGAGATGGGAGGAGGTATCCTTTAAAGGATACTTATTCCCTGTGCAGGTGCGGAATGACTACGACTCCGCCCTTTTGTGACGGGAGCCATGAGGAAAAGGGGTTTGAAGGTAAACCGGTGGCTGACAAACGTCCTTATGAGGAAAGGGCAGGTGTCTATAAGGGTGCAGAGCTTGATATGATGGATGATAGGCGCTGTGCCTTTGCAAGATTTTGTCATAGAGAAGAAGGAGATGCCTGGCAGCTTACGAAAGCTTCTGATGTGGGAGATAACAAAGAAGAAGCTATAATTGGGGCTAATGAATGCCCTGCCGGCAGGATTACAGCAAGAGAAAAGGACGGCACTGTTATAGAGCCGGATCTTCCTAAAGAGGTTATCATCATTCAAGACCCTCAAAGGCATGTAAGCGGTCCAATTTATGCACAAGGTGGTATTGTTTTAGTTGATGATGAAGGTGAAGAATATGAGCTTAGAAACAGATACACCCTCTGCAGATGCGGCAAATCATCAAATATGCCCTTTTGCGATGCCACTCATGTGTCTGTAAGGTTTAAGGATAAATAGATATGGGGAAAAAGGGCCTTTTCGATAAAATTGCATTTCCCTATTCCTGGTTTTACTCTTATCAGGTTTCCATGTTTGGAGATACTCTTTCGCGAAGCAAGGATGTGTTTAATTTCAGCGATTACAGAACTGTTCTTGATGTGGGGTCGGGTACAGGAGCCTTTTGTGCTGTGTTGAAAGAGATGGGGCTTTCAGTAACAGGTACAGATATGTCTTTGGAAATGATCAAGGTGGCGAAAAAGAAGAACCCATCTATAGAATTTGTCCATTCTGATGCTACTGTGGGATTACCTTTTCCCGATAAATCCTTTGACATTGTTATGGCATCCTATGTGGCTCACGGAATCAACAAGGAGGAGAGAAGGGAGCTTTACACTCAGATGGGCAGAGTGGCAAAGGAGTGGGTTGTCATTTACGACTACAATCAGAAGAGGTCACCTTTAACATCCCTTGTAGAATGGATGGAGGGAGGGGATTACTTCAACTTCATCCGTCATGGCAGGAAGGAAATGGAAGAGTGCAGGAAAGAGATGGAGCTCTGCTTTTCGGAAGTGAAGGTCTTTGATATAGGTAAAAGGACAGCTCTCTATCTTCTTAAACCAAGGGCATAAAGGGGGATTTAATAGTGGCTCTAATAAATGATAAAAATATAATACTCATAGGTATGCCGGGAAGCGGGAAAAGCACGGTAGGAGTAGTTCTGGCAAAGGCATTGGGCTATAGATTTATAGATTCAGATCTTTTGATACAGGAAACTCTGGGTGACCGGCTTTCTGAAATCATTGAAAAGGAAGGGATCCCTGAATTTCATCGCCTTGAGAATATTATTAATTTAAGAATTAATCCCGAGAATACAGTAATAGCCACAGGAGGCAGTGCCATTTACGGTGAAGAAGCCATGAACCATTTCAGGCAGATAGGTACGGTTATATATCTTAAGCTGTCCTATGAAGAGATAGAGAAGAGACTTGGTGATTTAAAAATGAGAGGTATAACCATAAAGGAAGGGGAAACCTTGAAGGACCTTTATGAAGAGAGGATTCCGCTATATGAGAAATATGCTCATGTAGTGTTGGATACGGAAGGACTTATGCTTAGAGAGACTGTTTCTGAAATAATTTCCCTGAAAGAAGCCCAATAGGTGTGTAAGTTCTTTAAATCGGGGAATAGAGTATGTACGTTTTAGATAAGAAGGCTTTTGTTTATTTTGGGAGGTAATTATGAAAAAGCAAATTAAGAACAACATTTCATGGGTGGGAGTGATTGACTGGGAGTTAAAAACTTTCCATGGCAGCGAATATTCAACACATCATGGGTCATCCTATAACTCCTATCTTATTGAGGAGGAGAAGACCGTTTTAATAGACACTGTGTGGAGTCCTTTTTCCAAGGAGTTTGTGGAGAATCTTGAAAAAGAGGTAGACCTTAAGAAAATTGACTACATAATTGTAAACCACGGAGAGGTGGATCACAGCGGAGCCTTACCGGCTTTAATGGAGAAAATTCCTGATACTCCGATTTATCTGACCGCAAACGGGGTGAAATCCTTAAAAGGTCAGTACCATAAGGACTGGAATTTCAATGTGGTGAAGACCGGAGATAAGCTTGATATAGGTAACGGCAAGGAATTGATTTTTGTAGAGATGCAGATGCTTCACTGGCCTGACAGCATGGCTACTTATATGACAGGAGACAATGTGCTTTTCAGTAATGATGCATTCGGTCAGCATATGGCAAGCCAGGAGCTGTTTAACGACAAGGTGGATCAGTGTGTTCTTTTTGAAGAGGCTGAAAAGTATTATGCCAATATAATCAACCCCTTTAATCCTATCCTGAGAAAGAAGCTGGAGGAAATCCTTTCCTTCAATCTGCCCATAGATATTATTGCCACAAGCCACGGAATTATCTGGAGGGATAACCCTGTACAGATAGTCGAAAAGTATAGTGAATGGGCCAATGATTATCAAGAGAATCAGGTTACACTGATTTACGATACCATGTGGAACGGTACCAAGCGTTTAGCTGAAATGATTGCGGAAGGTATATCAAGTGTGAGCCCTGATACTGTTGTGAAGGTGTTCAACGTAACAAAGACTGACGAGAATGACCTTATAACCGAGGTTTTCAAATCTAAAGCAGTTCTTGTAGGGTCGCCTACCTTCTATAACACCTGTATGCATACCATGGAAGGTTTTATTCATCTGGTGAAAGCTTTGAAGTTCAAAAACAAAAAAGCAGCCGCCTTTGGATGCTACGGATGGACAGGGGAAAGTGCAAAAATTCTAAGAGGGCTTATGGAGGATGCAGGGTTTGAGATAATCGGTGATGACCACAGAGCCATGTGGGCGCCTGATGAAACAGCATTAAATGATGCCTTTTTATACGGTAAAGAAATTGCCAAAAAACTGTAGGAAATAAAGGTTATAGGCTATGGGGAACATGTCTGATTTAAGACAGGTTCCCTTTTCTATTGACAAAGACGTAACTAGGCTACAATAATTGTTATGGAGGAGGAGTAAATCATGGATATTAAAGATAATATGGACAGCGCATCCTATATAGCTTCATATGTGCAAAGAGGAAGGGATGCCCAAAAAGCATTTGAGAAGTATTCCCAGGAGGAAGTGGACAAAGCTGTAATGGCCATAGCAAAGGCTGTATACGATAACGCTATGGAGCTTGCGGAGCTTGCCGTTTCAGAATCAGGCATGGGCGATGTGGATGATAAGGTGATAAAGAATAGAAGCAAGGCTGCTGTTATCTGGAACAGTTTAAGAGGAAAGAAATCAAGGGGAATAATAGACAGGGATAATAAGACGGGGATTACAAAAATTGCAAAACCCATGGGAGTGGTGGCTGCAATCACGCCTTGCACCAACCCTATAGTGACGCCTATGAGCAATGCCATGTTTTCTCTAAAAAGCGGAAACAGCATAATCATAACTCCCCATCACAAGGCAATTAATTCCAGCACAAAAGCCGTTCAGTATATGAATGAGGCTTTGAAGAAGCTCTCCATGCCGGACAATCTGATTCAGATCCTTGATCAGCAGTCTAGGGAGAACACAAAGGCTCTTATTTCCACCTGCGATGTGGTTATAGCCACAGGAGGCATGGGAATGGTGAAAGCTGCCTACAGCTCAGGAAAACCTGCTCTTGGAGTAGGTGCGGGGAATGTGCAGTGCATCATCGATTACGGTGTTGATTATAGAGCGGCTTTAAAAAAGGCTGTGGACGGAAGAGCCTTTGACAACGGCATTATATGCTCAGGAGAGCAGAGCATAATTATACCTGAAAAGGATAAGGAGGAGATTTACTCAATTCTGAGGGAAGAGGGTTGCCTTCTAATAACCGATGAAAAAGAGAGAAATGCTTTGAGGGAAGCTCTCTTTATAGAGGGAGCTATGAACCGGCACCTTGTGGGACAGTCTGCAGAGAAGGTGGCGGAGTTTGCAAAAATCCCCGGAGGAAAGGGCGTAAGGGTAATTGTGGTGGAGGCTGAAGCCCACGGAGATAAGGAATTGCTTTCAAAGGAGAAGATGTGTCCTGTTTTAGTGGCTCATTCTTACAGGAATTTTGAAGAAGCAGTAGCCATAGCCTCTGAGAACCTTGAGGTGGAAGGGAAAGGTCACAGCGTTTCCATACATTCTGATAATGAGGACCACATTCTTTATGCAGGTGAAAAGCTTTCCGTATCAAGATTTCTTGTGAATCAGGCATGCTCCTTTACTGCAGGAGGAAGTTATTTCAACGGTTTGGCCCCCACAAACACTTTAGGTTGCGGCTCTTGGGGAAACAATTCTCTTTCTGAAAACCTGACTTATACTCATCTTATGAACATTTCCAGAATTGCTGATTATATGGCTCAAAATCAGGTTCCCGAAGAAGAGGATTTGTGGAACATTTAAGGCGTATTTGATATAATAATACGTGTTTGGGAAGCTCTGTTTTAAAGGGGGAAGGATTTGGAAAAGAGGAAACGTTTCGGTGACAGGTGGGATGGAAAGCGCATCAGAGGCTTGGACGGAATACATAGCATCATGCCATATTTGTTTAAGAACCGTGTTGCTTCTGAAGTCTATTCAAAGGAAGCCTTTGATATGACTGAGGTTTTGGAGCAGATGAAAGGGATTAAGGAAGAGGACCCGGAATCCGGCATAACCGCCTTTCATTATATAGTTACAGCCTTTGCCAAAACTATTTATCACAGGCCTGACCTGAATAGATTCATTGCGGGCAAAAGGTTTTATCAAAGAAATTTTATTACCTTCAGTTTTATTGTGAAAAGGTATATGGGAGATGAAGCAAAGGAGATGATCATGACTCTTAAGATAGATGAAACCATGAATCTCCTTGATATAAGCAAAAAGATTACCGGGGAAGTGACCGATTTACGGGAAGCAGGAAAGGACGATGTGGATTTACTGCTTCAGGCGTTGAGAAAGCTGCCCCGTTTTTTAATGACCTTTGTGATGTTTATATTCAGAACCTTGGACTTTTATGGGAAAATGCCAAGATCTGTTTGCCACGGTGATATTAATTATCAGAGTTTGCTTCTGTCAAACCTTGGAAGCATCAATGCCGATGCCTGCTATCACCACTTAAACGATTACGGAACCAATTCCATGGTCTGTACCATTGGACGGATTCATAAAGAAAAAGTTTTGGACCCGGAGGGTAAGGAGAGCATCAGAGACGTTGCAAATTTTGGTATCACCATAGATGAAAGAATAGCGGATGGATTTTACTTTGCAAGGTCTACAAGGCTGTTAAAACACCTGTTGTTAAACCCGGATATTTTGTTATCTCCCATAAAAGAGGCAATAGACTATGAATATTAATGAGAAGTGGAACCTAAGCTACCCTGAGGGTTCCATGATAGACTTCATAAGGGAAAGAGCAGAAGGCTATATGGATTATGATGCTTATGATTTTCTTGGGAAAAGGAGAACTTACAGAGAATTTTTCCGGGAGATTGACACCTGTGCAAAGGCCCTTACGGCTCTGGGGATTAAAAAGGGCGAAAGAGTAACGGTTTGTTTACCCAATATGCCTCAAGCTTTAATTATGTTTTACGGCCTTAACAGAATGGGGGCAATTCCCAACATGGTTCATCCCTTATCTGCCGAAGGGGAAATCGAGTTTTACTTAAATGAATCGGAAAGCGTTGCCGCAATTACCCTGGATATGTTTTTTGAAAAGTTTGAGAAAGTAAGGGAAAATGCTCCCGCACTTAAAAATATTATTGTGACCTCCATGGGCCAGGCATTGTCCCCTCTTAAAAGAATAGGTTATATGGTAACTCAAGGAAGAAAGATTCCTTCTGTGATGCCGGGGCCCGGCATAGTTTTCTATGAAGAGTTTATGGAGGTTGGAAGAAAGTATAAAGGTGAATTTATACAGAATGTAAAAAAAGATGATGTGGGCTGTATCCTTTATTCGGGAGGTACTACAGGCACCACGAAAGGCATTCTTTTAACCAATTTAAACTTTAATGCCCTGGCTGTCCAAACAGCTGAAGCAGGAGACTGCCTTGAAACAGGCCATAAGATGCTGGCTGTTATGCCTGTCTTTCACGGCTTTGGTTTAGGGGTGGGAATTCATACAGGCCTTTGCTACGGCCTTGTGGAAATACTGGTGCCTAAATTCAGCGTTAAAACATATGCCCAACTGTTGAAGAAGTATCAGCCTAACTATATAGCGGGAGTGCCTACGCTTTTCAGCGCTCTTTTAGCCACCAGGAAAATGGAGAAGGTGGACCTTTCCTGTCTGGAAGGCGTCTTTTCAGGGGGGGATACCCTGACGCCCCAGCTTAAAAAGAAAGTTGATAAATTCCTCAAAGAACGAGGCGCTAAAATTCAAATCAGAGAAGGTTACGGTACAACTGAATGTGTTACAGCCAGCTGTCTTACGCCTAAGGATATATACAAGGAGGGATCCATAGGCCTGCCTTTTAAGGATACTCTGTATAAAATTGTAAAGGTGGGAACTGTTAAGGAGGCAGATACTTTGGAAGAAGGAGAAATCTGCATTAACGGGCCTACTGTGATGAAGAGTTATCTCAACAACCTTAAGGAAACTGAAGATGCATTAAAAGTTCATGAAGATGGTCTTACATGGCTTCATACAGGAGATTTAGGGACTGTGGATGAAGAAGGATATATTTATTTCAAACAGAGAATCAAGAGAATGATAATATCTTCAGGATATTCCATCTACCCTTCTCGGCTTGAGAACATATTGGATGCTCATCCTCTGGTTCGCACTTCTACAGTCATAGGAGTGCCTGACCCTTACAAGGGTCAAAAGGTGAAGGCCTATATCGTTTTAAAGGAAGGCATCGCTTCCGATGATGATGTTAAGGAAAGCATTTATGAATACAGCTTAAAAAACATTGCAGCCTATGCCATGCCCTACGAATTTGAATACAGGGATTCCCTACCTCAGACCTTGGTTGGGAAGGTGGCATACAGACAGCTTGAGGAGGAAGAGTTTTTAAAGAGCAGGGAAGAAGGAGAAGCATGCTTAACGTGTTAGCCTATGAAAAATTCAAAAGTGCCCAATGTTACATATAAGATTATAAGACCTATAGTATCACCTTTTCTTGGTTTAATATTTCATTTGAAAAGTGAAAAAGCGCCCTTTGTTGAGGGTCCTTGTATTATAATTTCAAATCATAACACCGACCTTGACCCCGGATTTATTGCAAGAAGCTTTAAAGAACCCATGTATTTTTTAACAAGTGAGCATGTGATGAGCTGGGGATTTGTATCCAGGCTGATGGAGTTTCTTGGAGATCCTGTTTCCAGATTGAAGAGTACAAAGGATGCTCAGGCTGCCAGGGAGGTTTTAAGAAGGCTTAAAGAAGGCCATAGAATCTGTATTTTTGCCGAGGGAAACAGAAGCTTTAACGGTGTGACGGGGCCTATTGCCGAAGCTACGGGAAAGCTGGTCAAGGCAGGAGGAGCCACCCTCATGACCTACCACTTCGAGGGAGGTTATTTAACTTCTCCAAGATGGTCAAGGACCATGAGAAAGGGAAGGATGAAGGGATACCTTAAGGGGGTATATCCTTTTAGTGATCTTAAAGATAAGACAGTGGATGAAATAAACAGAATGATTAAAGAGGACCTTCATGAGGATGCCTATGAAAGGCAAAGGACTGAGCACGTAAGATTTAAAGGGAAGAACCTGGCAGAATGGTTGGAGATTGCGTTATATATGTGCCCTGAATGTGAAAGGATTGGGAACATGAAGAGCAGCAACAACCGGTTTTATTGTGAGGCCTGCAGCTTTGAGACCCATATTGATGAATATGGATATTTTGATAAAGCTTCACCCTTTAAAACCATAACGGAATGGGATCTTTGGCAGACGAAGAAGATGAAGGAGCTTCAAAAATACGATTTACAGGATGATGAACAGGAGCTCTATAAAGCAGATCCACATAACCATGAGAGAAATCTGTTATATAAAGGAACTCTTTTGGCAAATGAAGAAGGAATGACCATGGGAGATTATCATTTCGCCTTTAAGGATATGGTGAATATGAATATTAACGGGAGAATGATGATAACCTTCTTTGTAGATCAGAACCATTATGAGATACGGTCCGGTCATCCAAGAAGCGGAAGGAAGTATTTAGCTGTCTATCAAATAATGAGGGAAAGGGAACGCCCGGAATATAACCGGGGGGAATAAAGGATGGATTTCTCAGCAGCCAACGAACAATTGTGGAATGTGGTAATACAGTTTGGAATAATAGCAGCCACAGTCCTTATAGCCAATGCTTTAAGAAGGAATTCAAGGACCATAAGAAACAGCCTTATGCCTACGGCGGTGCTGGCAGGCTTTATCCTTCTTTTACTAAGGACCTTTGGTATCCTCAATATGGATTCCACACTGCTTGAGATGATCACCTACCATGGGATTGCTTTGGGATTTATTGCCATGAGTCTGAGAGTGCCTGAAGCAGGTGCCATAACTGAAGGAGGCAATTTCATAGGGCTAAGAAGCGGCTCCATGATAGTAAGCGTCTATCTGCTCCAAGGTATTATGGGCATTATGATAACCATAGGTTTGGCTTATACTGTGGTCCCCAACGTATTTAAAGCAGCAGGCATACTGCTGCCTATGGGATACGGTCAAGGGCCGGGGCAGGCCAACAATGTGGGAACCATATATGAAGCCATGGGCATGATGGGAGGAAGGTCCTTTGCCCTTGCCATAGCCGCCATGGGCTACTTATGGGCCTGCATAGCAGGAGTTATATATTTGAATGTTTTAAAGAGAAGGGGAGAAATCAGGAGAAACGGAATTGAGGAAGTGTCAGGCTCCGTTACCATAGATATGTTTCAGCATAAGGATGAAATACCCGTTTCCGAATCTGTTGACAAGCTTTCGGTTCAGGCAGCATTAGTGGTAATAGTTTATCTTGCCACCTTCCTCTTTACAAAGGGATTGTCCTCCTCCATAACCATGATATCTGAAGGTGCGGGAGCTACCGTAAACAGCCTTTTATGGGGTTTCAACTTTATAACAGGCTCTCTCCTTGCCATACTTACAAGAATTATTATGGAGAAGATGAAGAAAAGAGGCATTATTAAAAGGAGGTACCAAAACAATTATCTTTTATCGAGGCTGTCAGGACTTGCTTTTGATATAATGATAATTGCAGGAATCGCCTCCATTGAAATAGGAGACTTGTCAGGCAACTACTTGATGTTCGTTCTCATGTCCCTGGCAGGAGGCTTTGGCACCTTTTATTATCTTAAGAGGCTTGCAAGAATCCTTTATCCCGACTATTACTATGAAGGCTTTTTATCCATGTTTGGCATGATGACAGGAACGGTGAGCTCAGGCATACTGCTCCTTAGAGAAGTTGATCCTGAGCTTAAAACACCTGCGACAAACAACCTGGTTACAGGCAGCTGTTCAGCCATCGTCTTTGGCATTCCTATGCTTATATTCATAGGTATGGCACCTAAATCAGATATGATGCTGTTTGTAACTCTTGGAATAATTATTCTGTACTTTTTAGCACTTTTAACCTTTACCGTAAAAGTGGGCGGCAGGAGACAATAGATGGTTTCCAATAATTCTGTAAAAATTTATACTGAGAAGGACTTTGTAAAAAAGCAATGGTCAGGAGGAGTGACAGAGGAACTGTTCATTTATCCTCCCGGTTCTTCCTATGAGAAAAGAGACTTCATTTTCCGGTTAAGCAAGGCTTCCGTAGAGGCTGAGAAAACGAAATTCACAGAGCTTACAGGGTTTACAAGGCATCTTGTACTTTTGGAAGGAGACGTTACCCTAGTGTCGGACTCAAGGAAAAGTAAGAAGCTTGACAGACTTTCAACCTTTTCCTTCAAAGGCTCTGAAGACATTGAAAGCTTTGGCACAGGGAAAGACTATAATCTTATGGTTAAGGAAGATGCCGAAAGCGCTTTGGAGGTATATGAGGTTACAGAGGAAGGAAGAGCTTTTAAGCTTCCTTCATTTATTCATGGGAAAGAAGCATATCTTTGCTTTTACTGCTTAAAGGGATATTCAGTAATAGGATTGGGTGACCATAAGGAATACTTGAAGGAGTCACAGCAGGTCGTTATTAAGGAGCAGGATATAGAGGAAAGGGAAGTTCTCCTTATGGGGGAAGGAGTCACAATCGGCGCTTATGTGGCCTTTGATAAGACTGAGTACTTTGAAGAAAAGAAGAAGAGCCCCATAACCTTTCAGGATATAAAGGATGCATACTTCATTGCATATACAAGCTTCAGGGGTGCTAAGTTCATAAACAAAAAGAGAAGGAACTTATGGTATGATCCACACCTGGTGAAGGGAATCAGGAAAGCTGAAAAATTTTATATAACCTTCATTCTGTATTTTATAGGACTTTTCTTTGCATTATATATAGATGTGCATAAGGGAACAGGTGCAATTTTATGGACTCTTTTATATCTTCTTATAATACTTCCCTTATCATACCTTATATTTATCCCAAGGCCTGTAAAGGACCATATGATCCCTGTTTCCCAACTTACTGCTTTACAGAAAAAGCTGTATGATGAGGAAAAAGAAAAGAATCCTCAAACGGAAAAGATTCTTAAGAAATACAGAATAACAGGGAGGAATGAAGGAGATGAGCATAAAGGCAGAAGCTATGGAAGCTTTAAGTAGCCTTTACTTATACTGAGAGTCGTATAAGTTTTTGTAGAAACCATTAGCCTCAAGGAGCTCTTTATGAGTTCCTTTTTCTATTACATCCCCATCCTTCATTACAAGGATAATATCTGCGTCAACTATGGTGGACAGCCTGTGAGCTATGATGAAGCTGGTCCTTCCCTTCATAAGCTCTGCCATTGCCCTTTGCACATTTTTCTCTGTCCTTGTATCTACAGAGCTTGTAGCCTCATCCAAAATAAGTATAGGTGAATCTGCAAGAAAGGCTCTTGCAAGAGTGAGAAGCTGTTTTTGACCTGCGCTGAGATTGCCTGCATCCTCCTGAACTACCATTTTATAGCCTTTGGGCTGTGTCCTGATATAGTGATGTATATGGGCTGCCTTTGCAGCTTTCTTTATATCTTCTTTTGTAGCCGTGTCACAGCAGTAGCTTATATTTTCCTGAACAGTGCCTGAGAATAGCCAGTTGTCCTGAAGCACCATGCTGAAGCAGGAACGAAGGTCCCCCCTTTTCATATCCTTTATGTCAACGCCGTCAAGGAGAATTCTTCCTCCTTTAAGCTCGTAGAATCGTAGAAGCAGTTTTACAATGGTGGTTTTACCTGCTCCTGTAGGTCCTACTATTGCAACTCTCTGACCTTGCTTAACAGAGAAGCTTAAATTCTTCATGAGAGGAGGCCTATTCTCCTCCTCCAAAGGATATGAAAAGGTAACGTTATCAAAGACAATGTCTCCCTTTACATTTTCTTTAAGGATAACTTCAGGAGTATCAGAATCAGGCGCCTCATCCTCTTCGTTCAACACTTCAAACACTCTTTCTGAAGCTGCTGCCGTAGATTGAAGGACATTTGCAATGTTTGCAAGCTGCATGAGAGGCTGGTTAAAGGTTCTGATGTATTGCAGAAAAGCTTGAATGCTTCCTATGGTAATCCTGCCGTTTACAGCCAGATAACCTCCTACTATACAGACCAGAACAAAACCGATATTCCCTACAAAGTTAATTAAGGGCATCATGGTGCCTGAATAAAATTGAGATTTCCTCCCTGCCTTCTCCAGTTTGCCGTTTAATTCGTCGAAGGTTCTTTTTGCTTCCTCCTGGCCGTTAAAGGCCTTAACCACGATGTGGGCTGTAAACATTTCTTCTATATGACCGTTCACCTCTCCTAGGTACATCTGGTTATCCCTGAAGTGGCCTTGAGATCTCTTTACAATCATCTTAATGACAAACATGGATAAAGGTATGGTGATGAGGGCAATTAAAGTCATAAGGGGACTTATATAAATCATTAGAAGGAGAATCCCCACCACTGTTATAAGGCTTGTGACAATTTGGGAGAGAGTCTGATTCAAGGTGGTATTTACAGTATCTATGTCGTTTGTGACTCTTGATAATATTTCCCCGTGAGTCTTTTTATCGAAGTATTCCAAAGGAAGTCTGTTAAGCTTTTCAGAAAGTTCGTTTCTCAATCTGTAGCTGACTCTTTGGGAAATACCTGCCATGACAAAACCTAGGAGAGCCGAGAACACGGAGGAAAGCCCATAAATTATAAGCAACAAAACAAGAAGTTTTATTAGAGCTGTAAAATCCATAGGCACATTATGAAGAACCGAATTTGCCACCACATCTGTGGCCTTCCCAAGAATAAGAGGGGAGATGACAGAAAAGGCAACTGAAAAGACTGTGGCCAGCGATGAGATAATCAACCGGCCCCTGTAAGGCCTTAGATAGCGCCACAAGGTTTTAATGGTACCTTTAAAGTCTTTGGCTTTTTCTCCGGGCATAAGGGCAGAAGCGGGGCCCCCACCGGGACCTTTTCCCGGCCTTATTTTAGGACCTGCCATCAGCTTCACCTCCTTCCCCTTCAAGTTGTGAGGAAACAAGCTCCCTGTAAACGGAACATGTTTTAAGCAATTCCTTATGAGTTCCTATACCTGAAATCTTTCCTTCATCAAGAACGATTATCTGATTGGCGTTTTTAACCGTGCTTATTCTTTGGGCTACTACAAAAACAGTTTTGCCTTTTTTGGCCTTAATGAAAGCTTCCCTTAAAGCTGCCTCTGTTTGGAAGTCAAGGGCGCTGAAGCTGTCGTCAAAAATATATATGGGAGCATCCTTATACAGAGCTCTTGCAATGCTGAGCCTCTGCCTTTGACCGCCTGATACATTGGTGCCTCCCTGATTTATGGGGCTTTCCACTCCTTCGGCCTTTTGGTCAACAAACTCCTTGGACTGACTTATTGTAATTGCCTCCTCAAGCTTGTGAGAATCTATAGAGGTGGCAGTGTAAGTTACATTGGATAGAACAGTTCCCTTCATAAGCAGATTTTTTTGAGGCACAAAGCTTATAAGGTCTCTTAAGTTATTTCTGGATAAGGTCTTAATGTCCACACCGTCAATCAATATCTTTCCGCCTGTTAAATCGTGAAATCTTGGAAGGAGGTTTACAAGGGTGGATTTGCCTGAGCCTGTGCCGCCCACTATGGCTGTAAAGGTGTTGGGAGAGGCTTTAAAGGAAATGTTTGAAAGCACATTTTCCTCAGCATCAGGGTATCTGAAGGAGGCCTTTTCAAAACGGACCTCACCCTTTGTATCTAAGGGGAGATGATTCTGTTCAGGCTCCGGCAAATCTGTGATCATAAGATCCATTTTTAAAACTTCATTTATACGCTGTGCGGATACCATGGCTCTTGGTAGCATTATGAAAAACATGGTAAGGAATAAAAATGACATTACCACGTGAGTTGCATATTGGATGAAGGCCATCATGTCGCCTACTGCAAGCTTGTTAACATCTATCAGCTTGGAGCCTGCATAGACTATGAGCACAGAGCCGTAGGACATGATAAGTGACATGACAGGCATCATAAGGGACATGAGTCTGTTTACGAAAAGATTGGTATTCATCAGCGCTTTGTTGGCTTCCTCAAATCTTTCCTCTTCCCGCTTTTCCCGTAAAAAAGCTCTTATGACCAGCATCCCCTTTAATCGCTCTGATATAATTAGGTTGATTCTGTCCATAAGCTTTTGAAGCATTCTGAACTTGGGCATGGAGAGAGCCACTGATAAAAAGACGAAAAACAAAAGGGATACCAAGGTAATAACTATGGTCCAGGTCAAGTCGTGGCTTGTTCTTATGGCCATAATAAGAGCGCCTATTCCCATGGCAGGTGCAAAGAACCCCATTCTGAGAATCATAAGTGATGCGTTTTGTACTTGAAGTACGTCGTTGGTTGCTCTTGTTATTAAGGAGGCAGTAGTGAAAAGCTCCATTTCTCCGCTGTCAAAGGAAGAGACCTTGGAAAAAATAGAGGCTCTAAGCCTGGCGGCTCCTTTTGCAGATATGTTGGAGGCAAGAAAGCTTACGGTGATTGCAATGGTTGCAACTAAAAAGGATAAAAGCAACATTAAAATACCTGTTTCATAAATTACGCTTTGATTTTGCTTTACTATGCCTTCATTTATTATTTGAGCCATAAACTTGGGAAGCTCCAATTGAAGCATTGCCTGAAGAATTATAAGGCCGCCTGTTGTTATAATAATTGGGAAAAAAGGAATATATATCCTGAGTATGCTTTTCATAAATGGAATTATACCACAAAACCATACCTTGAAAACTTGATTATGGTATAATACCTTCTGTAACTACTTAAAGAAGAGAGGAAAAAGAAATGTCGGGGAAGAAAGGAACTTACTATATCAGCACTCCCATATATTATCCCAGCGATAATCTTCATATTGGCCACACCTACTGTACGGTGATGGCTGATGCCATGGCGCGTTTTAAGAGACTTTCAGGTTACGATGTTCACTTTCTTACAGGGACAGATGAACATGGTCAGAAAATCCAGCAGATAGCAGAGAAGGCAGGGCTTGAGCCAAAGGAATATGTGGACAGGATTGTAGGAAACATTAAAGAGCTTTGGAAGACCATGGAGATTTCTTATGATGACTTCATAAGGACTACAGAGGAAAGACATGTGAAGAGAGTTCAGGCCATTTTCATGAAGATGTATGAAAAGGGGGATATATATAAAGGCTCCTATGAAGGCCTTTACTGTACTCCCTGTGAAAGCTTCTGGACTGAGAGTCAGCTTGTGGACGGCTGTTGCCCTGACTGCGGCAGACCTGTGGAGGAGGCCAGCGAGGAGGCATACTTTTTCCGCCTTTCCGACTATGCTCCCAGGTTGTTGGAGCTTTTTGAAAAAAATCCCGATTTCTTAAAGCCTGATACAAGAAGAAATGAAATGATTGCTTTTGTAGAGCATGGCTTGGAGGATTTATGTGTAAGCCGCTCCTCCTTTAATTGGGGGATTCCTGTGCCCATTGATGACAAGCACGTTATTTATGTTTGGCTTGATGCGCTGTCAAACTACATAACTGCCCTTGGCTATCCTGATGATCCTATAGAATACAATAGGTATTGGCCTGCCAATGTGCACCTTGTGGGAAAAGAGATAGTGAGATTTCACTCCATTATCTGGCCTGCCATGCTTATGTCCATAGATGAACCTTTGCCAAAGCAGGTGTTAGGCCATGGATGGCTTCTTCTTGAAGGCGGAAAGATGAGTAAAAGCAAAGGCAATGTGGTGGACCCCGTAAAGCTGATTCAGCGCTATGGAATAGATGCTCTTAAGTATTTTCTGTTACGTGAATATACCTTTGGACAGGACGGGCTTTTCACAAACGAGGTGCTTATAAAAAGAATCAATTTCGATTTGGCCAATGATTTAGGCAACCTTGTTTCAAGGACTGTTACCATGATAGGCAAATACCTGGATTATGTAGTCCCTGAAAAAGCAAAGGAAGATGAGTTGACAGCTCTGGAAAAAGATTTGAGAAACATGGCTTTATCCTGCGCCGACAAGGTTGAGGACCATATGGACAGGTTTGAGTTTAATTTGGCTTTAGCTGAAATATGGCATGTGGTTGGAAGGGCCAACAAGTACATTGATGAAACTACTCCTTGGGTTCTTGCAAGAGATGAAAAGAATAAGAGGAAGCTTGAGATAGTTCTCTCCCATCTTGCAGAAGTAATCAGGATAGTTTCAGTTTTAATATTTCCTTTTATGCATACTACAACTATGAATATAAGAGGGCAGCTTGGGATGTCAGAGGAGGAACCTCTTTGGGAGGAAGCCTTTGTTTTTGACAAGCTTGAAGGCACAAAGGTTAACAGAGGCGAAGTGCTGTTTCCAAGAATAGAGATTGAAAAGGAATTGTCAGAGCTTGAAAGCCTTAAGGCAGAGGAAGGGAACATTCCCATAGAGCTTAAGGAACCCATAGAATACGATGTGTTTGATAAAATAGACTTCAGAGTAGGCACTATATTGGAAGCAAAGAGACACCCTGATGCAGATAAGCTTTTGGTGTTTAAGGTTAAGATGGGCACGGAAACAAGACAGGTTATTTCAGGGGTGGCCTCATCTCACAAACCTGAAGACTGTATAGGGAAAAAGGTAATAGTTGTTGCCAATCTTAAACCGAGAAAGCTGAGAGGTTTGGAGTCCAAGGGAATGCTGATGTTTGCAGACAACATGGTGGATGGGGAAGAAAGATATGAGTTCGTTACAACTGTTGCTGAAGATGGAAATAAAGTTACTTAAGAAGATATGCTGTTTGATTCTCACACACATTTAAATTATGAAGGCTATACGGATAAAGATAGAGAAGAGCTTTTTTCTATTATAGAAAAATCCGATATTTCCTATGCCATGGATGCAGGCTACGACCTGGAATCCTCCTATATGGCGGTAAAGCATGCACAGAGATTCAAGTGGTGCTATGCTATTGTAGGCTGTCATCCTCATGAGGCAGGGAACTTTACTGAAGAGGAATTCGTCTTATTAAAGGCCCTTGCCCAAAAAGAAGGCGCAAAGGCAATAGGCGAAATAGGCTTGGATTTTTACAGAAACCTTTCAGATAAAGAAGACCAGAGATTCTGGTTCAGAAGGCAGATAAGGCTGGCAAATGAGCTTAAGATGCCCATAGTTATCCATTCAAGGGATGCTCATCAAGAAGTGATGGATATCTTAAAGGAAGAAGGAGCTTTCTCAAAGGAGAGAAAGTCCTGGTTTCCTAAAAAGAACAGCCCTTTGTCAGAAGAGGATGCAAGGGTTTTGCTTCACTGTTACAGCGGAAGCAGGGAACAGGCAATACAGTATATTAAACTGGGGGCCACAGTGTCCTTAGCAGGGCCCGTGACTTATAAAAATGCGAGAATCTTAAGGGAGGTGGCAGAAGGTGTGCCTTTAACCGACCTTTTAATTGAAACAGATGCGCCATATTTAACTCCTGAGCCTCTCAGGGGGCAACAAAACATTTCTCCCAATGTAAGGTATGTGGCACAAAAGGTGGCTGAAATAAAGGGCCTTTCCTATGAGGAAGTGGCTTTGGAAACGAAAAGGAACGGTATGAGATTTTTTAATATAAAGGAACAGGAGTAGAGAGGTTATGAAAAGAAAAGCAGGATTATTACTTATACTTATAGTTGTGCTGGCATTTTCTGCTGGATGCGGGCCTAAGGAGCCTGAAGATGTTTATGTACCCACCACAAATACTGAGGGTGCTGAAATGGTTGTGACCATTGAAGACGGCAATGTGGTAGCAAGCGGTGAAAGCGATTATTTCAGCTCGAAGATCACTTATGTCTTTTCTGAAGAAGGATATCAGTATACCTTTAGTAAAACAGAGTACAAACAGGAGGGCTTTGCGGAGCAGGCTTATGAATCAGCTGTAAACTCAGGCTTTCTCGAGGTGACGATAGATGGGGACACAGTCTCCTTTAAAGCAGACGATACCTACATGTTTACAGGAATGAGTGTGGAAAGTGCTGCACATTACATTGCTCAAAGTGTAATATTTTAATGGTGTTTAAAAAACAGATTACTATAAATCCCCTAAAAACAGGGGATTTTTTGTTGTTTACAACAAAAAAGTATGGTATAATTTTTCAGAAATGGTTGAAAAAGCAGGGTTTACCACATTGAAAAAGGTTTTTTCAGATATAGTAAAAAGCCGGGGCCTTGTATCAAGAGAGGACAAGATCCTTGTGGGATTGTCAGGAGGCCCTGATTCGTTGTGTCTGTTACAATTATTTCTTGATGTGAAGGAGGAATTGGACTTACAGGTTTCTGCAGTCCATGTAAATCACGGAATAAGAAAGGACGTTTGTGACAGGGAACAGGCCCAGGTTGAAAAATGGTGCAGGGAATGGGGTGTTCCGTTTTACTCTAAAAAGGCTGATTGTATTGCTTTAGCCAAGGAAAAAGGTCTTTCTACTGAGGAGACAGGAAGGGCATTACGACATGAGGCTTACAGAGAAGCTTCTTCCATATTATTTCCCAAAGAGGAAAAGGTGAAGGTGGCTCTTGCCCATCACAGGGATGACCAGGCGGAAACAGTTCTCATGAGGCTTTTAAGGGGTACAGGGCCCGATGGTCTTTCAGGTATGGACTATGAGCGAAAAGAGGGGGACCTTTTGGTTATAAGACCTCTTTTAGATTTTTCCAAGGAAACAATCAGAACATATCTTGAAGGAAAGGGATTGACTCCCCATGAAGACCTAACAAATTATCAGCCTGTTTACTTTAGGAATAAAATAAGGCTGAATCTACTACCCCTTTTAAGAGAAGAATACAATCCCAATATTTCGGAAGCACTTTTAAGGCTGGCAAAGGGCGCAGGAGAAGATAAAGAGTATCTTCAGAAAAAAGCAAAGGAAGCCCTTTCAAAAATCAGAACAGAAGAAAACAAGTACGGAATTAAGGGCCTTTTGAAATTGGAGACTGCCTTAAGAAACAGGGCTTTAGTTATGATGATGGAGGAGGCAGGCATTCTTCAGGACTACACCATGAGTCATATTGACAGGTTAACGGAGCTTTTACAAAGAGGGAAAAAAGGCGGGCGAATTATTTTGCCCCATGGAATTATTTGTGAGAGAGGCTATGAGGAAGTTTTTTTTCATAAAGGAAATGAAGAGGGGGAAAGGTCCCTTCCTTACGTGTCCCAGATTATTGAGAGCTTCAAGCTGCCCCCTGAAATGGTCATAAGAAACAGAGAAGAGGGTGACTATATTTCTTTAAAGTCCGGTGGAAGGAAAAAACTTCAGGACTACATGGTAGATGAAAAGGTGGAGAGAAGAATAAGGGATGAGATTCTTCTCATAGCAAAGGAAAAGGAAATAATCGCTGTACTTGGACAGGATATTTTAACAAGGATAATTATGCCTTCCATGGAAGGTTTTGCTGACTGCCCCAAAAGGACGAGAATGGGTGCAGGATATTCAATAAAGTTTGAAGGAGGATACTTTCAAGTTGAACAAGCTGGCTAAAAACATAGGAGTATATTTTTTAATATTCGCCATTGTAATCTTTATGGCATGGTTTTATCAGGGAGCTCCAAAGGAGCAGGAGATAAAGGAAATACCTTTATCCGAGTTTGTCCACTATCTGGCCAATGAAAAGGTAAAGGAGCTGAATATTACAGATACCAAGCTTACAGGGGAGCTTTCAAACGGGGACACGGTTTATGCTTATGCTTCATCTTTGGTTGACATTTCCTTTTTAAACGACAAGTATGTATTTCCCCAAATAGAGGAAGGAAAGCTTAAATACTCATCTGATGAGCCTGTAGTAACACCTTGGTATGTGAGCATGCTTCCCACCTTGCTTTTAATAGGTGTGATTATCGTCTTCTGGGTCATGATTATGCGGCAGCAGGGTGGCGGCAAGGTTATGCAGTTTGGAAAATCAAGGGCCAGACTTGCAAGGGATTCGGATCTAAGGCGAGTTTCCTTTAAAGATGTGGCGGGACTTGATGAAGAAAAGCAGGAATTGATGGAGGTAGTAGACTTCCTGAAATATCCTAAAAAATATCGGGAGCTGGGAGCCAGAATTCCTAAAGGCATTCTCCTTGTAGGGCCTCCCGGAACGGGGAAAACATATATATCAAAGGCTACGGCAGGAGAAGCAGGTGTTCCGTTTTTCACTATATCAGGCTCCGATTTTGTTGAGATGTTTGTAGGTGTGGGAGCTTCAAGGGTCAGAGACCTTTTTGATCAGGCAAAGAAAAACAGCCCCTGCATAATTTTCATAGATGAGATTGACGCAGTAGGGCGAAAGAGGGGGGCAGGACTTGGAGGCGGTCACGATGAAAGGGAGCAGACTTTAAACCAGCTGCTTGTGGAAATGGACGGGTTTGGAGAAAACCAGGGCATCATTATTTTGGCAGCCACCAACAGACCTGATATTCTTGATAACGCCCTCTTAAGACCGGGAAGATTTGACAGGCAAGTAGTTATAGGTGTGCCTGATATTAAGGGAAGAGAGGAAGTATTCAGAGTTCACGCAAGAAATAAACCCCTTGACCCCGGTGTGGACCCTGTAGTTCTTGCAAGAAGAACACCGGGGTTTACCCCTGCAGATATTGAGAATCTGTTAAATGAGGCAGCTTTAATAACCGCAAGAAGAAACGGTTTAAGAATAAGGATGGATGAAATAGAGGAAGCTATTACAAAGGTTATTGCAGGTCCTGAAAAGAAAAGCCGTGTTATAAGCGATGCGGAAAGAACCCTTACAGCCTACCACGAGGCAGGCCATGCCATTGTAGCCCACAGTCTTCCAAACAGCGATCCAATCCATCAAATCACCATCATTCCAAGGGGCATGGCAGGAGGCTTTACCATGATTCTGCCTAAGGAGGAAAGATACTTTAACACAAAGACCAATATGAAGGAAAGCATAGTCCATCTTCTTGGGGGAAGAGTGGCGGAGAAACTGGTTTTAAAAGATATTTCCACAGGAGCCAGCCACGATATTATGAGGGCTACTGAAATTGCAAGGGATATGGTTACAAAGTATGGGTTCAGCGACAAGCTGGGGCCTGTAAATTACAGTTCTGCCGAGGAAGTGTTTCTTGGAAAGGATTTTTCCACAAGGAAGAATTACTCGGAAGAAATCGCCTCGGAAATAGATCAGGAAATTCAAAAGATAATTGATGAAGCATATAAAACCGCAGAAGAAATTTTAACTAAACATATGAAAAAGCTTAAGTCTGTGGCAAAGGCACTGCTTGAGATTGAGACTTTGGACGGTGCTCAATTTGAGGCTCTGTATAACGGCACCATGACTCCGAAGCAGCTCATAAAGGATGTGGAGGAAAAGCAGGCCGCAAGAAGAGAAAAGGAAAAAAATGAAGCAATAGAAGCTGACAGGCTGAGAATTGAAAGTGAAGCTGAAAGGTTGAAGCGGGAAAGGGAAAGATGCCCCGATGATAAGTGTACAGAAAAAACCTTAAGATCAAAACCTCTGTCAAAAAAGTTTAAGAAGAAGAGGTTTAGGAGTAAGGGAAGGAGGTTAAGGTCATGAAACTGAAACTGGACAAATGCCTGGCTCTTGATGTTTTTAAGGATGCAACTCTCTTGGCAGATACGGGAAATAAGGAGATTTACGTAAAATCCGTAGGAGTGCTGGAATCCTTTGAAGAGGAATATATCAATAAATATATGGCTCACAAGGGGGAACTGGTCTTTACAGGGCTTTTTGGTGCCAAGGATGATGTGGGAAAGCAGCTTTCCTGTGTGAGGCAGCTGGCAGCATCAGAGGCAGCAGGCCTTGTGATGTTTTATGTGGGAAGCGTTTCCAAAGAGGTATCTAAAGAGGTTATTAAGGAAGCGGAAAAATTGGGCCTTCCCTTAATCAAAATGAAGGATGGGACAAACCCTACTCAAGGTGAAGTTACAAATGCCGTTGTCTTTGGCATGATGAGGGAAGAGGATCCCGGGAATCGCCTTATAAGCAACACTGTTTCCCATCTTCTTAATTTTGAGAAGCATGCCAGCTTTCAGGAAGCTTTAAAGGAAGCGGCTATTAAAAATGATTTTCAGGTAGTGCTTCTATCAAGTGACTTTAATCCTATTCTTACGATTGAAACAAGATATAGGACTACTATTCAGGATGCCATCAACTTAGGAAGAACGAGAGAAACAGATGTGGAAAGATCTCCTCTTTACACCCTTCTTGATGTAAACGGTGTCCTTACCTACTGGGGGCCCATAAAAATAGATAACGAAAAGTACTTCATGTTTATAGTGGATAATGAAGACACTTACACTGCAGGAGAAATAACAAAGCTTGCGGAGATTATTGAGCTTGCCATGGGCATGTGGAAGTATACTCCCGAAAGAGATGCCAAAGCCGAGCTTATAAAAACCTTGATAAGGGGGAATAAATCCCTGGCCTATACATTGAAGGATGAGGCAGGTATTAAACCTCAGGATATTATCAGCGTATTTTTCGCAAGAGGTATAGATACGGTCCTAAGCCCTGAAGCCATAGTGGTTTTTGAGAAGGAAAGCAGCTTGTCTCTCTTAAGGGTAAACGAAGGTGAAGAAACCTTTGGCATGATAGTGGCGAGAGGTCAGGATAGGGATGAAGACCAGGCCGTATCTAAAATGAACGCTATCAAACTCTATAACAATTTGAAGGAAGATAAAAACGTAAGAATTTTTCATGTAACAGGAGTGGACGGAATTGAAGGTGCAGGGGATGCCTTCAGACTTATTAACGAATCCTGGAGCTTTGTTCAGACTGTATTTCCCTATAAAAGAGTGTTTACAAAGTATGAGCTTACGCTGGTGAACAATTGCATCAATATCCAGCTTCAGGGCGGCTATGTTAAGAAAAACTATATGGAACTTCTTGAAGCCTTTGATGATAAAAACAACCACAAGGAAAGGCAACTTCTTGAGACCCTTGAAACATTTGTGCTGGATGCGGGGATAAACAGCGGAAAAACCAGCGATTTTCTGGGGATCCATACAAACACAGTTCAATACAGATTGAAAAAAATTAATGACATTTTAGGTGTGGAGATTACAGGAAACAGAGTAGTTCCGGGGCTGACCATAGCCTTGGCTCTGAAGCGGCTTGAAAGGGTAATTGCCTGACAGTCCCCTATCATGTATACACGGCTTTGCCCTTGATTATTTGCACGCTATGATATATATTATATTCGCCTGTTCATCAGGCGTGAATATAAAAACAGTCCAATATTTCTAAGGAGGAAACCAACAATGAACAAGCTTGAAGAACTCCGGGAGTTAAAGGGTAAAATTGCTTTAGGAGGAGGTCTCAAAAGAATCGAGGCCCAGCATAAGAGCAACAAGCTTACTGCAAGAGAACGACTTGACATCTTATTTGACGAAGGTTCTTTCGTTGAAATAGATACATTTGTATCTCACCGATGCAATAACTTTGATATGCCTGACAAAAAGTTCCCCGGTGACGGTGTTGTAACAGGATACGGCCAGGTTGAAGGCAGACTGGTGTTTGCATTTGCACAGGACTTTACAGTGCTGGGCGGATCTCTTGGCGAGTATCATGCAGAGAAAATAGTGAAGGTGCAGAATCTTGCTTTGAAGATGGGCGCACCGTGTATCGGGATTAATGATTCAGGCGGTGCCAGAATTCAGGAAGGTGTAAATTCTCTGTCGGGCTTTGCCAAGATTTTCTACAATAATACTATAAGTTCAGGTTGCATACCTCAGATTTCAATAATCATGGGACCTTGTGCAGGCGGAGCAGTTTATTCCCCGGCAATCACTGACTTTGTATTTATGGTAGACAAAACAAGTCAGATGTTCATAACAGGTCCTCAGGTTATAAAAACAGTTACAGGGGAAGATATTTCAGCCGAAGCTTTAGGCGGTGCCATGGCTCATAACTCAGTTTCCGGAGTTGCCCACTTCATAGGCGCAGATGACCGTTCCACCATGCTTGATGTTAGAGAGCTCTTAAGCTACCTTCCGTCAAACAATATGGAGAAGGTTCCCACCAAGGCTACACAGGATGACCCCAACAGACTTATACCGGAATTTGATGATATAATTCCTGACAACCCCAATAAGGCTTATGACGTGTATGATGTAATCAGAGGAATCGCAGATGATGGCAAACTCTATGATGTTATGCCTCATTATGCCAAAAATATAGTAACAAGCTTCATAAGACTTAACGGAGAGACGGTGGGCGTTATTGCAAACCAGCCCAAGGTTGCAGCCGGATGTCTTGATATAAACGCTTCCGACAAAGCCGCAAGATTTGTCAGAAGATGTGATGCCTTCAATATCCCCTTACTCACCTTTGTGGATGTCCCGGGATTCCTTCCCGGAACTGCCCAGGAGCACGGCGGCATAATCAGGCATGGAGCAAAACTGCTTTATGCTTACAGTGAAGCCACAGTTCCAAAGGTAACCATGATTCTGAGAAAGGCATACGGAGGAGCCTATATAGGAATGTGCTGCAGAGAGCTTGGGGCAGACATGGTTCTGGCATGGCCTTCAGCTCAGATTGCAGTTATGGGAGCATCGGGTGCTGCAAACATCGTGTTTAAGAACGATATTGCTGAAGCTAAGGATCCCATTGCAAAGAGAGATGAAAAGATTCAAGAGTACGAGGAAATGTTTAATAATCCTTACAGAGCCGCAGAAATGGGCTATGTAGATGATATTATAGAACCTCAGACAGCAAGGCAGAGAGCCATTAATGCTTTTGATATGCTGTGCTCGAAGAGACAATCATTACCGGCTAAAAAACACGGAAATATTCCGCTATAGGAGGGGCTCATGGAAGATTTAACTTTAATGGAAAAATTTGCTGATCCTTCTTATTTTACAGGACTTGGCTTAGGAGAAAAAATGATAGGTGCAGGTGTTACCACCCTTATGGGTATTGGAATTACCTTCATCGTTCTTATACTTCTTTCTGCCATAATAATTTTCATGGAAAAGATCTTTTTGAAAATTGACAACAGAAACAAGCCTCAAGCAGAACCTGTAGTGGTGGCAGCAGCTGAGCAGCCTGTTTCTGATGTATCACAAAATGAGCTTATAGCAGTAGTGACTGCCGCTATAAATGCCTTTGAAGGAAGCAGTGTGTTCAGCAATTTAGTAGTAAGGAAGATAAACAGGACGGCAGGTCCTGCTGTGGCGTGGAATGTGGCAGGGCAACAAGACCAAATAGACAGCAGGAAGCTGTAGAAAAAAACATAAGGAGAAAGAAGCAATGAAAAAATACAACATCGTAGTAAATGGAACAACGTATCAGGTTGAAGTGGAAGAGGTAGGAGGCGTTCCTTCTGCACCTAAAGCGGCACCTGCTCCCGCTCCTGCACCTGTTGCGGCAGCTCCGGCCCCTGCCCCCGCAGCACCGGCAGCACCTGTGGCAGCAGGAGATAAAGCTATCGTTTCACCAATGCCGGGTACTGTGCTTGATGTAAGAGTGTCGGCAGGGCAGGCTGTAAAGGCAGGAGACATTCTCTTGATTCTGGAAGCTATGAAGATGGAGAACGAGATTCTCGCCCCTCATGACGGAACCATCGATACTGTATCTGTTACAAAGGGTGCTTCTGTCAACTCGGGAGATCCTTTAGTATCCTATAAATAAAAACAATAAAGAAACTTGGAAGCACCTGGTCAGCCGGGTGCTTTCAGCCTTTAAAAATGAAAGAGCAAAGGAGGAAATACCATGCTACTGGCATTTGACGTAGGCAATACCCACACAGAGGTAGGTGCCTTTAAGGAAGGCAGATTGATTCAAAGTTGGCGCATCGAAACCGATAACGGTAAGACAGCAGACGAATTCGGAATGCTTATCCATCAATTTTTTGAATATGACAATCTTAACCCTAAAGATGTGGGGGATATAATAATATCTACTGTAGTACCTTCAATGTTATATACTCTGCAACACCTTTCCATGAAGTACTTTAAAAAAAGAGCCATCGTCATTGAACCGGGAGTTAAAACGGGGCTTAAAATTAAGTACGACAATCCAAAACAAGTAGGAGCAGACAGAATAGTCAATGCCGTTGCCGGCTTTCACAAGTATGGCGGTCCTTTGATTATTGTGGATTTCGGCACTGCCACCACCTTTTGTGCAATTACAGATAAGGCGGAGTATTTAGGCGGAACCATTGCTCCGGGAGTGAAAATTGCTTCAGAAGCGCTTTTTGAAAAGACTGCCAAGCTTCCCAAGGTGGAATTGGAGGAACCGGGCCGGGTAATATGTAAAAACACCATAAACTCCATGCAGGCGGGCCTTGTTTACGGCCATATGGGAATGGTGGATTTCATAGTTAAAAAGATGAAAAATGAATTTATTGAAATGGGCATTACAGAAAAGGTGACGGTAATCGCAACGGGAGGAATGGCCACATTAATTGAGAAGGGACTTGACTGCATTGACAGTGTAGACAAGCTTCTGACTTTGGAAGGCCTTGCCCTGATTTACGAAAGGAACAAAAAAGGTTAAGTAAATATTATGAGAGAGATGATTTTAAAAAAATTGGGAATGGAAAGAGAGGAAAGTATCGCCATTCTTTCTTCCTGTAAAGAAGGTGTGCTGGCATACTTTGATGAGGATAACACCTTAGCTGAAGAGGCCTGCTCCTATGTTTTCAAAGGAGACACCCTTGAGCTTCTTAATGAGGACCATCTTTTAAATGAAGGCAAAGCGTCCTTTGCAGTGGTTAAGGAGAACAAAGTAATACCTGAGGATTTTAATGTTTTATATAAAAGCGTAATTTGTTTCGGAGAAGTTGTTTTAACAGATGATAAAGCTGTTTTTAAGATCCAACATCTGACGGGAAAGAAGGCGGAAGAGCTATTATAAAATGAGAAATATTGGAGATTTGAAGCTGGAAAATCCTTTTGTTATGGCCCCTATGGCAGGAATAACAGACAGCCCCTTTCGTCTTCTCGCAAGAGAGCAGGGGGCTTCTCTTACCTTTACGGAGATGATAAGCGCCAAAGGTTGTTACTATAACGATGTTACAACAAAGTCTCTTCTGCATATTAAAGAGGAGGAGGGACCTGTGGGACTTCAGCTTTTTGGAAGCGACCCTGAAATAATCAAAATTGTTATAGAGAAGCTGAACCCTTTAAATCACGTTCTTTTAGATATCAATATGGGATGTCCTGTGCAGAAGGTAGTGAAAAACGGTGAGGGGGCAGCCCTTATGAAGAACAGGGACCTGGCCTATAAGGTGGTTAAAGCTGCTGTGGAGGTAAGTGAAAAACCTGTGACTGTGAAGATGCGGCTTGGGTTCGACGAAAGCACAATAAATGTGACGGAGTTTTCTAAAGCCATGGAAGAGGCGGGGGCAAGGGCAATATCAGTTCATGCCAGAACGAGAGATATGTTTTACGCAGGGAAAGCAGACTGGAGCTATCTAAAAAAGGTGAAGGAAAAAGTTTCAATACCTGTAATGGGTTCCGGGGACATTTTTTCAAAGGAAGACGCCATTAATATGTTGAAGGAAACAGGGGTGGACTATGTGATGGTGGCCAGAGGAGCTCTGGGGAATCCCTGGATATTCAGGGAGTGTCTGGCACTTTGGCAGAACATGGAAATTCCGGAATCACCTTCTTTGGATGAGAAAATCACTATGATGACAAGGCATCTTACCTTGCTGAAGGAGCTGAAGGGAGAGTACAGAGCCATCAGAGAAATGAGAAAACATGGAGGCTGGTATGTAAGAGGTTTTAAGAATGCTTCCTCCATAAAACGCCGTATTAATGTCATAACTGATTTTCACGAATTAATGGAATTTTTTGTTGATTTGAAACAAGAATTACAGTGATAATCCTTTACATTTGCACAAAAGTATATATAATGGAAACTGTAATTTTGTTTGATGTTTAAACTTAAAATGAACAGCTAAAACAAGGAGGAAAGGTAATATGAAGAAAATTTCTTTACTGCTTATTCTTGCTCTGTTACTCACAACATTTTTAGTAGGTTGCGGTGGCGGCGGAGAAGAAGGCGATGCTGACAACGTTATTAAAATCGGCGTGTTCGAACCCTTAACAGGTGAAAACGGCGGTGGAGGTCAGCAGGAAGTTGATGGCATTATGTATGCTAACTCAGTAAAGCCAACTGTTATGATTGACGGTGTGGAATATAAGGTTGAACTTATTGTTTCAGACAACCAGTCAGATAAGACTATGGCTGTTACTGCTGCAAACTACTTGATCGATCAGGGCGTTGTAGCAGTTATCGGTTCCTATGGCTCAGGTGTTTCCATTGCTGCAGGCGAAGTATTTGCTGACGCAAACGTTCCGGCAGTAGGCGCATCCTGCACGAACCCGCAAGTAACAAGTGCCAACGAGTGGTACTTCAGAGTTTGCTTCCTGGATCCGTTCCAGGGAACAGTAATGGCAAACTATGCTGTACAGAATGGTGCCAAGACAGCTGCTGTTATTACTCAGCTGGGAGACGACTATTCTACAGGTCTTGGTAACTTCTTTATGGATGCATTTAAGAAGCTGACCGGCGACGATAATTCCATCGTTGTTAACCAGACATTCCAGCAGAATCAGGCTGACTTCAATGCTATTCTTCAGAATGTTAGAACAGCAAATCCTGATGTAATATTTGCACCTTCTTCCATAACCACAGCACCTCTTATCATTAAGCAGGCAAGAGCTCTTGGTATTACAGCCAAGATCATGGGCGGTGACACATGGGAGAATATCACCATAGTTGAAAATGCAGGCGCTGATGCTGAAGGCATTGTGCTTTCCACATTCTTTGACGCAGGTCTTGCAGATTCAAGCCAGATTGCAAAGGACTTCGTTGAGGGCTTCAGTGCAGCTTACTACACACCTGTTCCTGCCGTATCTGCTTTAGGCTACGATGCTTACATGGTGTTGCTTGATGCAATCGAAAGAGCAGGAGCAACTGACGGAGATTCCATCAAGGCTGCTCTTAATGAAACTGATGATGTTGAAGGTGTTACAGGAAGCGTAACCTTCGATGCTTTGGGAGATGCTCAGAAGAACATGGCTGTTATTAAAACTGTTGAAAACGGCGAGTTCGTATTCTTACAGGCTGTAACAGTAGAGTAGTACTAAAACATTTTGTTATTAACAAAAATATATGGGCAGGAGGAGGTTTCCTTCTCCTGCCCTAACTATGAAATCAACCGGCCTCCAAAGGAAGCTTCCAAGGAGGCTTTGGAGTAGATAATGGATCAAGTAACTCTTTTTCAAAACCTTGTAACAGGAGTATCCTTAGGCTCTGCCTACGCACTGATAGCAATCGGCTACACCATGGTATACGGGATACTCAGACTGATTAACTTTGCCCATGGTGATATTTTTATGATGGCAGGATACTTTACGATCTTTGCAGTATCTTCCTTTGGAATGCCTTGGTATATAACGATCCTATTTGTTACGGTGGTGACTGTAATCCTAGGTGTAACTATCGAAAAGGTGGCGTACAGACCTTTAAGGGAATCACCCAGAATGTCAATCATGATCTCCGCCATCGGCGTATCCTATCTCCTCGTTAACTCGGCCACTTATTTATTTACAGGCCTTCCAAGAGCTTTTCCACAATTGGGGTTTCTTCAAAAGGTTTATCACATAGGTGATGTATCTGCTCCCATCGTCACATTTATTACACCTGTAGTAACCATAGTGATTTTGTTCGTGCTTCTGTATCTTGTAAATTTCACGAAGATAGGCATGGCAATGAGAGCTGTCTCCAAAGACTTCGAAGCTGCCAGACTTATGGGAATAGAAATCAACAAGATAATATCCATCACCTTTGTAATAGGGTGTTCCCTTGCCGCAATCAGCGCAATTCTCTATTTTTCCCCAAGGCCCATGGTATTTCCATTCTCTGGATTTATGCCCGGGTTAAAGTGCTTCGTCGCAGCAGTCCTTGGAGGAATAGGAAACATTCCCGGAGCTGTAATAGGCGGATTTATCATAGGGCTTGCAGAAACTTTTCTGGTGGGAATCTTCCCTCAGCTGACAGGTTACAGCGACGCCTTTACTTTCGTATTGCTTATAGTAATGCTTCTCTTCAGGCCTACAGGGCTTCTGGGAGAGAAAATTGCTGAGAAAGTGTGATTGTCATGGCATTTGAATATAAGCGATTAAATAAAACAACGAAAATTATCCTTACGCTGCTTTTAATAGCCGGCTGTATTGTTCTTACATACATGCTGGATAAAGGCATAATAGGGACTTCATATACAGTGAGAATCGTTCGTATATCAGTAATATACGCACTTATTGGGGTGTCCATGAATCTTGTAAACGGCTTTACGGGAGTCTTTTCTCTGGGCCAGGCCGGTTTTATGGCAATAGGCGCTTATACTGTAGGCGTTCTCACCATACCTTTAGCTTCAAGGCCCAATGTTTATTATCTGGTGCCCATAAGCGAAAAAATTCAGGATTTAGTAATGCCCTTTGGTGTGGCTCTGATTATAGGAGGGATATTTGCCGCAATTTTTGCAGCCTTAATCGGAACGCCTGTCCTTAGATTGAAGAGCGACTATCTGGCCATTGCCACACTGGGATTTTCAGAGATCGTAAGAGCGATTATTGCCAATAACCAGATGTGGCCCATAACTAACGGGTCCTTAGGACTAAAAAGCATACCTACTTTCCCCAGCTTGTTTATTCCTGTAATTATTTCAACTGTGGGAATAGCCTTTATGGTACTTTTGATCAAATCCTCCTACGGCAGAGCCTTTAAGGCTATCAGAGAGGATGAGGTTGCAGCGGAGGCAATGGGAATAAATCTCTTTAAGCATAAGGGTTTATCCTTTATCATATCGGCATTCTTTGCAGGTGTTGGAGGAGGCCTCCTTGCCGCTCACCTGACTGCCATAGATTCAAACCAGTTTAAGATAATGGTAACTTATGAGCTTCTCCTTATTATCGTTTTAGGAGGGCTGGGAAGCGTTACAGGCACAGTCATATCTTCATTTATGATATGCTCGGGAAAAGAGCTTTTACGATGGTTTGACCTTCCCCACTCAATAGGCACATGGAAAATCCCTATTTTCAGACCGGGGTTAAGAATGGTAATCTTCAGCCTTCTTTTGATGACAGTGGTGCTGTTTTGGAGAAGGGGGCTTATGGGACGAAAAGAGTTCTCCTGGGACGGTATATATAACTTCCTGAGAAGATGGCCATGGCGAGTAAGGCGTCTTATTCGTGGAGATTATTCAAAAAAGCAGGAGGAGGTGACTCCTAATGCATGATAATAACGGAATGAAAAATAATGTACTTAAAATGGAAAACACCTCTATGCAGTTTGGCGGTGTATTAGCTTTAAACAACCTTAACCTTGATGTATATGAAGGTGAAATTGTGGGCCTTATAGGGCCAAACGGCGCAGGAAAAACTACAGCCTTCAATGTGGTAACGGGAGTTTATCCGCCTACTAACGGGGCAGTCTATCTTGACCGGGAAATCCTGGTTGAAAACTATCCTCAAGGAAAAATGAAGGAGCTTTATTCCGGGGAGAACAAGGGGAAGTACACGGTTGCCAAGGTGCTTACTCCTGACAGGATTACGAAGCTGAGAGTGGCAAGGACATTCCAGAACATCAGGCTTTTTAAAGACTTGACAGTTTATGAAAATGTATTGATTGCACAGCACGTTAAGCAGAAGTCCAACTGGCTCTTTGCTTCGCTTATGATGAATCATAAGGAAGAGAAGGCCATGAGGGAGGAAGCCATGAGACTTCTTGAGATTCTGGACCTTGTGGATGTGAAAGAGAAAACAGCCTCTTCTTTGCCTTACGGTCAGCAGAGGCATATTGAAATAGCAAGAGCTCTTGCAACGGATCCTAAGCTGTTGCTTTTAGATGAGCCTGCTGCGGGAATGAACCCTCAGGAGTCCGATGAGCTTATGCATTTTATCGGAAGGATAAGGAAGGACTTCGGCTTGTCCATTTTGATGATAGAGCACCACATGCAGGTTGTAATGGGAATATGTGAGAGAATATATGTGCTGGATTACGGAAAACTTATTGCAGAAGGTTCTCCCAAGGAGATTCAGTCCAACAAGAAGGTAATCGAAGCATATTTGGGGGTGGACGACTGATGCTTCACATAGAAGATTTAAATATACATTATGGAGGCATTCACGCCTTAAGAGGTGTTAATATTGAAGTGCCCGACAGGAAGATCATTTCACTTATAGGAGCAAACGGCGCAGGTAAAAGCACTACTCTTAAAGCCATTATGAGCCTTATACCTAAAACTTCAGGGAAGATCGTCTTTAACGGAAAGGACATCACAAAGATGACCACAAGAAATATTGTGGCAGAGGGTGTGGTGCTTTGCCCTGAAGGAAGAAGAGTTTTCCCTGACCTAACAGTCCTTGAAAACATGACTATGGGTGCCTTCCTAAGGAAGGACAAGGAGGGCATTAAAAAGGATATGGATTGGGTGTTCGATTTGTTCCCAAGACTTCAAGAAAGAAAATGGCAGCTGGCGGGAACTCTTTCAGGAGGAGAGCAGCAGATGCTGGCTGTGGGCAGAGCCCTTATGAGCAAGCCCAAGCTTCTCATGATGGATGAGCCTTCTCTGGGCTTGGCCCCCTTGATTGTAAAAAGCATTCTTGAGATTATTAAAGAGATAAACGACGCAGGTGTAAACGTTCTGTTAATTGAACAAAATGCAAAGGCGGCTTTGGAAATATCCGACTATGCCTACGTACTTGAAACGGGCACTGTCTCTTTATCAGGTATGGGCCGGGAGCTTTTAAAGAACGATAAGGTAAGAGCTGCCTATCTGGGCGAGTAATTCTTAAAAAGCAAGGACGATGATGTAATTATGTTTAAGAAAAAAATACTGTTATTATGGGTTCTGATTTTTATACTTACAACTTTTTCGGCATGTCAGACTTATGATAACTTTGTAGCAGCATTTATAACTCATAAATCAGAAGAGCGTTCCACCATAAGGATAGGTGTCTATGAGCCTTTGTCGGGAGATAAAAAGGCTTATGGTGAACTGGAAAAAATGGGAATAGAGCTTGCCCATGAAGTTTATCCCACCATTATGGGAAAAGAGGTGGAACTTGTATATGTTGATAATCAGGCGGATATTGACACAGGGAAAACTGTGGCAAGAGATCTTGTTGAGAAAAAAGTAAGCATAGTTTTAGGAAGCTATGGAAGCGTGAACTCTCTTGTGGCAGCTCCTATTTTAGAGGAAGCAAAAATACCTGCCATTGCCATAACAAATACCAATCCACTGGTTACTAAAAGCAATCCCTATTATTCCAGGATTTGTTTTGTTGAATCCTTTCAAGGGGTTGCCTTGGCAAAATATGCTGTGGAGCAGATGCATATAACTGAAGCAGGCGTGTTGTTTCCAAGAGGAGATGACAGAGCTATAGCTGTAACCAAGGCTTTTTCAGATAAGTACATTCAACTGGGAGGCACCATTTCTTTGTCCGTAGAGTTTACATCGGGAGCGGAGGATTACACCCAACAGCTGAAAAGGTTTAAGGATCAAGGCGTCAGAGTAATATTTGTACCTGCCAACATCAGAGATTCTGCTTTAATAATTCATCAGGCAAAAAATGTGAGGTTGAACTGTACCTTCCTGGGTACTGATGACTGGGAGGAGGATGATTTTCTTTATCAGGTGGCGGCGGCAGGCACTAATGTAATCGCTTTCTCATCCCTGTTTGATGCTCAGGCGGGAACAAAGGAAACAGATACATTTTTACGCGCTTTCAGGCTGAAGTATGGCTATGATGCCGTTCCTGAAAGAGCCACAGTTTTAGGCTACGATGCCTATATAATGGCCAGAAGCGCTTTAATCCGTGCAGGCACAGTTGTGAGAGGTGAGCTTATTATGGAGCAGCTCTTAAAACACAGAGATTTTGAAGGTGCTTCAGGGCTTATATCCTTTGACGAGATAGGGGATCCTATTAAGTCGGTTGCAATTAAAACTGTACGGGATAAGAAGTTTACAACTATATATACTGTAGTCCCCAAATGGGGTTAGAAGGAGGTTGAAATGGCGGAAAAAACCATGGAAGAAAAGATTGAAGAAGCTCTTGAGCAGATAAGACCATTTTTGCAAAGAGACGGGGGAGACATTGAATTTGTGGAATACACAAGTGACAATGTGGTTAAGGTTAAGCTGAAGGGCCATTGTGCAGGATGTCCCGGTGCCCGTATGACATTGTCAGGGGTGGTGGAAAGAATATTGAAGCAAACATACCCTGAGATAAACAGAGTTGAGGGAGTAGACTTTTAAACAAGGCTTATTTAAAAATGAAGGTAAAAAGACTTACAGTTCTATTTTTAATAGTATTTCTTTCAGTGAGTGGATATTTCGTTTACTCACTGTTTTTTAATGGTGACAACCCTGAAGATTTTAATGATGACCATAAAGTCGTAAAAGACATTACGACCGTTGAAATACTCTGTGCAGGCGATGTGATGTATCATTCGTCCCAGCTTGATGGAGCAAGAAGGGGAGATGGCTCTTACGAATTCTATGATACATATAAATATGTGGAGCATTACATAAAGCAGGCTGACCTTTCCATCTTCAATCTGGAGACCACCTTTTCAGGACCTCCCTATACAGGGTATCCATCCTTCAGCACGCCTGACAATCTGGCGGAAACACTTAAAGGTATAGGCTTTGATGTGGTATCCACCAGCAACAATCATGTTAATGACAGAGGGATTTACGGTATAGACAGGACTTTGGAAGTCTTGAGAAAGGCCCATTTTGTCACTACAGGAAGCAGGGACAAGCTTTACAGACAAAGGTGGGCACAGACCTTAATAAAAGGTATACAGATAGGCACCCTTGCTTATACGTATCAGACGCCCTCCACAGTTGACAGAGTTTCCATAAACGGCTCCTTTGTTAATCAGGAGACGGCTGACAGATTGAATTCCTTTTCTTACGAGTTTCTTGAAAGAGATATAGGGAAAATTTCAGAGCAGGTAAGGCTTATGAAAGAAAGCGGAGTGGAAATTGTAGTGCTGTTTCTACATTTTGGAGAGGAGTATCAGCTGAAGGCCAACATGTGGCAGAGAAGGATTGTGGATATTCTTTTGGAGAATCCTGATATAGATGTAATCTTTGGATCCCATCCTCACAATCTGCAGGAATTTGAAATCTATTATGACAGAGTACCCGTGTTTTACAGCTTAGGGAATTACGTTTCCAATCAAAGAGCAGAAACGCTGGCCAACAAGTATACTGAAACGGGGGCCATGGCAAGGGTAACCTTCACCTATGACAGAGGAAACAAGGAAATTCTGGGAGTTAAGGCAGAGGCTGTTCCCACCTGGGTAGAGAAGTATTACAAGGACGGAAGGGATAATTATTATATAATCCCTCTTGATGAAAGTGTTTCAGACAATCCGGAGCTTTCGGCATCAGGCCATCTTGCAAGAGCACTGGATGCGAAAAGCTATTCGGAAACTCTTCTCACAAGGTTGAAGGATGAGAGAGTTATTAAAGAGGAGGCGGAAGAGGATGAATGAACTTTCTCTTAAAGATATTGAAGAAAAATACAGGTCCATGGAAAAAGAACTGATAGAAGACCTAAAAAACCTCATTTCCATAAAGAGTGTCAGAGGTGAACCTACAGTAAAGAACGGTGAGCTTCTCCCCTTTGGAGAAGGGGTCCATGAAAGCCTAATGTTTATGAAGAGTCTTGCAGAAAGGGATGGTTTTTCCTTTACTAATGTGGATAATTATCAGGGCCATATAGATTTTGGCTTAAACAAGGATAATATTATGGGAATTCTTCTCCATCTTGATGTGGTGCCTGAAGGAGAAGGCTGGACCAGGGAGCCTTTAAAGGGAACGTTAGAGGAGGGAAGGCTTTACGGAAGAGGGACCAACGATGACAAGGGCCCTGCTATTTCTGCTTACTACAGCGTAAAGGTATTGAAGGAGCTGGGGTTTTTACCGGAAAAAGGAATTCGTCTTGTGTTGGGCCTTGATGAGGAAACGGGTTGGTCAGGAATGGATTACTATCTTGAGAAGGTGAAAGCACCTGATTTTGGATTTACACCTGATGCAAATTTCCCTGTAATTAAAGGGGAAAAGGGAATTCTGATCTTTGATATTGTAAGGAAGCTTTCAAAGACAGTGGGCCTTGAAAAGGGTTTGGAGATAAAGTCCTTAAAGGCAGGCTCCGCACCTAATATGGTGGCAGATTATGCAAGAGCTCTCGTATTTCATGAGCATAAGGATATGTACAGGCTTATTGAAGAACAGGCGGAGGCTTTTAATATTGATAAAGAGTATAAAGTAAAGGTTAAGCCCATAGGAAAAAGTTTGGAGATAGTGACAAAGGGAAAATCAAGCCACGGCGCAAAGCCTGAGCAGGGGTATAATGCACTTTCCTTGCTCATGGATTTTCTTGGCACACTTTCCTTTAAAGAGGACAGCGTAAATGACTTTATTTCCTTCTATAACAATCATATAGGCTTTGAAGTTACGGGAAAGAATTTAGGAATCCTTTTAGAGGATGAACAAAGCGGAGCTTTAGTTGTGAATGTGGGCAAAGGCTACATAGACGATAAAGAGGCAAGAGTTACAGTCAATGTAAGGTATCCTGTAACCTACAGGGATGAGGATATCTACAAAAAGCTTATGGAGGTTTTACACCCCTTGGACCTTGGAATAGTTAAAACCATGGTTCAGCATCCAATTTATTTTGATGAAGAAGACAGTATGGTGCAGGCTCTCATGGAATGCTACAGAGAAGTAACAGGAGATTATAAATCTTCACCTTTAGTTATAGGCGGCGGAACTTATGCCAGAGCCATGAAGAATTTCGTTTCCTTTGGGCCCTTGTTTCCCCATGAAGAGGATGTGGCTCATAAACAGGATGAGTATATAGATGTAGAAAGCCTGATTAAGGCAGGTGTAATTTACGCTAAAAGCATTTATGAATTGACAAAGTAAGAGACTAAAGCATATAATAAAAAAGTAGAAAAAAATAAATAATCTGTTTCAGGGCGAGGTGTAAGTCCTCACCGGTGGTAAAGAGCATTTAGCTAAGAGTCCACGAGCCTTTAGAGGCTGAATCGGTTAGATTCCGATACCGACGGTTAAAGTCCGGATGAAAGAAACCATTAACATTGGCTTTTAATGCCCTGTAATTCTTATGTTAGGATTTCAGGGTTTTTTCTTGACCTGGCAGATTCCTAAAAACAAAACAGGAGGAATTTGAAAATGAACGACCATTTGAACACGCAGAAGAAAACCGTTAAGCTGGCGAAGATGGGTATGCTGGTGGCCATTTCCGTGGTTCTTGTTACTTTTATCCATATTCCGATTTTTCCGGCAGTATCCTTTTTAGAGTATGACCCTGCAGATATTCCCATCTTAATGGGAACCTTTGCCTTTGGCCCGGGAGCAGGCATTGCTTTAACAATTGTAACCTCAGTTATTCAAGGGACTACTGTTAGCGCTCAAAGCGGTGCTTATGGTATAATAATGCATATCATAGCTACAAGCTGTCTCGTAGGTGTAGCAGGCCTTGTTTACGGAAGAGGCAAAAGCAGAAGGAGAGCAGCCATTGGGCTTTTACTTGGTTCCATAACTATGGTGGTGGCAATGTTTTTTGCAAACCTAGTTGTTACACCGTTGTTCACAGGATTGCCAAGGGCTGTAATCATGGACTTAATGCCTATGATAATTGCTTTCAATGTGGTGAAAGCAGGCATTAACTCCTTCATAACATTCATACTATATAAGAGGCTGTCTGGATTTTTGAAAAGATAAGGCATATGAAGGAAACGCTGTATTTAGCAGAAAACGAAGAAGAAACAAAAAACCTTGGGCTTCAATTTGCAGAGCATTTGAAGCCTGGTTTTGTTATTGGCCTCATAGGGGATCTTGGTGCGGGGAAAACCACTTTTGCCAAGGCTGTGGCTGAAGGCTTAGGCATTGAGGATACAGTAACAAGCCCCACCTTTACTATAATTAAGGAGTATTATGACGGCAGGCTTCCCTTTTACCACTTTGATGTGTACAGGCTTAAGTCAACAGAGGAAATCATAAACTTAGGCTGCGAGGAGTATTTTTATGGGGAGGGCGTAACCGTCATTGAGTGGGCAGACAAGATTTTAGATCTCCTTCCTGAAGATGCAATAATTGTGGAGTTTAAAAGCACTGATAATAAAGATGAGCGATTAATTATGATTAAGGGGATTAAGCTGTGAAACTTCTTACTATAGAAACAACAGGAAAGCTGGCAGGGACTGCATATTATGAAGCAGGACATGAGATTATTGAGAGAAAAGGCCCCATGGGGGAAAATCATCTCATCTCTCTTATGCCCATGATTAAGGAAATACTCATGGAGGCAGATATATGTCTTTCCGATTTAGACGGTATCGGCGTATCCACAGGCCCCGGATCCTATACAGGAATCAGAATAGGTGTGTCTACGGCAAGGGCTTTGTCACAGGTATCAAAAGTCCCCCTTATAGAAATACCTACTCTATATACATTTAACTATAATGAAGAACAAAAGAAAGGCGTGGCTGTATGCCCCATCCTGGATGCAAGAAGGGACCAGCTTTACGGTGCCTGCTACTTGAACAGGGAGGAAACAATAAAGCCCGGCGCCTACAACATAAATGAGTTTTTAAAGATGATGAAGGAAGAGCCTTCACTAAAAACCGTTAAGTTTTATGGAGATGGGATCTTCCGCTTTGAGAACATCATAAAAACAGAGCTGGGGGAGACACCCTTAAAATTCTCCTTTGCCCAAGGTGAAATGGTTTATCAAAGTCCTAAAAGCTGTATGTATGTGGCAAAGGACAAGTATGAAAAAGGCGAGGTAAAAAACTACGAAGATGTACTGCCCAGATACTATAGAATTGCAGAAGCCCAGCAAAGGCTTCAGGAGGGAACTCTTGGAAGAAAAAATAGATGTTAAGGAAGCCCACATATTGGATATAGACAAGTTTCTGGAAATTGAAAAGGTATCCTTTAAAGACCCCTGGTCAAGGAGCATGTTTTTATCGGAGCTTGAGGACAGAAACAGAAGGATATACTATAAGGCACTCATAAATGAAGAGGTGGCAGGGTTTATAGGACTGTGGTTTATTGTGGATGAATGCCATATTGTAAACATTGCGGTGCATCCTGATTTTAGAAATAAAGGGGTGGCAAAGAGCCTTGTCCAAAGAGCAGTTATGGAAGGAGGAATAAGAGGAGTCAACTCGTTTACATTAGAGGTGAGAGCAGGTAACGAAGAAGCCATCAAACTGTATGAAGGTTTGGGATTTATGAAGGCAGGCTATAGGAAGAACTATTATGAAAAGGAAAGGGAAGACGGAATAATCATGTGGCTCGTCATAGATGAGGAGAAAAACAATGGCTGAGAAAAAGGATGTAATAATTTTAAGCATTGAAACAAGCTGTGATGAAACCTCTGTGGCTTTAGTGAAAAACGGGCGATGGATTCTTTCCAATGTTATCAGTTCGCAGATAGAAATCCATAAGCCTTATGGTGGAGTAGTGCCTGAAATTGCATCAAGACATCACCTTGAGAATATAAATAAAGTGACTGAGAAGGCGCTTAAGGACAGCGATTTAACCTTTTCCCATGTGGATGTGGTGGCAGTTACTTACGGACCGGGACTTGTGGGTGCTCTTTTAATAGGCATCGCCACAGCAAAGGCTTATGCCTACAGTCTTTCTGTTCCCCTTGTGGGAGTGGACCATATGGCATCCCATATGGCTGCCAACTACATTGAGCATAAAGATTTAAAACCGCCTTTTACCAGCCTGATAATAAGCGGCGGCCACACTCAGCTTGTAAGAGTTAAAGACTACAATCTCTGGGAGATTTTAGGGGAAACAAGAGATGATGCTGTAGGGGAGGCCTTTGATAAAGTTGCAAGAATTTTAGGCTTAGGATACCCGGGAGGACCTTTAGTGGAAGAAGCTGCCCTTACAGGCGACAGCGAAAAGGTTTACTTTAAAAGAGTGTATTTGGAAAAGGACAGCTATGATTTTTCATTCAGCGGAGTTAAAACTGCCGTGTTGAATTACGTAAACAGCAACAGGCAGAAGGATGAAGAAATAAATATAAATGATATTGCGGCAGGCTTTCAGGAAGCAGTTTTTACAGTATTGGTGGAGAAAAGCATTAGGGCGGCAAAGGAGGAAGAAACAGGAAAACTTGTTATAGCAGGAGGAGTGGCTGCAAACAAAAGGTTGAGAGAGCTCTTAAGAAAAAGATGTTATGAGGAAGGCTTGGAGCTTTACTACCCTCAGCTTTTATTAAGTACAGATAATGCTGCCATGGTAGGCTCCGCAGGATACTATTTGTTTAAGGAAGGAAAAGTAAAGGACCTTGACCTTGATGCTTATCCTAATTTGAGGATGGACCATGGCCATAATCTCTGTTAAGGGTTTGTCCTTTGGGTTTTCAGGAGAAACCCTTTTAAAGGATATTTCATTTCAGATAGAAAAAGGCGACAGAGTGGGGCTTTTAGGTGAAAACGGCACCGGTAAAACCACTCTTCTTAAAATACTGAACAACGATCTTCCCAAGGATGAAGGAGACATCTTCATATCCTCTGATATTTCCCTTGGCTATTTGGAACAACAGGTTTTCTTTAAAGAAGAGGGGACTGTTCTTTCTGAGGCAAAGGGTGCCTATAAAAAACTGATTGAAAAAGAGAACCTTCTTGAAGAGCTGTCCTTAAGTCTTGCAGGGGCAGACCATAAGACACTTCAAAGGTTTATAGACCTACAGGAGGAGTTTGAAAGAGAGGGCGGCCTAACATATAAAGGAAGGATGAAAGGTATCCTTGATAGAATGGGGTTTTACGAGGATTCATATAATGTTAGGCTTTCACAGCTTTCAGGAGGAGAAAGATCCAGACTTTCCTTAAGTCTGCTGCTTATGAAGGAGCCTGATCTCCTTTTGCTGGATGAGCCCACCAACCACCTTGACTTAAAAATGCTGGAGTGGCTTCAGGAGTACCTTTTGGCATACAAGGGGACTTTTATAGTCGTAACCCATGACAGATATTTTCTCGACAAGGTTACCAATAAAATTTTCGAAATTGATGAAGGTCATCTTGAGATCTACGAAGGAGGCTATGAAGCATACGCAGATCTAAAGAGGGAAAAGAGAGAGCAGCAGATTAAAAAGGCTTCAATAGCCTTAAAGGAATACAAGAGACAGGAAGATATCATCAGGAAGCTTAAGGAAGGTAAAAAGGAAAATCTTTCCAAAAGAGGCGCTTCAAGGGAGAAGATGCTTTCAAAATTGGAAAGACCAAAGGTGCCAAAGGCTTCCCAAAAAAGAATTAAGATTAACTTCCATCAGGAATACGAAAGCGGAAGAGAGGTAATAAGCCTTACAGATATCTCCAAAGGATATGTAACGGATAAAGGCTACAGGGAACTTTTCAAAGGCTTGAACCTAGAGATTAAGAGAGGAGAGAGAATCTGCCTTATAGGGCCAAACGGAAGCGGTAAAACTACTTTGCTTAAGATAATCCTGGGAGAGGTGGAAAAGGATAAGGGCTATATTAGGCAAGGTCACAATGTGTCCTTCGGATATTACGACCAGGGACAGCAATTGTTAAAGGGTAACAATACTGTGCTAAAGGAGCTTAAGGAGGAGTTTAGAAGCTACACAGACACTGAGATGAGAACAATTTTAGGCAGCTTTCTGTTTTCGGGAGACAAGGCTCTCAGTGTGATCAATACCTTAAGCGGAGGTGAAAGGGCAAGACTGTCTCTTTTAAAGCTTATGCTGGGAGGCAAAAACACTCTTTTGTTGGATGAGCCCACAAACCACCTTGACATCACTTCAAAGGAAATATTTGAAGATGCTCTCTTGTCCTTCCAAGGCACGGTCCTTGCCATATCCCATGACCGGTATTTTTTAAATAAAATACCGGACAGAATAATAGAGCTTTCAAAGGGAGGGCTGAATGAGTATTTGGGGGCATATGATTATTATCTTGAAAAGAAGAGAATGACGGATGAAGATGGACCTATAGAAAAAAAGGAAGAGGAGGTAATCTCATTTGCTCAGGAAAGCCGGCTTTTAAAGAAGGAAAAGGATAAAACTGAAAGAAGGTTAAAAAGGGAGATCAAAGATTCAGAGAACAAGCTTAAGGCTCTGGAAGAGGAAAAAGCCGATATTATGGCAAAAATTGAAAATATATCAAAAACCTCGGATTATGACCAGTTTGACATATTGGCAAAAGCTCTTATAACGGTGGAGGACAGCATTCACAAGGCTTATGAAATTTGGCTGGAAAAGTCTGAAACCCTTGCAAAATCAGAGTTTTTAGATAATAAAAAAATATAAATACTTATGTTGCATTGACAAGTCGTTGACATTATAATATTGTTATTCTCACCCACATATGTATAATGGTATAGGGGTACGAGAAATACTTTTATGGAGGAAATGAAATGACGTTTGAAAAAGTAAGAGATATAATTTGCGACCAGCTCAGTGTACCGCCTGAAAAGGTTCAAAGGGACACACATCTTATGAAAGACCTGGAAGCGGATTCACTGGATGCTGTGGAAATCATTATGGCAATCGAAGATGAGTTTGAAATCGAGGTGCCCGATGAAGATGCAGAGAAGTTTCAAAGCGTAGGGGATATAGTCAAATATATTGATGAGAAAATCAACTAAGTACCTTGAAAGGTCCGTTACGTGAAAGAGAACGGACCTTTTTATATCACGAATTATTTGAAAGGAGGAAACCAATGAAACAGAACAAAAGAATCTCAAGCGCTGTAATCAGAAGACTGCCAAGATACAGACGCTATCTGATTGAACTTAAAAAGAAGGGTGTCGACAAGATTTCCTCTAATGAACTCAGCAATTTGATAGGTTATACACCGTCCCAAATAAGACAGGATTTAAATAATTTTGGTGGTTTTGGGCAACAAGGTTACGGCTACAATGTGGAGGGACTGTTAAATGAAATCAGTGCCATTCTAGGCCTTGATAAGCAACATACCATGGTAATAGTGGGATCAGGCAAACTGGGAAGTGCCATCGCAAACTATACCTTTGGGAAAGTTGGATTTGTTATTAGGGGGATGTTTGATAACAGCAAAGAAAAAATCGGTACAACAATAGGAGGTTTTGAAGTTTCAGATGTGGAAGATCTGGTGGCCTATATAGAGGACCACGATATAGATATTGGCGTCATCTGCACTCAAAAAGAAGCGGCTCAGGAAATAGCCGATAAGATGGCCTTTGGAGGAGTAAAAGGAATATGGAATTTTGCGCCTATTGATCTTGAGGTGCCGGACAGAATAGCTCTTGAAAATGTTCATCTTTCAGACAGCCTTCATGAGCTTGCCTACCACATAAACCATATTTCAAAATCATAGTAAAAGAAAAAGCCGTTTTTATAACAAAAACGGCTTATAACTAGTGTAAACCACGTTTAATATGTTTCAACTGGTTTTAGTCTTCCGGCACACAGGAGTCAGTGGGGCAGACATCTGCACATGCTCCACAGTCGATACATTTTTCTGCATCGATTACGTAAATTGGATCTCCTTCAGATATTGCTTCTGTGGGACACTCAGGCTCACAAGCACCGCATGCTATACAGGTATCGTTGATCTTATAGCTCATTTGTTATCCTCCTTTTGGCATAGCTCAAATATTGAACGATGAAATTATATCACCTGCAATATATATTGTAAAGTAGAGAGAAAAGTATACATGGAAGTATATGCCCTTGTGGGGAAAAGCGGTACAGGCAAGAGTTATCAGGCTATGAACCTTTGCAGAGACAAAGACATCGAAGCCATAATCGATGACGGTCTTTTTATTTATGGCAACGGTATTTTAGCGGGAAAGTCGGCGAAAAGACAGGGAACAGTAGTAGGTGCCATAAAAACTGCATTGTTTTCAGAGGAAGACCATAAGAACCAGGTGGTGGGCAAGCTGAATGAAGTGAAGCCCAACAGAATACTCATTATCGGCACTTCCGATAAAATGGTGGAAAAGATCAGAAAACGCCTGCTGCTGCCGCCCATTTCCGAAACCATATATATTGAGAGCATTACAACAGATAAAGAAAGGCAAGTGGCCAACAAACAGCGCCACGAGCTGGGAAAGCACGTTATTCCTGTCCCCACATTTCAGCTGAAAAAGGACTTTTCAGGATACTTCCTTGACCCCTTAAGAATATTCAAAAAGATCGGCACAGGAAGAAGCTTTATGGAAAAGTCTGTAGTAAGGCCTACCTACAGCTATCTGGGGGACTTTTTCATTGAGGAGAGCGCAATCTTTGATATTATAAACATCCTAGCAGAAGAAGCGGAAGCTGTGGCAAGGGTAACTAAGGTAATAACCAAGCCGGGAAGTAACGGCATGCATATAACAATTCTTGTAATCATGGAATTGGGATATAACCTTGTGGAAAAAAGCAGAGAGTTTCAAAGACTGGTTAAAGGGACTGTAGCTGATATGACAGCCTTTAATATTCAAAGGGTAGATGTAGAAGTAAGAGGCATCAGATCATGACTGTAAAGACAGTAAAATATGAGATAGAAAACATTACCGACTTTTCTTTAAAGGATACTCTTGAATGCGGCCAATGTTTCAGATTCTATGAAGATGATAAAGGGGGCTATACAGGCGTTGTGGGAAAGTCTGTAATAAGAGCCTTTTTTTGTGAGGAGGAAGGAACTCTTGTAATTGAAGAATCAGGGGAGGAAAAAGGAAGAGAGTTCTATGAAGAATACTTTGATTTAAAAAGGGACTACGGGAAAATCAAGAAATACTTGATCAACAAAGATAAAAAGATGAAAGAGGTTATAGAGTATGGAAAAGGTATCCATATATTAAAACAGGAGCCCTTTGAAACATTGATCTCATTTATCATCTCTCAAAACAACCATATTAAGAGAATAAAGAAAAGCATAAAAATGCTGTCTGAAGAGTTTGGTGAAGAAATCAAGGACGGCTCTACAGAAAAGCATTATGCTTTTCCGGAACCAAAGAAACTGGCATCATTAGCTGTAGGAGACCTCTCTGACATTAAGCTGGGCTACAGGGATAAATATATAATAGAAGCTGCAAAAAGAGTGGAGGCCATAGGAGAAGAGGAATTTAAAAAGTACCGGGATAAGTGCTTTACAGAAACAAAAAGCTACCTTGAAGGCTTTTTGGGCGTAGGAGAGAAGGTGGCAGGCTGTGTTTTGCTATTCGGCTTCAATATGATGGCAGGCTTCCCCATAGATGTTTGGATGAAAAGGATTATGAGAGAGCTTTATGGAGTCTCTATAGAGGACAGGAAAACCATGGAGGAGATTTCCATAAAACTCTACGGAAAGTATAAGGGAGTAGCCCAACAATACCTTTTTAATTATGCAATGAAGAAAAAGATTATGTAAACTCCCGCACTAAAAACCCTATAAATTTAAGCATTATTAGGAAAATGACAGTAAAATGTCATTTTTTTGATTAAAGCTTCAATTATTTTGGGAAAAAAAGTGTTGACAGGGTATAGATATAGTAATATATTACCATTAGCACTCTGTTACTATGAGTGCTAACAATATGTATAAAAACAATCTACATAAATGAAAGGAGATCAACAAAAGATGAGTTTTGGAATCAAACCTTTAGGGGACAAAGTAGTTATCAGGAAAGTTGATGCAGAAGAAACCACTGCCAGCGGAATTGTTCTGCCGGGTCAGGCAAAGGAGCAACCTCAGATGGCAGAAGTGGTGGCAGTTGGCCCCGGAACTAAAGATGAGACTATGGAAGTAAAAGTGGGGGATACGGTAATTTACAGAAAATACGGCGGCGATGATGTTAAGTACAATGGGGAAGAATATATGATTGTTTCCCAAAGTGACATACTGGCAACTGTTAAATAGGGGGGAAGAAAATAATGGCAAAAGAATTATTTTATGGAGAAGAGGCTAGAAGAAAGCTTCTTGCAGGTGTAGACAAGCTGGCTGACACCGTAAAAATAACTTTGGGACCTAAAGGCAGAAATGTGCTTTTACAGAAAAAGTTTGGAAGTCCGGCAATTACAAATGACGGTGTAACCATTGCAAAAGAAATAGAAGTTGAAGATTCTGTTGAAAACATGGGTGCTCAGCTTGTTAAAGAAGTTGCTACAAAGACTAACGATGTGGCAGGTGACGGCACTACTACGGCCACACTTTTAGCCCAGATAATCATTAAGGAAGGCTTTAAGAATGTAGCGGCAGGAGCAAATCCCATGGCCTTAAAAAAAGGAATAAAGGGCGCAGTAGATGTAGCGGTAGAGGAAATCGCATCCTTGTCAAAAGTAGTTGATTCAAGAGATGCCATAAGCCAAGTAGCCGCAGTTTCTGCAGGAGATCACGAAATCGGGGACTTAATTGCCGAAGCTATGGAGAAGGTGGGAAAAGACGGCGTTATCACTGTTGAGGAAAGCAAGTCCATGGGGACCACCCTTGAAGTAGTTGAAGGAATGCAGTTTGACAGAGGCTACTTATCCGCCTATATGGTAAGCGACCCTGAGAAGATGGAAGCTGTTATGGAGAACCCATACATCCTTTTAACCGATAAGAAAATTGCAAACATTCAGGAGCTGTTGCCACTTCTTGAGCAGATCGTTCAGCAGGGCAAGAAACTTCTCATAGTCTGTGAAGACCTGGAAGGTGAAGCTCTTGCAACTATCGTTGTAAATAAAATCAGAGGTACCTTTGATTGTGTAGCCGTTAAGGCGCCTGGCTTCGGTGAAAGAAGAAAGGCCATTATGGAGGATCTGGCCATTCTTACAGGAGGCAAGGTTATTACAGAGGAGCTGGGCTATGACTTAAAGGAAACTACACTTGATATGTTGGGACAAGCCACTTCTGTGAAGGTTGACAAGGAAAACACTGTAATCGTAGGGGGAGCAGGAGACACTCAGGCTATTAAGCAAAGAGTAGAACAGCTGAAGACTCAGGCCAACGAAAGCACCAGCGAATTTGACAAGGAAAAGACATTGGAAAGACTGGCAAAGCTTTCAGGAGGAGTAGCGGTTATTCAGGTTGGAGCTGCAACGGAAACTGAGCTGAAGGAGAGAAAGCTGAGAATAGAGGACGCTCTAAATGCTACAAAGGCTGCTGTTGAAGAAGGTATTGTGGCAGGAGGCGGAGTTGCCTTTGTAAATGCAATGCCTGCAGTATTAAAGTATCTTAAGGGCATTTCAGGGGATGAAAAGACCGGAGCCTCAATTATCATGAGAGCTTTGGAAGAGCCTTTAAGACAGATTGCGGAAAACGCCGGCTTTGAGGGAAGCGTCGTAGTATCCAAGGTGAAGAGTTCCAAGCCGGGAGTAGGCTTCAATGCTGAAACTGAACAGTTTGTGGATATGATTCAAGACGGTATTGTTGACCCTGCAAAGGTGGCAAGGAGTGCTCTGCAAAACGCAGCAAGCGCATCCGGTATGCTTTTAACAACTGAAGCAGGCGTTGTGGACATAAAGGAGGATGAGCCCCAGATGCCACCTATGGGAGGCGGCATGGGCGGAATGGGAATGATGTAAGACCCGTTTGATATGTAATATAAAGGAGGCAGAGTCAAACCCTGTCTCCTTTTATTTTTCTGTAAACTATTATATATCCCCCTTTATACTTTATTCCTTTCCAAGTATCTTTATAACAGACATTGCCCTTTCTCTGTCCTTTTCACTTAAGCTGTAAAGGTCATTGAAGAGAGTAATATCATTTTCCTTTAATAAGGATTCATAAGCTTGATTAGGATAGGGGCTTCTTCCCGTCAAGTAGTCAAGGGAGACTTTATAGTAATCTGCCAACTCCAAAAGCACCTCTAAAGGAGGTGTGGCCTTTCCTGTTTCATAGCTTGTAATTGATTCCCTTGTTACATTTACTTTGCCGGCTAAAGCTTCCTGTGTAATGTTCTCTCTTGATCTTAAAAGCTTCAGCCTTGCCACTAAATCTGTCACCATTTCTATTATGCCCATCCTTCTACCAGCAAAAGTTTCATGTAACTAAAGTCTATATTACGCTCCACCCATTATAAAGGTAATATAATCTACTGAAAATATTGACATGTAAATAATATTTCCATAGGATATAAGTAGAAAATGTCTTTGGCCACACTCAATCCTGCTTTTTCATATAACCACCAAAAGCAGGGCCAGAGGCATTTTCCATTTATGGCTACCTATGTTGAATACTAGAGGTAAACATAATATAATAAAAAGGTTACTACTATACTAAGGAGAGAGAATTGAAAAGACTTGCATTTACTGTACTTATGATTACAACTTTAATATTTTCCAGTGTTTTTCTCGAAGGATGCTTAGCGCCAACAAGTGAGCCTGAGGATTTAATAATTGAAGAACCTGAAGTAACCTTGGAAGAAATCTTAAGAGCAGAGCTAGAAGATGATATAAATAAAGGCTATTTAATTTTAGCAAATAAAGAGCACTCACTAGATAAAGACTATGAGCCTCATGATTTAGCTGAAATCATTTACTTTGCTAAGGATAGATCTCCTTTATGGCGTAAGATGAGAGAGGAAGCAGCAACAGCTTTTCACAGACTTTCAGAGGATGCCAAAGCTGAGGGTTTAGAAATTGTAGTAACAACCTGCTATAGATCTTATGACTTTCAGAGCCAGCTCTATTATGGCTATGTAAACACCAAGGGCCAGGAGTGGGCAGATAAATATAGTGCAAAGCCCGGAACTTCTGAACATCAGACAGGCCTTGCGGCAGACTGCTCGTCACCTTCAGTGAATTACCAACTTACTGTAGATTTTGAAAATACGGAAGAAGGCAAATGGCTTTCAGAAAATGCCTATAAGTACGGCTTCGTTATAAGATATGAAAAAGGAAAAGAAGAAATAACAGGGTACAGCTACGAGCCCTGGCACATAAGATACGTAGGTGAAAAGGCTGCCAAGGTAATGAAAGAAAAGAATTTTGCTCTTGAAGAGCTTATAGAATATTTGGATATTAAGTAAGGAGGAAAGCTATGGCACACTATTTCGAAGAACCGGCAAGAACCTTCAGTGAATACCTTTTGATACCGGGGTACAGCGACAAAAACTGCAGAGTTGAGAATGTGGACTTACGAACTCCTGTGACAAGGTACAAAAAAGGAGAAGAGCCTTTAATTCGTATGAACATACCCTTAGTCTCGGCTATTATGCAGTCTGTATCTGATGATAAAATGGCTGTTGCTTTAGCAAAGGAAGGGGGGATCTCCTTCATATTCCAAAGCCAGGCCATAGAGGAACAGGTGCAGATGATAAGAAGAGTGAAAAGCCATAAAGCAGGCTTTGTCCGCTCCGATTCAAATATAAGACCTGATCAAACCTTAAAGGATATTCTTGAACTGAAGAAAAAGAGCGGCCACTCTACAGTTGCGGTAACTGATGACGGCACTCCCCAAGGAAGAGTTCTGGGGATAGTTACAAGCAGAGACTATAGAGTAAGCAGAATGGATCTGTCAGAGAAGGTTTCCACATTTATGACACCCTTTGAAAAACTTATTTATGCCAAAGAAGGAATATCTCTAAGCGAAGCAAACGATATGCTTTGGGACCATAAGCTTAACGCACTTCCCATAGTAGATGAAAACATGAGATTGACTCACTTCGTCTTTAGAAAGGACTATGACAGCCATAAAGCTAATCCCAATGAACTTTTGGATGGAGATAAAAGGTATATGGTAGGGGCAGGTGTAAACACTAAGGACTATAAAGAAAGAGTACCTTTGCTTGTGGAAGCAGGTGTGGATATCTTGTGTATAGATTCATCAGAGGGCTACACGGAGTGGCAGAAGGATGTACTCTCATTTGTAAAGAATGAGTTTGAAGGGAAGGTTAAAATCGGAGCCGGAAATGTGGTGGATAAAGAAGGCTTTAGATTCTTAGCAGACTCAGGTGCAGACTTTGTTAAGGTGGGAATCGGAGGAGGCTCCATCTGTATCACTAGAGAAACCAAAGGCATAGGAAGAGGCCAGGCTTCTGCTGTTATAGAGGTAGCAAATGAAAGAGAAGCATATCTTAAAGAAAAAGGAATATATGTGCCAATCTGTTCAGACGGTGGCATAGTTTACGATTACCACATGGCTCTTGCCCTTGCCATGGGAGCAGACTTCCTAATGCTGGGAAGATACTTTGCAAGATTTGATGAGTCCCCAACTGCAAAACTAAATGTAAGTGGGAACTACGTTAAGGAATACTGGGGTGAAGGCTCAAACAGAGCCAGAAACTGGCAAAGATACGATATGGGTGGCGATGAAAAGCTTAACTTTGAAGAAGGTGTAGACTCTTATGTTCCTTATGCAGGGCCTTTAAAGGATAATGTAAGCTTAACTTTAAACAAGGTTAAATCTACCATGGTCAATTGTGGCGTTTTAAATATCTCTGATTTTCAAAAGAATGCTAAGATTACACCTGTATCTGCCACAAGCATTGTGGAAGGTGGAGCCCATGACGTTATCTTAAAGGAAACTGGCGGAAGCAACATCAGATAAAGGAGCTTTAATTTGAGTTTCAAAAACGAAATATGGACAACTGACATTAAGGGCCTGGACCTATTTGCAAAAGAAGTATTTTACCCTATGTCGGGACTTCTAAGGGAAGGGCCTGTTAATATGGCACTTAAAAGTGAAGCCCAAAAAGGTTTAGAAAACATATATGAAGATATTAAGCCCATAGGGATTTCCTCCTATTATGAAGACGTTACTTTAAAAGGTGGAAGACTAGAGTTTGATAACACCTTTCTTTATTCACAAGTTCTAGAACTTATTGATCCCAAAAAAGTAAAAGGTGCTTTAATATACTTTCTTACCATAGGCTCTTTTCAGGATAATGAAAAAATTATGGAAAAGCTTATGGAGGACTTCTGGCAGACAGCTTATGTAGATTCAGCGAGAAAGCGCTTCTATTTAGATATGAAAGAAAAGATAGGAAACCTTCATTTAAGTGAAGAACTGGGCCCCGGATTTTTCGGTATGTCAGTGGAGAGTGTCAACAGGTTCAATAAGCTTCTTGACAGCGAAAGAATAGGTATCGATGTAAACCCTAAAGGCTTTATGAAACCTGAAAAATCAGTGGCTGGATTATTTATTGTAACAGAAAATGAGCCTGTAACATTTCCTCAAAAGTGTCTGTTCTGTAAAGGCAATGAAAAGGGATGTGCTTACTGCACTAAGGAATAAAAAGGGAAATGAAAGAGAAGGATTTTGTCTGTACCGGTGACTGCATAACTTGCGGTAGGTGTTTTACAAAAGAAGAGAAAAAGGAAGAGGGAAAGAAAGGCACCATGGTTTTTCCTTTAGGCTTTCAGCCTGACCTTAACTTAAAAGGCCTAGGCCTTTCTTTTGATATAGGAACAACAACTCTAGGAGCTTTCCTTTGGGACCTAGAAGAAAGAAAACTTTTAAGATCAACCTCTGACATAAACCCTCAAGGGAAATATGGTACAGACATAATTTCCAGAATCACATATATTCAGAGAAATCCTGAAGGGCTGAAGCACTTAAGAGAGATTCTCTTAGAAACTATCCACAGTTTAAAGGACGACCTCTTAAGGGAAGCCGACAAAAGTGAAAAAGATATAACTAAGGTGACCTTTGCAGGAAACACTCTTATGAGCCATATCCTTTTAAATAAAGACCCCATAGGCTTAGCAACAGCTCCCTTTAAACCTTCCTATGAAGGTTCAGTTACGAAAACAGGTAAAAAATTTAAGTTCAGTGATAATACAGAAATCTATGTGCTTGCTAATATAGCAGGCCATGTAGGAGGAGATATTACTGCAGGTGTCCTTGCTTCTTCAATTTTAAATAAAGAAGGAAGCCATCTATTTATAGACTTAGGAACAAATGGTGAAATCGCCCTTGTAAAAGATGGCAAAGGCGTAGTCTGCTCTACTGCCGCAGGCCCTGCCTTTGAAGCAGCATCTTTATCTTGCGGAACAAGAGCAGTTAAAGGGGCTATTGATAAAATAGAAATAAATACCACCCTTAAAGTGCACACCATAGGTGATGAACCTCCCATTGGAATTTGTGGTACAGGAGCAGTTTCTGTAGTCTCAGAACTTCTAAGGTCAGGCCTTATGGATAAAACAGGAAGGCTTGAAAGCGATACATATATAGGTAAAACAAAGCATTACATTTTATCAGAAGAGGAAGATGTTTATATAACTCAAAAAGATATAAGGGAGTTACAGCTTGCAAAAGGCGCTTTAAGAGCAGGCTTAGAAATACTGATGAAGAACCTTGACTTAACCTTTAAAGACCTAACATCTATAAACATTGCAGGAGCTTTTGGAAACACCATAGATATAGAAGCTGCCATTAATATAGGAATATTACCTGATGTAGAGAGAAATAAGTTTAATCTTTTAGGTAATGGCGCAGGTACAGGTGCTTGTATGGTGCTTTTAAGTAAGTCAAAAAGAGATGAAGCAGAAACCATACCTCATAAGCTAGACCATGTGGAGTTAGCAGATCAAGAAGAATTTCAAGAATTATTTTTACACCATTTAAACTTTTAGGAGGATGTAATGACAAAATTCATAATAAAAGATGATTTTTGGGAATTGTTTTCTGATAGTGCTATTGGTATAGTGCTGGCCTTTGGCATAAACAGTAATCTTGCAGAAAATGAAAAAGCAAGAAAAGAGATAGAAGCTCTTTTAAAGGAAGGAAATGAAAGTGCGAAAAAGTTTCTTGTAAATGACGTTCTTTCTGAAAATCAAGTAGTAAAGGTATGGAGGGACGCTTATCAAAAATTTAAGACTAAGAAGGGTGCAAGAGCATCTATTGAAGCTTTATTAAAAAGAATATCTAAGGATAACCCTGTAGGTAACATAATCCCATTAGTAGATATCTATAACTATATATCTTTAACGTATGGGATCCCTGTAGGTGGAGAGGACTTAGATAAGTTTGAAGGAGATATGGTTCTTACTAAAGCAGAAGGAGGAGAGCCTTTCATGGCTTTAGGTGATACTGATAACGACCCTGCACTAAAAGATGAGATAATCTATAAGGATGATGTAGGTGCAGTATGCCGATGCTGGAACTGGAGAGATGGTCAAAGGACTATGCTAACAGAAGAGACAAAGAATGCTTTTTTAATAATTGAAAGTGTAGATCCTAGTAGGCTTGAGGATGTAAAGAAAGCCATGGTGGAGCTGGAAGCACTTACTCTTAAGTATTTAGGAGGAAAAACGAAAGTAATGCTTTTAACAAAAGACAATAAAGAAATGGAGCTTAAACTGTGAGCCTTGTAGAACTACTACTTATAGCAGTTGGACTGTCCATGGATGCCTTGGCAGTCAGCATATGTAAAGGCATGGTCTTAAATGGAACGAAGCTTAAGAACGCTATAATAATGGGACTATTCTTTGGAGGCTTCCATGGCATTATGCCTATTTTAGGCTACCTTCTAGGAACTCAATTTAATGAGATATTAAACAATGTGGACCACTGGATAGCCTTTATTCTCTTAGCCTTTATAGGAGGCAAGATGATGGTAGAAGCTTTAAAAAAAGACAAAGACTCCTGCGAAATCCAGAAGAATATAAGTATCTCTGATTTAGTAATGCTTTCTATTGCTACAAGTATAGATGTTTTAGCAGTGGGCGTATCTTTCGCATTCTTAGAAGTTCCAATTATTGAAGCCTCCATTGTTATAGCAGTCGTAACATTTATTATTTCAGCTATAGGAGTTTACTTAGGTAAGTTCTGTGGCACATCACTAGGTAAATGGGCAGAGGTTACAGGAGGCATAGTCCTTATTATCATAGGTATTAAAATACTTTTGGAAGGGTTGTTCTAATGAAGTATGAAAATGTTGTAGAAGGGATTTTCTTAAGTAGACCAAACCGCTTTGTGGCAGAAGTAGATATAGAAGGAATAGTCCATACAGTCCATGTAAAAAACACAGGGAGATGTAAGGAGCTTTTAATTAAAGGCAGTAAGTGTTACCTTTCAAAATCAAATAACCCTAATAGAAAAACACAGTATGATTTAATAAGCGTTGTTAAAAAGGATTCTTTAAAAAATAGAAAGACAGAGCTATTAGTAAACTTAGACAGCCAAGGACCTAACCAAGTTTTTTATGATTATGCAAAAGAAGGGTATTTCCTAAAGGATATAATAGAAATAAAAAGAGAATTTACTTACGGAAACTCAAGGTTTGACTGCTACATTAAAACTAAAGACAAAGAACACTTAATTGAAATAAAAGGCGTTACTCTTGAAGAGGAGGGAATCGCTAAGTTTCCTGATGCTCCTACTGAAAGAGGAGTAAAGCATATAAATGAACTAATAAAAGCAAATTCTGAAGGCTATGAAAGTCACATAGTGTTCATAATTCAGATGAAGGGAACATACGGTTTTATGCCTAATGAAAAGACCCATCCTGAATTTAAAAAAGTCTTAGAAGAAGGTAGATCTAAAGGAGTTAGCATCCATTGCTTAGAAGCAGATATCACCCCTGATACTATGAAGCTTAATAAAAACAGTAAATCTATACCTTTAATGTTTTAATAAAATCGTAATAATTTACTTAATCCTTTCTTAAGAATTCCCATGTATCCTTAAATCATAAGGAGGAGTCAATGAAAATTTTAGTTGCTGATGACGACAAAGATATTGTAAATGCTATAGAAGTGTACCTTACAAACGATGGGTATGAAGTTCTAAAGGCTTATGATGGTCTTGAAGCTTTAGCTGTCCTAGATAAAGAAAAGGTAGAGCTTGTGCTTCTTGATATAATGATGCCTAATCTTGATGGCCTAAGAACTGCCATGAAGATAAGAGAAACTTCCAATGTGCCAATTATAATGTTAACAGCAAAAAGTGAGGACTACGATAAAATAACAGGCTTAAACATGGGAGCTGATGACTACATAACAAAACCTTTTAATCCATTAGAGCTTTTAGCAAGAGTAAAGAGCCAATTAAGAAGGTATACAGACTTAGGAAGTCAGGTGAAGAAGACAGGAGTCTTTAGAACTGGAGGCTTAGAAATTGATGATGAATCAAAGACAGTTACCCTTGATCAAGAGCAAGTAGCAGTCACACCCATAGAGTTTGGCATACTGAAGCTTTTAACTGAAAACGCAGGTAAAGTATTCTCCATGGAAAAGATTTATGAAGCAGTATGGAATGAGCCTGCCTATAACCCTGAAAATACAGTAGCAGTACATATACGTCGCATTAGAGAGAAAATAGAAATTGACCCCAAAAATCCAAAATATTTAAAGGTGGTGTGGGGAATTGGATACAAAATTGAAAAATACTAATAAAAAAATAAAGAAGACTTTTAACAAAGCAACCTATAACTTAATGTTTATACTGTGTGGCTTTTCCTTCCTCGTTTCAATAACAGGCATCCTATTTATTAATGGCCACGGCCCGTGGGGGTTTACGCTGTTTCCTAATATGGGAATGCATATGGGAGGTAGCTGGTATACCATGATGGTAGGTATAACAATCCTTGTTGCTATAGTAATCACTTTAGCAACCCTTATTTACCTCATTTCAAAAACAGGTGAACGAGACGAAGAAGGTAATATCATCCTAAAGGGTATTGATCGTTGGTACACTGAAATACATCTTTTAATGGTAACAGGAATTTTCGGCGTTTTCGGAATGGCATTTGTAAGGTTTACTCTAGCCTACTCACCTGCCTATGAAAACTTCCTTCACGGATATCTCAGGTACATGATGCCATCCTGGGCAGACTTTTTCAGAGGAGTACCTACTGTAAGCTTCTTTGGAGCATTCGTAACAGGCTTTATAGGAGTCTATTTAGGACTGTACTTTATCTTGAGTATTATTAAGAAAATTAAAGCAGGTACCTTTTTTACTCAATCAATAATAGGTAAACTAGTAATTTATCTTATTGATACAGTTTTTAAAGGTGGAAGCACCATGAGAAAGGTAGTACTTGTAATAGTACTATTAATAGTCTTCTCAGCAATTCCTTACCTTGCACCTGTAGTGTTGATTGTGGCACTTCTTATGACTCCAAGGCTAGTTAAGAAGTATGATGAAGTAAAGAAAGGCATAGATGAAGTAAAATCTGGAAACTTAGATTACAAAATCCCGGTAGATGAGCATTCAAACAATGAGCTTGATAAAATGGCAAGAGGAATTAACGAGATCTCCCTAGCTGCAAAAAGCGTTGTGGAAAAGGAACTTAAGAACCAGAGAATGAAGTCTGAACTTATCTCAAACGTTTCTCATGACTTAAAGACACCTATTACCTCTATGGTCACATATATCGATCTATTAAAAACAGAAGGACTAAAGAGCAAGAATGCACCTTCATACCTTGAGGTCCTTGATCAGAAAACTGAAAGACTGAAGCAACTAACAGACGACCTTTTTGAAGCAGCAAAAGCTTCAAGTGGTAGTATGCCTGTGAAACTGGAAAAGGTAGAGCTAACGTCTTTAGTGAACCAAGGCTTAGGTGAGCTTAATAGAAAGATAGAAGAATCAGGCTTAACCTTTATATTAAATAATAAAAAAGATAAGCATTACGTTTTAGCAGACGGCCAATTATTGTGGAGAGTTATGGAGAACATACTAGGTAACTCCCTTAAGTATGCTCAAGACAGCTCAAGAGTCTACATAGATATAAAGGAAGAAGTATCTGAAGGTAGTCAAGATGAAGACATCGTTATCTTGGAAGTAAAGAATGTTTCAAGAGAACCATTAAATGTAGACCCTGATGAACTGATGGAACGCTTTAAGCAAGCAGACGAAGCAAGAGCAGGAGAAGGTAGTGGCTTAGGCTTAGCCATTGCAAAAGACTTAGTGAAGCTTCAAGGAGGCCTATTCGAGATCCAAATAGACGGCGACCTCTTTAAAGCCATAGTAGTGCTTAATAAGTACATAGAGCAAGAAGAACCAAAAGACCAAAACGAAACAGAGAATGAACAGGAAGCACCTATTACAGAAACGGAAGAAGCAGACGCTATAATTGACTAACAAAGAAGGTAAAGACATTCCCTTCTCATTTACAAATAAAAAACCTTTTGTTAAACTTTAATAAGTAATTTAGGAAGGGATAATAAGATGGAAAACCAAACATTAATCATATTAGATAGAGGAGCACACAATAACCAAAGAGAAGCAAAAATCGCAAGAGGGTATGGGGTTTACTGTGAAGTACTGCCTTATGAAAGCTTTAATAAAGAAATGAAGTTTGATGCACTATGGGTTATAGGCCAAGAGGATAATCCTCTAAGAGAAGAAGAAACTACTTTTCTTAAAAGCTTAAATGTGCCTCTGCTCTTAGATGCTGATAATAAATCTGATGATGGACTTAAAGAAACTATTGATAAGATGGGGTTTAGGAAAGACTGGACCACCAACTCCTTTATTGATAAAGAAGTAGAAACTATGAGGGACCTTGTAAAAGATAAGAAGGTGCTATGTGCCTTATCAGGAGGTGTAGATAGTGCAGTCTGTGCAGCTTTAGTTCACAAGGCAGTAGGTGATAATCTTTACTGCATCTTCGTTAACCATGGTCTTATGAGAAAAGGTGAACCTGAGCTCATAGAAGAGATTTTTCATAATCAATTCGGCATGAACTTAATAGTAGTAAGTGCTGAAGATAGATTCCTTTCTAAGCTTGAAGGTGTAAGTGATCCTGAAAGGAAGAGAAAGATTATAGGGGAAGAGTTCATAAGAGTATTTGAAGAAGAAGCAAATAAGCTTGGAGATATAGAATACCTAGTACAAGGTACTATCTACTCCGATATAATAGAAAGTAGAAGTAAAAAGGGTGGAGTAAAGTCTCACCACAATGTAGGTGGCTTACCTGAAGATATGAAGTTTCAACTCATAGAACCATTAAAGTATATCTTTAAAGATGAAGTGAGAAAAGTAGGGGAAGCTTTAGGTCTGCCAAGAGAGCAAGTTTATAGACAGCCGTTTCCAGGGCCTGGCTTAGGAGTAAGAGTTACAGGAGCTATAACTAGAGAAAGACTAGATATGGTAAGAGAAGCAGATGCCATATTTAGAGAAGAGATACAAAAAGCAGGCTTAGATCAATCAATTTGGCAATACTTTGCGTTAGAACCAAACACAAAGTCTACAGGAGTAAGGGATGGGAAGCGTGCTTATGAAAGTGCCATCTGCTTAAGAGCAGTTCAATCAAGTGATGCCATGTCAGCAGAAATAGCAGAGCTTGACTACAAACTACTAAATAAGATAGCACTAAGAATCACCAGCGAAGTTAAAGGTGTAAACAGAGTCCTATACGACATCACGCCGAAACCTCCCGGAACGATCGAGTGGGAATAGAATGTAGAACCGCAACTCGTATATTAATAAGAGTTGCGGTTTTTATTTGTGTAAGTGGTGTTAATAATGCTTAAAAAGGTGACAAAGTTACCAACTTCGGCTGAATTGACTTGTTTCGCGGTTGACACAAAATATAACGGTTGTTACAATCTAATTGTAACTATTACAAGGTTGTAATGATAGCAATACTCAATTGCTAAAACTTTAAATAGATGATTTAAAACATAGGAGGAATAAAAATGGAAGAAGTAAGAACAATTCATAGGATGCCGTTAATTGGAGATCCTGCACCAAGCTTTACAGCAGTAACAACACAAGGTACCGTTAATTTTCCGGAAGATTACAAAGGGAAATGGGTGATTCTTTTTTCCCACCCTGCAGACTTTACACCTGTTTGTACCACTGAGTTTATGACCTTCGCTACAATGGCGGATGAATTCAAGGCATTAAACACTGAACTTCTTGGTCTGTCTGTAGACTCTTTGTATGCTCATATTGCATGGTTAAGGAAGATTAAAGAGCTAGAGTGGAACGGAATGAAGGATGTTGAGGTTATGTTCCCACTTATTGAAGATATTAAGATGGACGTAGCTAATAAGTTTGGAATGATTCAGCCGGAGCAGTCAAATACTCAGGCAGTAAGGGCAGTTTTTGTAATAGATCCAAAAGCTAAGATACGTACAATTTTATATTACCCATTATCAATGGGTAGAAACTTTGACGAGATTAAGCGTATCATATTAGCTCTTCAGAAGGCAGATGAAGATGGCGTAGCCACACCTGCAGATTGGAGACCTGGAGATGATGTAATAGTACCTACAGCAGGATCATGTGGAACTGCAAAGGAAAGAATGGAAAGCAAAGATGATGATACTTATTGCTTAGACTGGTTCATGTGTTTTAAAAAAGAAAAGAAATAGTTCAACAAACAAAGATAGTATGAATAGACCGCAGCATGTTTTTTAAGCAGGTTGCGGTTTTTGTTTTAAGGCTATCTCAATTAGCTTATCAGTGTAGTCTGCCATAAACAAATGGATAAAAAACATGTGGTCACTTGTAATGTGACCACATGCTGATGATTCTCTATGGATTCCTATTATTATTTAACAGGATATTTGAAATAGAAGGAGTATGGAGCGTTAATGATATATTCTGTATTAAACATTACAGGATGTGTTCCTGTTTCGTCTTTTACTTCTCCTGATTTATACTCAATATGTTGACTGGATGTTTCATTGGCTTCGCCATGGTTTACAGGATTCGTTAACACCATTATTATCCCTGTAGTTCTAATGTTCTCTATACCATCGTCTCTTGAGATAATGCCCTTATTAGGATCTATTGCCTCAGATGATGAATAAAGCTCAACATCTCCTGTTGATCTAAAGGTCGCCACTCCTACTTTTGTACCGGTTGTAGTTTGTTCTGTCATCAAAGCTCCCAGTGCCTTTACAGTCTGTTTTGCTCTTAATGTGGAAGTTACTACAACATCATAACTGTAGGTGCCAGTTCCTGCGAATCGAAGAAACATTTCATTGGTTCCTATGACAGGTATTTCATAATTATCCGTGAGTGTAACATTTAAGGAAAAATTCTTTACTTCACATTCGTAAGATGCACTCCAATCTCCAGCATCACTGGAGCCACTTCTGTCAGGAGCATACCAATGATCTGAAAGGCTTACAGAAATAATATTGTCCTTAGGAATAGCAATTGGGTTTTCCTTAAGTATCTTGTTTATTGGAGCTGGAAATACATCTAAAAGATAGACACCTTTATATTCATCTTCGGTGAATGGCCCTGCTGTTACGTCCCCATTAAAATCTAGAAGAAGTCTATCCAATCTGCCCGCTTCCTTTGTAAGGATAATCTCAATACTAGGAGGCACAACCACAAACTCCACACTTTGTACAGGTGAATCTTCATCAAGATCAGCATCAGGTAAGTAGATATCTAAAGTGTTAGGGGAGCCTGCTTGAAGATGTCCATATAGTGTAAAGCTTGTATTAAGGGTAGCATCTTTTTTGAAAGTACCTGTCCAGTTTGCTACATCGGCTTTTTCATTAAGAGGTGAAAATCTTGCTTTGTAATTAGCGTAAGATTTTGAAGGATCTGTTACGGAAAAACTAATGGATTGATTCATGTAAGCCGATAATGCTGCGTATTGCTGTCTGAGCACAGCTTCGTTTTCCATGTTGATTTTCAAAGCAATCTGTTGAAAAACTCCTGGAAGTACATCTTGATACAGCATAGATCTTCTTTCTGAACTAATTCTGTCTCTCATGTCCTGAGTAAGTCCGGCACTACCTGCTGTCCAGACTAATTTCTCTCTGGCTTGGGAAACGTAGTAGTCCACCCCTAAGTTATTGGTAGCGCCCCAGAACTCATTACAGTGGGCCTTTATTGTTTCATCTACCTTCTTTTGGATATCTTCCACTGACATGGTGGGGTTCTTCATAAGAGGGTAAAATGTTTTGTACCAGTAACTGGAGGATTTATAGCCACTCTCGTTTTTGAAGTAGTAAATATCGTAAGCTTCTTTGTAGATATCCTCTCTACCTTGAACGGCTTCAGTTCCAAACTTGTTTATGGAGTAGTCTACGATTGCGACGGCGGCCATTCCTGCAGACATAACAGTGTTACCTAATTGTCCTGCTGCTTTTCCTATCATGTAGCCTAGGGAAGTTTTCATAGATGCGACTATTGCTTCATGAGTTCTTCCGTTCATAATGTTGTTTCCTATACTAACAACTGAAAGCACAAGGCCTATGTTACCAAGGTGGTCTCCAATTGTTTCAATAACGTCTGCACCGTATGCGGCATAGCCGAAGGCTTGCCCTAAGTTTCCTAAAATATCAGAACTTATTCCTACGGCTTCACCAAAAGCATCAACTCCGATTTCATAACATTCTTTTGCGGGCACTCCTCCGATAGCATATTCATTCACGGCCTTTATGAAATCACGATCTTCGTTTTCACCATAAAGACCAAGAAATTCCATTTTGGCTTTTCTAGTACCTTGACCTGTATAGGAAAAAACGCCATATTTTGAGAGATGGTCTGTATAGACAGTGAATACTTCTTGATTTTCGTCATAATAAAAGGCTACAGGTTCCCATTTCATAGTTTTCTCATTGAGATAGCCTGCGCCTGGGACTTCGCCTTCCTTAAGAGAAAGTGGTATGGAAAGTTTAAAGACACCGTCTGTTTCAGTGATGCCTTCTACTCTGAAATCGTATACTTTCATTTTGTTCCTATCTTCATCAAGGTAAGGTGCATTGGACACTTCGTATATACTGGCTTTTGCGTTTGTGATATCCATAACAGGGTCTGCTGTTAACTTGACACCATCCTTCTCCAGTACGAAAGTATTTTCATCGAGGAGTCCTTCTATGAGGAGAGTTTCTGTCATTTCGCGCTTTGAACAGCCTCCAAAGCTGACAGTGGTTAAAATAAGGGCAATGATCAATACTAATGAGATAGCTTTCTTGAACATATTTCTTACACCTCCTTTTTAAAGATTGGAGCTATATAAGCATATCTTAGCATGTCGCAATAAAAGAAGGAATAGTTATTGGAAATTCAAGCCTCTTAGTTATGTTTGTTTTCAAAGAATGATATAATCATAAGTACATAGGTTGTTTATATAGGCGAAAGATAAAATGTTTTTATCAATGTAGGAAATGATTTTTTAAGGATGGTTAAGACTTGTTCTACAGTTTGTTTTAAAAATAACCATGGAGGGGCTGCAATTGAAAAGAATATTAAATAAATTAGTTCCTTTAATATTGTTTTTATCTTTCATGTTTACACCTATTATAGGTTATGCCAAGGTAGTGCCCAACAGTTATTCTTCCTGGTCAGAAAACATAATTGATAAATCGATGAACTATGATGTGCTACCTAATGTATATAATTCAGCTGACTTAAAAGAGCCTGCCACACGATTAGACTTTACACACCTTTCAATAAAAGCATATGAAGCCTTAACAGGAAAATCTGTTCCTTCAGTATCACGAAGTAACTTTACTGACACAAAGGATAAAGTAATAAACAGTGCATATAACCTAGGGATAATTAGTGGAGTCGGCGAGGGACTATTTGCACCTGATGATACCTTAACAAGAGAGCAAGCAGTTACAATAATCGCACGGCTTTATTTAAAAGTCATGGGTTCAGCTCTTTCAACTAATGGTGTACCTCGTTTTGAAGATGATAAATCTATAAGTAAATATGCTAAAAACTCAGTTTATGCCATGGTTAAAAAAGGCTATGTTGAAGGCATGGGAGATAATACTTTTTCGCCAAGGGATAATGTAACTAAAGAGCAGGCAATTGTAATAATTACAAGAATGCTTGACTCAATCTATTCTCATAGTAAAGGAATGGATTTATTTGAATATGTACAAAATACAAATGTCTATTCATTAAATGAAATTGATAGGATCATTTCAAGGTCAAAAGATTCAATGACTTATCACTTTCAAATCAAAACAACTAAAGCCATGTATGATGAGTTTATGAACATGTATTTAAAAGCTTACTTAAGGGAAGTAAAACAGATTACCGCATACTATGATGAAGAGACAATGATAATGGACACTTATATTGCCTACAGTAAATATGCCAAAATGGCAGCCCACTTAAAAGGAACATTAAATAGACCCAATGAAAGTCTACAGCAATTGGATAATATGATGGATGAAATAATTAGTGATGTTGTAAGTGAGAACATGACACCTTTACAAAAAGGAAGAGCAATACACGACTATATGGTAAAAACATACGATTATGATTTACCCCTTTTTGAAACTATTGAAGTAAATATGCACGATGTAAACACCACCTTCGAAGGCCTTTTAATAAATAAAAAAGGTGTTTGCTCTGCTTATGCAGAATTGTTTGATTTATTTATGATTAAATTAAACATTCCATCACTTATTGTAGGAGGGGAAGCAAACGAAGGAAGCCATGTTTGGAATATGGTGTATGTTGATTCAAAATGGAGGATGGTAGATGTAACATGGGACGATCCCACATATTCAGCTCCCGGTGCAGTGGAGCATACATATTTCAATATATCAACCGAGAAATTATTAAGAACACATACATTTATAGAAGAAGACTACCCTAATGCGAGAGATAGAAGGAATTAAATTAAACAACATATTGGGGGGTTAATAAATGCAATGATATATAAAATATTGTTATAAAACGTAACGATAAATGCAACGATAATTCAATCGTTGCATTTATTTTGATGTGGTGATAGAATGAGTTTATAAAGGAGGTGTGATTGCATTATGTTTTCTAGGGAAAGATTTGATTTGGAATTTAAGGGAGATTTAGCAAAGACTTTTTTAAAAACTGTTTCTGCATTTTCTAATTATAATGGTGGCGACATAATATTTGGCATAAAAGATACTGGAGAAGTAATAGGAATAGAAGATGTAAAGGCAGGATGCATAAAGATTGAAAATATGATAAATGATTCCATAGTGCCTATGCCTAAATATAATTTAAATATTAAGAAAAAAGATGAAAAAAGTTTAATAATTTTGCATGTTAATAAAGGTGTAGAAACTCCATATTATTATAGCGGTAAAACATACAGAAGATCAGACACATCAACCGTTGAAGTTGACAGGCTAGAATTAAATAGATTGATCCTAGAGGGCATGAATATTAATTACGAAGAAAAAGAGTCTTCATTAAAGAATCTGGAGTTTACTGTCCTGGAAGAGCACCTTAAAAAAGTGGTGGGGATTAAAGAATTAGATTTAGATATTTTGAGAACCTTAAACTTATACGACAATAGAGGCTTTTATAATATTGCCGGGGAAATTTTTGCTGACAAGAATTCTCTAGGCCAGATGGGGATAGATATAGTTAGATTTGGAAAAGATATCAATCATATTCTAGACAGAGAGAGCTTTTTAAAGGAATCAGTATTAAGGCAATATGACAAGGCTGTAGAAATGTTTGAAAGGTATTATCAGTATGAAGAGATTGAAGGATATGAAAGGGTAACTAAGGAATTAATTCCTAAGGAAGCCTTTAGAGAAGCTTTAGCAAATGCAATAATCCATAGAGTGTGGGATGTAAACGCTAATATTAGAATATCCATGTATGAAGATAAAATAGAAATAAATTCTCCCGGTGGCTTACCAACAGGAATGTCTAGAGATGATTACTTAAATGGGAATGTTTCTTCCTTAAGAAATCCTATTATTGCGGGAGTGTTTTTTAGACTTAAGCTTATAGAAAAATTTGGGACAGGTATCATCAGAATAAATAGGGAGTACAAAGATAGTGTTGTAAAACCTAAATTTGATATTGGGAACAATCACATAAAAGTTACATTACCAATAATTGAAAGAGATTTATTAAACTTATCTAAGGATGAATCAATGGTATATAACTTCATTAAAGAAGAAGTTGAACTATCTCGATATGATATTGATAAAAAGACAGGCTTCAATAAAGCAAAAACTATTAGGGTCATCAACAATTTACTTAATAGGAATATAATTAGAAAGATAGGTAATGGGCCCGGAACTACTTATACTATTGACTAATATAATGGAATCACTACTCAGCACTGTCCTCATGGTCAGTGCTTTTTTTGTGCCAGTTTTTGGGATTTAATTTCTTTCTATATTTTGTAGCTGCTTCTTTACCTACTATGGCTACTCCAAGCCAGAACATGACCTCCGCAGTTACTATGGCACCTGCTGCAAGGCTTGCCTTGATATGGGTTGGAAGCGGTGTGAAGGGAACGGTTAAAGGAACCAGCCAAAGTATAAATGAACCAATTATTAGGCTGATTCCTATTCTATATAGGGTTTTCTTTTCAGTTTTATTTTCTGCTTTTTCCAAAACTTGTAAATTTCCTTAATAAGGTGAACAACTTAAGCAACTGTATCAATAATAATGGGAAAGGAAGAAGTATTCAACAAGTTGAGGGAATTATTTCATGATACATTCAGATGTTGCGAAATAATATATGTAATATTGCGACAATATTCACGGATTATATATTGCATAACAAGATATGAAAAGTGATATAGCAAGTATTCAGTATTACAAAAGGGTGTTTTGTAATAACATTTAATGATAAAAGTAATATTCCGGCAGGAAAGGAGGCTAACGTGTCTAATATTACATTAAAAGAAAAGCGGTTGGGCGTAAAAGATCTGGTTCAGTCCAACATTGGATTAATCTCTGTTGTAGGTATGTTTTATGCCATCTGTTGTGCAGGCGCATATGGAATTGAAGAGATGATCCCTGAGGCAGGACCGGGTGTTACCATACTGCTATTACTAATTCTTCCCCTAATTTGGGCCCTTCCCTATAGCAATATTTGTGCTGAGCTGGGGTCGGCACGACCGGTGGAGGGCGGTTCCATTATGTGGGTTAAGGAGGCCTTGGGAGAGTTTTGGTTTGCCATAATGGTATTTACCAACGTTATATGGGCGTTAGTATGTAACTCTGTTTATGTTGTTCTTTCAGTAAATTATCTGGGCAATATTGTGGAATTAACAGATGCCCAGGCTTACATTATCAAGCTTTTAATGGTCCTTATATTCTTTATTATAAATGTTGTAGGACTGAAAGAGGTCAGTGTGGTCAGCACTGTTCTTTCTATTTTGATTATCCTGGTATTTGCTTTTGTGGCTATTGTAGGCTTTGCCAACTGGAACTTCAGCCCCATTGAGCCCTTTATGTCAGAGGAGTATGACGGACTTCTTGGAGCAATAGGTGCAGGTATTGCAATAGGTGTGTGGATGTATTCGGGGTTTGATGAAATCTCACTTATGGCAGGAGAGATAAGGGATGCAAGAAAAGTAATTCCTAAAGCATTGATGATAGTAGTTCCCTTAATCAGCCTTACTTATTTGCTTCCAACTATTGGAGGGCTTGCTACTGTAGGAAACTGGGAAAGCTGGACCACGGAGCCGGGCGGCGTGGGATATGCAACAGTTCTTACTCAAAACCTGAGTCCTGTGTTTGGAATAATATTTATGATAGTCGCTATTCTTGGACAGTTATCCATATTTAATGTCTGTATAGCAACAGGCGGAAGATGCATACTGATTCTTTCGGATCAAAACTTCGGACCTAAGTTTTTGGCAAGGTTAACGAGAAAGAAGGGTACTCCATATGTAGGACTTGTTATCGTTGCCATAGTTACTGCCTTATTAATACCTTTTGATTTTACATTCTTGGTGCTGGTGGAAGTATTCTTTATGGTCACTGTTGTAGCTTTAACAACTATTGCGGCCATGATTCTTAAGAGGCGTATTCCAAAGGAAGAGGTTCCTTTCCAAACACCGGGCGGAAAAGTCGGCCATACGATTATGGCAGTGGTAATTATTGCAATATGTGTATTTACTATTTTGTCAAACGGGACAGACTGGTTCCTTGGAGGCCTTCTGTGGATTCTTGCAGTGCCCTTGCTTTACCTAATTTTTAAGAGGCTTTACAAGGGGTCCACTGTTATGGAACCTGAGCTTTACCCCATAAATCCCAAGACTAAGCTGGGTTTTGGAGATCTTCAAAGAATCGGAAAAACTTATGTAGGAATCGGACTCTTTTCCACCTTTTCCAGATTTTTCCTAGGCTGGTATGAAGGTGAGTGGGGTCATGAGTACTATTTAGAAGAGTATGAAGAAGGTTTGTTCAGCAATTTCGATCTTATGCTGAAAGTAATTCTGATAGTAGGTATTGCCACAATTATAGCCGGGCTTGTTTTCTATATGGCAGGGAAGAAGATTGAAAAATAATTTCTTCGGATTTAATGCAAGGGTGATTGCTCAATGCAATCTTTTGGGTTACCATTCTTGTATATAATGTGTGTTCTTAGGATTTGAAAGGAGGAGACAGATTGGTTAGAAAAGGACATAAGTTTAAAAGAGTAACATTGTTTGTATTGGTTCTACTTCTTATGTCTGTCATGTTTTCAGGTTGCGCCAATGAGCAGGACAATCAGGCGGATTTGGTAAATGTGGGAATCTCATGGTGTGAAGACATAGATACAGATGAGTACGGAGAGGACCTTGCGGCTTACATTGAAGCTGTAACCATGGCCTTAGGCAACCCTGTGCTTCTGTCCTTGTTTGAGACAGAGGATCAGGTGGAAGAGGCTCTTGATACTATCGATGTACTGATTCTTACAGGAGGAGAAGACATAGATCCTGCTTACTATAATGAGGAGCCTTCCCCTTATCTTGAAGAAGTAAATGCAGAAAGAGACAAATCCGACTTTTTGTTGTTGGAAGGAGCTTTAAAGAGAGACATGCCTGTTTTGGCAATCTGCAGAGGTTGTCAGGTATTGAATGTTTTTAGCGGAGGCACCTTATATCAGGATATTCCAACTGAATATGATACAGACATACTTCACAGGTCACCGGATGAGGAGGATTTTGAGTATCACGATATTCTTCTTTCAGAGTATGGTCATCTTGTAGAGATTATGGGAGACAGAATATTGAACGTTAACTCATGGCATCATCAAGCCATTAAGGATCTTGGGGACAACCTGGAATGGAACGGCGTTACTGAAGATATGATTATTGAATCTATCGACAGAACAGATGCTACATATGTTATGGGTGTACAATTTCACCCTGAGTGGATGGTGGTTGACGGATATCATGAGTATTTAAAAATCTTTGAGGCATTGATGGAAGCTGCAAAATAGTTTTTGCTTGTAAGGGCTCCAAGGAGCAGGAGGGAAGTTATGTATAAGAAAGTGTTGGCAATCCTTCTGATTTTAGTTCTGGCGCTAAGCTTTAGCGCATGTAAGTCCGGAGGAGAAGGTGAAGAGGGTATTTTTGGGGACTACGAGAAGGCAATTGATCTGGAATTTGCAAAATCAGTTATTGAAACAATCAGCAGCTTCGGCGATGACCCTGTTATGGGTATGCGTTCTGCAAGTTCCCCTGCCGAAACGGAAGTTGCAAATTATGTGGCTGATGTATTGAACGAACTGGGGCTTGAAAACGTAACTGTTGACGAGTTCACCCTCGACGGCTGGGTATTTAAAGGGGCCAATCTTACCTTTACTGATAAGGACGGAGCAGAGAAAAGAATTGATCTGGCAGCTTATCAGACTACCATTGTTGCCCAGAATGAAGAAATTGAGATTGTATATGCAGGAGAAGGAACGGAAGAGGATTATGAGGGCCTTGATGTCAAAGGCAAACTGGTTTTGATTGAGGTTGATCAAAATGAAAACTGGTGGATTAACTATCCTGCTTATCAAGCAAAGGTAAAGGGTGCAAGGGCAGTAGTTGCTGTTTCCGTTTATCCTGAAGAAGGACTTGACAGAGTAGGTGTACAGGATATCTGCGGACCTAAAGATGCTCCTGCTTTGGCAATAAGCGAGCAGGACAGTGATATGTTAAAGGAAATGATGGAGGACTCTGAAACGGGTTCTTTGAAGGTTATACTGAACGCTGATTCAAGGGTAACAAACAATGCCACATCCCACAACGTATGGGGCGAGATACCGGGAGAAACGGATGAAACCATATTCGTATTTGCCCATATGGATGGGTATTTCCATTCAGCCTATGATGATGCTCAAGGTGTGGCAACATCTTTAGCTATAGCAAAGGCCATGATGGATATAGGTTATGAGCCTGAGAGGACTATTCGATTCTGTTTCCACGGTGCTGAGGAATGGGGAGTTTCAGGCAGTGAATACGATTGGTCAACAGGTGCCTTTGAAGAGATAAAAACAGTGCATCCTGAGTGGGTGGAAGGTGCATTTGCAATTGTTAACAACGATGGAGGCTATGCAGTGCAAGGCGAAACGTATATGGGCATAAGAAGTGCTGTGGAGCTTGTATCATTTATTGAAGACAGTGTAGGTGAACTGAACGAGAAGTCAAAGTATGAATGGTCATACGATAAAACCAGCACCTATACAGAAGATTTCTATTGGGCAAGGGTGGGAATACCGGCCATAGTGGCAGGTGAAGGCGATGGTGAAAACTATGATAACATGGGCTACCACTCTAATTACGACAGCTGGGAGGCACAGCCTCTTGATGAGGAAGGGTTGACAGAATGTATTAAGGTCTTTGGAAAGCTGGTTTTGGATCTGGATTCTGTGCTTGTAATGCCTATGGACTTTACTGCAAGGATAGCAGATTTTGAGAATTCCTTGAATGACCCTGAGGAATTTGAAGCCTTGATTGAAGAGGCTTACAGCGCAGCTGAAAAGCTGGAAGCTAAAATGGCTTCTGTTGAAGATGATGGAGTAAGAGAGGTTGCTATTGAGTTAAATAAGCAGATTCAGGAAATCTATGTGGCTTTCCAAGATGCTCTTTTGGGCCTCGATTTTGAGCCGGAAGCTATTACAAAGCATGAGCTTTACCAGGATAATATAGAGGCTTTGGAAGGCGCCATTGAACTTCTTAAAGAAGGCAATGTGCAGGAGGCCTATGACGATTATATTTCAGCAGTTGACTGGGCATGGTACTATATGAACTTTGATGTTGCCACATGTCACTACTTTGAAAATCAGCTGTTTAATAACCGAGATACTACCTGGGGAGCAGGCCTTATAAAATTCCGTCATTGTGATATAGGCAATGTGGTGCTGAGTCTTTCCAATAAGTATGATATTGAAGATGGAAATTATGCTTTGGAAATCGGTGAGCTTGAAAGACTTCTTATGATAGAAAAAGACAAACTGGTTAAAATATTGGCTGAAGAAAAAGTAGGACTTGAAAAGGCCGTAGCATTAATGAATGAATACGCAATATAACAATTTATAAAGATTGGCTCCTGAATTATCAGGAGCCTTTTTGATGATTATGACAACCTAGTTACATTTAAAAGACTAAGGTTGAAATATGGCCTGTATGATATAATTGTCAAATAAGGTATTAGTCTTGTGAATAAAATATAAGGTGTAATGATATGCATGAGGAACAGAAAAAGAGACAGTCCTTTATGCTCTTGAAGAATGTGGTGTATTATACGTATCAGCTTCATTGTTTTTCCAGCAATAAACAAACACCGCCTGAAGATGCTTTTAAGATAATAATCCTTGAGGTCATGGCGTGGCTCAGGGAAAGATTTCGTGTGCTGGATGTTCCTGCGGAAATAATGACACCTGAGCCTCAAGACTATGAAAGTTATTCTTTAAAGGATATTAAGTCTTTTAGATTAGACAGCGGATATAAGCTGGAGCTTTCTTACTTGGACGAAGAAAAACGGTGGGCAATACAGCTTATGGAACCTGATATGGGACCTAACAGAGGGGAAGAAGAGCAAAGAAGACCGCCTGCACCGGGCAGATTGTTTTTTACAAACATAGGCCTTGTTATGAAAGAAAATAGGGTAGAGATAGGCATAAATGTACAGGTGTCGGAGCTTGAGAATGAAACTATTCCTTGCGAGGTATTCAGAATCGGTGTAGTAAAAAGGCTGTTGAGGAATTCAAAAATTGAGCTGGAGCAGGATCGCTACAGAATTTTGGAAACAGCCCGTGAGCTTGAGGACATGGCAAGTGTGGCTAAACTAAAGAATTATATTGCATCTTCCGAAAGGGACCTGCCTCTTGTGATATTTTCCCAACCTGCAAGGCAGGAAGTATCATTAAATGGCAGGATGAATGTAGGCCTTGAGGAAAAAGGGGATTTCCTTGGTTGTCTTTCGCCCGGACCTGATGTTGAAAGGATTCTTACAAACCTTGCACAAAAGAAATTTGACCATACTGTAATAAACAGATTGGCAAAAGATCTTATGGGATATGGGTATGTGTTTTTGTTGCCAAGGGGTCTTTATAAGAATTATATATCGGGGTGGGAATCCGGATTGGAGGAAGGAGACATTTGTATTTACTATCCTTCTAAGTTTGGGGACAGAAGGACGGTGCTGATGGGGAAAGAATTTTGGGAAGGGGATTCTAATGTATTATCCAAGATTATGGATGATGTGCAGGAATATTCTAAACGTAAGGATATAGGGTATGGAGATGTTAAGTTTGTTAACGAATTGCAATCTTCGGAGCTTGAGAAAATGATTCTTAGCAACAGAGAAGTGGAGGAGCTTCAGGAGGCATTAATTAATAAAGAAAAGGATTGCAGTAAAAGGCTGGAGAAGGAATTCGGTCGGGAAAGAGACAAGTGCAACCAGGAGATTATCAGGCTGGAAAAGGAGATCGAAAAGCTTACAGATGAAAAGGCAAAGCTTGTAAATTCAAGAGCAAGGGAAGAAAACTCCAAAGAGGAATTGGAAAAATTAAAGGATGAAAACAGAAATTATAAAGAGGAAAATGAGATGCTGCGTCATGAGATGCACAGACTTTCGGCTCCCAAAAAGCCTCAAGATATACCTTCCTGGGTTGAAGAGCATTTTTCCAAAACCTTGATCTTTCATTCTAAGGCTATTTCCCTTATAGAGGATGTAAAGGAATCGGAAGTGGATATGGAAATCCTTTGTGATGCCATTACATATCTTGCAACGGAATATTGGGAACAGCTTACAGGAAAGATTACTGAAGCTGAGATGAACAGCAGATGTTCTAAACGGTATGGCAGGCCGTTCTTAGTCACTCCTATTAAGGGTGGAACCATTGAAAACTATCCTATGGAATACAAGATAAAGTATTATAAAGTAGGGAATAAGCTGAGAGAATCTCCTTTAGACCTTCATTTAAAAGTTGGAAATGATTCTGAGAATCTTCTTCGTATATACTTCCTTTATGATAAGGAGAATAAATTAATCGTCGTTGGCTCACTTCCCAAACATCTTAAGACTTTGTCTATGAAATAGTGCCTTGTGAATGGCTGTTAAAATGTGAGATTAATGTAAATAAGGCAAAATATCAGTTGACTACAAAATGTAGTCAACCGGAATAAAAACCTCAACATTTGTTATGAGTATTATGTTATAATGATTATTACCGCATTGGAATTGAGAGCGGCGATAGGTTACGTGATGAGAGATTTACTAAAATTATGAATTGATACTGTTTGCGGGGTTAGGAGTGACAGGCAGGGTTCGCCTTTTACGTCTAAACCCTTTTTGTTATAGATAACTGTGGGCCTGAATATTCAGTGCTTATTATAAATAATAACCAGTGGCTTTAAGATTTAGCCCTTGTAAAAAGGTATACAGGAAAAGAGGCGGAACTTTAATGAAACGTGTCTTCGGATATGTAGAAGGTATATTTAATGTAGCATATTTAATAACGGCATTTGTAATAGGGTTAGTGCTTTTAGTTAACTCCCAAGGTGAACACGTTAGAATCTTAGCAGGAATTATGGCTCTTGTTTTAGCCATAGGTGATGGCTTTCATCTTGTGCCTCGTGTTATGGTGATTTTAACAGGTGAAGAAGAGAGATTAAGAAAGGCTTTAGGAAGAGGTAAAGAGATTACTTCCATTACCATGACTTTCTTCTATTTTATCCTATGGTATATAGGGCTTATGGTGTTTTCTATAGATGAGGGTAATATATGGACCTATGTAGTATACGGCCTTGCAACAGCTAGAATTCTTTTATGCATAAGGCCTGAGAATAAGTGGGAGGAAAGGTATCCGCCTTTAAACTGGGGGATCTATAGAAATATTCCTTTCTTTCTTCAAGGTATGATTGTGGCAGGATTCTTCTATATTGAGAGGACTGTTTTTCCGGGGCTTAGCTATATGTGGCTTGCTATTCTATTAAGCTTTGTTTTTTATCTGCCCGTTGTTCTTTTTTCTAACAAAAATCCTAAGGTGGGTATGCTGATGCTTCCAAAAACAGCAGCATACGTATGGATGCTTGTTATGTGTCTATCTTTATAGGTGGAAATATCATATAGATATTTACATAGATTAAAAACAGAAAGGAGTACTATTATGAGTGACTACAAAAAACTTACTAACGAAGTCGGCGCACCGATTGCTGACAACGAAAACTCTATCAGTATGGGGCCTTGTGGTCCTGTAGCCATGCAGGATGTTTGGCTGATGGAGAAAATGGCACACTTTAATCGTGAAGTAATTCCTGAGCGAAGGATGCATGCTAAGGGCTGGGGAGCTTATGGCAAGCTGACTGTAACCCATGATATATCAAAATACACAAAGGCAAAGGTTTTAAAGCTTGGAGCAGAGACAGAACTGTTTGTGCGGTTTTCAACTGTTGCAGGTGAAAGAGGAGCAGCTGACTGCGAAAGGGATATAAGAGGAGTAGCAGTAAAGTTCTATACAGAAGAGGGAAACTGGGACTTAGTTGGAAACAACACTCCTACTTTCTTCATTCGTGACGTTCACAACTTCTCAGACTTAAACCGTGCAGTAAAGAGAGACCCCCATACTGGCCGTCGTTGTGCTAAGAACAACTGGGATTATTGGACGCTGCTTCCTGAGTGCTTCCATCAAATCACTGTAGTAATGAGCGACAGGGGAATTCCTGCATCTTTTAGAAATATGCATTTCTTCGGGGAGCATACTTATTCCTTCTATAATGAGAAAAATGAAAGAGTATGGTGCAAGTTCCACTTTAAGACTCAGCAGGGAATCAAAAATCTTACTAATGAAGAGGCTTGCAAAATCAATGGAATGGACCGTGAATACCACGGAAAGGATCTTCATGAAGCTATTAACAGAGGAGATTTTCCAAAGTGGACCATGTATGTGCAGATCATGACAGAGGAGCAGGCTAAGAATCACTATGAGAATCCATTCGACATCACAAAGATATGGCGTCATAAAGAGTTTCCATTGATTGAAGTTGGTGTACTTGAAGTAAACAGAAATCCTGAGAACTTCTTCGCTGAAGTTGAGCAGGCTGCATTTACTCCGGCACACGTAGTTCCCGGAATTGGATTCAGCCCTGACAAGTTCCTCCAAGGAAGGCTTTTCTCCTATGGAGATGCTCAGCGTTATAGACTTGGTGTTAACCATAACCAGATTCCCGTTAATCGTGCAAAGGTTGATGTAAATGAATACCATAGAGACGGTTTCATGAGAACAGATGGTAATTACGGAAGAACACCTGCTTACTCTCCTAACAGCTACGGCTATTGGACTGCACAGCCGGAAGTTATGGAGCCACCTTTAGATTTAGATGGGGCTATGTATAACTACGATCCAAAGGATGACCCAACAGACGATTGCTTCCGTGCAGGAGGAGATCTTTTCAGAGTTATGACAGAAGATAAGAGAGAGCTTCTTATTAACAACACAGTTACTGATATGGGTACCATAAGCGATAACATTAAGTATCGCCATGCAGTGCATTGCTACCATGCTGATAAAGAATATGGTGAAAGATTTACGAAAGCTGCAGGGCTTGATATGGAAAAGGTGTTAGAACTTTCCAAGCTTTCAAATGATGACTTAAATAAAGCTACTATTAATATTGACTAGAAGTTATTTAGGATACTTTAAGTAGTAATAAAAGAAGAGCCTTCAATTTTAAGTTGGAGGCTCTTTTTTATATAAGATATTTTTTAGTATTAAGATCTAGTTATATTAGCCTGTCCATTGGCCGTGAATGATCCCTTCTAAATAATAGGTGCCGTTATATTCTGTAAAGATTAACTTTAGGCTTCTCCAGTCGATTCCTTCATATTCTGGATTCACTCCATCAAAGTAGAAGTCAAAGAAGACACTGTCGGGGTAAACTTCCTCAATATTTGAAGGAGTGTTTCCAATTCGCATCACTTCATTGTCTCCTATATCAGGGGTATTAGCAAAGTCAAGGTCGTATATGAAAAGATCGTAATATTCATCAAAGGTAAGAAGAATAGGATGACCTGAACCATCATATATTCCCCATTGGTAAGTAAGGCCGTTACCTGATAAAGTCGATAAATCTTCTTTTGCAAAGACTATATCATAATCAATGTCTACGTAGTCGTAAGGTGTGAACCGTAAACCTGTGTCTTCATTTACAAAAAGTGAAACTGCTTCCCAGTTATTTTCCTTAATAAATTCCATAACTACTACAGCATTTGCCAAAGGGTCATTAGCACCTTGAGGTTGTTCTTCATCATGGTTACAGGCTGTAAAGGTTAAAAGAAAAAGTGAGATTAGAAGCAGTAATATAATGAGTTTTTTCATAAAAGCATTCTCCTTTAATATTGTGCTTACATTCTATCAAAAATTGCAGCATTTAAAAGAGAAAGATAATGGGTGTTATGGTATTATTAATAAGTGGAAGCTATGTAAAGGAGGTATGTGAGAATGAAGGAAGTATTATTATATGCATTGCAGGGTGAAAAGATGTGCTTTATACATGTGCTTTTAAACGCCCTTGATTTATCGGCTGCAGGTCACGGTGTGAAAATTATCTTTGAAGGAATGTCTGTAAAGCTGGTTTCTGTATTGGAGGAGGAGAAAAATCCTTTATACTTGAAGGCTAAAGAGAAGGGCCTTATTGCAGGGGTTTGTCTTGCCTGTTCAAAAACTCTTGGAGTTTATGAAAAGAATTTAGAATCAGGGCTTCCTATGCTTGATGATATGCAAGGTCATGCAGGTATTAAAAAATATGTGGAAGAAGGCTATATGGTAGTAAGCTTTTAAGAAAGGAGTATCATACTTATGAAATATGATTTTTCTGTTAAAGAAACAGACGGAAAAGATGTTTCTTTAAAAGACTTTAAAGGCATGTATGTGGTGCTGTACTTTTATCCTAAGGATAATACAGGTGCTTGAACAAAAGAAGCGTTGGAGTTCGGCGAACTCTATGAGGATTTCAAAAAAATCAACACTGAGATATTGGGGATAAGCAGGGACAGCTTGAAGTCCCATAAGAACTTTAGAGACAAGTATAGTCTGCCCTTTATGCTTTTAAGCGATGAAGATGTTTCTGTTCATAACATGTTTAATGTAATGAAAATGAAAAAGCTTTACGGAAAAGAGTATTTAGGAGTTGATAGATCCACCTTTGTTTTTAATAAAAAGGGGGAGCTGATTAAGGAATACAGAAATGTGAAGGTTGAGGGCCACGCAAGGGAGGTTTATGACTTCATAAAAGGTCTGGGATAAAAAAAGTATAATACTAACAATAAATAAACAGATAATCACAAAAATTTAATAATTGTAAAGGAGAGATAGACTTATGGCAGAGGTGAATAGAGAAAAGCTGAAAATCCAGTATGAAAAAGAGCTGGAAAGGTTTCAAGAGACTCATAAAAAGTCGGGTGAGCTGTTTCAGAGGGCAAAGGGAAGCCTTCTTCAGGGAGTGCCTATGAACTGGATGACAAAATGGGCAGGCAGCTACCCTGTTTTTGTGAAAGAGGCAAAGGGTGCTCATTTTACCGATGTGGACGGTAATACTTATCTGGACCTGTGCCTTGGTGATACAGGTTCCATGATAGGCCATGCACCGGAGCCTGTAGTTGACGCAGTTTCAGATTATGTAAGGAAGGGAACTACCTTTATGTTGCCTACAGAGGACGGTATCTGGAATTCGGAGGAGCTGTCAAGAAGGTTTGGCATGAAATACTGGCAATATGCCACAAGCGCAACAGATGCCAACAGATTTGCCCTAAGACTGGCAAGGGAAGTAACGGGAAGGTGCATGGTAGTTGTGTATAACTGGTGTTACCACGGCACAGTAGATGAAACGGTGGCAATTCAGGATGAGAAAACAGGATGCACCGTTGCAAAGCCCGGCTCTCTGGGGCCTCAGTGCAACCCTAACATTACTACAAGGGTTATTGAGTGGAACGATGAGGAAGCTTTAGAGGAAGCACTGAAAAAAGGTGATGTGGCCTGCGTTCTTGCAGAGCCTGTTATGACTAACTGCGGTATTGTACATCCTTTGCCGGGATACCATGACAAATTAAGGGAGCTTACGAAGAAATATGGAACTATTTTAATAGTTGATGAAACTCATACTATTTGCGCAGGTGTTGGAGGCTATACAAAAGCCAACAATCTTTCTCCTGATATGGTGGTGGTAGGAAAGACTATTGCCGGAGGAATTCCGGCTGCAGCCTACGGTTTTACTGAGGAACTGGGAGAAAAAGTGGCAGCCGCCATACCTCCCGAGCTTTGCGATATTGGGGGAATCGGAGGAACTTTGGCTGCCAATGCTTTGAGCATGCATGCAATGAAGGCCGTTCTTTCCCAGGTTCTCACAGAAAAGTTCTATGAGAAAACCCTGCCTTTGGCAAAAAGATTTAATGAAGGTGTCCAAAGCGTCATATCAAAATATGATTTACCGTGGAACACTACTCAATTGGGGTGTCGTACAGAATACTGGTTTAAAAGGGAGCCTGCCAAAAACGGCGGAGAAGCAGAGGCCGCAGTGGATTTTGAGCTTGATCAGTATATGCACCTTGCAAGCTTAAACAGGGGAATACTGATGACGCCGTTTCACAATATGGCATTGATCTCACAGGAAACTACCGTACAGGACATAGATTACCACAGTGAGGTATTTGAGGAGATAGTTAAGGCCATTCTTTAACAGAACAGGTGATTATGAAGAAGGAAGAATATTTTATATATGGGGAGAAAGAAATTCGGCACCTTAGGGAAAGGGACAAAGTCCTGGGAGAATGGATAATTGAAAGAGGCGTTATTAAAAGGCCTGTTGATTCCGATCTTTTTGAAAGCCTTATAGATGCTATAGTAGGGCAGCAGATTTCTTCAAAGGCGCACGCTACTGTGTTTAGGAGGATGAAGGACAGGTTTTCCATAACTGCCGAAGGCCTTGGAGAAGTTTCTAGAGAAGACCTTCAAAGGTGCGGCATAACCATGAGGAAAGCAAACTACATCAAGGGCATAACGGATGCAGTTCTTTCAGGGGAAATAGACCTTGAAAAGATTAAGGAAATGGCTGATGAAGATGTAATAAAAACTCTTGTCAAGCTAAAGGGAATAGGCAAATGGACGGCAGAGATGCTTATGATCTTTTCACTGAAAAGGCCTGATATTATAAGCTATGATGACCTTGCTATCAGAAGAGGCATGATGAAGTTGTATAAACATAGGGATATTACTCCTGAATTGTTTGAGAAATACAGAAGGCGGTATTCTCCTTATTCAAGTGTGGCCAGCCTCTATCTGTGGGAAAAATCAAAAGAGTAATAATGAAAAGGGCCTGTAAAACAGGCCCTTTTGAGGTGTCTAATTGGGCACTACCCAATAATTTTCTCCAGTGATTCCATATCACCCTTCTGTTTAATGCCGGCCATCAATGGCTCTTTATCCAAAGTTTCACTTAAACCTGCTTTTTCAAGGGTTACAATGGCAGCTTTTAGCAATTCCACACTTTTCTCGTTTGGAGTTCCTTCCCCATTTTTAAAGAAAGGAATGCTTTTGTAGTGAGTCTTTGTAAGGTTGACTTTTGTAGGGTCTACGAGAATTGTTCCTCCCTTTGTGGCTACATTTAAGCCTTCTTTAAGAACGGCCAGTACACTTTTGTTTTCAAGAAACACTATATCTGCCAAATCCTCATATAAAGTAACCTTAGGATTATTAGTTACAACTATCTTATTCATCTTATCCTCCTTTAGAATATGTTTGTTTTTATCTTCCGATTAAAAGATAACAGATTAAGATATGTTCATTTCAATAGGGAATTTTTGAAGAATGTAAAGCCAGGTTCACAAAGCTCTTAATATGAGATAAAGCTAAAGCCTTCTTGCCGCATACATTGACTAAAAACCCTTATTCTCATATACTTTAATAAGTCTTTTCTTTATGAACAGCGGAGGCAGCACCTATGAAAATCGGTGACTTTGCAAGAAAATTTAATCAAAATGTGAGTACGGTCAGGTTTTATGTGAATAACGGATTGCTTCTTCCTAAAATAGTTAACGGAAGATACGATTTTGATTCTCAATGTGTAAAGGATATGGAACGGATCATGAAATATAAAACCTTCCACTTTACTCTTGAAGAAATTCAATTGCTGTTCTTTATGGAAAAGGCTTCCGGATTTAAGGATGAGGTTATAGTGCAGATTTGCGCTGAGATTTTGAGAAACAAAAAGGAAGAACTTATAGAATACAGGGAAAAGCTTTCAGATTATCTTCAGGAAATTGACGAAGAGCTTTCCAGCTTAAGCCTTTCTCCTGATGTAAAAGAGGGGACAGGAGTGCCTTTTTCCTTCATACCTGATCTTTACTGTCCAAAATGCCAGGTGCCTCTTAAACTGGAGGATGCCAGGCTTATGCATAACAGCCTTGATAAAGGAAGACTGTGGTGTGACTGCGGATATGAAGCGCATATCGAAGAAGGGATCATTAAACTAAAGGATTGCGTGGAGGAAACGCCCTTTAAGGCCTTTGAAAATGTTGAATCTGTCATATCCATGAAAGAGCAGTTCTCGCCGTCCTACAGGCTTCTTATAGGAAAGGCGTATCAGCAGATTTACCAAAACGCATACTATGATGCGGAAGAAGCAAAACACGTATTGTTCGGACCCTTTACCTTTAACTTCTTATTGGAGTATCTTGACAGACTGGGAACATTGAACACATATATAATCTTTGATCCTTCTGTTAAAAGGATGGAGAAACTGAAGAAATATTTATCTTCATCCTCTGCAAAAATTGTGTTTATTGCAGGCTTGGCCTCACAGTTGCCTTTAAGGCACAGAAGCTGTAATTTATATATTGATGATTATTCAACGGTAAATCATCTCTTTACATATTCTAAGTACCCTTGTGAAGAAATTGGGCCTTTAATAAAGAAAAACGGTATTGTGACAGGTATTTTTTCAGTGTATGATAAAGCACCTGAAACTCTTAGGAACTTTAAAGAATTTCACCCTCAATTTCCCTTTGAATTAATGAAGCTCTTTCATTTAAGGCAGGCCTGGGAAAGAAGCGGGTTTGAAATGTATGAAGAAAAAGAAATGGGAATTACAACGGGAAATGAAATTCACTCCAATATGGGCGTTCTTGGGGAACAGATTGGAGTCTGGACTTACTCCTTAAAGAAAACAGACAGAAGGAAATAACTTAAAGAAGAGAGGATATTATGGAAAGATTTGATGTAGCTACCCTGAAGCTGGGAGAAGATGTGACTGAGTTCTATATGGTGAGAAGCATTGCCGTGAGAATCGGGTCCAACGGTAAAAAATATTTGGATGTTTTATTAAGCGATAAAACAGGGGATATCAGCTGTAAAAAATGGGACGTGTCAGATTCTGATGAAATTATGTTTGCCCAAATAAAAGAAGGTGACGTTGTTAAGATTCAAGGCAAGGTGAAAGACTTTAATAACCAGCTGCAGATGACCATAACACAGATGAGAAAGGCTACAGACGATGACCCTGTAGACAGGGAGAGCCTTGTGAAAGCAGCCCCTCTTTCAGCTGAAGAAATGTTTGAATATATTTTATCTGTAGCAAATGATATTGAGGATGAGGACTTTAAAAAGGTTTCTGTTAAAGTCCTTGAGGACAATAAAAGTAAGCTTGCTTATTACCCTGCTGCCCAAAGAAATCATCATGCCGAGAAATCAGGGCTTCTTTATCACATGACAAGAATGATTAAGGCAGGCCTTAAGTTGTGGGAGGTATATGAGAGCTTAAATAAGGACCTTCTTGTAACCGGAATAATTATTCACGATATCGAAAAAATCAGAGAGATAGAAAGCGATACTCAAGGAGTGGCATCAGGCTACTCATTTGAAGGTCAGATGCTGGGACATCTTATTCAGGGTGTTAAGTATATTGACAAGCTGTCTTCGGAATTGGATATACCTTTTGAAAAAGCAATACTTATGGAGCATATGGTTTTATCCCATCACTATGAGCCTGAGTTCGGAAGTCCTAAAAAGCCGCTGTTTCCGGAAGCGGAAATGTTGCATTATATAGATATGATCGATGCCAGAATGTACGATATGGAAGAAGCGCTTTCCAACATAAAAAAAGGAGACTTTTCTGACAGAGTCTGGACGTTGGATAATAGAAGGCTCTATAAATTCTAGAGGGGGAGAAGACTGAATATGATAAAGCTACCAAAAGCTGTAAGCGATGTAATGATGAGAGTAGAGGAAAAGAAATTTTCCATTTATGCAGTGGGAGGCTGTGTACGAGACAGCCTTCTTGGTTTTCAACCTTTAGACTGGGATTTGGCAACTGATGCCACATGGCAGGAGCTTGTTGAAATCCTTCCTGAAGCAGAGGTGCTCAATGAAAAGTTAAGCGTGGTAAGACTTTTGCCTGAAAAGGAAAAAGGCGATGAGGGCCTCATAATAGATATAGCCACCTTTAGGGTTGAAAAAGATTATGATGACCATAAAAGGCCTTCCTTAATCACCTTTGTAAAGGACATAGAAAGTGATTTAAAGAGAAGGGATTTTACTATAACTGCCATAGCTGTAAGCCCTTCCAAGGGCGTGGCGGATCCGTTTAATGGCAGAGAAGATCTGAAGAACAAGATTTTAAAGACCGTGGGAGATCCTGATGTCAGGTTCAAGGAGGATCCTTCAAGAATGATAAGAGGAATAAGGATGGCCGCAGAGCATGACTTAATAATTGAGGAAAAGACCTTCAAGGCCATGGTGAGAAATGCCGAAGAAACTCAATTTGTTTCAAAGGAAAAGCTTCTGGATGAATTCTTAAGGATTATCTCAAGTGAAAAGGCAGGGGAGGGTTTAAGATTTTTGGCAGGAGCAGACTTGATGCCTTATATTATAGGGGAAGAAATTGCCCATAAGATGAGCAGGCATGAGCTGGATGATTTCTCCACATATTGCGATAATATCCATAAAACAAAGCGAAATGAGTTAAGAAGAACAGGATTGTTTTACTATATATTCAGAGGCTCCAGGTCTGTAAAAGCAGCTTCAGAACTGCCTCACACAAAGGAATATATGACACACTTTCAGGACCAGTATAACTACCTTGAAAAACTGTATTTTATGAAGACCACAGAAGAGCTGAAAAGGCTTATTGCTAAAATTGGAATGGATCGTTACACATATCTCCATAATCTCTCCAAGGCTCAAAGAATCATTATGGATGGTGCAGAGGATAAAATTGTATCAAGAGAAATCCAGATGTCAGAAATAAAGGCAAATAAAGAACCCATATTTATTGAGGACCTGGCAATTGACGGAGATGATCTTATAGAAGCAGGCTTTTCTCAAGGGGAAGACTTGGGGAAAATGCTATTGATGCTTTTGGATGCAGTGCATAAGACTCCCAAAAAGAACAATAAGAAAGACTTAATTAAACTGGCCAAGATTTACAAAAGAAACCCCATAAGAAGACATGCAAGGAATGTCAGGTGGCTTAGATAATGGGCATGTTGGACAGGTTGAAGGCTTTGGGATTTAAGGAAAGCTTCGCCAAAAAGCTTTATAAAAAGTATAAAGAAGATGCATGGGATATGGTCAACGAGACTCCCTACAGGCTGTTGGAGGAATTCCCTAATCTTGATTTTGCAGAGCTTGAGAAACTCCTGTACCTTACGGAGACTGAACCTTCTGACTATAAAAAAATCAGGTTGGGAATTCTTTTTATGTTGAGAAAATTAACTTCCGACGGAAGCACCTGCTATCCTCTCGAAAGTCTTATGGAAGAGACGGGAGGGATTCTCAATTTGGACATAGAAAGTATTCTTCATGAAATTTATGAGATGGAGAAAGACCATCTTGTAGTTGTCTATGGAGATGAAGAAAAAAGAATTTTTCTGGAAGATGTATACAGAGCTGAAAGAAAGGTAGCCAACACCTTGCTTTCCCTTTCTAAGGATAAGGTGAAACCCATTGTTTACTCCATATCAGGGCTCCTTGAGAAGCTTCAAAGAGATCAAAGCATTGTCTTTTCAGAAAATCAGCTTGACACTATAAATTCGGTGTTGAATCACAATGTGTCGGTTATAACAGGTGGGCCGGGAACGGGGAAAACAACTATAATTAAAGGTGTTATGGGTATCCTCTATTTTTCAGGGGAAAGGACGGCAATTTGCGCTCCCACAGGCAGGGCTGCTAAAAGGATTAAAGAGGCCACAGGCTACAATGCAGTAACTATTCACAGACTCCTTGAGGCGGAGCTTGCAGATGATGGTTTTACCGTATATTTCAGAAGGAACCAAAACAATCCTCTGGAGCTTGATGCAATCATAATTGATGAAGGCTCCATGCTGGATGTAAGGCTTATGGCATGTCTTATGGATGCAGTGAAAAAGGGCACAAGAATTATAATAGCAGGAGACAAGAACCAGCTCCCTCCTGTAGGCGCAGGAAATGTATTAAAGGATATTATTAAAAGTGATACTATCCCATGCTATTACCTTACACAGATATACAGGCAGGAGAAGGAAAGCAAAATCGTTTACAATGCTCACATGATTCAAGAAGGAACAGTTCCAAAAGATGGGGGCAGTGACAGCGACTTCTTAATATATGAAACAAAGAATCATAAGGAGCTGGAAAAAGTAATCTATGATTTAATAGAGCAGAATGAAGAATATATTATTGACTCTTTAAAGTATCAGGTAATAACCATGACGAAAAAAGGCCCCTTCGGAACAGTTGCTTTAAATGAAAAGCTTCAGGAGAAGCTTAATCCCATGGGTGAAACGAAAAAGCAGCTTATGGAAGGTGACAAGATTTTCAGAGAGGGCGACAAGGTAATGCAGATTAAAAACAATTATGGACTAAAGTATCGCTCATTTGAGGACTTAACGGAGGGCCAGGGGATATTTAACGGAGAAATCGGCATTATCAAAGCTGTTGACCCTGATAGACTTACTCTGGATGTGCTTTTTTCAGATACGTATTATGTGGTTTATGAAGGTGATGATTTAGGGCAGCTGGAGCTTGCCTATGCGATTACAGTCCATAAAAGCCAAGGATCTGAGTTTGGCACTATTATTATGCCTCTTATATATGCATCAAAAAACCTTATGACCAGAAATCTCATATACACAGCTTTAACAAGGGCGAAGGATAAAGCAATTCTGGTAGGAAGCCTCAAGGCTCTGGAGGAAATGGTGGAGAATACCAGGGAAGACAACAGAAACACCTGTCTTTCCGTGATGTTGCAAGGTGGTGAAGATGAGGATAGCGGAGCTCCTTAAAATAATTTTTCCCGATTCCATTTACTGCTTTTCATGTAACAGCATCATAGACAGCAGCAGTCTGTACGGTTTATGTGATTCCTGTATGGAAAAATTTAACTTTGCCAACAAGAAAACATGTGAGAAGTGTGGTAAAATATTATGGGAGGACGGGTTTTCCGGTCGTTGTAAGGATTGCAGGAATCAGGACCATGACTTTGATAAAGGCTATACATGCCTTATGTATGGTCTTATGGAACGCAAAGTCTTGAAGAGATTTAAGTATTGCGGCGAAAGTTACATGAAAGACAAGCTTTCAGTGTTGCTTTATGACAGGCTGAAGATTGAGTTGAACAAAGGACTTATAATAGATTATCTGACCTGTGTCCCAATTCATAGGAGGAAAAAGGCTGAAAGAGGCTATAATCAGGCAGAGCTTTTGGCAAAGGGCTTATCAAGGCTTACAGGAATAGAAATGCTTTCACGAATACTGGTGAGAGAAAAATACACTGTTCCCATGAGCGGACTTTCAAAGGAAATGAGAAAAACCAATCTTAGGGAAGCCTTTTCTGTAAATAAAGATTGGAAAACCATGATTGAAGGTAAGAATATATTAATAGTAGATGATGTATATACTACAGGCGCCACTTTGGATGCTTGTGCAGGCCTGTTAAAAGAGGAAGGGGCTTCTTCTGTGTATGTTTTAACTCTTATGGCAGGCAGAAGCAATTAATGAAGATAATATAGATGAGCTGTTCGGGTCTGTGGTTGAAAATCCATGCCAGCTGCGGGCAAAAGGATCCACGTAAGGTAGCATTTTCAATGTTTCTGAGCATGGCGCAGTCTAGGTGTAAGTCCTTAGATGATTATTCGAGGCAAATGTGGGGGCAAAGACCAGGTCAGCCGAACAGCTTTTTTATGTTATCCCGGCAGGCTTTATGGGTATAACATCTTAAATAACTGAAAAGGAGGCAAAGACATGAAGGTAATAATATCAACAAAGAACTTTAATGCCAGTGACAACCTGAAGGATGTGTTGGAAAAGAAGATGGCAAAGCTGGGGAAGTATTTTTCCGAAGATATTGATGCCAATGTGATGATCTCCAATGAGCATGGCAAGCAAAAAGTGGAAACGACAATCAATGCCAGGGGGATGATATTTAGGGCAGAGGAAGCAACCAACGATATCTATGACAGCATAGACAGGGTTGTGGACAAACTATCAGTCCAAATGTCAAGATTCAAGACTAAGCTTCAGAGAAAGAACGCAGACAAATCCCTGTTTTTTGAAAGTATTCCTGAAATGGAGGAGGAAGAGCACATCTCAATAGATGTGGTGAAGAGAAAAAAGTTTGATCTTGAGCCCATGATGACAGAGGAAGCAATTATAAGGATGGAGATGCTGCAGCATACGTTCTTCGTGTTTTTGAACATGGAAACTGACAGTATCAATGTAGTATATAAAAGGAAGGACGGAGGCTACGGCCTTTTGGAAACGGTAAGGTAGGAAAATGTTAAAGTTTGATGACGGAGAGACTCTCTCCGTCATCTTTTTTTTGACTCTATCCCTTGAAAATGCAAGGGGTAATAAGGTACAATATATTGATACTTTAGGCTAAGGAGATATGGTATGCCGGAGATTATAAGTAACATCACCGCTGCCATCAGGATTACTGATGTGCTGGACATTGGGATAGTTACATTCGTGATTTACAAAATCATGGAGTTTATTAAAGAAACTAGAGCACAGCAGCTTGTAAAAGGCTTGCTTGTTTTGGTATTGGCAACATTTCTTTCAGGAGAACTAGGCTTATATACATTGAACTGGATGCTCAGGGGAGGCATGACCATAGGAGTTATTGCTCTCGTTATTATTTTTCAGCCTGAGCTTAGAAGAGGCCTGGAGTACGTGGGCAGACAGAAGCTCCCCTTAAAGAGTCCTTTAGGTGAGATAGGGAAAGAAAAGGCAAAGGAAATCTCCAACCAACTTGGAAGAGCAGTTGATGATTTCTCGGGAAGAAAAACAGGGGCACTTATTGTCTTTGAAAAGGAGGTGGCCCTCAAGGAAGTAAGCGAAACAGGCACTCTTTTGGATGCTGATATATCCCTGGAGCTGTTGGAAAACATATTTTACGAAGGTTCGCCCCTTCATGATGGGGCAGTTATTATAAGGGGAGCCAGGATTCATGCAGCAGGCTGCGTTCTTCCTTTAACACAGAACAGAGGCTTATCAAAGGACCTTGGAACAAGACATAGAGCAGGTATTGGAATCACGGAGCATTCAGATGCTTTAGCCCTTATAGTGTCTGAGGAAACAGGTATTATTTCCATAGCAAGAGAAGGAAAACTTTCCAGATTTCTGGATGTGAAATCTGTGGAAAAGGAGCTGTTAAACTTCTACTTGGGAGGGCTTGAAGACAGGCGATCCAAACTACTCAGAAAGTGGAGGAAAAGGCATGTTCCAAAACAAGAAGGCTAACTTAATCCTCTCCTTATTCATAACTTTAGCTTTATGGGGATATGTGCTTCTAAGCGTAAATCCTACAGTGGACCAGACATTTGACGGAATTCCGGTAAAAATACAAAACCAGGAAACCTTGCTTCAAAGAGGATTAACATTGTCCCAGGACGAGTATTATGTATCTGTAACGGTAACGGGCAAGCGCTCTGATATTTTGAAGCTGACTTCTGAAAAAATCGTGGCCATGATGGATGTTTACGACTATGCCTTAGGCACAAATTACATTCCTGTGAAAATTGAACTGCCTCCTGACATAGAGGTAAAGAGCGGATCGGCTTCCAAAATAGAGGTGGTGGTGGAGGAATATGCTGTAAGCAACAGGCCTGTTGAAGTTTCCATAACAGGAGATATTGCTCCCGATGAAGAAGTATATATATTTTCTGTAAATCCTTTACAGGTGGAAGTCAGAGGGCCCAAGAGCAAGGTGGCTTCTGTAAAGAAGCTTACAGCCGGTATAGATTTAGAATCCATGAAAGATAAAGAAAGCTTTACTTTAAATATCGTTCCTGTAGACAGCGATGACGAGATTGTTAAGGAGGTCAGGCTTTCTTCAACAAATGTTAATGTGGAAGCAAGCCTGCTTTCATTGAAAACAGTACCTCTGGAGGTGCCTGTTACAGGTGAATTGGAATACTCCTTTGAGTTGGAAAGCTTCAGTATTCCCAACTCTGTAATTTTGGCAGGGCCAAAGGATAAGCTGGATTTAATTGAAAATCTGGTAGCTTCTCCTGTAGACATGTCAAAAATTTCCACAACCTCTACCATACCGCTAAAAATACCTTTGCCTGAAGGAGTTTACATTTCCACTAAAGGTAAAGCACCGGAAATCCTTATTAAGATTAAGGGAATTGAGACAAAAACATACGATGTGGAGACTCATAATATAGTATTTGAGAATCTGGGAAATGAATATTCTGCCTATATCAATACTGCAACAGTAAAAATGATTATTTCAGGTGAAACAGATGTGTTAAATGCAATCAAGGTGCCCCAGGATATCAGGCTGTTCCTTGACCTGGAGGGTTTGAAACCGGGGACTTACACAATGCCTGTAAAAATAAAATATGATGCGGAATTACAGAGCCTCACAATTACGCCAAAGGAAGTACAGGTAACAATAAATGCAGTAAACGAGGCTTTCTAGCCTCGTTGATTCTTTAAGTGAGAAGGAGGATTATGAATCCATGAGCAGACTTTTCGGGACTGATGGTGTAAGGGGAATTGTTAATAGAGACTTAACACCGGAGCTTGCATTCAACCTTGGAAAAGCAGGAGCTTATGTTCTGAACAAGGAAAAGGAAAGACCGATTATTATAATCGGGAAAGATACGAGAATCTCAGGGGATCTTCTGACAGATGCCATGTCGGCAGGAATTTTATCCATGGGAGGCAATGTAATTAAGGTGGGAGTAATTCCTACACCTGCAATTGCATTTTTAGTAAAGCATCTTCATGCTGATGCAGGAGTTGTGATTTCTGCATCCCACAATACTTTTGAGTATAACGGGATTAAATTTTTCAACAGCGACGGCTTTAAGCTTCATGACGACCTTGAAGATGAGATCGAAAATATCATTACAAGAGATATAGATATTAACGGCCATATCGTAGGGGATAAAATTGGCAAATGCGTGGAAGCTGATGACAAAGCCCTGGATTATTACGTTCAACATCTCCTTTCTGTCTGCGATTTTGACCTTAAGGGCAGGAGGATTGCGGTGGACTGTGCAAACGGTGCCGGTTACCGGGTGGCAAGAAAGGTTTTGGAAAAGCTAAATGCCCAAGTGGTCACCATGGCCTGTGATCCTGATGGAATAAACATTAACGATAACTGCGGTTCCACAAAGCCGGAGGCTCTTAAGAGATTTGTTCTTTCCCAGAAAGCAGATTTGGGTATTGCACTTGACGGGGACGGGGACAGACTTATTGCCGTTTCTGAAAAGGGCGAGTTAATCGACGGAGACAAGGCTATCTGCATATGTGCAAAGATGATGAAGGAAAGGGGCTGTCTGGAAAAGGATTTAGTAACGGTTACGGTGATGAGCAACCTGGGACTTCACAAATATCTTAAGGACCTTTCCATAGCAACAGATGTTACCGCCGTGGGAGACAGATATGTCCTTGAAAAGATGCTTAAGACAGGAGGTACTCTTGGGGGAGAACAGTCGGGACACATAGTATTTTTGAATCATGCTACTACAGGTGACGGAATGCTTTCAGCGCTAGAGCTTATAAGAGCATGGGTTATGGACGGAAGAAAAATAAGCGAGATGGCTGATGAAATATGTATTTATCCTCAAGTCTTAAAAAATGCAGTTATTAAGGAAAGCAATAAGAAGAAGTTTGAAAGGGATCAAGAAATTAAAAAAGACATTAAGGTAATTGAAGATATGCTAAATGGTGAGGGAAGAGTGTTGGTCAGGGCTTCGGGCACAGAACCTCTAATAAGGGTGATGATAGAAGGCCCTTCCATGGAACAGATTACCTTTTGGGCAGAAGAGCTGAAAGAAAAGATAAGGGTGCGATTTGGATAATAATAAAACAGGATTGGTTAACATGGAAAACAAGAAATATGAAATCAGAGACATAAAGCTGGCTGAAAAGGGATGTGAAAAAATAGCATGGGTTAAGGAGCATATGCCCTTGTTAAGAGGTTTTGAAGAGGAGTTTCTAAAGAAGAAACCGCTTAAAGGTGTAAAGATTTCCCTTTCCGTCCACCTTGAAGCAAAGACTGCTTACTTATGTAAAGTGTTGGAATCAGCAGGTGCAACAATGTCTGTTACAGGCAGCAATGTGCTTTCAACTCAAGATGATGTGGCAGCCTGTCTTGCAAAGTCAGGTATGAGAGTTTTTGCTTATCACGGGGCAACTAAAGAAGAATACAACAGGCATATTGAGATGACACTTTTAAACAGGCCCAATATTATAATCGACGACGGCGGTGACCTTGTTGGAATGATTCACAAAAACAGACCTGAGCTTGGAGAAGAGGTTTGGGGCGGCTGTGAAGAAACCACAACAGGGATAATCAGACTTAAGGCCATGGAGAAAGAGGGAGTCTTAAGATTCCCTATGGTGGCTGTAAATGATGCAAAATGCAAGCACTTATTTGACAACAGATACGGTACAGGTCAATCTGTTTGGACCAGTATCATGAACAACACAAATCTTGTAGTGGCAGGAAAGACTGCTGTGGTGGCAGGGTATGGATGGTGCTCCAAAGGAATAGCCATGAGAGGCGCAGCCCTCGGTGCAAGCATTATTGTGACTGAGGTGGACCCTGTTAAGGCCATGGAGGCAAAAATGGACGGGTTTAGCGTTATGAGCATGAAACAGGCTGCAAAGCTGGGAGACTTTTTCATAACAGCTACAGGTTGCAAGGATACCATTACTTTGGAACATATAAATACTATGAAGGACGGGGCCATCCTTTCAAACGCAGGCCACTTCAATGTGGAAATAGCCATGGATGCTCTTAATAAAAACAAAAAGAGCAAACGTGTTGTGCGAAACAACATTGATGAGTACATTCTCAAAAATGGGAAGAAGGTTTATGTCATAGGTGATGGCAGGCTTGTAAATATTGCTGCTTCAGACGGTCATCCTGCAGAAATTATGGACTTAAGCTTTGCAGTACAGATTCTCTCAAGCCTTTATATAAAAGACCATTACAAAGAAATGGGTAAAAAGGTTGTAGATGTATCTTCAAAGATCGATGATACAGTTTCTAAAAGAGTACTTGAGGCATGGGGAGTTAAGCTGGATAAGCTTACTCCTTCCCAAAAAGAATATCTGGCAAGCTGGGAGGTATAAAGAATTGAGATACGCAGACAGAATCACTTTCCTGGAGGACCGCTCTCTTCTTGAAGCTTTCTCTCTTCCAAAGGACGACAGTTTAATAAGTTTTGCGGCAGGGTTTCCTTCTCCTGACAGTTATCCAATGGAAGAAATCGAAGAAGCATTTATGAAAACCATTAAAGAGGCAGGTCCTGCTGCCTTTTCTTATGCTACTACTCAAGGCCTTGATTCCTTAAGAGAGGAAATTTTGAAAAGGATGAAGGGAAAGCTGAAGGTATCCTTTTCCATGGAGGAGATAATCATAACAAGCGGCTCACAGCAGGGGGTGGATATGAGCGGTATGCTGTTTGTTAATAAAGATGATATTATTCTTTTTGAAACACCTTCTTATTTGGGCGCAGTGAACGCTTTGCGTACATATGAAGCAAAGCTTATAGGCATACCTACAGATAAAGACGGAATAATCATAGATGAATTAAAAAAGTCTCTTGTGGAATACGGAGACTTGGTCAAGATGATTTACGTTATACCGGATTACCAGAACCCTACGGGAAGAAGCTGGTCTTGTGAAAGAAGGAAGGATTTTATCAATGCTATTAAGGATTATGATATTCCTGTAATAGAAGATGGGGCATACAGCGAGATAGCCTTTGATACAGAACCCTTAAGACCGCTTGTAAGCTACGATGAAAAAGGTCAGGTGATTTATGTGGGAACCTTTTCAAAAATCTTTTCTCCGGGATTGAGAGTGGCCTGGCTTTGTGCGAGAGAGGATATAATGGAGAAGTATCTGGTTTTAAAGAATGCGTCGGATTTGGCTTCTGCCACCATCACACAATATCAGATGGATTACTACTTAAAACACTTCGATATGGATAAGCATATTGAGAAAATAACTACTCTTTACAGACACAGAAGGAATGTTATGGCAGATGCCATAGACAAATTCTTCCCTGAGGAAGCTAAATATCTTTTGCCAAAGGGAGGCTTGTTCATTTGGGTGGAGCTTCCTCCGGAAAAGGATACGAGAGAGCTTTTAAAAAGAGCCTTGGCAAAGAATATTGCCTTTATACCGGGGTCTGCTTTTTATCCTTCCAACAGAAAATATAATGAAATGCGCCTTAACTTTTCGAACTTGGAGGATGAAGATATTATTTCCGGTATTGAGATTCTTGGGGAAGTAACAAAGAAGTATTTGGAAGAAGGATGATTTAGTATGGATTATGAGAAACTGGCGGAGCTGTTGTTTCCTGAAACAGATAAGCTGCCTTCCCATTATGAGACAATGTATCCTGAAAGAAACTTGCCTGAAGGCGCCATGGTTACAAGATTGGGACCAAGCCCCACAGGATTTATTCATCTTGGGAATTTATACGGAGCTTTTATAGATGAAAGGATGGCCGTACTCTCCAAGGGCATTGTCTATTTAAGGATTGAAGATACCGATGACAAAAGATACGTAAAGGGTGCAGAGAAGATGCTTCTTGACAGCCTTTCCTATTTTGACATTAAATTTGATGAAGGAATAACCTCTGAAGGTGAGGAAGGAGCCTACGGCCCTTATCATCAAAGCAGAAGAAAAGAAATCTATTCCTGCTATGTGAAGGAGCTTGTAAAAAAAGGTTTTGCCTACCCCTGCTTTTTAACTGAAGAGGAAATCAGCATCATCAGAGAGGAACAGACAAGGTTAAAGCTGGTTACAGGGATTTACGGTGAATTCGCAAAGTCGGAAAAGCTTACTTTTAAAGAGGTGGAGGAAAGAATTGCCTTAAACCTACCTTATGTGGTGAGATTGAAAGCCCAAGGAAGCCCATTCAGCCCCGAGATTTTAAGAGTGAAGGACGGAATAAGAGGGGAACTTGCCATGCCTGAAAACTTCCTTCACATAGTCCTTCTGAAGCAAAACGGTATGCCCACCTATCATCTGGCCCACGTGGTGGATGATCATTTAATGAGAACCACCCATGTGGTGAGAGGGGCGGAGTGGCTGTCAAGTCTGCCTGTTCATCTGGAGCTTTTTTCAAAATTCGGGTTTGAACCGCCTCAGTACTGTCATACGCCTCAGCTGATGAAGCTTTCAGATAACAATACGAAAAGAAAGCTTTCAAAGAGACTGGACCCTGAGCTGTCCTTACTGTATTACAGGCAGGAAGGGTTTCATAAAGATTGTGTAAGAGAATATTTGATGACTCTTTTAAATTCTGATTATGAGCAGTGGAGGAAAGAAAATCCCAATAAACCTCTTTCAGACTTTCCATTCTCCATTGAGAAGATGAAATCAGCAGATGCGCTGATTGACCTGAACAAGCTTTGTGATATTTCAAAGGATGTGCTCTTGGGTAAGGATGTAAATGAGATTTATGAATTCTTCAAAGACTGGGCTTTTGAATTCAATAGGGATATTAAGGGTTGGTTTAAGGATGAAAGCTTTATGAAAGCTATTTTAAATATTGGCAGGGAAGGTGAAAAACCAAGGAAGGACCTTATATACGCAAAGCAGATAGCAGACCATATAAGCTACTTCTTTGAGGACGGTTTAAGAGAGCAGGAAGATGTGCCTGAAAATATTAAAGATGATGATATATTGGTATTGCTTTCAGAATATCTAAAGACTTATGACCATTCCGATGACAGAAGTGAATGGTTCAATAAAATTAGAGAAATATCGGAAAAAAACGGCTATGCCGGTAAACCGAAAGACTTTAAAAATGAGCCGGAAAAATACAAGGGCCATGTGGGAGATGTAAGCACCCTTATAAGATTATCCTTAACAGGAAGAAGAGAGTCTCCCGACTTATGGGAAATCCAACAAATTTTAGGGGAAGAAAAGACGAAGGGCAGGATTAGAAATTATATGACAGGGAGAGAACAAAATGCATAAAGCCAAATTTCCGGGTGAACTGTTTTTATTAACCACATCGATTATCTGGGGGGCTGCCTTTGTTTTTCAGAAGGTGGCCACAGAAATCCTGGACCCCTTCACCTTTAATACTGCAAGATATATTCTGGGAGGGGCTCTTTTAATACCGGTTTATTATTACATGAAGAAAAAGGCGCCAAAGGGCGAGGAGATAACTGCTTACTCAAGGAAAACTCAAGTGTGGGGAGGAATAATCTGCGGTTTTATTTTGGGACTGGCAGGGAACTTCCAGCAATTCGGCATGATAACAAGCGACGCAGGAAAGACTGCCTTTATAACCACTTTGTATATAGTCATTGTTCCTTTATTTGCAATGATCGTGTTTAAGAAAAAGGTAAGAAGGCTTGTGTGGTTAGGAGTGGTTTTTGCAGTATTCGGCCTATACTTTCTTTCCATTAAGCAGGGCGGCTTTTCCATGGAGAAGGGTGACTTTCTCGTGTTTATAAGCGCCTTCTTCTGGGCATCTCATATCCTTGCGGTAGACCAGCTGGCACCTAAGGTAGATGCAATACTTTTGTCCTGCTCCCAATTTATTTGGGCCGGTGTTTTTTCTGCCATATTTATGGCTGTCTTTGCAGAACCGAGAATAAAGGACATCCTGGCTTGCTGGGCACCTGTTTTGTTTACTTCTGTATTTGTCGTAGCTATTGCCTTTACATTCCAAATAATAGGACAAAGGACTACAGAGCCTGCTGTGGCATCAATTCTGTTAAGTCTGGAATCAGTCTTTGGCGTCATTGCGGGAATGATCTTCCTGTCTGAAAGAATGACCATGAGAGAGCTGTTGGGATGCTTGCTTATGTTTACTGCAGTTATCCTGACGCAGCTTCCTCAAGGGAAAAAGGAAAGGCTTAAGGAGGTTGAAGCTATTGAAGGTAAATAACTTAAACCAATCAAGAGAAGAAAGGAAAAGGGCCAAAGGTAATTCAGTCAGAGTAAGACTTACGAAAATGAACAACCCTGAGCACTTTGCAAAAACCTTTCTTATAGCAGGCCTCATTCTCATAGTGGGAGCCAGCTCATTTATGAACAATCCTGATGTTCCAAAAATCCTGTTGAAAATTGGTATTGGTATTGGAGTTTTCATGAACATTTTGGCAGGCCTGCTGTATTATTCAATGTCAAAAAACAAATAAAAAAAGATATCCCTTTAAGGATATCTTTAAAATGGTATCGCCTAGGGGAGTCGAACCCCTGATTCCGCCGTGAGAGGGCGACGTCTTGACCACTTGACCAAGGCGACACATTTATGACACAAATATTATTATAATAGGACAATATGTTTTTGTCCATATAAATATAGGTATAAGAAAGCGGGAGGAAACGAATGCTTTATAAAAGTACAAGAGGTGACGAACACCTGAAATCATCAAGTGAGGCAATAATCACAGGGCTGGCCTGTGACAGGGGGCTTTTTGTGCCCCTATCAATACCTAAGCTTCCTTTCACCATAGCAGAAGGCATAAAAATGAATTATCAAGAGGTGGCAACAAAGATTATTAACGCATTTTTTGATGACTTTACAGAGACGGAGATTGAAGACTGTGTCAATAAAGCATATGACGAGAAATTCGATGACATAAGGATTGTGCCTGTTGTTAAAAAAGGTAAAGGGTGGTTTCTGGAGCTTTATCACGGCAAAACTGCCGCCTTTAAGGATATGGCTCTTTCCATTCTTCCTTATCTCTTAAAAGCCTCTTTAAAAAAAGAAAAGGTTCAGGACAGAATCCTTATTCTCACAGCCACATCAGGAGATACAGGAAAGGCAGCCCTTGAGGGATTTTCAGGAGTATCGGGCACGGAAATAGTGGTATTTTATCCTGAGGAAGGGGTAAGCCTTATACAGAAGATGCAGATGGTAACTCAGGAAGGTGGCAATACCCATGTCTTTTCCGTAAAAGGCAATTTCGATGATGCACAAAAAGGAGTAAAGGATATCTTTAATGACGAGGCATTCAAAGAAGAGTTGAAAGAAAAAAACATAAGGCTCAGTTCTGCAAACTCAATCAATATTGGAAGGCTGGTGCCTCAGGTCAGCTATTATGTATACGGCTACCTGCATCTTGTAAAGGAAGGCGCCGTTAAAAGTGGAGAGAAGGTAAACGTAGTAGTGCCTACAGGAAACTTTGGGAATATACTGGCCGCATATTACGCAAGCCTAATGGGAATCCCGGTAAACATGTTTATTTGTGCCTCCAATGAAAACAAAGTGCTTACAGACTTTCTCAATACAGGCTCTTACGATACGAGAAGAGAGTTCCATGTTACCAATTCGCCCTCCATGGACATTTTGGTTTCCAGCAATCTTGAAAGACTTCTTTACCTTTTGTCAAATGAAGATGGGAAAACAATAAGGGATCTTATGGAAAGGCTTGATAGCGAGAAACATTATCGGGTTGATGAAAAAATAAGGGCGAACCTTTCCAAATTCTATGGAGGTTTCTGTACAGAGGAAGAGACAAACAAAACTATTAGGGAAATGTTTTTGGAAAACAATTACCTCATAGATACTCATACAGCAGTAGCCTACAAGGTATATCTTGATTACCTTAAGGAGACAGGAGATGAAACGCCGACTCTTGTTGCATCTACTGCATCTGCCTATAAATTCGCTGAAAGCGTAGCTTTGGCATTGGGACTTCCCAAAGAAGATGATGAGTACCTGTATGAGAGTGCTATTTTCAAAATGACGGGAGTAAAAGTTCCGCAAGGCCTGAAAGGTCTAAGGGATAAAAAAATCCTACATAACAAAACACTTTCAATATCAAGGATGAAGGAGGAAGTAAGAAGGATATGATATCTAAAGATGATTCTGTTACAGCTTTAGAAATGAAAGAGATGGATGATTACGCTATCCATGACATTGGCATTCCTTCCATAGTTCTTATGGAAAGGGCTTCATTAAAGGTGGTTTCCCATCTTAAAACAGATGCCCTGAACAGTTATCTTGTAATATCAGGAACAGGGAATAACGGAGGAGATGGTGTTGCCGTTGCAAGACACCTTCTGCTTCTTGGAAAGGATGTAATCTTAGCTGTAGTGGGGGATGAAAAGAAGGGGGCAAAGGATTTCATCAGCAATTTAAATATTTACAGACAGCTAAAGGGTAAAGAGATAAGCGTTGTTTCAGATAAGGACATTTTTGATTTGGAGGAATCTTTTTATAAAAGGGATGCTGTTGTAGATGCACTTTTTGGCATAGGTTTAACCAGGCAAATTGAAGGAATATATAAGGAAGCTATATATTTAATAAATCTTTTTGAAGGCCTTGTAGTTTCATGTGATATTCCTTCAGGCCTTAACGCAGATACAGGGGAGCCCTTTGGAACAGCAGTTCATGCTGATGTGACCGTTACATTTCACAGAATGAAAAAAGGCCTTTTAAACAATGAAAAACATGCAGGGAAGGTCTTTGTAGAGGATATAGGCATCCCGTAAAAGATGTTGCATATGGAAGTTCATTATGTTAAGTTATTAATTGTTGTGGAGGGTTGACCGAGCGGCTAAGGAGCTCGCCTGGAAAGCGAGTAAGGTGTTAAAGCCCCGTGGGTTCGAGTCCCATGCCCTCCGCCAGAGCTAAAGCCATCCAACAATTGGATGGCTTTGGGCTTCTATGTCATAATTGTATTTACTGATAAAGGACTAAATCATGCAGACACATTTAGGAGAATTGGCAGCACTTACTACAGCTATATGCTGGGCTTTAAACGGGGCGGCTTTTGAAGCGGCAGGGAAAAGAGTAGGCTCAACTGCCGTGAATTATTTAAGGCTTGTGCTGGCTTTCTTTTTCTTAAGCTTCACATCTCTTGCCATAAGAGGTTTGTTTTTCCCCGTGGATGCCACAGGAAATGCTTGGCTATGGTTATCAGTGTCAGGCATTATAGGTTTTGTAATGGGAGATATGTTTCTTCTTGAAGCCTTTGTTCTTATAGGGTCCAGGATTTCCATGCTCATAATGTCTTTGGCACCGCCTTTAACAGTTCTCATAAGCTTCTTCCTTTTAGACGAGACTATAGATTTTATTTCCATGGTGGGAATTTCTTTAATTATGGCAGGGATCATCATGGTGGTTTTAAGTAAAAAGCCTGAAGAAGAGGGGGAGGAAAAGCTGAAGATTAGTTTCAGCAGATCTCCTAAAGGTATCTTTTACGGTTTTATGGGAGCATTGGGCCAGGCTTTGGGACTTATTTTCAGCAAAATGGGAATGGGGGATTCCTACAGCGCTATTGCTGCTACTCAAATAAGGGCATTATCTGCAATTATAGGTCTTGCCATACTTATTACAATTAAGAAAAAGTGGCCTGAAATTACAGGTGCATTTAAGGATAAAAAAGCATTGAACCAAATAGTGATGGGCTCCGTCTTCGGGCCTTTTATTGGAGTTGCTCTTTCTTTAGTTGCGCTTCAGTATACAAAGACCGGTATAGTGTCCTCCATTACATCTTTATCGCCAATTTTCATAATACCCATCTCTATGGTAATATTTAAAGAAAAGATATTGCCCAAAGAAGTGCTAGGTGCGTTTGTCTCCGTTTTAGGAGTGGCTGTTTTATTCCTGTAGAAGTTCTTAATTAATCGAGGTGAAACATGCATAATATTATTATAGTGGGAACGGATCCTCCTTGCCCAAGGTGCGGCCTCTTAACAGAGGTGGTAACAAGATTTGTAAAGGAATTAAACATAGAAGCCAAGATAAGTCATCTTGCTTTTACAGATCCTTTAGCTTTAAAGATAGCAGAAGGCTACGGCCTTAGACCTGGGACTGCGAAAAATGTTGCTAAAGCCATAGGCCCTGAAAGGCCCATGGAAAGCTTCTTAAGATCTATGGATGATATAGAATCACTTTTCAAGGAGAACCTTGAGCCGAAATTTTCCGATCTTGAAAGGTTAGTTAATGAAGTGGCAGTACTTGATTACAAGATAAAACCTATTGAGGATATGGCAATTTCATACGGCTATATGATGACTCCTGTATTAATAATTAATGGGGAAAAGAAACATCAAGGCAGTGTGCCTGATTTTCACAGCATTGAAAAATGGTTGAGGGAACTTAAAGATTAAATGGCCTTGCGGCCATTTTTTTTATTTCAAAGGAAGAAATTCATATATGGTATAATTACTTTAATAATAGTTAAGGGAGGTGTAAGTTAGATGAAAAGTAACGGTAAAATAATACTTTCTGCCTTTGTAATCTTGATAATGATATTTTCAAATGTGAGCTTTGTAAATGGAGCAGAAGGCCCATTATCTGTATCCACATTTTCAGAGTTAAAAGCTAATTTAGAGAACCATGAAGGAAGCAATATCATTCTTTCTGCAAATATAATAATACCTTCAAATTTAGGATTGGAACAAGCCATATTAATAGAAGGAGGAACCCATAACCTTAACTTAAACGGTTTTAATATTGAATATTATTATAAAAATAGGGCTAACGAATACGATGGGGATCCTATAACTATAGGAAATGGCAAGTTAACTGTTTCAGGTAGAGGTGAGATTAAAGGGGGATACACGGCAGTTAATGTTGCGGGCTGGGATTCTCACTTTGTGTTAAACGGCAGTTCTTTAACAGCTCTTGCTGCCACAGGCATTAGAACCTCAGGATTAACAGTAATAAACAGCGGCTCATTAAAGGGAAGATTCGGAGAAGCTTGGCAAGAAAATGGGATAATTGTAGATAACCAGAACATAATAAAGAAACTTGATAAAACTTTTTCAAAAGGCAATGGTGCTGTAATCAGAAACGGTGTTTTTACAGGCAAGGCAGTGTTGAATGGAGATTTAACTTTTAAGGACCTGAATATTACGCAAGGGTCTTCACTTTCAGTAGGCGAGAATGGTGTTTTAAATGTTACGGGGAATCTTACAGGACCGGGAAGCATAAGTAACACCGGCGGAATAATTTCCATTGGAGGAAACTACTCTGTAAATAAGGACTTAAGAATCCAAAGGGATGTAACGCTTCATAATGTAACTGTAGAAAAGGGTATAAGGCTTCAGGTTAATAACGCAACCTTCTCACTCTCGGGGGACCTTGTTAATAACGGTTCTATGGAGATTGATGAAAACAGCACATTATATGTTACGGGTAAGCTTACTAACAACGGAACTCTTACGGTACGTAATCCCCAAGGCCTCATTGTAAAAGGCGGTATTATGGGGAATATAGATACAGGGGAAGGGGACTCAGATAGTAACAGAAACAATGGTGACAAGAAGGAGAACGCGGCAAATACACTGTTTATACTGGGATTGTTCCAAGGTACAGGAACGGATGAAAGGGGCCAACCCGTTTTTGATCTTAATGTTAAGCCGAACCGAGAAGTTGCAATAACAATGCTTGTAAGACTTTTAGGCAAAGAAAGAGAAGCTCTTTCGGGAAAATGGAATCATCCATTTAAAGATGTTTCATCCTGGGCAGATCCATATGTGGGCTATGCCTATGTAAACGGCCTTACAAAAGGTATCAGCTCCACGGAGTTTGGAAGCACAAGCTTAAGCGATGGCAATCAATATATAACATTCGTACAAAGAGCCTTGGGCTATGATGATTCAAAAGGTGATTTCAGCTGGGATGACCCTACCAAACTATCTGAAAGAATAGGGCTGACAATTGGCGATTACAGGGATAGCAGGGAAACATTTCTTAGAGGGGATGTGGCACTTTTATCGGAAAGGGCCCTTCATGTAAAAATGAAAGGTAAAAGCACCAGCCTCTTAACATATCTTTTGGAAAGAAACTCTGTAAACATGAATGATGTAATAAAAACAGGCCTAAATTAAAGAATACTAAAATGATTTATATGTACTATTTTTGGAAATAGAACCAAAGCATTTCATCAAAAGTGCGGTTTAGCTTTTCCAAAAAGAGGGTAATGTGGGCGGCGGAACAGGCATGCGATGCCATGAATTTAAGGGCGGAACAGGCACTTCCTCACGGATAGTGGAATGTGAGGCAGGTATTTACACTGTGGGAGTACTTGTCCAAGCGAATCACGGTAAACGCGATGAACTTAAAATTGCAGGAGCCCCCGTTGGACGTAACATTGTAGGACATGAACAGGTGATTGATCACCTTTCGCCTAAACCAGGTGAGGGGTCAATTATTGTGGTAGTTGCTACAGATGCGCCTCTAATGCCGTGGCAACTTAAAAAGCTGTGTAAAAGAGTACCTTTAGGAATAGGGAATCTAGGGGGAGGTTGCCAAAACGGTTCCGGTGATATTTTTGTTGCCTTTTCGACAGCAAATGATAATGCGTTTACCTATACTAAGACCACTGTTGAGATGATGGCAGATGAAATGATAGATCCTTTTTATACCGCAGTTGTACAAGGGGTAGAAGAGGCAATTTTAAATGCTATGTTTGCTGCTGAGTCAATGGTTGGAAGAAATAATAATTTTGTTTCAACGATCCCCAAGGACCAAGTCCAAGAAATTTTACGTAAATATAATCTTTTAGTCAAGTAAGACTCTATGTAGTAAGTATCACATATTATAGACAAGGTGTTTTGAACAAAGGGCCACATTAAAATGGCCCTTTCTTCTTTTCAACCGGGGCTTTTTCAATGTAGTGATATGAACTGCCGTATGATATAATTATAAGAAAATTTTAAAAAGGATATGTAAATGATTAAGTTGGCTGAAACTAAAGGGTTAAACATTATTATTAATGAGAAAACAGAAGGTGTAGTCCCCGATTATTTGCGAGAAGATGAACTATTTAATGTAACTAGGTTTCATGAATCTATAGATGGGTATGAGAGGACACCTTTAATCTTGCTTTCTGATTTATCAAAAGAGCTTGGTGTTTCAAAAATATTTGTGAAGGATGAATCCTTCAGATTCGGGCTCAATGCTTTTAAGGCATTGGGGGCAACTTATGCAATTGCCAGAATCCTCTGTGAGAAGCTTTCAGTAAACATTGAAGATGTAGACTTTAAATTCTTTAGAAGTGATGAAGTGAGGGATAAGATAAAGGATATGGTTTTTGTAACTGCCACTGACGGGAATCACGGCAGGGCAGTTGCATGGGCAGCAAACACCCTTGGATGTAAGTCTATAGTTTACATGCCAAAGGGTTCTTCAATTACGAGATTAGAGAACATAAGAAAAGAAGGCGCCGAAGCTGAAATTACAGATGTGAATTATGATGGAGCTGTGAGAATAGCGAAGAAAAAGGCTGATGAAATAGATGGAGTTTTTGTTCAAGATACTGCTTTACCCGGGTATGAGAAGATACCTGTATGGATATCTCAAGGCTACACTACTATGGCAAAGGAAGCTTTCTCTCAGATGAAAGAAGAAGGTGTGAAAGGGCCTACTCACATACTTCTTCAGGCAGGAGTGGGAGCTTACGCAGGAGGGGTTCTTGGCTATGTGGTAAATCTGTTTAAGGATGAGGTCCCCAAAGTAATAATATTGGAACCTGAAAAAGCCGACTGCATTTTCAAATCCGCCATATCGGATAAAAAAGAGCCTGTATTTGTTACAGGTGATATGGACACAATAATGGCAGGGCTGGCATGCGGTGAGCCTAATCCTCTTACATGGCCTGTCTTAAGAGATTTTTCCCATGCTTTTGTAAGCTGCCCTGACTATGTGGCAGAGGAGGGAATGAGAATCCTTGCATCTCCTAAAGGAGATGACAGAAAAATAGTTTCCGGAGAATCAGGAGCTGTGGGAGTTGGATTTCTAAAGGTTATATTGGAAAATCGTGATTTCTGTTATGATAAAAAGATGTTGGGTTTTGATGAAAACTCTGTAGTCCTGTGCTTCAGCACAGAGGGCGATACGGATCCTGACAGCTATAAAAGGATAATTAACAAGCTCACTATAAAAGAGGAAAAGTAATTGCAAAGAATTGGAAGGGTTATTCCCTTGGATGTTCATGAAGGTGCTAAGGACATTACTCTATTAAGATTTTTAACAAGGGTTAAGTTGCTGTTTTCTATTTTCATAATTGTGGGAATTATAATAATGTCCGCTTTGATTTACTACCCTCTTAATAATGCTCTTACAGAGAGTACTGTTTTAAATTTCTCCCATCTTGTAGAAGCAAAACATGTAATTGTGCAAAATGATATGGAAAGGGGACTGGATGGAGGCCGCAGCATGTCCAGCAGAACTGTGATAAAAGAAAGCATAGTAAGCTACTTAAATGGAGAGCTTTCCTATGATGACATGAAAGATTATGTACAACCAAGGTTTGATGACGGAGCAAGGGCCTTGACCAATCTGATAAAGGCAAAAAGAGTAGTCGGTGACAGGGCTGTTGTGGAGGAGATTTATGGCGACGGGAATGTAGAATTTGAAGATTTTTCATTGGAATCTGATGTGATGGGTGAAATGTCTGAGGCAATAATTAAGGACAACGTGCTCTACTTAGGAGTTACAACACCTGTGGTTTTTGAAGAAGAGGAGGTGGCAAGGGACTTTCTAATTTTTAATCTTTCTTACTCAGAGGGAATGTTGGCAGATGAGATTGAAGAAACATTTATGGATGAGGAGGGATATGAAAGCATTCTTTTAAAAGCCTCTCATGAAAGGGACTATGAAAATATTAAAGTCATTGAAGCAGCCGGAAAGTTTTACGGCACAATTGAAATTAGCGAAGGCATTTACATAGTGGTAATAGAACCAAAAGATGTTTTGATGAAAGACGTGGAAAGGATAAGTATCAATCTCTTAGTAGTGGCAATATTTACTCTCCTTTCTGCGATTCTTTTAATCTATTTTTTTATCATACGCTATGCCAAAAAGGAACTCAGCACATTGACCGTATGCAAGGTTTCCCTTGACAGAGCAGAAACCGAGGCAATCATTGATCCCCTTACCGGTGCCTATAACAGAAGATTTGCTGAAAATCAGTTGAAGGAACTATTTGAGATTTATAAAAATACGGGTATCACTCCCCTGGTTGCCATATTTGACATCGATGGCTTTAAAAATATAAACGATACATACGGCCACAGCATAGGAGACGAAGCATTAAGAGCAGTTGTTGAAGCTGCGAAAAGGACTATCAGAGAAGATGACGCTGTTGTCAGATGGGGAGGCGATGAACTTGTGATTTTAGCTCACGGTTTTGAGCAGACGAAAGCAAAAGAATTTTTCCTAAGGTTATATGACAAAATTGATGAAGAAAGAGTTGAAGTGGAAGGTGAATATATTAGAATCACCATTTCCATCGGCGCAGCCTTTTTCGAGGAAAAAGACAGATCCTATCTTGATGTGATAAACAGAGCTGATAAAAAGATGTATGAAGCAAAGGAAGAGAAGGGAAACAGTCTGCGTTTTTAAGGTACCCATTGTTTTAATTCTTGATTAAAATCTACAGGAGTCTTAAGAGAAGGGATAAGAAAATCCCCAGATAGTTTCCTAAGGCATAACCTAAAATGCCCAGAATGAGTCCCGGAAGTATAATGTCTTTATTCTTCAAGGAATCTGCAACAGGAATAACAAAGGCGGGCCCAAAGATACAAGCAGTAGATGCTATGATGGTAGTATCTCTGTCTATTTTAAATATGGCTGATAGAATTGCATGAAGGATTACAGTTCCAAACTGAACGAAGAACAGCATTATGAGCATATTCAATGTGGAGCGGGTAACCAGTGAAAAGTCAAAGGAGAACCCTATAGCAAAGGAAAACATAAGAATTAAATATTTGCCCAACTGATAGGAGCCCTTAAGCTCCTTTATTTTTTTTACAAAAGAGCCGGCAACGCCCAAGGTGGTTACACCCAGCATAATGACTGCCACATTTAAGGTGCCGGTCAAGAGAAGGGCAGCACCTATGGATATGGCAAAAATTACTGCTCCGAGGAAAAGGAGTATTAATCTATGAACGCCTTCTGCTTTAACGAAATAGAAAGCTCCCCTCTTTTTATCGCCATCTCTGCTAATCTCCGTAACGAAGGAATAGTCTTGAATATTTGTATCAAGACTATAGGGCTTTTTGAAGGGCCTGAGAAATTTATTGTAAACTCTGGGTATTATGGATAAAAGCAAAAGGAAATAAAGACCGCCTGCAATCAGGTCTGCAGTATTTGTAAGTATTATGGTGGTTTGAGGTACCTCCAAAGCGACTCCTATAGCAATTAAATTAGGAGTACCGCCTGTATATAGTCCAACAAGCATCCCAGCTATATCCGATGCAAGGTCAACTACGTTTCGGAATATGAAATATGATGTGATGGATATGATTATTACGGAAATTACAGACAGCGCCATGGCTGTAATCATGGGTTTTGCCATACCTTTCAATATGTCAAAACGAGTGTTAAATAGTATTAAGGGTATGGCAAGAGGTATTAAAACCTCCGATAAACTCATGGCGATGGAACTGTGGGGAAGAATGAACTGCAAAAGAAACCCCGTAAGATAGCAAAGAAAGACAGGCCCCATAGTATTCATGAGGGAAATCTTTTCCGTTAATTGAAGTATGATAAAAGGAATAAGAAGTATTAAAAGTGCTATAAATAAATCGTAAGCAAACATGTAAATGCCTCATTTTATTTTAATCTACTTGATTATTATATCATGTAAGCATGAAAAAGAGACGAAAAAAATCGTCCCCTTTACAATTTATAATAAGTTGTGAAGGCTATTATTAATCAAATAGTTTAAGCAAATTCTCTTTTGATTGCACACCTACTGTTTGGTTATGTATCTTGCCATCTTTGAAAATGAAAATAGAAGGTATACTCATAATTTGGTACTTCCCCGCTATTTCAGGCTGGCTGTCTACATCCAGCTTACAAATTTTATACTCAGGGTGTTCATCTGACAGTTGCTCAACAACGGGAGCTACCATCCTGCAGGGGCCGCACCATGCTGCCCAAAAATCCACTAACACCGGCTTATCAGACTTCAATACTTCTTCATCGAAATTATCTTTTGTTAATTCTATAACTGCCATATTGCTTCCTCCTATTTATTACTGACTTTAACTTAATCACAATTAATGTCTTATAGCTTATACCCACTAAACCTTTCTTTTAACTATAATATTATTATAATTTGTGATTTTATCACGGGGCAATATGAGGTATGATAGTTATCGCAGGGATTTCAGCTTTAAAAGGAGTAGAAATGGTAAGAGAATTGGAAACAGAAAGACTTTTTATAAGAAGGTGGCAGGTGAAGGATGCTTCTTCCTTGTTTGAGTATGCAAAGCATAAGGAGGTGGGACCTGCCGCAGGATGGAAGCCCCATGAGAGTGTTTTGGAATCCAGAAATATTATTACAACTCTGTTTATGCCAAACGATTCCTTTAAGATAGTTTTAAAGGAAAACAATAAGATAATCGGCTCCATCGGTTTTGAGCCGGACAAATACAGGCCGGGTATTAAAAGTATGGAGCTGGGATACTCCCTCTCTCATGATTACTGGGGCAGGGGGCTTATGACAGAAGCTGCTTTGAGAGTTATTGAGTATGGGTTTTCAGACCTTGGCCTTGATATTATCTCTATTGTAACTACTGAAATAAACAGAAGGTCTCAAGGAGTTATAAAGAAATGCGGCTTTGTCCTTGAAGGAAATTTAAGAAGATGTTATCGCATCTATACAGGTGAAATAAGAAACTGCATGGTGTTTTCAATGCTTAAAGAGGAATGGCTTTCTAGAAAATAGAAATCAGGAACCTTTCGTTTCCAAAAAGGCTCTGTTGATAATGAGTCCCACACCAAGGCACCATGAAATGAGAAAGACCCACATCATAAGAGCTACGATAGAGGCCAGGGCACCATAAAGAATGTCATAATTTGATATGTAGTTTATATAAAGAGAATAGAAGAAGGTAACCAGCAGGATTCCTACGGAGGCAAAGGCAGCTCCCGGAAGGAATATTTTTATTGAAAACTGCCTTCTTGCCATAAGGTAATAGTTAAGCAACAACAGAACGAAATATACGAAAAAGGAAACAGGCCATCTTAGAACAAGCCATAAAGTTCCTGAGAGAACATCTTGAGGGATCAGTAATAGTGTATCCAGAACCTTGATGACGAAGGAGAAGATAAGGCCGCCGTATACAAGAATTACAAGGCCTATCGTAAAAGCTATCATTATTATTACTACGGAAACAAGAGCCCAAACCCTTTCCTTAAAAAACCCCGTATATTCCTCTTCCCCACTGAACATGGTAACCGTACTCATTTTAACCAGAGAATACTGAGCTTTGGAAGCTGACCAGATTACCAAGAGGATAAAGAAAAGATTGGAGCCTGTGCTCCCTGAAAAAAACATAAGACTTTTTATAATTTCTGACATCTCATCTGAAAGGTACCCTGAGAGAAGGTCACCCAGGGACTCAAGAGAAAGGCCGAATACTCCAAGAAGCTGGGATAAAAGGATGAGCATGGGAACTATGGAAAGAATAATATAAAAAGAAAGGGAGGAGGCAAATCCCCGGTAGTAAGGATCTTTAAACTGGGTGAGGGTGTAGGTAAACACCGATTTAATATTTTTCTTCATAGCCTTGTTTTTCCAAAAGCCGGGACAGCTTCTTCAGAGCATTGGCTCTATGGCTTATTTCATTCTTCTCTGAAGCAGTCATCTGACTGAAGGTTTTATCAGTGCCTTCCGGTATGAATAAAGGATCATAACCAAAACCCCTTGTACCCATCTCCTTAAGGGCTATATGGCCTTCAACCTCACCTCTTGCAGCCAAGTATTCCCCTGATGGAAAGATTAATGTTATGACGGATACAAAACGTGCAGTTCGCTTTTCATAAGGGACACCAACAAGATTATGAAGAAGCAACTCTCTGTTCATCCTGTCCTGGTCCTCACCTTCCACATCTGCATATCTTGCAGAATGAACGCCGGGAGCACCCTTCAAGTAATCCACAGATAGCCCTGAATCGTCAGCTATGGCCGCAATATTTGTATAGTTCATGAAGGCCTTGGCTTTAATTAAGGAATTTTCTTCAAATGTATCTCCGTCCTCAATAACTGTAAAATCTTCCGGAATACCTGCATCTGTAGGTGAAACAATGGTTATCCCGTATTTTTTGGTGATATCATCAATTTCATATATTTTATTTATATTGCCTGTTGCCGCCACCACCCTAAGAGGTCTTTTACTTAATAACTCTGACACTTATAATGCCCTCCACTTTGAGGCTGTCCTTTAAAGATTTTTCATCTATATCAGAATCTACATCAAGAAGAGTGTAAGCGTAATTGCCTTTGCTCCTGTTGTTCATGTTGGAAATATTCACATTTAGGGCAGCAAGGATGCCTGTAATGGTACCCAGCATTGTGGGGACATTTTTGTTCATTATACAGATCCTGGTATTTGCGGTACCTGTTTTAATAAAATTGCCAAGGGAACATTCGGGGAAGTTCACTGAATTCTTAATATTGCCATTTTCAAAATAATCCATCAGCTGTTGAACAGCCATGGTAGCACAATTATCTTCAGCCTCCTCAGTGGACGCTCCAAGGTGAGGTATCAGCAAGACTCCTTCTCTGTTTACCAGCTTGCCGTTTGGAAAATCAGATATATATTTTCTGACTTTTCCCGACTTTAAAGCCCCAATCAAGTTATCATCGTTTACCAGTTTATCTCTTGAAAAATTTAGGAATACAACGCCGTCCTTCATCTCATCAAAACGCTTGGAGTTTATCATATCCTTAGTTTCATCCATTACAGGAATATGGATAGTGATGTAATCACAATGAGGAAGAAGCTGGGACATGTCATAAACAATGGGGACTTTATTATCAAGCTCATGGGCAGAGGATACTGTCATGAAAGGATCATATCCGATTACTTTCATACCTAAGGCGGCAGCTGCATTTGCAACTAAAACACCTACTGAACCAAGGCCGATTACACCTAGGACTTTCCCTCTAAGCTCATTTCCGGAAAAACGCCCTTTACCTTTTTCAACAGTTTTACTGACCTCTTCCTGAGGAAGCTCCTTCAGGGTAGAGGACCAGCCCAAGGCTTCGGGAAGATTTCTTGCTGCAAGAAGCATCCCCGCAAGCACCAATTCTTTAACAGCATTGGCGTTGGCACCGGGTGTGTTAAAAACAGCTATTCCAAGTTGAGAACAACGGTCTACGGGAATATTGTTAATTCCTGTCCCCGCCCTTGCAATTGCAAGCAGGTTATCAGAAAACTCCATCTGACACATGTCATGGCTTCTTACAAGGATTCCATCAGCCTTTTTAATATCCTCCACAATCTCATAGGAAGGAGTAAATTGTGACAGGCCTGCTTGTGAAATATTGTTTAGTGTGGCTATGGTATACATGAATTCTTCTCTCCAATACGTAATAATAATATGCAACAAGTCTTGTTATCCTTGAAATTATAGCACTTTACCCGACTTCGCTCAAGTGATATAATTATTCATTAACAACCGGAGGATGATAAAAATGAGAACTACAGATAATGATAACAGAGTATATAATTTTTCCGCAGGGCCTTCAATGCTTCCTGTTTCCGTACTTAAGGAGGTTCAAAAGGATCTTACTAATTACAAGGGCTCCGGCCAATCTGTAATGGAAATGAGCCATCGCTCCGGGGAATTTGAAGAGATTTTAAAGGACGCCGAAGAGAATTTGAGAAAACTGCTTCTCATACCCGATAATTACAAGGTTCTTTTTCTTCAAGGAGGGGCAACTCTCCAGTTTTCAATGGTGCCCATAAATCTATTAAGAAACAGTAAAAAAGCCGATTATGTAGTAACAGGTTCCTGGGCTGAAAAAGCAGCAAAAGAGGGGGAAAAATTTGGCGATATTAAAATAGCCGCATCATCCTTGGATAGGACATACACATATATTCCAAAGCTTAAAAAGAGTGACTTCAGAAAAAATGCAGATTACGTTCATATAACATATAACAATACGATTTACGGAACCTGCTATAAAAAAACTCCGGATACAGGTAATATCCCTCTGGTAGCCGATATGTCTTCCTCCATTCTTTCCGAGGAAATCAGAATTAAAGACTTTGGGTTAATTTATGCAGGAGCTCAAAAAAATGTGGGGCCTGCCGGCGTGACCATAGTAATAATAAGAGAAGACCTTATTGGGAATGCTCCTTCTGATTGTCCTGTGTATTTGGATTATAAGATTCATGAGAAAAATGGAAGTATGTACAATACACCGCCCTGCTTTTCCATATATGTAGCAGGAGAAGTATTCAAGCATATTTTAAATAACGGCGGCATTAAGGCCATGGAAAAAAGAAACAGAAAGAAAGCGGAAAAGCTGTATAGGGTTATAGAAGGAAGCAAGCTTTATTCATGTCCCATAGACAAGGAAGACAGATCCATGATGAATGTGGTCTTTGTAACAGGGGATGAGGACCTGGACAGGAAATTTGTGAAGGAAGCCAAGGAAAAAGGCCTTATAAATTTAGGAGGCCACAGGTCAATAGGAGGAATGCGGGCATCCATTTATAACGGTATGCCGGATGAAGGTGTAGATGCGTTGATTGATTTTATGAAAAGCTTTGAAAAGAAAAATAAAAAACAGTAAAGGACATATAATGAGATATTTCATATTAGTGCCTGACGGCGCTGCTGATTTACCCATGGATGAACTGTCAGGGAAGACTCCCTTGGAAGCTGCCAAAACGCCTGGGTTTGATATGGTGGCAGAAAAAAGTATTATTGGCAACGTGAGAACGGTGCCCTTAGGTATAGCCCCCGGTTCTGACGCTGCGAATCTGGCTGTAATGGGTTATGATCCAAGAGTTTACTTAAAGGGAAGATCTCCTCTTGAAGCAGCATCAATCGGAGTAGACCTAAAGGACTCCGATGTGACCTACAGAGTCAATCTCGTTACACTGGAAGGGGAAGGACCTTACGAGGACCTTATAATAAAGGACCACAGTTCAGGCGATATTTCCACAGAAGAAGCGGATATCCTCATAAAGGAAATTCAAAAGCTGTTTGGAAGTGAAGACTTTAAATTTTATACAGGCACCAGCTACAGGCATCTTCTTGTTATAGACCATGGAGATGTGAGTTATGATTTAACTCCTCCTCACGATGTGCTTACGGATAAAACAGCCCAACACCTGCCAAGAGGAGAAGGCTCAGAAGTAATAAGAGATTTGATGATGAAAAGCTACCAGGTTTTAAACAACCATCCTGTAAACATCAGAAGAGAGGAAAAGGGATTAAACAAAGCAAATTCACTTTGGGTATGGGGCGCCGGAACTAAACCTTCCATGCCCGGTTTTTATGAAAAATACAAGGTTAAGGGTTCTGTTATTTCTGCTGTGGACTTAATTAAAGGAATAGGAATCCTGACAGGTCTTAAAACCATCAATGTAAAGGGAGCAACGGGAACCCTCCACACCAATTACGAGGGGAAAAAGGATGCTGTAATAAAGGCCTTTCAAGAAGGCGATGAATTTGTTTATCTCCATATGGAAGGACCTGATGAATGCTCTCACCAGGGAGATCTTAAAGGAAAGATCAAGTCCATAGAGTTAATCGATGAAAGGATTCTAACGCCTGTCTTTGAGTTCTTAAAGGAAGATAAGGAACCCTTTAGAATACTTATACTGCCTGACCACAGAACACCTTTATCCATAAGAACTCATTCTTCAGAACCTGTACCTTTTCTTTTCTATGATTCGGAGGATGAAAAAGATAACCGAGAGAAAATGCGATTTACGGAAAGTGACGGAACGAAGGGGATTATGATTGAAGAAGGCCATAGGCTGGCAGATCTCTTCTTTAAGAAAACGGAATAAGAAGGAAGGAAAAAACAAGAGCAAATGAAACATATAAAACTAAGTATTTTAACCATAATAGTAACGGCAGGCTTGGTGACAAGCCTGTTTTCAGCACAAGCTTTCGCAGTTACTGAGCCGGAACCCATTATGGCCAAAACTGCCTGTGTAATTGACTACCATACGAAAACTGTAATTTACGATAAGGCAAAGGACGAGAGAAGACAGCCTGCAAGCACTACAAAGATAATGACGGCCCTTCTTGTTCTTGAAAACCTGCCCCTTGATACAAGCGTCGTCATAGACTCGGAAGTTGCACAGACAGCAGGAAATACTTTAAGCTTTAAAGATGGGGAGATCCTCACAGTAGAGGATTTGCTTTACGGATTGCTTCTTTACTCCTCAAACGATACTGCAGCGGCCCTTGCAAAAGCTGTGTCAGGGACTACCTCTGATTTTGTGAAGCTGATGAATGAGAGAGCCTTGGAAATAGGTGCTTTAAATACACACTATGTAAACCCACACGGTCTTACTGAGGATAATCATTATTCTACAGCCTACGATTTAACCCTCATTGCCGGGGAAGCCATGAAAAACTCTGTCTTCAGGAAAATCGTAATGACACCCAAGTACACAATTTCTGCAAACTTTTTGTCAGAGGAAAGAGAAATCTACAACACCAATCTCCTAATAAGCGGGGATGATATAAATGTGACAGTATCAGGTATTACAAGACCTGCAAAGTACGAGGAAGCATTGGGGATAAAAACAGGCTTCACTCTTGCTGCAGGAAACTGCCTTGTATTTTCAGCCGAGAGAAAAGGGACTACTTACATAGGAGCCATTTTAAATTCAGGTGAGCTTGAAAGGTTCTCCGATGCCATACAGCTTTTGGAATGGTCATTCTTAAACTATAGAACCTTGGTACCTGTTAAAAAGGAAGAGACCATGGGGAAAGTAAAGGTTGAAGGCGGCTCAATAATCAAAGCTGAAGTAAAAGGTATAAGAGATTCCTATCTTCTAATTCCAAACGATGCGGCGGACACTGTAGTATCCACTAAAATCATTCTTGATGAGGGACTGGTTGCACCTCTTTCAAAAGGCGCTGTCTGTGGGAAAGTTCAGATATTTGAAGGTGACCGGCTTTCTGATGAAGTGGATTTGGTGCTTGCCTACGATGTGAAGAAGGGGACATTTTTATCTTACCTGCACATTCCCGATAAGGCAGGCATTCCACTGATCATAGGTGTTCTTGCCATAGTAGCACTTCTTATACTTTTTGCCATGGGCATCCTTATAGCAAGGGCAGTGGTTAAAAGAAGAAACAGAATAAGAAGAAGAGAGCTGGCAAGGGAGATTGCAGAAAACAGGCTTAAGGAGCAAAGGGATAAAGAAAACAGAAACTGGCGATTCTAATGTTTGATATAAAAGAAAACCTTAATAAGCTTCCGGATTCTCCCGGAGTCTATATTCATAAGGATAAAAATGGACGAATAATTTATGTGGGTAAGGCCTTGTCTCTTAAAAACAGAGTGAGGCAGTATTTTGGTTCCTTCAAAAACATGGATGCCAAAACAAGAGCCATGGTGGCAAAAATTGCTGAGTTTGAGATTATAGAAACTAAAACAGAGATGGAAGCCCTTATCCTTGAATGCAACCTGATTAAGAAGTACATGCCCAAGTACAACATCATGCTGAAGGACGATAAAAGCTATCCCTATATAAAGGTTACTTTAGGAGAAGACTATCCAAGGCTTGTTAAAACAAGACAAGTAAAAAAAGACGGCGGCAGATACTTTGGCCCTTATGCCAATGCCTCTGCCGTCAATCAGATGGTGGATCTTTTAAACGGTATTTACGGTCTGAAGCGATGTTCAAAAACCTTCAATTTCAATGAGCAGATCTACAAGCCCTGCTTAAACTATCATATAGGCCAGTGCCAAGGCATATGCAGGGGTGAAATAACAAAGGGAGAATACAGAGAGACACTTAATCAGGTTATGGACTTCCTTTCAGGGAGAAAAAAGCCCCTGTTAACTTATCTTAAAGGGAAAATGGCAGAGGCTTCAGAAGGCCTGGCTTTTGAAGAAGCCTCCTATTATAGAGACTTGATTATGGCGGCAGAAGCTATACTGGAGCTTTCACAAAGCCCCATTGCTCAAGAGACAAAAAAGACAGCGGTAAAAACAGCCGGGGAAGAGGACATGGAGGAGAAGGAAAGACTGAGAGAAGAAAAAGCCTCCATGCTTTCTGAGTATCTTAAGAAGATCACAGAAGCTGATACCTCGGAAAAGTCCTCCTTATTGAGAATAGAAGCTTATGATATATCAACTCTGATGGGGGTAGACTCAGTGGGCGCCATGGTGGTCTATAGAGGAGGGAAACCCTTAAAGTCAGCCTACAGAAAATTCAGGATTAGAACGGAAGGTATCGATGATACAGGAAGTCTGCAGGAAGTTATTTACAGGAGACTTAACAAAGGACTTGAAGGTTCAAAAAGCTTCCTGCCATTTCCGCATTTCATTCTCATGGACGGAGGAAAAGGTCAGGTGTCATCGGCAGAATCTGTATTGAAAGCTCTTAATTTAACCATACCTGTTCTTGGAATGGTTAAGGATGATAACCATAGAACGAGAGCCCTTATTTATAAAGGGAAAGAGCATGATATCTCAAAGGACAGAAAGATCTATAACGAGATATCAAAAATCCAGGAGGAGGTTCATCGCTTTGCCATTTCATACCATTCTCAAAAGAGACAGAAATCTATGGAGGTATCGGAGCTTGATAAAATTCCCGGAGTGGGTAAAGCCAGAAAAACAGCGTTGTTAAAATCCTTTAAATCAATTTCTAAAATTAAATCGGCAACAGCAAATGAGCTTGCTGAAACTGAAGGAATATCGGAAAAACTGGCACAGTCAATTTTTTCGTATTTTCATTGATATAAACATGTGTAAATGTTATAGTGAACAAAACCAAGTTTATTATTACGGAGGAATGAAATGTCTGATAAAGAAAAACAAGAAATGGAAGACGAAGATATTATAACCCTGGAATTTGAAGATGGAGAAAGTGTAGAAACAGAAGTTATGGGAGTCTTCGAAGCTGACGGCAAGGAGTACATAGCACTGGTACCGCTTGATGGTTCAGATGATGTGTACATTTACGGATACAAGGAAATCGGAGACGAGGAGTACGAGCTTGTAGATATTGATGACGATGAGGAATTCAATAAAGCAGTAGCTGAATTCGACAAGCTTGTAGCTGAGGATGTTGAAGAATAAAAGAGAGAAGTAAAAGGGAGAGGGCTTATAACCCTCTCCCTTTGTTGTATGACGGGCATGCCGTCAATCTGTGGTGAAAGTTCACAAGGGGCGTAGTTGCCGACGAACCCCAAAGCGACTTGCAAGTTTCACATCGTGAGGTGTGGGAGAGAAGAAGCAATAGCGAAATCGTAGCCTGACGAACAGAAATCTGATACCGAGGCCTGCATGGCGGATAAGCTGGCAATAAGCAGTGAAGTCCAAAAGGCAATCGTAACCCATACAGGTAAATCAGGCAGGTAGACGAGGAAAGATTGACGACTTATCCCGTGAGGTCTCACAGACGGAAAAATCTGTAGTAACAACGAACTGTGAGAAGTCAGCAGAGACCATAGTACTGAGAAATCAGGAAGGGTCGAACAATTCAAGGTCAACTGGACTTAAGAATGTGAGGGTATAGGCCTGACGAGAATCGGAGTAGCGAAGACGTAACGGAGCGAAAGATTCATAGGAGGTAGGGCTAATATACACCAAAGCAAACAAGAAAAGGAGACGAGTATGAGCCAACTAATGGAGGAGATACTCAGCCGGGAGAACATGGCACAGGCCTACAAGAAGGTGAAAGCCAACAAGGGTGCCAGCGGGGTAGACGGGATTTCCCTAGATGAAATTCAGGGATATCTCAAAGAAAACTGGCCGGGTATCAAGGAAAGGATTAAGCAGCGGAAGTACAAGCCACAACCGGTACTGCGGGTAGAAATACCAAAGCCGAACGGGGAAGTGCGGAAGCTGGGAATTCCGAGCATAGTGGACAGAATCATAGAGCAGGCAATCGTACAGGTGATAACACCAATTGTAGAGCCCTACTTCAGTGAGAAAAGCTATGGATTTAGGCCGGGTAGGAGAGCACAGCAGGCAGTTATGAAACTGCTTGAATATCTCAATGACGGCAACACCTACATAGTAGATATTGACTTAGAGAAGTTCTTCGATACTGTACCACAAGACAAGCTGATGACTCTAGTGGGGAAAATCATAAAAGACCCTGACACTGAATCGCTGATAAGTAAATATCTAAAAGCAGGGGTAATGGTAAAAGGGAAATATGAAGCCACCAACGTGGGAACACCACAGGGAGGAAACCTATCACCAATTCTTAGTAACATCATGTTAAACGAGTTAGATAAAGAGTTGGAAGCAAGAGGACTGAACTTTGTGAGATATGCAGATGACTGTGTAATCGCAGTAAGAAGCAGTGCCGCAGCCAATCGGGTGGTGCACACCTTAACAAAGTGGATTGAAAGAAAGCTTGGATTAAAAGTGAACATGGAAAAGACGAGGGTAACGAAACCAAGCCATTTAAAATACCTAGGGTTTGGATTTGTGAAGATGGGTGCTAAATGGGAGGCAAGGCCACATCAAGATTCGGTAAAGAATTTTGAACGAAAGCTTAAGAAGCTGACCAAACGCTCCTGGTCAATCAGTATGGACGAAAGAATCCAAAGATTGAACTGGGTCATCAGAGGCTGGATAAACTACTACCGAATCGGAAGGATGAAGCAAAGTCTCACGCGAATCGACGGACACCTGAGAACTAGAATGAGAATTGTCATCTGGAAGCAGTGGAAAACTAGTCAAAAGAGATACTGGGGGTTACGAAAAGTGGGAGCACACGAATGGATGGCGAAGCAATCGGTCGGGTTTGCAGACCATTACCACGCGGCCTCAAAGACTACAGGACTCCATAAAATCTCAAAAGAAATCCTCGCAAAGCGAGGGCTCATTAGTTGTGTGGATTACTATTTGATTTGAACCGCCTGGTGCCGAACGGCATGCCCGGTGGTGTGAGAGGGGGAAGAAATTTCCCCCTACTCGATTTTTACCGTAATCTTCTGTCTTGAAACTTATGAGCAAGAGTTAATATTCATAGGGAGAAAGACCGGTATTTTCAATTATAAACTTATTCATCCTCTCCGAAAAGATTTCCATAGATTCTGCTCTGCTTTCCCTGGGTTTAATGTTTAGTATTTTGTAACAGATGCGGGATGGGGGAGATTCGGCCAAGGGGTAAATTTTCAATTTCGGGTGATGCTTTTTTGACAGAATCGCAACAGACCAAGGGACAATGGCCCAAAGTTTTCCGGAATCCAAATAGTCTGTTATGGTATATTCCGAATCAAGCACCATATAAGGGGGATAGGAAGGATCTATGTAGTTCCGATGCCACAACTGAAAATCCGTAGACCAATTTGTGTAAATCTCATGACCTTTCTCTAAAACCGAAGGGTTCAATTCAGTCTTTGTATCTCCATAATCTTCACAGAATGTAATCATATATAAGGTTTCGTAAAAGAAAGGTTTAATTAAAATATTGCTGTTTGGGTGAAGGCTGTAAACAAAACCTACATCAAGCTCTTTGCTTTCTATCATCTTGTATATTTCAGAAGAACGTTCAGTGCGAAGGAGTATATCAAATTCAGGACCCTCCTTATTGTTTATAAGAGATTTATAAAAGGGTGCGAAAAGGTGGATATTCATGCTTTCGGTATATCCGATTGAAAGATGCAATTTTTTAGCAGTATGCAATTCCACCCTTACATCGTCATAAAGGTCAACCCATTTATGAGCAATAATGAGGAATTTTTCTCCCGCTGGGGTGAGCTCAATCAAGCGGTTGCCTTTGCCTCTTTCAATCAATGATTGCCCCAAGGTTTCTTCCAATGAGTTTAGTCTCTGGCTGGCCGTAGCTTGGGAAATGAAGAGAGAATCAGCTGCTCTGCTAATATTCTTGTATTTTACTATTGCTAAAAATGTTTTAATTTTTGATATATCCATACTTAAGATTATAGAGCAAATACTATAATAAGCAATATTATATATAAGATTTAACCGCTTTTTATAATATTAACAATCTGCTATAATCAAAACAAGTCAGAAAAGTCAGATAAGTTGACAAAAGCACTGCAGTGCAAGGATTTGAAACTACAACCATGGCAGATTAAAGAGGAATGAAGTTTATTTAGGAGACACATTATGGAAATTAAAAAACCAAGGGATATCGCAGAATATGAAAGGAGATTTCCCACAAGCAAAATCTTATATAAAGAAGCAAAAAAATATATACCGGCCGGCGTAAACAGTACTGCCAGAGCCGTTTGGTCAGGATGGGAGCCATATCCTCTCTATGTGAGAAGCGGAAAAGGCTCCAAAGTCACAGATGTTGACGGAAATGAATTTGTGGATTACCTGTTGGGATTAGGCCCTGCAATATTGGGGCACAGACCTTCGGCCATAACAGAAGCTGTAGTAAAACATATCCGTGACATAGGCACTGTTTTTGCGTTGCCGTCGGAGTTAGATACTACGGTGGCAAAAAAGATGACTGAATGCGTCCCGAGCTTAGAAAAAGTCAGGTTGAACAATTCGGGAACCGAGGCGGTTATGTATGCTTTAAGGTTAGCCAGAGCTTTTACGGGTCGCAAAAAGATTATAAGGTTTGAGGGGATGTACCACGGTTTTGGGGATACGATTTATTGGAGCAAGCACCCATCTGACAGCGCTATTGTAAACGGAATGCCGATACCCGAGGCACAGGGTCCCGGACTGCCTGAGGGAATAAAGGAGAGCCTTATAATTTTACCGTGGAACAATGAAGAATTACTGAAAAAAACTATTGAAGAAAACTATAAAGATATTGCGGCTGTAATAACCGAGCCTATAATGTGCAATACAGGTTGCATTTTGCCTAAAGACGGGTACCTGCAAACAATGCGGGAATGGACGGAAAAGTTTGGAATTCTCCTCATAATGGATGAGGTTATTACAGGCTTTAGGATTTCATTGTCAGGCGGCCAAGGCTACTATGGAATAAAACCTGATTTGTCTATATTTGCCAAAGGAATGGGAGGAGGCTTTCCTGTGGCTTCATTGGGCGGAAGGGCTGATATTATGGAGCTGGTTGATGACGGCAGGGTTTCAGTTGCGGGAACATACAGCGGAAACGGTATAGCTCTGTCATCGGTATCGGCGACCTTGGACTATTTGAGGGAACCGGGACGATATGAAGATTTTTATAGAATCAGTGATAAACTAAGAATAGGTCTGAATAATATATGGAAAAATTCCAAAATAAAGGCCCGCGTAGTCGGACTTGGACCTGTATTTCAAGTTTGGTTTTCGGAAAAACCCATTTATGACTATAGAGATGCTAAAGCTTATGCCGACGAGAAACTGTTTAATATCTGGTGGGAGGAAATGCTTTTTAAAGGTGTGTTATTTCATCCTCATTATTATGAAAATCTCTTCCTCTCTATGGCACATAATGATAAAGATGTGGAATATACTTTAGAAAAGGCTGAGGAAGCTCGTTATTCAATGGAAAAAAGAGTATGATAGCAGCTAATAATCAGGATGGATCTGTCATATATAATTAGTAGTTGTTGTGTTTTGATAGTAAAGGAGTGTGATAATGGTGATATCTAAAAAGAAATTTGCCTTACTGATGGTGGTTATTATGGTAATGGCAACAGTTTTTGGTTGCGGAAGCGCCGACTTGCAGAGCAGCGGAGGCGACACGCTGAGAATTGGATGGAACTCTGAGCCCGATACCTTAAATCCTCTTACGGCTTACAGTTCAGAATCCATGCAGGTTACATATCTAATTTATGAACCTCTCATAAGTTATGATACAGATTTGGAATTTGTGTACAAGCTTGCAAAAAGTTTCGAATACAGCAACGATGAAAGGAGCATAACATACCATCTGCAGGAAGATGCATTTTGGCAGGATGGAGAGCCCTTTACATCGGCTGATGTGGCATATACATATTCATTGATAAAAGATGAAGAACTTGGCGAAGCGGCACAATTTCTTGAGTATTTGGATTCAATAGATACCCCTGATGACTATACCGTAACATTTAATTATTCCGAAGCCCAAGCCTTTAATTGTGCACCGGTAATACCCATACTGCCGGAGCATATATGGGGTGAAATGACAGCAGATGACATCGAAATATTCTCCAATGATAATCCTATAGGTACCGGGCCTTACAAATTTGTGGAGTGGTCACAGGGTGCAACTATAACAATTGAAAGAAATGACGACTACTATGGGGAGGCACCGGGAGCTGACAGAATAATTTACATTCTGTATGGAAATGAAGACATATTGATTCAAGCCTTGAAGTCAGGACAGGTAGATATTATCCCTGAGGTAACACCGACTCTTTGGGAAAGCCTTGAAGGAGTAGAAAATATTGAAGCTGTGAGCCTTGACTCGTTTTCCTTCCATCAAATAGGTATTAATGTGGATACAAGAGGAAATTCAGGCGGCAATCCCATGCTGCTTGATAAAGAAGTCCGAAAGGCCTTAAATTATGTTGCAGACAGAGAGAAAATAACCGAGATTGTATTAGCAGGTCATGGTGAACCGGGAAGTGTTCTGATTCCCGATGGACTTAAGGAATGGCAATACCAGTTAAGTGACGATGAAAGAATGGACGGCGATATTGAGAAAGCCAAGGCCATTTTGGAGGCTGCCGGGTACAAGGATACCGATGGCGACGGCATCCGAGAAAAAGATGGTAAAAAAATGGAGTTCAGGATTATGGCCAGTGAAGGAAGCGCCGTTGACGTAAGGGCGGCCCAAATTTTCAGAGATTCCGCAAAGGAGGCCGGTATCAAGCTTACTCTTACATCAATGGATGAAAACACCATGGGTGATTTGATTTATGATGCAGAGCATCCGGACTGGGATTTATATGTATGGGGATGGGATTCAGAATATCCGGATCCCAGCTATCTGTTGGGGATTCCTTTAACCAGTCAAATAGGCATGAACAATGAACTGTATTACAGCAATCCCAGGTATGATGAGCTCTATAGCAGGCAGTCCAGAGAAACTGATGAAAATGCCAGAAACGTAATCGTGAAGGAAATGCAGAAAATGTTTTACGAAGATGGCGGCTATATAATTCTGTGGTATCAGGATAAGTTGCAGGCTTACCGTACAGATACATGGACGGGATGGGAACCTTGCCCCGGCGGACTGATTTACGGCGTAACTTATGAAAACTATCTGAGAGTGCAGCCCGTAGAATAATAATAACCATTAACGGTGAGGCGTATGGACAAAGCAGGCTTTATTGCAAAGAAATTTGCCCAGCTTCTATTTACTCTTTATGCTATAGCAACATTTAACTTTTTGTTGTTTAGAATTCTCCCGGGCGACCCTTTAAGATTGATCGCCCGGGCAGGTCGTCTGTCCCCCGATGCAGTGGCCAGGCTACAGGAGTTATTCGGATTGGATCGATCCCGCTGGGAACAATATTTAATATACTTAAAGAACATAGCTACCGGCGAATACGGTATTTCTATAACGTTTAGAAGGCCGGTAATGGACATCATTGCGGAAAGGATGTCCAACACTATATTGTTGCTTTTGGTTGCAACAATAATAGTAATAGTCATAGGCGTGGGCCTTGGGATATTTGCTTCCATGAGGCGCGGCACCGGGACAGACAATACTCTTATAGTAGCTTCTATGGTTGGATGGAGCCTTCCTACATTTTGGACAGGGCTTCTTTTTATAATTGTTTTTGGTGTATATCTTCATGCCCTTCCAATTGCAGGGGTGCTTACACCGGGTGCTGTATATACTAATTACTGGCAGCTTATAGGCGATTATGCCAATCATTTGATACTGCCCACCGTATCTTTAGTAATAGTGGATATGGCTCAGTTCTTTTTGATTACAAGGAATACTTTAGTTGATGTTCTTACGGAAGATTATATAACAACGGCCAAGGGCAAGGGCCTGTCGCCGTTGTTAACCATGAGAAGACATGCGCTGCCTAACGCCATGCTTCCCATTATAACCACATTGGCTTTATATGTAAGCTTGGTGATCGGCGGAGCAATACAGGTTGAAACCGTCTTTTCATATCCCGGGATGGGCAAGCTGATGTATGACGCTGTATTAAGAAGAGATTACCCAATTTTAGAAGCCACTTTCTTTTTAATGGCATCGGTTACCGTATTGGCAAATTTTATATCTGACGTGGTTTACAGGTTAATAGATCCCAGGGTGAAAAACATATGAAAAGAAAAGTCGTTATAAGGGAGAGAATTAATAAGATAAAAGACAGCGAAACCCTGGGAATGGTCTGGACCGATCGATTAGGCAGGGCAGGAATTATTATGCTGGGAGCCATAATGGTGATAGCGGTTTTCGGGCCTGTGATTTTCCCTTTTAATGCTGCGGATATAGGAAAAACAGCCGAGGATATTTTTTCTCCCCCCTCTGTAAATCACTGGCTGGGCACTGATGAGATTGGCAGAGACGTATTTCGCTCATTGCTGTCCGGAGCTCGTATTTCTCTTATTGTAGGCCTTTCGGCTACATTAATATCCATTTCCATAGGCTCCATAATAGGGTTGGTTTCCGGATATTATTCAGGAATCGGCAGCATGCTTCTAATGAGAGTCACTGATTTTTTCTTGGCATTACCCGTCTTGCCGCTCATTATAGTCTTAGCTTCAATATTCGGCCAAAGCATAGGAATTACCATCATGGTAATAGGGCTGACCAGTTGGCCGTCAACTGCGCGTATTGTCAGATCTCAGGTAATAAGCATACGTGAAAGACAATATATTGAGAGGATCCGTTCCTTGGGAGCAGGGGATTTCAGGATAATAGTATTTCATATATTTCCCAATGTTATGCCTTTGATTTATGCAAATACAGTGTTGGTAATCGCAGGTTCCATACTATCGGAAGCTACCTTGGCCTTTTTAGGACTGGGAGATCCGGTCAAAGTATCGTGGGGCACCATGCTTCACTACGCATTTGTTTCAGGAGCGGCAGGAAGAAAAGCCTGGTGGTATTTATTGCCTCCCGGTATCGGTATTTTATTTGTTGTTCTCAGCTTTACATTGATAGGCCATACCCTTGATAAAATTCTGAATCCAAGATTGAGAGAGTATTGATGAACATATTGGAGTTAAGAGATTTAAACGTACATTTTAACAGCCATGCAGGAAAAGTGCACGCAGTGGAAGGCGTGAATCTTACGCTGGAAAAAGGAAAAATCCTTGGAATAGCCGGCGAGTCGGGCTGTGGTAAATCTACAATTGCTTTATCAATACCGGGGCTTTTACCTGACAACGGAGAAATCGACGCAGGAGAGATTGTTTTCAATGGCGAAAACTTAATAACAAAAACCGAAAAAGAGATGGAAAAGATCAGGTGGAAGAAAATATCCGTCATATTTCAAGGTGCCATGAATGCCTTCAATCCTCTTAAAACCATAGGTAAACAAATAGTCGAACCTATGCAACTTCACGATCAGGACATAACGAAAAAACAGGCTGAAGACAGAACTAAGGAATTGCTTGAAAAAGTCGGCATAGCCGGAAACAGATTTCACAGTTATCCCCACGAATTTTCGGGAGGCATGAGACAAAGGGCTATGATAGCCATGTCTTTGGTGTGCAGACCTGAACTTGTAATTGCAGATGAACCGGTTACAGCTCTTGATGTTATGATTCAGGCTCAGATTATGGAACTGATTAGAGATCTTTGCAAGGAATACTCCTTGTCAATGATAATAATTTCCCACGACCTTTCCGTATTGGCGGAATTATGCGACAGAATATCCATTATGTATGGGGGGAAAATTCTGGAGGAGGGTGAATCCGAGAAGGTATTCAAAAACCCAAGACATCCATATACGGAGAAATTGCTACATTCTTATCCTGATATCCATGGTGATAGAGCAGTTGTTCATGGAATCCCGGGTTATCCTCCAAGCTTGATAAAACCTCCCGAGGGATGTCCCTTTTATGAAAGATGTACCAAAAGAACTGATTTATGCAAAAACCATGATATGAAGCTTTCAGAAACAGAGCCGGATCATTTCAGTGCCTGTATATTTTTATAGCTGATACAATGAATGAAGAAAATAAAAACATTATAGAAGTAAAAGATTTGGAAGTAGTCTTCGCGGTCCGCAGCAGAAGGATGAAAAATGTAAACAGGACCGGACTTCTTCGTGCCGTGGATAAGGTGACCCTTGATATAAGGAAGGGTGAAACAATTGCCATAGTGGGAGAATCGGGGTGCGGCAAAACAACTTTGGGCAAAGCGATTGCTCATATAGTCGAGCCGACGGCAGGCAGGATAATTTTTGACGGAGTGGATTTATCCCAATTATCAAAGGGGCAGATGCAGGTAATGAGGGAAAAGATTCAGCTTATTTTTCAGGACCCCTATGAATCTTTAAATCCCCGTCAGAATATATATAAAACTTTAATGGAACCTCTGACAATTCACAGAAAAGGGTTGGGAGAAAAAGAAAAAAAGGATATTATTAACCGCTATTTGGAGGCGGTGGGTCTTCACAGTATGGAGAATGTTTTAGAAAGATATCCGCACCACTTGTCAGGAGGCCAAAGGCAGAGGCTTGCCATAGCTGCGGCAATGATATTGGAACCAAAGGTTGTAATAGCCGATGAGCCTGTGTCTATGCTGGATGTATCTGTCAGAGCGGAGATATTGAATTTAATGCTGGATTTGCAGAAACAAAAGGACCTGACATATATGTTCATCACCCATGACCTGTCATTGGCATGGGTAATAGCTGACAGGACGGCTGTGTTTTATTTAGGTAAAATGATGGAAATCGGCTCAGCGGATGTCATAATTCACGGATGCAGACACCCGTATTCAAAAGCATTGGTATCGGTAATCCCTTCTATGGGTGCAAAGGATCAGCAGAAATATGTGCTTTTTGGTGAAACTCCGTCTCCCATGAATATCCCTTCCGGCTGTAGATTCCATACAAGATGTTGGCTCTATGAAAAAATGGGAAGGCCGGAAATATGCAGAGAAAAAGAACCTGAATATAAGGAGGTGGGCGAGGACCACCTTGTGGCTTGCCACTTTGAAAACGAATCAGATAAGTGAGGCGAAAAGAAATGATATTGGAAGAAATAAAAAGGTTGATACCGAAACTTGTTACAATAGAATCCACCAACTCCTGGCTGGTTCCCGAAGGGGCCGGTGAAAAAAATGTGCAGGAATTTATTGCCGGCTATTTAAAAGAAATAGATATTGAAAGTAGAATGGAAGAGATAGACGGGGAGCATTATAACCTTACTGCAACGGTTAAAGGGAATGGCGGCGGCAAAAGCATTACGCTCTATGCCCATGCGGATACGGTAGGGCGTGAATTGTGGTATGAAGATGCTCTTGTGCCCAGAATATCAGGTGATAAAATTATCGGTTTGGGAGCAGCTGATGACAAAGGCTTTTGTGCCGCAATTATGATAGCCATGAAGGTGTTGAAGACCCGTAACCGGAAGCTTAGAGGTGATGTTAATATCTGCTTTATAGCAGACGAAGAAGGAACATCCATGGGAGCAATGGATTATGTTAAAAAACACGAACCCACTGCAACTCTAATATTGGAATCAGCTCCTCTGGAATATATTGGAGTGACCCATCAGGGTTTTGGATGGCTGAAAATAGTAACCAAGGGTAAGGCGGGCCACGGTTCAGCGGGAGAAGATTGTACAGACGCTATATATCATATGGCAGAGGTTATAATAAGGTTGCAGAAGAACCAAAGGGAAAACTTCGCTAAAAACATTCATCCCATGAATGGAGAAACGGTTTATCACACAGGTTACATTAAAGGAGGTACGGATTTCGCCTCCTATCCTGACCGATGCGAATTAGGTATAGAAATAGGCACACAGCCCGGTGAGACAATGAATAATAGGATTATGGAAATAGAGGCAATATTTAAAGAAGTGAAATCGATTTGTCCCGACTTTGAAGGAAGTGTTGAAATTGTAATTGAAAGAGAACCATATGTTGCAGTGGGCCACGAAGGGCTTTTCGAAATTCTGGCAAGAAATATTGAAAAATACCATGGAATGAAAGCAAAAGCTGTAGGAGATAATTCTTGGGGAGATGCACAGCTCTTTCAGTCTGCCGGCTTTTCTGCCTTAGGCCTTGGATCAAGAGGCGGGAACCTTCATGCACCACAGGAGTGGGTTTCAATTTCCGAAATGGAGAAGTTGATTGAGGTTTTGGTGGACACAGTAGAGGAGTATTGCGGTTAAAGGATGGGTAGATACCATGTTTTTAGGAATAGATTTGGGAACGTCGGGAATCAAACTGATTATAATCGACGAAAAAGGTGAAATAGCCGGAGAAACCAGAGAAAGCTATCCCAGCTATGGCGCTTTAGAAAATCACTGGGAACAGAAGCCGGAAGATTGGATTGATGCCTTGCTAAAAGCCGCTAAAGCTCTGCGGAGTAAAACCTCGGAAAAAATTTGGGGAGAAATTCTATCCATAGGACTTTCAGCTCAGATGCCCACTATGGTCATATTAGGAGAAGGTGGCCAGACCATAGGCAATGCCATTGTATGGTGTGACAACAGAGCAGAAGGAATGGGCAAAAAGCTGATTGATCTGTGGGGGGAATCAAGGCATTTTATGAAGTCAGGTGTGAGGCTTGACGGCAGATATATCGCTCCCATGTACTTATGGGTGAGGGAAAATATGCCGGCTGTTTTCCCTGAAAAACACTTTGTTCTTTCTGCAAAGGATTATATTTTCTATAAGTTATGCAAAGAGATTGTCACCGACCCGTCAACTGCATCAGGTTATGGTTTATACAACATAAACTCGGGTGCCTGGGATGAGGAATTATGCAAAGAAGCAGATATTTCTTTAGGGGTTTTGCCTATTATTGCCGATTCAACAAGCGGTGAGTTTTATCTAAAGAAAGACATAGGGGAATTATTAGGTTTTAAAAATCGGATCAGGGTAGTTCAAGGAACTGCCGATTCTGTTGCAGGTGTTTTAGGTACAGGAGCCGTAAATGAAGGAGATGTCTGTGCAATATGCGGGACAAGCACAACCATTATAGGAGTATCTCCAGAAAACAGGCTAAGGGCAGAGAATAAATTCTTTATTACTCCCCTGTCACGGACAGGCACTTTCGGTATGGAGGCAGACATATTATCTACGGGAAATACAGGTAAATGGCTGGCTGAAAAGTTTGGAGTTACAGTTGAGGAGCTGTCGGAACTGGCTGCTAAAGCATCCTTAGGCAGCGATGGGGTAAGGTTTTACCCTTATTTGGCAGGAGGGGAGCAAAGCGTTTTGTGGGATGGCAGTCTTACAGGGAAGATTGCGGGGTTAAATATAAGAAATGGGAGAGAGCATATCGCAAGAGCATATTATGAAGGTATATGTTATGAGATAAAAAGATGCATAGACGCTTTTCGCAATGAGAATTTCAATGTTAAAAAAGTGTATGTGTCAGGGCCCGTGTCAAAGGATAAATTCTATATGCAATTGGTAACAGATATTTTGGGATACCGTTGTGTTGCATCCTGTGTAGACAACGCATCGGCCTATGGAGCGGCAATGATGGCTGCAATCGGCGTTGGGTCAATGGATTGGGATTTTACGAAGCATGAATCCCTTAAAAGAGACAAACTTTATTTACCTCGTCCAAAGATTAATGAAGCTTATGAGGAACTATATAAAAAATACATATCGTTAGGTCCCGGCGGGCGCTTTGTTTTCTAAGGCTTTCTGCTTTTTCTGATTAAGGCTGTTCCAAAGAAGAGAAAGAGTATGAATCCTGTTATGTAATAGGACTTAATTTCTCTTGTAATGGCTGAATGAAGGGCGAAGAGGGACAGGATTACTAAAAACAGTCCGAAGCCAAAGGCTTTTAAGTCTCTTCCTGCAAGAAATCTCTTTAATGAATTCATGGGCACTCTCCTGAATTAATGGTGTAGAATAAACCTACGAAATAATGTATTATACCATAATTACGAAGTAATTATGGTATAATGTTTTGCGTGTTGGTTATAAGACCATAACGAGGAGGATAATTATGAACAAGTTCGACATCATCATCATAGGTGCAGGAGCCAGCGGCGTATTTTTGTCACATGAACTGACGAAAATTCCTAATTCTGCCACTGTTTTGATGCTGGACAAAGGGGCACCTCTTGAGAAGAGGCAATGTCCCATAAAAATGGGGAAAACAGAGACTTGTATAAGATGCAGCCCCTGCCATATTATGAGCGGCTACGGTGGTGCAGGTACTCTTTCTGACGGAAAGTACAATATTACCACAGAGTTTGGAGGAGACCTTCATGCTTATGTTGGTGTAGATGCTGCCATGGATTTAATGGAATATGTGGACAGCGTATTATGCGACATGGGGGGCAGCGAGGCCAAATTATATAATTCAGCAAGCTCAGAGTTAAAGAGATTGGCGCTTCAGAATAACCTAAAGATGCTGGATGCAAAAATCAGACATTTGGGAACCGACAGGAATGTGGAAATCCTGGGGAGAATCTATGACTATACTAAGGATAGAATAGATATTAGGTTTTACACAACCATTACTGATGTAGAGCTTCTTGATGACGGAACCTTTAAAATTACCACTGAAAAAGGAGAAGAATTTTACGGCGATAATGTTGTTATGGCTTCAGGCAGGTCAGGCTCCAAGTGGAACGGGGAAGTATGTGAAAAGCTTGGTGTTAACCAGAAGAGCAACAGGGTGGATATAGGTGTCAGAGTCGAACTCCCTGCAGAAATATTCAAGCATATTACAGATCAGGTATATGAGAGCAAGCTTGTCTATAAGACAGATAAATATAATGATATGGTCAGAACCTTCTGTATGAACCCTTATGGAGAGGTAGTAACAGAAAATACAAACGGTATAGTTACAGTTAACGGCCACAGCTATGCAGATCCATCCTTAAGAACAGAGAATACAAACTTTGCTCTTTTGGTTTCAAACAACTTTACCGAGCCCTTTGAAGATTCCAATGAATACGGTGAATCCATTGCAAGGCTCAGCAATATGCTGGGAGGAGGCGTTCTGCTTCAAAGGTTTGGAGATCTGGTAAAGGGCAGAAGAAGCAGTGACAGAAGGATGGCCAAGAGCTTTACAAGGCCTACCTTAAAGGCAACCCCGGGAGATTTGTCCCTGGTAATTCCAAAAAGGCAATTGGATAATATAATTGAAATGATCTATGCTCTTGATAAAATTGCACCGGGAACCGCAAATGAGGACACCTTGCTTTACGGTGTAGAAGTTAAGTTCTACAACTCAAAGGTGGAGGTGGATAATAATCTTGAAACGAGAATCAAGAACTTTTACGTTTTGGGGGATGGCTCAGGGGTGACACATTCACTTTCCCAGGCAAGCGCCAGCGGAGTGCTGGTGGGGAGAATCTTAGCGGAAAAATATAGAAATCTTTAAAGATAAAGGGGCAGATTGCTGCCCCTATTTATTGTATGACGGGCATGCCGTCAATCTGTGGTGAAAGTTCACAAGGGGCGTAGTTGCCGACGAACCCCAAAGCGACTTGCAAGTTTCACATCGTGAGGTGTGGGAGAGAAGAAGCAATAGCGAAATCGTAGCCTGACGAACAGAAATCTGATACCGAGGCCTGCATGGCGGATAAGCTGGCAATAAGCAGTGAAGTCCAAAAGGCAATCGTAACCCATACAGGTAAATCAGGCAGGTAGACGAGGAAAGATTGACGACTTATCCCGTGAGGTCTCACAGACGGAAAAATCTGTAGTAACAACGAACTGTGAGAAGTCAGCAGAGACCATAGTACTGAGAAATCAGGAAGGGTCGAACAATTCAAGGTCAACTGGACTTAAGAATGTGAGGGTATAGGCCTGACGAGAATCGGAGTAGCGAAGACGTAACGGAGCGAAAGATTCATAGGAGGTAGGGCTAATATACACCAAAGCAAACAAGAAAAGGAGACGAGTATGAGCCAACTAATGGAGGAGATACTCAGCCGGGAGAACATGGCACAGGCCTACAAGAAGGTGAAAGCCAACAAGGGTGCCAGCGGGGTAGACGGGATTTCCCTAGATGAAATTCAGGGATATCTCAAAGAAAACTGGCCGGGTATCAAGGAAAGGATTAAGCAGCGGAAGTACAAGCCACAACCGGTACTGCGGGTAGAAATACCAAAGCCGAACGGGGAAGTGCGGAAGCTGGGAATTCCGAGCATAGTGGACAGAATCATAGAGCAGGCAATCGTACAGGTGATAACACCAATTGTAGAGCCCTACTTCAGTGAGAAAAGCTATGGATTTAGGCCGGGTAGGAGAGCACAGCAGGCAGTTATGAAACTGCTTGAATATCTCAATGACGGCAACACCTACATAGTAGATATTGACTTAGAGAAGTTCTTCGATACTGTACCACAAGACAAGCTGATGACTCTAGTGGGGAAAATCATAAAAGACCCTGACACTGAATCGCTGATAAGTAAATATCTAAAAGCAGGGGTAATGGTAAAAGGGAAATATGAAGCCACCAACGTGGGAACACCACAGGGAGGAAACCTATCACCAATTCTTAGTAACATCATGTTAAACGAGTTAGATAAAGAGTTGGAAGCAAGAGGACTGAACTTTGTGAGATATGCAGATGACTGTGTAATCGCAGTAAGAAGCAGTGCCGCAGCCAATCGGGTGGTGCACACCTTAACAAAGTGGATTGAAAGAAAGCTTGGATTAAAAGTGAACATGGAAAAGACGAGGGTAACGAAACCAAGCCATTTAAAATACCTAGGGTTTGGATTTGTGAAGATGGGTGCTAAATGGGAGGCAAGGCCACATCAAGATTCGGTAAAGAATTTTGAACGAAAGCTTAAGAAGCTGACCAAACGCTCCTGGTCAATCAGTATGGACGAAAGAATCCAAAGATTGAACTGGGTCATCAGAGGCTGGATAAACTACTACCGAATCGGAAGGATGAAGCAAAGTCTCACGCGAATCGACGGACACCTGAGAACTAGAATGAGAATTGTCATCTGGAAGCAGTGGAAAACTAGTCAAAAGAGATACTGGGGGTTACGAAAAGTGGGAGCACACGAATGGATGGCGAAGCAATCGGTCGGGTTTGCAGACCATTACCATGCGGCCTCAAAGACTACAGGACTCCATAAAATCTCAAAAGAAATCCTCGCAAAGCGAGGGCTCATTAGTTGTGTGGATTACTATTTGATTTGAACCGCCTGGTGCCGAACAGCATGCCCGGTGGTGTGAGAGGGGGAAGAAATTTCCCCCTACTCGATTATCCTATAAGTACCTTGTTCAGTCTTTATAATATTTGGGTCTCCTTCTGAAGCGGGCGGTTCTTCAAGCTTACTGTCTTCATCTTTTGTTTCTTTATATGCGTAGGTTACATTAGTAACAGGGCCCGGTTTTTTAGGGATGATAAAGGCAGCTACTATATAAGCGAATACTCCTGAAAATCCTAAAAATATGAGAACCACCAGTATGACCCTTATAATAACAGGATCTACATCAAAGTATTCGCCAATACCGCCGCATATACCAAGAAGTACTTTATTTTCATCTGATCTGTATAGTTTTTTATTCATCCCTAAATCCTCCCTTTCTTACCTATATAATAACAGTTTTTATTGCTCTAAGTCTAATTAACAATCTATTATGTAATTCTTTCAGAATTCTTAAGAAAACAGCATCTCTTTTTGAGAAGCCGTTTTTGGTGCGGATAAAAGGATTTGAACCTTCACGAAGTCGCCTTCACACGGACCTGAACCGTGCGCGTCTGCCAATTCCGCCATATCCGCATAAGCGTTACGAAAGAAATTATACACAAAGAGAAAAAAGATTGCAAGGTAATGTAATATTATACTTTGAATCATTACGAGGATATAATACACATTTGACAAATCTACGATTATATACTGCCAAGAAGGAGTTGATATTGATTTATGTAATAATATGGTATAACATGTATAATATATTATTAACAAACTTATTATGGTCTTAACAAATTATTATCCACCTCTAAATTATAGACAATTTTTAAGAAATCCAAAAATAATTGAACCTTTTGACTGAAAATTGCAACTAAGTAGTAAGAGAAGCAAGAAAATTTATCCTAACAGAAAATAGGAATCAGAAGGAGAAGTAAATATGGAACAAAAGAAATTGTCAATCCTAGTCTCAGAATTGCAAGCTGGAAACAGTTTAGTATTTGAGGAAATCTACCATCAAACACAGCAAAAATTATATGTTTATGCCTTGTCGATCATGAAAAATGAAAGCGATGCCAAGGATTTGCTTCAGGAAACATATATAGAAATTATTAAATCTATACAAAAGCTTCAAAGGGCTGACAAATTTTTGCCCTGGTCTAAAAAAATTCTTTTTTATTTAGCAATGCAGAAATTCAGAAAAGACGGTTCTGCCGTAATCCTGGATGAAAAATACGAAAGCCTTATAGAAGACTTCCGGGACACTGATGATTCAATAATTCCGGAAGAAGCTTACGATGCCAATGAGGTGAAGGCTATCATCCGAGGGATTATTGATGAACTCCCAACGTCCCAGCAGGTGACCATGATAGCCTACTATTATGATGAAATGAATATCCAGGAAATTGCTGAAATGATGGAATGCTCGGAAAACACCATTAAAACAAGACTTCATTACGGTCGATTAGCGGCGAAAGACAAGGTGGAGGATTATGAGAAAAAGCATGATATTAGATTACACGCATTGACTCCATTGCTGTTTGCTTCCATGGGGGAATATGGGCAAGCAGATGCAATGTCCATGGACTCGGCCAAAGCTCTTGCTGAAAAGATTGTTGAACAGATAAATAATTTAGAGAACATATCAGCAGGTACTGTGACGGGGGCGCAAGTTGCCTCTATGGGCCAAGCCGCCACGGCAGCCGGGGGAATAGTAACGTCTAAACTGATTGCGGTTATTGTCATAGCTGTTATTAGCGTAAGCGGTATCGGGTTTGGTATTGCCCAGAGCACCAGCAGTCCTGAAAAAACTATTGAAAGCTTTGAAAGAAGCTTTAACAAGGGGGATACGGAGGGATTAATAAGTTGTATGGATCCGGAAATTCAAGCCATGTATAAAGTGTTCACGAATTTTGCCAATGCTACAATAGGTATGAACACAGATGCATTATTATCCTCTATATTCTCACTGACTGTCGGAGTGGATCAAGAGGGCAAGCTGAATCTAGATATTGTAATTGAAAATATTGAAAAAGATGGAAATGTAGCACATGCGGAGGTTTACATGGTTTTATATCAGGGGAAAGAACTATACGACAGTACTAATGACGTATTGGTATTAAATAAAATTGGCAGAAAATGGTATATCATGAAGTAGTACAAAGGAGGTGGCTCTAAATGAAGTGTTTGAGAAAACTAGTTGTAGTAATGATTTTGGCAATGGGATTTGCCCTTACGTTGACAAGTTGCGCCGAACAAATTCAGTTAGAAACGAATTTGACCATAAACGACGATTTTTCAGGGACAAGGGTTATCGTTGCGGATATTACAAAAAGCAGTTTTGCATCCAACGCCCACAAAAGCATTAGCGAAGTGACAAAACTTATTAAGGAGGACTGTCCTCCGGAAATGGATTTTGAATTTAAAGAGGAAGGCGAAATTTATAGATGTATCTTCACCCTCAATTTTAAAGATCGTGAGGAATACATTGAAAAAGTGAGTGCTATTTTAAACAAGGATGTGAACGTTCAGATGTCATTGCCTAACAGTGTTTTTTCATCGGGGCTATTGTTTGAAGAGAGTTTCTCAAGCGGACAAATGATGTCTTGGCTAAGCACCACGTTGAGAGAAAATAAAGTTACATCATCTACTGATCTCTTCAGCGATAACGGTGTTGTTGCAACTATTCGAGGAAAGGAATACAACTTAAATACTTCCAGGGTTTCTGTTTCAGATATTACCTATACTAGAGTAAGTGCTGTGGAGATTTCCACTGATGTCCTTTCTGCAAATATGGTCAATAGGACCATTAAAATAATTATTCCAAAGGAAGAGTGGGATAGCAAAAAGGAGGCAATAGAGGAATATACTGTTGGAAAGGTTCCGAAACAGTGCACATACGAGGTTGAGGAGAATGAATGGGGAGCATGGATTATTTATTCGATGGAAGATGTAACATTAAATGAGTTGGAAGAAAATATGAAAGTCATATTAAATTCCGATGCTTATTCCATCGAAGGCATCACAGCGACGGTGGTTTCTTCAGATAAACAGGAGACGGAGGAAGAAAGCATTGGAGAGGAAGTAGAATATGTAAGGCCTTTCGATATCAAAAAAGGTTATACGGAATACCTGGATTTAAGCTCCTATGCCAGCTCTAACGACGGAACGGTGGTGCTGAACTATCTAGTACGCCGATCGGAAGATGGGTATCAAAATATTCAGGAGTTCTCAAACGGTGTGTTCAACGATTTATGGACTTATGCTTACGACTCGCCCGATTATCTTATGGCTCAGTTCAAAAAGTATAAAGCTACTCAGATAAAAGTCGAATCGGAAACAGACTATATTGCAGCAAATATTGATATCATCACAGAGCTGGGAGGCAATTCTAAGGTGGCCAAGACTGTGGTACTGGCTATTATCCCACAGCCCAACAAGGCCGATAAAGAAACCATCTTGGAAAATCTCAAAACATATTCTGGAGATTCCGCTAAAATAGATTATAACGAAGATGAGACACAGGGCATCATTACAATTAAATTCAGCGGTAGCGTAGTAGATGTGAATGAGATCATGGCCGGCTTGTTTGGACCCGGCAACGAGATAGAATATTATAAGGAAACGGGCTTTTTCAAATTCCACAAGGATGGAGTTTTTAATGAAACAATTAATATGAGTGACTTTATTACTTGTGATATAAGCAACATCAATTATGAAGCCAAGACTGGCGCCGGAGAAAAGATTAGTAAAGGGATGGAGTATGAAAATGCGGAAATTTCCAAAGCTTCCTACAATGCCACAGTTTTAGCATATGAGGGTCTTAATGTATCATTCACCACATCTAGTTTTAACTATCCCTTGTTAATATTGATATTGCTTTTGCTTGCAGGAGTAATTGCTGCTGTAATCATTTTTGGAATCCGTAAGACGGATGCCTTTAAAGGAATAAATTTGAAGGCTGTTGATTTAGGTAAGGTTAAGGCTCTCTTTGCAGGAGCCATTGCCTTTACGAAAGATAAAACGGCCAAAATAAAAAATAGTGATGGAGTAAAAAATGGTATAAGCAATATGGACGAACCTATGACAAAAGAGCCTGCCTCAGATGAAAGGGAGAAAAAGATTCGCATAGGCTTGAAAATCTTCGCAATTATTGCAGGCATATGCTTCTTTATTCCACTATGCTCAGTATCCTGCCAAATGGGTAGCGTTAACTTAACTGGACCAAGGCTCGCCTTTGGATTTGAGCTCTTTGGGCAAAACGTTGACGGGAATCTTATCGCCTTACTCTTATTGATATTCCCCATTATCATGGCAGTCCTGTTATTTGTTAAAAAGATGCAAAAAGGATTTATATCTGATGCAGCCATAGGGTTGATGTCCATAATCAACTTGGGCGTCCTTTTGATGATACACTCTAGAATAATCACAAGCGCTGCAGAGTTTATGTTGAAGGCTGATTTCAAGTTTGGATATTATCTGGCCAATATATCATATATTGCACTGCTCATCGGCTCAGGTGTTTTGGTATGGTTTAAAATTAAAAAGCCTGTTGCTGAAGCATACGTTGAAAGTGTGGAATCGGAGGCTGCTGAAAGTGTGGAATCGGAGGCTGCTGAAAGTGTGGAATCGGAGGCTGCTGAAAGTGTGGAATCGGAGGCTGCTGAAAGTGTTGAAACCGAGGTCGCTCCCAGTGAAGAACTTTTGGAATAATACGTAGGGTTAATGCAAACTGGCTAAGTTACAGATTGCGGAGCATTTCCTTTTGTGAATACATTAATCCTACTGTAAAGATTGCCACTATCAATTGATATTTAGTCTTACGTATTGTTTCTTAAGTTTTATATCATTATGAATAAAGCCGCAATTCCTTGAAATTCCAAGGGAATGCGGCTTTTAATGTGGGTCGAAAGGTATATTGGAAATCTTTTACTTCACGCATAATAGATATTGCTTCCGATTTTGGATTGAATCTGCACCATAGGACCCTTTCAGACTTGCATTCCCCGAAAAGCTCCTTGATTATAAATCTGTGAGATTCTTTGTTCTCAGTTCATCATCCGAGTCGATCCCAATGAAAATTTAGATTGCAAGGTACTGTAAAACTTTTGAGGTGGTGTTATAATTATCCTTATTAATGTTATATAAGCTGTAAAAGAGACGAGGTTATATTATGAACAAAAGTTATGAAAAACTAAGAGAGCTTGTAGCAGACTATAAAGATGAGATGGTATTGGAGCTTAAGGGGCTTGTGGAAATCCCCAGTGTAACTGACAGAAGAGTGGAAGTGGAAAAAAGCCTGGATTATGCCCTTGACATTGGTGAAAGGCTGGGTTTCAAATCTAGAAAAGAGCTTAATGGGGAGGTGGGGGTTATAGATACAGGGGAGGGTGAAGAAACTCTTGGAATCCTAGTTCATGTTGACGTTGTAAATGAAGGGGATATGGATAAGTGGGAAACTGATCCTTTCTCTTTAGTTATAAAAGATGACAACCTTTATGCAAGAGGAACTCTTGATGATAAGGGCCCTGTAATTTCATCCCTTTATGCTTTGAAGGCAGCTTCCAAGTTGTCAGAAGAGCTGAATATTCCTTTTGGGAAAAAGGTGCAGATGATTATAGGCACCAGAGAGGAAACGGAATGGTCTGATATTTATGAATATGTAGAATCCTTCAGTCTTCCCGATTACGGGTTTACGCCCGACGGAGAATTTCCCATATGCAACATTGAGAAGGGGGTGGCTTCAGTAAAGCTTCGACTGCCCTTTGGAACGGATGAAAGGATCTCCCATCTTTCAGCCGGATCTGCATCAAATGTGGTGCCCGGTAAAAGTACTGTAATAGTAGACGGTAAAGAAATAGTTATTCAAGGCAAGTCGGTTCATGCTTCACAGCCTGAGAAGGGTGAGAATGCAATTATGAAAATGGCAGATGAGCTTATTTCTCTGGACATTAAGGGAAGCCCGCTTTTGTCAGTGGCGAAATTTTTAAAGGAATACTTTGAGGATGGCGAAGGATCAGGTCTGGGGTTAAGAAGCGAAAGCGAATATTTTGAAGGTGAGTTTGTTCATAGAAATATTTTCACCCCAACCGTTATAGAGGCAGATAAGGAAAGTACCTTAATCACTTTTGACATACGATACGCTTACGGCACAGAGTTTAAATTGATTTTGGAAGCTTTCGAAAATCTGGCTCAGAGTTATGGAGGGAAGGTGGAAGCTTATCAGGACCTGCCTCCTGTCTACGTGAAAAGCTCTAAGCCCTTTCTTAAGGCTTTTGCTGATGCCTATGAAAGGATGTCGGGCTTAAAGAATGAGTTCGTTTTGGCTTACGGCGGTTCCTATGCCAAGGCTATGCCAAACATCGTGTCATGGGGCCCGATTTTTCCTGGAGATCCTGATACCTGCCATGAAGAAAATGAGTTTATTTCCATGGAGACTCTGGTAAAGATGACTGAAATATTTGCGGCTGCCATTTGGGACATCGTTACCGGTTCTGACTCCTATAAGTAACGGCTTTCATAAACTTTAAATAGTGAAGGAACAGCAATTTAGTATTTTGTGAAAGGAGAGTTCATATGAGTGCATTAATTATTCTTATTCCTATTGTTCTGCTAATCATTGTGGCAGTTTGGAGCAAAGACACCTTCATGTCCCTTGTTGTAGGCGTAATCACTGCATACCTTATATTGGAAAAGATGAATCCTATTGCGGCATTCAATTCTTTTTCCGATGGTTTGTATGAGGTGGTTACCGATGAAGGAAGCCAATGGGTGCTTATTCTGGTGGCGCTTTTTGGAGCACTGATTGCCTTGCTAAGCGATTCGGGAGGGGTTCTTGGATTCTCAGGACTTGCCAGAAAGACGCTGAAAACCAGAAAACAGACTATGATCGGCACATGGATTCTGGGCATCATTATTTTTGTAGATGATTACCTGAACTGCTTGGCAGTAGGGGCAGCTACCAGAGATTTATGCGATGAGCACAAGATCCCAAGAGAAATGCTGGCCTATATCGTTAACTCCACAGGTGTAACAGTCTGTGCAATTATTCCCTTCAGTACATGGGGAGCCTTTATGGGGACTCAAATATTAGGGGCAGGTGTAGACGAAGGGGCTTCTGTCTTTTCTGTCTATGTGCAGACTATGCCCTTTGTTCTTTATGGCTGGCTTGCAGTAATAGCTGTACCCTTGTTCAGTTTAGGGATTATTCCTCTGTTTGGACCTATGAAAAAGGCTGAACAGCGGGCATTGACCACAGGGGAAGTTTTTTCTCCTGAAGCAAAGGCTGCATTGATAGAGCTGCCTGATGAGGAAAAGGCAATGGAAGGAAAGCCACAAAGAGCATTGAATTTCCTTCTGCCAATAGCTGTTGTAGTATTCTATACCATCTGGCTTGAGGATATTGTTATAGGGTTGTTTGCTGCAATTTTACTTTGCTTCATCATGTATTTGCCTCAAAAGCTTGTTACAGTTGTAGGCTTCTTCAAGTCCATTATGAGAGGCGTTGTGGATATGGCACCTGTTATAGTAATCATAATATTTGCCTATGTATTTATGGGCGCTATGACAGAGCTTGGTTTAGTAGATATAGTAATAGATGCTGCCATGAAGTCCATGAGCCCCATTTTGCTGCCTGTTACCATCTTCGTAGTGATTGGCCTTTTATCCTTTGGTACAGGAAGCTTCTGGGGACTTGCCATGATTGCATTTCCAATAGTTATTCCTGTTGCGGCAGCTTTGGGCGTTAATTTGTTTGTAGCTTCGGGGGCCTTGATTTCTGCCGTATGCTTCGGCGGCCATATATGTCTTTACAGCGATACTGTAATCTTGACCGCTGCATCTACACAGACCACTCCTGTAGATTATTTCAGAACATCGGTGCCTCTTGTTATGGTGCCATTTGTAGTGGCAGCTATAGGTTTTCTCATTGTAGGACTTATTATGTAGAGCATTGTTTTATGTAAGAGAGCCTTTCGCCCATGTTTGGCGGAAGGCTTTTTCTGTTAAGAAGTTAATATATAATTATCCTGAATAAGAAAAAAGTGGTATACTTAAAAAAACTTATTAACAGGTAGGTGGAAATGGACAGCTTAAAAAAGAAAATACTATCAGAGGGAACGGCCATCGGTTCAGAGATTGTGAAGGTGGATAATTTTTTGAATCACCAGATAGATGTGTTGTTTTTAGAGGAATTGGGAAAGGCTTTTCACGAAAGGTTCAAGGACATTTCACCGGATAAGATTTTGACCGTGGAGGCAAGCGGCATTGCCATGGCCTGCGAGACGGCCAAGAACTTTGATGGGATTCCTGTTGTCTTTGCAAAGAAGGCAGCCCCCAATACTTTGGTTGAAGGGTATTACTGTGCTCCTGCTAAATCCTTTACAAAAGGCATCGTTTCAACGCTTTTAGCATCAAAAACCTTTCTTAATGAAGGGGAGAAGATTTTAATAATCGATGACTTTATGGCATCAGGAGAAGCGGCCCTTGCCCTTGGTGAGTTGTGCAGACAGGCGGGTGCAGAAGTTTTAGGAATCGGAATTGCAATAGAGAAAGCTTTTCAGGGAGGAGCTGAAAAATTGAGAGAAAAGGGCTTCAGAGTTGAATCTCTGGCTGTGATAAAGAAGATCAGGAATGGGACAATTGAATTTGAGTAAAACAATACGTATAAATAAGGAGACAGTTCACATGATAGTTCGCTATAACACGAACTATCATTTTTATTTCATTTCTTTTTAATGGAGAAATCATGGTTTATTATTTACCGTCATGGCTTGCGAAACTATAATGAGATTAGAAGATGCATAAAGGCATTTAATTTAAAAAAATAGAGAGAGGGAGAAGAAAATGAAAAAGGTTTTAGCATTAGTTTTAGCAATTATGATGGTTCTGAGCTTTTCTGCCTGTGGCAGCGGGGAAACAGATACGGATGAAGATGCAGTTTTAAAAGTGGGTTTTATCTATATAGGTGTTATTAATGACGGTGGTTTTACTCAGACTCACCATGAGGGTACCATGAAATTGGAAGAACACTTTAAGGGTAAGGTAGAAACAGCTTACATTGAAGGTGTAGATGATGGAGATAAGCAGGCTTCCTTGACTGCGGCTCTAAACCTTATTGACCAAGGCTGTAATGTGATTGTTGGCACAAGCTTTGGATTTATGGATGCTCTTGATGAGCTTGCTAATTCCGGAGACTATGATGATGTTTATTTCTTCCACTTCTCAGGGAGCAAAAGCAATGACACAAACTTCGAAAACTACTTTGGCGCTATTGAAGAGCCAAGATACTTGTCAGGTATGGTGGCAGGAATGATGACAGAGACTAACCTTATCGGTTATGTAGCAGCTTATCCTTACACAGAAGTACACATCGGAATCGATGCTTTCACATTAGGCGTTCAGTCTGTTAATCCTGATGCTCAAGTAAAGGTTATCTTTATAAACTCATGGTATGATCCAGAAAAAGAAAGAGCAGCAGGGGATGAATTGATGGCAGCAGGCTGCGATATTCTTGCACAGCACTGTGACACAACAGGACCTCAGCTTGCAGCAGCAGAAGCAGGCGGATATTCCATAGGTTACAACTATCCAAACAATGTTGCTCCTGAAGCTTACTTAACAGCTCCAATATGGCATCATGACATGTATTTAATCGACAGAATCCAGAAGATTCTGGACGGCACCTTCGTACCTGAAAATTATTACGGAAACATGGCTGAAGGTTATGTGGATCTTGCAGAGATGACTGACCTTGTACCTGCTGATGTACAGGCTGCAGTTTTTGCTAAAAAGCAGGAAATAGTAGATGGAGATTTCGCTCCTTTCTCAGGATATATTGAATATAATGATGGCACTGTAATGAACAAAGAAGGTCATTCAATGTCGGTAGCTGAAATTTGGGAGATCACAGGCCTCGTTAAGGGGGCAAAATAGGTTTGACCACCTTGTATAATTTCGATAGAATATAGCTAATGTTTTTGGGGCAAGGGACATTCATCCTATGAATTGTCCCTTGCCGCCTTATGGAAGGGAGAATTGTAGCAAAAATGGTGGCTGTGGAAATGAAGAGCATCTATAAATCCTTTGGAAACCTGTTGGCCAATGAGGATGTGAATCTCTCAGTTAAAAAAGGCGAGGTACATGCTATTTTGGGGGAGAACGGCGCAGGGAAAAGTACACTAATGAACATGCTGAGCGGCATTTACAAACCTGATAAAGGAGAGATTTTCTTAAGAGGGGAAAGAGTAAGCTTTTCATCACCTAAGGATTCAATCCGCCACGGCATAGGCATGATACATCAGCACTTTAAATTGATAGATGTTATGTCAGCTAAGGAAAATGTTATAATCGGCCAGCCATCAGACTTTCTTTTAAAGGGTAAAGATATTTCCAAAAGAATAAAGGACATTTCCGATAATTATGGACTGGATGTGGAGCCTGATAAGAAGGTTTATGAAATGTCTGTAGGCGAAAAACAGACACTGGAAATAATAAAGGTTTTATATAGAGGCGCCGAAATTCTTATTATGGATGAGCCTACTGCAGTGTTAACTCCTCAAGAGATTAAGAAGTTGTTTCGTGTTATCAGAAACATGAAGGATAAAGGTTGCAGTATAATTATTATTACTCACAAGCTTAATGAGGTAATGGAAATATCAGACAGGATTACTGTTTTGAGAAAAGGGACATCCGTAAATACGGTAGAAACATCTAAAGCTGAAATCCCAAGTCTTATTGAAATGATGGTAGGTAAAAAGGTGGATCTGGACATCAAAAGGGAGACTTATGAAGGTGTCACGCCTCTTTTAGCCATGGACCAGGTAACTGTAAAGGATGCAGAGGGGAAAAATGCCCTTGACAGTGTTAGTCTGACCATAAGCAACTATGAAATAATAGGCGTTGCAGGAGTTGCAAAAAGCGGTCAGAAGGAGCTTTGTGAAGCAATAGCAGGCTTAATTCCTATAGATAAAGGCCGTATTTTTTTTGAAGGCGATAACATTGTGGGGAAAACCCCCAGGGATATTATTAGGCTGGGAATAAGAATGGGATTTATTCCTGAAGACAGGTTAGGCATGGGCCTTGTGGGCAATATGGACATCGTCCATAATATTGTGCTTAAGGATTATATGAGCCAAAAGGGAATCGTTTTAAAGAGAGGACCCAGCGTTACTAAGGCCGCAAAAATTGTAGAAGCCTTGGACATTAAAACACCCAGCATTTACACCCAAGTAAAGAAGCTGTCGGGAGGGAACATTCAAAAGGTTCTCTTAGGCAGGGAAATAGATTCAAATCCCAAGGTCCTTATTACTGCTTATCCTGTAAGAGGCCTTGATATAGGAGCTTCCTATAAAATTTACGATCTTCTGAATGAGCAAAAAAAGAAGGGTGTGGGCATATTGTTTGTGGGAGAGGATCTGGATGTGCTTATGGCATTGTGTGACAGAATAGCAGTGCTGTGTCACGGCAAGATAACAGGAGTTGTTAATCCGAAAAACGTGACCAAGGAGGAGATAGGCCTGTTAATGACAGGTTCAACACAGGTGGAAGAGGAGGTGGTTTCCTGATGAATTTTTTAAGGCTTGCAAAGAGAGACGACCTTCCTAAAAAAACCGAGTGGCTCATAAGAGCAGGGGCAATTCTGCTTTCCCTGGTCTTCTCGGGACTTATTCTTTTACTGTTTAAATTAAATCCCATTGAAGTTTTTAAAACCATAATAATCGGCTCTGTGGGAAGCGAGATGAGAATCCATCAGACCATTATTAAATCTGTCCCCTTAATCATTACATCCTTAGGAGTATTGGTTGCCTTCAAAATGAAGTTTTGGAATATTGGGGGAGAAGGGCAAATCCTTATGGGAGCTTTTGCCGCAAGCTATGTAGCGCTGTTTTTCCCCGAGATGCCAAGGGCTATGGCTTTAATACTGATGATAATAGCAGCTGTAATAGGCGGCGGTATATGGGCCTTTATTCCGGCATTTTTCAAGGCAAAAATGGGAATCAATGAAACTATATTTACCCTTATGATGAATTATGTGGCAATCAAGTTCGTTACATTTCTTCAGTATCAAGCCTGGATGGATCCTAACGCCAAAGGTTTTCCCAGAATTGCACCTTTTCCTGAATGGGCATTGCTGCCGAAGCTCTTTGGAGTTCATATAGGCTATATAATAGCCATCATCCTGGTAGTCCTTGTACATCTCTTTATCAAGTATACTAAAAAGGGCTACGAGATAACTGTGGTGGGAGAATCTATAGAGACAGCAAGATACGCAGGGATGAACATAAATAAAATTATTGTTATTGCCATGCTGATATCGGGGGGCCTTTGCGGTATTGCCGGAATGATTCAGGTGTCAGGAGTTGAAAAGACTCTGGCTGTAGGGATTTCGGGAGGCTATGGATTCACGGCAATTATTACAGCCTGGCTTGCAAGGCTCAATGCAATTTCTGCCTTATTTGTATGCATTGTCTTTGCAATGCTTCTTCAGGGAGGAGCATATATTCAAGTTAATTTAAATGTGCCAAGCACCGTAGCAAATGTGGTTCAGGGTACTATTTTGTTCTTTGTGCTGGGTTCGGAATTCTTTCTCCAGTACAGACTTATTCCGGCAAAAAGAATTCTTAAAGAGGGAAAGGAGGCTGCTTAAATGGAAGGATTCCTTGCCACATGTATAGTCGCCGCCACTCCTCTTCTTTTTGCCACTGTGGGAGAGCTGCTGACGGAAAAGGCAGGCCACCTAAACCTAGGTGTTGAAGGTATGATGCTGATGGGAGCGGTCATTGGGTTTTTAGCAGCCCTAAAAACTGACAGCGCCTTGATCGCACTTTTAGCGGCATGTTTTGCAGGAGCAGGAGGAGCCCTTATATTTGCTATTCTCACTGTTACCTTAAGGGCAAACCAGGTAGTGACAGGGCTTACTCTAACCATTTTTGGCTCCGGCTTTGCAGGCTTTGTGGGACAGCCTATTTTGGGTTCCATGGTGCCGGCAAAAACCAGCGCCTTCTTTGTAAAGAGAGCCGTGCCCCTTTTGGGAAGCATTCCGTTCTTGGGGCCTGTAATGTTCAGGCAGGATATATTTGTTTATTTGTCCTATGGGGTGGTTATAATAGTGGCTTTTTATCTTTATAGAACAAAGCCGGGGTTAAACTTAAGAGCAGTAGGTGAAAGCGCACCTTCTGCCGATGCTTCTGGAATTAATGTGACCTTGTATAAATATGTACATATTTTAACAGGAGGAGCCCTTTGCGGTCTTGGCGGTGCTTATCTTTCCCTTGTGAGAGTGCCAATCTGGCAGGCCGATGTAGTTAACGGCAGAGGATGGATAGCAGTTGCACTTGTAATATTTGTTTCCTGGAATCCTTTAAAGGCATTTTTAGGAGCCATGTTGTTTGGTGGTTTAAGCATTGTGGGATTAAGGATGCAGGCCATGGGAGTCTCCGTATCCCAGTATCTTGTGGATATGATTCCCTATGTTTCTACAATAGTAATCGTAATCTTAAGCTCCTATAAAAAAGGAAAGGAAAAGCAGCCTCCTAGAGATCTGGGAAATCCATATTTTAGAGAAGAGAGATAAAATGGAAAAGAAAAACTTTATTACTCCTGATCATCTAAAGAATGCAGTTAAAGCAGTAAGAGGTGAAGGAATATATATTTATGATGAGGAAGGCAAAGCCTACATAGACGGTTCCTCAGGGCCTATGACTGCGAACCTGGGCCATGGTAACAAAGAGATAAAGGAATCCATTAAAGAACAGATGGATAAAATATCCTTTACATACAGAAGTCAGTTTGTAACAGAGCCACTTTTAGCTTTATGTGAAGGAATAGCAAAAGCAGCAGGAGGAGATTTAAACAAGGTATCTTTATGCAACTCAGGATCTGAAGCAACAGAGCTTGCCCTTAAGATGGTAAGGTCCTACTTTAAAGCCATGGGGAAGCCTGAGAAGGGAAAGATTATTTCAAGATGGGCAAGCTACCACGGAGCTACCATTGAAACATTATCCCTTTCAGGTCACAGCGAAAGAAGAAGAGATTATTCTCCATACTTAACGGGAACGCCTCAATTGGAGATTCCTCACTGCTTCAGATGTTCTTATGAAAAGAAGTATCCAGAATGCGGTATTTTTTGTGCCAGATATTTTGAAAAGCTGGTTAAAAGAGAAGGACCTGAAAACATAGGAGCTATAATAATAGAACCTGTATCAGGTGCTGCCGCCGCTTCAGTGGTGCCGCCTTTTGAGTATTTCAAAATAATCAGAGAAATATGTGATAAGTATAATATTCTTCTTATATCCGACGAGGTTATAACGGGCTTTGGCAGAACAGGGGAGTGTTTTGCATTTCAGAGCTTTTCCTTTCCTCCTGACATAGTGACCTTTGGAAAAGGAATATCAAGCGGCTTTGGCCCTTTGGCAGGTATAATTGTGAAGGAGAAGCTATATGAAGAGATGACTGAAAAAGGTGTGGAATTTGGAACGGGCCATACTTACGGCGGAAATCCCCTGGTAGCAGAAGCAGGTGTCAGCGTATTACAGTACCTGGAAAAGCATGATACTGTAAAGCAGGTAAAAGAGAAGGGGGAAAAGCTTTTCTCCATGGTTAAGGCTCTTGAAAAGTCATTAGAGGTAATATGTGAAGTGAGAGGAAAAGGCCTTCTTCTTGGAGTGGAGTTTGCAGAACCGGGACCGCTTTCAGAACCCTTTTCCAAAGAGATTAACTTTACAAAAAGAGTGGTAGATAAATGCATGGAAAACGGACTTATAGTTTATCCTTCAAGAGGATTTATAGACGGAGTCCTGGGAGACAGCGTTATAATAAGCCCGCCTTTTATAATAAGTGATGAAGAGATGGAAAAACTTGTTTTAATCTTTGAAAAAAGCGTAAGGGAAGCTTATAAAGATATATTAAAGTTGGGTTGACAGGTATATTGCAAAAATATTTAACTTATAGTAAAATCAAAGAGTGTTTGTACCAACCGAAAGAGAGGTAGTGAAAAATGTCTAAAAAAAGGCGCGTTCCCACAGGGGGAGATTAATGAAACTGTAAAAAAATCAGACACATCACCTACTACTGTGGGAGAAACCACTACGATTGTAGGAAACATAAAATCTACCGGGCAACTTGACATTCAAGGAAGAGTGCAGGGAGATATTGAAACTTCAGGTGATCTTCTTATTTCCGGAGTTGTGGAAGGAAATGTGCAAGGTAAAAATGTAGTAATGTCAAATGCATCCCTTAAAGGTAATGTGGAAGCACTTTATGATGTATCTGTTAGAAAATCAGTTCTGCTTGGCAATATTAAAGCAAACAATGTAATTCTGGACAGCAAGATGAAGGGTGATATTGTAGTTCAGGAATCTACAGAAATTACTTCCAATGCTATTTTAGTAGGAAACATTAACACTAAGGAAATATCTGCGAAAGCAGGGGCACAGATTAACGGAACTATTACAACAAGAGAAAGCAACTTAAAGGATTCAGAGTTTTCCTTTGACAAGGACCAGGAAATAAAATCTCTGGATGTATCAGGAGTTGTGATGGAAGATGACGAAAATGAAGAAGAGTTTTAGGAACAGCAATTATTATAAAGTATATATAAAAAATCCGGCAGAGCCTCCAAGGCTTTGCCGGATTTTGTTTTAATCATCTCCTGTGCCCTTCAGTATATCAAGGCCGTGCTTTATATGAGGCAGGATATAGGCTAGAGTTTCTGTGATGGCTTTCGGATTACCGGGTAGATTTACTATTAAAGTGTTTCCCCTTATACCGGCTTCCGCCCTTGAGAGCATGGCCCTCCCTGTAATTTTAAGAGACTCCTGTCTCATGGCCTCGGGGATGCCCGGCGTTCTTCTTTCAATAATATTTAAGGTGGCTTCAGGAGTTACATCCCTGTGTGAAAAGCCTGTGCCTCCTGTAGTTAAAATCAAGTCAAGATGAAGCTCATCGGCCCATTTTACCATAGTGGATTCAAGGAGACTTTGGTTATCGGGAAGGACAGTATATTCCTTATCCCAAAAATCCTCGGTTTCCTTTAAAATGGTGCGAATCAGCAACCCTGAAACGTCTTCCCGTTGAGCATTAAAGCATCTGTCGCTTGCAGTCAGAATGCCAACCTGGTACATGGTATTAGCCTTTCCAAATATAAAGAGATGAAATAGGGTATAATCAATATTAGTATATATAACGGGGAGGTGCAAGTTATGGTATATGTTTTTCTGGCAGAGGGCTTTGAAGAAATTGAAGCATTGACCGTGGTTGATGTCTTAAGGCGGGGCGGAACAGAAGTCTTGACTGTTTCCATATCAGATGATTTGAAGGTAAGAGGAAGAAGCAACATAAGCGTAATGGCTGACAAAGTGATAAAGGAAATAAATGTGGAGAAGGGAGAAATGGCAGTATTGCCCGGCGGTCAGCCGGGAGCTGACAATCTTTTGAAGAGTCCGGAATTAAGAAAGATTCTCCTTTCCTATAAAGAAGAAGGTAAATATCTGGCAGCAATCTGTGCCGCTCCCATGGTTCTGGCAGAGGTTGGCGTCTTAAAAGGAGAGGAGGCCACCATCTATCCCGGCATGGAAAGCTATTTAAAGGACAGTGTGGCCCTGAGTGATGATGTGGTAGTTTCTTCTCGCATTATTACATCAAGGGGCCCTGCTTTGGCCATGAAGTTTTCTGTAAAACTGGTGGAGGTTTTAAAAGGAAAAGCTGTGGCGGATAAAGTGGCGGAAGGACTTTTGCTGTAATGAATAAGAAAGAAATCTTTAAAAGCATACCTTTGGAAAGTGCCGATCTTCATACCCACACCTACTATTCGGACGGTCTTTTATCGGTAAAGGATCTTTTGTCCTTTTCAAGTAACAGAGGGATTAAAACTTTAAGCATAACGGACCATGACGGCATAAAAGCCTTAAGAGAAGCAAGGAGTCATGCAAAGGATTACGATATTAGTCTTATTAGCGGTATAGAGCTTTCCTCCGTATATAAGGGTAAAAATGAGCTTCATATATTAGGATATCTATTTGATCCGGAAAATGAAACCATGAAGGATACTGTACAATGGGTTTTGAGGCAGAGGGAAGAAAGAAACGGAAAACTCTTTTCTCTTATGAAGGAGGAAGGCCTTGATATATCAGAAAAGGATTTTGAGGGAGTTTCCTACAGAGACTATGTAGGAAAGCCCATAATAGCTGATAAGCTTATGGAAAAGGGATATATAAAGGAAAGAAGAGAAGCCTTTACAGAGGGAAGGTATTTTGATTCGGCCTCATGGCAGGGTGTGAAAAAAGAAAGACTTAAAGCTGAGGAGGCTGTTAAAAGGATAAAGGATGCAGGAGGGCTTCCTTTTCTTGCTCACCCTTCCAAAATCAGAGGCCTGGGAGAAAGAGAATCAGAGGAATTTTTGTGCAATCTGAAGGATCTTCTTACGGACTTAAAAGCTGACGGTCTAATGGGCCTTGAATGCTACTACCCTCACCATACCTTGAAAGAAACCGGGGACTTCCTGAAGCTCAGTTTGGACCTTGACCTTCTTGTAAGCAGAGGCTCGGATTTTCACGGTAATAGAAAGGATAAAACCACTGACTGGTTTGGTAAAATATGGGAAGAAAGCTAAACTGTTTTTTAAAGTGAAGGAGGTCAATATGGCATCTAATAATTCTGAGAGGGAAGGTATAGTTTTTGATATTCAGGAGCACTTTGGTATAATCGCTACGAATCAGTCAGGCTGGACTAAGGAGCTTAACCTTGTATCATGGAATCAGGCACCTGCAAAGTATGACATCAGAGACTGGGACGAAGCTCATGAGCATATGAGCAGAGGTATTACCCTGAAGGCAGAAGAAGCAAAGAAATTGCTGGAATTGTTAAAGGGTTTAAAGTTGTAAAAAAGTATAAAACTTGGAACAAGAGAGGTTTTGCAGTAATGCAGAACCTCTCTCTTTATGTTATAATTATGTACTTATGATTTAAAAATCGAGGTGCATATGGAGATTAAACTTATTAAAGAGCTGAGAGCGGCTCCTGAAACGGTAAAGGTCCCTGAAGGAATCTTAATGAAAGATTTAGTGAACAAGTATCAGGACATGCTCCCCTATAGAGTATTAGCGGTCAAAATGAATAATAAATACGAGGACCTTGATGTTGAAGTAGAAAATGGCAGCACAGTAGAGTTTCTGGATATGAGAAATCATGCTGCCAGTCTTTTATATCAGAGAAGCTTGAGTATGATTTATCTGAAGGCAATTTATGATGTTCTTGGGAAGGCTGCAGTTTGGATTGCAAACTCATTAAATAAAGGACTCTATACAGAAGTCCAGTTTTTCAGGGAAGTAAAGAATGAACAGGGGGCAACCGTCCATAGAGAAGACTATATAAATGATGAGGAAATTAAAAAGGTGGAAGCAAGAATGCGGGAAATCGTTGATAAAAATACACCTTTCTTCAGACAGATCATTACGAAGGAGGAGGCGGCTAAAAGGCTTATGGAAGAGGGCGATGCAGAGAAGCTGAAGCTTTTAAAATCATCAACGGTGGACAGCATTGCAGTATATTCTTTACTGAATTACTGGAATTTCTTTTATGGAAGAATGGCACCTTCCACAGGCTATATACAAAACTTTGAACTAAGGCCATACAATGAAGGTAAAGCAGTGCTGTTAAGGTTTCCCGATTATCCAAATCCTGAGGAGGTCCCTCCCTTCGAGGACGACTTTCTTCTTTCGGAAGCCTTTGGTGAAACGAAGAGCTGGGGGAAATTGATGAAATGCCCTTACGTATCTGATCTAAATGAAAAGATAGAAAGAGGAGCAATCAAGGAACTTATACTTATAAGCGAAGCCCTTCATGCCAAAAAGATTGCAGAGATTGCAAAGGAAGTAATTAAGTCAAAGAGGAGAATAGTGCTTATTGCAGGGCCCTCAAGTTCAGGGAAGACCACCTTCGCAAAAAGGCTGGGGATTCAGCTTATGGTGGAAGGTCTTGAGCCTCTTTATCTTGGAACAGATGATTACTTTTTAGAGAGGGAAGAAACTCCTCTGGATGAGAATGGGGATCTTGATTTTGAAAACCTTTGTGCTTTAGATGTTAAATTATTTAATAGAAATTTAAGAGACCTTCTGGAAGGGGAGGAAGTGGATATACCTGTTTTTGATTTTTTAACAGGACATAAAAGATTCGGCAGCAGAATCATCTCAATAAAAGCTGACCAGCCTATTATAATTGAAGGAATTCACGGCCTCAATGATATGATGACTCCCGATATTCTAAGTGATGAAAAGTTCAAGATATATATAAGCCCCCTTACAAATTTAGGGATAGATGACCATAACAGAATTTCCGTCACTGATTCAAGAATGTTGAGAAGGCTTGTTAGGGACTTTAAGTTCAGAGGTCACAGTGCAAAAAAGACTATTGAGAGCTGGCCCAAGGTGAGAGCGGGAGAGATGAACAATATCTTCCCATATAATTCAAAGGCAGACCTACTGTTTAATTCAGCCCATGTGTATGAGCTTTCTGTATTAAAGAAATATGCAGCTCCTCTTCTTGAAGCGATTCCACAAAGTGAGCCTGAATATGCGGAAGCCAGAAGAATGCTTAGCTTTTTAAGATTTTTTAAGGTTATTGAAGAGGAGGATATTATTCCCAACAATTCCATCTTAAGGGAATTTATTGGAGGCAGTGCTTTCATGGACTAAGAAATCAAGACAAGGAGAAATTTTTATGGCAGGAAAAGTGGCAGTAATAGGCGGCATAACTATAGATGTAGAGGGCAAGCCTGACCTGGACTTACAGTATCAGGATTCAAATCCGGGAGAAATAAGGATTTCCTACGGCGGTGTAGGCCGTAATATCACTGAGAATTTAGGGCGACTTGGAGTCCCCGTCACCTTCATATCAAGAATAGGTGATGACTTTATGGGATTAAGCATCAAGGAAGCCCTGGCAGAGTTGTCAGTGGATGTGGAGCATATAAAGGTTATTAAAGGGAAAAGCACAGCCATGTATCTTTCAATTCTGAACATATTAGGTGATATGGAGCTTGGAATATGCAATATGGATGTTTTGGATCAAATATCAAAGGAGGATATAGAGGACCTGGTACCTTTGCTTAAAGAAATGGATATGGTGCTTTTGGATACTAACTTGTCTGAAGAGGTGCTTGAGTATGCAACGGAAAGACTGAAAGAGGTGCCTTTGTTTTTAGACCCTGTCTCTGTGGTAAAAGCAGTAAAGGCTAAAGACTTAATAGGCAGGTTTCATACCATTAAGCCCAATAGAGCAGAAGCGGAAGCCATATACGGGAAAAGCATATTATCGGAGGAGGATTTAAAAGAGGCGGGGGACTGGTTTATAAATCAAGGCGTAAAAAGAGTGTTTATCAGTCTTTCCATGGGAGGCGTTTATTATCAGGAGGGTAAAGAGAAGGGCATCATAGAGCCTAAATCCAGTGAAATAGCAAGTGCCACAGGTGCGGGAGATGCCTTTAGCGCAGCAGCAATTCTTGGATTTCTGAATAAATACGATGTGAGAAAGACAGCGGAAATCGCCATGAGAGCCTCCAGACTTTCTTTGGAAACCAAGGTGCCTGTAAATCCGGAGTTGACTTTGGATAAACTTTTGGAAGAAGTATAAGGAGAGCATAGAGCCATGATAGATTATATGGATATAAATCAAGAAGTTAAGGAAGCCCTTTTTGAAGGGAAGGGTGTGGTGGCACTGGAAAGCACTATTGTCGCCCATGGTATGCCTTATCCTGAAAACATTGAGACATCAAAAAGAGTAGAGCAAGAAATCAGGAAAAACCAGTGCGTTCCGGCAACTGTAGGAGTTATTAAAGGAAGAATTAAAGTTGGGCTTACGGAGGATGAGATTCTGTATCTTGGGAAAGCTAAAGATGTGGTGAAGGTGAGCAGAAGGGATCTGCCCCTTGTTATAGCCAATAAACTTGATGGTGCAACTACAGTGGCAGGCACTATGATTGCAGCTAATGCTTCGGGGATTAAGATTTTTGTAACAGGCGGAATTGGCGGTGTTCATAGAGGAGCGGGAGAGACCTTTGATATTTCCCAAGACCTTGAGGAATTAAGCATGACAGATACTGTGGTGGTCTGCGCAGGAGTCAAATCAATTCTTGATATAGGAGGAACTTTAGAATATCTGGAGACAAAGGGAGTACCTGTGTTTTCTCTGGGGACTAAAGAATTTCCGGCCTTCTATTCAAGACAAAGTGGCTTCTTTTTAGAGGATGCCTTAAAAGATGAAGAAGAAGGGGCAAAGATAATCTTAGCAAAGGAAAAGCTTGAACTAAAAGGCGGTATGGTAATAGCCTGTCCGATTCCTGAAGAAGAGGAGATTAAAAAGGAAATAATGGATTCCTACATAGAACAGGCGTTAAAGGAGTGTAAAGTTAAAGGTAAGGAGGTAACACCTTTTCTCTTAAGCAGAATCAAGGAGCTGACTGAAGGGAAAAGCCTTAAGGCCAATATTGCACTGGTAATAAATAATGCAAAAGCAGGGGGAAGAATAGCAAAAGCTTATGAGGAATTGAAAAGGAAGGATGCCCGATGAAAGAAAAAGTACCGGAGATTATTAAGAATTTGGAGAAGAGAAATATTACAGGCTACTTTGCAAATACAAAAGAGCAAGGCTTGGCTATTGCACTTTCTTTTGTAAGGGAAGGAATGATAGTGTCCTGGGGCGGATCCATGACCTTGGAGGAAACGGGATTAAAGACAGAAATCAGAAGGCTTGAGCAGGAAGGGAAAATCAGGCTCATTGACGCCCATTCCATTAAAGATCCTAGGCTGAATCATGAGGCAAGGAGAAGAAGCCTTCTTGCCAACCTTTATTACATGAGCACCAACGCCATAACTTTAGGGGGAGAGCTTATGAACATTGACGGCTTTGGAAACAGAGTGGCAGCTTTGGCCTTTGGACCTGAAAAAGTAGTTATACTATGCGGAACCAATAAAATTACTGAAAATCTTGAGGATGCATATAAAAGGATCAAGGAGGTTGCCTGCCCTAAAAATGCTGCCCGCCTTGGCCGGTCTACGCCATGTATTGAAACAGGCAGGTGCTGTGAATGTCTTGTTTCAAACAGTACCCTTTGCGGAACTGTTACAACTACAAGATTTTGCAATGAAAAGGGAAGAATCCATGTGATTTTAATCGATGATTCCTTGGGTTTTTAGTCTTTTTAAACTAAAATGAATGAAACACACGGGACCGTGTACATTGGAAAGTGTTGTAACCCTTGAAAATGCACGGTCTTTTCTAATCTTTCCATTAATATTAAAAAAAATAAAAAAAAGTATTGCATTATTATTTCCCCTGATATATAGTCTAATAGCTTGCCTAAAGCGATGAAACGGGAAGTTGCTGAGCTATCAGGTAATTTCCGTGGAGAAGTGTCCCTGCTTTGACAGGGGCGAAGGGGTTTACCCGTTTTATTTATGAGAAATAATAAGAAACACACGGGCGCGTGTAATGGGCAGGTAAATCACTAAGACACGTTGAAATTGTAAGGTTTGCCCCTTGTACCTATGAATAGCGAAAACGAGTACAAAACAATTCAGGAGGAAAAAATGAGCGAATTACAAAAAATCAGAATCAGGCTTAAAGCTTATGACCACGCTTTGCTGGACCAATCGGCTGCAAAGATTGTGGAAACGGCAAAAAGGACGGGTGCTGAGGTTTCAGGGCCCATACCTCTTCCCACAGAGAAGGAAGTGGTAACGGTTATCAGAGCTGTTCACAAATATAAGGATTCCAGAGAACAGTTTGAGCAAAAGACTCACAAAAGGCTCATAGACATTTTAAATGCAACGGGAAAAACTACTGATGCATTAACAAAGCTGGAACTTCCGGCCGGAGTAGACATAGAAATAAAATTGTAGCATAAGGGAACTCCCCTTAGAATGATTGCTTGAAAATTTAGGCAATCCGCTGTAAGAGAAAAGGAGACAATTATAATATGAAGATTCTTTTAGGAAAGAAAGTGGGGATGACCCAAACATTTACAGAGGAGGGAACGGTGATTCCCGTAACTGTAATAGAAGCAGGTCCACAGACAGTTACTCAAATCAAAACTGTAGAGACTGACGGATACAACGCTGTTCAAGTGGGCTATGAGGATACTAAACCTCACAGAGTGAACAAACCTCTCACAGGGCATTTCCAAAAGAGCGGTGCATTGAAAAAGCATTTGGCAGAGTTTGCACCGGACGGTGAAGACACCTACGAAATTGGCCAGGTGATGACGGTGGATGTATTTGAAGAGGGGAAAAAGCTTGATGTAACAGGCACATCCAAAGGAAAGGGTACTCAGGGCAATATTAAGAGACACGGCCACAGGAGAGGACCTAAGACTCACGGATCCAAGCACAAAAGACTGGCGGGAGCTTTAGCCGCAGGAACTTATCCATCCAGAGTATTTAAGGGAAACAAAGGTCCCGGAAGGATGGGAAGGGAGACAGTTACGGTGCAAAATGTGGAGCTTGTAAAAGTTATTTCAGATAGAAACCTGTTACTGGTAAAAGGTGCAGTGCCGGGGCCCAAAGGCGGCCTTCTTCGCATCCAGTATGCCGTAAAAGGTCAGGATAAATAGTGGGGCATAAGAAAGGAGGAGGTATTATGGCAACAGTAAAAGTATTGGATATGACCGGCAAAGAAACCGGTAACATAGAGCTAAGCGATCAGATATTTGGAATTGAACCAAATCAGTACGCTGTTCACGAAATGGTGAAAAACTATTTGGCCAATCAAAGACAGGGCACCCAGTCTGCAAAGACAAGGGGAGAAGTCAGAGGCGGCGGAAGAAAGCCCTTCAGACAAAAGGGAACGGGAAGACATAGACAGGGAAGCACTACAGACCCTTCACAGATAGGAGGCGGAATTGTTTTCGCACCAAAGCCCAGGGATTACAGCTACAAGGTACCCAAGAAGCTGAGAAGGCTGGCAATGAAGTCCGCTCTTTCTTCAAAGGTTTTGGAAAACGAAATCATAGTGCTGGACAGCTTGACATTTGAAGAACCTAAAACAAAGGAAATGATAAAGTTCCTTGAAAATGTGAAAGCAGCAAAAAAGGCACTGATAATAATGGCGGAAAAGGATGAGAACGTAGTACGTTCTGCAAATAACATCCCCGGAATATCAACAGCTCTTGTGAATACTATGAATGTTTATGAAATCATAAATCACGGAAGCTTCATAGTAACAAAAGAAGCGGTAAAGAAAATTGAGGAGGTGTATTCCTAATGAGAAACCCTTATGACGTGATCATAAAGCCGGTCATCTCCGAGATGAGTATGGACGAGGCACAAAATAAAAAATATACCTTTAAGGTTTTAAAGGATGCCAATAAAACAGAAGTTAAAAAAGCTGTGGAAAACATTTTTGGCGTAGAAGTGGCAAAGGTGAACATTATGAATGTTAAAGGTAAATTCAAGAGAATGGGAAGAAATACAGGAATGACAGCAGCCACTAAAAAAGCTGTGGTAACCCTTACTCCAAAGAGTAAGGAAATCGAATTCTTCCAAGGACTATAGGATAGGAGGGAAAGGAATATGGGAATTAAGAAGTACAATCCGACAACTCCTGGCCTGAGGGGAATGACGGTTTCAACCTTTGAGGAGATAACTGCTGATAAACCTGAAAAATCTCTTACTGTTACACTGAAGAAGCACTCAGGAAGAAACAACAGAGGTGTGATTACAGTAAGGCACAGAGGCGGCGGTTACAGACCTAAGTACAGAATCATCGACTTCAAGAGAGATAAGGATGGCATCCCGGGCAATGTGAAAACTATTGAGTATGATCCAAACAGAAGTGCCAACATTGCTTTAATCGTTTATGGTGATGGTGAGAAGAGATATATTCTTGCACCTGAAAACCTTTCTGTAGGAGATGTAATATTTTCAGGAGAGGATGCGGATATTAAAGTAGGAAACAGCCTGCCATTATCAAGGATTCCTCTTGGAACAATGATTCATAACATTGAGATGAAAGCAGGAAAAGGCGGACAGATGGTACGTTCTGCAGGAAACGGCGCTCAGCTTATGGCTAAGGAAGGAAATTACGCTCAAGTGCGTCTGCCTTCCGGAGAAGTAAGGAAAGTGAGAATTGAATGCAGAGCCACAATCGGAGAAGTTGGCAATGAAGACCATGGAAACATCCATATAGGAAAAGCCGGCAGAAAAAGGCATATGGGAATAAGGCCGACAGTCAGAGGCTCAGCAATGAACCCCAACGATCATCCTCATGGCGGCGGAGAAGGAAAGACAGGTATTGGGCGTGTAAGTCCTGTGTCACCTTGGGGAATGCCTACACTGGGTTATAAGACGAGAAGAAAAAACAAAGATACGGGCAAGTATATAGTTAAAAAGAGAAGTGAAAAATAAGGAGAGGAGCAGCTAATGAGCAGATCACTGAAAAAGGGTCCCTTCGTAAACTCGAAGCTCTTAAAGAAAATTGATGAAATGAATGCGGCCAACGATAAAAAGGTTATTAAGACCTGGTCAAGGCCATCAACGATATTTCCTCAGATGGTGGGGCACACAATAGCGGTCCATGATGGCAAAAGGCATGTACCTGTGTACATTACAGAGGATATGGTTGGTCACAGACTTGGCGAGTTTGCTCCTACAAGAAACTATCGAGGCCATGCAGCCGACAAATCCGCAAGGAAAAAGTAGTGAAAGGAGATAACGAAAATGGAAGCAAAAGCAACTGCAAAATTTGTAAGAATGTCTCCTATCAAGCTTAAGCCGGTAACAGACCTGGTTAGAGGTAAAGACTTGAATGAGGCACTGACCATATTAAAATTTACACCTGGAAAAGGTTCTGAGATTATCGAGAAAGTTGTTAAATCAGCAGCAGCAAATGCGGAAAACAATTTTGATATGAATCCCGATAATCTGTATGTATCAGAGATATATGCCAATCAAGGGCCTACCATGAAAAGATGGAGAGCCGGAGCACAAGGCAGAGCATCTATGATTTTGAAAAGATCAAGCCATGTGGGTGTTACTCTTAAAGAGAAAAACTAGGAAAGGGAGGTTCTTGTAAGATGGGTCAAAAAGTAAGTCCCCATGGACTGAGAGTCGGGGTAATAAAAGACTGGGATTCAAAATGGTATGCAAAAGGAAAGAGCTTTGCAGACTATCTTGTAGAGGATAGCAAGGTCAGGGAATACATTAAAAAAAGACTGTATGCTGCAGGTGTTTCAAGAGTTCTTATTGAAAGAGCGGCAAACAATCAAATGAGAATTACCGTTCTGGTTGCAAGACCCGGCATGGTAATAGGAAGAGACGGAAGCGGACAGGAACAGCTGAAAAAAGAGCTGGAAAAAATGACGGGTAAAACATGCTTCGTAGAAATAGTGGAAATCAGAAAGGCAGAGCTGGATGCCCAGCTATCAGCTGAAAGCATTGCATCTGCTTTAGAAAAGAGAATTTCCTTCAGAAGAGCTATGAAGCAGGCAATCGGCAGAACTATGAAGAGCAACGCAAAAGGGATAAAAGTTCTTGTGTCAGGAAGACTGGGCGGTGCTGAAATCGCAAGGTCGGAAAAGTACAGCGAAGGAAACGTTCCCCTTCATACATTGAGAGCCGATATAGATTACGGATTCGCAGAAGCCGATACTACTTACGGCAAACTGGGAGTAAAGGTGTGGATCAACCACGGAGAAATACTGGATAAAGGATTGAAGAGCGCAAGGCCTGAGGAGAAACCCGCAGGCAGAAGAGAGGGAGACAGAAGGCCCAGAAGAGACGGTGACAGACCGGCTAAAAGGCCCAGAAGAGACGACGACAACAGAAACAGAAGGGATGACTTTGAAAAGGCTGATGTGAAGCCTCAAGTGAACCCCAGAGTCAGAAGAGCGCCAAAGGAAACTCCTGCACAGGCTGCTCCTGTTGAAGCAAAGACACCTTCAGAGCAGGAAGGGGGAGATGAATAATGTTAATGCCAAAAAGGGTTAAACATAGAAAGGTTTTCAGAGGCAGGATGAAGGGTGTGGCCACAAAAGGCAACTCCATCACCTACGGAACTTACGGCCTTGTGGCAATGGACTGCGGATGGATTACATCCAACCAAATAGAGGCTGCCCGTATCGCCATGAACCGTTCTATTAAAAGAGGTGGAAAAGTATTTATTAAAATTTTCCCCCACAAATCAGTTACTAAAAAACCTGCTGAGGTGAGAATGGGTTCCGGTAAAGGTGCACCTGACCATTGGGTAGCAGTAGTAAAGCCGGGCAGAGTTATGTTTGAGATAGCAGGAGTGCCGGAGGACAAAGCCAGAGAAGCTATGAGGCTTGCTTCCCACAAACTCCCCGTTCGTTCAAAGTTTGCCATCAAGGGCCAGGAATTATCAGAAGGTGGTGAAGCATAATGGAATTAAAGAAAATTAGAGAAATGACCGACACTGAACTGAATGCAGAGCTTTTGAAGCTTAAGACGGAATTGTTCAATCTAAGATTCCAGCATGTAACAGGTCAGTTGGAAAACCCCATTAAAATGAGGGACACAAAAAGAAACATCGCCAGAGTTAAGACCATTATAAAAGAAAACGAAACTAAAAAGGTGAACGCATAGAAAGGAGGATGAATCATGACAGAAGATAGAAACAGCAGAAAGACAAGAGTTGGTCTTGTAGTAAGCGACAAAATGGATAAGACCGTTGTGGTAACCGTTGAAGACATGGTGAAGCATCCTCTTTACGGAAAGACTGTAAAAAAATCAAAGAAGTTCAAAGCTCATGATGAGAACAATGAATGCCAAACAGGTGACAAAGTAAGAATCATGGAAACCAGACCTCTTTCAAAGGACAAGAGATGGCGTGTTGTGAGCATTATTGAGAAGGTTAAATAAAGGAGGCACCGGAAAATGATTCAAGTAGAAAGCAGACTAAAGGTCGCTGACAATTCAGGGGCAAAGGAACTCCTGTGCATCCGTGTGCTGGGAGGTACCAACAGAGCATATGCCAATATAGGTGATGTAATTGTTTGCACCGTTAAGGTGGCTACTCCCGGAGGAGTGGTTAAAAAGGGTGAAGTAGTCAGAGCAGTTGTGGTGAGAAGCAAAACAGGCACCAGAAGAAATGACGGAAGCTATGTGAAGTTTGATCAGAACGCAGCTGTGATTATAAAGGAAGATAAGAATCCTGTAGGAACTCGTATCTTTGGACCGGTAGCCAGGGAACTGAGAGATAAAAGCTTTATGAAGATAATCTCTTTGGCGCCGGAAGTATTATAGGAGGTGTCAGAATATGAAAATTAAAAAGGATGACACCGTAATGGTGATTGCAGGAAAAGACAAGGGTAAAAAGGGCAAGGTCCTGAAAGCATTTCCAAAGGATGAAAGGGTGTTGGTGGAAGGTGTAAATGTTCAGACCAAGCACCAGAAGCAGACCCGTAAGGAAAGGGCTGAGATAAAGCATCAGGAAGGGCCCATTCATGTTTCAAATGTAATGTTCTTTGATAAGAAGAGCAACAGCCCTGTAAGAATAGGCTATAAAATTGAGGGCAAAAATAAGACAAGAATATCTAAGAAAACCGGACAGCCGGTAGAATAGGAAAGGAGGAGACGATTTTGGCAGCAAGACTTAAAGAACTATATAAATCTGATGTTTTCAAAGCTATGATGGACAAGTTCAATTACAAAAATGTAATGGAAGTTCCAAAGCTTTCAAAGGTTACGGTAAACATCGGCTTAGGTGAAGCAAAAGACAACCCGAAGATGATGGAAACTGCAACTGAAGAGCTGGCCCTTATAACCGGGCAAAGGCCTGTCATTACCAAAGCAAAAAAATCTGTTGCGAACTTTAAGGTCAGACAAGGGATGCCTGTAGGCACCAAGGTAACCTTAAGAGGCGAAAACATGTATGAATTTGCAGACAAGCTATTTAATATCGCTCTTCCAAGAGTGAGGGACTTTAAAGGTGTCTCTAAAAATTCCTTTGATGGACGTGGTAATTATTCCATGGGGCTTAAGGAACAGTTGGTGTTTCCTGAGATAAACTACGATAAAGTAGACAAAATTAAGGGAATGAATATCGTTTTTACCACAACGGCCAAGACCGATGAAGAAGCAAAAGCGCTTCTTGAATTCATGGGCATGCCGTTTGAAAAATAGGAGGGAATTATGGCAAAGACATCTCTCAAGGTTAAACAACAGAGACAACCAAAATATGCTACAAGAGCATATACAAGATGCAGGATTTGCGGGAGACCACATTCAGTTTTAAGAAAGTATGGGATATGCCGTATCTGCTTTAGAGAGCTTGCTTATAAGGGAGAAATTCCCGGCGTAAGAAAAGCAAGCTGGTAGATTTTTCAAGAAAGGAGATCGTACTGTAATGACTATGACAGATCCTATAGCAGATATGCTAACAAGAATAAGAAATGCCAACACTGTGGGTCACGACTCAGTGGAGGTGCCGGCTTCCAGGATGAAAAAATCCATTGCCGATATTCTCACTGAGGAAGGATACATCAAGGGCTACAGCTTTATTGAGGACGATAAGCAGGGCATGATTAAGATCGACATGAAATACGGCATGGGTAAAGAGAAAGTAATAAGCGGTATTAAAAAGATATCAAAACCCGGTTTAAAGGTTTATGCAAAGGCAGATGAGGTGCCTAAGGTTTTAGGCGGGCTTGGTATTGCCATAATCTCCACTTCAAACGGCGTTATCAGCGATAAGGAAGCCAGGAAGTTAGGGGTAGGCGGCGAAGTGATTTGTTATGTTTGGTAGGAGGAAAAGAAATGTCTAGAATAGGGAAAATGCCCATCACTCTTCCTGCTCAAGTGGAAGTCAAGGTTGACGATAATAACATAGTCACCGTCAAAGGCCCAAAGGGAGAGTTAAAACAGAAAATCAGCGACTTGATTAAGCTAAATGTTGAAGACGGAGTTTTAAAACTAAGCTTAGACAGTGAAACAAGAGAAGGAAGATCACAGTTTGGACTGTCAAGAACCTTAGTAAACAACATGGTTTTAGGAGTTACTGAAGGCTTCACAAAAAAGCTGGTTATTTCAGGAGTTGGATATAAGGCTGAGAAGAGAGGAAGTAAGCTTGTACTGAGCTTGGCCTATTCTCACCCTGTGGAGATGGAAGATCCTGAAGGAATTACAACAGAATGCCCTACAGCAACTGAAATTCTAGTATCTGGAATAAACAAGGTAGATGTAGGAACACATGCGGCAAACATAAGAGCATGGAGAAAGCCTGAGCCTTATAAAGGAAAAGGCGTAGCATACGAACATGAAGAGATTCGCAAAAAAGAAGGTAAATCCGGAGTTAAAAAATAGAAAGGAGTTAAGATAATGACTGAATCAAGAAATGACAAACGTCTTAAGAGACATAAAAGAGTACGTAAATCCTTATCAGGAACTCCTTCTCAACCAAGGATGTGCGTTTTTCGAAGCAACAAGAACATTGAAGTTCAAATAATTGATGATGTAAATCACATCACTTTATGTTCTGCTTCTTCCCTTGATAAAGGATTAAAGGAAGAGATAGGTTATGGTGGAAACAAAGAAGCGGCAAAGAAGGTAGGCATCGCTATCGGCAAGTGTGCTGTTGAAAAGGGCATCGAAAGAGTAATTTTCGACAGAGGCGGCTTTTTGTATCATGGAAGAGTGAAAGAGCTGGCAGAGGGAGCAAGAGAAGCCGGTTTGAAATTCTAAGGAGGAGAGAAGGATATGCGATACCAGACAATTGATACATCCGCTTTGGATCTTAAAGAAACCATCGTCAGCATTAGGCGTGTAGCAAAGACCGTAAAAGGCGGCAGAAATATGAGATTCTCAGTTTCTGTAGTAGTTGGAAATGGTGATGGCTACGTGGGAGTAGGACTTGGGAAAGCCCAGGAAATTCCCGAAGCTGTAAGGAAGGCCATAGAGGATGCTAAAAAGAATTTAATAAAAGTAAGCATGAAGGGGACTACTATTCCTCATAGAGTTCTTGGAATTTTCGGAGCAGGAGAAGTTCTCATTATGCCTGCCGTTCCCGGAACCGGAGTAATTGCAGGTTCTTCAGTGCGTACTGTATTGGAGTCTGCAGGAATTAAAGACGTAAGAGCAAAATCCATTGGATCGAACAATGCTACCAACATGGCATATGCAACTATGGAAGGCTTAAGAGGTCTTATGACGGCAGAAAAAGTTGCCGCCTTAAGAGGCAAATCAGTAGAAGAAATCATGAGATAGGAGGGCTTGTAATGGCAAATATGGTTAGAATTACTTTGACAAAAAGCCCAATCGGTGCAAAGCCGGAACATAGAAAAACAGTTGAAGCATTGGGTTTAAAGAAGATGCACCAGTCCGTAGTTTTACAGGACACCCCATTATTAAGGGGAGCAGTGAAAAAGGTTGAGCATCTCGTAACCGTTACGGAGATATAGAAAGGAAGGTGCTTTTTAGATGAAACTTCATGAATTAAAAACTGCACCCGGTTCAACCACGGCTCAAAAGAGAAAGGGTAGAGGCCCAGCCTCAGGACTTGGTAAAACCAGCGGCAGAGGACATAAGGGACAAAACGCAAGAAGCGGAGGCGGAGTACGTCTTGGCTTTGAAGGCGGACAGATGCCTTTATACAGAAGACTTCCAAAGAGAGGATTTACAAATATCTTTGGGACAACTTACTCCACAATCAACGTGGATGATTTAAACAGATTTGAAGCAGGAACTATTGTAACGCCGGCACTGTTAATAGAGACAGGCTTAGTGAGCAAGATGAAGGATGGCGTAAAGATTTTGGGAGATGGTAAACTGGAGAAGAATATTTCCGTCAAGGCACACAAGTTCAGTAAAACTGCAGTGGAAAAAATCGAGGCTGCGGGAGGAAAGGCAGAGGTAATCTAGTATGGGAATGATAAAGACGGTTAGAGATGCCTGGGGAATCCCGGATATGAGAAAAAAGATGGTCTTTACTCTCTTGATGCTTTTTGTCTTCAGAATAGGCGCTAACATTCCGGTTCCCGGCATTAACAGAGAGGTATTGAGCCAGATTTTCCAGGGCGGTACCGGGCTTCTTTCACTATTTGACCTGTTCTCAGGAGGAGCTTTCAGCAACTTTACAATTTTTGCTTTAAGTATTACTCCATATATAACAGCCACTATTATTTTTCAGCTCCTCACTATAGCAGTCCCCTCAATTGAGAGGCTGGCAAGATCGGGAGAGGAAGGGAAGAAGAAGATAGCCCAGTACACCAGATATTTAACTGTTGCCCTGGCCTTTGTTCAGGCTATAGGACTGGCAGTGGGACTGTTTAGAAGAGCTTTAATTTCAAGCGACTTCTTCTCCGTTGCAATTATCGTTTTAACACTTTCTGCAGGAACGGCTTTTCTTATGTGGCTTGGTGAGCAGATCAACGAAAGCGGTATCGGAAACGGTATTTCCCTCATAATTTTTGGAGGAATTATCGCAAGGATACCAAGCGCCATCCATGAGAACTTAGTAAGGTTCAGGGACGGAGAAATAGGCGTTGTTACAATATTGATATTTTTAGTATTTGCAATTTTAGTAATCGTGGGAATCATTCTGATTCAGCAGGGCACCAGAAAGGTACCTGTTCAATACGCAAAAAGAGTAGTAGGCAGGAAAATGTACGGAGGTCAATCCACCCATATTCCTATGAAGGTTAATCAGGCCGGTGTTATTCCTGTAATCTTCGCCTTGTCTCTTTTACAATTCCCTTTAACAATTACATACTTTCTCCCAAACGCAGGGTTTTCTGCTTTTGTTACTAAATGGCTTTCACCTCAAGGAGACCCGGGAGTGTGGTTTTATGCCGCATTTAATATTATCCTCATAATCTTCTTTACCTACTTCTACACTGCCGTTACTTTTAATCCGGCAGAGGTTGCAGGCAATATGAGGAATAATGGGGGATTTATTCCTGGTATCAGACCGGGCAAACCGACAGTTGAGTACCTTAACAAGGTTATGACCAGAATCACCTTTGTATCGGCTTTGTTTCTTGCAGCAGTATCCACACTGCCTACATTGATAGACTTGTGGACGCCCCTGGAGGTCAGGTTTGGAGGAACAAGCCTTTTAATTGCAGTAGGTGTTGCCTTAGACACCATGAGGCAGCTTGAGAACCAGATGGTAATGCGTAACTATGAAGGCTTTCTTAAGTAGGAGGACAAAATGAACATAATCTTACTGGGGCCCCCAGGATCAGGCAAAGGCACATTGGCAGGAAACATAGTGAAGGAACATAATATTCCTCACATTTCCACAGGCGACATTTTGAGAGATAATGTTAAGAGAGAGACAGACCTTGGCATGAAGGCTCAAGAATACATGAACAGAGGAGACCTGGTGCCGGACAGTCTGGTGGTGGAAATTGCCATAGCAAGGCTTAAGGAAGATGACTGTGAGGACGGATTCATTCTTGACGGCTTTCCAAGAACTGTTTATCAGGCAGAAGAATTGAGAAAGTTTCTTGAAGGAGAAGGCAAGAAAATTGATTATGTTTTTAATCTAGAAGCTCCAAAGGAAATGCTGGTAAGGAGGCTTATAGGAAGAAGAGTCTGTAGAAACTGCGGTGCCATATACCATGTGGACCACATGAAACCAAAGGTGGAAGGTGTGTGCGATATATGTGGCGGTGAGCTTTATCAGAGAAAAGATGATAACAGAGAAACTGTGGAAAACAGAATCGATACTCACAGGGAGCAGACAGAGCCATTAATCGATTACTACAAAAATCAGGGAGTCCTGGTCCAGCTTGATGGTTCAATAGATAAAGATGTTCTTGCAAAGGACATAAACGAAAGGTTCTTCTAAAAACAGATTATGATTATTATTAAATCACCATCAGAAATCCAAATTATGGGAGAGTCAGGCAAGGTAACGGCTAGAATACTAAAAGAACTGGAAGCTGTTATAAAGCCTGGGATTACAACAAAAGATGTTGATGACTTCGTAGAAGACATAATCAGAAAAGAAGGGATGATACCATCCTTTAAAGGGTACAATGGATTTCCTGCTTCTTCATGCGTATCTATAAATGAAGAAATAGTCCACGGTATTCCTAAAAGCTCACGATTCTTAAGGGAAGGCGACATCGTTAGTGTAGATGTAGGCACGACTTTTAAAGGATATATAAGTGATGCAGCAAGAACTTACCCTGTTGGTAAAGTGGATCCAAAGGCTTTACAACTCATAAAGATAACAGAGGAAAGCTTCTTCGAAGGTCTGAAATTCTGTAGAGAAGGTATGCGTTTAGGAGATATCTCCAATGCCATACAGACTCATATTGAAAATGCCGGATTTTCTGTAATAAGAGAGTTTGTGGGACACGGTGTAGGAAAAGACATGCACGAGGAACCACAGATTCCAAACTATGGACTTAAGGGCAGAGGCCCAAGGCTTATTTCAGGAATGGTATTTGCCATAGAGCCTATGGTAGCCCTTGGCAGATACGAAATAAGAGTTTTACTTGACAACTGGACTGCAGTAACAAGAGATGGAAGCTTAGCGGCCCACTATGAAAATACAGTTGTCATAACAGAGGGTGAGCCTGAGCTGCTTACCTTGTAGGAGGAAGGTGAATTTATGGCGAAGAAGGATGCTATAGAAGTAATGGGTACAGTTGTAGATGCTCAACCAAATGCTATGTTCATTGTAGAGCTGGAAAACGGCCATAAAATATTGGCTACCATAGCAGGTAAAATCAGGATGAACTTTATCAGGATTTTGCCGGGAGACAAAGTTAAGGTGGAGCTGTCACCCTATGACCTTACAAGGGGTAGAATCACCTGGCGCGATAAATAGGAGGAGTTTAAATGAAAGTCAGAGCTTCAGTAAAAACTATCTGCGAAAAGTGCAAAATAATTAAAAGAAACGGTAAAGTTATGGTTATCTGTAAAAACCCGAAGCACAAGCAGGTACAGGGATAAAATATTCTATTAGTACATCCCGTTTATATTATGCCCCGGGGTTAAACTCGGATGATGCGTGACGGAAGATGGGAACAGGAGGAAAAATATGGCTAGAATAGCCGGAGTAGACTTACCAAGAGAAAAAAGAATTGAAATCGGTTTAACCTATATTTACGGTATAGGCAGAACCACGGCTTTGGAGATTCTTGAAAAAGCAGGGATTGATCCTGCCACAAGAGTTAAGGACCTTTCCGAGGAGGAAGCCGGTAACATCCGTAAGATCATCGAAACCGATTACATGGTGGAAGGTGATTTACGAAGAGAGGTGTCTTTAAACGTTAAGCGACTTATGGAAATAGGTTGCTATAGAGGAATAAGGCACAGAAGAGGCTTGCCTGTAAGAGGTCAAAACACAAAGACCAACGCAAGGACCAGAAAAGGTCCGAAGAAGACAGTGGGCAGAAAGAAAAAGGCGAAGTAGAAAGGAGGTAGATCATAATGGCAAAACAACAGATTAAAAAACAGACAACAAGGAAAAAGAAGAGAGAGCGCAAGAATATTGAAAAAGGTCAGGCTCATATCCAATCTACCTTTAACAATACTCTCGTAACATTGACAGACTTAAGCGGAAACGCACTGTCCTGGTCCAGCGCAGGCTCCCTGGGCTTTAAAGGCTCAAGAAAGTCAACGCCCTTTGCGGCACAGATGGCTGCTGAAGAGGCGGCAAAAGCTGCCATGGAATCAGGCTTAAGAACTGTTGAAGTATATGTAAAGGGACCGGGGTCCGGCAGGGAAGCTGCTATCAGAGCTCTGCAGACAGCAGGTCTTGAAATTACAATGATTAAGGATATAACACCTATACCGCATAACGGCTGCAGACCGCCGAAGCGAAGAAGAGTATAACAGAAGGGAGGAGTAATTAAATGGCAAGATATACAGATGCTAACTGCAGGCTCTGCAGAAGAGAAGGGCAAAAGCTTTTCTTAAAAGGCGAAAGATGCTACAGCACAAAGTGTGCTATGGAAAAAAGAAGTTACGCTCCCGGCCAGCACGGTCAAGGTCGTAAGAAGGTGTCAGAATACGGTACTCAGCTGAGGGAAAAACAGAAGGCCAAGAGGTTTTACGGCCTCCAGGAGGCACAGTTTAGAAACTTGTTTGATAAGGCTGTTAAGAGAAAGGGTATCACCGGTGAAAATCTGTTGATGTTCTTAGAGACACGACTTGATAACGTTGTTTTCAGACTGGGATTTGCTTCTTCCAGAAAGGAAGCAAGACAGCTTGTAACTCACGGCCACTTTACCGTAAATGGCAGAAAAGTAAACATCCCTTCATATTTATGCAGTGAAGGTGATATTATAAAGGTGAAGGAAAAGAGTACTCAGTCACCAAAATTCCGTGAGATTAAGGAAATGACTATTACAGTTCCTTCCTGGCTCACAGTTGATGTTGATAAACTTGAGGGAAAGGTTTTGAATCTGCCAACTAGGGATGAGATTGATACTCCTGTAGCAGAACATCTTATCGTCGAGTTGTATTCCAAATAATATAGTGGCATAGCTTAAGCTATATTTTTAGAAAGGGAGGATTACAGATGATTGAGATTGAAAAGCCAACAATTGAGATTTTTAAAGATGATGATGATAATTATGGCAGGTATGTTATTGAACCTTTAGAGCGAGGATATGGCACTACTCTTGGCAACAGCTTAAGGAGAATCCTTTTAAGCTCACTTCCCGGGGCTGCCGTTTCATCAGTAAAGATTGACGGCATTCTCCATGAGTTTTCAACTATACCGGGAGTTAAGGAAGATGTAACCGAGATCATACTGAACCTGAAGAAGCTGGCAGTTCGTCTTGAAGGTGAACAGACAAAAAGAGTTTTATTAAATGCAGTGGGCCCAAGAGAGGTTACTGCGGCCGACATAATTGCCGACTCTGATGTTGAGATTTATAACCAGGATTTACACATAGCTTCCTTGGAAGATGATGCAACCCTGGTTATGGAAATTAATCTTTCACAAGGAAGAGGTTATGATTCTGCTGAGCAAAACAAGCATGAGGGCATGCCTATCGGTGTCATTCCCGTAGACTCAATCTACACACCTGTTATTAAGGTTAACTTCATGGTTGAGGATACTCGTGTAGGCCATATTACAGACTTTGACAAGCTTACACTGGAGATATGGACTGACGGCTCCATAACACCTGACGAAGGTGTGTCAATAGGCGCTAAAATAATGCAGGAACATTTAAGTTTGTTTACGGAGCTGACAGATCTTACGGATAAAATGGAGATCATGGTGGAAAAGGAAGAAGACCAGAAGGAAAAAGCACTGGAGATGACCATTGAAGACTTAGAGCTGTCTGTTAGATCGAGGAACTGTCTGAAACGGGCTTCCATCAATACTGTGGAAGAGCTGACACAGAAAACAGAGGAAGACATGATGAAGGTAAGAAATCTTGGGAAAAAATCCTTAGATGAAATAAAGAATATTCTTGAAGAATTAGGCCTTGGCTTAAAGCCAAGTGACGACTAGGAAAGGAGCAGCGTGATGCCGGGATATAGAAAGCTGGGAAGACCCAGCGCTCACAGAAAGGCAATGCTTAGAAATCTTGTGACAGATCTCTTCAGAGAAGAACGAATTTCCACTACTATCACAAGAGCGAAAGAAGCCCAGAGACAGGCGGAAAAAATGATAACTTTAGCTAAAAAGGGTGATCTTTATGCAAGAAGGCTTGTGCTGGGTTATGTGTATGATGAAGACGTTGTAAAAAAACTCTTTGATGAAATAGCACCAAAATATCAGGAAAGAAACGGTGGGTATACGCGTATACTGAAGCTGGGGCCCAGAGAGGGCGATGGGGCGGAAGTGGTTTTCCTAGAGCTGGTATAAGTCATAACCGGGTGCTTCTGAAAAATTGTTTTTGGAAGCACTCTTTTATTCATAGCGAGGTGAGCGAATTGAAAACTATGGATGGAATGGATGAAAAAACCATATTAAAAAAGATTCTGGATTCACTGCCCTTTGAAGTATTCGTAAAAGACAGGGAGTCAAGATATGTTTACGTGAATAGATTTATACTGGAAAATGACGGCTTGACTGAAGAAGAAATTATCGGCAAAAGGGATGTGGATATCTACCCCGTTGAATTCAGTCAGATGTTCGAAGCAACAGACAGAGAAGTAATTGAAAGAGGTAAAACCTTGAAGTTCTCCGAAAGGAATATTGACGGCAGTATTCTTTACATTCAAAAGAAGCCTTTCAAAGATTCCAAAGGAGAAATAATGGGAGTCCTGGGGTATACTCCCGATATATCGGAGGAGTTCAAAGAAAATTTGGACCTTAAAAGGGAAATCTCTAAATATAAAGAAATTTTTGAGAAAGCCGCAATAGGAATTGCCATATACGATACACCTACATTTACAGCAAAATCCTTTAATAATGCCTTTACAGAAATGTTGGGAAGATCGGCAGAAGAGCTTTTAACATTGCCCTGGGAAGCATATTCTCATCCCGATGAAGTTCAGGAAAACCATGATTATATGGATAAGCTGATAAAGGGCACCATAACCGGGTTCCAGATGGAAAAACGTTATATAAGATCTGATAATTCAATAATTTGGGTTCATTTGACCATAACTAAATATGAGGATGAAGAAAATAAAAATTCTCACCTTGTAATGGTAAGTGACATTACTGAAAGAAAAAAGGCAGAAGAGGAAGTTCTGTTTATGGCATCCCATGACAGGCTTACGGGTGTCCATAACAGAATGGCCTTTGAGAATTACCTTTTCGCCTTGGACAGGGATAAAAAATATCCTATCTCCATTATAATCATAGATGTAAACGGTTTGAAGCTGATAAATGATGCTATGGGCCATGCTGAAGGTGATAACAGTTTAAAGAAGCTTTCTGCTGTAATCAAAAGGGTAACGGATTACAAAGAAGGTATAGGCCGTGTAGGGGGAGATGAATTTATGATTGCTCTGCCTGAAGCGGACAGCCTAAAAACCATGGAAATCATGGAAAGAATTAAAAAGGAGCTGGAAAAAGAAGAGGGCCTCATATCTGTAGCTATGGGATATGCCACAAAGACTGATGATAAACAATCGATTACAGATATTATTCAGATTGCCGACAGCGAGATGTATCAGGACAAACGTTTAAACGGCTGGGAGAATAAAATAGAGCTCATTGACAAAATAATTAAGCGAGTTGAAGATGTTTATCCTTCAGAAGCAAAATATAAAAAGATCATGACAGAGCTGGCAGAAAAGATTTCCGATGCCCTTGGATATTCGGAAAAAACCAGGGAAGATTTACTCAGCGCAGTGAAATACTGGGATATTGGAAAAGTGAGAGCTGCAGGCTGTCTTACAGGTGAAGACAGTTACTATTACTCCAACAATCTGATTAGTGAAACAGATTACCATGAGTCAGGCTACTATATTTTACGCCACATACCGGGGTTTGAGGATACGGCGTGTATCGTTAGGAATCAAGATAAAGTGCTTACGGGGCAAGAACCCTTATCCTACCCCCAGCTGTCAAAGGTGTTGGGAATAATTAAGAGATTTGCTGAAATATTGTACCTGGAGGAATTGTCTGTGGAACAAGCCTTGAACACCTTGGAAAAAAACGTGGAAGGAAATAGCCACAACAAAGAATTATTTATTAAGTTGAAAAACATTATGAAGAACGTATATGGAAAACATAATTGACATACAAAATTTGATATTTGAATATGGCGCTGTTTCAGAGGAAGAAATGCCAAAGAGAGCAGTGGATCAAGTTTCTCTTAAGATTCATAAGGGCAGCTTCACAGCTGTAATCGGATCCAACGGGTCCGGTAAATCCACTCTGGCCAAAAACATCAATGCACTGCTTTTACCCACAAGCGGTGCTGTTTACATTAAGGGAATGGATACAAGGGTTATGGAATACCTTTGGGATATCAGACAGAGTGCGGGAATGGTATTTCAAAATCCTGACAACCAGCTTGTATCCTCTGTGGTGGAGGATGATGTGGCCTTCGGGCCTGAAAATCTTGGAGTTGAACCTCTGGAAATCAGGAGAAGAGTGGATGAGGCTTTAAAGTCTGTAAACATGTACGACGAAAGAAAATCAGGCCCCCATCTGCTTTCAGGCGGCCAGAAACAGAGAATTGCTATTGCCGGAGTAGTGGCTATGAGGCCTGATGTAATAATCTTTGACGAACCTACAGCCATGCTGGATCCCAAGGGCAGAAAAGAAGTTATGACTATAATTAAAACCCTGAACTCAGAAGGGATCACTGTGGTGCTTATCACCCATTTTATGGATGAGGCATCCTTAGCAGATTACATCTATATAATGGACAAGGGAAAGGTGGCATTGAAAGGTTCTCCCGGGGAAGTGTTCAGCAGAGTGGAAGAAATCAGAAGCTACGATCTTGATGTGCCTTTGGCCGTGAAGGTGGCGGAAGGGTTAAGAGAAAAGGGCATTGATGTACCCTCGCATATTGTAACAGTAAGAGAAATGGTGGACTATTTATGTCAATAAAGGTTGAAAATCTGACTCACATATATGCAGAAGGACTTCCTCATCAACAGGTGGCCATAGAAGATATTTCCTTTGAAATAGAGGATGGAAGCTTTGTGGGAATCATAGGACATACAGGTTCGGGAAAGTCTACTCTCGTCCAACATCTGCCGGGGCTTCTTAAGCCTAACAGTGGGAGCATTATTATTGACGGGGAAGATATTACAAAAAAGGAAGGCTCCTTAACGGAAATCAGAAGGAAGACAGGCCTGGTTTTTCAGTACCCTGAGTACCAACTATTTGAAGAGACGGTGGCAAAGGATGTGGCCTTTGGACCTTTGAATCTTGGAGTATCCATGGAGGAAGCGGAGAGAAGGGTAGAAGAAGCTCTGAAACAGGTGGGTATGGATGTAAAACTTGTGGGAGATGTATCGCCCTTTGAGCTTTCGGGAGGAGAAAAGAGAAGAGTGGCTATAGCAGGAGTTATGGCCATGGAGCCTGAAGTATTAATACTGGATGAGCCTACAGCCGGCCTTGATCCCAAGGGCCACCATGACATTCTGGAGCTTGTGGAAAAAATTCATAAGGCCAAGGGAGGCATAACCATACTTGTTTCCCACAATATGGCAGACATCGTAAATTATGCCGACAAGGTTCTTGTTATTGAAAAAGGTAAGCTGGTTATGGAAGGAACACCTCTTGAGATTTTTAAAAGAGAGGATGAGCTGATTAAAATGGATCTGGATATTCCTCCTGCTGCTGAGCTAATAAGGACATTAAAGGAAAGAGGGCTTAAAATTAAGGGCAACCCCATGTCTGTGAAAGAGGCCGTATCCGCAATTTATGAGGCCATAAAACCATGATTAGGGATATTACACTGGGACAGTATTTCCCCGGGGAATCGGGAATACATAGACTTGACCCCAGAGTCAAGATAGTGATGGCTCTGACATATATTGTTGCGCTTTTTCTTGTAAAGGATTTTTGGGGCTTCTTCTTTGCCGTACTTGTGCTTTCAATAATTATCAAAGCTTCAGGAGTTCCTCTTAAGTTTATCATCAGAGGGTTAAAGCCGATTTTCATAATCATCATTTTTACTTTTACTGTGAATATGTTTATGATTGGAGGAGAGGTTTTGTGGCAATGGAAGTTTTTGCATATAACGAGAGAGGGCCTCTTTATAGCTGTTTTTATGGCTATAAGATTGATACTGTTAATTATAGGTTCATCTCTTTTAACCCTTACAACCAAACCTATCCATTTGACAGACGGAATCGAAAGCCTTTTGAAGCCTCTCACTGTATTTAAGGTGCCTGCCCATGAGCTTGCCATGATGATGACTATAGCTTTACGATTTATTCCCACCTTGTTGGAGGAAACTGATAAAATCATGAAGGCTCAAATGGCAAGAGGCGCAGATTTTGAAAGCGGGAATATAATAAGGAGGGCAAAAAGCTTAATACCTCTTTTAGTCCCTCTGTTTATCAGCGCCTTCAGGATTGCCCAGGACCTTGCCATGGCCATGGAGGCAAGGTGCTATAGAGGGGGCAAACACAGAACGAGAATGAATGCCATAAGAATAAGGAAGGGAGACTACGTAGCAGTATTTCTTCTGATTCTGTTCGTTGTAATAATCGTGGCAGAACCCAGTATTAAGGGGTTGTTGGTATGAGAACGAAAAAGCTTATTGAAGCAGCAGTAATCGCTTCTGTATATGCAGTTTTAACCATAGCTCTTGCACCTTTAAGTTACGGAGTGATGCAGGTGAGAGTATCGGAAGCTTTGACTGTTCTGCCTGCCTTGACTTCTGCTGCCATCCCCGGACTTTTCGCAGGCTGCCTTATTGCCAATATGGTGGGCCCCTACGGTCTTCCCGATATGATTGTGGGAGGAACAGCCACCCTTGTTGCCGCCTTTTTCTCAAGAATGCTCAGGAACCGTTCTTTACTTGTGCCTCTGCCTCCCACGGTAATAAATGGGATAGCAGTAGGAATGCTGCTTCATTACGGCTACGGAGTGCCTCTACCTTTGTTTATCTGTATTGGCTGGGTTACCTTAGGCCAAATTGTTTCCTGCTACGGCCTTGGATATCCGCTTCTTAAAATCCTGAAAAATTATAAAAACCTGTTTGTTTAAAAGAGAAGATGAGACAAAGGAAGATTAAAGATATAGAAGAGAGGTTGAAAGCCTTTCAACAATATATTATTAAAGAGCTGCCTCTTGATGCTCTTACAACATTTCCTTCTGATAATCCATTGTTTCTTGAAATAGGGTGCGGGAAAGGCAGATTCCTTTCAAGCATGGCAAAGCTTAACCCTGAAAGAAATTATATAGGCGTTGAAGGAAACGAAAGTGTGGCACTGAGAGTCCTTGAAAAACTGGAAAGGGATGAAATAACCAATGTTTTAATTATCCCTCAAGTTATGAAAGATCCTGTTTCCTGGTTTCAGAAGAGCAGCATTTCTGGAATCTACTTGAATTTCCCCGACCCATGGCCAAAGGACAGACATGAAAAGAGACGACTTACTTCACCTTTTTTCCTTAAGGGCTTTTATCAAATACTTTTGGAAAAAGGATTCATAGAGCTTAAGACGGATAACGACAGTCTGTTTGATTATTCTGTGAAGACACTTCCCCAATATGGGTTTAAAATTGCAGAGGCTGCATTGGACATGGAAAAGAGCTGTTGTATAGATAATAATATTCCCACGGAATATGAAAACAAGTTTAAGGAAAAGGGGTTAAAAATCCATTACCTAAAAGGTGAAAGAGATTGATACCATAGGGGGAATAAGTGGTATAATAAAAAGAAATTTTAAGGGAGATTGAGGAGATGGATAAATATATTTTGGCAGAGGCCAACGGCAGGGTAATACCGGAAAGGGATGTAATTTTTGGCATTTCCGGAATGGCAAAGGAAATGGCACAGAAAGAAGGAAAGGACAAGGTGTTTAACGGCACCGTAGGGTCTCTCCTTGATGATGACGGAAATTTAATGATACTTTCTTCTGTTGTGAAAGCCATATCACGTTTAAAGCCGGAGGATTATGCTGACTATGCGCCCATAGGAGGCCTTCCTTCTTTTCAAGAGGCAACTATAAAGGATGTGTTTGGTTCCTATTCTGTAAAAGGCTTTACAAGAGCCATAGCTACTCCGGGAGGGTCCGGAGCTATCAGGAATACTATAGTAAACTATTCTAAACAGGGAGACGGAATACTGACGACAGACTGGTTCTGGGGGCCATACCATACAATTGCCCAGGAGCACGGCAGAACTATTGAAACCTTTACACTCTTTACGGAAAATAATACTTTTAATTTTGATGCATTTAAAGAGAAGCTGGCCTTCCTTATAGAAAAGCAGGAAAAGGTTGTAATACTTTTAAATACCCCTGCCCATAATCCTACGGGTTTTACTGTATCCGATGATGAATGGGATAAAATAATCAAGATTATGGAAGACGGGGTGAAGGATAAGGGCAGCATCATTTTGTTTGTGGACTGTGCATATTTGGACTATGCGGTAGATCCCATTCTGGTGAGAAGATTTTTACAAAAGCTGGATGGTCTTAATGAGCGCATCCTTACAGTAATAGGATACAGCATGTCAAAGGGCTATACCTTATACGGTATGAGAGGCGGTGCAATGATCTGCCTTTCAAAGAGCCTTGAGGTAGCGGAAGAGTTTAAAAAGGTATCGGAGCAGTCCTGCAGAGGTACATGGTCAAACTGCACAAGAGCGGCACAGGTGCTTCTGTCAAATGTTCATAAGGATGAAAAACTTATGAAGGAAATTCAGGAAGAGAGAGCTTCATTCAGGACAATTCTTCTTTCAAGGGGGAAGGCTTTTGAAGTAGAGGCTGAAAAAGCGGGACTGACCACGACTCCATACAGTGGAGGATTCTTTATCTCTGTCCCCTGTGACAACTCAAATAAGGTGGCGGATGCTTTAATGGAGGAAGGAGTTTTCATTGTCCCCATGGCTAAGGGCTTACGAATAGCGGTGTCATCTCTTTCCGTAGAAAAACTAAAAAAAATGCCGGGGATAATTAAGAAGGCAATAGGTAAAGTTAATAAATAATGGTTAGGTTCAAATATAATATAAGGCGTTTTTTGATAATATTCAAAAGACGCTTTTCTCTTTAAAAGGACCGAAGGGGGATCCTAAGATTTACAAAAGAGCAAATAATGGTATAATAAAAAGGTCCTATTTTTCTATTATAGAAGCGGGTGTAGTTCAATGGCAGAATGTGGCCTTCCCAAGGCTAAGGCGGGAGTTCGATTCTCCTCACCCGCTCCACTGATTTCAAAAAGGTATTTTTCATGAAAAACATAGCATACGTAAATTCACAGATAGGCATATTCGAAATAATTGAGGAAGACGGCTTTATCATTGGGCTGGATTACTTTGGAAAAGGGAAAATGCCTCAGTGGGAAACCACATCCACAGTCCTTTTAAAAGCAGTTTCACAGCTTGGGGAATATTTTAAGAAAGAGAGAAAAACCTTTAATCTGCCATTAAAATTGGAGGGCACTGATTTTCAAAAGAAATGCTGGAATGCTCTTCTTGAGATCCCTTACGGAGAGGTTTGCTCCTATGAGGATATTGCGGAAAGAGTGGGGAATAAAAAAGCAGTAAGAGCAGTAGGCGGTGCGAATCACAATAACCCTGTAGCAATCATTGTGCCATGTCACAGAGTCATAGGGAAAGACGGATCTCTTACAGGTTACGGCGGCGGCCTTGATGTAAAGGAATTTCTTTTGAAGCTTGAAGGGTATTCTGTAAAAGGTTGAATTATTTCAGGTTTAGTGAGATAATCAAAAAAAGAGAAGGGGAAAACTCTTCTATATTAATTATATTTTTAAAGCGAAAGCTAAAAATAAAAAAGGAGGCACTGTTATGTACAAATGTAGCGTTGACAGAATGAAGGATTTAATTAATACCTTCTCACAATTTGGTGCAACCGGCGATGGAGGCATCACTCGATATGAGCTGTCAGAAGCATCCATAATGGCAAGGACTGAATTCAAAAAACGGATGGAAGAAATCGGCGCAACTGTTGAGATAGACGATCTCGCCTGCATGTATGCCACACTTCCGGGAACAGATCCCAAGGCCAAGAGAATAGTAATGGGCTCTCACTGCGACTCTGTGAGAAACGGAGGAAACTATGACGGTATTTTGGGAGTAATGGGAGCAATGGAAGCTCTGACCACCGTTGCCAAGGACAAAATAGCCCATAAGCACCCCCTCACGGCCATGATATGGACTAATGAGGAAGGCTCACTTTATCCACCGGCAATGATGGTGTCAGGAATTATTACAAATGATTATTTACCTCCTGCCATAGCTAAAAACTTTCAGTTTGACAACATGATGAAATCCGTAAGCGTGGTAGACAAAACAACAACCTTCGGCGAACAACTTGCTAAATATCCCTTTATAGGAGACAAAGCAAACAGAATAACTCCCGACAAATATAAAGCCATGTTTGAGCTTCATATTGAACAAGGACCAATCCTTGAAGATGCGGGAAATGAAGTTGGAGTAGTGGACTGCGTTCTGGGAATGTTTAACTACAGGGTAAAATTCTTTGGACAGGCAGCTCATGCAGGAACTTTCCCAATGGCTAAGAGAAAGGATGCTCTTTTTGCGGCAGCCCAAGCACTTATTCACATTCATACAGAAGTCGATAAATTAGGAAGACCGGAACTTGTTTACACAACAGGCGAAATAGTTTGCCATCCTTGTGTGCATACAGTCATACCTGATTATATCGATTTTTCTATTGATTGCAGACATGAAGATCCGGAAGTAAGAGCCAAGGTTATGGCAATATTAGAAGATGTTGCTAAAAAAGAATGGGCCGGCTGCAGATGTGAGATCGAAGAGAAGTGGCAAAGAGATACAGTTTATTTTAACGAAACTTTATTCAACTACGTAAAAACTTCTGCGGAAGAACTGGGATTAAAACATCAGGTTATCCACTCAGGAGCAGGCCATGATGCTCAGTTCTGTAACTATATGATGCCTACAACTATGATTTTCGTCAGATCAAAGGATGGCTTGTCTCACTGTGAGCCTGAGTATTCCTCACCTGAGGATTGTACAGCAGGCGCATCAGTGATGCTTAATGCAGTTCTTAAAGCAGATTCCGAATAAGGAAGAAGCTTTTAGATATAGCTTTTATTCTAAAGATATTATTATTGTAAGGAGGGTAAAACGTGAGTAAAGTTGTGAAGGCTAAATACACGACCGAGGCTGTCTGTGGCTTCACCCACAGAACAGCTATGGAAGAAGCGGCAAGATGTCTTCTGTGCATTGATGCACCGTGTAGCAAAGGATGCCCTGCAGGTACGGATCCTGGAAAATTTATCAGGTCCATAAGATTCCGTAATGTTAAGGGGGCAGCGGAGACCATAAGAGAAAACAATATTCTCGGCGGCTCCTGCGCAAGAATTTGCCCCTATGATCGTCTTTGTGAAGAATTCTGCTCAAGATGCGGTATAGACAAACCAATAAAGATCGGTAAGCTTCAAAGATATGCAATCGAGCAGGAAAAGCTTCATAAGATGAAGACTCTTGTTGCTCCGGCCAAGAAAAAGAACGCTAAGGTGGCTTGCGTAGGTGCAGGCCCTGCGTCACTGGCATGTGCTTCCGAGCTTGCAAAAGAAGGCTACAGAGTTACTATTTTTGAAAAGGAAGAGAAACCGGGCGGAGTGCTGACATACGGAATTACCCCATCAAGACTTCCTCAGTCTGTTGTAGATCATGATATAGCTCAAGTAAGAAGACTTGGCGTGAAGTTCATCATGAATACAGAGGTAGGCAAAGATGTTAATCTTGATGAGATGGGATTTGATGCAGTTTTCATTGGCGCAGGATTATGGAGTGCTAAGAAACCTGACATCAAAGGAACTGATTTAAAAGGTGTGTACACTGCAGTTGATTTCCTGAAAAAAGCAAGAACGAAGAAGAACGATTTTAAACCTGGAAATGTTGTAGTAGTAGTAGGCGGCGGCGACGTTGCGCTTGACTGTGCAGTAACAGCTAAGCTTTTAGGAGCTCAGGATGTTAAGGTGGTTTACAGAAGAACTCTGGAAGAATCTCCTGCGACCATGGATGCATGGCATTATGCAATGAGTTTAGGTATTGGTGTTACTACCAATATGGCTCCCGGTGAAATTCAGGGGGCAAAGAAGGTGGAGTATGCAGTGTTTACAGGCAGGGACAAAAAGTCCGAAATGAAAATCGCATGTGACACTGTAGTGTTTGCAATAGGTCAAAAGCCTGAGGATATGAAAAAGATTACAGCTGCCAAGCTTAACGAAAAGGGCGGCATTGCAGCTAATTCAAAGGGCAAGACCAACATGGCAAAAGTGTTTGCTGCAGGAGACATCGTAAACGGTGGAAAGTCAGCAGTAGAAGCAGTCAGAGACGGTAAAGAGGCAGCATATTCCATCATGAAGTATTTTGAAAAGAAAGGGGTGAAATAAGATGGCAGTTAAGAAAGATTTATCAATTGAATATCTTGGTGTTAAGTGCGAAAACCCCTTCTTCCTTTCATCTTCTCCTGTAGGCAGTGACTACGATATGGTGTCAAAATGCTTTGAAGAAGGATGGGGTGGAGTATTCTACAAGACAATTGGCTTTTGGATTCCTGACGAATGTTCACCGAGATTTGATCAGAACAATAAAGAAGGACTTCCATGGATAGGCTTTAAAAACATGGAAATGATTTCAGACAAACCTACAGAGTACAACTTTGAGCAGATCAGAAAACTGAAGAGAAAGTATCCTGACAAGGTCATAGTGGCTTCCATCATGGGAGAAAATGAGAAAGAATGGAGAGATCTGGCTACATTGGCTGAACAAGCTGAGGCGGACCTTATTGAAGGAAACTTCTCATGTCCTCAGATGACAACCTGCGCCATGGGCTCTGATGTAGGAACCAACCCTGAATTGACGGAGAAATATTCAAAAGCAGTAACTGAAGGAAGCAAATTGCCCTTTATTGCTAAGATGACTCCAAACATTACCAACATGGAGATTCCCGCAAGAGCCGCTATAGCCGGCGGGGCTAAAGGAATATCTGCCATCAACACCATAAAGTCAATCACAAATATTGACTATGAGAATATGACAGGTATGCCTGTTGTAGACGGCAAGTCTTCAATTTCCGGTTACTCCGGTGCGGCCGCAAGACCTATTGCTTTGAGATTTGTAGCACAGCTCCTTCAGGATATGGAGTTAAGAGGTGTTCCCATTTCCGGCATAGGCGGAATCGAAACATGGAGGGATGCTTTGGATTATCTTGTGCTGGGCTGCAGAAATGTTCAGGTTACCACTGCAATCATGCAGTACGGCTACAGAATAGTTGAAGACATGATTTCCGGCGTTTCTCACTGGATGGATGAAAGAGGCTATGACAAACTTGATGACTTCATAGGTATAGCTTTGCCCAATCTCGTGCCTGCAGACCAGATCAGAAGAACCTTTAAGATTCTTCCAAGCTTTGACCTTTCAAGATGTATTGGGTGCGGACGTTGCTACATTTCATGTTATGACGGAGCGCATCAGGCAATTCTTTGGGATGAGAAGAAGAGAAGGCCAAGCCTTGATGAGAAAAAGTGTGTTGGATGCCATTTGTGCATAAATGTTTGTCCTGTTCAGGGAGTTATAGGAGCGGGAGAAGTAAAATGGCTGCCTGACAAACTAAAGAAGTTCGAAGACAAGAGAAACAAGATTGCGATGAAACATAATTACGAATAATCCTTACTAAAAAAGGGTAGAAACCATAATGTTTCTACCCTTTTTTTATTTCTGCCTGCTTTTTATAAAGGAACCTCATCATCTTCTACGGGCTTTGAACTGAAGGGCTGCTTTAGTGTCTTTATGCTAAAGCCCTCCCTTTGTTTGGTGCAAGAAAGGTACAAATGATGTATAATGTATTATTAAATGTATACATTGAAGAACTGTTGATTTTTACAGTATCTATAAGGTAGAATAATTCGGGGAGTTAGAGATGATAAAAGAAAAATTGAATTTTGAGGATGAGCAGACTAAGTTAAAGTACAGACATACATCCTCTCACGTAATGGCACAAGCCATTAAACATATATGGCCTGAAGCAAAGCTTGCTATTGGGCCTGCAATTGAGAATGGATTCTATTACGATATAGACTTAGATTACCATATAACTGAAGAGGACTTTCCAAAGATCCAAAAGGAAATGAAGAAGATCATCAGTGCAGCATATCCTTTGGAATGTTTTACGTTGGAAAGAGATGAAGCTTTAAGCTATATGGAAGAGGAAAATGAACCTTATAAGGTGGAACTTATAAAGGATCTGCCGGAAGATGCTGTTATTTCCTTTTACAGACAAGGAGATTTTACAGACCTTTGTGCAGGTCCTCACCTTGATAATACAAATCAGATAAAAGCCATAAAGATTATGAGCGTGGCAGGAGCATACTGGCGAGGAAATGAAAAGAATAAAATGCTCCAAAGGCTTTACGGCATATCTTTTCCTACAGTGGAGGAATTGGATGATTACCTTGAAAAACTGGAGGAAGCAAAGAGGAGGGACCACAGGAAAATCGGAAAAGAGATGGATCTGTTCCTCATTAGAGAGGAGGGGCCCGGCTTTCCTTTCTTCATGCCAAAGGGCATGATTATTAGAAATCACTTGGAGGAATTTTGGAGAAAAGAGCATGAGAAGAGAGGCTACAGCGAAATAAAGACTCCCCTTATTCTTTCAGAGGAGCTATGGAAAACTTCAGGTCACTATGAGCACTATAAAGATAATATGTACTTCACAAAAATAGATGACATGGATTACGCTGTTAAGCCCATGAACTGCCCCGGGGCAATGCTGACCTATAAAAGAAAACTGTATTCCTACAGAGATTTCCCCATGAGGATAGGGGAGCTGGGACAGGTTCACAGGCATGAACTTTCAGGAGCTTTACACGGGCTCATGAGAGTGAGAACTTTTACTCAGGACGATGCTCACATCTTCTGTCTGCCTGAACAGATGAGGGAAGAAATCTTGGGAGTTTACAACTTTATAGATTATGTCTACAAGGTGTTTGGATTCAAGTATCATATAGAGTTGTCCACAAGGCCTGAAAACAGCATGGGGTCCGAAGCCGAATGGGATATGGCTGAAAATGCTTTGAAGGATGCCATGGAATCTGCCGGTGCCGATTACGTTATAAATGAAGGGGACGGTGCATTTTACGGCCCTAAACTGGATTTTCATCTTGAAGACTCAATAGGAAGGACGTGGCAGTGCGGCACTATTCAGCTGGACTTTCAAATGCCTCAAAGGTTTGATCTGACATACACAGGTATGGACGGTGAAAAGCACAGGCCTATTATGATACACAGAGTAATTTTCGGATCCATTGAAAGGTTTATAGGAATACTTACAGAGCATACTGCGGGGAAGTTTCCTCTGTGGCTTGCTCCTGTGCAGGTCAGACTGTTAACGGTAACGGAAAAGTTTAATGATTATGCAAAAACGGTGGAGGCTTCTCTTAAAGAACAAGGCATAAGAGCGGAATCCGATTTGAGAAACGAAAAGATAGGCTACAAGCTGAGAGAAGCAAGAAACGAGAGAGTAAACTATCTGGGAGTCATAGGGGAAAGGGAGATGGGTAATAAAACCTTGACCGTAAGGTCCTCAAAAGAAGGGGAGCTTGGAGAAATGCCTCTGGAAGACTTTAAAGATAAATTGTTAAATGAAATCGTAAAGAAGGAACTGTAATTGAAAGGTATTTTTGCAAAACGTATTAAAGGTGTAGAGCTTTTAGATCATAAGAATACGAAGAACATGAAGACAGAACCTATCAGCTTGCCTGATAAGGTTTATCTTTCCATGGTGCAGCATATTGGTTTAAGGTGCAATCCTGTAGTTTCAGAAGGTGATCATGTGGATGTAGGCCAGCCTGTAGGTGACACAGATGTGGTCTTCAGCGCACCTATTCATGCAAGCGTATCGGGGACTGTTGTTAAGATTGAAAAAATTATGTCCATAATGGGCAGCATGGATCGCCATGTGGTAATAGAAGCAGATGGTAAACAGACTATGTGGGAGGGAGTGAAGCCTCCTGTAGTTACTGATACAGACAGTTTCATCAAGGCAATAAGGGCCAGCGGAATAGTTGGATTGGGAGGCGCCGCGTTTCCTGTAAGTGTTAAGTACAGTCCAAAGAATCTTGAACTTGTAGATTCTCTTGTGGTTAACGGCGCTGAATGTGAGCCCTATATAACCTCTGACTATAGAGCTATGCTGGAGGACACTGAATATATTATTGAAGGTATAGAAAGCGTGATGAAGTGGCTTAACCTAAGACGGTGCTATATAGGAATAGAGGATAATAAACCGGAAGCTTTAGCCAAGTTCTTTAAGGCTTTAGAAGGAAAGTACCACATAAAGGTGGTAATTTTAAAGTCCAGATACCCTCAAGGTGCCGAGAAAATTATAATTAAAGAAACAACAGGAAAGGTTCTGCCTCCCGGCAAGCTCCCTGCGGATATTGGAGTGCTGGTTTCCAATGTGGCCACAGTAGGATTTATAGGGAAATATATGCAGACAGGAATTCCTTTAATAGAGAAGAGAATAACAGTTGACGGAGGTGCTGTAACCACGCCGAGAAATTTGCTGGTACCTTTAGGCACACCTATTTACAAGATAATAGAAGCTTGTGGGGGATACAAGGAGAAACCGTCTAAAATACTTATGGGAGGACCCATGATGGGAAGAGCCATTTACCATGACGGCAAGCCTCTTATAAAGAACAACAATGCTATATTGGCCCTTACCGAGAAGGAAGCTTTTATAGAATGGGAATCGCCTTGTATAAATTGCGGGAGGTGCATAAGGGCATGTCCCACAAATCTAATGCCTGTTTTGCTTAACAGGGCATATTACAATAATGATTTTATGGAGATGAAGAGACTTAATGTTCAGGCCTGTATAGGTTGCGGATGCTGTTCTTATGTATGCCCTTCAAAGAGGATGTTGAATATGGTCCATTCCTTAGGGAAAAGCAAGCTTAAAGAAATGGAGAAGAAACAGTAAGTGGAGAATATGCGTTACGGCAACTTGATTATTGCACACTCCCCACATATAGATGCAGGGATAACTACTCAGAAGATCATGGGACATGTGATCATCGCACTTTTGCCTGCCCTTGTAGTCTCGGGATTTATATTTGGAATGAGAGCTATTCTCCTAACCTTAGTTTGCATAGTATTTTGCATACTGTTTGAAAGCTTGTTTTTGAGAGTTACAGGGAGGCAGGACAGCATCAACGATTTAAGCGCCGTGGTGACAGGGATGCTTCTTTCATTTAATCTGCCATCCTCTCTTCCTTTTTGGCAGGCTATCATTGGCTGTTTTTTTGCCATAGTTGTGGCTAAACAGATCTTTGGAGGCATAGGAAACAACTTCGTAAATCCTGCAATTTTAGGAAGAGTAGTGCTTCTCATATCCTTCCCTTCAACTATGACCTCCTGGCCTTTACCTAAAACGGGATTTTTACATTCCGATATGGCAACAGGGGCCACACCGCTTTATGAGCTTTCAAAGGGAAATTTGGAGAATCTCCCTAATTTCTCAGAGATGTTCATAGGCCTTCACGGCGGCTCTTTAGGGGAAACAGGGGCGTTGGCCATACTTCTGGGAGGCGGATTTTTGCTCTTTACAAGGATAATAACTCCCCAGATTCCTCTTGTATTTCTGGGAACCATGGGTTTGGTGGCAATTGTTTTTGGTCAAAATCCACTCTTTCATATACTTGCAGGCGGTGCAATGCTGGGAGCTTTCTTTATGGCCACAGATTATACAACAGCGCCTCTTACTTCAAAAGGGAAGATTATTTTTGCCATAGGATGCGGGTTTTTAACCATGATGATAAGGCTTTTCGGTGCATATCCTGAAGGTGTTTCCTTTGCAATACTGTTTATGAATATTTTAACTCCTCATATAAACAGATTGACTGAGCACAAAGTGGAGGGGGTGGCATGATGGTAAAGAAACTGATGCCTGTAATTGTGCTGACAGTAATCTGTCTTGTAGCAACTGCCACACTGGTAGGTACTTACGGCTTGACCAAGCCTGTAATAGAAAAGAATAATGCTTTGAGAGCAGACAGAGCAAGGGTGGAAGTCCTTGAAATATCAGGTAATCAAGGTTTTGAAAGCTATAGTTACGATGAGATTAAAAAAATGGCCAAAGGCAAATTGCCTGAAGGCACTGTTGAAGTATATGTTGCAAAGAACAATCTGGGAATGGTTATAACCACTGAAGACAGAGGTTTCGGAGGCAGCCTTCTTGTAATGACAGGAATAGATAAAAAGGGAAGAATCAGAGGCATAAAGGTTGTAGACCACAACGAAACTCCAGGCCTTGGAACAAAAGCCATGACAAAGGAGTTTTTCAGCCCCTATCTTTTTAAAAAGGAAATAGATAACAGGAGTGAAGCCTCTGATGATGTAAGGGTAGATGGAATCACAGGAGCAACAGTAACTTCTGAGGCTGTGTACAGAGCAGTAGTTAAAGCGCTTACTGTCTATGAACTTATAGGAGGTATTCAGGATTGAACAATATAATTACCAAGGAAAGACTTGATATTGTTCTTAATGGGGTCATAAAGGAGAACCCTGTTCTTGTGCTGCTTTTAGGAATGTGTCCTTCTCTTGCAGTTACTACAAACGGCGTTAACGGATTGGGAATGGGGCTGTCGGTGCTGTTCGTTCTTTGCTGTTCCAATGTGGCAGTTTCACTTCTTAAGAATTTTATTCCCGAACAGGTGAGAATTCCGTCATATATTGTAATAATTGCCAGCTTCGTAACTATATTGGGATTATTTTTAAAGGCATATCTGCCCCTTTTAGATAAAGCTTTAGGAATTTATATTCCTCTCATAGTAGTTAATTGTATTATTCTGGGAAGGGCTGAAATGTTTGCATCAAAGCGGAATGTAATGGATTCCTTTATGGATGCAATAGGCATGGGCTTTGGGTTTACTTTGGCTCTTTTAATCATAGGTTCAATCAGAGAGCTTCTTGGTGCCGGTACCTGGTTTGGACTTACAGTCACCGCCAATTTTATGGAGCCCATGGCCATATTCATGCTGGCACCGGGAGGATTTTTCGTCCTGGGATGCCTTATTGCAATTGTAAACGGAATTACCAGGTACAGGGGCAAACAGCCGGAAAAAGCAGGTTGTGAAGGGTGCTCTGCTTGTCAAGGTCAAACAGGGGAGGCTGAATAATGAAGGAAATGGCATTCATTTTAACAAGTATGGTACTTGTGGATAATCTGGTTCTTACCAAGTTTTTGGGAATCTGCCCATTCCTTGGAGTGTCTAAAAAAATGGATTCGGCCTTGGGTATGTCCTACGCAGTAATTGCCGTAATGGTTCTTGCCACTGCCGCCACCTGGCCTATTTACAATTATTTGCTTGCACCTTTTGGGCTTGAGTATCTTGAAACCATATTATTTATCCTGGTAATTGCGGCTTTGGTTCAGATGATAGAGATGGGCCTTAAAAAGTATGCGCCTTCACTTCATAAAAGTCTGGGTGTCTATCTGCCTTTAATAACTACAAACTGTGCAGTTTTAGGTATTGCTATTTTAAACATAGACAATGGTTATTCCTTCGTGAACTCTCTTGTTAATGCCTTCGGAGGAGGAGTAGGTTTTTTAGTGGCCCTGGTACTTTTTTCGGGAGTCAGAAGGCAGATCGAAAGGAGCAATATCCCGCTTGCTTTCAGAGGCATACCTGCCACCATGATAGCAGCGTCCATACTTGCCATGGCCTTTATGGGCTTTACAGGAATAGTTGAAGGAATGTTTTTATAGGAGGGGAAAGTATTGCCGGGTTGGCTTATTGGGATTATTTCAGTTGCATTATTGGGACTTCTTTTAGGAGTTGTGCTTACTGTTGCCGCAAAGCTTTTTAAGGTGAAGTCAAATCCTCTTACTGACAAGGTAAGGGAGGAGCTTCCGGGAATCAACTGTGGAGCTTGCGGCTATGTGGGCTGTGATTCCTATGCCGAAGCTCTTACTAAGCAGGAGGGGGTGGAACCTAACCTTTGTACTCCGGGAGGGGAATCCGTTGCCAGAAAGATCTGTGAAATCCTGGATATTCCTTTTTCCCAGATGTTGGCAAAGCATGCTGTTTTGCGCTGTGCAGGTTCCCTTGACCATACCACCTATGTAATGGACTGGCAAAGCGTTAACTCTTGCGCCGCCAATAAAACCTTTTACAGAGGCAGAAGCTCCTGTTATCAGGCTTGTTTAGGATATGGGGATTGTGTTCTGGCATGCCCTTTTGATGCTATTCAGATTGTAAACGGCATAGCAGTTGTCAACAGGAATAGATGTACAGGCTGCGGAATATGTGTGGATGTATGCCCCAATAATCTTTTTATGCTGACCACAGGCGAAGATCTGGTATATGTTGCCTGCAGTTCTCACGCAAAGGGGAAGGATACAAGGAAAGGCTGCACTACAGGATGTATTGCCTGCAACCGATGTGTAAAGGCTTGTAAGTTTGATGCCATTACAATTAATCACAATCTGGCAGTCATAGACCAGGGAAAGTGTACTCAATGCGGAGATTGTATTCCTGTCTGTCCTGTAAAGATTATTAAAAGGATAGGAGTTCCATGTGATGATTAGGGATGATAAAAAAGAGTATTACAGAAGCGGTATATACTTATGTACTGCAGATACAAGTTTAGAAGCTGATATTTTAGAATCAAAGCTTTTCTCTGAAGGGGTGCCCGTAATAAGAAAGTATATAGGCGCCAGCAACTTTCTGGAAATCGCCATGGGCCAAAGTCTGACTTATCCCATAGAGCTGTACGTGCCGGAAGAGATGTTGGAAGATGCTTTAAACATAATTGTTCCTGTACCTTTAGAAGATGATGACTACTCTTTATAATATACGAAAGTGTTGACAGTGTACTATATCATATAGTACACTGTTTTTGTATTATTATAGAAAGTAATGGGAAGTGGTTATGTTTCAATTAGATACAAAAAGCAGAAGAACAATTTATCAGCAAGTAGTTGATAATGTGAAGGAATTAATTCTTTCAGGAGTATTAAAGGAAGAGGAACAGCTTCCTTCAGTTAGAGAGTTGTCAAAGCTCCTTACTGTGAATCCAAACACAGTTTTAAAGGCCTATAGGGAACTTGAGTACGAAGGTTACGTCTATAGTACTGTAGGACAAGGTACCTTTGTGCAAAAAAGACAGAAGGGGAAGGTTGATGAAGAACTTCTGTTTAATGGTAGACAGAGCCTGGAAAATGGTATAAAAGAACTACTATATGCAGGCTTATCAGAAGAGGACACTCTAAAAGAGGTAAATATTATTTTAGAGAAATTCAGGAAGGGGACGGGAAGTAAATGATTACCATTACAAATCTGACTAAAAGGTTTGAGGATTTTGAAGCCTTGTCGAAGCTTGATATGAATGTAAAAAAAGGCTCCATCTACGGTCTTGTAGGGACAAACGGAGCAGGAAAGACCACTGTGATCAAACATGTGACAGGTGTTTTAAGGGGAGATTCAGGGGAAGTTATGATCGATGGAGAGCCTGTATATAATAATGTAAGTGAGAAAAAGAGGATAGGCTACGTTCAAGATGAGCTTTATTTCTTGGGGAATTACTCTTTTAAGGAGATGGGACGGTTTTATAAGAATATTTATAAAACTTTCAATGAAGATAGATTCAAAGAGATGGTAAACAACTTTGACCTTGATTTAAATTTAAAGCTTTCCAGGTTTTCTAAAGGTATGCAGAAACAGGCAGCCTTTATATTAACCTTATGTACAATGCCTGATTACCTTATTCTGGATGAACCTATTGACGGCCTTGATCCAATCATAAGAAAGCTGGTTTGGAAGTATATAGTTAAGGATGTGGCAGAAAGGGAGATGACAGTCCTGGTATCCTCACACAACTTAAGGGAGATGGAGGATATCTGCGACAGCATCGGAATAATATCAAAAGGCAGGATGATAATCGAAAGGGATCTTGATGAATTAAAGAGCGACATCCATAAAGTCCAAGCAGCCTTTAAAGATGAAGGGATTGAGAAAGAAGTTCTTAAAGATTTAAAGGTGGTTCACAAAGAAAGAAGAGGTTCTGTGGGCCTATACATAATAAGAGACAAAAAAGAAAAGGTGGAGAAAGCCTTTAAAGATACAAATCCTGTAATATTTGACATGTTGCCCTTAAGCCTTGAAGAAATATTTATTTATGAGATGGGAGGTGGAGAAGATGAAATCGAAGCAATCCTATCTTAGTATTTCATCACCTCTTATACTGGAGAATTTAAAGAGATTCTGGTCTCTTGCTGTTTTAAGCTTTTTAGGATATTTCGTATCGGGAATTATTCCGCTTTTCCTTACATATGATGTGGTGGAGCATTCCTTTCAGCCTGCAAGATATCTGATCATAAGTATGCTGTCAAATAACTATTTTCCATACATGGCTCTATCCTTAATAGTGCCTGTTATAGGGGCTGTTATATTGTATAGATTTTTACACAACACCGCTTCAGTAACCATGATTCACTCTCTTCCTTTAACGAGAGCGCAAATCTTTAACAGTAACTTTATATCAGGGATAGTGCTCATATTTATACCTTTGATTTTAACGTTTTTAATACTGCTTATGATGTCAAAGCCTGTATATGACAATATGGACCTTTCAGTAAATCTGTTCTCAAGAGCTTTGATTTTGGCCTGGTTCTTTAAGGCTGTGATTATAAATTTGTTCGTATACTTAGTAAGCATATTTTCAGGTATTATTTCTGGAAATACTGCTATGCATATGTTCTTGGCATTCTGGTTTAACTTCCTTCTGCCCAGCTTATATGGAATTGCTATTGCATATTTTAACAAGTTCCTTTTAGGCTTTGATTCAAGAAGCCAGCTAGGTGATGTGGCCATGAGCCTTGTGCCTTATCTTAAGGCAATCAGCAGCCAAGAACCATATTCTCTTTTGCTTCTTACTTACTATTTCGTTTTAATGGTGGTTATCCTCGTATCTTCTGTAATTCTTTACCATAAAAGAAAACTTGAAAGATCGGGAGACTCTTTAGTATTTAAAGTATCTATAATAGTAATAAGTTACCTTATCGCCTTTTATGGAATGACCGCAACTTCATTTTCCTTTGATGTTGTAGGTGCAGGCTTTCAAGGGTTCTTAAAATCAAATGGTGCCTTTTACTTAGGCCTTTTCATTGGAATATTCATCTTCTTCTTTATAGGGAGAATGATAGTAACTAAGTCTACAAGAGTTTTAAATAAAAGTGGGTTTAAGCAGCTTTTAATATATTTAGTCATAGCCTTACTTTTCGTAGCATCAGTAGATTTAGATTTAACGGGGTTTGAAAAGAGAGTTCCGCAACTTAAGACCATTAAACAAATCGAGCTATTAGGTTTTACCTCTATAGAGAGCTCATCAAGATATGATGAAATCTTCTTTGTAGAAGGAGGAAACTTAGGTAATTATAATCAAAAAACTTTGTTTACTGAAGCTAAAGATTTAGAAAAACTTGTAGCTATACATAAAAACATGATAAGTGAAGGGAAAAAGAGCAATCTTAAGGGTAGAGACTATAGGATATCTGTCTATTATGAAAAGAATAATGGATTGCCTTTAAAGAGAGCTTACACGGTGTCCTATGAATACTTAGTAAATTCAAAAGAGTTTAAAGACCTTTATGAATCAAAAAGCTATAAGGACTTTTACTCTTTTAAGAATCTTTTAGTAAAAATGCCTTCCTCCATCGCTTTTTATAATGAATATTTAATGGATGTAACTGAAAACCAATACAGTTATTCCGTTATTGATAATAAAGATGAAATAGAAACTCTTATGGAAGCTTTAGAGATGGACTATCAAGAAAGAACGTGGCAAGAGCACCTTGACAATAAAGGTATTTATGGATTTATAGAGCTTTCCTTTGATAGTAAAGAGCTTAAGAACCTTTCACAGGATAACCAATATTCTTATGTTATAAGGGAGAAGGGCTTTAGCGTTATGAATTTTCCTGTAAGAAAGACAGATGCTCATACTATAAAATGGATGGAGGATATGGACTATGGTGAAACTATGACTATAGATCCTTTGGATATTGAGAAAATTACTATATATAATAGAATAGATTGGGAAGACGGGGAAGCTACTACCATAACGGATAAAGAAGAAATTAAAGCTTTCATTGACAGTATCATAAGAGAACCGGAGGATTATTCAAACTACAAGTATGGTATAATCACCTTTAAACAAGCAGCACCTTATTCTACTAAATTTTATGACTACCTTTTACATTCAAGACCTGACATAATAGATGGTGCAAGTACGTTTACAGTAGACAGAGAGATTTTCTTTGATATGGGAAGGAGTTAAATATATGAATGAAGAGGAAAATGTAAGGTATTATACGGTTCCCGAAAAGAAGAAAGGAAAGGGCGTTAAGAATGCAGTCATCATAATAGGTGTGATTTTTGCCGGCCTTATCCTTTTGAGCTTAACCATGAGTTATTCCATAGACAAACTGTTTACAGGCTTAGGTATTTCAGAGACGGCTTCAGGTGAAATAGAACTGCCTCATCATGAATATATAGCCCAGGTCAATGTGGAGGGGACTATTCAAAAAAGCAACAGTGATACCTTTGGGATTCCTTATGGCTATCAGCATATTTGGACTATGAATTTAATAAATGACCTTATAAATGACAGTAACAATAAAGGCCTTATTCTCTTTGTGGACTCACCCGGCGGGACTATATATGAGTCCGATGAATTGTATTTAAGGTTGTTGGAGTATAAGAACTCAGGAAAGCCAATATATGCTGTTATGGGAAGTATGGCTGCTTCAGGAGGTTACTACATAAGTGTACCTTCAGATAAAATATGGGCAAACAGAAATACTTGGACAGGATCCATTGGTGTTACTCTTGGGACTTACATAGAAATTACTGAGCTGTTAGATAAGTATGGCATTAAAACGGATACTATTACATCGGGGAAGAATAAAGCCATGGGTTCTGAGTTTGTTAAGATGAGCGATGATCAAAGGGCTATTTTACAGACTCTGGTAAATGAAGCTTATATGCAGTTTGCCGGGATTGTGGCCACAAACAGAAACATCCCTATGGATAAAACCTTAGAGATAGCAGATGGCAGAATTTACTCTGCAAGTCAAGCTAAAGACCTTAACCTTATAGATGAAATAGGCACAAGAGATGATGCATATTTTGATATGCAAGGTGAATATAATCTTAAGGATATACCTTTAGAGAATTTCAAATATAAGACTGCAAGATGGTTTCCTGCTTTGTTAGGCTCTTTAAATAAGAAGGATTCAAGCGATTTATCTGTTATTAAAGAGCTAATGGACCATAATAAAACCTTGACACCTATGTACATGGCAGAAATTATTTAAATACCTGACCTTAAATATAATCCTTGACAACAGGGCAATTTTTAATGTATATTGCTAAGTGTCAAGGATTTTTGCTTTACACCTATAACAGGAGGAGATGAAGTTTGAGAAATGTAGCCAGAATCAGCCTGCTTCTTGATTTTTATGAAAAGCTTCTCCCTGAGAGGCAAAAGGAAGCCATAAGGTTATATAACGAAGAAAACTTTTCCTTGTCTGAAATAGCTGAGCTGTTTGGAATATCAAGACAAGGTGTTCACGATGCTATTAGGAAGGGCGAAACAGCTTTAACCGGCTATGAGGAAAAGCTGGGTTTTCTTAGGCTGATGGAAGTTCACGGTAAAGCGGTGGAAGACTTGAAGAATTTGGCTCTGCAAATTAAGGAAAAGGACAAGGCAATTCCTTCTGAAAAGTTGTTGGAGGGGCTTAAGAAAGTAATTGAAGCCTTGGATAAACAGGAGAACTGAAAATGGCATTTGAAGGTTTACAGGATAAGCTGGCCCTGACTTTTAAGAATTTAAGGGGAAAGGGTGTATTAACTGAAAAGGATGTAGATGAAGTAATGCGAGAAATTCGTTTAGCCTTACTTGAAGCTGATGTTAACTTCAAGGTGGTTAAGGAATTTGTGGAAACGGTTAGGGAAAAAGCTTTAGGCCGGGAGGTTCTAAAAAGTTTAAATCCGGCCCAGCAGGTTATTAAGCTTGTTAATCAAGAGCTTATTACTTTAATGGGAGGAACTAACAGTAAACTGACTTATTCCCCAACAGGATTTTCTGTTTATATGCTGGTGGGACTTCAGGGAACAGGTAAAACTACAACGGCAGGAAAGCTTGCCTACTACCTTAAAAAAGAAGGGAAAAACCCTATGCTGGCAGCCCTTGATATATACAGGCCCGCAGCCATAGAGCAGTTGAAACTTGTAGGAAAAGCTGTGGACACTCCTGTATTTTCCATGGAGGATGAAAAGGACCCTGTAAAAATAGGAGAGAGGGCAATTACAGAAGCAAGGAAAAAAGGACTTAATGCTGTTATTCTGGATACGGCAGGAAGACTTCAGATAGATGAAGAGTTGATGGAGGAGCTTTCAAGACTTAAAAAAGCGTGTAAACCTCACGAAATACTTTTGGTAGTGGATGCTTTAACAGGGCAAGATGCGGTAAATGCTGCAGAGGGCTTCAATGAAAGACTGGGAATCGACGGTATTATAATGACGAAGCTTGACGGCGATTCAAGAGGAGGAGCCGCTCTTTCTACGAAAAAAGTAACGGGAAGACCCATAAAATTTGCGGGAATAAGTGAGAAGCCCGATGGCTTGGAACCTTTCCATCCCGAGAGAATGGCAAGCCGTATCTTAGGAATGGGGGACATGCTGAGCCTTATTGAAAAGGCGGAAGAAAGCTATTCTGAAGAAGCGGCCAAAGAGATGGAAAAGAAGATGCGTAAAAACGAATTTACGCTGGAGGATTTTCTCGATCAAATGGGTCAGATTAGGAAAATGGGCGGTCTTGCAAAGATAGTGGACATGCTTCCCGGCCAGAGGAACAAAGGACAGGAAATAGATACAGATGAGGGTGAAAGAGAATTTAAAGCCATGGAAGCCGTTATCCTTTCAATGACAAGGGAGGAGAGAGAAAAGCCATCTGTTTTAAACGCTTCCAGAAGGAAAAGGATTGCTCAAGGTTCAGGTCAGCCTGTATCAAGAGTAAATACATTGATTAAAAGACACGATGAAATGAAGAAGATGATGAAACAGTTTTCATCGGGGAAAATGAATAAACGATATAAAGGAGCAGGCCTTCCTTTTTAGGGCAGGTCTCCATTATATAGATATTTAAACTAATAAAAGGAGAAAAAAGTAAATGGTAAAGATCAGATTAAAAAGAATGGGTGCTCACAAGAAGCCTTTTTACAGGATAGTTGTAGCCGATTCAAAAAGCCCAAGAGACGGCAGGCTTATTGAGGAAATAGGGACCTACAATCCTATGGTGGAGCCTGCTGAAATTGTGATTGATTCGGAGAAAGCAAAGAAATGGCTGGCAAATGGCGCACAGCCAACAGAAACCGTTAAGGGCCTGATGAAAAAATCAGGAGTGCTGTAAAGGGAAACAGGTGAGATGAATGACTGAACTGGTTTTGGCTATGGCACGGGCTCTTGTAGATAACCCGGATGCTGTAAGCGTTAAAGAGAAACATGAAAAAACCACAATTATCATTGAACTTAAAGTGGCACCTTCCGACATGGGAAAAGTGATCGGCAGACAAGGCAGAATCGCGAAAGCCATCAGGACTGTGGTGAAGGCTGCTTCCAATAAAGATGATATGAAAGTTATTGTGGAGATAGTTGAATAAATGGATGGAATCTTAATAGGCAGGATTGTTAATACCGTAGGCCTTAAGGGTGAGGTGAAGGTACTTTCTTATGCAGAGAGCAACAGCCGCTTTCAAAGCCTCCCCTGTATCTTTACGAAGGATAAGGAATTTGAAATAAGTGATTGTCGTTTTCACAAGGCAAACGTAATCCTTAAATTGAAAGGAATAGACAATCTGAAAGATGCCGAAAGCCTTAAGGGTGAGGATATCTATTTTAAAGAAGAGTTTTTGGAAGAACTGCCTCAGGATAATTACTATGTAAGAGATCTTATAGGCTTAAAGGTTGTCTTTAAGGACGGCAGTGAAGCAGGCATCATAAAGGATGTCCTAAAGGGAGGAGCCCAGGATTTATTGGAGATCGAAATGAGAGAGAAGACTGTTCTTCTGCCCTTTGTAGGAGAATTTGTTCCAAGGGTGGATATGGAGAAAAAGCAGATAATTATCGATCCGCCTCCCGGTCTTTTGGAGCTTTAAATGAAAATTACTATCTTAACAATTTTCCCGGAAATGTTCTCTGCCGTATTTAACAACAGCATGTTAAAGCTGGCTTGTGAAAAAGGGTTGCTTGCTGTTGATGTTATAGATATTAGGGAATTTACAAAGGATAAGCATAAAAAGGTTGATGATACACCCTTTGGAGGGGGAGCGGGCATGGTGATGATGGCCCAGCCTGTTTTTGATGCCCTTAAGAAGGTTAAATCAAAGGGGCAGGGACTGATTTATATGTCACCTAAGGGAAAGGTAATTGATGAGGAGTATTTGAGAGCTTTATCAAAAAGAGATGAAATAACCATACTCTGCGGCCATTATGAGGGAGTTGACCAAAGGATTCTTGACTATTTTAAAGCCGAGGAAGTTTCCATAGGCGATTATGTGCTTACAGGAGGAGAACTGCCTGCTATGGTGTTAATCGATTCCATGGCAAGATTTATCGAAGGCGTTCTTAAGGGCAATGAAAGTGTGGAGGAGGAATCCTTATATATGGGACTTTTGGAATACCCTCATTATACAAAACCAAGAGAGTATGAAGGCTTAAAGGTACCGGAGGTTCTTTTTTCAGGGAATCACAAGGAGATAGAGGACTGGAAATTTGAAGAGTCATTAAGGCTGACAAAGAAAAGGCGGCCGGACTTGTTTGAAAGATATTTGGAAGATTATGAAAAGCATTTAAGCAAGGCAAAGAAAAAAATTGTAGAAAAGATAAGAAATGAATCTTAAGCGAAATATTGTAGTTGTAGTATTCTTCATAGTGGCAGCAAGCCTTGGAATTATTATTTATGTGGTTCCGGGAATACTTGATGCCTTTACAAAAACCTTTGTTGCCTCCTATGACACATTTCAGGTAACGGATGACGCAGATTTTTATATTGTAAGGGAAGAAAGCGTATATTTGGCAAAAAGCGAAGGAAAGCTCAGTTACTATTTCGAACAGGGAGAAATGGTTAGAAAGGATACACAGATTCTAAAGGTTCACCCATCACAAGTTCCTGAAGCCTATAAAGAAGATGTGTATAAAGACTTAAGGACTGATTTGGGACAAGGGGCTAAGGTGCAGGGAAGCTATTTGGCTGAAGCAAGCGGAATAATAAGTTACTATATTGACGGCTATGAATACTTCTTTCGACCTGAAAACCTGGAAGGAATAACTTACGAGAACATTCCAAAGACTTTAAGAGAGCCTGTAAATTTATCAAGAGAGTATACTTTAACGGAAGAGCCTCTCTATAAAGTAACAAGATATCAAAAGTGGTACTTGCTTTCCTTCGCAAAGCCGGACAGCATAGGCAAGTACGAAATAGGTAAAACCGTTACCTTATACCTTCCAAAAGGAGACATAAGAGGGGAAATTGTTGAAATCACACCTTCGGGGGAAAGATATAAAATTGTAATCTCAACTAATATGTATTATCCTGACTTTTCTGTTATAAGAAAGGTAGGAGCAGTTGTTCTGTCTTCAGACTATAAAGGCATATTAGTACCAAATGACTCCATAACAGTGAATGAAGGTAAAACTGGAGTCTATATAATTAATAAAAGAAAACAGAAGGTGTTCACAGAAATAAAAGTTCTGGCATCGGACGGTATAACAAGCTGTATAGAGGTTGAAAGCTTTATAGACGAAAATGGTATAAAGGTAGACACAGTTGACATATATGACACAATTGTAAGGAGGCCCAATTGAATAGTATAGAAAAAAACCTGAAAGAGGTTATGAGGAGAATTGGAGAAAGTGCTAAAGCTGCTTTCAGAAATCCTGAAGATATACTGTTGGTAGGAGTAACTAAAACAAGAACAGCGGAAGAAATTAACGCTGCAATAGATGCAGGTCTTACTGATATAGGCGAAAACAAGGTTCAGGAACTGATTTCAAAGTACGATTTTGTGAAGCCCTGTCGTTGGCATATGATTGGACATTTACAGACAAACAAGGTAAAATATATTGTAGACAAAGTGGTGATGATTCATAGTGTAGACAGCACAAATCTGGCATCTGAGATAAATAAAAGATGTAAAAACAAGAAGATCACTATGGACATTCTGATCCAAATCAATCTAGGCATGGAAGAGGCGAAGGGCGGTGTTTCGCCCGGGGAAGCAGAGCCCCTCATTTGTGAGATCCTTGAGAAGTGTGAAAACGTAACTGTTAAAGGACTGATGATTATTCCGCCTGCTTCAGAGGATATTAATGTAACCAAAGGTTATTTCAGAGAGCTTAAGCAGCTGTTTGACAGTTTACAGTCCATGGGCGATGAGAGGCTGGCTTTACAGTATCTGTCAATGGGGATGTCACAGGATTATGAAGAGGCTGTTTTAGAAGGAGCAAATATTGTAAGGGTAGGTACATCTATATTCGGTCCAAGGAATATGGCGTGAAGGAGGGGCAGGTATGGGTCTTTTAAAGAATTTAAAAGAGCTGGTAGGAATTGAAGAGATAGATGAGGTGACTGAAGAGGAAGTTTCCAAAGAATTGAAGGAGCTGAAATCTCAAGGTAACACCTTTGAGCAGCAAAAGCCTGAAGGTGAAAGAGAACAAAAGGGATTTATGCAGAGGGGAGATATTAAAACTTCTCTTAAGACTCAAGGGATTGGAACAACTAATCCTTTCAGACTTGTGGTCATTGAGCCAAGAGGCTTTGAAGACTGTCCCAAGCTTGTAGACAACCTTAAGGCCAGAAAGCCTGTAATAATTAATCTGGAAAATCTGGAGCAGGACATCGCCAGAAAGATATTTGATTTTTTAAGCGGAGCCACCTATGCTTTAAATGGGAATGTGCAAAAGGTAGCCAACGATATTTTTGTATTTGCCCCTGAAAATGTAGATATTGCAGGGAATATGGAAGGTAAAGGATTGGATTTTGACGGAAATCCAAAGAGCCTGTGGAGGTAAATCGCTATGATCACTCCTTTAGATATTCAGGAGAAGGAATTTCCAAAAGGTGTAAGAGGCTATAAAGAAGAAGCAGTAGATGAATTTCTTGACCTGATTACTATTGACTATGAAGAGGTTTTAAGGGAAAACGAAGCTTTAAAGCAGGAACTGGAAAGGCTGAAGGCTGACCTTACCAAGTATTCGAGTACTGAAAATGCAGTGTTGGAGACTCTTGAGGCCGCCAAATCCCTAATGGGAGATATATCCTCCTCAGCGGAAAGAAGGGCTGAAATACTTTTGAAGAATGCAGAGCTTGATGCGGAAATAGTGTTAAGGGAAGCAAAGGAGGGAGTAGAGAAGCTTAACGAAGAAAATAGAAACCTTAATCAACGGTTGGAAAAATTCAGAACACGCTATAGAAATCTTTTGGAATCGGAGCTTGACAGATTTGAGACTTTAAGTGAAGAACTGTTCAAGGAATTATCAGTTTCAGAAATAGATTTCAAGGATACTGAAAGTCACGACTTTAAAAAGAAAGGGACCATCTCAAAGGAAGATGATCCTATAGATATGGGGAAAACTTTAGTTATAGGTTCTGATGTTTAATATGCGAAGCCTGAATTTCTATCTTATTATTATTGGTGCCATACTTATTCTTGATCAGACAGGGAAGTATTTAATTATTAAAACCATGACCTGGGGACAGTCTGTCCCTGTTTTTTTAAATGTTTTTCATATTACATATGTTAGAAACACAGGAGCGGCTTTTTCCAGTTTGCAGGACCAAAGGTGGCTTCTGATTTCCGTTACTTCTCTTGTAATACTTATAATATTCTCTTACATTATAAAAAGATATAAATTCGAGTCCGTAAGTCTTCTTGTAAGCTTTGCCCTTATAATAGGAGGGGGCATAGGCAATTTAACAGACAGAATTCGCTTTGGATATGTGGTGGATTTTCTTGACTTTCGTATCTGGCCTGTTTTTAATATAGCGGATATTGCTGTGGTAACAGGATGTCTCCTTATGATATTTTCCCTTTTTAAAAAGGAAAGAAGAGATGGAAAATAGTACTGCCTTTATCTTCATAGCGGAAGATGATATGGAAGGCCAAAGGTTGGACAGTCTTCTTTCCGATCTGATTCCGGAGATTTCAAGGAACCGTATTCAAAGGTTGATTGAAGAAGGGAAAGTGTCCCTGAACGGAGTTATAATACTTAAAAAAAACACCCGGGTTTTTGAAGGGGATAAAATTGAGGCAATGATTTCTCCTTTGGAAGAGCCTTCTCCTGAGCCTGAAGATTTGCCCCTTGATGTTGTTTATGAGGATAAGGATATTATTATTATAAACAAGGAAAAGGGCATGGTGGTTCATCCCGGTCCCGGGAATTATAAAGGGACTCTGGTAAACGCTCTTCTTTACCATTATAAAGATCAGCTGAGCACAGTAAACGGAATACAAAGGCCCGGCATTGTCCATAGATTGGATAAAGACACAAGCGGCCTTTTAGTATGTGCCAAGAACAATGATGCTCATGAATTTTTAAACAAGGAATTTGCAGCAAGAAGAGTGAAGAAGGTTTATGAGACCATATGCCTTGATAATTTTAAAGAAGACAGGGGCGTCATAAGTGAGGGAATCAAAAGGGATGACAAAAGCAGACTGAAGATGACAGTTTCACCTGAGGGAAGGGAAGCTGTTACAGAGTATGAGGTTTTAAAAAGATTTCTAAAGTATACTTACTTGAAGGCGACCCTTATAACAGGAAGGACACACCAAATAAGAGTCCATATGGCCTATATCAAGCACCCTGTTTTAGGCGATCAATTATATGGACCAAAAAAGGATTCAGTAAACGTAAAAGGCCAGGTCCTTCATTCGAAGATTTTGGGATTCATTCATCCTGCTACAGGAGAGTATTTGGAGGTGGACAGCAGTTTACCGGATGAGTTTCTAAAAGTACTAAAAAAGTTGGAAAACATCTTTCCAACTTAATCTATTTTACTTTCGGTTCTATATAGTGAATTTTTATTGAGTTAATACAGTTTTCACAAATATAACCACCGGCAATTTTTTTGGTCAGTGTTATACGGTGGCAGAGATAACAGGCGTGCTTTTCCATATTATTTCTCCTTATAACTCTAAAAGGCCATAAGGCCAACTCAATCACCTACAGTATAAGGAAAAATATGGTAAATGTCAATTTATTACTTTTTTATGGGAACTTGTATTTCCGACACGTATTCCTCCTCTTTTTTTGTAAAACCGTAATCCACTATGTTTTTTTCTATGGAAGGACCTGAAACCTCATAGCCCTCACCCTCTATGTAAGACAGGATTTTTTCGTAATAATAGGGGAATTTATGGTATGCTCCCTTGAAAGTTATGGATGCATATTCACCTTTTTCAATAATTTCCATATTGTTGTCATATTTCTTTGATAGAATTTCTATAAAATAGTTGAAATTGTCGTAATTCCTGCCCATGATATCTTCCTTTGAAAGGGTGGTAAACACTTGCCCTTCAATAAGAAAGGATGACATGGATAGGAAGGAGCGTTTTTCCAAAAATGCTGATTTAAGCGCACTTCCATTTCCTCTGTCCTTCATGGATATAATAAATCCTCTTTTTTCAGGCAAAGTTCTTATTACTACCTTATCCAGATTAACAGAAGCTTCCTTCAGCATGTTGATTTTATTCTCAATTTTAGTTTTCATATTGGAGAGCCTGATTATGGCCTCGTCTATATCCTGGTTTTCCTGAGAGAGGAGAGAAAGAAGGTGTGCCGTATCCTGGTCTGCCATATAGGCTTTAATATCCTTGACTGAAATACCTAAGCTCTTTAAAAACAAGATTCTGCCAAGGGTGAAGAAGGACTCAAGGCTGTAGTAGCGGTAATTGTTCACAGGATCCTTCTCCGACTTAAGAAGGCCGATTTTGTCATAATACCTTAGGGTGTCTCCTGAAATACCAAAAAGCTTAGCCAGCTCTCCTATAAGAAATACTTTCCTCGTGACCAATTTAAACTCCTTACATTTTAAAAACCCTGTTAATAAAGTCCATTATAAAGTTAAGTGTAATATCATCCTTATCTTCACTTACATTATACTCTACAAGGTCCATGGAGCGTACCATTTCAGAATCCATCAGTTTCTTCACAAGGAGAATGGCCTCCTCTGAATTAGGCCCTCCCTTTACAGGAGTTCCTGTCCCCGGGACAAAGGCTTCATCTACAAAGTCTATATCAAAGCTTATATGGATATTGGAAATGCCCCGGTCTTTTATCATATCCAGAATCATATGGGCCGTTTCCTCAGGACCTTTTTTAATCACTTCAGAAGAAGAATATACTTTTAGATTTGTGTGGGAAATAAGATCCAGCTCCCCTTGGTCAAGGTCCCTTGCTCCCACAAGCCACACGTTTTCAGCGGGAACCTTTTTCCCTTTACTGTATAAATTTACCAGACTTTCGTCGCCGTAGCCCATGAGAGCAGCAAGAGGCATACCGTGAATATTGCCGCTGGGACTTGTTAAGTCGGTGTTTATATCGCCGTGAGCGTCAATCCAGATTACCGCCAAATCATTAAAGTATTTACCGATGCCGCTGATGCTTCCCAAAGCAACGGAGTGATCACCGCCTATTATAAGTGGAAAGGAGCCTTCCTTAAGGCTGTTATAAGTTCTGTCAGCCGTCTCCTCCAGCACTTCCAACAAAGGGTGATGATATTTCAGGTTTTTGCCGGTTTTCAGCTTGTCCTTTTCTTCCACATATGGAACGGCCACATCCCCTTCATCCTTTACATCATGTAAAAGGGATGATAATAAAGCCTTGATGTTGTTTTGCCTTAGCATATTGGGGGCCAATTCAGGTCCCTTTTTGTCTGAGCCGTAATAAGTGGGTACTCCGATAATATTAATATTCATCACTTTCTCCTTATATGACCTTGCTCTAAACTTATACTTACAGTATAAACATTGGAGCTGGTCCAAGGTCAAAGAAGAAAAATGATTATTTTTTGGGAATTTTCGGCTCTACAATTATATTTTTCTGCCGTGTGAAGATAACTACCCCCGGCCTTGCTCCTTGAGGCTTCTTAAGGTACCTAATAGGCATATAATCAACGGAAGCCTTTTGAGAATTCCTTAGGGCACTGTGGTATGCGGCTATTTCCGCCGCCTCTGTAATTTCCTCCTGAGTCAAGGTTTTATTTTTAGGTCTTAGAAGGACATGGGAACCGGGATAGTCCTTAACATGAAACCAGTAATCCCCGGGTTTACTTTCCTTAAAGGTGAGAAGATCATTTTCCCTGTTATTTCTTCCCACCAGAACCAGGCTCTTACTCTTTAATTCATATCTTTCAAAGTTGGCCTTTTTCTTTGAAACCATAGGTTTAACCCTTTGCTTCCTGTAATATCCGTTTTCTCTCAACTCTTCTCGTATTTCCTCAATGATATTTATATCCTCAGTCCTGTTTATAAGGTCCAGATTACCTTCAAGATACAGAAGGTCAAGCCTTGTTTCCTTTAGCTGACTGCTTTTTTCATCAATGGCCACCTTGGCCTTATGATACTTTTTATAATAGCCTTGGGCATTTTGAGAAAGGGATTTCTTTGAATCTAAAGGTATTGTAACTTTGCTGTTATCAAGATAATTCACAAGGTCAGCCTTGTGAGAGCCCTCCTCCATGAGATGAAGGTTGGAAATTATTAAATCGCCGTAAAGCTTCCAAACATCTTTATTTTCAGCTTCCCTCAACTCCTCTAAAAGTAAGAGCTGCTTTGACAGCAGTTTTTCCTTTGCCTGTTCAAGGGATTTTATAATGCTTTCCTTCTTCTGTTTCAGAATGTTAAAGGCATCCTTTTCATTGAAGTAATAATATAGCATCTCATTTACCGATTGAAAGACCTTTTTGGAATAAATACCATCATATATGGTCATGGGTACTACATGAAAATCCTTTATGCTTTTATCCTTGTCAAAATATATTGAAGGGTGGTACATATCATTTTTCAGGATATCTTTAATCTCTGTCAACACCTTCTCCAGATTTTCATAGGATATTCCTCCTTCCTTTAAAACTCTGTGAACCACCTCCTGACACAGGGAGGGGGAAAAGCCTTCCAGGCTATTCAGAAGAGTTTTTTCCAAAGGCAGTTCAGATTCAGTTATGTCTTTAATAAGTTTTGGAGTAATATTTAATATATCCTCCTTCAGTTGTAAAGGGGGAGGTGTATATAAAAGATGGGACATCACCTGCCTTTGTCTGCTCATATCAAAGGAAACACGCTTAAGGCTGTCTATTACCATGTTTGTTTCTTTATCCACCAGTACAAGGTTGCTGTGTTTTCCCATTATTTCAAAAATAAGCAGTTTTTCCTGCTTATAACCCAGACTGTCTGCAGCTTCAAGGTGAAATCTTATGATTCTGTCCTTTCCTGCCTGTTCAACAAGCTGGATTCTTGAAGGAGCAATATGCTTTCTTAAAAGCATGCAGAAGCCAAAGGGAGTATAGGGATTTTCAAAGCTTTCCTCTGTAAGGTAAATCCTGGGACTGCTTTTATTTACAGAAAGCATAAGAGACAGTTTTTTCCTGTTTCCGTTAATTAGAAGGGTGAGGCGATCGTGGTCCTGCTGCGATATCCTCTCAATTCTACCGCCTTCAATTTCCGTCTTTAATTCCTTTACCAGGGCTGACAGTACTATGCCGTCAAAGGCCATTTGATATACCTCTTTCTATAATGTATACTAAATTATGTTACCATATATTGCGTAAAATAGGAGAATTTATCATGATAAAAAGCATGACAGGCTTTGGTAAAGCTGAGTCTTCAGGCGCTCTGAAAAACATAGTGTGTGAAATTAAAGCCTTGAATTTCAGATATCTGGAAACAACAGTAAGGCTCCCCAGAAAATATGGCTTTTTGGAGGAGGCAATAAAGTCCAAAGTGAAGGAATATATAAAAAGAGGCAAGGTGGAAGTCTATATTTATATAGACAGCATTACAGATTCCGACATTAAGGTTGTGGTGGACAAGAACTTGGCCCTTCAATACTATTCAGAGCTTTTAGAGCTGCAAAAAGCCTTAGGCATGAAAGAAAGCCCTGATCTTAAAATGATTACCGGGTTACCTGATGTTATAAAACAGCTTCCTGCAGTTTTCGATGAAGAGGAGATTATGACAGAGGTTTTAGCGCCTTTAACGGAGGCTCTGGAAAAGCTGGATGGGATGAGGTTGTCTGAAGGGGAAAAATTAAAGGAGGATATGGAGAAGAGAGTTCTGCTGATTCTAAAAGCTCTTTCCTTTATAGAAGAAAGGGCTCCTCTTGTGTCAGCTTTTTACAAGGAAAAGCTGGAATCAGGAATTAATGAACTTCTTAAAGACAATATATCCATAAAAGAAGACAGGATACTTTTGGAGGTGGCAGTGTTTGCGGACAGATCCAATATCGATGAAGAAATTGTAAGGCTGAAAAGCCATATGGAGCAGTTTACAAAGCTTCTTGGTGAAGAAGAGGAATCTGCAGGTAAAAAAATGGACTTTCTTGTACAGGAGATGAACAGGGAAGCAAACACAATAGGTTCAAAAGCAAATGATATTGAAATTACCACGAAGGTGCTTTTAATTAAATCGGAGATAGAGAAAATCAGGGAGCAGGTACAGAATATAGAATAAGGTTATCGTTGCGTGCAGGTTCAAAGTGTGATAATATATTATGTCATATAAATGCATTCTCTTTATGTAAAGGATTGATATGAGAAAAGGACAGTTGTTTATTATTTCAGGGCCGTCCGGGGCAGGTAAAGGTACTATTTGCCATGAGCTTGTAAAGGAATCAAATGTTATATTTTCTGTGTCCTATACCACAAGAGAGCCAAGGCCAGGTGAAAAGGAAGGAGTGGAGTACTTCTTCGTCACAAAAGGGAGATTTCAGGAGCTTATTGAAGAAGAGAAACTCCTGGAGTATGCCCTGAACTTTGAGAATTTCTACGGCACGCCCAAGGCGCCGGTGCTGAAGGCAATAGAGGAAGGTAAAGATGTAATCCTCGATATAGATATTAAAGGGGCATTGAGCATAAAAAAGAATTATCCTGACGGAATTTTCATATTTATCCTGCCTCCTTCAATGTCGGAGCTTAGAAAAAGAATTACAGGAAGAGGAACAGAGCTTCCGGAAGCAATAGCCTTGAGGATGAAGGGAGTGCTTAAGGAGGTCTCTTATATAGATAAGTATGACTATTGCGTGGTTAATGATCAGCTTCATGAAGCTGTTTCAAGGGTAAAAGCCATTATGATGGCAGAACATTCAAGAGTTTCTGCTGACATATATAAATTGATAGAAACTTATAAGGAGGAAATATAATGTTATATCCGTCTATAAATGAACTGAAGAAAAAGGTGGATTCCAGATATACTCTCGTTATTCTGGCTGCAAAAAGAGCCAGAGATATTTTAAGCGGAAAGCCTATTCTGACAGAAGCAGCAGCTGAAAAGCCTGTTTCTATTGCTGCCAATGAAATAGCAGAGGATTTAATTACTTATAAAAGAGAAAAATAAAGTGGGAGAAGAAGAAATATTTTCCCCAAAAAACCGTTGCAAAGGCAACGGTTTTGTTATAAAATACAGGACGGTCTTACTTTAAGACTGAAGACATAAAGGAACTTATTAAAATGCACATCGGGCACTTGGTTTTGAAAAAGCAGAGCAAAAGCCTGATGGAAGTAAAAAAACCAGGAGGAAATTAATTATGGCAGTAGTATCAATGAAGCAATTGCTTGAAGCCGGAGTTCACTTCGGTCATCAGACAAGAAGATGGAACCCCAAAATGGCACCCTATATCTTTACTGAAAGGAACGGCATTTATATTATCGACCTGCAGAAGACAGTAAAGAAAATTGAAGAGGCTTATCAGTTCATCAATGAAGTAGCGAAAAAGGGTATGCCCGTTCTTTTTGTAGGAACTAAAAAACAGGCCCAATCAGCAGTTATGGAAGAAGCACTTCGCTGCGGTCAGTATTTCGTAAACGAAAGATGGCTGGGAGGCATGTTGACCAACAACAAAACCATTAAAGAAAGAATAACAAGGTTAAACGAGATTAAAGAGATGGAGGCTGACGGAACCTTTGAGAAGCTTTCGAAGAAAGAAGTTAGCAAGCTGAACCTGGAGATGGAGAGGCTGGAAAAGTTTTTAGGCGGTATAAAGGATATGGAAGGAATGCCTGGAGCATTATTTGTGGTTGATCCGAAGAAGGAGAGAATTGCCGTCAGAGAAGCTCATATCCTTGGAATTCCGGTAGTGGGAATTGCAGACACAAACTGTGACCCTGATGAACTGGATTTCGTTATTCCCGCAAATGACGATGCAATAAGAGCTGTTAAGCTCATAGTATCCTGTATGGCAGATGCAGTAATCGAAGCCAATCAAGGAGAGTCCTTTGAGAGTGAGGAGGACACAGGGGAACAGGAGAAAGATAAAGAAGAATCCGTTTTAGAGGATGAGGAAGATGAAGTTAGAGAAACGGAGGAAGAATAATTGGCAATTACAGCAACTATGGTAAAAGACCTGCGTGAGCAAACAGGTGCAGGCATGATGGATTGTAAGAATGCTTTAGTAGAAGCTGATGGATGTATGGACAAGGCTGTTGATATATTAAGGGAAAAGGGCATCGCAAAAGCTGGAAAGAAGGCTGACAGAGTAGCTTCGGAAGGAATCGTAAGGATTGCATTCTCGGACAGTATGGATAAAGCATCAATAATTGAAGTAAACTCGGAGACTGACTTTGTGGCAAAAAACCAGGAGTTTGTAGATTTTGTGGAAGTTCTTGCCGGCAAAGTTCTGGAGCTTGAAGGAAATGACCCTAAAGCTTTATTTGAAATGAGCTTAGGTGAAGAGAATATCAGGGAAGCTCTTGTTTCTAAAATAGCAAAAATTGGGGAAAATCTTTCTATAAGAAGATTTGAAAAGAAAGATGAGCCCGGCGTTATTTACCATGGCTATGTTCATGGAAACGGTAAAATAGGAGTGCTGGTAGGCTTAAGGACAGATGGGGACAAGGAAGAGACAAAGGTGCTGGGTAAGGATTTAGCTATGCAGATAGCTTCCATGAATCCGAAATTTATTAAAGAGGAAGATGTGGATAAAGAGTACCTGGACCACGAAAAGAAGGTGTTGACTCAGCAGGCTCTCAATGAAGGTAAAAGCCCTGAAATGGCAGATAAAATTGCCTTGGGTAAATTAAAGAAGGAGATAAAGGACATCTGTCTTCTTGAGCAGAAGTTTGTAAAGGATCAGGACTTGACAGTAAAGCAGTATGTAGAAGAAAGCGCTAAGGCTCTTGGCAAGGATATATCCGTTGTATCCATGATGAGGTATGAAGCAGGAGAAGGTATAGAAAAGAAGGAAGAGGACTTCCTTGAAGAAGTGATGAAGCAGATTAAAGAGTGAAGGACATAATAATAAGCACCGGACTTAATCAAGTTCGGTGCTTTTAAGTAGAGAAGGGGAGGTATATGAAACCGTTAAGTTCAAAGGAAATTCTTGACACTGTGGTTGAAACGGGAGTTAAAAAGGCAGAAGGAAGCTTTCTCAAGCTTTCCATTCTGGGGTTTTTAGCAGGAGGCTTTATTGCCATGGCTGCAGCAGGCTCCAATATGGCGGCTTTTAACCTCTTAATGAATCCTGAGACATACGGCCTTGGCAGAGCTGTGGCAGGAGTTCTTTTTTCAGTGGGACTGATGCTGGTAGTAACAGCAGGCGCAGAGCTTTTTACAGGCAATGCCCTTATGGCAGCCGGCCTTTTCAGAAGACGAATATCATTTAAAGGAATCATGAGAAACTGGGTCATCGTATACACAGCAAATCTTATAGGTTCATTGTTTATTGCATATATTGTAACCTCCTCCGGCCTTTTGGACTCAGGGAGTCATCTCCTTGGAGCCTTAACGGTAAAGATCGCCGCAGGCAAAACAGGCTTAGGCTTTCACCAGGCCTTTCTGCTGGGCATACTTTGTAACTGGCTCGTATGCTTGGGAGTATATGTAGCTTACGGCGCAGACACTATGACGGGAAAGCTTTTAGGCTGTTTTTTCCCAATTTGGCTCTTTGTTACGGCAGGCTTTGAGCATAGCGTAGCCAACATGTATTATATTCCTGCAGGAATTCTGGCAAAAAGTATGGCTGACTACGGCTTTCTCTCTCAGGTGTCCACAGAGGCCCTTTCAAATTTAAATCTTTATGGATTTTTTATTACAAATCTCATTCCGGTCACCCTTGGTAATATTGTGGGAGGCAGTCTGTTGGTGGCAGGAGCCTACTATCTGGCTTACAAAGAAAGATAAATCGTGATATAATTATTTCTGGCCGTTCCTCGTGATTAAAAGGTACTTCCAAAGGAGAAACTTATGAAACCAAAATACAAGCGTGTTCTGATAAAAATCAGCGGTGAAGCTCTTGCAGGTGAAGACAGAGTAGGAATAAATGAAGAAGTATTAAACAAGGTGGCTTTGGAAATAAGGGAAGTTCAAAAGTTGGGAGTGGAAATAGGTATCGTTGTAGGAGGAGGCAATTTCTGGCGCGGAAAAACCTCCAAAAGCATGGATAGAGCCACAGCAGATTATATGGGAATGCTGGCAACGGTAATCAACTCCTTGGCCTTAAAGGATGCTCTTGAATCAAAGGGTTTAAAAACAAGAGTCCATACGGCAATAGAGATGAGAGCCGTGGCAGAACCTTATATAAGATTGAGAGCCATGAAACAGCTTTCAAACAAAGAGGTGGTTATCTTTGGCGCAGGGACAGGCAGCCCCTTCTTTTCAACTGATACTACAGCAGCACTAAGGGCAGCGGAAATCGAAGCAGATGTTATACTTTTAGCTAAAAATGTAGACGCAGTATATGAGGAGGACCCTGAAAAGAATCCAAATGCAAAAAAGTATGACAGAATAACATTTCAGGAAATTCTTGAAAATCACTTGGAAGTAATTGACTCCACAGCAGCCAGCTTATGTATGGACAACAACATCCCCGTGCACATATTTGGCATAAGTGAGGAAGGAAACATAGTAAAAGCTGTTTTAGGAGAAACCATAGGAACTCTCATTACTTAGGGAAAAAGGAGGAGAAAAAGATGGATAAAGAAGTTATAGATATAGTTAATGAAAAGAGTGAAAAGGCATTGTCTTTTCTTAGGGATGAGATGAATACAGTAAGAGCAGGAAAAGCCAATCCTGCATTGCTTGACAGAATAATCATAGATTACTATGGAACTCCTTCTCCCTTGAAAAACATTGCAAACATTTCTGCACCTGATCCAAGAACCTTGCAGATAACACCTTTTGACCCTTCTACTGTATCCCTTATTGAAAAGGCAATACAGATAGCAGACCTTGGTATTAACCCTTCAAACGATGGGAAGAATATCAGGCTTGCCATACCTCAGGTTACAGAGGAAAGAAGAAAAGAACTGACAAAGGTTGTGAAAAAGATGGGTGAGGAGGCCAAAATTATTTTAAGGAACTTCAGAAGAGAGGCTAACGACACAATCAAAAAGCAGGAAAAGGAAAAAGAAATAACAGAAGACGATCTTAAGACAGAGCTGGATGAAATACAGAAAATAACAGACAAATTCATTAAAGAAGTGGACGATATAATAGAAGCCAAGGAAAAGGAGATTATGGAGGTCTGATAAGGCCTCCTTTTATAAGAGTGGAAGACTATATGAAAGAAAATGTGCCCTGCCACGTTGCTGTAATAATGGACGGTAACGGAAGGTGGGCAAAGAAAAGGAATCTTCCCAAAATGGCAGGCCACAGGCAGGGTATGGTTTCCATGAAGGAAATTATTAAGCATGCTTCTGCCCTGGGCATTAAATATCTTACCGTCTATGCTTTCTCTACTGAAAACTGGAAAAGAAGCAATGAAGAGGTGAAAGGGATCTTTAACCTTCTCGTAAGCTTTGTAGATAAGGAATTGAGAGAGCTTCATAAAAATAACGTTAAGGTGAACATCCTTGGGGACTATTTGAAGCTTCCTAGTGACGCCATAGAAAGAATTGAAAAGACGCTTTCTACAACAAAGGATAACACGGGGCTCGTCTTTAACATTGCGTTGAATTACGGAGGAAGAAGAGATATTCTTGAAGCTTTGAAAGCTGTTTTACAGGATATGAAAACAGAGGCTTTAAAGGAAGACGGGATTGATGAAGAGTATTTCAAAAAAATGTTGTCTACAGGAAGGCTAAATATACCGGATCCCGATTTAATAATCAGAACATCGGGGGAAATGAGACTCTCCAATTTTCTTTTATGGGAAAGTGCCTATGCGGAATTGGTTTTTTCACAAGTTCTATGGCCTGACTTTACGAAGGAAGACTTTGATAAATGCATTGGGGAATATAATGAAAGACAGAGACGTTTCGGGGGAAGACAGGAGTTGGATAAAGTATGAAGAAGAGAGTGATATCAGGTCTCATAATGCTGCCTCTTTTGGCAGTTGTATATGTTGGAGGGGACCTTCTGCTTTTGTGCTTAATGGCAGTTTCCATCATAGGGCTTAAAGAATTTTACGGAGCTTTTAATGAACTGTCTGTGAAAGGCAACATGTACATAGGTACAGGTTTTACCTTGCTTTTGTATCTTTCTCTTGCCATGAACAGGATAGAGGATTTTCTGCTGCCGATGCTTTTTGCCATGATTTTCATAAGCTTTGTAACCTCCATAATATCCTATGATAAAAGTCATATATGGGATCCTCTCGTTACAATTACGGGAGTAGTATATATATCATTTCTCAGTATCCACTTAGGTTTGTTACAGATGACAGAGGCCCCTGTTTTAATTTGGCTCAGTATTCTCACTGCCTTCGGCACAGATATATTTGCTTTCTTTTCAGGGTATTTTTTTGGAAAGCACAAGCTGCTTCCCAAGGTCAGCCCTAAAAAAACTGTGGAAGGATCCTTGGGCGGTATTGTGGGGAGCATTTTGCTTTCCGCTGTATTCATGGCAATCTTCAGCCCGGAGTTGATTGTTCACGGTCTGATAATCGGCGCTGTGGGAAGTTTCTTTGCCCAGGCAGGCGATCTGACCGCTTCCTTTATCAAAAGAAAAACGGGGATAAAGGACTTTGGAACCTTAATACCGGGTCACGGCGGTGTATTGGATCGGTTTGACAGCATTTTGTTTACTGCACCTTTTGTTTATTACTATTCAATTTTCATACTGGGATAAAATATGAAGAGAATTTGTGTTCTGGGAAGCACCGGCTCCATTGGAGTTCAGGGGCTTAAGGTTATTTATGAAAATAAAGACAGGTTCAAGGTATCGGTGCTTACCTGCAATAAAAATATTCATCTTTTGAGGGAACAGATAATCCTTCATAAACCTGAAGCAGTTGTGGTGGCAGATGAAGAAGGGGGAAGAGCCTTAAGGAAGGAGTTCCCGGGCCTTGAGGTGCTGATTTCAATTGAAGGCTTAATAGAGGCAGTCTCCTCGTCCCATGACATGATTTTAAACGGAATAGTGGGCATTGCGGGACTTTTGCCAACCTATTACGGATTAAAGAATAAAAATTCCGTGGCCTTGGCAAACAAGGAAGCCTTGGTGACAGGAGGCCATATCATTATGGAACTGTCACAGAAAACAGGCGCTTCAATAATCCCTGTAGACAGTGAACACAGCGCGATTTTCCAGTGTCTTGAAGGGAATAAGCAAACCTATGTCAAAAGGCTGATCCTTACAGCTTCGGGAGGCCCCTTTTTAGGCAAGTCCTTGAAGGAGCTTTCCAAAGTAACGGTTAAAGAAGCTTTAAACCACCCTAAATGGTCCATGGGCAGGAAGATTACAGTTGATTCCGCAACATTGATGAATAAGGGCCTTGAGATAATTGAAGCAAGGTGGCTTTTTAACCAGGATTATAAAAACATCGATGTGGTGATTCATAAAGAGAGCATTGTTCACAGTATGGTGGAGTTTATAGATGGTTCCATTCTTGGGCAAATGGGTAAACCTGATATGAGAGTGCCTATTTCCTATGCTTTATCCTATCCTGAAAGACTGGCTTCTTTTGAAGATGGCCCGGACTTTTTAAAAGAAGGAAGCAGCCTTTCTTTCTCACAGCCTGACTATGACACCTTTAAATGCCTCGATTTAGCAAGACAGGCAGGGGAAATGGGAGGAAGCTATCCTGTAGCATTGAATGGAGCAAACGAAGTCCTGGTACACAGATTTTTAAAGGGTGAGATTCCGTTTTTGGGAATACAGGAAGGCGTAGAAAGAGCACTTTCAAATCATAAGGGCGTGCGTAACCCCAAGCTTGAAGAAATACTTAAAATCGATGAAGAAGTGAGAAATAGTATATGACAATTGTTTATGCATTGATAATTTTTGCAATCCTTATACTGGTCCATGAGCTGGGTCATTTTATAACGGCTAAAATGTTCGGAGTTAAGGTAAATGAGTTTGCTTTAGGCATGGGACCTGCATTGTACAAAAAGCAGGGCGGGGAAACTGTTTTTTCTGTCCGTGCGATTCCCATAGGCGGGTTTTGTTCCATGGAAGGGGAGAATGAAGACTCAGAGGATGAACGGGCATTTAATAAAAAGCCTGCCGGTAAAAGGGCGGTAATTTTGGCGGCCGGATCTTTCATGAATTTAATGCTGGCAATAATTATTTTTTCCCTTATACTTTTTTCTTTGGGCTATGCTCAAACCACACTTTCAGAAGTTAAAGCAGGATCTCCCGCAGAAAAAGCAGGATTGCTTGAAGGGGATAAAATAGTATCCGTAGACGGAACTGCCATTAAGAAATGGGAGGATGTAGTAGGAATCGTTTCTTCGAAGGAGCCCGGGGATGAAGTGGTCCTGGGGATTAAAAGGAATAATGAAGCCTTAACTCTTACTGCCTCTACTTACGATCAAGAGGGAAGAACTGTAATGGGAGTTACTGCAAAGGTGGTTAAAAACCCTGCCAGGGCTCTTTTGGACGGCACTAAAGCTACATTTGCTCTAGCCACCTCCATGGTGGATATATTAAAACAGCTTTTAACGGGAGATATTGCGGCTACAGAATTGACAGGACCTGTGGGAATTGTATATCTGGTAGGTGATTCTGCTAAAATGGGTCTTAATTATGTGATGTATTTAACTGCCTTAATCAGCCTCAATTTGGCCATAATAAATCTGCTTCCTTTCCCTGCACTGGACGGAGGAAGACTGCTCTTTATTGTGATTAGAAAGGTGACAGGAAGAGCCATTACAGATGATATTGAGGCAAAGGTTCACATCCTGGGGCTTATGCTTCTTATGGCCCTTATGGTTTACGTAACGTGGCAGGATATTATCAGATTTATCCTTCCTGGAGGACAAGGCTTATGACGAAGAAGATTAAGGTGGGAAGCCTTTATATAGGAGGGGATTTCCCTGTTACAATTCAATCCATGACAAGCACAGACACCTTAAATATTGATGAAACAGTTTCTCAAGTTGAAAAGCTTGCACAAGCAGGCTGTGAGCTTGTGAGAATTGCAGTGCCTTCAATAAAGGCCTGTGATGCTTTTTCAAGGATCAAGGAAAAGGTTGGAAAGTTTTCAAACATTCCGTTGATTGCGGATATTCATTTTGATTATAGAATTGCAATAAAGGCCATAGAGGCAGGAGCTGATAAAATCAGAATTAACCCGGGAAATATTGGCGACCATGAGGACTTGGGAAAAGTTGTGGAAGCTTTAAAGAAGCACAATATTCCTGTAAGAATAGGGGTTAACAGCGGTTCTTTAAAAAAAGAGACACTTTTAAAATACTCAGGACCTACCCCTGAGGCTTTGGTGGAAAGCGCTCTTGAATATATTGATTTTATGGAAAAAAGAGATTACAGGAATTTAGTACTGTCTGTTAAGTCTTCAGATGTGAAAAAAACCTTTGAAGCCTACAGGCTTCTTTCGGAGAAAACAGACTATCCCTTACACATAGGAGTTACTGAAGCAGGGACTCCTGAAACAGGGAAAATTAAGTCGGCAGCCGGCATAGGAGCTCTTTTGCTTCTTGGAATAGGAGATACACTCAGGGTATCTCTCACTTCAGATCCTGTGTCGGAGGTGGTTTTTGCCAAAGAGCTTCTTAAGGCTTTAAACCTGCGGGAAGGCTTAAATATTATTTCCTGCCCCACCTGCGGCAGAACAAAGGTGGATCTGTTAAAGGTGGCAAACTCCGTTGAGCAGTCACTGTTAAGAGAAGGCTTAGGTTCAAAGGCCATTACAGTAGCCGTTATGGGTTGCGGTGTTAACGGCCCCGGTGAAGCAAGAGAGGCTGATTTTGGGGTGGCATGCGGTGAGAATAAAGGAGTGATCTTTAAAAAGGGAAAGCCTTTGATGACAGTGAGGGAGGAGAAAATAGAGGAGGAGCTGGTGAAGGTAATTAAAACCTTTATTAAGGAATCATAACCATGCAGGAGACCATTAACAAAAATCTATCGTGGAATATCATAGGGGAAGATATAAAGGAAATAAGTCGAGTGCTGGTTACGAAAGGAAGTGTTAACAGCAAAGGCGATACTTTAATTCTTCACGTTTCAACAAATATTGTCGTACCCTATTCCGATCTTCAAAAAATAAAAGAGGATATTATTAATTCCATTCCTGCACTTTCGGAGGTGGAATTTTTGTTTGATTACGGGGAGCTGGTTCAGCCTTCGGAAAAAGCAGCTCTGTTGTACCTGCCTCACCTGACTAATATGAAGGAGAAGAATCATAAGATTTTGACTAACACCATCTACATGGATGAAGTAACGTCAGTAAGGGAGGAGGGCGTTCTTAAGATTACAATTCCTGTTTTGGGAGAGGTGACGGCGGAGAAGGGGAATGAAGAGCTTAAGGAACCCTATGAAAAGCTTATGGGGGAGGTTGTCAATGAAAAAATTCTCATGACCTTCGTAAACCATGAAAAAAATTATGAAAAGGCCCGGGAAGAAAAAAGGGCCCGCATGTTTGAGGACCTGAAGGAAAATGAGTTAAAAAGAAAGGAAGCAAACAAAAGGGCTGAAAGAGGTTACGGGAGGAAAAGAGATATTCTGGGCAGGGCCGTAAAAGGAGAACCAAAACCCATTAAAGATATTGATGTTTCAGAAAAGAAGGTATGCATTGAAGGCAGACTATTTAAGATCACCTCAAAGACTATCAGAAACAATCTGAAGCTTGTGAATCTGCTGGTAACGGATAGGAGCTCCTCAGTTTGTTGCAGACTGTATTTAAACGAAGAAAAGTTTGTAAACCTTGAAGAGAATCTGTTAATAAATGATTGGTTAAAAATTGAGGGTGAGCCTGAATGGGACACCTTTGAAAATGCACCGGTTATTATAACCCTGGGCATTCAAAGGGAAAACATGGTGATGCGTGAGGATGATGCTCCCTTAAAACGTGTGGAGCTTCACCTTCATACAAAAATGAGCGAAAACGACGGGCTTATCGATATTGAAGAGCTTTTGGATACTTCGATTTACTGGGGTCATGAAGCCGTTGCAATTACAGATCACGGTGTGGTGCAGGCCTTTCCTGAAGCTTATCAGCTTCTGAAAAACAAGGAAAAAGAATACCCCTTAAAGCTGATTTATGGAATGGAAGGATATCTTTATGATGATCTTGCAGATGAAGTAAAGGGTATCACAAGAGAAAACACTTATCATATAGTGCTTCTTGCAAAGGATCAAAGGGGTTTGAAAAACCTTTATGAGCTTGTAACGGAATCTCATTTAAACCACCTTTATTATAAAAGGCCCAGGATTCCAAAGTCTGTTCTAAAAGAAAAGAGGGAAGGGCTCTTCATAGGCAGCGCCTGTGAGGCAGGCGAAGTCTTCAGGGCCGTTCTTAAGAATCTTCCTTTTGAGAGACAGAAGGAAATAGCGGGATTTTATGATTATCTGGAAATCATGCCAAGAGCCAACAATCAATTCCTTATTGATAAAAATATTGTTGACAGCGATGAAGATCTGAAGAACTTAAACAAAGCCATAGTAAAATTAGGGGAAGCCTGCTTAATCCCTGTAGTTGCCACAACTGATGCTCATTACAAGGACCCGGAGGATTCAGTTTACAGAAGGATTATTCAGGTAGGAAGAGGATATAAGGACGCGGAAAGCAACAAGGGGCTTTTTATGAGAACTACCGAGGAAATGCTGGAGGAGTTTTCATATTTAGGGGAAGAGAAGGCTTATGAAACGGTAATAACCAACCCTTTAAATATTTCTAAAGAGATATCAAGAGTTGTGCCTTTGCCTTCCGGCAAGTTCCCGCCAAAAATAGAAAACTCAGATGAGATTCTTAAGAAGGCCTGCTATGATAAAGCTTTTTCCATATATGGTGAACCTTTGCCTGAAAGGATTAAAGACAGACTGGAGAGGGAGCTTTCGGCAATAATAGGCAACGGCTATGCCGTCATGTATGTATCTTCAAAAATGGTGGTGGAAAAATCCTTGAAGGACGGCTATCTTGTAGGCTCAAGAGGTTCTGTAGGCTCTTCATTTGTAGCTACCATGGCAGGAATTACAGAGGTTAATCCCCTGCCGCCTCACTATATATGCGGGAAATGCAAATATCTTGAATGGGGAGATATTGAAAAATATGATTGCGGCGTGGACATGCCGGATAAAACATGTCCCCTTTGCGGAACCGTCCTTAACAGACAGGGGTTTTCCATACCCTTTGAAACCTTCCTGGGCTTTGGCGGTGAAAAGGAGCCTGATATCGACATTAATTTTGCCGGGGAGTATCAGCTGACGGCTCACAGGTATATAGAGGAGTTATTTGGTAAGGGAAATGTTTTTAAAGCCGGCACCATAGGTACAATACAGGACAGGATTGCTTACGGGTATGTGAAAACATACCAAGAGGAAGCGGGTGAAGGTGTATCCAAGTGGGAGGTGGAGAGGCTGGTTCAAGGCTGTTCCGGAATTAAGAGAACCACAGGTCAGCACCCGGGAGGCATAATTATCGTACCTGAGGGCCACAACATTCATGAATTCTGCCCCGTGCAACACCCTGCCAATGACAGCAATTCAGAGGTTGTTACAACCCACTTTGATTACCATTCCATAGATAAGAACTTGTTGAAGCTGGATTTGCTGGGTCATGATGTGCCTTCTCAAATCCGTCATCTTCAGGATATGACGGGAGTTGACCCTCTGTCCTTTTCCATGAGCGATCCCGCTGTCCTTAAAATATTCAGAGGCACTGAATCCCTGAACATTAAAGAGAGGAAGTACCGCTTCACTCACGGCACATATGGTATTCCTGAATTCGGCACAGAATTTGTGCGAAGAATGCTGGATGATACCATGCCGGAAAACTTTGCGGACCTGGTGAGAATTTCAGGGTTTTCTCACGGAACAGATGTATGGAACAATAATGCCAGGGAATTGATTAAACAAGGAATAGCCACTATGAGAGATGCCATATCCACAAGGGATGATATTATGAACTATCTCATTATGAAGGGCCTGCCTAAAGAAGATGCTTTTTCCATAATGGAGCGGGTGAGAAAGGGAAGAGGTGTAACCTTATCGGAGGAAGAAGCCCTGAAGAAAAAAGGAGTGAAGGAGTGGTATATAGAATCCTTAAAGAAGATTAAATATGTGTTCCCCAGAGCCCATGCAGTAGCTTATGTGATGATGTCCTACAGGATAGCATGGTACAAGGTTTATTATCCTCTTGCTTTTTATGCGGCATTTTTCACTACGAAAAAGGATTTTTTTAACCTTTCACTGATAAATGAGAAGCCTTCCCAGGTCTTTGACAAAATAACGGAGCTTTTAGGTAAAGGAAAAGCCATGACAGATAAGGAGGCCAATGAAATAATAGTGCTGGAGGTGATGTATGAAATGATGTCAAGAGGCTATGAATTTGAAAAGCCTGATCTTGGGAAATCCCATCCCACAAGGTTTATGGTGGCAGATCAAAAAGTTCTGGTGTCTTTGGCTGCAATCCCGGGAGTGGGAGAAGCAGCTGCAAGACTGCTCAAAGAGGAATATGAAAACAGCCCCTATAAATCCGTGGATGAAATAAGAACGAGAGGAAAGCTTAACAGTACTGCTATTTCTGCTCTAAGGGAATTATCATGTCTTGATGGAATTCCTGAAAGTGATCAGCTCACACTTTTTGATATGCAGACTTGCATTTAGCTGCTTTCTGTGGTACCATATTTTTGCAATTAAAAGTGTATTGACAAGTTGGAGTGGGCAGCGCCCACTCCAATAATTTTGAAGAGGATGATTATTAAATGGCCAGGGAAAGCATTAAGGATTCCGTTGAAAATATCTTAAAGGATTTTTTGAAGGAGAAGGATTTATCTCTTTATAAAGCGGAATTTGTAAGGGAAGGCAAGGACAGGTATTTAAGGGTAATTATCGATAAACCGTGGACAGGCGAGGAAAGATATATAAGCACTGATGACTGCGAACTGGTAAGCCGTTTTCTGTCAGAGAAGCTTGATGAGCTTGACATTATACCTGATAATTATTACCTGGAGGTTTCTTCGCCGGGACTTGACAGAGCTTTGATAAAGGAAGAAGACTATGTGCGTTTTAAAGGCAAGACAATTGAAGTAACTTTGTATGAGCCTTATTTGAATAAGAAAAAACATAGGGGTAAGCTTTTAGAGCTTAAAGATGACTGTATCCTTATAGAGTACGAAAACGAAAAACTGAGCATACCTGTTTCCAAGGTGGCTAAAGCAAAATTGAAAATAGAGTTTTAAGGAGGATGTAATGAATAAAGAGTTTATTCAAGCGATTATGGAGTTGGAAAAGGAGAAAGAAATATCAAGAGAAGTGCTCCTTGAAGCTATTGAATCAGCTTTAGTATCTGCCTATAAAAAGAATTACGGCCAGGGACAGAATGTACGGGTGGAAATCGATGAAGAAACAGGAGACATAAATGTTCTTTCCATAATGGATGTAGTGGAGGAAGTGGAGGATGAGGCAACAGAAATTTCCCTGGAAGATGCAAGGGAAATAGACTCCCGCTACCAGGTGGGCGATGAAGTGGCCTATCAGGTAACTCCCATGGACTTTGGCAGAATAGCCGCTCAAACCGCAAAGCAGGTAATAGTGCAGAGAATAAGGGAAGCAGAGCGGGGAATGATTTTTGATAATTATATTACGAGACAGGGCGAGATTGCCACAGGTATCATTCACAGGATTTCCAACGAAACAGTCTTTATAAACATGGGCAAAACTGAAGGCATACTGTCAGTCAATGAACAGGTGCCCGGTGAAACATATAATGTGGGGAATAAGATTAAGGTCTATATAATGGACGTGAAAAAGACTACCAAGGGACCTCAAATATATTTATCCAGATCACACCCGGGCCTTGTAAAAAAGTTGTTTGAATTGGAAGTCCCCGAAATCCAGGAAGGCATAGTGGAGATAAAGGGAATCAGCAGGGAGGCAGGTTCAAGGACTAAGATTGCAGTATATGCAGAAGATCCCAATGTTGATCCTGTGGGGGCCTGTGTAGGGGCAAGGGGCTCAAGGGTTCAGGGTGTGGTGGATGAACTCTTTGGCGAAAAAATAGATATAATTCCCTATAGCGATGAGCCTGTAAATTACATAAGCAATGTTTTGTCTCCTGCCAAGGTGGAAGGAGTTTTGCTTTCGGAAGAAGAGAAAAGTTCTCTGGTAATCGTGCCGGATTACCAGCTGTCCCTTGCTATTGGAAAGGAAGGGCAAAATGTAAGGCTGGCAGCCCGATTGTCAGGTTGGAAAATTGATATTAAGAGTCACACACAATACTATGGAGAGCAACCTGAGGAAGCTGAACCTGATGTGCAAGAGGAAGAGGAATAATGAAAAAAATACCGATGCGCCGATGTGTAGGCTGTATGGAATCGAAACCCAAGTCGGAGCTTGTAAGAATTGCAGGCTTTGAGGGTAAAGCTTCTATGGACTTGACAGGAAAAGCAAAAGGCAGAGGTGTGTATCTTTGTAAAAATGAAGAGTGCTTTCTTAAGGCAAAGAAGAAAAAGGCCATTGAGCGGGGCTTGGGAATAGAGCTTACAAAGGAAGAAGCGGAAAGGCTTATGGAAGAAATACTTAAAAAATGAGAGAGAAAATAGAAAGCTACCTGGGCTTTGCAAAAAAAGCAGGGAAATTGGCAGTGGGGACCGATACTTGTATAAGGCTTATGGAAAAGAGAAAAATCAAGCTTCTGATAATAGCCTCTGATCTGGCTGTAAACAGCGGGAAAAAAATCTTGATCAAGGCAGAAAATAATAAGGTTCCCTATAGAGTGTTCAGCACGAAAGAGGAGCTGTCAATAATAACAGGAGAAAGGCTTTCGGGAGTTTTTGGAATAACAGATGAAAATTTTGCTGCTTCAATCCTTGGAGAGCTGGCAAAAAAGGAGGAAAGGTAATGGCTATAAAAATATATGAACTTGCAAAGGAATTAAATATGCAAAGCCGGGAGGTGCTTGAGAAGTGCTCCAAAGCGGGCATTGAAGCATCAAGCCACATGAGCAGCATTTCAGATATAGATGCGGATCGCTTAAGACTTATTTTTGAGAAAAAACAATCCATGAGCGAGACTAAAATTGTAAAGACATCCAGTAAAAAGACTGATGAGAAAACTGTGGAGGAGGCTCCCAGGACCACAAAGAAAGCAACCATAGTTTTGCCTGTCACAAGGGGGAAGGCACAGAAGGAAAAGGGCAGACAGGAAGAAAAGATTGAAACAAGAAAACCACCCTTAGGAAAACCTGTGGTGTCCAAGGAAGTGGAGGGAAGACCGAAGCCTCCTCAAGGCAAGGTTGTTGTAAATAAGGAACTGGATGAAAGAGAAGCAAAGAGAGTTCGGCAGGAAGAGGCCAAGGTGCAGAAGGATTCCATTAAGAGTGCATCTCCAAAGACGGCTTTGGAGGTTAAACCTGTGGAAACAAGAACGGTGCCTGTGACAAAAAAGCCTCCTTTTAAAGAGGAAAAACACGTAAAGAAAGAAGAAAAAAAGCAGAAAACAGATCAAGGTGTAAAGAAGGAAAAACAGGAGCCTCAGTTTGCAAAAGGCGAAAAGCCACAAGTTCCCGTTAAGCCTTCATATAAGCAGGAGGACAGGCGCGTAAAGGATAAGGACAGAGGTCATAAAAGTGCCCAAAGCCCTCAAAAGAAGCAGCGAAGAGATGCTTTTCAGGGTATTAACGCTTTGGAAAAAACACCAAAACCAAGAAAGCATGTGAAGCCGCCCAAGGCTGTTGAGGAAGAAGAGCAAATGATGGAAATTCCCGAAGGCACTTTCGTAATCAATGTGCCTATTACAGTGGCAGGTTTTTCAGAGCAGGTGGAGATTCCTTCATCGAAGGCCATTATGGAGTTAATGAGACTTGGCATTATGGCCACAGTAAACCAGAACATGGATGAGGATACTGTTTTAATACTAGCGGAAAGCCTGGGAATAAGTGTTTTGGTGGGTAAGGTGAGAGAAGCGATTCACGAAGAGGGAATCGATGATTTTGAAGACAGGGAGGACCAACTGAAAAAAAGGCCGCCCATTATTACAATCATGGGCCATGTAGACCACGGTAAAACATCGCTTTTGGATGCCATCAGAAAAACAAATGTAACCTCCTCGGAATCAGGAGGAATTACTCAGCATATAGGCGCATACGAGGTGGTGGCCAATGGTGAAAAAATTGTATTTCTGGATACTCCCGGCCATGAAGCCTTTACTGCCATGAGAGCAAGAGGTGCTCATATTACAGATATAGCAGTGCTGGTGGTAGCAGCCGATGACAGCGTAATGCCTCAGACCTTGGAGTCAATAAGCCATGCCAAGGCTGCAGGTGTTCCTATAATCGTGGCAATTAACAAGATTGACAAGCCTACAGCCAATATTGACAAGGTTAAAAAAGACTTATCAACAAAGGGCGTCCTGGTGGAGGAATGGGGCGGAAATACTATAAGCGTACCTGTATCTGCAAAAACAGGAGAAGGTATAAACTCTCTTCTGGAAATGATTCTTTTACAGGCGGAAGTAATGGAACTGAAGGCCAATCCTTCAAGAGCTGCTTCAGGCACAGTAATAGAAGCAAGGCTTGATACGGCAAAGGGCCCCGTTGCCACACTCCTTGTATTAAACGGAACTCTTCAGACAGGCCAGCCCATAGTAATGGGTACAAGCTCAGGCAGAATCAGACTCATGACAGATTACAAGGGAGAGACTATAAAGAAAGCAGGCCCCGGAACTGCAGTGGAGATTCTTGGACTTTCGGAGGTGCCTGAATCAGGAGATGAGTTTAATGTGGTGAAGGACCTTGTTAAGGCCAAGGAGATTGCAGAAAGAAGAAAGCAAAAGGTAAGAGAAGAGGTGCTTGCAAGAAATGCAGGTTCAAGTCTTGAAAAGCTTTTCAGCCAGCTTAAAGAAGGAGAAATCAAGGAACTTAACCTGATTATAAAAGGCGATGTGCAAGGCTCTGTAGATGCGGTAAAAACCAATCTTGAAAAGCTGAAGACAGAAAACATAAGGACCAATATTATTCATGCAGGTGTGGGTACAGTAACAGAGTCGGATGTGATGCTGGCAGGTACTGTAGGAGCAGTAATAATAGGCTTTAACGTAAGGCCTTCAACTCCCATATCACAATTTGCAGAGAAGGAAAATATTGAGATAAGAACATATAGAGTTATATACGACCTGATTGAGGATGTGGAGAAGGCTATGAGGGGTATGCTGGATCCTGTCTTTGAAGAGGTGCTCCTTGGAAAAGCTGAGGTCAGGGAAACCTTTAAAGTCCCCGGCATCGGCATAGTGGCAGGCTCCTATATAACTGAAGGAAAATTTGTGAGAAACGAAAGAGTAAGACTCTTAAGGGACGGAGTCATAATCCATGAGGGTAAAATATCTTCCTTAAAGAGAATGAAGGATGATGCAAGAGAGGTTAAGGAAGGCTTCGAATGCGGAATAGGTATTGAAAACTACAATGACATTAAAATCGGAGATGTTATGGAGTGTTTCAAGATGGAAGAGATTGAAAGAGGATAAAAAATGAGAAAGGGATTTAAGCAGGAAAGACTGGGAGAGGAAATTAAAAGAACTATATGCGAAATGCTGCTGAAAGATGTGAAGGATCCGGCCCTTTCCGGATTTGTGAATATTTCAGATGTGGTAGTTTCAGGAGACGGCAGTCATGCCACCTGCTACGTTACGGTTTTAGGAAGCTCCATATCGGAAGATTCATCCCCTGAAGAAAAAGAAAGGGTGCTTAATGCCTTCAATAAAGCCAAAGGTCTTTTTAAAGGGGAGATAGCAAGAAGAGTGAAGGTGCGAAGAATTCCTGAACTGGCCTTTAAAATTGACAGCTCCTTGGAATATGGAAGAAGGATATCTAAGGTTCTGAGGGAAATCGGGAACGGAGATGATGATGAAAAATAACACCTTAAAAGAAATCGCTACTGAGCTTCTAAAGGCAGAATCAGTACTTCTGTTTCCCCATGTAAATATGGATGGAGACACCTTGGGCTCCTGCGTAGCTTTATGCAAAGGCTTAAGAAAGCTTTCGAAAAAAGCCTATGTGCTTATAGATGAAGATGTACCCTTGTACTTAAACTTCCTTGTGAAGGATTACTGTGTAAGGGATATGTCAAAAATAAAAAATCCCGATGTGTGTGTGGCAATAGACTCAGGTGAAGTCAGCCGCTTTATAAAGAGAAAAGAAGAATTTTTCGCAGGGAAGAAGACCATGGCCATAGACCATCATGTTTCTACAGACCCTGTTTTTGACTTTAACTATATCGACCCCAAGGCTTCTGCCACAGCCATGATCATCTACTATCTTTTTAAGGAAATGAAGGTGGAGATGGATAAGGAAATAGGAGAAGCTCTTTGGGCGGGAATCACCACAGATACAGGAAATTTTCAATACTCAAATACAACTAAAGAAACCCATCTTGTGGTAAGCGAGCTTTACGATCTTGGCATAGACCATAATAAAATCAGCATAAATATTTATGAGAATGTGAGAAAAGAAAAGGTGATGATGATTAATAAGATAATGGACACCTTGACAATTTTCGCAAAAGGAAAGGGCGCTCTGTGCTACGGCACTCTGGAGATGCTTAAGGAGACAGGAGCAACACCTGATGAGACAGAAGGAGTTGTGGAGTCCATAAGGAGTATTGCGGGAGTGGAGGTTGCCGCCTTTTTAAGAGAAGATGATGAAAAAGAGATAAAAGTAAGCATGAGGTCTAAATCCTATGCCAATGTGGCTGAAATAGCCTTAAGGTTCAATGGAGGGGGCCATAAGAATGCGGCAGGCTGCACTATTAATTCCACCCTGGACTTTGCAATGAAAATGCTAATAAATGAAATTGAAATAACTTTGAATAATGAATGATACTTTAACAAACCCCGGAGTTCTTGTAATTAACAAAGAGCAAGGGTTCACCTCCCACGATTGTGTAAATATTGTAAGAAGGCTTACAGGGATTAAAAAAGCAGGTCATACAGGCACTTTGGACCCTGAAGCAACAGGTGTGCTTCCCGTATTTTTGGGGAAAGCCACAAGAGCCATTCAGTATGTGGATGATAGGGAAAAAATATATTTATTTAAGCTTATGCTGGGCAAAAGATCTGATACCTTCGATATATGGGGTGAAATACAGCCTAAAACCACTGTGGAGGAAGCAGCATTAAAAGAGATTAAAAGAGAAGATATAGAGAAGGCTTTAAAACACTTTTTAGGTGATATCAAACAGGTTCCTCCCATCTATTCAAGCATTAAGAAGAAGGGCAAACCCCTCTATAAATACGCAAGGGCGGGAATAGAGGTGGAGGTGCCCCCAAGAAATGTGAGGATAGAGGAATTAGAACTTTTGGATTATGATGACAACAAAAAGGAAGCCACATTAAGGGTACAATGCTCTAAAGGAACTTACATAAGAAGCCTTTGCAACGATATGGGAAACCTTCTTGAAACGGGGGGCCTTATGTCCTATCTTGTAAGAGAGGCCAATGGACAATTTAAGCTTGTGGATTCTTTTAAACTGTCAGAGATCAATAACGAACAAGAGCTTTTAAAGCGCATGATTCCTTTAAACAAGGTGCTTTTAAACCTTGGGACCATAATGGGAACGAAGGATGACTTTGAGGCTCTTAAGGACGGAAAAGCCCTGACAATAAAGGAAAACAGTATAATCAGAACAAATGAAGAAGGCATTTACTTCATTGAATATGAAAACAATGTAATAAGCATAGGAAAGCTTACAGACCTTACATTTAAACCGGATAAAGTATTGATATGAGGCTTAAGATCGTATGAAAATATTTGAAAATCTTAATGATATAGATATAAAAGGGCCACTTTCCCTTGCTCTTGGGAACTTTGACGGAATACATCTTGGTCATAAAAGAATTATTGAAAAGACTGTGGAGAAAGCCGAAGAGAAGGGCCTTGAAAGCGGAGTTTTTACTTTTTCCAATCACCCCAGAAATGTTATAGCAGATGAGGTGTTTACAAAAAACATAATTTACTTTGAGGAGAAAGCCAGGCTGCTTCAGGGCCTTGGAATTTCCTATCTTTTCAGCATTCCCTTCGATGATGAAATAATGAATATGTCCTATGATGAATTCGTTAAGGATGTACTTATTGACAAGCTACAAATGAAGGAAGGCTTTTGCGGATTTAATTACAGATTCGGTTATAAGGGCTTGGGAGATTCGGAAAAGCTTAAGAAACTGGCGGAAAAGCTTGATTTTACCATAAATATAATAGAGCCTGTGAAGGTAGACGGTGAAATCGTAAGCAGCACACTTATAAGAGAGATGATCACTTCGGGTAAAATGGAGAAATGTGCAAAATTCCTGGGAAGGCCTTATGCAATCGACGGTACTGTGGTCATGGGTAACAGGGTGGGGAGAAAGCTTGGTTTTCCTACAACAAATTTAGTTATAGACGAACAGATGGTATCTCCTGCAAACGGAGTATATATAACCCTATGTACATATAACGGCCTTAGTTTTCCCAGCATTACCAATGTGGGAACAAAGCCTACCTTGGGTGAATACGCAAAAAATGTAGAGACACATATATTCGGTTTGGACAGCGATTTATACTATAAAAGAATCCATGTGGAGTTTGTAAAAAAGATAAGGCAGGAAGAAAAGTTCAATTCTGTATCGGAATTAAGTAAACAGATAGAAAAAGACTGCTTAGTGGCAAGAAAGTATTTTGGAATTTAACCTTTACTTGTAGACTAAGATATGCTATCATAATTTGTTATGTAAATACCGGTGCGCTGTAATTCGAAAGACTCCGACGGTTACTGCAGCATCAGGCGAATTTTAAAAAAGGAGAAACAAATGCTTACACAAGAGAAAAAGAAAGAGATCATTAAAGAGTACGGACTTAAAGAAGGGGATACAGGTTCCCCTGAGGTACAGATTGCTGTTCTGACCTTTAGAATCAATGACTTAAACGAGCACCTAAAGGTACATGAAAAGGACCATCACTCCAGAAGAGGACTTCTTAAGATGGTAGGACAGAGACGTAACCTGCTAAACTACTTAAGAGACAAGGACGTGAATAGATATAGAAATCTTATAGCGCGTCTTGGGTTGAGAAAGTAGTAAAGTTTTAAGAAATTTAGGCGGAGCTTTTTCGCTCCGCTTTTATTTATATTTGTTAATGTGAAGAAAAGAAAGAAGATTAACAGGAGGTAGTTGTTAATTATGAGATTTGAAGATTATAAGACTTACAGGACAGCTTTGGGCGGAAAGCTTTTAGAGCTGGAAATTGGAAAAGTATGTGAATTGACCAACGGCCAGGTTACATTAAGATATGGGGATACCGTAGTAAACGTAACTGCCTGCGCCTCAGATTCCCCAAGGGAGGACATTGACTTTTTCCCTTTATCCTGTGATTACGAAGAAAGAATGTATGCTGCAGGAAAAATTCCCGGCGGCTATATCAAAAGAGAGGGAAGACCAAGTGAAAAGGCTATTTTAAGCTCCAGGCTTATTGACAGACCTATAAGGCCCCTATTTCCCAAGGGTTACCATAACGATGTGCAGGTTGTGGCTACAGTTATGAGCGTAGACCCTGACTGTTCACCTGAAGTGGTGGCAATGATAGGCTCATCTGTTGCCTTAAGCATTTCAGACATTCCTTTTGAAGGACCTACAGCCTCTGTTTTAGTGGGAAGAGTTGAGGGCAATTTCGTTATTAATCCCTCTAAAGAGCAGAGAGACCAAAGCGATATGCACATGGTGGTCAGCGGAACGAAAGAAGCCATTATGATGGTGGAAGCAGGCGCAAAGGAAATTAAGGAAGAGGATGCACTTGAAGCCATCATGTTTGCCCATGAAGAGATTAAAAAGCTTGTAGAGTTTATTGAGGAGATTACAGCCGAGATAGGGAAAAAGAAGCAGGAGGTTGTTCTGTATAAAATCCCCGAAGAAATAGATGATGCTGTAAGAAGCTACGCTTCAGATAAAATGAAGCAGGCCATTAAGACACCTGATAAAATGGAACGTTTGGAAAATATGGACCTTGTGGAAGCTGAGACTAAAGAATACTTCTCTGAAATATATCCTGAAAACAAAAAGGATATTGCAGCCTCCCTTTACGATATAACAAAAGAGCAGGTAAGGACCATGATTTTAGATGATAAAATCAGACCTGACAACAGAAAGGCAAATGAAATAAGACCTATTTTTTCCGAAACCGGATTCCTGCCAAGAACTCACGGCAGCGGGCTGTTTAAGAGAGGCCAGACTCAAGTCCTAAGCGTTGCCACTCTTGCTCCCGTTTCAGAAAGCCAGAATATCGACGGTATCGGTGATGAGGTGGAGAAAAGATATATGCACCATTACAACTTCCCCCCTTATTCAGTAGGTGAAGCAAGACCTATGAGGTCTCCGGGAAGAAGAGAAATCGGACACGGTGCATTAGCTGAAAGAGCTCTCGTACCGGTTTTGCCAAGTGTGGAAGAGTTCCCCTATGCCATAAGAGTGGTAAGCGATGTATTGTCAAGCAACGGTTCCACATCTCAAGGTTCAGTGTGCGGAAGCACATTGGCTCTTATGGATGCAGGCGTGCCCATTAAGAGACCTGTTTCGGGAATAGCCATGGGTCTTATTGAAAGAGTGGAGGAAAACGGTGAAAGCACCATAGAAATTCTTTCGGACATTCAAGGCATGGAAGACTTCTTAGGAGATATGGACTTCAAGGTGGCAGGAACTACTGAAGGTATTACTGCTATCCAAATGGATATCAAGGTTCACGGCCTTTCAAGAGAAATCTTAAAGAATGCTTTGGATCAGGCAAGGGAAGGAAGACTTTATATCATGGATCAGATGATGGAAGAAATATCTGAGCCAAGAAAAGACTTGTCTCCTTATGCCCCAAGAATTATAACCATGCAGATAGACCCTGAAAAGATAAGAATTGTCATAGGCCCCGGCGGAAAGACCATTAACAGAATAGTTCAGGAGACAGGTGTAAAGATTGATATAGATGATACAGGATTGATTTACGTGGCAGCACCTGACCTTGAAACTGCAAAGCTGGGAGTTCATGAAATTGAGCTTCTTACAAAGGATGTGGAGCCTGGTGAGATTTATGAAGGTACTGTAGTAAGAATAATGCCTTTTGGCGCTTTCATAGAAATCCTTCCGGGAAAAGAAGGCCTCCTACATATTTCCAAGATGTCCAAGGAAAGAGTGGAGAAGGTGGAAGACGTTATGAATGTTGGAGATGTGGTGAAGGTTAAGGTAACTGAAATCGACTCTCAAAACAGGATAAACCTAACAAGAAAAGAATTGCTTTAAAATAAAGGGGCTTGGAAACAGCCCCTTTTTTATTTCTGTAAGGGTACTCTCTTTGAGAACTGTACCATGAAGACTCCTAAGAGTATTATGAAGGTGCCTATAAACACATTGTGGGTTATGGGCTCTTTTAATATAAGGTGGCCTAAAAATATTCCTACGAAAGGATTCACATAGGCATATGTTCCTGCCTTTGATGCAGGCCATACTGATAAAAGATATATATAAGAAGTATATCCTATTAAGGAACCAAAGGTTATAAGGTAAAGTATTGCTAAGGTGCCTTCTAATGTTATGGTTATGTGAGATGCTTCTCCCATAAGAAGGCCTGCAATCATAAAACCTATGCCTCCTGAAAGCATCTGAATGCTTAAATTATATTCTATAGCGCCCTCTGATTTCAGAATTTTTGAGACTATGGAACCTGATGACCAAAAGAAAGCTCCTAAAAGAATAAATGAAACTCCCTTGACTGTGAAGTTCAATACGCCTTGCCCTGACAGAACAAGAAAGAGTACGCCTGAAAAGCCTGTTAAGAGTCCCAGCCATCCTGTAAGGGAAAGCCGGTCCACCTTGATAAATATGATTTCAAGAACAGCAAGGTACAGGGGTGCCGTTGCAAAAAGGACGGTTACAATGCTGGAATCTGTCCACTGGGAGCCTAAAACCACCATGCCGTTTCCCATGGTTAAAATTATAAGCCCTGCAACAGTCTGGTTTTTCCACTGCTGTTTTGTGGGAAGAGGCCTTTTCTTAATATATGCGTAGGCATACATAATAAGACCGGAGATTATAAATCTTACACCGGCAGAAAAAAGAGGAGGCAGATTTAACACTGCCACTCTGATTGCGAGATAAGTTGAACCCCATATTATGCATATAGATATATAGGCAAACAGCGCCAGCTTCTGTTCTCTTGTCATACTTTTGAATTATACATCTATATAATGATATAGTAAAGAAAAAGGCTTCTATTGACTAAGAGGCTCATAATTATTATACTTAATCAACCGTTAACCAGGAGGTAACAAATGCCCATACTACTACTTTTTATAATATTTGGTGCATGTTTCTTAATTTATTACTATGTTATAAGCAATGAAGACTTATACACAAGGAAGAAGCCTGATAAGAAAGGACCTTTCGATACAATATATCTTCCTGAAGATTTGGAAAGAGATAGAATCAAGAGGATGAAGGATGAAGCAAGAAGAGGTAGATTTTAGTCTTACAGGCCTGATAGGGGATACTCCTCTTATCAGGCTTGATGGGCTTGAAAAAGAACTGAAAGGAAAAGTGCGGCTTTTTGGTAAGGCCGATTTTTTAAATCCGGGAGGAAGCAGCAAGGACAGGGCGGCTCTTTATATGATACAGGAGGCAGAGGAAAGAGGCCTTTTAGGTGAAGGAAGCGTCATAATAGAGCCCACCAGCGGAAACACCGGAATTGCCTTAGCTTATATTGGAAAGCATAAGGGCTACAGAGTAATCCTTACCATGCCCTCCTCCATGAGCATTGAAAGAAGAGAGCTGTTAAAGGCTTATGGGGCAGAGCTTGTGCTGACAGAGCCTGAAAAGGGGATGGAAGGCGCTATTATGGAGGCTTTAAGGCTTAAGGAGGAAACAGAAAACTCCTATATGCCAAATCAGTTTGAGAATATGGCTAATGTAAGGGCACATTATGAAACTACGGGGCCTGAAATCTACAAAGCTCTTGAGGGAGAGGTAAACGGTTTTATAGCCGGTATCGGTACAGGCGGCACTATTTCAGGCACAGGTAAATTCTTAAAGGAAATGAACAGGAGAATAGAGATAATAGGCATTGAACCCTTTAACTCTCAAGCCATTTTGAAGGGTGAAAAAGGACCTCATAAGCTTCAGGGAATAGGTGCGGGATTTATTCCCCCCATTCTTAACAAAGATGTAATAGACAGAATAGTTCCCGTTAAGGATGAGGAAGGGTTTTCAGGAATGAGGCTGCTTTTGGAAAAGGAAAGCTTACTTTGCGGTATATCTTCAGGCGCATCTGTTTTTGCGGCTTTAAAAGTTTTAGGGGACAGGAAATACGAAGGGGGCACCTTTGTCATTTTTCTCCATGACAGAGGTGAAAGATACTTGTCTTCAGAAGTATTCAAGGAAGGGTAACATGGGAAAATTTAGAGATGATTTAAAATCCTTTCAAAGGAGGGATCCTGCTGCAAGAAACGGTCTGGAGGTATTCCTTCTTTACTCAGGATTTCATGCTGTTTTTTATTACAGGATTGCTCACTGGTTTCACAACCATGGTATGAAATTTATGGCAAGAGCCATATCTCAATTTGCCAGATTTCTTACAGGCATTGAGATACATCCTGCAGCTGTCATAGGCAGAGGCCTGTTTATAGACCACGGCTCAGGAGTAGTTATTGGGGAGACTACAGAGATTGGAGATTACTGTACCTTGTATCAAGGTGTAACTTTAGGCGGAACGGGTATAGAGCAGGGTAAGCGCCATCCTACCTTGGAGGACCATGTGCTGGTAGGTGCAGGGGCGAAGGTTTTAGGGCCCTTTAGGGTTGGAAAGTATGCGAAAATCGCAGCAGGCGCCGTGGTTTTAACAGAGGTGCCGGAGTACGGAACGGCTGTTGGTGTGCCTGCGAAAATCCTAACAGGTAAAAAGATATATTCTGAAGATGAAAAACAGGAAGAGGTGGCATTAGACCATATTCATATAGAAGATCCTGTTATGATAGAAATTATTAGGATGGAAAAACAGATTAAGGCCTTTGAGAAAAGACTTAAAGACCTGGAGAAAAAATAAAGGATATATTTTTCCTCCAGGTCTTCTTTAAAGTTTTCTTATTGAAAGCCCTGTCCTATGACCGTTTAAGTCCACCTCCTCCAGGCTGTTATCGCCTTTAAGGATTGAAAGGGACAGGGTCTCTTCCATGATGTAATCCTTATACTTATTAATTGCATCCTCCACCTTTGAATCTGCGGCAATACGTATTTCAATATTGTCCATCATCTCAAAGTCTTTCTGTTTCCGCATCTGTTGAACTTTTGAAACAAGCTCCCTTGCCAGACCCTCCAGCAGCAAGTCATCCGTAATGTGGGTGTCAAGGATTGCAAAAAGATTGTTTCCCATTCCTGCAGTGAAGCCTTCTTTTGCCTCCACCTTAATATCTATATAGTCCTTGGAAACAGCAAAGAGCTCCTCTTGTAGGACAACATTTACTGTTCCTTCTTTTTCGAAAGCTCCAATAAGATCATGAGGATTCTGCTCTGCAAGGAAGACGGAAAAATCTTTAATCCTTTGACCTAGAGCAGGTCCTGCCACTTTGAAGTTGGGTTTTAAGGAGAAGTCAATGAAGCTTTCAAGGTCTTTTTCAAAGATTACTTCCTTTACATTCAACTCCTCTTCAATCAGCGGAGAAAGATCTTTAATAAGCTCTTCATACTTTCCGTCCACAAGGATCTTTTGAAGGGGTTGTCTGACTTTAATTCTTTCCTTTTCTCTGATGCTTCTACCAAGGGTTACAAGATCTCTTACAAGATCCATCCTTTCCTCCACATTGCAATCAACCAGCTTTTCATCGTATAGAGGGAAGAAGGAAATGTGGACAGATTCTTCTCCTGTCAGGTTAGTGTAGATTTCATCTGTAATAAACGGGGCTATGGGGGCGGCCAGCTGACATACACCCTTTAAAACCTCAAAGGTGGTTGCGTAAACTGATTTTTTATCCTCAATCATATCTTTTGGATAAAACCTTCTTCTCGCCCTTCTTATATACCAGTTGGAAAAATCCTCGGAAACAAAATCCTGAATCTTTCTCACGGATTTCATATGGTCATAGCGATCCATATCAAAGGTTACCTCTTTTATGAGATTGTGGTATTTACTCAGTATCCATCTGTCAAGCTCCGGCCTTTTTTCATAATCCACAAAGAGTGAAGCAGGATCGGCCTCATCCTGATTTGCATAGAGCAGGAAGAAGTTGTAAACATTTCTTAAGGTGGTGAAAAACTTGCTGATCACTTCCTTTAATCCATCCTCATCAAACCTTGTAGGCGACCAGGCAGGGGATACATAGAGGAGATACCACCTTGTGGCGTCTGCGCCGTACTTATCGAACATTTCAAAAGGATCAACGGTGTTGCCTCTTGATTTGCTCATTTTTTTACCATCCTTATCAAGGATTAGATCGTTTACCAAAACATTCTTATAAGGCGATTGACCTTTAATAAAGGTGGAAATTGCCATAAGGGAATAGAACCAGCCCCTGGTCTGATCAATACCTTCACAGATAAAGTCTGCCGGGAACAGCTCATCTTCAAATATATCCTTGTTTTCAAAAGGATAATGCCACTGGGCAAAGGGCATGGCTCCCGAATCAAACCAGCAGTCCATAACCTCGGGGATTCTTTCCATGGTCTTTCCGCATTTTTCACACTTAATATGAATATCATCCACATAAGGCCTGTGAAGCTCAATATCAAGGGAGATATCCTCTATGGCCTTGTCCTTAAGCTCCTGTCTTGAGCCTATACACTCCAAGTGGCCGCATTTACAGCGCCAGATTGGAATGGGAGTCCCCCAATATCTGTTCCTTGAAATTGCCCAGTCCTTTACTTCCTCCAGCCAGTTGCCGAACCTTTTTTCTCCCACAAAGTCGGGGTACCAGTTAACAGAGTTGTTGTTGTCTAATAAATTCTGCCTTAGCTTTGTCATCTCTATGTACCAAGAGGGCTTTGCAAAGTAAATCAAAGGTGTGGAGCATCTCCAGCAGTGGGGATAGTTATGCTCGATTTTCTCCTTTGAAAGGATTTTGTTGTCCTGAGCCAGATATTTAATAATATCCACATCAAGACCTTCCTCCATTACAAAACGACCTTTCCAGGGAGTTTCAGTGTAAGCACCTTCTTCATCCACAGGGCTTGGAACAGGTAGGTCATATTTTCTGCCCGTATTATAGTCATCCTCACCAAAGGCAGGAGCTGTATGAACTATGCCTGTACCGTCTTCAACGGAGACGTAATCCCCTAAAGTTATATAGAAAGCTTTTTTTGAAGAGTCTACTTTTATAAAGGGCATCAGCTGTTCATATTCAATGAATTCCAGATCCTTTCCCTTAAGCTCTTCCAAAACATCGTATTTTCCTTCTCCCAGCACCTTGTCTGCCAAAGCTTTTGCCAAATAAAGGATTTCCCCTTTGGCAGTTTCCAGGTCTTCGTGAGCTCTGACCTTCACATAATCAATATCAGCTCCTACTGTTAAAGATACGTTTGAAGCAAGAGTCCAGGGGGTTGTAGTCCAGGCAAGGAAGTATTCATCCTTATCCTTCCTTTTGAATTTTACTGTGATGGTAAGGGTTTTAATGTCTTTATATCCTTGGGCCACTTCGTGAGAAGCAAGGCCTGTTCCGCACCTTGGACAGTAGGGAAGAATTTTATGACCTTCAAAAATAAGGCCTGCTTTAAAGAACTCCTTAATGATCCACCAACCTGATTCTATGTAATCGTTATTCAGTGTTATATAAGGGTCATCCATATCTATAAGAAAGCCCATGCGCTCAGTCATCTGGCGCCACAGTCCTTCATACTTAAATACAGACTCTCTGCATTTCTCATTAAACTCTTTTATGCCGTACTTTTCGATATCCTGCTTCCCCGACATGCCAAGCTGCTTTTCCACTTCAATTTCAACGGGCAGCCCATGAGTGTCCCAGCCTGCTTTTCGTTTGACTCTGAAACCTTTCATGGTCTTATAACGACATACGGAATCCTTAAGAGTTCTTGCCATGACGTGGTGAATTCCGGGATGACCGTTTGCAGTAGGGGGGCCTTCATAAAATATGAAGGAGGGCATGCCTTCTCTTGTGGTAATGCACTTTGTTAAAAGGTCTTCTTCCTTCCAATGGTGGGCTTGGGAAAGCTGCACATCTTTAATGGGCTTTTGCGACAGTGGTTTGAACATTCCTCTTTAATCCTTTCAAATAAAAATCCCCAACTTATTAAGCCAGGGACGATTGTATTTAACCGCGGTACCACCCTAATTGTTCTCAAAAAAAAATGAGAACCACTTGATTGTTTTAAAGACTCAGGAAGTGATATTCAATCCTTGTTTCACCGTTGGGCTCTCAGCTTTTCTGCCAAACTCTCTGTAAGGTTTTTAGGCAAGGTCTACTTTGGTTTCCGTCACAGTCTTTTTTATGAGGTATTAACGGTTTAATGATAAGGTAAGAACCTCTTTGTGTCAAGTTTAAATACATAAAGTTACTCCATAATCTTAGAAAATTTGTATTAATTCAAAGAATGCCCCCTATATTTTAGATATTTTTTGTTATTTATTACAATTTATTCTTGTAATTGAAACAATTTAATGGTAATATATGTTTCATTCTTGGATTTTAACAATTATACGAAAGGAGGCTTGGTTATTATGGCAAAAGAAAAAGTAGTGCTTGCCTATTCGGGAGGGCTTGACACCTCAATTATTATTCCCTGGTTAAAAGAGAATTATGACTATGAAGTGATTGCAGTATGCCTTGATGCAGGACAAAAGGAGGACTTCGATGCCATAAGACGCAAAGCCGTTGACACAGGCGCATCACGAGCCTATGTTTTAGATATAAGGGAGGAGTTTATTACAGATTATATATGGCCCACATTAAAAGCAGGGGCAGCTTATGAGAATGACTACCTTCTTGGAACATCCATGGCACGACCTCTCATGGCTCAAAAGCTGGTGGAGGTGGCACAAAAGGAAGGGGCATATATTATTGCTCACGGCTGTACAGGCAAAGGAAACGATCAAGTAAGATTTGAAACCACCATTAAAGCCTTAAGCCCTCAGATAAAAATCATTGCACCCTGGAGGGTATGGGACCTTTGTTCAAGAGAGGACTGTATTGCCTACGCTGAGCAAAGGGGTGTTAAAATCAATCAGACTGTAGAAAATATTTATTCAAGAGACGAGAATATCTGGCATATAAGCCATGAAGGAGGGAATCTGGAAAACCCCTGGAATGAGCATGAGGATTCCATACATGTCTTAAGTGTGCCTGCCGAAAAAGGGCCGGACACGCCTTCCTACGTGGAGATTCACTTTGAAAAAGGTATTCCCACAAAAATAGACGGTGTAGACATGGACCCTGTGGCCTTGCTTTTAAAGCTTAATGAAATGGGTTCAAGACACGGGGTGGGTACTATAGATATTGTAGAGAACAGACTTGTGGGAATGAAGTCAAGAGGAGTATATGAAACTCCGGGAGGAACTATTCTTTATAAAGCGCATAAAGCTTTGGAAAAGCTTATTTTAGACAGGGACACTATGCAGTATAAGAACATAGTTGCTGAAAAATGGGCTCAGCTTGTTTACGATGGGCTGTGGTTCACGCCTTTAAGGGAAGCCATTGAGGCCTTTGTTAATAAAACTCAGGAGCAGGTGGAAGGCGATGTGAGGGTTAAGCTCTATAAGGGCTCCGCTGTTTCAGTGGCAACACGCTCACCTTACTCCTTATACAGTGAAGAATTTGCCACCTTCAGTAAGGATGAAGTATATAAACAAAGCGACGCTGAAGGTTTTATTAACCTGTTCAGCCTGCCCCTTAAGATAAGGGCAATTCAAAAGGAAGCAAGAGAAGGAGGCTCAACTGAAAATGAAGCTTTGGAAAGGAAGGTTCTCAAAGCAGGCGACTTTATCTGCTGATAAATTCAACTCTTCAATCAATACAGATAAAAGGCTTTGGCTTAAGGATATTGACCTAAGCCTTGCTCACGGCAGAATGCTGGCGAAACAAAAAATAATATCGGAAAGAGATTTCTCCCTAATAGAAAAAGGTCTTTTGGAGATAAAGGAAGAAGTTTTAGAGGGTAAGATTTCCTTTACAGATGAATATGAAGATATTCACATGGCCATAGAAACTATCCTTACAGAAAAAATTGGAGATTCCGGTAAAAGGCTTCATACGGCAAGGAGCAGAAACGATCAGGTGGCAACAGACTTAAGGATGTATTTAAAGGACGAAACCCTGGAAATTATCTCTCTCCTTGACAGCCTCATGGAAGAGCTTGAAAGCATTGCTGATAAAAACAGGGATACCATTCTTCCCGGCTTTACTCACATGCAAAAAGCCCAGCCTGTTACGCTGACCATGCATTTATCAGCCTATAAGGAGATGTTTTTACGAGACAGGGAAAGGCTTGAGGATTCCATTAAAAGGACTGATGTAATGCCTTTAGGTTCCTGCGCTCTTTCGGGAACCTCCTACAATATCGACAGACAAAGTGTAAAGGAGGAGCTTAGGTTTAGGGAGCTTTCGAAAAACCCCATGGACGCAGTGTCTGACAGAGACTTCGTTTTGGAGCTTCTTTTTATAATCTCTCTCATTATGATGCACCTTTCAAGGTTTTCAGAGGAGATCATAATTTTCTCCACCTCTGAATTCAACTACATTGAGCTGGATGACAGCTACAGCACAGGAAGCAGTATTATGCCCCAAAAGAAAAACCCTGATATGGCAGAGCTGGTACGAGGGAAAACAGGAAGAGTGTACGGAAATCTGATGGCCATGCTGACTGTAATGAAGGGATTGCCCTTAACCTACAACAAGGATATGCAGGAGGATAAGGAACTTATATTTGATTCAGTAGATACAGTTAAAGCTTCTTTGGAAATATTCAAGGAAATGATAGGCACAGCAACCTTTAATAAAGAGGTGATGGAAAAGGACTTAAAAACAGGATATATGAACGCAACCGATGCCGCAGACTATCTTGTTAAAAAAGGTGTTCCCTTTAGGGAGTGCCATGAGATAATAGGAAAGATGGTGCTTGCCCTTTCCAAGGAAGGGAAAAATATTGAAGATTTAACCTTGCCTCAGCTAAAGGAGTATTCGCCTTATTTTGAAGAGGACATCTATGAAGCTGTAGATGTAAGAAATATGATTAAAAACAGAAAAGAGAAATGATGAACATTAAGGATTACGATCTTAATGAGTTAAAGGAAATCATGGTGTCTTTAAAAGAACCCTCCTATAGAGCAGTCCAGCTCTTTGAAGGACTTTATAAGGGGGCACCTGATTTTATGTCTGTTAAAAACATACCCAAAACTCTTTTAAACAGCCTTTTGGACAAGGGCTTCCATGAAGGGACATTAGAGGTTTTAAGAGATCAGTTCTCTGAAAAAGACGGGACACATAAAATCCTTTTCAGGTTGAAGGACGCAGAGACCATAGAAACTGTAGTTATGAAATATAAGTACGGGCTTTCGGTCTGTGTATCAAGTCAGGTGGGTTGCCTTATGGGATGTACATTTTGCGCATCTGCCATAGGCGGTAAAGTGAGAAGCTTAAGCCCGGGGGAAATGGCGGACCAGGTTATTTCCTCAGAGCGGATCACAGGCGAAAGAATAGGCCATATGGTGGTTATGGGAATGGGGGAGCCCTTTGATAATTATGAAAACCTCAGCAAGTTCTTAAGGCTTTTACATGAAGAAAAGGGAAAGAATATGAGCTATAGGAATATGACTGTTTCCACAGCGGGCATTGTACCCATGATAAAAAGGTTTGGGGAAGATTTCCCTCAGGTTAATCTTGCCATATCCCTTCACAGTGCAAAAGATGAAGTAAGAACCATGCTTATGCCTATAAATAAACGGTACCCTGTAGGTGAAGTAATAAATGCGGCAAAGGATTATTCAGAGAAAACGAAAAGAAGGATAACCTTCGAATATGCTCTTATTAAAGGTGTTAACGACAGCCAAAAGGATATGGAAGAACTTTCCCGGCTTTTGAAGGGCATGCTCTGCCATGTGAATTTGATACCCTTGAACCCTGTAAAAGAAAGTGGATATAAGGGTACAGAAAGGTCTGAGGCAGAGAATTTTGCGCTGTTTTTAAAGGGTTTTGGCGTTGAAGCCACAGTGAGAAGACAGCTTGGAAAGGAAATTGATGGAGCCTGCGGGCAACTTCGTGTTGCCGAGAAGGGGAGTTTAAGTGTATAATTAATAAAATGTGAAGTTGTAAATAAGGGAGGCGGTTAAGATGGTTAAGTTGCTGGTTGGACATAAAGGGTCCGGCAAAACAAAGATGATGGTAGATTATGCTAACGAAGCCGTTTCAAACATTGACGGCACTATCGTTTTCATCGATACAGACACAAGACTTATGTACGACTTAAATTACAATATTCGCTTTATAAGTATGGAGGAATTCCCTCATATTACAAACAGCGATGAATATATAGGGTTCCTCTATGGGGTAATAAGCGGGGACCACGACTTGGAACTGATTTTTATTGATGGAATTCTAAGACACGCAGATTTTGAGATTCCGGATCTGGCAGAATTTATTGAGAGATTAAAGGACATATCCATAGTCCATGAGCTGGATTTCGTGGTCAGCATCAGCGCAGACAAGGAAGAGTTAAACCACGTGAACTTTGAGGGCTGCGAAATATTAAATTAATAGTAAGCGGGATTTTTATGGGCAGCCATGAGAATCCCGTTATTAATATATTTAGGCTTTGGGATTAAATGTTTTTTCTTTATTTGCATGATGTTTAAGCCTATAATATATTTATACTATATGGAAGTTGTAAAATTTGAACCTTAAGGAGGAATGAAATGAAAAAAGCATTAGCTATCGTATTAAGCCTTCTTCTCGTATTTGGCATGGTCGCCTGTGGCGGCGGTGCTGAAGTGGAGGAAGGACCTCTCGTAGTCCTCATTACTGACACAGGCGGTCTTGGAGACGAATCCTTTAACGACTCTGCATGGGCAGGATTCCAAAGAGCAGAGACTGAACTGGGCGTGCAAATTCAGGTAATTGAATCTGCAACCTCAGATGACTATCTCCCCAACATCTCTGCAGCTGTAGAGGCAGGGGCTGCTCTTATTATCTGCAATGGATTCCTGATGGCAGAAGCAACTCAGCAGGGTGCTGAACAGTATCCTGATCAGGCCTTTGCTCTTGTTGACTCTGCAGATGCCCAAGCACCAAATATTTTGAACCTGACCTTCAATGAGCAGGAAGGTTCCTTCCTTGTAGGCGTTGCTGCAGCAGCCATGACCGAGTCCAATGTAATCGGTTTTGTAGGAGGAATTCAGCTTCCGTTAATTGAGAAGTTCCAGTTTGGTTTCCAGGCAGGCGTTAAGGCCGCAAATCCTGATGCACAAGTTCTTATTAACTACACCCAGTCCTTCTCCGACTCTGCTTTAGGTAAAGAAAATGCACTTGCTCAGAACAAGCTGGGCGCTGATGTTATTTACCATGCTTCAGGCGGATGCGGAATCGGTGTAATTCAGGCTGCCGGCGAGCAGGATTTCTGGGCAATCGGTGTGGACCAGGATCAATCTGCACTTGACCCTGACCACGTTCTTTGTTCCATGATTAAGAGAGTGGATGTAGCAACCTTCAACGCTATTAAAATGGTTGTAGACGGAGAATTCGAGGGCGGTGGATACGTATTCTCTTTGGCTGATGAAGGTATCGGCGCAGGTGATGAGGCAGGCAATCTGCCGGCTGACGTTCTTGCTTCGATAGAAGTGTGGAAAGAAAAAATAGTTAACGGCGAATTCGAAGTACCTTATGACGCAAATACATTCGCTAACTTTTCACTTTAACAGCCCACAAACATAATACTAATCATAAGGTCAGGCATTCTGCCTGACCTTATGATAAAAAAGAAGTCTTCAGGAATTAAGTCTTTTTATGCACAAAAAACGGCGGTAGGAGGACTTAATTTTTGAAATATGAAGGGCAGGTGGAAAAAGGATTTGCCAAAAGTTTTAGAGATGAAGAACATCACAAAGGTTTTCCCAGGAGTCGTTGCCAACGACAAGGTGAATTTCGATCTGGAAAAGGGAGAGATCCATGTACTTTTAGGTGAAAACGGCGCCGGAAAGACTACCCTGATGAACATTCTCTACGGCCTTTATCAGGCAACTTCGGGAGAGATTTATTTCCATGGAGAGAAGGTGGATATTAAAGGCCCCAACGATGCCATAAATTTAGGTATCGGTATGGTTCACCAGCATTTTATGCTGGTGGAAAATTTTACTGTTACAGAAAACATAGTTCTTGGAAGTGAGCCTTCAAAAGCAAATGGTTTATACCTTGACATGGAAACTGCCAGAAACACAGTAAAAGAGGTGTCTGATAATTTTGGACTTAAGGTTGACCCCAATGCCTTGATTCAGGATATTTCCGTAGGCCTGTCCCAAAGGGTGGAAATTTTGAAAACTCTCCATAAAGGAGCCGAGGTGCTGATTCTTGATGAGCCCACAGCTGTGCTTACTCCTCAGGAAATTGATGAGCTGGGAGTGATCCTTAAAAACCTTACTCAGGAAGGCAAATCCATTATCCTTATAACCCATAAACTGAAAGAAGTATTGAGCATGAGCGACAGGGTTACTGTTATCAGAAGAGGGAAAATAGTAGATACCTTAAAAACTAAAGATACAAACATTGATCAGCTTGCGGAAATGATGGTGGGCAGGTCAGTTAAGCTTACTTCAGATAAAGAGGATAAAACTCCCGGAGATGTTATCCTTTCCATAGAAAACCTCGTGGTTAAAGATACGAGAAAATACGATGCTGTTAAATCAATATCCTTCGATGTGAAAGCAGGAGAAATTTTTGCGGTTGCAGGAGTTGACGGCAACGGGCAGAAGGAACTGGTGGAAGCATTGACGGGACTTACGAAAACCGTTTCAGGTAAAGTCTCTTTATGCGGGAAGGATATTACAGGCAACAAGCCTAAAAAAGTATTGGAGGCAGGCGTGGGGCATATTCCTGAAGACAGACATAAGAGAGGTCTTATACTTCAAAACACTCTTGCTGAAAATTTGATACTGGGGTACCATTATTGCCCGCCTTTTGCCAGAAAGGGAGTAATGAATTACGCTAAAATTAACGAGCATGCCAGAACCTTAATATCTGAATACGATGTTAGAACTCCAAATGAGTATGTAACTGCCGGATCTCTTTCAGGAGGAAATCAGCAGAAAGCCATCATTGCAAGAGAATTCTATAAGGACCCTGTGCTTTTGATTGCAAGCCAGCCTACGAGAGGGCTTGATGTGGGAGCCATAGAATTTGTTCATAACAGATTGATTGAGCAAAGGGATAACAACAAAGCGGTGCTTTTAGTTTCCCTGGAGCTTGATGAGGTAATGAATCTGGCAGACAGAATAGCCGTAATCTACCAGGGAGAAATAATGGGAATTGTGGAGGGAAAAGATGCCACGGAAAGGCAGTTGGGATTGATGATGGCCGGAGCTTCCATGGAAGAAGCAATTGAAGGAGGAAAAGCAGATAATGAAAACAAGATTGCTTAATGTCTGGTCTGTTTTAAAACTGCCTCTCGTTGCAATTCTGGTAGGATTTGTAGTAGGCGCCTTTTGTATTATGCTGGCAGGAAGCAATCCTTTAACTGCTTATGCCGCATTGCTTAAGGGAAGCCTGGCATCTCTTCCAAGCTTTGGAGAGACTTTGTATAAAGTGACACCTATTCTGTTGACAGGCCTTGCAGCAGCCATAGGGTTTCGCTGCGGTCTTTTTAATATAGGTGGAGAAGGCCAGTATGTGGTGGCGGCAATTGCTACAGTAGGCGTCGCCTGGTCTTTTCAAGGACTTCCTCATTTCATTCTTGTGCCAATCCTCTTGATTACAGGAGCCTTGGCAGGTGGGGTGTGGGGTGGAATTGCGGGGATTCTTAAGGCAAAGCGAGGCATCAATGAAGTTATTACTACCATCATGTTGAACTGGACCGCTCTTTATCTTTCCAATTACTTGGTGCGCACCTTGCTGAATCCCTCAAGACTTCTTGACAAGCTTCCTTCAGGTCATACCGTAGCAGTGCCTGAGGCGGCAAGGTTAATGAAATTAAAAGTCATTATACCTGCCTTTGGATACTCCAGCGCCCATACGGGAATATTTATTGCCATCGGTGTGGCAGTTCTGATGTGGTTTATTCTATTTAAAACTACCCTGGGATATGAAATAAGGGCTGTGGGGTTTAATCCTACGGCTTCCGAGTATGGCGGCATTAGCAGTGCGAAAAACACTTTCCTTGCCATGTTTATTTCAGGGGGCTTAGCAGGTCTTGCAGGGGCTATTCAGATCATGGGACTTGTTTACATGGTCAATCAGTCACCTGAGCTTCCCGGATACGGATTCACAGGACTTTGTGTTGCCCTTGTAGGCTTAAGCCATCCCTTAGGATGTATTCCTGCGGCTTTGCTCTTTGGCATTCTTGATAACGGCTCAAGGCAGATGCAGCTTGCAGGTATTCCCAAGGAAATAAATGCGATTATCTCCGCTGTAATCCTGGTGTTTGTTGCAGGAGCACTGTTGTTAAAATATATAAACGTTTACTTTGAGAAAAAGAGAGGAGCAGGAAAACCGAGGTTCAAGGAGGTGAGGGAAGTATGAGCGGAGTGATTGTAATCGCAGTTATAGCTTCAGCCATCAGACTTGCAACACCTCTGCTTCTTTCTGCACTTGGAGGAGTTTTTTCCGAGCGCTCCGGAGTTGTTAATATCGGGTTAGAAGGCATTATGATATTCGGAGCCTTCTTCTCCGTACTGTTTACACACATCACAGGTAATGCCTGGATAGGAGTGGTGGCTGCAATTATCTTTGGTATTGTTATGGCAGCGCTGCTTGCCGTTGTAAGTATAAACCTTAAAGGAAACCAGATTATAGCAGGTACGGCAGTGAATTTACTGGCTGCCGCACTTACGGCATTTTTTCTGGAGCTTATCTGGCACAGGTCAGGATCCACGCCTATCTGCCCTGATATGCTTACCTCAAACCCCATAAGAGTTTTGGAAAAGCTTCCTGTTATAGGAGATCTCTTTAAACAGTTTACTCCCTTCATATATATTGCTATTGTATTAACCTTTGTAACTTATTACATCCTCTGGAAAACTCCCTGGGGTCTTCATGTGAGAGCGGTGGGAGAGCATCCGAAAGCGGCAGATACTGTGGGTATAGGAGTATATAAGACAAGATGGATATGCGTCCTCTTATCAGGAGTCCTGGCAGGACTGTCAGGGGCTTGCCTTTCAATAGGAACGGTGGGACTTTTCAGAGAAGGAATGGTGGCCGGCAAAGGCTTTATTGCACTTGCCGCCATGGTATTTGGGAAATGGCATCCTATAGGAGCTATGGGGGCCAGCTTCTTCTTCGGGATATGTCTTGCAATACAAATTCAGGCTCAGTCCTTCGGTCTTGATGTTCCCGGTGAATTTCTTGCCATGGTTCCTTATGTGGCAACTATTATAGTACTTATCGGTGTTGTAGGAAAAGCAGTGGCACCAAAAGCTGACGGACAGCCTTATGAGAAAGATGAGGCATAGTTTTATGAGTAAAACAAAACAAGGTAAAAGCGGAAAGAATGAGAGAATAAGAATACTGGCAGTAGATGCTCTTGTAGCCCTTATAGCCTGTTGCGTGGGGGCGTTTTCCCTGGAAGCCGTACTAATTCCAAACGGCCTTACAAGCGGCGGAATAACGGGGCTTTCAAGAGTGGTACAGCAGTTTACAAGCATGGAATTCAGCATAATTTATTATGGATTTTCCTTAATAATTATTGTTCTGGTGGCAATATTTCTCGGATTCAGGGAAGTTAAGAAAATCATGTTCCTCACAATTCTTTATCCTGCCGTAATCTTCGTCTTCGAACGCTTCCATTTTGAGCTTCTGGAGGAAAACGATGTTATTCTGGCAGCTATCTTTTGCGGTGTCTTCGGCGGAATCTCAGTAGGCCTGGTATTCTGGAGGGGGTACAGCTTTTGTGGAACGGATGCAGTGGCAAAAATACTGAAGAAGCACTTGTTCCCCTATCTGCCTTTAGGCCAAATACTGCTTTACGTGGACGGATTGATTATCATCGGCTCCGCCTTCGTTTTTGGCAGAAATATTGCCCTTTATGCTCTTGTGACTCAAGTGATTCTGGCAAAGACCATTGATTACGTAATGTTCGGCTTTGAAACGAAGCTTGTCAAGCTTGAGATAATCACAGATGAAAAGGATGAAATCAAGGATTTTGTTATGGGAGAGCTGATGAGAGGCGTAACAAGCTCTGAAGTTACGGGAGAATATACGGGAGAAAAGCATTATAAGCTTGATGTGCTCTGTTCACCAAGGGAGAGCATAATAATAAGAAGGTTTGTGGCCAATAACCAGCCTGACAGCTTTATGACGGCAATTCATGTGGATACAGTCTGGGGCACGGGCCACGGGTTTACTGATATTACGAAGGAGTGATGATTTTTGAGTATTCATATAGGTGCAGAAAAGGGAGATATTGCAAAAACCATACTTTTGCCGGGGGACCCTTTAAGAGCTAAATTTATTGCAGAAAACTTTTTGGAGGATGTCTTCTTATTTAATGAAATAAGAAATATGCTGGGCTATACAGGAAGGTATAAGGGAGTTTCAGTTTCTGTTATGGGAACAGGTATGGGAATGCCCTCCATGGGTATATACTCCCATGAGCTTATGACAGAGTATGATGTGGAAAATCTTATTAGAATAGGAACGGCAGGAAGCTTTCATGAGGCTTTAAAGGCAGGAGAGATCGTGGTGGCTTTATCTGCATCCACAAATTCAAACTATGCCCATACATACGGTTTACAAGGTACTTATTCACCTTCTGTCAGCTTTCAGCTTCTGGAAAAGGTTATGAAGGCAAAGGAAATTACAGGGATACCCTTTAAGGCGGGAAATATTGTATCCTGCGATGTTTTCTACGAACAGGACCCTTCATGGTGGAAAAAGTGGCAGCAGCTTGATGTGATGGCGGTGGAGATGGAGGCGGCAGCTCTATATATGAATGCAGCTGTTCACAGAAGAAATGCACTTTGCATGGTAACCATAAGCGATCACTTTGTAACGGGAGAAAAGGCTACGGCGGAAGAGCGGCAAAACTCATTTACCCACATGATGAAGCTTGGCCTTGAAGCTGCCATCCTGTAAACCAACGGAAATAAAAAAGACCGGGAGACACTCCGGTCTTTTACTATGGCATATTTAACTTATATGCATGTGGGGACGGGTGAGCTTATTGTTGAGCTTTTTCCTTGTTGAATCTTTTGTTTATTCTTGAAATTTTTCTGGCTGCCTGGTTCTTATGAATAGTGCCTTTGGCAGCTGCCTGCATAAGTCTTTTTTCAGCCAGCTGAAGCTTTTCTTTTGCCAGCTCAAAATCACCTTGTGCAAGGGCGGCTTCGAAGTTTTTCAAAATCGCCTTAAGATGACTTTTAACTCTTCTGTTTTTCGCAGTTTTCTTCTCAAGAACTTTGATTCTTTTCTTTGCGGATCTAATATTTGCCATAATTTTTCCCCACTTTCTTTTATGGTATTTTTCACGCAAGGAAAAGTATATATTACCGTGAGGATTATTGCAATAGCAAAAGATAAATTTGAAGATTTGCCGTAAATAAAGTAAAATAAGTGAGAAATTTAAATGCGGGAAAGGACAAATATGAAGGACTATCAAAAATACATAAGGAACTTCAGCATAATTGCCCATATAGACCATGGAAAATCCACCTTGGCAGACAGGCTTTTACAATACACAGGGACTGTAAAGGAACGTGATATGAAGTCCCAGTTTTTAGATAACATGGACCTTGAAAGAGAAAGAGGCATCACCATCAAGCTTCAAACCACAAGGTTAAGTTATAAGGCAAAGGACGGCCATACCTATATCTTAAACTTGATTGACACGCCGGGCCATGTGGATTTTACATATGAAGTGTCACGAAGTCTGGCTGCCTGTGAAGGCGCAATACTGATTGTGGATGCAACTCAAGGTGTGGAAGCACAAACCTTGGCCAACGTTTATCTTGCTTTAAACGAAAACCTGGAAATCGTGCCGGTTTTAAATAAAATCGACTTACCAAGTGCAAGGCCTGATGAGATTAAAAAGGAAGTGGAGGATATTATAGGTATAGATGCCCATGAGGCTCCTTTGATCTCGGCTAAGGAAGGCTTGGGAATTGAAGATGTTCTGGAGGAGATAATTAAAAAGATACCCGCTCCCAAGGGAGATGAGGATGAAAAGCTTAAAGCCCTTATCTTTGATTCAACCTATGACAACTATAAAGGCGTTGTGACATATGTAAGAATATTCCAGGGAACCGTTAAGCCCGGGGATGAAATTCTTCTTATGAACAGCAAAAAAACCTTTGAAGTAACTGAAGTAGGCTTTCATGTGCCCTATCCTAAACCCTCCCTTGAGCTGAAAGCAGGAGATGTAGGCTATATATGTGCCAGCATTAAGCAGGTTAAGGACGCAAGGGTGGGAGATACCATAACTCATGTGGAAAATCCTACAGATACGCCTTTACCGGGCTATAAAAAAGCACAGTCCATGGTGTACTGCGGCATTTATCCTTCGGAAGGTGAAAAGTACGAAAACATTAAGGACGCTCTTGAAAAGCTTCAGGTGAACGATGCTGCCTTTAATTTTGAGCCTGAAACATCTCAAGCTTTGGGTTTTGGTTTTAGATGCGGGTTTCTTGGCCTTCTTCACATGGAAATAATTGTGGAACGGCTGGAAAGAGAGTATGACCTGGGGATAATTACCACATCACCCAGCGTAATATATAAGGTAGTGATGGTTGACGGGAAGGAAGAGATGATTCAGAATCCCAGCAATCTGCCTGATTTAACGAAAATAGACCATATTGAAGAACCTATTGTAAAGGCTGATATTATAGTTCCAAAGGATTATGTGGGAAGCATTATGGAAATCTGTCAGGACAGAAGAGGAAGAATGCTTCATATGGAGTATGTAACTCCCCAAAGAGTTCTGCTTCATTATGAGATGCCCTTAAACGAGGTAATCTATGATTTCTTTGATGCATTGAAATCAAAAACAAGAGGCTACGGCTCTCTTGATTATGAGTTTTTAAGGTATGAAAAATCCCATCTTGTGAAGCTTGATATTCTTTTAAACAAGGAGCAGGTAGATGCTTTTTCCATGATAGTTCATGAATCAAAGGCATACCAGAGAGGCCGCTTTGTGGCGGAGAAATTAAAGGAAGTAATTCCCATGCATCAGTTTGAAATTCCCATTCAGGCAGCCATAGGTCAGAAGGTAATCGCAAGGGAAACTGTAAAGGCATACAGAAAAGATGTAATAGCTAAATGTTACGGAGGGGATATATCGAGAAAGAAAAAGCTTCTTGAAAAACAGAAGGAAGGAAAGAAGAGAATGCGCCAGTTTGGTTCAGTGGAAGTTCCTCAGGAAGCCTTTACTGCCGTTCTGAAATACGATGAAAACAAATAGACTGGGGCTTTACGCTCATATACCCTTCTGTGAGAGAAAATGTAATTACTGCGACTTTGTTTCCTTCACAGGTAAAGATGAAAAAGATTTTAAGAAGTATATTGATGAATTACTTAAGGAGATAAAAGATAGGGGCAGTGAAGATTACCATGTGGACAGCCTTTACATAGGAGGCGGGACTCCCAGCATTTTACCCTCCAATCTCATGGAAAGGCTTTTAAGGAAAGCTTATGACAGCTTCAAGCTTACAAAGGATTTGGAAGTAACCATTGAGGTAAATCCTGCCACTGTAGATAAAGAAAAACTAAACTCATATAGAAGCCTGGGAATTAATAGAATCAGCATGGGTGTACAATCCTTTGATGACACCATTTTAAAAAAGCTGGGCAGAATCCACAGTAAAAAGGATGTAACGGATTCATACAACCTCATAAGAAAAGCAGGGTTTAACAATGTGAGCATGGATTTAATGTATGCAGTACCCGGTCAAAGCGAAGCTTTGTGGGAGGAATCACTGAAGGAGGCTGTTCTTTTAGAGCCTGAGCATATTTCCTGCTACAGCTTGTCACTTGAAGAAGGAACAGATTTTTATGACAGTTTCAATAAAGGGACCCTTAAGCTTCCTTCCTATGATGAAGATGTGAAAATGTACTTAATAACCGGAGAGCTTCTGTCAAAGGCAGGCTACCATAGATATGAGATATCAAACTACTGTAAGGGAGGGTATGCTTCAAGGCACAATTTGAAGTACTGGAACATGGAAGAATATCTGGGTCTGGGAGTAAGCGCCCACTCCTTTATAAATGGAGTAAGAATAGAGAATCACCATACTTTGAATGAATATTACGGCAGGGAAAAGGTAAAGAGTACCCATAAAAACACAGAATATGACAACATCTCTGAATTTATCTTTATGGGATTGAGAAAGACAGAAGGCATATCCCTTAAAGACTTTGAAGATAGATTTTCAATACCATATAATGTGTACCTTAAAGACAGGCAAGACATATTAAAAGCCCTTATAGACCAAGGCTTTATACTGGAGGAAGAAGGCAGGATTAAGTATACCCTTAAGGGAATCTTGGGTTCAAACAGAATAACCATAGATTTGATGTAAGGAAAAAGGTGAATGAAATGTCAGAATTCATAATGGCCTTGGATCAAGGCACCACAAGCTCAAGAGCCATCATATTCAATAAAGAAGGAAGGCCTGTAAGCTCTGCTTCAAAGGAGTTCAGACAGTTTTTCCCGGAAGCCTCCTGGGTAGAGCATGACCCTTTGGAGATTTGGGCCGGCCAAATCTCCGTGGCAAACGAAGCTCTTTTCAAAATCAATAAAACCTCAAAGGATGTTCATGCAATAGGGATTACAAACCAGAGAGAAACCACCATACTGTGGGACAAAATAACGGGAGAACCTGTTTACCCCGCCATAGTCTGGCAGGACAGAAGAACGAAAAAGCTGACGGATAAAATGAAGAAAGAAGGCATGGAGGACCTTATAGGAAAAAAGACAGGTCTTGTCCTTGACCCTTATTTTTCCGCCACTAAGGTAAAATGGATCCTTGACAATGTGAAAGGCGCAAGGGCAAAGGCTGAAAGAGGCGACATTCTCTTTGGAACGATAGATTCATTTCTTGTATGGATGATGACTAAGGGAAAAGTTCATGTAACGGATTATACAAACGCTTCCAGAACGTTGCTTTTTGATATTCATAAAATGAAGTGGGACAAGGAGCTTCTAAAGCTGTTTTCTATTCCGGAATGTATTTTGCCGGAGCCTGTTCCTTCTTCACAGGTTATAGGATATACAGCAAGGGAGATATTTGGAACAGAAATTCCAATTTCGGGAATGGCAGGTGATCAGCAGGCAGCTTTATTTGGACAGGCCTGCTTTGAAGAGGGCGAGATGAAAAGCACCTACGGCACAGGAGGCTTTCTTCTGATGAACCTGGGCAACAAGGCTGTGGCTTCAAAAAACGGCCTTCTGACCACTGTAACCTGCGATACTGAAGGAAAATATGGATATGCCCTGGAAGGCTCAATTTTCGTGGCAGGAGCCTTGATTAAGTGGCTCAGAGACGAGCTTAAGCTTATAGACAATGCGGAAGACACAGAATATCTTGCCAAAAAGGTGAAAAATACTGAAGGAGTCTACATAGTTCCGGCTTTTTCAGGCTTAGGAGCACCTTATTGGAACCCTCATGCCAGAGGAATCATTACAGGACTTACAAGAGGCACTAATAAAAGCCATATTGTGAGAGCGGCTTTGGAATCCATAGCATATCAGAATTACGATCTTCTTAAGCTTATGGAAAAGGATTCTAAAATAAAGGTTCCTTCCTATAAAGTGGACGGAGGCGCTTCCAATAACGATTTCCTTATGAGTTTTCAGGCGGATATTCTGGGAATCCCCGTTGAAAGGCCTGAAATTACAGAGACAACAGCTTTGGGAGCCTGTTATCTGGCAGGCCTCAGCACAGGCTTTTTTACTTCAAAGGATGTGATTAAAAGAAAGAGAAAGGTGGAAAAGCTCTTTAAACCTGCCATAGATGAAAAAGAAAAGCAGCAAGCGTTAAAAGGTTGGAAACAGGCAGTAAAAACTGCAATTTTTTCTGCAGAAAGTGTTAAACTGTAAGGAATAGGGGTATAATTCTTTTGTAATGGTTTTAAATATCACTGTTGACAAATCCTGCCAACAGTGTTATTTTGGAACAAGGTTAGCACTCACAGAGGGGGAGTGCTAACAACAAGGAGTAAATATGTTTCTGGATGAAAGAAAACTGCAAATATTACAGGCCATAATAGGTGATTTTATCAGTTCGGCAGAACCGGTGGGTTCAAGGACTCTGTCTAAGAAATATGATATGGGCATAAGCCCCGCAACTATCAGAAATGAGATGAGCGACCTTGAGGCCATGGGTTTTCTTACCCATGTCCACACATCCTCAGGCAGAATACCCTCAAACAAAGCTTACAGGTATTATGTGGATGCCCTTATGGAAAGTTCTGAGCTTTCACCTGATATAAAGGCAACTATTTTAAAAAAGTTGACAGAGGACACTTTGGAGCTTGAGGACGTTGTAAAAAGAGCAGCTTCTTTACTGTCTGAGATAACAAACCTTACGTCCTTTGCTCTTACGCCAAGGACAGGTGAAGATATTCTGAAATACGTAAAGCTTTTGCCTCTTGAGGAAGACTCTGTAGTTCTTATGATCGTATCGGAAAGCGGGAAGGTTTCCAACATGACTATTAGATTAAAGGAAGTTTCAAATGATGAACATCTGGATCTTTTAAGCAAGGTGCTTACATATAACTACAGGGGAAAAACCATAAGCCAGGCGCTGACATCAGATATTGAGAAGGAAATTCAACTTGAGACAAGGGCTCTTGGAAAGCTTACTGATAATATAATGCCCGGCTTTATGAGAACCCTGGCAGAAATGTTGAATGTACAGTTTTTCCTGGAAGGTTTGACCAACATATTTGATACTCCTGAATATGCAGATATGTATAAAGCAAAAGCCTTTTTGGAAATGCTTAACAGAAAGGACGAGTTCTTAACCAGGATAATTGAGAAGGACCAGGGAATCACCATAACCATAGGTGATGAAAATCGTGATGAGCTTTTGAACAACTGCAGCCTTATTACGGCCACCTACCATATTGACGGGAAGTTTATGGGAAGACTGGGGGTAATAGGGCCCACAAGGATGAAATACGATGAGGTGACCTCAGTAATAAAGTACTTGACGGACAATATTGAAAATACCTTTAAAATGAAGGAAGGGAACAGGGAAAATGACCAAGAGTAAGAAAGAACAGGAAGAAGTTTTACAGGATGAACTCAAGGAAGAAGAAGTAGTAGAAGAAGAAATAAAGGAACCTTGTGAGGACAAGGAGGAACCGCCAAAGGAAGACTGGGAAAACAAATACTTAAGGCTGGCCGCAGACTTTATGAACTACAAAAAGAGATCGGAAAAGGAAAGACAGGACACACATGTTTATGCCAACGAAAGGCTGCTCTCTTCCCTTCTGGAGGTTCTTGACAGTTTTGACAGAGCTGTTTCCCAAGGCCAGGATGAAGAGGATCCTACCTTAAAAGGGATGGTGCTCATAAAGAAGCAGCTTTGGACAGCTTTAAACAATGCAGGCCTTGAGGAGATTCAGTCCCTTGGCACATATTTTGACCCTGAGTTTCATGACGCTTTTATGCTGGATGATACTGCTCAGATGGAAAGTGGAAGAATAACGGAAGTCTATGAGAAGGGCTATATATTCCACAAAAAGGTATTGCGCCACGCAAAAGTAAAAGTGGCAGAATAATTATAAATAAAGATTAGAGGAAGATAGAAAAGGAGAAACAAGATGAGTAAAGTAATAGGAATTGACCTGGGAACAACAAACAGCTGTGTTGCTGTTCTTGAAGGAGGCGAGCCCGTTGTAGTGCCTAATGCAGAAGGAAACAGAACTACACCTTCCATAGTAGGCTTTGCAAAAAGCGGTGAAAGACTTATTGGGGAAACTGCCAAAAGGCAGGCCATAACCAATCCTTCAAGAACTATAATGTCGATCAAGAGAGAGATGGGTTCATCCCATACAGTGGAGATTGACGGAAAGACCTACACACCTCAAGATATTTCAGCTATGATTCTTACGAAGCTTAAAAACGATGCTGAAGCTTATCTTGGCGAGAAAGTAACAAGGGCGGTTATTACAGTACCTGCCTACTTTACAGACAGCCAGAAACAGGCCACCAAGGATGCAGGTAAAATTGCAGGCCTTGAAGTGGAAAGAATTATAAACGAGCCTACGGCTGCATCATTGGCTTACGGCTTGGATAAAGATACAGCCTCACATAAAATATTGGTATACGACCTGGGCGGCGGAACCTTTGACGTATCTGTTTTAGAGTTGGGAGAAGGTGTTTTTGAAGTATTGGCAACAAACGGAAACAACAAACTTGGTGGGGATGACTTTGATGAAATTCTGGTGAACTTCATAGCAGATTCCTTTGCAAAGGAACATGGAGTTGATTTAAGAAAAGACAAGATGGCTCACCAAAGATTGAAGGAAGCGGCAGAAAAAGCAAAGAAAGAGCTTTCCTCTGCACAGACCACAAATGTAAATCTGCCCTTTATTGCAGTAACTCCCGAAGGACCGTTAAACCTGGATGTAGAGATTACAAGACCCAAGTTTGAACAGCTTACAGCACAGCTTGTGGAAAAGACCATAGAGCCTTTAAAGAAGGCCATGGCTGATGCCGGCGTAACAAACAAGGATATTGATAAAGTAATCCTGGTTGGAGGCTCCACAAGAATTCCTGCTGTACAGGAAGCGGTTAACAAAATTACAGGAAAGGATCCTTTTAAAGGGATCAACCCTGATGAGTGTGTAGCCATAGGTGCCGCAATTCAGGCAGGCGTATTGACAGGTGAAGTTCATGACGTTCTGCTGCTTGATGTAACGCCTTTATCACTTTCAATTGAAACACTGGGCGGCGTTGCCACAAGACTGATTGAAAGAAACACTACCATACCTACAAAGAAGAGTCAGATCTTCTCCACAGCAGCTGACAATCAGCCTGCAGTAGATATTCACGTTATGCAAGGTGAAAGAGAGATGGCTTCAGGAAATATTACATTGGGAAGATTCCAGCTTACAGGTATTCCTCCTGCACCACGTGGTATTCCTCAGATTGAAGTTACCTTTGATATAGACGCAAACGGTATTGTAAACGTATCTGCAAAAGATATGGGAACAGGAAAAGAGCAGAGCATAACCATCACTTCTTCAAATAAGCTTTCAGACGATGAAGTAAAAGCTAAGATTAAGGAAGCAGAAGAGTTTGCAGAGGATGACAAGAGAAGAAAAGAAGAAGTAGAAATTAGAAATAAAGCTGAAACTCTTGTTTACGAAACAGAAAAATCCATGAAGGAACTGGAAGACACAATGTCTGAGGAGGACAAAACAAGAATCAACGGCACAAAGGATGAATTGAAAAATGCCCTTGAGGATGGTACAATCGACCAGATTAAAGATCTGACAGACAAACTTACAGAGGAGTTTCATGTAATATCAAGTAAGCTCTATGAGAAGGCTCAAGGTCAGGAGGCTTCAAGTGAAGAAGGACCATCCATGGGTCAGGAAGCTCCACAGGACGGACCTGAGGAAGTTGTAGATGCTGACTTTGAAGTAGTGGAAGAGGACGAAAATAAAGAATAATTGACAAGGAAGTAGAAGCTGATGCAACAGAAAAAAGATCTGTATGAAGTTCTCGGCATTAAAAAGGGAGCAACAGAGGCTGAGATTAAGAGCGCCTTCAGAAAGCTTGCCGTTAAGTATCACCCTGATAAAAACAAAGGAGACAAAGCCGCTGAGGAAAAGTTTAAGGAAATAAACGACGCCTACAGCGTGCTTTCCGACTCTGATAAAAAGAAGAAGTACGACATGTTCGGCCATGCCGGAATTGACCCTAACTATAATGCAGGAGGAGCAGGAGGCTTCGGCGGTTTTGGCGGCGGTACTTACCAGCAGGGCGGATTTGAAGATATCTTTGATATATTTGGCGGCATGTTTGGAGGAGGCTCTACATCACAAAGAGCAAGAACAAGAAATGCTCCCATGAAGGGAAAGGACCTTCAAAAAGGCCTGACCATAACTTTTGTGGAAGCAGCTTTTGGAACGAAGAAACAGATCAAGCTTACAAAATACGTAGAATGTAAGGATTGTAAGGGTACAGGAGCAAGGAAAGGCACCACACCTTCCACATGTCCCACATGCTCAGGCTCTGGAGAGGTGAGAAGCGTTCAGAGAACACCCTTTGGCCAGTTTGCCAGCGTAAGCCCCTGCCCTGACTGTCACGGCACGGGAACTAAGATAACTGACCCATGTACCTTGTGTAACGGTACAGGCAGAGTCAAAAAGACTGTTACCATTACGGTAGATATCCCGGCAGGCGTTGATAATGATTCAGTAATCTCTATAAGAGGTCAGGGGGAACCAGGCTATAACGGAGGCCCCGCAGGAAACTTTTATGTAATAATAAACATAAAGCCTCATGAGATGTTTAAGAGAAGCGGCCTTGACCTTTACCTTGATATCCCTGTAACTTTTGAGCAGGCAGCTCTTGGCGCCGACATCGTAGTACCTACTTTAAAGGAAAAGGTTACATATAAAGTGCCGTCAGGCACTCAGCATGGAACCACCTTCAGATTAAAGGGCAAAGGTATTCAGTCTCAAAAGTCGGGCACGGGAGACTTGTACGTCAAGGTATTTTTGGAGGTTCCCACAAAGCTTAATCAGGAACAGAGGAAAGCAATTGCCGATATGGGCAAAGCCGTAGGGCCTGAAAGCTACACCAAGGGGACAGGGTTCAGAGACTACATAAAAAGAATGTTCAAATAATCTTAAAAGCCCTGCCTATACAAAGGCAGGGTTTTGTTATATCATGTTTTTCGAGGACGAGAGGAAAAACTTATGGAATTGATTAAGGTTACAATCTATACTTCAAAGCCCGGGACTGAAGCCGTAACGGCAAGTCTGTTTCAGCTTTCTATTTATGAAACGGAAATAGAGGACCCCTTTGACATTGAAACCATTAGAAATTATAAGGATGGGCCGGTCTTTGATTATTTGGATGAGGAGCTTCTTAAAAAAGAGGATGATGAAGTAAAGGTTTACATTTACTTTAAAAACGATGATGAGGGGAAAAGGAAGGTTCAGGAAGTAAAGCTTCATATGATGGCCCTTAAGTCTAAAGAGATGGAAGGCTGCTTTGACTTCAAAGTAAATTTAGGAAGGCTCTATGTAAAGGATGAAATCATCAGAAGCGAGGACTATGAGAACAACTGGAAAAAGAATTTTCATCCTGTTAGGATAGTTGAGAATCTTGTAGTAAAGCCCACATGGGAGGACTATGAGGAAAAAGACGGTGAATTGGTGATGGAAATAGATCCGGAAATGGCCTTCGGCACGGGAAGTCATGAAACTACTCGTCTAAGCATGAAATTGTTAAGCGAGATTGATGTTAAAGACAAAACAGTTTTTGACATAGGCACAGGTTCGGGGATTCTTTCCATAGGGGCGGCACTTTTAGGCGCAAAAAAGGTATATGGTATAGATATAGATGAAGAAGCGGTAAGAGTGGCAAGAGGAAATGCAGAGCTTAACAATCTTTCTCATATTATTGAAATTAGCAGGAGAGACTTTAAAGAAGGATTTAATATTAAGGCGGATATCATTGTGGCCAACCTAATGGCAGATCTTGTTGTAGATCTTTGTAAAATCATAAAAGATCAGGGCGAGGATGAACCTCCGGTAATCTTAAGCGGGATTATCAAGGAGAAAGAAAAAGAAGTAAAAGACGCATTAACAAATATGGGATACAGTATTTTGAAAACAGAAAGAGAAGGGGAATGGACAGCCCTTATAGTAAAGCCATGAACAGATTCTTTGCAGCGAAAAGCAATATTAAGGACAACACAATAATAATCACAGATAAAGATGATATTTACCATATTAAAAAGGTGCTGAGGCTTCAAGCGGATGACAGAATAATAGTCAGCGACCAGATCCAATATGAGTATGTCTGCAGGATTAAGGAAATGGGTCCTGAATTACTTTTGGAGATTCTTGAGCAGAATGAGTTTCTTCGGGAACCTCATATCAGAGTTACTTTATTCCAGGGAATTCCAAAACAGCAGAAGATGGAGTTCGTTGTCCAAAAGTGTACGGAGCTTGGCCTTGATACTTTAGTTCCTGTTTTTATGGAAAGGACTGTTGTAAAGGACAAGGGCGACTACTGGAAAAAAGTTGTGAGATACCAGCAGATTGCTGAGGAAGCTGCGAAGCAAAGCCAAAGGGGAGTTATGCCGGAAGTGAGACAGGCTACCACATTTATGGATATGGTAGAAAGGCTTTCCGGCTTTCAGCTTGTGCTTTTCCCTTATGAAGAGGAAGAGGAAACAACCATAAAGGAAGTTTTACAAGGTGTAGAGGAAGGGATTAAAAGAATAGCAATTATTATAGGGCCGGAAGGCGGATTCTCAAAGGAAGAGGCGGAGATGATAATTGGACAAGGCGGAATACCTTTATCTTTAGGTAAAACAATCCTTAGAACTGAAACTGCGGGAATGGCAGCTCTTGCTATGACAATGTATGAATTGGAGCTTTGATGATGAAGGTTGCCTTTCACACCTTAGGGTGTAAAGTTAATCAATATGAGACCCAGGCCATTCGTGAGGATTTTCTTAAGAATGGCTTTTTTGAAGTGGGAGAAAGTGAGTATGCCGATTGCTATGTGATAAATACATGTACGGTAACTCATCTTGCAGACAGGAAAGCGCGCCGGCAGATCAGGAAATTTTTAAGGATAAATCCTGAAGCAGTAATTGTGGCAACAGGATGCTATGCTCAAATGAGCCCTGATGAAATCTCAAAAATTGAGGGAGTTTCTCTAATAGCAGGAACCAATGAAAAAACGAAAATCCTAAGCCATGTACAAAAGCTATTGGAGGAAAAGGAAGAGACACCAATCCACCTTCATCTACCTTATGAAGAGCTGAAAGTCTATGAGGAGACGGGCAGAATAGTTTCCATGGAAGACAGAACCAGAGCATATATAAAGATTGAGGAAGGCTGTGACAGATTTTGTGCCTACTGCATAATCCCTTACGCAAGGGGAAGAGTGAGGAGCAGAAGTTCAGATGCCATAGTGGAAGAAGCTAAAAACCTTATAGATAAAGGTTTTAAAGAGCTGGTGCTTACAGGCATCAATACAGCGCTTTACGGAAAGGAACAGGATTTTAAAGAAAAGACTACTCTGTTGGATCTTTTAAAGACAATCAGCAGTCTGAAAGGAGACTTCAGAATAAGGCTAAGCTCTTTAGAGCCCAATGTAGTTACAAAGGAAGATGTAATAAACTTCTTAACCATTCCTAAAGTCTGTAATCACCTGCATTTTTCTTTACAATCGGGAAGCGACAAGGTTTTAAAAGAAATGAACAGGAACTACACCTTTTCAAGCTATCTTAATATCATTAAATCCCTGCCTGAAAACACAGGTATAACTACAGATATTATCGTTGGATTCCCCGGTGAAACAGAAGAAGACTTCAAAGACACCCTTAATGCTGTAAAGCTTATTGATTTCGTAAAGGTCCATGCTTTCCCCTACTCCAAAAGGCAGGGCACGAAAGCAGCTGCAAGACAAGACCAAATAAGTCCCGGAATCAAAAAAGAGAGGATGGAGCATCTTGAAAAGGAAAGCTCTCTTTCAAGAAACAGATTCTTCATGAAAAACTTAAATACAGTTAAAACAGTGCTTTTTGAAGAAAAAAATGAAGAAGGCCTCTATGAAGGGTATTCAGAGAACTACATAAGGGTGAAGGTCGAATCGGGAAAGGACCTGAAGGGAGATTTTTATAAGGTCAAGCTTAAGGAAATAGAAGCAGATTATATGACAGGCGAATTGCTTTAAAAGCGCATATTTGATATGATTAAGAAGCCACGCAAAGGGGAAAGGAGAAAGATATGTCGGATTGTATATTTTGTAAAATAGTAGATAAAGAGATACCTGCCGATATTGTCTATGAGGATGACAGGATTATGGCCTTTAAGGACTTGATTCCCCAGGCGCCTGTTCATGTACTTATAATAACAAAAAAGCATATTCCTTCTCTTAATGACCTGGAAAATGATGACCTTGAGCTTATGGGTTATCTAATGATGAAGGTTAAGGAAATTTCGGAGGTCCTTGGTCTTGATAACGGCTATCGCCTTGTAAACAATTACAAGGAAGACGGCATGCAGACAGTAGATCACGTTCATTTCCATCTTCTGGGTAAAAGAAAAATGGGCTGGCCACCGGGTTGATAAATATGTTGCACCTAACAAACATTTTTTGTATAATATGAATGTTATAGGTAAAACCTGCCAGTTCGAAAGGTCAGGAGGTGAGAGCAGAACATGGCACAAGTTATCGTTAGAGAGAATGAAACCCTTGAAAGTGCATTAAAGAGATTCAAAAGGTCTTGCGCAAGAGATGGGGTAATGTCTGAACTTAGAAAAAGAGAGCACTACGAAAAGCCCAGCGTGCGCAGAAAGAAAAAATCTGAGGCTGCAAGGAAAAAGGCTAGAAAGTATTAGTTTAGAAGTGAGAATAAAATGAATTTAAAGGAAAAATTCGCTGCGGGCTATAAGGATGCTATGAAGGAGAAAGACGTTGTCCGCAAAAATACAATTAACCTGGCAAGGGCCGCTATTAAGCAAACAGAGATAGACAAAAAGGTGGACTTGTCAGACGAAGAGATCGTTCCCATTTTACAAAAGCAGGTTAAGATGAGAAAAGATGCTCTTGCTGATTTTATAAAAGCAGGCAGGAAAGATCTGGAAGAAACCTATAAAAAAGAAATTGAAATTCTTGAAGCATATCTGCCAAAACAGCTTTCTGTTGAAGAAGTAAGGAAAGTGATTAAGGAGATAGCAAAAGATATGTCCATAAGCTCCGGTAAGGAGAACATGGGCAAACTGATGGGCGCTGTTATGGCCAAATTAAAAGGATTGGCAGACGGCAACCTTGTAAGAAAAGAAATCGAAGAGTTTCTAAAGAAGTAGCAATAAGACGGCACGAAACTTTCGCGGCCGTCTTTTTATAAAAGGAGCGTATAAATGCCAAGACCAATGAAATGGAGAAGAGTATGCTGCCTTCCTGAAAATGAACGCTTCGGCCCGCTGGACCAGGATCAAGAAGAAAGAGGCACAGTGAACATGACCGTTGACGAGTACGAGACTATCAGACTGATCGATTTAGAGGGCATGACTCAAGAAGAGTGTTCAGTGGCAATGAACATAGCAAGAACTACTGTACAGGGGATATATATAGAAGCGAGAACTAAACTTGCCGAATCTATTGTTAATGGTAAGGAGCTTATAATAAGCGGGGGTCAATATAAACTTTGCGAAGGTGAAGGTGAGATTCCGTGCTGCTACAGGCCGTGTCACAGGCATCAGAGAAGGGGGAACCCATAAAAAATAAGCCGGTAAACAATACCGGCTTTTATAGTACAGCTTGAAATATAAACCAGCCGTTTTCAGTATAAAACCGAAAGACACCTTCCTTGTTCCTTATTATATTAGCCATACTTTTAGTTCCAAAACCATGTTCCATTTCATTTGATACAGGCAAACCCTTAATAAAAACAGGTTCAATCCCGTATCTATTCTTAGCTTCAATACAGAGCTTTTCGTTCTTTTCATAAGCCCTCAGCTGAATTTCCCTGTTTTTCTTTTCGTCAAGGGTTAAAACAGCATTGAAAGCGTTCTCCAAAGCATTGGAAAGAACAGAGCACAACTCCGTGTCAGTTAAAGGAATTGTAACAGGAAGCTTTGCATCTACAACAAATTCAATGTTTTTTTCTTCAGCCTCTCTCCCGTAAGATGACAGTATGAGATTTACAGTTTCGTTCTCACAGTATTTCTTGGGTGTTATCTTTTCAATATCAACTTTTATATCCTTAAGATATTCAGTTATTAAATCCAGCCTTCCTTCTTTTGCAAATCCCAAAAGCAGATTGGAGTGATGCCTCATATCATGGCGATAAGCTCTGTTAGCTTCCTCCATTTGTTTAAAAGAATCAAACTCTTTTTGGGCAAGTTTAAACTGAGTATCAAGCAACTCCTTCTCTCTTTGAAGTCGCTGCTGTTTTTGTGTCTCTGAATAATAAATAAGTACAAAGATAAAGAAAAAGGCTGCCGTTATAAAAGGCATAAATTGAACTGCCACTCTTTCACCTGAGTATGTTAAGTTCGTATAAACACTTCCTAATTGATCATAAACATAATACAAAAAAGGCACAGAGCCAAACATCAGACATGAATAAACAGATCTATTCATCAAGTGATTAACCTGGTTAAATGCATATTTTTTCAATAACAGATAAAAAAGAATTGCAGAAAGTATATAACCAAGGTGATCCATAGATACAGAATCAAAGATCTCTCTTGCTACAGTCCCTATAAACCGTGGTGGCTGGCAACATAAAAATGATGCAAACACGGCAGTGAAAGAAATAAGAAAGCTGCGCTTTAGATATAAAGCGATAAATAAAACAACTGGAAGATGGGAAAGTAAAGGATATACTTTTAAAGTCATGGCCATGCCAAAAAGCTTGAAAGAGATAACCTGTAACAGAAAAAGAAACAAGGTAAAGGAAAAGAAAACAATTCGATTTTTCTTAGTAAAAACCATTCCGGAAAAACCGACTGCAATCAAGGCTCCATATAAAAGGGCTGTATAATACCGTGAAAATGCCAATAATACTCCTACCATGTCCTAATCTTCCTTCATCTGGTACGAAAGATAAGTATTTCTTATTTCCTTGGTTTTCCCCTGGGCAACAGGAATTCTATCTCCTGTGAGCAATGTGATCTGATTGTCTTTAATGGTATCAAGGTATTTCATGTTTACAAGGTATGAACGATGAGGTTTAAGGAAACAGCCTAAAGCTAAAAGCTTATCTGAGATTTTTGAAAAAGACTCATTGCAGCTTATGGTTTTTCCTGAGTTTAAATGATAAAACACGCTTCTGCCCATAACCTCCAAATAAGTAAGGTTTGCTATCAATAACTTTTGAATACCTTCCCCCGTCCTTATTATAAGAGACTCATCTTCTTTAACGGCATCTCTTTGTTCAATAAGCTCATTAAAAATAAAGAAAAACTTTTCTTTAGTAACAGGCTTTAACACGTAGTTAATAGCTTTAACGGAATAACTGTCATAAGCATATTCTGTGGAAGAGGTAAAAAAGAGAATGGGAGCATTTTTATCAAACCCCCTTATTTCCCTTGCAGTTTCAATTCCTGTAAACCCCGGCATTATTATATCAAGGCAAAACACATCAAAGGTTTTACCTTTTTCTAAAGAAGATATAAGGTCTAGCCCATTATTAAAAACACCATATTCAATAGAAATATTCTTTTCTATGCTATAGAGGTCTAAAAGCTGAGCCATGTTGGAAAGCTCAGATACATTATCATCTAATAATGCCACTTTTATCATCAACAACACCTCTTTTTATCTTTAGGAATACTTAAGTTTACCACAAAAATAGATATAACTAAATCAATGATTCATGTCAAAAAACCATTGTTTCATGCATCACAAAATTATGAATATCTCGCAAGTATAAAATGAAAAAGTAATATAGGGCTAAAGGAAGGGGGAGTCAAATAAGTGTTGTCATATATCATATGGGCCATAACCATAATCTGCCTTATAGCTTTATGGTGGGTCATAGTAAATAGAAAGATTCATCTTCTAGAAGAAAGTATAAAAAACGCCTTGAACCAGATAAATGCACAACTTACAGGAAGCGTTGATGCCTTATCATCCTTTTTTATTTCTTTGGGAGAAGAAATAGAACCGGCAGATTTAGAACAAAAAATCACAATAACTTTAATCATTCATAAAGAAGAAGTCGTTAGAACCTTAGAAGATAAGATGGACAAAGTAAAACCGGCTATAAAAAAAAGTAAAGAATATAAAGAAGCAAAAGATGCTGTAAAAATCTTTGACACCATGGTTAATACCAGCACCTTAATCTATAACGACTGTGTGGAAAGATATAATCGAGAAATCAAAAAGCTCCATACAAGACCCATAGCATATTTGACAGGATACGGCAAACAGGAGCTTATTAAAATAAACGGTGGTAAATAGAACATAAGTACACATGTAATAAAAAAGGCGGCAGCTGATTTCAAGCTCCGCCTTCTTTTTTACTTATTATCCGTCAGTGTAAACCCTGCTTTTCGCAAAGCCGATTGTATCTGGTGGTGATGCTGATGGTTCTTAGTCTCCATGGAGATCTTTAAGTAGCATCCGTTTATATCAGTGTTTTCTCCACCCGGATCATGGAATACTCTTACAACATTGGCACCTTCTTGTGCAATTATACCAGCCACCTGTTCCAGCTGTCCCGGTTTATCCACAAGCTCAATAGTTAAATCTGTTAATCTTCCCGAGGTTAATAAGCCTCTGTGTATAACTCTTGAGAGTATGCTTACATCTATATTCCCACCTGAAAGAATTGCACATGTTTTCTTGCCGTCTACAGGAACCTTGTTAAACATGGCAGCGGCAACTGATACGGCACCTGCACCTTCTGTGACAAGCTTCTGCTGCTCCATCAGAGTTAAGATTGCAGTTGCTGTTTCATCATCTGAGACTGTAACAATATCGTCTACATACTTATTACATAGTGAAAATGTGATTTCCCCCGGGTTTTTAACAGCAATACCGTCTGCAAAGGTTCTTACTGCATTGGTCATGCAATGGCAGTGACCTGTCAGCGACTGACACATGGCATCAGCTCCTACAGCTTGAACTCCGTAAACCTTGCAGGTGGGGTGAAGACTTTTAATAACATAAGAAATCCCTGCAGCAAGTCCTCCGCCTCCTATAGGAATTATTACGGCTTCAAGGTCAGGCATTTCTCGCAAAAGTTCTAAAGCTATTGTCCCTTGGCCTGCTATAACATCCTCATCATCAAAGGGGTGAATAAATGCTCCTCCCGTTTCCTCCTGGTACTTAATGGCTGCTTCATAAGCATCATCATAAACTCCGTCTATAAGCTTGATTTCAGCACCGTAGCTTCTTGTGGCTTCTACCTTGGAAATAGGCGCCGTGCTTGGAAGAAAAATCGTAGCTTTTGTATTATTCTTTTTAGCAGCCAATGCTACTCCTTGAGCATGGTTTCCTGCAGAGCAGGCAATAACGCCCTTAGCTTTTTCCTCTTCCGGAAGCATGGAAATCTTAAAATATGAGCCTCTCACCTTAAAAGACCCTGTAACCTGTAAATTTTCTGTTTTTAAGTATAAGGGAGTACCCACTTTAAGATTTAAGGCGGGAACGATTTCCGTTTCCCTAATAATCCCGTTTAAGCTGTGGGCTGCCTGATAAACTCTGTCTAATGTAAGAATGCTATTCACCTCCTAAAGATTTAAGTCTACATGGCAACAATTATACCACTTAATTCTCAGATTGGAATAGCATTTTTGTAAAAAAAACCAATATTTATGGGATAATTTGTTGTTTATTACAAATTATCCTACTTACTTTTCTTGTCCAGAAACTGTTTAAGCACGGCAGCATGATTAATTGTGGGGCTTTTTGCTCCATAAAGGAGAGTAACCGTTCCTTTTTTCCCCATTAAAACCATATCATCTACAGCTTTTTGCTTTAAAGGGTCATCAGCAAGCTCTGCCATATACTCCTCAGTGAACTCAGGAAACTTCTCTTCTTCATGAGAAAACCAGGTTCTTAGCTGGGGACTTGGGGCAATATCCTTAAGCCACAAGTCAAGGTCTGCCTTTTCCTTGGAAATACCTCTTGGCCAAAGCCTGTCTACAAGAACCCTTTTGCCGTCAGATTTTTCAGGCTCATCATAAATTCTCTTTATTTTAATACTCATAATCTTTCACTCCATTAATTAGGATATTTAGAGTATACCCATTATTGTGCCACATGAACGCTTTTGTTAGGATTTTCCTTCGCTTTATACAAGGCCTTGTCAGCTTTCCTGAATAATTCCTCATAGCTGTCGGCATTATCTGTAAAGCATATACCTATGCTCACTTTAATGGGACGTTTATGCTTCAAAGAAAGGACCGCCTCAAAGAGATGTTTTGCCTTATTAATTACAGCCTCTTTAGAAGGAATGTTTTCATAGTAAATAACAAATTCATCTCCACCCAGTCTGCCGGCATAGCCTGTGCCTTCTGCTGTTTTTTCTGCAATTTTCGCTACAGAAATTAATACACTGTCACCTTCGGGATGGCCGTAAGTATCATTGACAGATTTAAAATCATCAATGTCGATAACAAAAAGGGCATCTATTTCGGAAGCCTCCTTGTTATTCAGCCTGTTAAGAATCAACTCTGTTGTGGCTCTTCTATTTAAGATTGAAGTAAGGTCATCGGTTCTGGACAGTTTAACCAAACCTTCTTTATGATGTACTTCCTCTGTGACGTCTGTAAGCTTTCCCAATATAGAATGCTGATCGCTTTTTTCATCTCCTACATAAGTAGTTACAAGGTTAAAATGAAGGTCCTGACCTGGTTCCAAACCAATGTCAAGTGTCATAACCTTGCCGTTTTCATTATTATTTGAAAGAGCTTCTTTTATGATGCTATGAACAGCTTCTCCTGCTGGGTCAATTCCCACGTTATGAAGATATTCTTTAAGTCTCTCAGAAAGTATAAGCTTCTTTTCCTTTTCCCCATATTCAAAAAGAAACTCATTTGTCAAACTGGAAAGGCTTTCATATTTAGTGTTGGTAAATTTAATACTTTTACTTTTCCTGTGTATTGAGATAAGCAGAGCTGAAAGGACAGCGATAAATAAAAGAGCCATCAATATTAATTGCACTCCGTAAGCTCTCATAATATCGCCTAAAGTAAGAATTCTTTCCACATTTGAAAGAGTGGAAAGAATTATACTCTTTTTCGTATTATCATCGATTTGTGCAAAGGATTTATTAAGGATTTCCATTAAGACAGGGTCCTGGACTTTGAATCCCAGGACGTAATTGTGGATATCCTCCCTTTGAGGTATACTGTAAAAATTCTTATATATGTACATGAGGCTGTAGTAGAAAACAGAATATTCATTTGCATATGTATAGTCGGCCAAGCCATTTTCCAAAGCGTCAAAGGTTTCTTCTCTGGAAGCACAAAGGCATAGAAGATTAAGGTCAGCATCGTCAGGCAGCGGGCCTGTAACAATTATTGCACATTTTTTTTGGGAGAGATCTAAGGGATCCACATCGTGTCTTACACATAAAACAGTATCTGCTGATAGAACAGTATCTGTATGGATTAATCCCTCTATATAATATTCTTTGGCAATTAATAAACTCATTAGAGAGTCAGTGGATAATGCCTGTGTAATACTTTCATACTTTACGTACGAAAAGCTTAGACCGGAAGAGCGAGAAACATCATCGAGAATTTCCTTAATTATACCTGCTGTTTCATTTTTACTATTATCAAAAAGAAAAGGAGCCACTCCATCTAAATAACCTACAGTAATTACAGGATAGTTTTCGGCATATTTTCTTTCTTTTGGAGTTAAGTAATCTGCCTCCTCGGAGAATGCAGAAAGCGGAGACAAAACAAATACAATAAGTATGATGAGGACGATAATGTTTGTTTTTCTTTTCATTTAATTTCCTATATAATATATGAAAAGCAGAAAATGACAGCCCACGTAATTATATCAGAATAATTCATGTATGCAAGGTACAAAAAGGGGACTGAGAGGATATGAAAACACTTTTTAATAAGGCCCTGACAGATAATCTAAAGGAATTGCCATTGGGATTCGAAGGCGTAATTTTTGCTGAAACCATAGAAGAAGGCGATGCATTAAAAGAGATGGACCTTAATAGGGAAGACCTTTTACCTGAGGAGCCTGAAAGGGCAGTAGTCTTCGAAGCAAGAAGAGAATATGACTACTTGTCCATAAGAGTACCGGACTTTCTGGAAACTATAGAGGATGCACCTCTTTTAAAAGCCTATATCACAAGGGAGAAGCTCTTGATTGTAAGCGATAAATATATGCTTGAACGGTTGGAAGAAGGTGTTATGAACAACAAGTATTTAGCTAAAAATGCCTTCACTGTGCTCGTATTGATGTTCTCATACATTTTATCAAAAGACGGCAAGACCATTGAAAAAACTGAATCGGAAATTGAAGAGCTGGAACAGGTGGCAACAGGGAAGAAGCCTGATGACCAAACTGTAATTATAATGGCTTTAAGAAAAAGGCTCTTGGCTCTTAAACACTATTACGAAGGAATTTTCGATCTTCTAGAGGATATGGAAGAAAACCAGAACCAACTTTTTTCGGAAGAGCAACTTAGAAACATTAGGATATATAAAAACAGAGCGGAAAGACTTGTGAACAAAGTTGCATCACTTAAGGACTACCTTTCTCAGGTAAGAGAAGCATATCAAAACCAGATGGACTTAAGCTTAAACGAAACCATGCAGTTTTTTACAGTTATAACGGCAGTGTTCCTACCCTTAACTCTCATTGCAGGCTGGTATGGCATGAATTTAAGAATGCCTGAGCTTGCATCAAAAATTACATACCCTACAGTGATAATCATAAGTATTGTATTCGTAGTGGCAAGTTTAATCTTCTGCAGGAAAAAAGGCTGGTTTTAACTTTTCTGTCTTGTCATGTGTATATACATATGCTATGCTATTGCTGAATGAAATCAGTAATAGCATTTTTATTTGAAAGGGAAAAAAGTGGACAGCGAAAAGAGAAGGGAAGAGCTGTTAAAGCTTCTTAAAAAAGATGATAATCCCAAATCAGGAACCATGCTGGCATCATACTTTAATGTTACACGGCAGGTGATAGTTAATGATGTGGCTATCCTGCGTGCTAAAAGTCATGAAATACTTTCAACAAACCGTGGATATATCTTAAGAGATGAGGACAGTAATGAGCGGGTATTAAAAGTACGCCACGATGATGAACAGATAATAGAAGAGCTGTACACCATAGTGGACAATGGGGGCAAAGTCCTCGATGTCTTTGTCAGCCATGAAATTTACGGGAAAATCAGCGCGGACCTGGTTTTATCAAACAGGAGAGATGTGGATCTGTTTTATGAGCAGCTTAAGGCGGGGAGGATATCGCCATTAAAGCATCTTACAGATGACTACCACTATCACACCATTCTTGTAAACAGCGAAGACCAGTTTTCCCATATAAAAAATGAATTAAAGAAAAAAGGTTTGCTAGTACCATAGCAGAAAGGAATACCATGTCAAATATTGCAGAACGAATAAATCGTTTACCTTCCACACCCACCTTAAGAAAGATCCTGTTTATCACAGGTATAGGTTGGGTTTTTGTAGCCATGAATCAGGGGATGATATCAGGGGTTATGGCAGCAATAGGAAAGGACTGGGCTTTGACTCAGGGACAACTGGGATGGCTTGGGAGTATAGGAATGCTGGGAATGGCCATAGGCGCCACCGTATCAGGAATCCTTGCAGATAGAATAGGAAGAAAGAATGTTTTTGCCATAAACCTAGTTATCTTTGGTATAGCCAGTCTTTTAGCTGGACTCTCATTTAATTATGCAATGCTTCTCGCTATGAGATTTATATCAGGTTATGGCCTTGGAGGCTCGGGGCCTGTAGCGTTTGCCTATATAAGTGAGTATTCCCCCACTAAAATAAGAGGAAGAAACGGCATACTGCTGGAAAGCTTCTGGGCATGGGGCTGGATATTTGCAGCTCTAATAGCCTACTTTTTCATACCGATATACGGATGGAGGGCGGCCTTCTTTATAGGTGCAATACCGGCGTTGTATGCCATAGTCCTTCATAAAAAAGCGCCTGAATCACCACGATATCTGCAAACCGTTAACAGAGAAAAAGAAGCAGAAGCGATTGTGGAAAAGATGGAGAAAGAAGCAGGCGCCACTTATGAGGAACCTGCAACGGAACCATCAAATGGCACCGATGTAAAAAGAGTAACATTTAAGGACCTGTGGTCTAAAAAGTATTTACGAATAACCTCGGTCCTTTGGGTTGTATGGTTTGGCGTAAACTTCGGCTATTACGGCTTCGTGCTTTGGACACCCACATTGCTTCTTGGGAAAGGTTTTGATCTTGTTAAAAGCTTTGAATTTACCCTCATAATGTGTTTAGCCCAACTTCCCGGATACTATAGTGCAGCATTCCTTGTGGAAAGAATAGGCAGAAAGAAAGTGCTGTCAATATACTTTTTAGGTACTGCCATATCTGCTTGGCTATTTGGTCATGCAGGAACTTCTACAGAAGTTCTTATTTACGGAAGTCTCCTTTACTTCTTCGCACTGGGTGCCTGGGGATGTGTATATGCATATAGCCCCGAAGTATATCCAACTATAGCAAGAGGTACAGGTACAGGATGGGCCACATCCTTTGGAAGATTAGGTGCCTTCATAGCACCCTTTACAGTACCTGTAATCTACAGCTTCTATGGCAGTGAAACAGGGTTCACCTATGTGTTCATACTTCTAACCTTAGTATTTGCAGCAGTAGCAACAGTAGTGTTCCTCTTCGGCAAAGAAACCATGGGTAAATCCTTAGAAGAGATAAACAAATAAAACAACTAAACACAGTAGCCCGGCCAAGAATATGGTCGGGTTTTTATTTAATAGCATGTGTTTTCCTTGCCAAATAATAACTATAAATGAGATAATGAAAGCGACATTAATCTACATAGTAAAAAATATCTTATGAGGGAAGATATATGCTGAAACCTGGGTTATATGAGCAAGTAGTAAATGAAGAGATTATAAAAGAGCTTAAAAATTTTTCTGATGAGAAAAAGCTATTAGAGTCCATAGGCAAAGGCGAAGCTTCTAAGATACTTACTCAGTATGTATCTGAGATTATCGAACAACATTTAGAGTACATTAATAAGGGAGAAAAACCCTTAGAATCCCAGATAGAACTGATAAATAAAATAATTAATACTGTGATAGAAGGACTAAGAGAAGAAGACAGATTAAGCAAAAACATATCTTTAGATGGCAACATGCTTTTAGCCCTCTTAAAAGAAGAAGAAGCGCTTCCACCGGGCAAAAAAATAAAGGACTTTCCAAGACCAATTTCATCTTTGGCATTGAGCAGTCTTTTCACAGGACAAAAACATGAGCCACAACTGGAAACTGAATTCAATAAAGAAATCAGATCTTCTGACAGAATAGATATCCTAGTCTCATTTATTAAGTGGAGCGGATTAAGGCTTATTATGGAAGAACTGCGGGACTTCACAAATAGGGGAGGCCGTTTACGAGTTGTAACAACTTCCTATATGGGAGCTACGGACACCAAAGCAGTACTAGAATTAGCAAATTTGGATAATACGGAAGTAAAAATATCTTATGACACAAAAAGAACGAGACTTCATGCAAAAGCCTATATCTTTAATAGAGATACGGGCTTTTCTGTTGCTTACATAGGTTCTTCTAATTTATCTAATGTGGCTATAACAAGTGGATTAGAGTGGAATGTAAAAATCGCAAAAAAAGATTTGCCTGAGACTATGGAAAAGATAGAGGCAACCTTTGAAGATTATTGGCGTTCAGAGGAATTTGAAACTTTTAAAGAAGAGAACACTAAAAAATTAAGGGACGCTTTAAAAAGTGAAAGAGCTTCAAAGCTTACAGAGATTGAATACTATTTCGATATAAATCCCTACCCTTACCAAGAAGCAATTTTAGAGGAATTAAAAGCAGAAAGAGAGCTGAGGCACAAGAGTAAAAATCTTATTGTAGCAGCCACAGGAACAGGTAAAACAGTTATTGCAGGCTTTGATTACAAAAGGTATTTAAGAGCCAACGGTGTTTCTAATTCCAAGTTGCTCTATATTGCTCACAGAAAAGAAATCTTAGAGCAAAGCGTAAAAACCTTTCGAGGAATATTGAGGGATCCAAACTTCGGAGAATTATATGTAGGGGAACATAAACCTGACAGTTTTGATTATCTTTTTGTATCTATTCAAACCATGAACATGAAAAAGCTTTGGGATATGCTTCCAAAGGATTATTACGACTATGTTGTTATTGATGAAATTCATCATATGCCGGCAAAGTCCTATCAAAAGCCCTTATTGCATTTTGAACCTAAAATATTGTTAGGTTTAACTGCTACACCAGAAAGACTGGATGGGAAAAGTGTTACTGAATTTTTCGATGACAGAATAGCAGCTGAAATACGTTTGCCTGAAGCTATCAATAGAAAGCTCCTATGCCCGTTTCAATATTTTGGAGTAACGGATACTGTTGATTTAAGCGAATTGAAATGGGTTAAAGGAAGCTATGATGTACATGAGCTTGAGAAGGTCTATTTTATAGACAAAGGACATGGAATGAGGCGTGTTGAACATATTGTTAGATCAATCAATAAGTACGTAACGGATATAGAAGATGTTAAAGGCTTAGGTTTTTGTGTTTCAGTAAATCATGCTAAATTTATGGAAGAGCAGTTTAATAAAATGGGGATACCTTCAATTAGCATTACGGGAGATACTAACACAGAAATCAGGAATGAAGCAAGAAATAAACTTTTAAATAGAGAAGTGAAGTTTATCTTTGCAGTAGACATCTATAACGAAGGTGTGGACATCCCGGAGATTAACACAGTGCTTTTCTTGCGCCCCACTGAATCCCTAACCGTTTTCCTGCAACAGCTGGGAAGAGGTTTAAGATTGGCAGAAGACAAAGATTGTCTAACAGTTTTGGATTTTGTGGGACAAGCAAATAAGCGATATAACTTTGAGGAGAAGTTTGAAGCGCTGATGATTAACACAAGAAGAGGTGTTGCAGAAGAAATCCGAAAAGGATTTATATATTTGCCAAAGGGCTGCTTCATTCAACTTGAGAAAAAGGCATCAGAAATAATTCTGAAAAATTTAGAGGAATCTTTTGATACAACTAAGGGCCTTGTATCAAGAATAAGAACATTCGAAGAGGATAGCGGACTGCCATTAACTATGGAAAATTTTCTTAATTACTACCACCTCACTATGGCAGATATTTATACTAAAGCACGCAGGCAAAGTTTTTATAGAATGTGTGTAGAGGCAGGTATCATGAAGGATTTCAACAATCCATTAGAAGAGAAAATCACAAAAGCTTTGAAAAGGCTTTCATTAATCGATTCCAGAAGATGGATAGAGTTTCTAACCAATATATTACCTTTAATTAACCACATAGCCTTAGGTAGCCTATCAAAAAGAGAACAACGAATGTTGAATATGTTTTATGTTACGATTTGGCGTAAGACGATTAAAAACTGGAATGATCCTGATAATACAGAAGAACTTAGAATGCTTGCAGATAATAAAGAGATGGTAGATGAACTGATAGAAGTTTTTAAGTACAATCTTGAGCATATTGATTTCGTAGATGAAGGGGTAAACATTGGGGAAATGCTTAAGGATGAAATACCTTTAGATCTTCATTGTAAATACACAAGAGATCAGCTTTTAGTTGCTTTGGATTACATGAATCCATTTAGCATGATGGAGGGCGTTAAATGGCTTGAAGATAAAAAGCTTGATGTATTTATGATTACTTTAAATAAATCGGAAAAGTATTACTCTGAAACCACCATGTATAACGATTATTCAATAAATGAAACACTTTTCCATTGGCAAAGCCAAAGCACTACCTCGGAATCTTCAAAGACTGGGCAAAGATATATTAATCATGTGAAAAGAGGTAGCAAGGTGTTGTTGTTTGTAAGGGAGGATAAATCGGATAAAGGTGGAGAGGGTGCACCTTATACGTATCTTGGTACATCAACTTTTAAAGAGTCCCAAGGGAGTAACCCCATGAACATAATATGGGAGCTTGATAAGCCTATTCCTGGGAAATTCCTTGAAACCACGGCAAGGCTTGCATAAAAGAAAGGAAGAGTAAAACATGGTTTTTGTAGTAGCAGCATTAATATGGGATAATGATAAATTCATGATCTGCCAAAGGCCTAAGGATAAAGCAAGGCCTTTGCTTTGGGAGTTTGCAGGTGGTAAGGTAGATAAGGGCGAGACCAAGGAAGAGGCTCTGAAAAGAGAATTAAAAGAAGAACTGGATATAGAAGTTAAAGTTATGGATGTATTCACAAGCGTAGTGCATAAATATGATGATATAACAATTAATCTGACGGTGTTTAATACACAGATAATTAAAGGGGTACCAAAAAAGATAGAGCATAATGATATTCGTTGGATAAAGGTTGATGAGATTAAAGATTATGATTTTTGCCCTGCAGATAAAAATATATTAAAGGAGATTTCAAATGAAAGTAACAAACTATAACAAACTTGTTCGAGACAAAGTCCCACAAATAATTAAAGATTCCGGAAAGGAATGTGTCTGCGAAACCTTGCCTGATGAAGAATACATAAAGATGCTTAATGAAAAGCTTGTTGAAGAGGCCAGGGAATATACAGAAACAGGGGACATAGAGGAATTGGCTGATATGGGTGAAGTCATGCATGCTATTTTAGATTACAAGAACACTTCCCTTGAAGAGTTCCAAAAAGTTAGAATGGAGAAGCTTCAAGCACATGGCGGCTTTAAGGACAGGATACTGTTAAAAGAAGTTATAGAGAAATAAAATATCATTCTTAAAGGCTGTAATAAAAAACTAGATGATTATTGCGATAAACTAATCTGGCAACCTCATTTACTCATCCTTTTTCGTTTTCTATACCTTCTAACTATTATGGCGATTACGATAAGTATGAGAAGAGGACCTGAAAGGGGATCTAAGGCTACATAAAGAAGGTAGGCAATGCCTATGGCTATGGGACCAACTACTCCTATGAAAATGATGGTGCTAAGTTCATCCAAAGAAGACTTACCACTACGGTTAAAGATTCTTTTTATCATTTCATCCTCCTTTTAGAGATCTGTGAAACAACTTAAGCTTTTCTTTTGTTTCTTTAGACAAGTCCTTATCCTGTATATTTTCAATTGCACCTTTATAAATTCTAAAGGAAAACCTACCTTCTTTCATTTTATCACAGGAGGAAGGGAAAAGGTCACGAATTGATTGGAGATTATCATTATGCTGAAAATGATAAAGGCCCGTGTCGCCGGGTCTTTATCTGTAGTGCCATTTACACTAAATATAGATTATTTGTTAAGTTATACTATGTGTTTTACTTTGTAGACTGGTCATAGAGTTGTTCCGCCTGGTCCCATGCGCCAATTATTTCCGGTATGACCTTGTAAAGATCTCCCACGATACCATAATCTGCCACTTCAAATATGGGGGCATCCGGATCCTTGTTAATAGCCACAATAATGTCAGAAGTCTGCATGCCGGCTAAATGCTGAATAGCTCCGGAAATTCCGCAGGCAAAATAAATATTTGGTTTTACTGTGGTGCCTGTTTGTCCTACTTGGTTGGCGTGATCAATCCAACCTGAGTCTACAGCTGCTCTTGAAGCTCCTACTACGCCTCCCACTTTGTCTGCAAATTCCTTTATTAAATCGAATCCACAAGCTTCGCCTAATCCACGGCCTCCCGAACAAATGATTTTGGCGTCTGTCAAGCTGACTATTTCCTTTGTGGATTTCACTATTTCAAGAATTTCTGTTCGGATATCCTTTTCGCCTATAGCGGGAGTGATTTCAATCAATTCACCGCAGGCTTCAGGATTGTATTCTTTTTTCTGCATAACTCCGGGCCTGACGGTAGACATCTGAGGTCTTGTCCTTGGGCATATAATGGTGGCCATCAAGTTTCCGCCGAAGGCAGGCCTTGTTTGCTTTAGACCTTTGCTTGTATCCTTTGGATCCAATGTAGATACATCCAAAGTAGTATTTTCTGCTGCGTATTTGATGTAGCTGTTAATATCCACATCAAGTCTTGTACAGTCTGCAGTAAGTCCTGTATTTAATCTGGCTGCAACACGTGGTGCTAAGTCTCTGCCAATATGCGTAGCACCATATACTACGATTTCAGGCTTATATGTTTTAACTGCATCAGTGATAACCTTGGTATATCCATCAGTTGTGTAATTTCTTAAAAGCTCATCTTGAATCAGATAAACCTGGTCTGCTCCATAGGCATAGCACTCATTCACCAGATGTTCAATGTCCTGACCTACAAGAACGGCACAAACTTTAGTATCCTCACTGATTTCACGGGCAAGTCTATATCCTTCGCCAATGAGTTCCAGCGCCACATTCATCAGTTTACCTTTTCTCTGCTCTGCAAAAACCCAAATGTTTTTATAGTCTGACAGGTCAACTTCCTTTATTTCCTGTGTGTTAATGATTGCCTCAAAAGGACAGGCTTCTATACACTGTCCACAAGCTGTGCATTTTTCTGTGATGAATGCCAGCTTATCTTCCATGATAATTGCATCGAAGGGGCAAGCTTTTATGCAGAGCTTGCAACCTCTACACTTATCCTTTACTACTACAATAGCCATTTTATCTCCCCCTTAAATGATGTGCTTTGACTTTAAACGAATGATTAACTGCTGCCCTATATCTTTTTCGCAGTCCCCCTCGATCATCTGGCCTTTCCCTTTAGGAAGGGGAGTAAAGGATCTGAATACATTAGTAGGGGAGGCGTCTAAGCCTACCTCTTTATCCGGGTCTACATTAAGATCTGCAGCATTCCATGTGGGAATGTCGGCAGCACAGGCCTGATAAATCCCTGCAATATGCATATACCGTGGTTTATTTAGTTCCTTTATAGTAGTTAACATGCATGGGGTTTTGAGACGAATTACTTCATATCCGTCTTCTAAAGCTCTTTTTACCGTAATGGTCTTTAAGTCTTCTTCAAGCTGGAAATCTTGAACATATGTGACCTGTGGCAGTCCCAGCTTTTCTGCTATCTGAGGTCCTACCTGAGCAGTGTCTCCATCTATAGCTTGCCTTCCTGCAAAGATGATATCATATTCACCCAGTTTTTGAATGGCCGCCGCTATTGCATTGGAAGTAGCCCATGTGTCCGAGCCTCCCAAGGCACGATCAGAAGCTAAAACTGCTTCATCTGCTCCTTTGGCTAAACATTCGATCAACATGTCCTTTGCCTGAGGCGGGCCCATCGTAACCACAGTTATATGGGTATCAGGATACCGGTCCTTAATGCGTAATGCTTCTTCAAGAGCATTGGCATCATCATGGTTCAGTATGCTGGGAACACCTTCTCTGATCAAAGTTCCGGTTTTAGGATTAATTTTAATTTCGTTAGTGTCCGGCACTTGTTTGGCACAGACGATAATTCTTAGTCCCATGGTAGCCCTCCTTTCTTATTTCGCAAAAATATCGGCAGCAATAACCAATTTTTGCACTTCGGAGGTGCCTTCATATATTTCTGTAATCTTGGCATCTCTCATCATTCGTTCTACAGGGTAGTCCTTGGTATAACCATATCCCCCATGTAACTGAACACATTTGGTTGTAACATACATGGCTGTTTCTGCCGCAAATAATTTAGCCATGGCTGATTTAGGGCCATACTTCAAATTATTATCTTTCATGTTTGCGGCTTGGTAAATCAAAAGCCTTGCTGCTTCAATGCGGGTTTGCATGTCTGCCATTTCAAATTGAAGAGCCTGCATTTGAGAAAGCTTCTTCCCGAATTGCTTTCTGGCCTTCATGTACTCTACCGTCACATCAAAAGCACCTTGAGCAATACCAAGGGCTTGAGAGGCAATTCCAATTCTTCCTCCATCCAATGTGGACATGGCTACCTTAAAGCCTTCTCCAACTTTACCAAGAATGCGATCCTTAGGGATTCTGCAATTCTGGAAAATGAGCTCCGTTGTAGAAGAAGCGCAAATACCCATCTTGTCTTCGGTCTTACCTATGCAGAAACCCTCATCTTCCTTTTCTACAATAAAGGCAGAGATTCCTCCGCGGGTTCCCTTGGATTTGTCTGTCATGGCCATTATTACAAAAACATCTGCGTAGCCGCCGTTTGTTATGAAAACTTTGGCTCCGTTAATGCACCAGGAATCTCCAATATCCTGGGCACGAGTTTGCTGACCTGCCGCATCGGATCCTGCATTGGGTTCTGTCAATCCAAAAGCTCCCAACTTCCTGCCGGATAACAAATCGGGAAGATATTTTTCCTTCTGTTCATCCGTGCCCCATGCGTAAATCGGCCATCCGCAAAGGGAAGTGTGAGCGGAACAAATAACACCGGTGGTGCCGCAAACTCTTGACAACTCTTCCACCGCGATGGCATATGCTACATTGTCTCCGCCGGTCCCACCGTACTTTGCGGGAAAAGGAATACCCATCAAACCGTATTGCCCCATCTTTTCTACGGTTTCTACAGGGAAACGATGTTCTTTATCGATATCGGCAGCGATGGGTTCTACTTCGTTTGCCGCAAATTCACGCACCATCTTTCGAACAAAGAGTTGCTCTTTCGTGAGCTGAAAATCCATGATAGCCTCCTTATATTATTAAATATTTAACATAAAAATATTGTGTTAACAAAATAACGATACACATAACAGTAAACACCATATCTTGTGTAATTGCAAGCGATTTTTGACATTTTTCCGCCATTTTCTACTGTATGCTGTATACAGAATACTTGATAAATTGTATGAATTTTCCCACTATTTATACAACCGTTCAAATGACTGATTCTCTCCATTTTTTCGCTTATTCCTTATTAATATTTTCATGAAGGTGCAATAAAAAATTGACCGTAACATCCTATCAATGTTTCGGTCAATTCATAGTTCCGTTTATCAATTTACATACATAGTTTTATTCTCTTTTATCTGTTGTTTCGTTTTTTAACATAATCCTTCATGCGTTTCATTTCATCTTTACCGCCAAACATTCTGTTTATTTTCTCATTTTCCAGCTGTCGGTAATTCAATGCAGAGTATGATACTTCTCGTTGCAATTTTTGATAGTTTTCAAAACGTTTTCTTGACAGTCTGCCATTTTCAATTGCTTCTCTTATGGCGCAACACGGTTCTGTTTCGTGAGTACAATTTTTGAATTTGCACCGGGTGGCGATTTCTTCAATATCTTCGAAGGTTTTTGACAGGTTGCCTGTGTAAATCTGTAGCTCCCTCATACCTGGGGTGTCAATAACGATACCGCCACCAGGGACTAAAAGCAGCTGACGATGAGTTGTGGCATGTCTTCCTCTACCATCATCTTCACGTATACTTCTTGTTAAAAGAACATCCTTACCCATCAAGCGATTAATCAGTGTGGACTTGCCCACACCGGAAGAACCTACAAAGGCAATGGTTTTGCCTTGGCCAAGATATGCTTTAATTCTGTCAAAGCCGTATTCATTTTCAGAAGAGCAGGTTATGACATCAACACCCATGCTTACGGATGAGATTTCATCCAACATATGGGGCAAATCATGGCACAGATCGGATTTCGTGAGAAGGATGACGGGAGCAGCCATGCTGTCCCATGCAATTGTTAAGTATCGTTCAATCCTTCTTAAGTTAAAATCTGCATTCAGTGACATGCAGATGAAGATAGTGTCAATGTTGGATGCTATTACCTGGCCGGTGTTTATAGTCCCGGCGGACTGCCTTGCTATAACACTTTTACGAGTCAGCACATGATGAATGACAGCGTTGCCAAAGCTACCGTCGGGCCTGTCAATCATCACCCAATCTCCTACGGCAGGCAGGCTGATGGGGTCTTGTACATCATAAGAGAATCTGCCTGAAATACCGGCATCAATTTCGCCACTTTCACTGATTACTTTATATAATTCACGATGCTGCTCTGATACTCTTGCAAGGAACAGACCATCATACATAGTTGCTTCCTGTAAAAAACGTTCACTGAGCCCATAATCCTTTAAATTTATATCCAACGATTTTAAATCCTTTCCTAAAGTTCATGCCTGGAATGCTTCCCATGTTTCCTAATTTATTATAGCACTATAGATATGATCAAGAAATTTATTTATAAAGGTGAATTTGAAAATCTGTTAAATGGATGGGGTTGTATAAGGTACAATGGCTGTACGTTGTTAAAATACGGTGCCTAGGATATACTTAATTTCGATGGAGTGGTATATATAATGGCATTTAAGGAGTGTGTGATATGAAATCGAAAGGCACAGTGCTACTGGTTTTATTAATTATGGTGTCCATGATTTTTGTTGGTTGTAATTCTGGCGTGCAAAATGAAGGTGAGAATCCCTTTAATAGCGAATACGTAAGTGATGAAGTAATAGATCTAATAATTTCATACTTTCAAGAAGAAGAGTCCTATGGTGCCAACACTTATTTAGCTACTGATGAACCGGAAGAACCACAAGAGTTTGACTTTAGAATTGAGACTATAAAGTATGAAGGTGAAATGGAATTAGGAGAGAGTCTTGCTGTTTGTTATATTGTTGGGTACAGCAGGTACTTTATTGTGAGAGGATATGAGGATGATCCTGGCAAGCCCATATGGGAACAAGGCCAGCCTATCTATATCGTATTAGACCATAGTACTATTGAAGACACTTTTAATGGTGTATGCGGTATAGCTTACAAATCTCAGCCAAAGCCTGTTGATCAGATAATTCTTGAGGTTGTCTATAACTTGATGGACATAGAAGTATCTCTTACACTTGATAATTATCCTCATTATGTAGGGCCTCTTTCTGAGCCTGACTTCTTTAATGAACAAGTGGAAGTTGAAGTACTTGAAGAGTATGAGCCTATATATGAAGAAGATGGCCAATGGATGCACTTAGGATACGATGGCTTTTCTGTGCTTTGTTATTACAGCGGTTCAGAAGATGTAACAAGAGTTTACAGCATTGAAGCAACTCGTACTGATGTTAGCACGTATCGTGGTATAAGGGTAGGGATGACAAGAGAAGATGTAATTAACACTTATCCTAAGCTTTTTGATACAGATTACTGGGGATTTTACGGTGATTACCTGTGGTACAGCAATAATGATGAAGGCTGGGGACCTTCCTTAATATTTTGGTTTGATGGTGATACAGTAGAAAAAATACAACTAAACTTTATGTTTGATTAATAAAAAGGATATACCAAGTAGGTTTTTTACGAGAAGTAAGGGTGTACAAATAAATCGTCTATGTTGCGTTGACTTCAATAATCTTATCGGCTAAAATAGGGTTATGACATACATTAGCCGAAAGGATGTGTAGGTATGAAATATATTAAGCGAAGCATGGAAGGAGTGTTTCTCAGCCTGAACACGCAGTATCCTGTGATTCTCATTACAGGTCCGCGTCAAGTGGGGAAAACCACAATGCTGCAAGAGTTGTCTAAGCAAGAAGGGCGTAGCCGCAACTATGTAACTTTGGACGATCTCAATAGCAGAGCACTGGCAAAGACAGACCCGGCGATGTTTCTTCAGCTCCATCAGCCTCCTGTGCTGATTGACGAGGTGCAATATGCTCCGGAGCTTTTTCCCTATATCAAGATTCATGTTGATAAAACCCAAACTCCGGGAGATTTTTGGTTGACAAGCTCCCAGTTATTTAAGCTGATGGATGGTGTACATGAATCCTTGGCAGGGCGTGTTGCACTATTGCACCTTTCTCCCTTATCGCAGCAGGAAATGTACGGAGGAACACCATCGGAGTTCAAACTAAATTATGATACATTGCTTGAAAAACAAAAAGAGGTGGTGCCGGTTACAACACCCCATATGTTCCGGCGCATTTTTGGAGGAGGGATGCCTGCTTTGGCGAGCGGACAATATAAAGAGCGTAGTATTTTTTATTCAAGCTATATAAGCACTTATTTGCAGAGGGATGTAAAAGAGCTCTCAGGAACAATAGATTCCATGAAGTTCTTGAGATTTATTACTGCCGTAGCTGCAAGAACCGCACAAATGGTCAATTATAAGGGTATCGCCGATGATTGCGATATTGATCAAATTACTGCTAAAAACTGGCTTCGGATACTGGAAACTTTGGGGATTGTTTTTTATCTGCATCCTTATTCCAATAATGTGCTTAAGCGAACGGTTAAGACACCTAAGCTATATTTTTACGATACAGGGCTTGTGTGCTATCTTACGAAATGGAGCGATTCTGAGACGGCCATGAATGGCGCCATGAATGGCGCATTGTTGGAGAACTATGCGGTAAGTGAGATACTTAAAAGTTACCAAAACGCAGGGAAAGAAGCCTTTCTCTATTACTATCGGGATAAGGATACCAAGGAAATTGACCTTCTTATGGAGGGCGATGGAAAACTATACCCCATTGAAATAAAGAAAACCATCACGCCGGATAAAAGACTGCTCAATGTGTTTTCAGTGATTGAGAAATCTCAACTAAAGCGTGGCACAGGGGCGGTGCTTTGTATGGCTTTAAAGTTGAGCGCATTTGATAAAGATAATTTGATTGTGCCGATTGCATTGATATAGAGAATCAGAGGAAGTCCTACTTGGCCACCAATTTTTTAACACAAGAGAAGATTTGTTTTCTATTTGATATGAATTATCACTAACAAGCATTTCTACAAAAATATCAAAGAAGGGATAGACGCAAGAAGAATGGATGCATTTTTCTTGTAGTTTTTTCAGACAATCATAAGCCTTTTTAACATCACGATCCGTTAACCCATTAATTAAATCTTGAATATTCGGCATACACCCATCTCCATAAATCTATTTAGACCATCACTATTATATTTGGAAAAGCAGGCGATATCCTTTATTACCATAGCCGTAATTTTACTGATTATTTATTTTCCAAAGTATTTTCGTCCTCTAAAAAACAAAGGTCCTGTCAAATCGACTGGCCCTTCATCAGAAAATAAAAGTTCCAACTAGAATGAAAAAAAGCTAAAATTTTAGTGCTCAAAAGTATATCATTTACTATTCCAAAGTTATCTGTACTGCTTACCAGTAATCTGCTTTTCCTGTTTTTTGCAAGTGTATATACACTTGCATTGCTTGCCAATTTACTCGGGTGTTACAATATTTGTTGAAATGGCATTAACCTTGTCTGCAATGTCAGAAAACAGTTCCGTAAAGAACTCCAATACTTGTATATCAATGTCTGATTCGTTTTCTGACAATACAATATAAGTATCTCCAGGAGTAAAGTCAAAAACGTTGTATAATTTTTCGGCATCAATGCTTCTACTCTGCACATCTATAATATGTTTTTCTTGATCGTCCAAATAAATTTTAATTGATTGATCATTGCACATTTTTAGATTAATAACCTTTTCCATAAACTTTTAACCTCTTCTCAATAGTTTCTTTTCCGCCGTCCATATTTTCTGCGACCAAATCGAGAATATTTGTATCCTCGTCCTCGTACTCTAAACACCCATTTCTTACTTCCAATTTACCGTTACTATTTTTTATAAAAATTACATTGTCGACATCCAAATTAACTACGAGTAACGGATTGTGTGTTACAAAGATTATCTGTTTTTTATCTCGTATACCATTAAAGTAGCTAATAAGTTTTCGACTAATATTGTAGTTTGATATATTGTCTTCAGGCTGATCGACTATCAGAACTCTCCAATCTTGGTCATCCTGTGTGAAAAACTTATAATAAGATAAAGACATTTCTCCCAAAGTATTCCCGATTTGCTGAGACGCACCATCCATTATGTAATCATTAGTTTTTATTGCATCCGCAATAAATTTATTAAAATTTTCTGACCACTTTGAATTGATGTCTGATTTAGAAGTGCAACCTCTTATTGCTTCGGAGAATTCCTCAAAAGTATAAATTGTATGTAGTTTATCAAGACTACTGTATCCTTGATTGAACATTTTTGAGTAAAACTTTTCAATCATGGAAATCCCGTTATAAGTAGCTTCTCTATTAAAAGAGAAGCCTTGCTTTGGATTCTTTGTTACACCCTCCAATATCCCTGGTTCTGAAGGCCAAGACACATCTTCTAATGTAAACTTAATTGCTACCATTACAGCACTTGCAACTTGTTCTTTTTTCTTGTTATATTCTCTGATTTCTCTGTCTTTGGCAGACGAATTTTCCTTTATTTTTCGCAAATAATCATCTACACAGCTTCGCATGATATTTTTTACGTTTGATTCATAATTAATTGCATTACACTTTTGTTGGATTTCATCTTTTATCGAAGTTAATTCCTGGAAAGCTAGTTCTAATTTGTCTTTGTATGGAATAAAATATTCGTCGCCTAAAAGTGCATTAAGACTATTCAGTAGCCGAGTAATATCAGTTAATGCTTTATCATGAGGATTGTTTATTCCCTCATTACCCTCGTTCCCAGCAATGTCCACAAAATAGTTTTTTGAAACCATTCCGGGTTCGAAAGATATCCTATGGTTGCATAACGAGTTTAGACTTTCCTGTTTTTTAATTTGTGCCTCAATACTCTTTCTCAATTTTTCGGAATATACCAAGTATGCATCCTTAAAGGGCGTGGAGTCTAATTCGATAAAATTACTTCCTTCACCGGCTGAAAATAATGTCTTATCATTAAATTTTTTTATAATTTGTCCTTGCTCGATATATTTAATTCTTTGAGGATCAATTGTTCTACTTGCATCAAGCATATTATCGAGTATAAGCTTTTGAACGTGTGGTTCTGATGTTTTTCCATTAATAAGTTTAAGCAATGTGGTTTTACCAGATCCGTTTTCTCCGATTATTGCATTAATGCCATTTACAAGCGGTATTTCTTGTTCCTTGATTTTCGGACTACTAATAATACTTGTATTTGTATTATCACTGCAATTAAATCTTGTTTCAGGAGATGTAACGGCCATCAATAATCCCTTAAAGGTAGGCAAAATTTTTGCTTTAGAGTGATGAAATTCTCTATTCTGATTGCGACTATCATGGTAAGGATAGGAAGCCCATTCATGGCAATCACTACCAGAGAATAAGGTGATTGGCAATGAAATAGCTTTTAAATTATTGAGTAATATGCCTTCAACTTTGGGCTTCTGAAATTCAAGTGCGTTTATATAACCAACTCGGATGATTTGTTCTACGTCTTGAGTTGAATCGCTCAACGAGTTATGGTTACCACTCTGATTACTAATGTCCTTTCGCTGGGAGGCTATCAATATTGCGTCTAGGCCAATTTCTTTGAGAATTTTCTCAAAGTCGTTTTTAGTGTATGCGCCCTGTTTATCTTCAAGAAGATTTGTCTGCAATCCTGCTTTGATCATGTTTAGCTTGTCAACTTCATTGTTTGTATCAAATATAGTAATTATGTGACATTTGGCCATCCCCTCATCGAGGATCACATCAAACTCAACTCCAGCTAAAACAGCCTTAACACTTTGATATGGGTGATTGACTTGAGATAATATATTGCTTATTTCGATGTATATATCGGGATCGAAGCGATTATGGTCAGTAATTGAGAATAGTGCAACATTATGCTCGTTAAGCTTGTTTAATAACACTCCAATATTTTCCTTTGTTGATTGGTCAACGATCCCTGCACTTTCCTTATACTTACTGGCAATTGAATGAATATGAAGATCAAATTTTATAACAGAGTTTAGAACTTTTTTCAAACAAACACACCCCTCTCGCCATGTAGCCCTTCGAATTTTAAACTATCTACGGACTTACTTACTTTTACTCCACACCCAAGGCTTTAAACACAGCATCTTCAGGCGACTGATAAAATATCAAATTAAATTTGCCCATAAGTTCCGGGGGTACTGTAGCCATGTCAGATGCAGAAGTAATTGGCAACAAAACTTTTTTAGCTCCACTGTCTAGACAGACTTGAAGTACATTAGCCAGTTCCTCAACTTTAATGATTGTACCACTGATGCTAAGATTTCCAAGAACCGCCAAGCTACTGATCACTGGTTTATTTAGCGCAGCAGAACAAAGCGCAATGAAGGCAGTCAAGGATAATTGGTTTGCGATGCCGACGCCATTTAAGTCCTGAAGATGCATTAAATAGTCTTTGGTCGAAGTACTGATGGTACCACTGATATTTTTAATGTTGGCTTTCAAATACCTGTAGGCTGTGTCGATAGATTCTTTGGCTTTGCGATCAGATCCAATCCCTGTTTTTTCAAACTTTCCTGAGCCGGTAACCATTTCTGTTTCAAGCTTAAATACACCCGGCATTCCGGATTTCCCACGATCGATTGTATAGACCTGGCCTGGTTTGAGCAGCCCTTCAGGAATGAGTTTGCCACCACCTTGCTCGGGCACGGGAACGAATTCCTCAGTAAAGTCTTCATTGTCGATGTATGAGAAATTAACATCATAGAATTCCATGCCGCCGATCTTCTTGAGCTGTTCTTTCACACGACGGCGACTTTCCAAAGCAAAACGGAGAATCTCTTCGACATCTTTTTTCTCAAATTTCCCATGGGGATAAATTAGTTTAATGAGGCCTGATACCATTTTTCTCACTGCAATTACATCACGCTGATTGAGGTTATTGCCAAGCTTGTAGTATCGGTCCAACGCGTCAGCATAGGAAGTCTTTCTAAGTTCTCTTAAAAATTCAGAGAGATAATCCGTGATGAAGCCATAGTCATTGGTAAAGAAGCCCGGTCTATATTTAGGGATCTCCCAGCCTGGCAGATAGCAGTGCATACGGTCAAAGAATGCGCTGTCATAGGCCATGGCTTCTGGGAACGGATCAAATAGATGCGATGTCTTTAGCAGCACGTCAACGCTTTGATTTATGTTGCCGATAAATACAATGGATGCAGAAGCATTCTTTTCCTCTTTCCCTCTAGAGAAGGAGCCGGATGCCATAAAGTCCTTCATAATCTGGATGCCATCTTTGTCTTTGAAGGTAATTCCAGCTACCTCATCAAAAGCGACGCAGTCCCACATTCCGACAAGGCCGACTGTCTTATTTGCCATGTTGTAGAAGAGGTTTGCTACTGTGGTTTGCCCACCGGAGACCAGAATGCTGTTCGGTGAAATCTCTTTGTAAACATGAGATTTACCGGTGCCCCGTGGACCTAACTCGCAGAAGTTGAAGTTATTTTCCACAAGGGGAATCATTCTGGCCAGCAGAAGCATTTTAACTCTTGGTGTAAATCTTGACGGTTCCATACCAATGGATTGAAGGATGACATCGACCCACTCACCCTTGGTGAAATGAGCCCTGCCCCCTAAAACTTCACCCAAGTCTAAATTCGGCATTTGAATTGGTGTTAATTTTGAGATGATGAATGGGATCCTGCTCTTATCGGCTTCATCGTAAAAATATTCCAGCTGGACGATGCACCAAATACCACCGCTGAGAAGTCGCTCAAACTCGGAAGGATACTTTTCAGATATAGGCACATTTTTAATTCCCAGGTTGGAGAACTCCGCTTCATAGATGTCTTGGCGATAGTTGAGCTTAACCGCCACTTTATCGATGACAGTGTAGCTGCCACGTTCTCTTAACTTCGAGATAATTTTTTGTGCCTCATCTGGCCGGACAAAATTCTCAGCTAGTATGCTTTTAACATTAAGAACACCTTCCGCAATGGCTTCTTCTTCAGTCGTGGCACAGTACATCCCAAGGAGATACTCCAACACATAAACCGGAACGTTCGCACCTTCCTTGATCTTCTTGGTTAAATCTTTGCGGACGATCTTGCCTGCGAAGACCTCGTTTAGCTTATCGTTGAGATGGTTGTTGGAAGTGACCACAGTCTCAACAATATGATTAGTATCTTCCTGGATATCAAAGTCATCCTCGAATTGTTCTATTTCGATTGCATCATGGCCTTTTTCAAGTTCGCTCACTGGTTTACACCCCCTTATAAACTGAAACCAAAGTCATCCGCGAAGGCAATGTCCATTACGACGCCATGGCGCAAGACTTCTATATCATTTTTCTCATCATAGGCTACCAAATAATACTGTTTCGATTTGTCATAGTGCCTATTCTTGAAGTTGAACTTTAGTCTAAAAATCCGCTTGTTGGGATCACTATCTTTTTTATCTGCTATATAAATGCACTCATTGGAAATTTTTTCATTATCTTCGGAAATGAAGAACACTCTATAGCTAGTCTCTTTGATCACATTATTTACTGGCTCAGACTGGATGAAGTCCAGAGAAGAAATCAGGTTCGTAATCTTTTGGACCATACTGACTAGCACAATTTGAGCAGGTTGCGTTTCTGCGTGACCTTTTTCAACTTTGACATCAATGATCGGAACAAGCATCTCCTGAGGAGAAGAACCGCCATGGACATAGTTTTGGCCGCCGCCTGTGACCTTGAATACATTGGAACTCACTGGGACAGAAACCCACTTGGTGTCTTTGTTCTCAAGAATTTTATCCAAGGAGTAAGATGTGATTCCGTCGTCTTCTAGCGGGTCTTGTGCAACGATAAAGCGGCGATTGATAAAGGCGTCTTTATCCGCCATATGGATGATCTTGTCGGTTTCCTGTAACTTGTCACGCTTGTATATGAATCCATGATCTGAAGTAACGATAAAGTGCAGAGTGTTGGCATTGATTGAGATGCGCTTGATCATGGAAAAGACTTCATCAACGGCTTCGTAGCAGGCAGTGAATACCTCGTTTTCCGTATTAAGTTTATCTCCTCGGGCATCGATCTGATTGTGATAGACATAGACCACGTCCATCCCTGTAAAGACTTCCCGTAGTTCCATCTTCTTCAATAGTTTAAGATCATCAAATTGGATACATCTGCTATTAGGCGCATAGGAATTAAGTATTGTTTCTCGCTGTTTTAGCGAATCACATGGCATGCCATCAACGAGGACCTTGTTTTCCTGGGTCAATTCCAGGTTTTTATGTGGCAGCAGAGCACCCATCCCAAGACGCGTATAGGAGGGAAGTACACTCATCATGGCTCCTAGCTTGGGTTTACATTTTTCGTCGTCTTTTAGTTTAGCAAATAGTGACTCGCCCACTTCATAACGCATCGCATCAGAGATGATTACTACCACACGGTCTTTGCTTGGTTGAATATATTTGCTGTAAAAATTCCGTTGAAGAGATATGGAAGAGTAAGGGTCTGCTTTCTTGAGACCCATATTCCAGTTATAGACGCTCTTAGCTAGGAACTCATTGGTGTAGATATTCTCCACAAGATCCTGAAGTTTTTCAAAATGGCTGTTCTCGTTCAGCTGATCATAGTTATAGTAAAACTTCCGATACTGCTGGTCGATTTGATAGTCATTTGCTATGTATTGCTTGACAATGTCCTTTAGGTTATCTCGGCTTTGGTAATTTGCTGCCGCTATGACATAAGAGGCGCTTTCAAGCATATGATATTCCGATTGATACCGACATCCAAAATGTCTTTTGCGGCGATCCTTGCAGATTTCAGAGATAGACCTACCTGAAAGCTTAGCTCCAAGATCTTCATTTAGAAGACGCTCGATAATCCATTTAATAAAAACATGGTCAATGACTTCAAAAGTGTCGCACTGAATCAATGATTCTGGATTGTAGGACTTCAATGTAGTCTTGACCTGGAGTTTTCTGGCCACATAATCAGACAATTCATCATATCGCTCTCTATATAAGACGTTGTTCATCAAGTTACCAAGAAATGCGATAATGTTCCCGGACTTGTACGATACAAAGCTTTTCCATGCAGGGGGGAGTTCGCCCTGAAGATATCTTTGGGTATAGGTGACAAACATGGTCAGCACAAGCTTTTCCAGTGTTGGCTTTACATCGGTATAGCCGAACTGTTCTTCACAAAGACGCCAGAAAGCCTCTAGAAGGCCATACTTTTCAAATTCCTTTAGGAATTTATTCTCTTCAAGGTCGCCATCAGTTAGAACTACTCGGACAACTTCATCAAAAAATGCAATTCTAGTCTTGCAAAGAACGCTCATGAGTGCCACTTCGATGCTTTCCTTGGTGAAATTCTCAAGTTCGAGATCGTAGAACCTTTGAGTCCGATCCTTCGCACCGAAGAACTTGATATATTTCTGAATGACCGGCTTATACTTCTGGTCAATACCAAGATCCACCGTCAGAAGGGAAGCTCTATCAGCAAAGAACTGCCTGGAGTAGAGGAGGATGTCTTCTAAATGGTTGTCCCTTACTTGAGGACGCGGAAATGGGGCATAGATTAGGTAGTTGTTTGTTCTATCTACCCGTTCCAAAAAATGTTTAGTATAAAATTGGTTATCTTTCTCGAGATGATAGATTTTAGCATCCGATAACTGCAATGAATCCACATCTTCAACAAATTCAGCCTTATCATCGTACCAGAAGACAAGCTTGCGAGTATCCCCAGCAAACTCATGGTTGAGCTTATCTATTATTTGCTTTAAATTTAGTTCAGCCATCCAAGACACTCCTTTCGTCAGATTTTTGCTAGCACATCCAGTTTCTTGCCGTTTTGATCGGTTTGAACTTTTTCGTAATTGACTTTCACACCGTCATCTAAATCAATCGATATCCGCGCCAAAGCAAGATGAGCAATCTTCTCGTCATATTCCTTGGTTTCCTGGAGCTGCTTGATGAGTTTTTCTTTGCGCTTTGTTGCAGCAGTTACTTCACGAGCATCTCTACTGTTGTCAATAGTATCTTGCATTCTTAAGATTTCATTTTCATAAATCCGCTGCATACGATGGAGGTAATCAATCCGCAGGTTGCCAATGGTATCCTCATCATAGCGATGCATATAGACCAAGGCTTTAAGCCCATTCTGCCTACCACTATCAAATAGCCAGTAGATCGGCCGTTTCTTGTATATCTTGCAATGGTCTTTGTAGAAATCATTTAGGAGGTAGTTTCGAATAACCTCTCGTGGCGTGCCACTTTTACCAAGGGCATCAGCGATGAATTCCAGGTTTTCTTCCAAAGTTTCCGCACCATAGACAACGCGGATAAAATCCACAAACCGCCCCAAAATATCATCGCCAAAATACTCCTTGTCGCAGATGGGGAGGATGTTGTCTTTATCTGGAATAAACGAGCGGTATTTACTCACATCCCAATCGCCGCCCGCATAGACAAGACCTTCAGTATCTAGGGAGTATCGTCCGAACATACAGCCCACGGCATAGCTAATCAAGCTGCGAATATCGCGCCCCAAGTCAGCACGGCGTACAGTCACATCCTTATCCTCCACCTCCGGTGTGAGTTCATCCGAGAGGCCGTAGATGTCAATGAAAATGCGGTTAAGTTCTTCCTCATTGGCTTTGAGTTGAGTAAAACGCACATTACTCTCACATTCCCAAGCTTTGAAATCATTCTTAATGAGTCTTAAGTCTGGACCATCGTCTATACTAAAGCTCGATGTGAATTTTACAAGTGGATGAGTTTGAAAGTCCCACGAGGTTTCAAATGCATCCCAGTCGGCGCGGGAGAGGGCGATATTCTTGTTTACAAGTGCGATAACTATTTGCTTTTTTTCATCATCCCAAATAATAGGCACACCACAAATATACCCAACTTCAAAACTCATTGTAGGTGAGGTAATATTCAAAAAATAATTTGTAACAACAGAGCAGAGTAGCCCCAATAAGTAAATCAATATTTCTGTTTTCCCAATTATTGATTTACCACTTATAGTGAAGACAAATCCAGTAGGGTTATACCGTATTCCAAGTGATTTTGAACTAATTCCAGTCCAAGTTAATGCCTCTAAAAAGTTTGCATCACGATTACGAATTGCAGAGCCAGTATGATTGGCAATTCTCTGTCCGTCATATTGCCAATCAACAATATAATCATTATTACCATACCATTTTCTAAACTCGCCGCCTTTTGTTGCAGGATACCAACGAGTATCAAAATTATTATTTCCTTTTATATGCGACAATTCTATGTTAGTATTAGCAGCTTCGTGCCAAAGTCTCAGAAAGATATTATTATCTCCGGTCGATGTACCTTGTTTAGGTTCCGCATATTCAGATAATGGTTTTGCGAGACTGTAAACATTGAATATAGCGTCACTCACCCAATACGCGACAGGGCTGCCAGGGATTTTAGAGAAGTTGTCAGCGGTGGTGGTGTAAAAGAAACCGCACTTCGGATTATAAATCGCTTCAAGGTATTTTTGCCGCTGAACTTCCATGCCGCCGCGGAAATCTACAAGCCTGAAATAACCTCCCCCTTCGTCCGTTTTTCTATTCTGATACACAAATGAGCAGACAGGAACGGTCGCTTCCTCAAAAGCCGAATACTCAAACTGAATCAACGTTGTGAGATTCTTTGTGCTGTAAAGATTATTGCGAAGTTTTTCGTAGCTCTGAATGAACATCCAAACATATGGAGTGAACATACCGACATATCCTGTCGGCTTCGCCATTTGTCCGCATCGCTCGATAAAAGCCGAGAATGTATCGGACTTCGAGTCAGGATAGTTGTTCTTCAAGAACTCAGAGATAGTTCCGCTTTGACCTTTACCGCCCATATACGGTGGATTAGTGACTACCACATCATATTTCTGTGCCAAGAGCCGCTTGAAATTCCAAGCATTTAACTTTGTATCGTAATTTCCGTCGAACAATGTCATCTGCTGATCTTTCGGCTCTTCTGGCATCGGTTCCAGCTTATCAACTTTCACGAGCGAGCCGTATTCCTCGCCATCTAGGAATCCGGCGGGGTGGTAGATCTGGGGCTTCACGCCATCGGTGAAAATACGACGGTTGTACTGACGAGCTTTCATCATCAGCGAGAAATAGGCAAGCTGATACGCCCTGCGGTCTATGTCCAGACCGTAGATATTCTTTTTGAGTATCAGCTTCGTGGCATCGCGTGGATTGTAGCCCTCGCTTTCATATATTTGCATCAGCACGTCAAAAGCGTAAACTAATATGTGACCGCTGCCCATGCAGGGATCT